>JAABUW010000009.1_pt1 | contig 403446 bp, 147 predicted proteins | sample 5560081 | NCBI WGS metagenome assembly JAABUW01 (sample SAMN10711882, study PRJNA513363) | rock metagenome | isolation source: Antarctica rocks | place: Antarctica: Victoria Land, Knobhead sud | reverse complement strand
TGTATGCGCATATCTATGGCAGCAGCAATGGCCATGTATGCGCGCATCTATGGCAGCAGCAATGGCCATGTATGCGCGCATCTATGGGGGCAGCAATGGCCATGTATGCGCGCATCTATGGGGGCAGTAATGGCCATGTATGCGCGCATCTATGGGGGCAGCAATGGCCATGTATGCGCGCATCTATGGGGGTAGCAGTAATGGCCATGTAAATAAATAATCCTGAGCGGCCCTGAGCGGCCCTGAGCGAGCCTGAGAATCCTAAATAAACCTGAGCGAGCCTGAGCGAGCCTGAGCGGGCCTGAGAATCCCTAGTTAAATCTAAGCTATTTTAGCGCTCGCGAGCGGGCCTGAGCGCTCCGAGCAAATTAGGATTCTCAGAGTCGCTTGCACTTTTGTAGATGTAGTAACTTAGTATAGCCCGAAGATAGAGACTCTTTTATAATACTATAATTAATAAACTCTACTAGTACCTTCTTAAAGTACTTATATAGGAAATTTATAATAGGGAGTATACGGTCGAGAGTAGTAGCTTAACCCTTAATTATCTTTATAGTATTATAGAACAGTTTTAAGAAGTTATAGATATAGGTTAATATCTTCTAGTCTTTAACGAAAAGTATATTATTTACTAGTTTAAGTTCTTAACTAGTTAATATAATAATTACGGTCTTGATCCTCCCGATTACCTAGTCGAGTATAAGGTACTAAGAATTCTATTTTATACTATTATCGCGGTGCGGTATAAGGCCGTTATTAAACTCTTTAAATATTTAAATCCGCTAAATACTTTCTATAATATAAATAATAATATTATAAAGCTTTCCGAGTAGGCTAAACTTTCGCTACTAATATATTTAAACGTCGGTAGGAGTAGTAGTAACTTCGCCTTCTAGTAGTTTATAATCATCGATTTATTTCCTAAAAAGGAAAATTTAAACGGCTAGGTTAATTATATAGCCGTTATAACGTAGGCGTCGCTAGCGGTAATTATAGTATATACTTTAGTTATTTAGTACGCTCGTAACGGGTTAGATAAATATATTATTATTCGGGGCGTTATTTATAACGAAATACCTTAAATTACTAGAAATCCCGTAGTTTCTAAATACCTTTAATATTATCTTTATTTAATTCTCTTTTGAGTACTGGCCCTAGATTTTAATAAATACTAGCGTTATTATTCGTCGTTAAAGTTTTTTAATAGTATAATACGCGACGATAATAAAGATTCCTAGGTAATTAGGCGACGTTTAAATATCGTAGTTAATATAGATATCTAAGAGAGTAATAGTAAAAATCTAACGTAGACGTGATTTTCCCTTAATAAATAGTCGATTTATATAAGTTCTAATAGTACGGCCAGCGCTTAAGAGTAATTAATTCGCTAGCGGGTTAATATATTTAAGAAAGGCCCGAAAACTTAAATAAGAGACTAGGTTAAATAAAAGATCGTCTATAATAATCTATTAGATATAGAGGTATTCTAGAGTCGTTTTATTAAAGCTAATTATTAATAATTATAACCGTCTCTTCTCCTTTTTCTCTTTATTAACTTTAGTATATCGAAGAAATACTATATTAATAGCGACCCCGTTAAGTTTACGCTTTAGAGCTACTCTACTAGTAACTAGATCCTATTAATATTTCTCTTTTAGATATCTCTTTATAATTACTATACCTCTACTCTTTTTTAATTTTTTCGAGTAATAATTATATTTAAAATATAGTATTCTATAATAGTCTTCGAGATAATACTACTCGTAGATATTTAATATTATTATACACTCTCTCTTCCTTATATTATAACTAGAGGATTAAGAGATACTTAATCTAGGGTTAGGTATATATAAATTATTATTTATAAACGAGTCTTATTTAGGTTACTACTCTAGTCGTTCCTCTAATTTTAACTCGGCCGCTAAGATATAAATATCCGCCTACTCTTAAATAAATAATATAGGTATATTTTATAATAACTTAAAGTTATCGACGGGTTAAAAAAGAGGACGTAGATAAAGTTAAATTAATTTCTTTAGAATAGCTAGTAGGCGATTTTCCCGGTAGTGTATATTTTTATAAAGAGCGAAAGATAAGGCTATAGACTTTACTACGATAGTAAACGGGTTTAATATAATAGTAGGCTCGTTGGATAAATTTGATTCATTATTATTAGGGGCCATAATAGAGGTATATATAGAAAAATTAATATTTATAGGGGCTTATAAGCGGGAGAAAAGGATTTTTATAACTACGGAAACCCTAGTACTATACCTATCTAGGTAGAAGCTAGCCTAAATAGGTAATTAGTCTTAACCCCGCCTTGCCCGTAAGGCTACTAAAATCCCCTATATAAAAACCCTAGAATTATCATTTATATCATTTATATTAATAGTTAATAGTGTGATATAAAGCCTGCACTAATATAAATAATATAGTGTGGACTTTATATCATATTAACTACCTAGGAAAAAAGGGCGTATCATATCATTTATATTAGTAGTGCGTAAATAGTGCGTGCACCATTAAAAGCCTTGAATATGGGATGGTTGGCCCGCAGTCCAGGCTAGGATCTTTCGAGGTTTCGAGCTGGATGATTAGTCTGGCCACCTTGTTTTTGTCTGTTTGGTTTAAGTGGGCGGACTGAAACCCACGTTAGGCCCCATTCCTTATGTTGAAACCTGTCACTCTATATCGCAATTCGAGATCTGAAGCTAGCCAAATTCATGTTCGGATGAGCAGAGCGTCTAAGGATTTCATACACTCTTCCCTCAGCTCTCCAAACCCAAAAAAAGCAGATACAGGTAAACAAAAACCTTATCGCGGTCAGAATCACGAAATCGAGCCCACAAACCGAGCCGCACGTCTCTTAGTAATGATCGTCGGACGTCAGAGAAGAAGGGCCAGCTGCCGCTATTTTATTAGATAGTATATCGAAGGTCAATACGGATTCCTATGGTAACAGTCCATGAGTACTCTGAGCGTGATCGTATAGAGTTTGTGATCTTCATGAGACTCCCTACTAATGGTGATTGACCGCATGACTCGTGCGGACTCAGTGTAACATCTGCCGAAATACAACGAAGGGAACGGTAGAATGTCATGCATGAAGATGCTTGGTTGATTGACACCAAAGCTACCCTAAGGCTCCCCAAGAGCATAGCGCTCGTCCAAAGCTTATCGCTCCACAATCTCACAACGTCCTTACATACTCCCAGCATCATGAATTAAAGCTCCACTGTATATTGGGAACTCTCTAATCACCCTGCGGAGCCACTGTAACAAACAACGTCGGACTCAAATCCACATCCTCATACGTGCAGTTCTGACAAGAATCCACCATTTTAGCCTGAACAGGCACACCCGTGGTGCTGGTCGGTGTTATTCATGTGCCGCATTTTGGGTTTGTATTGGGGTTTGGTCCGTTTGCCATCATTCGGAAAGAAAGGGCGCAGACGGCTTCGGCGTTGGTGTTGTTCGGGTCTCAGTGTGGAAGGATTGAAACATCCTTTTTTTTGAAGGTCGTCCTCCACAATCATGGTGGGCGAAGCGTAGGGAGACTTCGTGTCCGAATCCATCTGGCACTATTTCTGCGAGCTTTGGTGTTGTCCCTGCTGCGTCGCTGGTCTCCTCGTCCTATGTGGGATCTGTGCTTACCTCTGGCTGCGACGCCAACGATGGCAGTAAATGTGGATTCGCAACCACCAAACCCCCTCGCTGCTTGCAACTAATCCGGCCAGCAATCAGCCGGTGTCGGCCCTGCTACTTCTCTCCATTCCTCTGCTGTTGCTTCTGCGCGCTCGCACTCTGTTGATTGATACACCAGCGCTCCTGTGACCGAATTCGTACGGCGCCACGCCTACCCAGCCAATAGCGAGTTTTGATGACGAAGTACACTCGTGATAACTTACAAGTGACTTGCAATGACGCGTATGGACTCCGAAAAGTAACAACAACAGTACACTTTACCTGAAAACATCTCCACCCTCCTTATTGGAACTAGAGCTTGTATTTTATTGGAGGCCTCTCCCAAGATTTCGTACACGTCCATAAAAATCCCATCCCTACAACCATAATGCGTCTGTCCATTGGTTATATAGAAGAATCTCTCGCACTGAATGCATGCTTATGAGGAAAGGCAAGAAGGAGGCCTGCTTGATTCGGCCGAGGTCACTAGCGCATCGCGGGCGGATCTCCAATATGGACCCCACCCATGTTGGCTTCGACGACTGTAGCACAAGCATCATATAAACGGAGATACATATCAATTGAGCCATTGAGTACATTCATCTATACGCGACCTAGAAATACTATCGGATTGCTGAATGGAGCGCCATTGCCTGCGGCCTGCACGCACACACTCTTCGGAGAGATCGCGAACATTCCTTATGAGAGTTTAGGGATTCGCGGAGACTACAGTATACTTTTCGACCGGAACCTGGTACACAAGAATTCCATCGGCCATCTTCTGGCCGTCCCCGGGCCTCCATACCTCCTCCATCCTCCGTACATCTCGCGATGGCTTCCATGGGGCCTGACGCGAAGCCCCAAATCCAGCCTTGCAGATACAAGACAGGGAAGACGTTGGGCGCTGGAAGCTACTCGGTGGTAAAGGAATGTGTGCATATCGACACGGGGAGGTACTATGCAGCAAAAGTGATCAACAAGAGGATGATGCAGGGGCGAGAACATATGGTGTGTCCTTGAGGAACGGGGTCGCATGTGGCTGTATACAAGAGGAACAGGTAGCTGATATGAGGTTGGATAGGTCCGCAACGAAATTGCCGTTCTCAAAAGGGTATCAATGGGACATCAAAATATATTGACCCTGGTGGACTATTTCGAGACCATGAACAACCGTACGTCGTGCAAAACCCCTGGGTAATCGCAGCATCAATTGATTCAGACCTCTACGAGTAGTATACCTAGTAACCGACCTAGCCCTCGGCGGCGAACTCTTCGATCGAATATGCAGAAAAGGCAGCTATTATGAATCCGATGCTGCAGATCTCATTCGGGCAACCCTCTCAGCTGTAGCCTACCTCCACGACCACGGCATTGTACATCGCGACCTAAAACCTGAGAACCTTCTCTTTCGAACCCCCGAAGACAACGCCGACCTCCTTATAGCTGATTTTGGTCTCTCAAGAATCATGGACGAAGAAGCGTTTCATGTGCTTACAACAACATGTGGTACACCGGGCTACATGGCCCCTGAGATCTTCAAGAAGACGGGGCACGGAAAACCAGTGTACGCCTTATCTACCTCTTCCGATCCCAATCCCAGTTCCTAAATTAATTCACCCTCCAGAGACATCTGGGCAATAGGAGTCATAACCTACTTCCTCCTCTGCGGCTACACCCCGTTCGACCGGGACTCCAACCTCGAAGAAATGCAAGCAATCCTCATAGCCGACTACTCATTCACGCCCCTCGAATACTGGCGCTCCGTCTCCCCCTCGGCCCGGGAATTTATAAAACGCTGCCTCACCACCGACCCCCAAGCGCGCATGACCGCCCACGAAGCTCTCCAACACGCTTTCGTAAATGACGAGGTCCGGGATAGGGAAGGGCAATGGAGGGGCCAAGGGGGTGATTTATTGCCGGTTATCAAGAAGAATTTCAATGCGAGGAGGACTTTGCATGCCGCTATTGATACTGTTCGGGCTATTAATAAGTTGAGGGAGGGAGGGGCGGCGGGACTGATGGAGGGGGCGTTGAGTGGGGATCCGAAGAGGGAGCGGAATGGTGGAAATGGGAATGGGAATGGTAATAAGAATGGGATCAAGCAGGAGAAGGAGGAGAGGGAGGAGAAATTTACAGGGCAGGGGGGTGATCAAATGGAGATTGATAGTCGGGGCAATGCAAGGGGCCAGACGGAGGAGCAGATTAGGGAGCAGCAGAGACGAGTGGAGGAGACGAGTAGGGGGCTCTGGGGGCAGAGGTGATGGTGGAGCTATTCACTTAGGAGAGGTTTGACTGTTCATGGGACTGGATTCACAAGATTTTCATGCTTCTTGGTGTCTCTAATTGGGCTAGGCTTTTGGTCCTCCAGCAAGCGCATGCTGCGGCACCGAAAGTGCTGATTTTGGCGTTCGTCTATCATGATCGTTATGAATGGTCGTCAAGACCACTATGTCCGAATCTATCCTCTTCATCTACGTATGTCTGTCAACTCCTCCCAGCCTTCGCATCCTCCTCCCACTGCACCCCCGTCCACTCCTCCAGCCAGCCCACCTCTCCCTCCTTCACCCCTCTCGCCCCACAATCCTTCGTACACACATACGTAATAATGGTGCCCCATTCCATCCCCTCCAAGCCCTCTTCCTCGATCTCAAGCTCTGCTATCGCTTGCGGCACGAGTTGAAACTCGAAAGCTCGAGGCGCGGAGCAATTTGGGCAGTGCGGTATTCTGGTCACTATATCTGGGTGGGTCTTTATTGTAATTTTACTGTTTCCTGCTGTTTGTGAAGGGGCGGCGATTAATTTGCCCACCGTGTCAGTCTTTGAGTATAGTAATGGTGTTCCAGCGAATTCGTAGCGTATGACTTGCTCTGGGTTCTGGGCGAGCCTGTCTGCGAATTTTTGGAACGTTTTGTCAATTGTAGATTCGAAGGCGTCTTTCTCATCGTCTTTGCTACTTGAGCCTTCTGTGTCTATGTCCATAGCTGTCTTCGATGATGAGGATGGTGAATCGGATTCGAAAGCCTCGTAGTCTGCATCGAGATAATAGGCTGGATATGGAGTGGGGAGTGAAGATTGAGGTGGCCATGGCTCTTTGGCTGCTGTTTGAGGAGGGGGCGACGACATGCGGGCTTTCTCAGCGAAGGTTGCTGGAAGTTCGTTGGTAGGAGTTTGCGGAGGCTTTGAAGCGAGAGTGGAGGAAGGTGAGGGAGCGCCCGAGGGAATTTGGGTAGGAAATGGATTGGCGGTTGGTGATTGAGCGTTTGTGGAGGTCGAAAAAGGGTTATGATTTGAGGTGCTTGAATTAGAGAACGTCGAATTGAACAGGCTGTTGCCCAAACTCGGGGATAAAGTTTCCTGCTTTGGCGGATTTCGAGGGTATGCTCCATCAACTGCGTCTTTCGTCTTTCCAGGAGAGGACCTCGAGATCCTGACGCCCCTGATAGTCTTCACGGATCCATTCTTTTTTCGGCATGGCTTTCGCTTGCAGCTGAACATGTACAATTTCCGCTCATGTCCAGGAAACTTCTCGGGGAGGTCTCCGTTCAATTGGAGGAGCAGTGTCATCATGCGGTTGCATATTTTGCATTTTGCCAGCTCCGCAAAGGGAGCGCTTATATCGTCTAGCCATATCTGGTATTCTTATTAGATGTTCAGTCAATAAAGTCTCACTATCAAAGGAAATGGGCAATACTTACTGGGTATCCGCCTAGCTGACTAAATACATCATCTGTAGGCTCCTTAGAGGCATAACCTAGCAGGACATTTGTAGTTGTGAAGCTACCACTCTCTTCGTCCGAGGAGTCACTGTCATTTGGAGGCATGGTGGATAACTTCTGGTGTGAACTATCTTGGGATTCATGTAATTTTTGTCTGGCAGTCACTGCTGTAGTGCCTTCACAGTCGTAGACACGTAAACGATAAGACAGGCTTTGAGCTTCTGGATGTCGTGAATGTTTTGGTAGCCCAGGTACAGGATCGACACCTAAGCCGGATTGGGTTAGAGTAGCCGCTAAAGAGCTTAAAACAACCTCACACCCTCACCCTCCGGAGTAGAGACCTATACACTTTAAGCCCGGCATCTAAATGGGTTATAGCTATAGTTGGCGCTCAATCGAGACCTTTCAAAAGACTGGGGATAGACTATGGATCTGCCAACAGTGTCTATAACTGTTTGTGAAGGTAGATCAGTTTGTCAGACCCAAGTGTTAAACCTGTCAATATACATATAGCACCCCTTCTTGAAAGTTTTCTTAGTTCCGGGACAAATCGCTGTCGCCTTTTAAAAGAACGCTGAAAGTATGCACTTCGATTGATTCTAGTCTTTCGCTTTCCGGTTTAATATAGCCCGTTCAAAGAGTTTGACATAGCTCCTACAAAGATCGTCGCGTCTCTTTCTCGTCTTGAATTGCATTTTGATCCGATCGCCCTCTCTAGGGGCTGAGCTTCAGCATGTCCCGACCGTTCAGAATGAAGAACGATGGGGGCAGGAAACCCGACCGATGTTGGAAAATATTTAGCGTCCAGCACGGTGCAAAGAGGTCTGGACGCTGTGTGATCTTCCAGTCTAGCTCCTCAGCGACGAAGTGAGAAAGGTCATTGATCTTGGGAATACGTTATACGTCCATGCACAGCAAATCAGGTATGGACGCTTTTTCATCTCCCAGTGTAACTGCACCGCGGATCCCTCTCTAGCATCTTCTTACCAAATGGATTATAGGGGAAGAAAAGGAAAAGAAAAGGGTTTGATGTTGGAGGGAGTGATTACTCCTATGCTTGGTATCTAGCAGGGACGCTTGTTGCCTTCCAGTGTTGCGTCCCAACGAGTAAGTATAGCTCGCCCCAGTCCGAGCGGGTGAACCATCTTGGAAGAAGGGGTGGGGAAACCGGTGTGATCTTGGAAGATATTTGGACATCCAATGCGTGGTATTAAGGCATGGACGAAATGTTTCTTCCTCTGTAGCTTCCTAAATCTTTCTAATATCTTCTCAGTGAGTGAAAGACGTCAGAGGAAGAGATGTGGAGCTGGTTCTGGTCAAGGAGAGTCTTATTGTATCCGAGGCATGGTATCAATGCATGGACGCGACGTTACTCCGGAATTGTTGTACTTTTCTGATTATCCGAGCGAGGACGAAGACCTGGAGAGCGTGGAAGCTGATTGATCTTGGAGAGTCCTCCCAAATTGGCACCTAGTATTTGCATCGATGCATTATGGTTTGCCTCTGAGGTACGCAACCAGGTAGGCACATGTTCGGGGGATCTTTGTTCAATCTGACTCCGAGATGAGTCGTATAGGTGTGTATTGGGTCACATTTGGGCTTCGGCCGACTCCCTACTCCCATAACATGTTTCTTACTCCACTCGTCACCCGTACTAGGCAGTGCTGACTCCGAATTACTCAGATGTTGGTAACGCCAGGGACTGACCACGTTTGTTGACCTGATGAGTTCATCAGCTTTGCGCGCTTCATCTCGCTATGGCGCCACCCAGATCACTCAGCTCTGACGTATTGTCTGTGGCCATATCTCGTTGCCTACTCATCTTGTTGCAATTATCGGCTCGCCTACCGGGTGTAAGAACCCAACTATAGGTCGATTGAGGGAAGTAGGCGAGAGGGATGTTTGTGCCGAGAAGGAGCAAGAAACGACGCTAGGGAACCGATGCGGATATCGCCGATGTCGTAGTAACAAACCCACCCCACAACCTTTGAACTTTTTAAAATACGACGCTCAGCTCCATTTGAAGACTTTTCCTCAAACCCAATTTTTCTTCTCTAGAGTACAATGTCTCCAGAATCCTCGCAAGCTGCAGCTGTCGCAGACAACCAGGTGCTGTCGGGGCAGGTCATGGCCGCACCAGCGCAGCAGCCCAGCTCGACGATCAGCCACCATATTGTGGCCTCGCTGTAAGTAGTCGTCTCCATATCTATGCTGGAGCTCTCGGCTAACATTCTTAGAAACTTTTGGGTCCTGTTCTGGAAGTTTAATAAGGACATACAAGACACCATCCTGGAGCGCATGAATTTCTGGGACTTGTTTAGCTTCCACCGTGTTTCCAAACAAACTCTCGAGCGGACCCGTAAGCTGGAAGCCTCCATCGCAAACTCCTTCCTTGTCTCCGATGACATGTTGGCCGTGAAACGGATCTTCCGGTATCCGACCACCTTCCCCTACCTCCTTCGGGTCAAAGCTCGCTGCAGTATGGTGGACAGGATGGCAGCTTGCCTGTCAAATGCCGCAGCACCGCTAGAGTTCTACGATCAATGGAACGTGGGTTATGCTGGGCGATACGCACAGAAACGAGGTTCTGCAACCATAATTCTACAGAGAAAGCTCAAATGCTACCTACTACTCCTCGGCGACTTCCTCGAATGCTATCGCAAAGGACTGGCAGAATATGCTGGAGGCGGCTTGCAACTTCAGTCCACTCTACCGATCTGTTCCCATGTCGAAGGGCAACTCCTCCACCGCTACACACCACACGCTATCAAGATGCTAATCGGTATGCACGACTATCTATACGCAATAGTCGAAAAGAAACTGGAGCGCCGAAACCTGGGATTGAGCTGCGGAGTTCCAGGCAGCCATCATCGATACACCGAGGTCTTCACTCTTGGAACATTAGAGATGGTAAGCCAGCTTTGTGCGCAGAATCAATACAACGGGGGCGTCTATGATTGGGCTGTCTGCCGCATCTGGCAGTCGACCGCAACTAAAACCCGACCATTGCGACCTGAACACAACAACTATACTTATCAAGTCGGATCTCTTCCTGCCCCAATCGTCCCGCCGCTAAACTACAAGATGGGCAAAAAGGTTTTAGAACTGTTGCCTAGAAATAGCGCACTTCTCCAGCAGAGAGACCTGCGGCTTCATGGATTCGGATGGGCTGCAAGTCTACAAATGAATGATTGTCGCGCGTACTTTCACGAATTCATGCTCAATGATGTGGAGGATGGAGGATTATTGCTACTTGGAGGACCAAGGGATATTGGGAGGATCGAAGGGCTGAAGAAAGCCTATCCTGGACTGCTATGCGATTTTACCAGATTCCGCGAAATATGCCTCAACTCACGTAATTGAGACTGGGCGATTGAGCTGGGGGGTTAAGCTAGAGCTCTGGGATTAACTCGTTTGGGAGATTCCTTCATCAGAAATAGTAAGCGGCATCGTAAAGCAACCAAAAAAGTAATACTGATTACCAGCATTGCTTCCATATGCTTTACCAAAGTCAGTCAGCGTCTTTTAGTTTCAGGACCGATGCTTGGAAGGTTTAGCAACGAAAGTGATAAGTCTAGTATGTGCTTCCTTAATTACATCGAGCTATTGCATGCATGTACAATTCAGCAAGAAAAGTCCGATGTGCATTGTATTTCGATCGAGACTCATCCACCCAAACAAACGCGCTACATCTCCCTGCCGTGTCTCCTGACCAGGAGATTCTGCTCCACCCAATTCCTCGATTCCAGCAACGATAGAAATTCCTCCCTCCTTGACTGTCGACGAATGTCACCATTCTGGTCTATAGGAAGGCCCAACCTCTTCCGATTCTCGGCACGGGGAATGCCAGGTGGGTAAATTGATATGCTAGCTAGAGTTCTTAGTGTGCCTGTGTCCAGTGTGGGGAGGATAGCAGATGGTATTCCGGCGGCTTCTAAGCCTGTCGGTTGCCTTACTTGCCTGACTTGCTCGAGTTGATCTTCGACATAGGTTTTTCGAGCTCCGACATCGGAGATGCGTATGGCGTTTCTGACAGGCTCAAAGCCACACCAGAGGAAGAATCGTTGTTGTGCATTGATATAGCTGTTGTTGAAGCGCTCATCGGCGAGAAGTTTCAGGAGCCATGTGTAGACCGTGTAGAGGTGGCTGATGTTTTCCTGGCTATAGAGGCTCGTGAGGATGTCCATCTCGATGATAGGTAATTGCATAGGTCTCCTGGCCGAGTTGCCTGTGAAGTAGTCTGCATTACCAGGATCTATGATGAAGTTGGCTATCCGGGTGCGGTAGGTCTCGAAGAAGTGCATAAGGAGGAGCAGGTATGGAATTAGTCCTTCGACGAGGTTGGATGCCAGCGTGGTGTTGTAGAGACCGAGACGCGAGACATGATCTTCAGCGAGAAGTTCTGCTAGACTTCTGGCAATATGGTACCGGCGTATCGTGCTTCGGACAAGATGTTGAGAGCAAGAGGAGCCGTTTGGTGCTAGAAAGAGCATGGCTGCGGTCTTGATGCCTGGTGCAGCCCCCAAATTCCGCACAGCCGAGGCTCCCCATTTGGCACTCATCTGATGAGGTGCGCGTCAAATGCGTCGGAAATTCACAAAATCTGGTAGATCCATAGAGCGTAAGAGCTCTCCTTTGAGCTCAGAAGGCAGGTCAATGATGCGTGGCCAGAGGGCCGCACTGCATGATCTTAGCGTCTAGTGGACCAGTTCAGGATATTGACATACTTGATGAGAGGTTCGGATGCCCAGGAATGCACGTAAAGAGCAGCATGCCAACACAGTAGAAGGCAGGCGAGCTTGGACCATGGTAGATCCGGAAAGAAGGTAAGAGTGTATTCGACCACCACGCAAGCGATTGGGGCGAGTTGCTGGAGAACATCTGCCATCATGAGCTTGAAAGAGGTCCGAAGCATTGTCGCTAGTGACAGTGGGCTAGAAGTGGGTGGCTCAAAGTTTGTACGCTATGTGCTGTGTGTGTTAAGGAAATCTTGAGAGCGAGTCGGCCTGGCCTGTTTTAAGCCTAGACTGGATAAAAATCCCGCTAAGTCCAACAGCAAAACTACAAGCTCCAGCCCTATAGCTGTCGGCACCGCTTCGGTTGAGGAAACAATGCTAAGTCTCTTGATGACTCTTTCGAATGCAACCCTACAGCTTCCGCGAACTCCAGATTATCCCTAAGAAAGCCCTTCCAACAGGGTTCGGAGTTGGTGTACGATTTTTGGACGTCTCCATTTGCCCTCCTCTCGAGGAAAGATCAGTTTGATCAGGGACCATTCCGTTCGAAGGGCTGAGAAAGGACCCGGCCATTCGCCTTGACGCAACTTCCCCTGCTGGACAAGCTAAATCGTAAGGGAACACGCGTCAGCGGGGAGTCGTAACGTTCCCGTGTGTCACCTCATCGCGCCATAGCCGGCCGATCAGACTCGTCAACAGCTTCAGCAGCGACCAACTCAGCGTAAGAGATATGTGGGTTGCGTACGTTGTTGTCACAGCAAGCAAAGCCTGTCGCAATCTTGGAGCATTTCCGTTTCATGCTGGCCATCGTTTTGGGATGATCGTCCGTGCTGAGCTCTCATGCATGCTCTGATGATAAGCAGAATCACACTTTTCAAGTACATACCATCAATGGCCACCCCAGAAGCTTGAAGACCTTGCTGGAAAGAGCCAAATGCCTCAAGACACCAAAGCGATATTCATGGTTGAAGGTAACACTAGTATAATTAAATGAGCGCACAATCACAAAAGTAGGCTCAGGGCCACTTTTTAAAGAGCAAGCAGCTATAAGAAAGCGAAAGAAAGACATGAACATGCTTGACTATGCGAGTAAAGGCGATTTGTCTGGGAGGCCATCCTAGAGGATGGTTTCTTACTCACTCATCATGGCTGTCATCTACAGTTTCATTTCCATGCATGCTTTAGCCTCACTTACTGACCTCTTGCACCTCCTCTGAAGATCTAGCTCGCGGGGAAAGCTGGGGGTTATGTATATGTATGTATAGCCTCAATATGAGCAAATAAGGAGCGGCTGAAGGCGAATCTTTCACTTCTGTAGCGTATAGAGTCAGGAAAGGAGGATGATAAAGACATACATCTTACACGCCCATGAAGCTACAAAGTCATTGCTGGCGTGAAAACAGAGCTTGAAATTTGCTAACCGGATCCCGTTAGATGCTTTTTCTACCCGGCGCTAGCTTGTACATATCCAGTCTAATTCAGCGCCACTAGATGTCTGCTATTGTGAAGTTGCAACCAGTGAACAAACTCTAGCTATGAACTGGAAAATGCTGGGAAGTTGTCTCACGGACTTCACACTGGGGGAGATTCCGAAAGGAGTGATTTGCCTATGGGGAGAGCAGCCTGGGTGGGTAGTAAGTCGTTCTGCACAGTGAAAAGGGAGCTGGAGGTATTGAAGCTACAGCTTCGTTTGGTACCCGATTTCTATTTTGCTCTCGGTGCAGTTTTTGCTTGCAATGGTGCATACTCTAATTCACTGCTACAATAGCATACTTTGCACAAGCCGTAGGTCTTGATGCAGTCGAAATTCATGTGCTGAACACCAAAGTGCTATTAAGGACTTCCAGCATCTGTGAACGAGCTTCGTATATGAGACCTACTGTTGCAAGCTCCCCCAAATGCCAGACTGGAGCAAGCAATGTAGAAAGTCGAAAGTAAGATTGCAAAAATATCAGATCATTCCATTATTCTCATTAACGCTATGCTTTACTCAATAACAGACTGACCGCTGCACGCAGTCCAATATGCAGCCCACAAACGTCCAACCAATGCATGCAACCCTTCTATCAGCCAGTACTAATTCTCTTCGCCTTCTTCCACTGCTTCCCCTGCATCATCTCCTGCATCTTCTTAACCAGTGCTTCCTTGAGCTTCTTCTGCTCAGCCCACTCCTCACTCGTCTTTCTCATCCGATGGCCTGCTATGATCGCCAAGCCGATGACTTTCAACGATGGTAATTTGGTGGTACGGCGGCTTGCATTGGCTCGAACACTCTCACCGAGACGTAGGCGAGGCGAGGATTGGGGCTGACCGAGGCCCATTTCTGCGAGTTGATTGAGGTTTATTCGGTTACTAGGGCGATGATGTTAGCAATAGTCTTGAAGTAGTCAGTGACAGAATAGAAACCTACCAAGCTTCAAACATTTCGATCTCCAACTTCATGTACTTCTTCTCGTAGATCAAGCCACTCCTGAATTCTTGTTCTCTATTCAGCTTCGCGCGCAGCCATTGGATCTGCTTCGCCAGTCCTCTCAATTCGGCAGCATGTCTGTTGACCATCTCCATACTCTCTTCCTCGTTGTTAGCATGGAGGCTGCTGATTGACATGTTGGGAAAGCGGACACGTGAAGTCATCGTTTTCCGCTCATCTTCCCAGCTCCGCTGTTGGCGGGAAAATTTGTGGACGGCGCGTTCATAGCGAGTCTGAAGGTTTTCTAGTTCGGCGGAGAGAGCAGAAGACTTGTCGGTCTGGAAAGTGCGTTCCTCGCGGACGCGCTTGAGCTGAGTTCGAAGCTCCTTCTCGCGGCTTGTTGCTGAAGCGAGGTGATTGTCTTGGGCGGTGAGCTGCACTTGAAGATCTTCAGCTGTTAGCTTTGCATCCTTGAGCATATCGTGTAAGTCTTTGCGCTCTTCAGCAATAGTGTTGTCTGCTGTGTTGGTTTGGCGATGAGCATGGACATCGTTTTCAAGAGAAGCGATACGTGTGCGGAGGCGGGCGATCGTTTGGGTAGCGATGTTGTTTTTGCTGACCAAAGCCTCCTGTTCATGACGATTCTCGGAGAGTTCGCTCTCAAGATTCTCACGCTGCTGCTCATAGCCGTCGAGATTCTCCTGGGCTTGGCGCTCTGATTTCCCTAGCCTACGCTGCATTGCCTTAAGGTCATCTCTCGATTTGGCTCGGGCGTCTTTCAGCTGCTGATGGGCAATGCTCAACTGACTTTGCACCTCAATGAGCTCATTCTTGCGAGCTGAGCCTCCAACAGACGACTGTGGTGAAGCTACAGCGAGCCGAGCAACCTCGAGCTCGTGTGATTGGCGTTCAAGACGCATTGTTTTCTGCTTGAGCTCTCGAACAATATCCTTCTGGGCGGCCTCACGTTGCAGATACACTGCCTCCTTTCTTCGTGCGGTTGACAGATCCTTCTGAATCATGCTCAGTTCGGCCGCTGCCTCTCCATGCTCAGCATTCCCGTCGGCTTGGCTTTCGAGCTCCTCGACTCGGCGTTCCAGTCGTTGGACTTGCTGCTCGGCGGCATGCAGCTCTCGATCACGGCCTTTTGAAGCCGTGACTAGTTTCCGTTGTAGATCGCTGATCTCTGTGTTCAGACGTCCTTCCTCAGAGGTCGCTCTTTGAATCTCTCCTTCGAGCTTGCGCTCAATAGCCGCATTTCGGTCAAGAAGCCCCTTGCGTTCTTCGCGGAGACGGCTGACGTCGTTATCCAGTTTCAATTTCGAGGCCCGCAGATCGAGCTTCTCCTGGTCCAGCTTGAAGGTATCATCGACTTGGTTTTGTATCTGCTGAAGCTGAATTCGAACTTCATCACGCTCGGCTTCGACCTCGGCAGACGATGCCTTAAGCCTATGTAGCTCGAGATTACTGGTTGATAGCTTGTCCTGTAACGATTGTCCGTCCACCTCGACTTGGCGAAGCTGCTCTTCGGCGACTCTGAGGTCGTTTTTGAGCTGATTCTTGGCATCGTGCTTGCCTTGATCGTCTTTCTTCTCTTCCTCACGAGTGAGAAGCTCCTTAGCTTCGTCAAGCTCGGATCTCAAGGCTTCAGCTTCCTGCTTGACGGCATTCATCTCGTCTCGGGCTTTTTCAGCTTCTTCGTCCAAGCCCGTTTGCAGCACCTCCACTTCATCCTCTAAGGCCTGAACCTTCTCCTCCGCCTCCACTTGCTCCCGTTGACTGATGCGGAGGGCCTCTTTCGCTTGCGATAGGCCTGATCGAAGGTCGTCCAGCGCTTGCCGCTTATCCTCGATATCAGCGTTTATTTCCTGAACTTGGCGCTCAAGGACTGCCTCTTCGCTCTTGTGCCGTTGGTTTTCACTTTCGAGCGCTTGCTGAAGCTGAGACTCTCGCCCAGACAGGGTGCCTTCGGTCTCTTGCAGCTTGCTGATTGTTCGCCTAAGACCAGCCGCTTGCTCTTCAGCTTTCTCCCTTTGAGACTGCAGGCCTCGTTTCTGACTTTCCCAATGGTCTTGAGACGCTGCGTATTGGCTCTCCTTATCTTCAAGCTCTCGGTGCAAGCTATTAATGGCCTCAGATAGGCGGTCAAATTCTTGCTTTGCTTCGGTGCGCAGCTGGCGATCATTGTCAAGTGCGTGTTGTCTTTCGTCAGCAAGGCCTCCCTCGAGCTCTTCCACTTTAGCCTGAGCTTTTGAAAGCTCCCTCTGCAGCGTTTGGGACTCGGATATTAGAGCGTCGTGCCGAGAGTGCAATAGGTCATTCTCTTCCGCCTTGCCCTGCAATGTCTTGACTGCTTGCTGAGCTTGCGTTGTCAGAGATTCGCACTTCTTGGCAATAGCTTCGTGTTGATCGCGGAGAAGCTCGTTCTGATCCTTTAACCGTTGATCTCGAACATCGGCATCTTGTTCGACCTCTTCCAGTTGCTCTTGAAGTTTTCTTAATTCTCTTGACTTATCACCGAAATCTTCTTCGAGTTGATTGTGCTTGACACGAAGGCCAGTAAGGTCGTCTTGCAGCTTGTTGGCCTTCTCTTCCTGCTGTCGACTGAGGCCTTTCGTGTTGATGGACTTATTCGACATCTCTTCTTGGAGCTCCTCGAGATCCTCCTCCGCTTTTCGCTGAGCTTGTAGTGCTTTCTGCAATTCTTCTTGAGCATCCTTGAGCCTAGTGGATTGCTTTTCAGATTCACCTCGCTCACTTTCCAACTCTTCGATTCGTTTTTTACCAGCTTCGAGCTCTGCATAGACCTCGTCCAATTCTTCCGAGTCTTTGCAGACTTGCTCCTTGAGTTCATTGACCTCATCATCGCGCTCGTCTACTACGCGCTCCTTATCTCGAAGGTCGACCTCGAGGTCCTCAATCTCCCCTTTCAATTTGTCTAGCTCTTCACCATCTCCCTCCATGGCGTCGAGTTTCTGCTTCAGGTCTCCGATCTCTGTGTCCTTGACAACGATGTCGTTTCTCAACTCCTCTAGCTCTCGAAGTAATGTTTCGTCCGAGTGTTTTCGCTTGGCTTTTTCTTGGACTTCTTCGAGATGACAGCGGTACGCGTCGATGTCAAGCTGAGCTTGGTGGAGGGCCTTCTTCATTCGGGCAAGCTCTCTCTGGATAGTGACTTTGTCCACTTTAAGGTCTGTGTTCTCCTTCATGGCAGTCTCGTTGTAGCCCGGTCCTGCCTTACGCAGTGCTTCCTCAAGGAAGTGTATCTTGAGCTTGAGACCAAAGTTGTCTTTCTCGATCTTGTCGATAATCTAGGAACAGCGTCAGCGATAGTCTCCGTGTCATTGTGGTGTCCGGTTATGTTCACATACGTTCTCTTGCTCCCTTAGCGTCATCACATTGCCTTGGTCTGTCAAGACGCCAGCAGGATCCCTCTTTGGCAAGACGGCCAATGGCGTTGACTGTGCACTGCTGCTGGCGACCTTAGGTACAGGGGTCTCGTCTTCCTCTTCCAACACAGAGCTACTGAAGAACTCGCCTCCATACATACCGGAAGCGTCTGCCCTCGGCAACGCTGGAGTATTACCGCCCTGGTAGCTGGCTTTGAGGAAGGCAGGCGTTTCTGGTCCTCCACTGAGTTTGCCATTGCGTTCTAGGTTCTTTCTTGCAACACTTTGTAGAAGGGGCGTGAATTCACCTCGCCCCGGGACCGCTGGTAGATTTCGTCGATCTGAGAATGGGACGCGTACCCTTGGTGTCTTGAGGCTGATACCACGACCATTCCGCATTTGGGACACGAGGTCATCTTTGCGCTTTAGAGGTGAAAGTAAGGAGTTCTCAATGGAGAAGTTTTCGAGGTTGTGGCTGTTGCTCATATAAGTCGCATTGACATCAGTGCGCGGTGTATCAATGTAGGCCATGGCTAAGGTTTAGAGGCTTCGCGCCTCGAGAGTCCGATGTTCCCTGAAGTACCCTATCACTTCGGTAAGCCGTAATATTCAATACGCCATTATCGATGTTTTTTAGACGTGTTGTGCTGGGCAAAATAAAGTAAACAATCAATTGAATTTAGCGCGCTTCTAACGGGGCAAGTTTTCCGAGACTCCGCCATCAGCCTTAAGGTGGCGATAAAGTTCCTCGATTGCCGTGACTGCAAAATCCCATCGCTTATTCACATGCCACTTTTTGTAATGGAAGTGCCTAAAAATGACTTCAAGTGGTTTGGTGAAGGGTTCGATGGATTTCCAAAAACTTTGCCCGAAGATTGCGTGGAGTACGCAATTTGCGTGTTAGACTCGAAACTCAACGACTTGGAGATACAGCAACAACTTCGCCAAGTCCAGATTGCTGCTATCAAAATGACCAGCGAGCTGCTGAAAGGCTTCATATGGCAGCGAGAACAATTCCAACTAAAAGCTAAACGCGAAGATAATAGGCGTCTATTATACGGACGCACTAATTATGGCGACTCTGTAAACGATGAATGGCTGGTAGTCTACATTCTGCGAGAATTGAGCAAGCAGTTTCCTCAGATCTGGATTACAGTATTCGATACCGATGGGCAATTTTTACTTATCGAAGCAGCAAATGTCCTTCCTCGGTGGGTGAACCCTGAGATTGCGGACTTTCGAGTGTGGCTGAATAGTGGTAAATTGCTTTTGATTCCACTCGCAGAAATAGGGAAGGAAAATGACAGAGCAAAGCCCGAACAGAACTCTCTAGTTCTTAAGCAAGCCGTCAAAATCATAGAAACCCACCCATCAAAACTCGTTCACTCAGCAGCTGTTGAAGCGGAAGCGTTTTTTCGCCTCAAAAAGTACCCTCAGCAGATATTGGACAGTCTCCATCACGCACTTATAACGATTCCTAGAAAGCTTGCATACATTCTCCATAATGACGCCGCTTACATCAGCCCCGCAGTGGAAGCCTTTTATCTACGTGACCCTATAGCCCTCCTACCATTACAAGCTGCGAGTCAGGGTGGACTAAACTTTCCTCCCTCAGATTTGGTTACGGTCTCTACAAGGTTTACAAAGGTGGGTTATGCCCAGCTGAAAAGCCAGCAGTTCGAACCCCCGCCTTCCTGGGCAGATCATCTGTCTTCAAAACGCGACCCACAGTCGAGGGAGAAAGTTGCCATGGGTATGAAAGTTACTTGTGGGTTTGAAATGTTGTTGTCAGACCCGCAAAATCAAGACAAGAAATCTGTGCGAGAAATCAAGATACTTCTCGATGACCTACAACAGGGTGCCAATAAGCTAGCTCGTAATACGGAGATCACTGCGTGGGGAATGCGGGAAGACGACGAAGGCTGGTTAGACATCAACTTCGAAGACTTCGAACGAGAGCTCGGCGGCAAAGGAGCACATGGCTCGTCTAATGCGAACCGCGGCTTCGGTGACAAGAGTGCCCAAGACAACCTTCGGAATATAGTCTCAAGGTTCGAAGATTTTCTCAACGATGATGATGCTGGAGCCGAAGGTGCCGAATTTCTTGATGACATGGGTCAGGATGATGATGACGAGGATAGCACATTGAGTGAGGACAGTGATGGCGAGGGCGAGGACAAAGATATCAGCTTTGATGAGAATGAGTTGGCAAGGATGATGAGGGAAATGATGGGTTTGCCATCGACTTGTGTCAAAGCTGAGGATCCCAGACCTGTTCCCGGTGGCATCCATCATGGTGGTAGAGTGATAGATGTTTCATCAGACGAAGAGGAGGAAAAAGCAATTCGACAAGCCATGCAGGAAGTCGAAAAGCAACTTCGAGAAGCTGGAGCACTAGACCTAAATCAAAAGCAGACGCATGAAAGTTCAAAGCCACAACGCAAAGCCATCGCTGCAAACTCGAGCGGTGCAGACGAATTCAATGCTACGACCGCCGCGGAATGTGTATCGGATCGCGAGGATGTGGACGTCGACTTCAACCTCGCCAAGAACCTACTAGAAAGCTTCAAGAGCCAGGGAGGTGTGTCTGGACCTGGCGGTAATTTGATGGGCCTGATGGGATTGCGAATGCCAAGGGATGAACACGGGGAACGTTGACAGATCACGCCTGCGACGCCATATTATGGGGTTTTGGGGGCCAAGCCTGAAACTTCGAAGTGCCGGATGGCGTTTCTCTGGCCATACGGCGTGGACTTTTCAGGTCATTCTGGAGCCACACCGAAACATCATTGGCCCTAGCCCGGGGAAGCTTGTTATTCCTTCGTCCAAGAAGAATGCATCTACAGCGGTAGATCTTCGAGCCTTCCGCAAGCATTGACCATCAGGACCTCGAATGTCTCTTCTCGCAAGTCGCATACAGGTTCCTATCATTGAGCGGACTGTTGTCGTTCGGTAAAAATAAACGATATGGGTCTTCCATGTCCAAATGAACAGTGCAAGACATGTATCAAAAAGCAGAAAATCGGTCTCTTTGGTTTTGCCAGCAATTGTGATAATCTGTCATGCGTTTCACTTTCTGCACAAGTCTCTCCGGTGGCCTGCATAAAATTACAATATCTGATGTTCGAGCTTCGAGTGCGCTTCAGATCGTTGCCTGGTTGCAATATTACCTCAAAGATTTGCTTTTAGCATCATTCCTACTTCGTGCTAGTAGACTACCAATTCCTTTCAAACGCGGGACAGGAACGTTGAGGTGCAGTGGAGGGAAGCTTCTAGCGTGGAATTTGTTGCGCAAGATATACGCGCACAAGCGCCGTCCTGTCATTTGGCGAGAAAACATACCTTAACCACACCAAGTCTAAAATCCATCACCAGTGACCTCGCAACAAAGATCTCGAATCGATGGCTCGGCGAAAATCTCGGCAGCGGCCATGAGAGGATAGTGTGGGTGCTCGCGTTGGAAAACTCCCGCAGCTGCAAGATCTCTCCAATTACATTACATTCCGGTGATGGTATTATGGCTCGCATCGTGTCGCAAACCTTGGTTTACCATGGAGGTCGACAAAGCAACGCCCACCTATCAATCGGCGAGCTTCTGCTACCGTTGAGGCATTTCATCGTGGCTTCGGCTTTGTTCAAGTCAGCCCCGTTTGCTGCCCCTTCAAATAGTGCTTCGCCATATGATTCGAGCTTAAACGTGCGCCGATCTGAAACGTCAAGGACGGCAGGCCGCATAGTGTGCCTTTGACTGGGGCTCGTATGCACGCCCCTCCTTAGAGAAACGGCCCCACCCTGGTCAGGACTATCAACGACAGGGCATTGTCTAGGACCTTGCACTAAGAGGAGGGCTTTATCGATGGCCATGGGGATGCCAAGTCCAGACCATTCGCGCAGCCCGCAACCTGTTTTGTGCGCATATCGTTCCCCATGATTTTGGCATACTTGAAGACGCCTCTTTTCTGCATCTTCTGCATGGCTGTCACTCTTTCGGAGAATTTTCATTCCTAAATAGATTCCACAGCCCACGTTCTTTGCCTCTCTTAAACGCCTGGCCATCTCACTTCAATTCCAATACATGTGGGGTCCTGCACGCTTGGAGCCGGTCCCTCATTATGCCTCCTCACCCATCCTATAACTTTGAGAAGGTGCATAGCCATTGCCATCCAAAAGATTGCGAGGAGCTGACATTGAACAGTCGCCAATCGACGCGTGGGACTACGAGGGTCTTCAACTAGATTCACGAGCGAAGGAAAATCAGGACAAGGATTTAGATGACTCCAAACCCCAAGGCTTTTTAGACGATGACTTCGACAATTCGAACCACTATCTCAATGAAAAGCAGGCGCATGCGGGCGTGAAAACGCAGGAATACCTAAGTCCTGGATCGCCAGACTCGACATATGGGCCTGGAGTCAGTCCATTCACGCCAGGACTCCCCAACCCCAAGAGAATAGACGGATCATTTGCCTCACCACCTCCATCTCCTCCTCCACCGAAAAGGCGAATATGTGGTCTACGGGCAAGACACTTTTGGGAGCTATTTGCGTTAGCTTTAATGCTTGTGGTTACAGCAGCAATTGTCGGCGGAGTAGTTGGCGGATTGAAGATGCACGCAGGAAGTTTCTCCGCTCCTGCAGGTGCGTCTACATCAGCGCCTCAAGCATCAAACAACACGAACATGAATACTACTCAGCCTTTCGTAGCTTTACAGTGAGTGAGAATTCGATCGCGAGAGTGAAAGTTGTCGCTAACACGTTTGAAATTGTAGGGAATCAGACGTGCAAGTAGGGTCAGCTATATGCGTGGTGACTTATGACGAAGGTCCACCTGAAAGCTTTGAGGCTCGGCAAGCTTTTCGAATATACTTTCAGTCAGCTCATGGGAATATCAAAGAGTCCACTTCCTATCACCTGGAACCCTGGTCAAGCGCTCTGTAATCAGTCAATTCAAAGCACTTGATTTAAGACGTAGCTGACAAAAAATTAGTCCCATTTTCACCGACGCCGTCAACAATACTGGGCTTGCAACCGTCACTTATCTGAATCAGTGGCTCAGCCAGGTGGTAAGAGAATCGCGACCTCCACTCTTCTCTGCATTTCTGATCTTCGCATCTAGGGAAGTCTTTTTTATGTAGGCAGCAACGGTCTTCTTCAGGAGAAAAGAAAGATATACAACGATACGAACTTCTGGGAGCCTGGAACTCTGAACCATCTAAACATCGCAGCAGTCGGCAATATCTCAGTACCCGCAGGAAGTGACGATCCTTCAAATGACTGGGACAGCTATCGAATGGCAGCGGTCTACTCCAAAAACTTCCATTCTGGACCAGGGAGTCGGCTGTACTATCATTCGCAACAGCTGAATGGAACTAGCTATGTGCAAGAATTGATTTGGTATCAGGGTAATGACTCATGGGCTTATGGTGCCAAGCTGCATACTCCCTGGCCAAACTCGCATTTGGCAGCTACGATTGATGAGAGCACGAAAATTTTGAGGTTGTTCTTCTCTTCTGGGAATAATACCCTGCAAGAGATGTGGATGTCTCTCGCCGACCCGAATGGCGAGTACACAAACGGTACGGAACTAAGTTCTTCACCTTCCATAAGCGGCACTGACAGAGAATGCAGGCCTCACCATCGACAATCTCCTCGATCATAACAGCGCTGACATAGCCGGCCTCTCCGTCAACGGTACCACGTACCTTTACCACTACGTAGCTTCGAATCAGACCGCCGAGGCTGGTATTCATGAATTGACCATTACGGGAACCCCTGGCTCAGTGAACAACCAAGAAGCCTATAATCTCAGCTCCCCATTCGTTATCAGCCCACAACTTAACTTTAACAAAGAACAATCCTTTTATCAGCCCCTTGCGGTTTCGAACACGGCAGTCTCAGGCTTGGACCCAGCAGTGTATGTTTTCTGGGCCGATGAGATATCTGGTGATCCAGCGACGACTGCAACTGGATACACCGAGTTAGCAGAGATTAGTAGACCATTCAGGAAATCGACATGGCCAAGTGCTGGCCGAAATGTGATCGATCTGGGGGGCAGTACTACGGATCCAGGACCGTGAGCGAAGGCGTATGAAAGGAATTATGATTGTGGATTTTACTGGTGGTGATTAGACGGCCTTGTGGGAATCTTCTGTTCGTTACTACGGCCTTATTGATGATACCAATGTTGCTTGGTGATGAGTGTACATACCTTACCTAAGATATACTTTCTTTCTAAATTTGAAAGGACTTTATCCTACGATAAATATGGCAGAACTTCACGCATAATGTTGAACAGAGCATCTACGAGATTGAACATAAGTCATTAATGACCCTATGCAAGTTTATTTGAGCATCTTGATGTATAGTAGCAACCCTAACCCTAGAAAATAGAATGAAGTAGGTCAAATATGCTTAATCATGACCGAGCTCCAGATTGTCATCACACCATATGAGATCCTTCCAACAACAACAACAAGCCCAATCCCTAAAGCCATAAGCATCCTACTCCTTCATGGCCCAACCTGATAAGACTCAGCTAGGCTGGATCGAACGCACCTGGCGCGAACCCTCAGGCCCAACATCCGAAACTGGCTGGCCTGAATATCTCTGGCGACACAATATCGTCCCCATCATCATCGGCGCCGGAGTTTGCTACTGGCTTTTTGCCCGTGCTTAGGGAGAATTTCAGTACAAGCGCAGTTCCGCGAGGATGGACGCCCCGACGACTCAGCGCCCGGGCCCCGCGAGGTCATGGCGGGAGTCGGTGCCGCGACGCAATGTATTCTCGCTTCTCGTGTGCTTCTGTTTTGGGATTTGGTTATTGTGGCCGACAAGTACGGACCGAGAGCCCCATGCGTTTCCCGTGACGCCAGAGCGCGCTGTTTGTGATAGCAATGGGCGTGTGAGGAGTGTAGCTATAGTTGGTGAGCTACTTTGCGATCCCGACTTTCAACTGGCCGCCTGACATTCTTCTAGGTGCTGGCTCCGGTGGAGCTTCGGCTGCCTACTACACCAACCAGTTCAAGCATCCCTGCGACAGGGTCAATATCACTGTGTACGAGCGCTCGGACTACGTTGGGGGACGCTCCACTACAGTCAACGTTCACAATGACCTTTCGATGCCTGTTGAGCTAGGCGCTAGCATCTTTGTGGAAGTGAATAGAAACCTCGTCTCAGCAGCCAAGCAATTCGGACTTAATACAGAAGGATTGTCAGCTAATGAGGTACTATACCTCTCAAAGACACTAGGCGTCTACGATGGCCAGAACTGGGTCTTCAGAGGGAGTGAAAGCGGGTGGTGGACTGCATTGAAGATACTATGGAGATATGGGATGGCTCCTATCAAGACGCAGAGATTGATGAAGCAGACTACTGGGAAGTTTTTCAAAATGTATGAGGAACCGGTCTTTCCCTTCAAGGATTTGTCCCAGACGGCATATGACCTGGGACTGACGGAGATCACCTCCTCGACTGGGGAGCAATTTTTGGAGAAGAATGGTATCGTGCCTCCGTTCTCTACGGACATCATACAAGCGAGCACGCGAGTGAACTATGCACAGAACTTGGACAAGATTCATGCCCTCGAGGCTATGGTATGCATGGCAACGGACGGTGCCATGCAGGTGCGAGGGGGGAATTGGCAGATCTTCGACAATATGCTCAAGGCGTCTGGTGCTCAAGTCTTACTCAATACCAGCGTAACCTCAATCAGTCGCCAGCCCAGCGGCACATACGCCGTTGACGCGTCCTCAAATTTCACCACGATTAATCATACCTCCCATGACACCATCATCCTTGCAGCTCCGCTCCAATTCGCAAATCTCACCATTGAACCCGCCCCTCTCAACCCACCTCCAGGCATCCCCTACGTCCGCCTACACGTCACACTCTTTACCTCGGCACACGCCCTCGACCCACAATACTTCAATCTTGCCTCGATGGACCAAGTGCCAACCACAATCCTAACTACCAAACCCAGCAGCTCTGACCATCCCCTCATATTCTTCAGCATCAGCACCGTCCGTCTCCTCCACCATCCCAAGACCGGGCAGCAAGAATACCTCTATAAAGTCTTCAGCCCGGAGCCACTTGAGCAGTGGTGGTTGAGGCGGATCGTTTCGGCTAATAGGGATTCGGAGATTACGTGGAAGTATGAGAAGATTTGGCATAGCTACCCGTATCTTGAGCCGAGAGTCACGTTCGAGGATATTCAGCTCGATGCGGAGGGGAAGGTGTGGTATACGAGTGGGATTGAGAGCTTTGTCAGTACCATGGAGACGAGCAGTCTTATGGGGATGAATGTCGCGAGGCTGGTTGTTGATAGGTGGGAGAAAGAGAGGAAGCATGAAGATGTGGAAAAGATGGTAGGGAAGGAATCTGAGCACGATAGGATAGCTGGCGAGGACTTGTGAACTCCTCGCTTGATGGTAGTCTACTAAGAACCGCACTCAGACCCTTTTTTGAGGGCTACACTTTCGATGGTAGCATTCATTGGGTTCCGTTTGATGACTAGCAGCACGAACGATTATGATCATGTCCGAAATTCATGAATTTACGAGCTCATCAATCTTCAAAAAAAAAGGGGGCCAGTGCCACAAAAGTGTTTCATTCCGACTAAGTAGGATTTGTTTACTATTGTCATTTCCAAATTGCTTTGTTTGGGGGTCCAATATAATGTTAAGTCTGGCGCCCAGAATGGGTAATCTCCCCATAGCCACATAAGAGTGCTGCTGGTTCCACATTCATTGCTGGGATCGTGAAGGCATATAACCCCTTGAGCGAACGGTTTACAGCAGGAAATTGAGAATGACTGTCAAGTTTTTATGTCTCCTTCAAAAAGTGGTTTCGAGCGTGTAGTATTGTCCTTTTCCGCGAATTTCGCCTTCCGTCATAATCCCTTTTCGTACGAGTGCATTTTTATAATGCATCGACCGCAATGGAACCCAATGCGCAAAACAAATGCAAAAAAAGACAAAGGCATTGTAGGTCTCGAACTGAGACGGGTTTTTAGCTTAAGGTCCAGCAATTTCCAATTGGAAATTCGGTATTCCTTAAGGAATTGCACTACACCACAGAACCTCTGAGTAGAGTATCCCAATATAAATCGTAATATATTTCCAAATTCACTTTTTATACTGCATTGACCGCAATGAAATCGAATGCAGTTCCTTCTACACCAGCACACGAATGTAAGCAAGCAAGATCTTTGCGCTCTCAAAATTGCTTGATGAAAGGTAATTTAAGACCTTTTCTACAACATTGTAAAAGAGTATCTTGCTGCCAATCCTGTCGTCAATGAGATGTTTTAGTTGTTGCGAGGTCGGTCCCGCTGCCGCTGTCGTCAATCATCCATCTCAAGCTCAGGAATCTCCCGCTCTTCACTCTAGGAGCATCACATAAGGTCCTCATTGAACCATAGTCGCTCATATAGCACCGCTACAAACCTATTCTAGTTGCGTTTGCTTCCGGCAACTCTATAGGGATGTTACACGTCGAGTGGGGGAGTTGACTGTGGTACATTTTGAATTTTGCAAGATATACTGGCTTCTTACCCAAGCTATATCATATCAACTCTAACTCTGACTTCTTACCCCATGCCTTAGTTAGAGGGGATCATACCGACCTGTTGACGATGATGTTCCTACTAATATGGTTTATTGCTCCAATGGCTCTGGCCCCATCTATTGTGACTTTGGAAGGGGATGGACGTGTGTAGCAGTAGGCGGAGGAGGTCGAGTGTGGATAAATAGTGGCGAAAAGCCCTGGAATTGATTGGTAGCCTTGCTTGTCATGAAGAATTTCTTCGAGATTATTAGAAGAGGATTCTGAGGCGTTGTTCATTTCTTCCACTCACTAGCCAAAGTATAAGCACCATACCATGATATATACCCCAATGTCCCATGCTATGCACAAAACCCTTCCTTTCCTTCACACCCTACGTATCAAAATCATCCCTATTTACCTGATAACTCATAACCATCATCCACAACAGAAATACACTCCCCACAATATAAAACGCAAACGCGGCCTTCCAATCATCGCATAACCCCTTCGTCTCCAACCACGCCAGTGTCGCCTCCCCGTCACTCAGCCCACTACTCGACTTGTAAAGGTTGCAGTAGAAGTTCACGCTCCCTGTTGGGCCGTAGAGTTGAATACTGGTTTCAATGAGCCCGGTGAGGAAGAGTGCAAAGAGAATGAAGGAGCCGAGCAGTACTATGCCGGGGAGGAGTTGCCGTTGCGCGATTAGGCCGAGGATTATGGCGATGAAGAGGAGGGTTAGGGAGCCGGTTGCTAGTGAGAAGGGGAATATCCTGTAAACACGCATCATTGTTAGCCTTCTACGTCAAATCATCTAGAGAAAGTAAAGAAGCGCAAGAGGGAAAGGACGTACCATGGCACTCCTAGATGGAATTGTGATTGTACGGTCATGAAGTAGGCGAATATGCCGAGAATTGTCGCGCCGGAGGCTATCATTATTATGAGCCAGAAGTTTAGCTGAGCTTCGGGCCACATGTATTTCCGCCTGCGCTCGATGAGCCGGACGACCGTTTCGTTTGGCATGGTGGGGAGGTGGGGAGGTGGGAAGGGGCGTATGCTGGGTGAGTTTCGGGGTGAAGCGAAGGCGGAGGAAAGTGCGGGCGCTGTGTAGCTCTCAGACGAGAACAGTACGGAGGAGGTTCCTGCGAAGCTTCCTTGAGCGCTTTGGGTGCGCGAATGGCGTAGTGACGATGTTCAACGAGCAGGGGCGTCTTTGACCGAGGTTTTGCGCAGTGTAGGAGGAGCTGATGGGCACGAATGGCTTCCAGATATCAGGATGGCCTTCGAGGCATGTATCTTGTGCGCTTGAAAATTCTTGCTTTCTCTTCTTAAGTCGTCACGATCTTAGAGGTGGTTGGGCGCCGATACTGAGGATGCACGCTGATGTGGACGCTTGCGATTCGAGGAAGTCCCTCGTTGCGCGAATTGATCGTAAGAGAGGTTGCGCAAGGTCTCCGAGAAATAGGAATGTATGTGTATAGTTTCGGAGGGATGCAGAGGGTGTGAGAGCAATGGTGAGAAGCAGGGCGCTCACAGCATTGCGTCAAGGAATTGTTTGGTGATGGCTTGGCACTACAAGACATCAAAAATGTACCCCCCACTCACCCGGAAGTCGCGCGGGCGTTGCCGCTCCAACTAGCGCGGCTTCTGTTCAGCCCTCGATCGCTTCTGCTGCTGGTTTTTTTCCCCTTAATGAACTCATAGTTGTAAGCATACATCATTGTCTACGCATACCCGCTATGGAGCAGCAACCACTTCCAGATTTTACTCAAGCAGGCTTGCGCTTTACCGAAGCGTCCAATGAAATGCAGCAACAGTTCCAACGAATGAACAATGTTCCCACTGTGCAGCTACAACAAATTGCAAACCAACTCACTCAGCTTACGCAAACAATAAACAGACTTGAGCAAAGAATGGGCGGACTTGAGCAAAGAATGGGCGGACTTGAGCAAAGAATGGGCGGACTTGAGCAAAGACTAGACGGACTTGATGCAAAGTTCGGGCATCAGTAAGTGTCTAAATACAATGCGACTGAAGTTCATTATAATAATATCAACAGGAATAATAATAATATGGCGCGCATCCAAAATCACTCTGCTATATCTCCCAACGATCCTCTTATACCTCTTGTCAACCCTGTGACTGGCTTAGCTATCCCAAACTTTCCAGCTGATTCAAGCACTGTCACCCGCTTCAATGGTAAATAAACATATCTTACACTTTTATGTCTACACTTTTAACAATTTTTTCAGCAACTCAGATTCGGAGTATTCTTCAAGAACTAGGCCAAACAATCCCTAATACTCAAGGAGGCGGAGTGGCTTTACTTAAAAGGCAATTACGGGTTCAGATAGGATTACGGGCAGACCAAGTTCATGGGGCCTAGACCCAGAGGGGGGTGATTCCGGGGTACAATTTTGATGTCTTGGCGAAGAGGTTGGTCGCTTTCTCTGGTGGCGGGGGGAAGCCTGCGGCGGCTGGCTGCCAGTCACCTCATGAATGCGACAAGCAATTCAATGGAGCTTTTGCTGTTTAGAGTATTGTGTATTTCTACTTGTCTAATGGTTGAGCGGTCTGGACATGGTACCGACTACCGAAGACCTGATCCTGACCTATGAGTCAGGCAGAAACGTATAAGCAGGCCTGGCATCGCTCGCTTCGCTCATTTGTACATCTTAATCTTCCGTTTCAGGCATGCCTTATAATGCCTCTAGAACTCCTGCCATCTACGAAAGACGATGCCCCCGAAGCTGCTCGCCTCTTGGTTGCAAGCTATCAGAATAACCCCTTCAGAAAGATCATCTTTCCCAGTGGCATGTCCCAAGCCAGCATCGACAAGATCCAGCAGATGCGCTACGACGCTGTTGATGATCCAGACCAGCATCCTTGGAAGGTCGTTGACGCCGACTCAGGGGAAATGGCTGCGTGCGCTACCTGGATATATACAAAGGCAATGAGTGACGAAGATTGGGATCTTGCGAGAGAGAGAGGGCTGTGAACAGTTGGCCGGTGGCAAGACATGATGTTCTAGATCCTTTTATTTATAAAGAGCAAGATACGAAGCGGAAGATCATGGGCCACACAAGGTGGTGGGGTAAGACGCAAATCCTTTTCAGGCAATTCAGGAATCCGCATTGGTGTTTGCCTGCAGAACTGGAATCCCTTATTACACTGCCCAAGTACTAGAGAAGAGAAATTGGCTCGGTGCTCGTGGAATGGGGAACGGACAGGCTGGAGGAGGAGATGAAGGTACCCGGCTTCATCATATCTACCGATCAAGGATTTGGGCTGTATGTTAGACATCGCTTCAGAAAGTTGGAACGCTGGGAGGTCGATCTGGGGCAATGGCCGCAATTTGGAGGAAGTGGCCCATACAAGGATGTTTACCTGATAAGGCAGCCGAATACTGCATCTTCTAGGGTTCAAGAAGACAATAGCAGATAGCCACGCGCTCGGTAGGTCTACGGTAGATAAACTTGAGATTGCTTAGAGTCAATTTCAATCATTCACTAAGCATCAAATCAGGAGCAGTTGAAGATCTTCTGAAAAGTATGTCTGAAACTTGGTAGAGATCTCGAAGTTCAGAACTAGCCCCTTTTCGACCGTGATGTGAATTGCACGCGACGCGAAAAGATGGGAGCTTCATATCCAACCCCACCCCTCAACGGTTATCCACAACACAAGCAATGTGTCCTTCAAGGCTTCGCCCAATTGGCACTCAGTCACCGTCTTGGAGCCGTGCGCCTATGACGTAGCTTCTAGGGTCAGGCTTACTTTTGCTGGTATTCTCTCAATGGCTACACCAACAAGGCCTTCAGTCGCTCGGCAACCTTCACGAGTTCCAGGCGGCTTCGATACCGATGATGATTTGTCCCCAATCAAGACCTCTTTCGACGACGAAGACTTCGGACAGCTTTCTGCGCCTATGCAGTCGAAAGTTGACCCGCCACCAGCCGATGACAGCCTGCTTAGCGAAGATGGTAAGAGCTTGATGGGAGTGGATGGAGACACATATCTACAAGAAAGGGAAATGAGGAGGCGGTTGGATGATGTTGATTCAACTTTTCTACCAGAAATCTCTCCAGCGGGCCATGCGCCAATGACCGGCTCTTCCATGTTGGGCCACCCGCATCCCAACTCATTCGTCCCAGATGTGCCACAAGGCCGACCAGAGAGCTCAGATAGAGTGGAAAGGGAAGATGAAGACGGGTCACACTCGCCTGCGACTCCACCTGAGTCGTACCAGACACCCGCACCTGGACGCTCAGAATTGCCTTCAAAGGGGGAGTCACCTGAAACAGCAATTGACCATGGGTACTACAACACTTCTTCACTAGAGACCATGTCGTCTTCGCCTACCGCTGCAGCTGCTGCCCGCACAGTTTCCCGCGCAGTATCTATGGCATCAATGGATGGTGGATACGAAACGGCGGATGACAGCAAGGGCGGTATAATGCTGGAACAGTCAAATAGAGATAGTGCGACTGACCATGAAGACACTCCTCGGAAAGCAAATCCAGACTCGACGTCTTCGAGGGCGAGCTCTCCCACGCCTACAAAGATTCGAGGTGCACAAGACCCCCCAGAAGCAGCCAGTGGCCACGACACTGATCTCGGTTCTCTGCGGGAGAATAAAAGACCAAAATTTCTGAACAGTCGCATGGCTAGCCAGAGGTCGTCAAACTCGTCCTACACTACGACTTCAACGGAGGGTGGCAGCGAGGTGACGCTGGGAGCAGACTTCGCTCTGCAATCTGGTGGCGCTGTGCCTCAAAGAGGCTCCCTCACAAGCAGACCGTCAGACTTCGCCAGATCAATCAGTCTTGGTAGTATGGCTTCCGCAATCTCAGAACTTAGTGACCGAGAAGATAAGATTAAGTCTACCGAGAGCAATCTACATACTCTGGATGAAGAGCATGATACTACAAGAGAAGACACAATTAGAGCTGGAGATGGCTCAGTCCCAGAAACGCCGAGGGCTGCAAGTGGAAGACTGAATACGCCCACAGATACAGTCATTGCGCAGCACGTACGAGATATTGAGGTACCAGCGACCATGGCCCGCGAGTATCGAAATAGGCATGCTTCCCCCAACAAGAGAAATGGAGCGCCTACTCCTTCAGCTGGCCGCAATGGCAAGAGTCTTACCCTGAAGGAGCAAAGCAGTACCATTGATCGATTGATGAAGGAGAATTGGGATCTTAAGCTAAAGATTAATTTCTTGGACGATGCTTTGAGTCGGAGATCGGACGAAGGTGTAAAGGCCATGATATCCGAGAATGTCGATCTACGGACTGCCAAATTCAAGTCTGCCAAAGAGCTGCGGGAGATGAAGCGGGCGCAGAGAGAATTGGAGCGGAAGCTGAAAGAGAAATCTGACGAGCTTACAAAGAAAATGGAGGCCCCGGTACCTGAAGACAAGCCAGCTGGACCCGACCCTGAGGAATTCCAGTTTATGGAAAACGAATTGACGTACTTCAGAGAACGGGTAATGACTTACGAGGGTGAAATTGAGAAGATGCGCCACGAAAGCTTTGCACAAGAACAGGAGAAGAAGAGACTTGCTGAAGTACTGAAGCGAGTGGTCGAATCCAAAGGGGGTACAGATATCGGTGTTCGTGAGGAGGTTGACATGTGGAAGGATCTCCTTGACGCCGAGACCGCACGTCGAGAGCAATCCGATGAAGACAATCGGAGACTTCGCGATGAAATCCGACGACTCAAGAGCGATGCGTCTTCGACTACCACCAACAACCATGCTGCGAATGTCTATAATGTCAGTCGGCGGCAGAAATTGTCATCTACCGTATCCTACAATAGCGTCTCTGAGCGGGACCACGAACGCAATGGTGTCTCAAGCGTCGCAAGCAGCACCTTAGTCGAGCAGCTGAGACATGAGAATGCTGAATTGCGTCGTGAAGTCGGCGCGCAGACTTCCATGCTTACATCTCGTAACCGCGAGAAGGAGCGACTCTACCAAGAAATTGAGGACCTGAAGCTCGGCGCACGTCACGGCACCCGCTCAATAGCAGGTGACAGCATCTTTGATCGATCAGCCTCACGAGCTCAGGGCCGTCCAGCCTCACGAGCTAGCGACCAGACCCGGGTAACGCAGATGAGCGATGCTGAACGTGATGGATATGAACTCAAGAATGGGCAATTGCGCGACCAAAATGCCGGCTTGAAGCTTGAAATTCACGACTTGACCTGTAAGCTGGAAGAGCTATTAGACGAGCTTGAGCAACTTGATGCAATCAAGATTGAACATGAAGAGCTCAAGCAACTCTACGACAATGACGTTGGGCTGGCGACTGATGATCTCAAGGCTATGCAAGGTGAACGTGATGAGGCTCTTCGAATACAGGAGGATATGGAGGCTGAGTTGCAATACCTGAAAGCTGAAGGCAATGAGCGGATTGGTGCTTTGGAAGAGGAAATCGAGCACAAGAACCAAGAATTGGAGCATCTGCACAACGAATTATGCAACCACGCTGAAGACTCGGATGCTTTGCGCAAAGAAGTCAGAACGCTCAGTGAGAGCATACTTCGGATAGAGGAGGATATCGAAGTTAAGACTAAGCGTATCAGAGACCTACAGCTAGAGCTCGAAGAACTTGGCCATGAAGCAGACGCTATGGACAAAGACCTGCGAGAAGAAAAAGATAAGACGACAAAGCTGACTGTCCAGCAAGAGTCTGGCCAGAGCGAAATCGCTTTCCTACGCGAAGAGCAGGATGGCGACAAGATTAAGATTGGTGACCTGGAGGATGCCTTGAATAATCTCAAGGCCAGTCTTTCCAGTGAGAAAGACCGAGTTACGGATCTGGAGGCGCAATTGGCCGAGGAAAGGCACCAGAGAGAAGTTATTGGTGGCAAGGAGAAACAAGAGGTTCAGAAGATTATGAATGATCTTAATCGCGAATTAACATCCGCCAATGACGATTCGAGGAAGCTAAAAAAGAATCTACAGTCTCGTGAAATTGAAGCTACAAGCCTAAAGGAACGCTTGACAGAGCTTGAAAGCAACCTTCGGGAGGTCCTCAACGATCCTAACGGGACGAGATCAAGTTTCACCACCTCAATTGCGAGACTTCAGAAGGACCTTGAGAGTACTGCAGCCGAGCTCGACAACGCGCAACACAACCTTTCCGAAAGAGACCGCCTTCTGAAGAACCGCGACTCACTCCTGGAAACTCACGGCCTCGAATCTAAGAAATTGTCTGAGCTTCTCGACCGTGAGCGTCAAGGCCGCCGCGCGGACAAAGCCCAGCACGATCAATGGCAGAAATCCCATCAGCATACAAGCCGCACCGTCTCTCAAAAGGATGTCCGCATCACCGAGCTCGAATCGTCGCTGCAATCGTCTCGCAAGAAGCTGTCAACGCTAGAATTACAATTCAAAGACCAACTCTCCGAACGCAACACCCTCCTTCTCACCCTCTGGTCCCGCGTCTCCTCAATCTGCGGCTCAGATTGGCAACATCAGAACGGCCTCGTAAACAATCACCTGCCCACTCTCGAGGTGCTTGCAAATGGCAGTATGCTTCCGGCTTTCAGCCGCAACGTCCTCAATGCAGTCAAAAACGTCGAAGGCACTATTATCGCCTTCCAAGGCCGAATTCGAACCATAGAGCGCGAATTATGGACTGAGTACCAATCCCTCGAACAGACGCTCGATGCGCGGATCAAGAAACTTGACCGGCTGGAAAGCACAGTGCAAAGCCACCGCATCTCAGGCACATTCACTGCCGCGCCCGAAATCGCCAAGTTGCGTGGTGAGAATCGCCTCTTGAAAAGCGAACTAGCTACGCTGCAAAAACAAGAAATCCACGCCCGCAACGCTTCTCGTGCCTCCAACCACAGACCCTCCAGCAGCATCGATCGTTCTGCCCCCCCACCTACTCTAGCTCGTCATCACTCCTCGAGCGCCGTCGAACATCTTAGCAATGCCATGGGTCCTACATCCCCCTCCCGCCGCACATCCTCCTCTCGTCAAGGCAATCACGATACCGAAATTGTCTCTCAGCCCATCGAGCCCACGCAACAGCGCTGGATACATCGTCTGCGCGAACTAGAACGCCGCCTCAAAGCCGAGCGAGAAGCACGACTCCTCGATCGAAGCGGTGCTCGCCGGCGACTAGAGGAAGGCGCCGAGGAGAATCGACGACTGAAAGGCGAGCTTGAAAGGGAAAGGGTACGGAGAGGTGGTAGTATCACAGGTGGTGACAGTCAAGCTGGGAGCGGCGAGAGTAGAGGGCAGAGCGCTGGTAGTGCGTGATTTTTTTACCTTGGCATTCGAGCGGGCGTATGAACTGATGGTCAGCAGGAATAGAGCGGGGTGTTCGGGTTGGATTTCCTTTCAATGAGAGGGAGATTGTTTTATGAAATACGACTTTGGACTAGGGAGGGAAAGAATTGGCGTTCGGATAGGTTCCAAGTCGCGAGGCGTGTTATAGGGAAACATTACGGGTCGATCGCCTGCGTCATCTGTATAAACGAAGGGCAGAGTGCTAAGTACCTTAAGACTTTCTTGTTATACTTTGTATTCAACGCTCTGCATACGAGAACAACTGCCATTTTGAGCGGCTGCGCCCCTTTGCCCACTTCAAAGACTATGAAGACCACACTACCTTATCCTATAAGATTCGGCCTTTCCCCCTTTCAATTATGACACTCTTTAGTCAGTCAATTTTCTCTAAACTACCTCGCGTCGCTACCTTATCCCGAATTGTTGGCCTAGTTCTCGCACGCTAAAAGCCCTTCGTGAGGCTGATCGCTCGCCTTCCTGATCCTTCCCACATACTCTCGCGCCCTCTAAGCCATGCACCGCCAATGAACCACTCTCGTACCCAACTGGTAGCAGAGTGCGTACAACATTTCTTCCACCACAGCTACCGCCGGATAAATCCCCCCCCCCCCATCCTCCTAACCGTCAAGCGCTCATCCAGCACATGAGAATCACCCTGCTAACGTCCCTATCTCTACCTCGACCTAGCGTGCAGAGCCGAGATTATTATGGACCAGCGAAGTCCTAGAGCTAATGTGAGGACTCATTCTTTCCCACAGATTTCGAATATTCTTAGCTGGATCAATTACTAACTACGATACCAACCCCTGGTTCTGGTCGCTGTCGCCGAACTGGTTAGGCTCTCCCCCGTGCGGCGATTGGCCTGGTACGATATTGAATTTCGAAGGTGCCGCTTTCGTGGCTTGATGGGTTAGGGGAGGTGGGAAACGCGCCAAGCGTGTCCCATCTGCGGCCGTGATGGAGCTGTGCTGCGGATTTTGAGCGCGAGACGAATAAGTAGAGGGCTGGAGCTGCGATGTATCAGTGCTGTGCTGTGCTGTGGTGTGCTGTGCTGTGGAGGGAGCTGTGTGTAAGTCGGTGGGGAGCTATCGCTAGGACCGTTTGGCGCTGTATAGGAAGGGTTGGAAGGCTTGAGGAAGCGGGCAGGGAGTAGTGTCGTAGGGTTGTAATTTTTTGCCCACTTCTTCTCATCAAGCAACCATGGGCGAGGCTAGATTTTCTTACGCTATATAGCTAAAGAGAATTAATCTCGGCTGGGAGGCTGGTATGATCTAAAGAAGGCAGCATGTTGTACTGTAGAAGCTCACAAGTGTAGGTGGCTCATTAGGCAAAGTTTTGCATGTGTACTCCATATCGACCTGTCTTTTTCTTCTCAGAACCACGAACAAAGTCTTCTCAAGATACCCGTTTATAATGAACCTCTCTCGCTAGTGTGCGCTATGGAGGCTTTGACTATGCCTTCAGTTGCTATCATGCCCTGGAGAGAGCGAATTGCATGACATGAGCCTATGGCATCGCGTGTCCTCTTTGAGAGAACATGACCAGGCATTCACATCACTGCTCTCATGAACGTCGTGGTTTAGTTCAATCAGTTCAGTCGAATCTTAGGAGGATGAACATTTTCATTCTCGGTCTCATTAGGTGAGACCGCTAGGTGAGAGGCTGGTACGATTTGTTTCGTGCTTGATCTCGGTCGCTAAGATATGGTTTGGTCCCTACGAAAATATCTAGTCTGGACCGGACCGCTATACCTTCTAGAGGTCAACAAATTTTATGGATACAACTCCCAGCGTCTTCGATTCCGGACAAACAGACAAATTCCGTCGATGCGATGCATTGGGGACCAACGTCATAACCACAGGGTACCTAGAGCCGATAATGCGTTACCATACAACTCCTCAGCCTAAGATCGCTTCCTTTGTATTTCATCTCTCGCATAGTTATCCCAGCGTTTAGTCAGTTCTAATTCTTTCGCTCTCATAGCATCAGAAAATATTGTCACCTTCTTAGCATCATCGCTTACTCTGCTCATTATGATCCCAGAAATATCGTTTACCTCAGAATAGCCTGGCTTCTGTACAGCGGCCTTGCCTTAATCAACAAGGTTCGCCGTGAACATAGCATAAATGGCCTTCTTGTTGTGGTGCCAATAAGACCCATGAACGTTTTCCAGATCGTTGTTGAGCCTCTTGTCTTCAATATCCTGGATGGTCTACCCTTCCAATTCGTCAATTTCAGAAGCTGGGATTTCCATGATAAGGCTGCATCCAATGTGGAAGTTGGCGATGCATGGGCTTTGATAACGCCTCGAGAGACTTGCCTCCATGTTTGTAACCCTGAAGCTATCAACGAGGGTTTTACTCTTCGCCAGGATTTCATACGTCCATAGAATTGTACAGAAACTAAGAATGCAGAAGTGAGAAGGCACCAAACCATCTAAGCCGAGTCTTCGAATGCTCGACGTTTCTGGCTGAAATGTTTCCAGAGTAATCAAACCACAAGCTTGCAACATGAATGATGTCACTACACCCCCAGATTTGGTGGGGAGATCGGCAACGCGAGGGAAAGATGTTTGCTGCTCCATTCGAAGAAAACAAACACGTCTAGTCCGAGTCCTTGCTTAGCCAAGCCAAGCAAAAGAAGGCATCTCTGCCTGGCCTTCCACTGGCCAAATCGGCACCTTGGAGACTGCCACAACTACCAGGACTGACACGGGGTCAATATAATAGTATGTGGTGTGAAAGATGTTGATTATTCTATGGAGGATTTGGCCCTGATATGCCAGAATCCTAGTATTACCCTAGTCCCGATAGGGCTAGCGGTAGGGCTCAGCCCGCCGTCTTAGTAGATATCTATAGTAATACTCCTACTAAAGTCTACCCCGTAATAAATTACCTCTTTTTAAAAGAAAGAAGTTAACGCCCTCGTTAATATATTTATATAGAGTATTATAAGTAATAACGTAAATAGTATCTATATATAGAAGTAAATAAATAAGAAATATATATTTTAAATTATCGATCGATTATGGGTAGGCCCGTAGAGTTTTAAAGTTTAACGTAGAGTCGTAAAGTTTAGTATTAAAATCGCGACAACGAGGTAAAGCGATAGGGGGGTATAGAGATAATATAAATAATTAATAATAAAAACTATAATATTAATAAAATAAGGGCGTATATATATAATATTATAAAAGTATTAATACTAAAGGACTAGGGCCCTAAATATATATTAGAAAAATAAAATCTTAGTATAAATCTAACTAGCTAAAGAAAGTCGTTTAACGATACTTTTAGAATTAAAACTATTTTAGCGCGGAGCTAGTCCCGATTCGATTAAATAATTATATAATTAATTATTTTTTCCTTTATAAATATACTACCTAGCTAAGAAATAGCGATAACGAGGGGTATATATTTAAATCTATATAAGAAAATATATAAATAATATATTATTAGGATATTCGGGTTATATAACTTTATATACGACTAGGCGAATAATTTAAAACTATTAAAGAGTAATTTTATTAATTCTTAATATAGTATTTCTTTAATATTATTATAGTACCCGTACTCTAAATAGAGCTCGATAGGTAGATTTAATATAATAATTATTTCCTAATAAAAATAAGTAAAGAGCGATAATATAAAAAGGTAATATAATTATATTTTTAGAATTATTAACCCTAGAAGAAGAATTTAATTTAATATTTAACCTATTATTTATATTCCTTAATAAATTCGTCCGCGAAAATATTTTTAGTATTTATTTAATAATTCTATATAAATCCCTAGCCTTTTTAGGATAAGAGGTATTCGGTAGTATAACTCTTCCCCTTTTTAATAATATAGTTATCGAGGATATACTCTAGTTCCTATTTTAATTTTAAGTTATCTTATTCGGTTTCTATTACTCTAGGGTTAATAGGTCGTAAATATTTAAAAGAATCCCGATTTAATAATAGGTACTACTCTAGCTATATTATTAAAAATATATTATAAATCTTTTAATTTTCCGGGATATTAAGGCGGTATACGAGCCTACTAATATAGTTAAAAACCTTAAATAGACTAGTTATTTATTAATTATATTTACGACTAATAAGTTTATTTACCGGAATATTATAATTTTTATATAGGCGAAGTAAGGCCTAGTCCCCTTTATAGAAGTATTAAAAGTAATAATTATAATTATAATACTCTTTATTATATATTTAAATAAAAGTAATTATATCCGAAGTTTAAATACGTACTAGCTTTTTTAATAAAATATTATTCTTTTAATTTCCTAGGTCTAACGCGTTATTAACGGTGAAACTGAAAGTTATTTTATTTAGGGTATAATTAATAGGCTAGGAAAATATATTATTATATTATATAATTATAAAAAGTAGTATCTTTTCCTAGGTTTTAGAGTTTTATAAAGTAGCGATCTAAAATCGTAATATAATTTTAATAATTTGATTTATATACTCGCTTAATCTATTTATTTATAGATAATAAATAGTAGAAAATATTAAATTTATTTTAAATTTATTAAATAGAGCCTTTTATAGGGTATTTATAAATTTACGGTCGTAGTTAAAAAAAATAACCTTCGGAATACCTTAATTCATTAAATATAAATAATATAAAAGTATATCTACTTATTACTCTACGTTTTATATTAATTTTCCTAGAATCGCGGTTACTTTTCGGGAAAATTTATATATAATAATTATAATATTATCGAATCCTTCCTACGAAAGGGGTAAGGCTAGGATAAAATTAATAAAAATTATATAAAAAGGAGAGGGCGGTATAAGAATAAATTATAATATTTTATAAAATTTATACCTAAGAGTACCGAATAATTAATATTATAAATAGTATCGTAAATACTCCCTTAACCTTTTATTTAGTTTATATATATACTAGTATTTAATTATTATTTTATAGTATTTATATCTTTTTATATATAAGTTAGAATATACGATATTAAATAAAGTTTTAATATATAAAGAAGGTATATATAAACGCTCCGGTATATATACACGATTAATAATCAAATTATTAATATATTATATTAAGCCGTTACCCTTTTTCGAAAATAAAAAATCTACGGCGTCCTCGCCGGTTTCTACGTTATAGTTAAATATATAATTTATTTTAACCTAAAAGTCGTTATTCTAGTATCTTTAAAATAATTCTTATTTAAATTAAATATTTATTTTTATTAATATATAGATTTTATATATATATACTTAAAGTATATTTAGCTCGTCTTCGGAAAAGTCTTTAATTACGTCTTTTTATTATAATCGGGATAGGGTATCTAGTACTATATATTTAGCGCTAGGTTTATAACGGATCTTTATATTTTAAAAATACTAAATATAATTTAAGGCCCGTACGATACGTAAATTAATCTTTACTATAAATAAGGTAATTATATTTATTTATTTAACTATACTAAATATAACTCTATAATTAATATAAACGACCGTCTTAAGGGCTAATTCGACTATATATTTAATTTTAATAAATACTTATATTATTCCTATTAGTTCTATTTTAGTAGGTTAATAATATATTTCTATATCCTTAAAGAATCGGCTAAGAAAAAGGATAAACTAAATTTATTTTTAATTAGAATAAGGGTTTTTTAATTTTTTTATAATATAATAAATTATAACCCCGTAACCAAATTCTTTATTAATATTAAAGTCGATAAATAGTTCCTTTTTATTATCGAAATAATATAGAAAGAAAGATTTAGAAAGGGTATTCTAAATAATTTCAAATAAACGGATCTCTTATAAGGAAGGTGATTTAAAACTAGTCTTCTTAATATATTTTTATCCTTAAACGCCTATAGGGGGTACTTTATTTAATAGTATAATTTTCTTATTTTATAAAGACCTAATTAAAGTAGTATAATCTTTAATATAATCTTTTAATTAACTAGTTATTCCTAGGTACGTTTTAAATACTATTAGTATTTAAAAAAAAACTAGTTATTTAATAATTATAAACTTTTCTTTAAAAGTTAATAACCCGAACGAGTTAACCTTCTAGTTAAATAGGGTAATTAACGGATATTTAATAAATACTTTCTTAGGGTTAACTAAAATATTAAATTTAGCGAATAAGAAAAATATTATATATAGGTACTAAATATAATCCTCGAGGGTCTAAAAGAATACTATAATATTATTAATATATACTCGGGCGAATACTTTATAGATATATAGAATCCGGTCTATTTATTATTATATATATATAAGCGAGTTCTTAAATCCTATTACCGTAATATTAAAAGTCTCTTAACCGCGGTATAATATAACGGTAAACTTATATCTATCCTTAGAGTATATATACTATTAATAAAAAAAACTAACTATATTAATAATAATAATTTAACGATAACCCTTAACGGCGTTAATTATATTATTCTATAAAAGTAAATAATAGACGTCTACTATAACTATAATATTTAAACCTCGAATATTAATAACGGTACAGCTCTTTTTAATACCGTCTAATCTTATAGTCTAAATAACGAAGATTAGGAAATTAAATAAAATAATTTATATCGTCTATTTAAACCGTCCCTAAATATATAATTTATTAAAGGTTTCGTTAATAATCTTCCGGCTCTCGTTATTTATAAGATAAATATATACCGTTTTAAATACTTTATCTTCCTAGTCGGCGCGAAGTAATATATATATTTATTCGTTTTCTAGAATATTAATAAAGCCTCCTTTTATTTAAAATATAAAAAATTAATTAATAATCTTTACTAGCTCCGGTTATTTACTATAAATAATAATATTATTTAAAAGGATATTATTCTTTACCGAAATAATTACCTCTATTAATAGAATAAAAGGCCGGGAATTAATTAGGTTCTTTATATCTTTACCCTCTAAAAATTACTTAAAAAGTAATAAATTAGTACTAGTAGTAACTATACTATTAAAAGTATTTTTAATAAAAGTTTCTTTATACTCTTAAAGAGGCCTTCGTATAACGAGCTCGCGAACGTCGTTATCGCTTATAATAATATTATAATAGTTATTAAATTAAACCTCGATAACTTGGCCTAGCTTTATATTCCTAGGGATTTTAATATATTTATCCGTCTTATTCTTTATAAGTATTAATCTTATTCTATTATTAACGATTCCGGTAAAGAAGTATAGGTTAGTATCTACCGGTTTAAAAAAATAGTCTCGTATTAATAAATTAAACTTATAGACTTCGATAATTACCGTAGTTTATAGAGAGATAATTTTTATTTTCGTAATATATACTAGCCGGTTCATATTTATACCTTTTAAATAAACGTCGATAGAGTACTCTATATCGTAGCTACCGATATAGGCTATTTACCGAGATACTAGTATATCTATCCCTTTAAGGGCCATAATGTTTATATTAATAAATATATTTACTTTAAAATTATCCATAATATAGATTTCTTTAGGGGCGGTTTCGGTTATTATTTTATTACTATTTTTATCTTTCTCGGGGAAGTATAAAGAGGTAATAATATATTTAAAAATAATATAACGATTAGTATTAATACTAGTAATTTAGAGTAAAGTTACTATAGTACGGATTCTTACTTTTAGAAGGAAGTATATTATAAATTTATAGTCGGCGATAATTACCTTATAGCTAGTATCTTTATAACTCTTTTTTATTTTAATTCTAGGGTTTAGACCGACCCGAATACCGATATATTAATATTTCCTAAACACTTATCTTATTCCCGTATTTTTAGAAGAGTTATAGTTTAATTTAATAATAGGCTTTTATTTTAGTAATTCGTTATTCGTTTTAATTTAGTAATAAGTTTCTATATTCTCGTTTATTACTAAAGACTATTTACTCTTCTAAATAATATTTATAATTAAATATCTAGGGTAAGAGGTTTTAATAGGGTTCCTACCTAAATCTTAGTTTTTAAAATATATATATAATATATTTTTAAAAGAGAATAACTCTTTATAAATATAGTACTCGATTTATTTAGGCGAATCGATAATAGTTATTTAATAACTAGTTATTTCGTTCTATTTATTATAATAATCCTTTTACTACTAATCCTAGCTCTATTTATTAACGTAATTAATATTAGGCGTAAATTATTCTTTTATTTATAACTTTATAATACTATCTTCTTAAAAGTAATTCTTTTATACCTCGGTTTTATAGTAAATAGTTATACGCCTAGGGGGTACTTATTATTAGCCGAAATAATTAAAATTATAACTACTAGTTATAGGCCCGCGGTTTTCTTAGCGCGGTTAATAATTAAAACGATTTCTATTTCTAAGAGGGAAAAATACGTTTCTAGTATTATTATTAATAATCTATAACTAAATAAGTAGCGGTTAAATTTAACGAGATTACTACTACGTTTAAAGAATACTTAATATATTCTAATAAACTGGATTAATAAATTAATAAGAAATAACTTAAGGTAGCTAGTTCTATTATAACCGGAACTAGTTAAATTATTAATAATTCTACTAGTTTTATCGTAAACTCTTTAGTTTAAGAGGCGGTAGAGGCCTAGTTATTTTATTACTTCGTATTATTCCTAGCTAGGCTTCTTCCTTAATATTAAATAAATTAAAGAATTTATCTAATAGGATATTAAGTTTAAGTAAATTAATAAAAGATTTAAAATTAGAGTTAATATAATCGTAGATTATAAATATTTATTAATATATATTAGGAATATCGGCGGCCTTAATTAGGCCAAATATTCTTTATATATTATCTAGGCGTTTTATTAATACGTACCTAAACGAATTTATATTTATTAAAACGAAGTTTATATATAACTTCTAATATCTTTATTTTAAATCGTTTAATAAAACGACCTATCTATTTAGGGTTAGCGAAGGTACGTATTAATACTTTAATATTAATATTTAGTTTATTCGAGAACTACTTAAGGGCTACTCCCTTAAGATATAAAAATAAAATCTTTCGTATTTCCTCTTCGCTATATTATTTAATTATATCGTTAACGCGATCTTTAAAGTCGAAAATATTCTTATATATAGTATATTTTTTTAAGGTGAATAGGTTATCCTTTTTATCACCTTTAAGATTAAAGAATTTAATCTCTTCGACTTTTAATTTATTCTAGGCGTTTATTCTAGTATTAATACTATTTTAACTAGTTAAATTATTTATTTCTAATAAACCTTAAGGTCTTACCGGGTCTTCCTTTATCTTAGTTACTAATTTAATAATAAAGGCCTAAATCTCTAGCGATTCTAGGAATTATATTATTTATTCGGAATCTATAATAAGTTATTTAGGTTTAGGAGGAGTTATAGTTTCTTTATTTTTAAATTCGTTCTCTAAAGGTTACTTTTTTTATAGATATTAATATAACTCTTTAATATCTCTTCGGAAAGTACTAATAGGCGGTATTATAATTATTTTATTAATAACCTAGGGTAGTTATATAATAAGTTATTTAAATTTAGTATACTCCGAAAGTAACACGGGGTTAATATAATAATATATAATATAAAAGATATTAATTATTCTATAGAGGATTTGGCCCTAATATATTAGAATCCTAATATTACCCTAGTCTCGATAGGGCTAGCGGTAGGGCTTAGCCCGTCGTTTTAATAGATATTTATAGTAATACTCCTACTAAAGTCTACCCCGTAATAAATTATCTCTTTTTAAAAGAAAGAAGTTAACGCCCTCGTTAATATACTTATATAAAGTATCGTAAATAATAACGTAAATAACGTTTATATATAGAAGTAAATAAATAAGAAATATATATTCTAAATTATCGACCGATTACGGGTAGGCCCGTAAAGTTTTAAAATTTAATATAGAGTCGTAAAGTTTAGTATTAAAATCGCGATAACGAGGTAAAGCGATAGGGGGGTATAAGGATAATATAGGTAACTAATAATAAAAGCCATAATATTAGTAAAATAGGGGCGTATTCGTATAATATTATAAAAGTATTAGTATTAAAGGACTAGGGCCCTAAGTATATATTAGAAAAGTAAAGTCTTAGTATAAATCTAGCTAGTTAGGGAAAGTTATTTAATAATATTTTTAAAATTAAAATTATTTTAGCGCGGAGCTAGTCCCGATTCGGCTAAATAATTACGTAATTAATTATTTTTTCCTTTATAAGTATATTATTTAGTTAAGAAGTAGCGATAACGAGGGGTATATACCTAAATCTATATAAAAAAGTATATAAATAATATATTACTAGGATATTCGGGTTATATAGCTCTATATACGACTAGGCGAATAATTTAAAATTATTAAAAAGTAGTTTTACCGGTTCTCGGTATAATACTCTCTTAATATTATTATAATACCCGTACTCTAAATAAAGCTTGATAGGTAGATTTAATATAATAGTTATTTCCTAGTAAAGATAGATAAAGGGCGATAATATAAAAAGAAAGTATAATTATATTTTTAAAATTATCGACCCTAGAAGAAGAATTTAGTTTAGTATTTAACCTATTATTTATATTCCTTAATAAGTTCGTCCGCGAAAATATTCTTAGTATTTATTTAACGGTCCTATATAGATCCCTAGCCTTTCTAGGATAAAAGGTATTCGGTAATATAACTCTTCCTCTTTTTAATAACGTAATTATCGAGGATATACTTTAGTTCCTACTCTAGTTCTAAATCGTCTCGTTCGGTTTTTATTACTTTAAGGTTAGTGGGCCGTGGACGTTTAAAAGAATCCCGATCTAATAATAAATACTACTCTAACTATATTATTAAAAATATATTATAAATCTTCTAATTTTCCGGGATATTAAAGCGGTATATAAATTTACCGATATAGTTAAAAACTTTAAATAAACTAGTTATTTATTAATTATATTTATAACTAGTAAATTTATTTACCGGAATATTATAATCTTTATATAAACGAAGTAAAACCTAGTCCCCTTTACGGAAGTATTAAAAATAATAAATATAATTATAATATTCTTTATCGTATATTTAAATAAAGGTAATTATATTTAAAGTTTAAATATATACTAACTCTCTTAGTAAAACGTTATTCTCTTAACTTCCTAGGTTTAATATATTATTAATAATAAAACTAAAAGCTACTTTATTTAGGGTATAATTAATAAGTTAAGAAAACGTATTATTATATTATATAATTATAAAAAGTAGTATCTTTTCCTAGGTTTTAGAGTTTTATAAAGTAGCGATTTAAAATCGTAATATAATTTTAATAATTTGATTTATATACTCGCTTAATCTATTTATTTATAGATAATAAATAGTAGAAAATATTAAATTTACTCTAAACTTATTAAATAAAGCCTTTTATAAAGTATTTATAAATTTACGGTCGCGGTTAGAAAGAATAGTCTTCGGAATACCTTAGTTTATTAAATATAAACGATATAAAAGTGTATCTATTTATTATTTTACGTTTTATATTAATTTTCCTAGAATCGCGGTTATTTTTCGGGAAAATTTATATATAATAATTATAATATTATCGAATCCTTCCTACGAAAGGGGTAAGGTTAAGATAAAATTAATAAAAATTATATAAAAAAAAGAGGGCGGTATAAGAATAAATTATAATACTTTATAAGATTTATACCTAGGAGTACCGAATAATTAATATTATAAATAATATCGTAAATACTCCCTTAATTTCTTATTTAGTTTATATATATACTAGTACCTAGTTATTATCTTATAATATTTATATCTTCCTATATATAAATTAGAATATACGATATTAAATAAAACTTTAATATATAAGGAAGGTATATATAAGCGCTCCGGTATATATACGCGATTAATAATTAAATTATTAGTACGTTATATTAAGCCGTTACCCCCTTTTAAAAATAAAAGATCTACGATATCCTCGCCGGTTTTTACGTTATAATTAAATATATAATTTATTTTAGCCTAAAAATCGTTATTCTAGTACCCTTAAAATAATTCTTATTTAAATTAAATATTTATTTCTATTAATATATAGACTTTATATATATATACCTAAAGTATATTTAGCTCGCCTTCGGAAAAGTCCTTAATTACGTCCTTTTATTATAGTCGGGATAGGGCGTCTAGTACTATATATTTAATACTAAATTTATAACGGATTTTTATATTTTAAAAACACTAAATATAATCTAAGACCCGTACGATATATAAATTAATCTTTATTATAAATAAAGTAGTTATATTTATTTATTTAATTATACTAAATATAGCTTTATAATTAGTATAGACGATTATCTTAGGGGTTAATTCGATTATATATTTAATTTTAATAAATACCTATATTATTCCTACTAGTTTTATTTTAGTAGGTTAATAACGTATTTCTATATTCTTAAAAAGTCGGTTAAAGAAAAGAATAGACTAAATTTACTTCCGGTCGGGATAAAGATTTTTTAACTTTTTTATAATATAATAAATCATAACCCCGTAACCGAATTTTTTATTAATATTAAGGTCGATAAATAATTTCTTTTTATCGTCGAAGTAATATAGAAAGAAAGACTTAGAAAGGGTATTTTAAATAATTTTAAATAAACGGATCTCCTATGGAGAAAGTGATTTAAAACTAGTTTTTTTAATATATTTTTATTACTAAGCGCCTATAAGGGGTACTTTATTTAATAATATAATTTTCTTATCTTATAAAGACCTAGTTAAAGTAGTATAATTTTTAATATAATCTTTTAATTAACTAGTTATTCCTAAGTATATCTTAAATACTACTAGTATTTAAGAGAAAATTAGTTATTTAATAGTTATAAGTTTTTCTTTAGAAGTTAATAGCCCGAACGAGTTAACCTTCTAATTAAATAGGGTAATTAATAAATATCTAATAAATACTTTCTTAGGGTTAATTAAAATATTAAATTTAGCGAATAAAGAAAATATTATATATAAGTATTAAATATAATCCTCGAGGGTCTAAAAGAATACTATAACGTTATTAATATATACTCGGGCGAATATTTTATAAATATATAGAATCTAGTTTATTTATTATTATATATATATAAACGAGTTTTTAAATCCTATTACCGTAATATTAAAAGTCTTTTAGTCGCGGTATAATATAATAATAAACTTATATCTATCTTTAGGATATATATACTATTAATAGAAGAAACTAGCCGCGTCGATAATAGTAATTTAATAATAACCCTTAACGGCGTTAATGATATTATTTTATAGAGGTAAATAATAGACGTCTACTATAATTATAGTATTTAAACCTCGAATATTAATAACGGTACGGCTCTTTTTAATACCGTCTAATCTTATAGTTTAAATAACGAAGATTAGGAAGTTAAATAAAGTAGTTTATATCGTCTATTTAAATTATCCCTAAATATATAATTTATTAAAGATTTCGTTAATAATCTTCCGGTTTTTATTATTTATAGGATAAATATATACCGTTTTAGGTACTTTATCTTCCTAGTCGACACGAAGTAATATATATATTTATTCGTTTTTTAGAATATTAATAAAGCCTCTTTCTACCTAAAGTATAGAGAATTAATTAATAATCTTTACTAGCTCCGGTTATTTACTATGAATAATAATATTATTTAAGAGAATATTATTCTTTACCGAAATAATTACCTCTATTAATAGAATAAAAGGCCGGGAATTAATTAGGTTCTTTATATCTTTACCCTCTAAAGATTATTTAAAAAGTAATAAGTTAGTACTAGCGGTAATTATATTATTAAAAGTATTTTTAATAAAAGTTTCTTTATACTCCTAAAGAGGCCTTCGTATAACGAGTTTACGAATATCGTTATCGCTTATAGTAATATTATAGTAGTTATTAATTTAAACCTTAATAACTTAACCTAGTTTTATATTCCTAGGGATTTTAATATATTTATCCGTTTTATTCTTTATAAATATTAATTTTATTCTATTATTAACGATTCCGGTAAAGAGGTATAAATTAGTATTTATTAATTTAAAGAAATAGTCTCGTACTAATAAATTAAATTTATAGACTTCGATAATTACCGTAGTTTATAGGGGGATAACTTTTATTTTCGTAATATATACTAGCCGGTTCATATTTATACCTTTTAAATAAACGTCGATAGGGTACTTTATATCGTAGTTATTAATATAAGTTATTTACCGAGATACTAGTATATTTATCTCTTTAGGGGTTATGACGTTTATATTAATAAATATATTTACTTTAAAATTATCTATAATATAGACTTTCTTAGGGGCGGTTTCGGTTATTATTTTATTATCGCTCTTATTTTTCCCGGGGAAGTATAAAGAGGTAATAATATATTTAAAAATAATATAGCGGTTAATATTAATACCGGTAATTTAGAGTAAAGTTATTATAGTATAGATTCTTATTTTTAGAAAGAAATATACTATAAATTTATAGTCGGCGATAGTTACTTTATAGCTAATATCTTTATAACTCTTTTTTATTTTAATTCTAGGGTTTAGACCGACCCGAATACCGGTATATTAATACTTCTTAAATATTTATCCTATTCTCGTATTTTTAGAAGAGTCGTAGTTTAATTTAATAATGAGTTTTTATTTTAGTAATTTATTATTCGTTTTAGCCTAGTAATAGGTTTCTATATTCTCGTTTATTACTAAAGGTTATTTACTCTTTTGAATAATATTTATAATTAAATATCTAGGGTAGGAGGTTTTAATAGGGTTTTTATTTAAACTTTAATTTTTAAAATACGTATATAGTACGTTTTTAGAAGAGAATAACTCTTTATAAATATAGTACTCGATTTATTTAGGCGAATCGATAATAGTTACCTAATAACTAGTTATTTCGTTTTATTTATTATAGTAATTCTTTTACTATTAATCCTAGCTCTATTTATTAGCGTAATTAATATTAAGTATAAATTATTTTTTTATTTATAACTCTATAATACCGTCTTCTTAAGAGTGGTTCTTTTATACTTTAATTTTATAGTAAATAATTATACGCCTAGGGGGTATTTACTATTAGCCGAAATAATTAAAATTATAACTACTAGTTATAGGCCCGCGGTTTTCTTAGCGCGGTTAATAATTAAGACGATTTTTATTTCTAAGAGGGAAAGATACGTTTCTAGTACTACTATTAATAAGCTATAATTAAATAGGTAGCGGTTGAATTTAACGAGGTTACTACTATATTTAAAGGATACTTAGTATATTCTAATAAACCAGATTAATAAATTAATAAGAAGTAGTTTAAAGTAATTAGTTCTATTATAACTAGAACCGGTTAAGTTATTAATAATTCTATTAATTTTATTATAAACTCTTTAGCTTAAGAGGCGGTAAAGGTTTAATTATTTTATTATTTCGTATTATTCCTAATTAGGCTTTTTCCTTAGTATTAAGTAAATTAAGGAATTTATCTAGTAGGATACTAGGTTTAAACGGATTAATAAAAGACTTAAAATTAGAGTTAATATAGTCGTAGATTATAGATATTTATTAATATATATTAGGAATATCGGCGGCCCTAGTTAGATTAAATATTTTATTTATATACTATTTAGGCGTTTTACTAGTACGTATTTAAACGAATTTATATTTATTAAAACGAAGTTTATATATAGCTTCTAATATCTTTATTTTAAATTATTTAATAAAATAACCTATTTATTTAGGGCTAGCGAAGGTACGTATTAACGCTTTAGTATTAATATTTAATTTATTCGAGAACTATTTAAGGGTTACTCCTTTAAGATATAAAGATAAAACCTTTTATACTTCCTCTTCGTTATATTATTTAATTATATTATTAACGTGATCTTTAAAGTCGAAAACGTTTTTATATATAGTATATTTTTTTAAAATAAATAAGTTATCCTTCCTATCGCCCTTAAAGTCGAAGAATTTAATCTCTTCGATCTTTAATTTATTTTAGGCGCTTACTTTAGTACTAGTACCGTTTTAACTAGTTAAGTTATTTATTTTTAATAAGCCTTAAAGTCCTATTAAGTCTTTCTTTATCTTAATTATTAATTTAATAATAAAAGCCTAAATCTCTAGCGATTCTAGGAATTATATTATTTATTCGGAATTTATAATAGGTTATTTAGGCTTAGGAGGAGTTATAGTTTCTTTATTTTTAAATTCGTCCTCTAAAGACTACTCTTTTTATAAGTATTAATATAACTCTTTAATATCCCTTCGGAAAATACTAATAAACGGTATTATAGTTATTTTATTAATAACTTAGGGTAGTTATATAGTAGGCTATTTAAACTTAATATACTCCGAGAGGTTATTATTAAATTACTTCGCTTTCCGGCCCTTTTATAACGAATACTAAAAGGGTACTTTAGTAGGAGGATTAAAAAACTATATAACTATCTAGGTAGTTACTCGTTTAACGTTAAAAGTAACTTTTACCTATTTTGGGATATATTTACTTAATAGTAGGAATTCTTATAAATAGAAAGTAAAATTAATTATAATAGAGCTTAACTAAATTTCTTCTAGGGTAATAACTAGGGTAATAATTAATAATAAATATTAAAAGTAGTAATACTAGGAGAGTAGTATTAAAAGATTAATATTCTAGTATTCTTTTTCTATAGCGGAAGTGTAAGAGATATAATTAATAATATATTTATTAAGTTAGACGTTTACCTAATAAATAACTTACTAAAATAAATAATTATATTAATAAAAAGGAAATAAATAAAGGGACGTTCTAAATATTTAGTTTAATATTTATTATAGATACCCTAAATAAAAAGGGTATTAAATAAGTTATTTTAATAATTTAATAAAGAGTTTAGAAATATTTATTTAAGGTAGTAGGGTACGGTGCGGAAGCGCTAAATAAATATAATATAAATAAAACTCGCTATCGATACGGAGTAAGTTATTTTAAATATAGTAGTTAATAAAGAGTATATTAGCCGTTTTAGGGGTTGTTTTACTATTTATAATTAATATAATCGTTTTTATTAATATAGAAGAGGTATGATTCTACGTTAGTATCGCCGTTACTACTATTTAACACGGGGTCAATATAATAGTATATAGTATAAAAGATATTAATTATTTTATAGAGGATTTGGCCCTAATATACTAGAATCTTAATATTATCTTAGTTTTAATAGGGCTAGCGGTAGGGCTTAGCCCGCCGTCTTAATAAATATTTATAGTAATACTCCTACCAAAGTCTACCCTGTAATAGAAAAGTCGTTATTAAACTACTTCGCTTTCCAGCCCCTCTGTAACGAATATTAAAAAAGTACTTTAATAAGAGGATTAGGAAACTATATAACTATCTAAGTAACTACTCGTCTAATATTAAAAATAACTTTTATTTATTTTGGGATATATTTACTTAATAGTAGGAATTCTTATAAATAGAAAGTAAAATTAATTATAATAAAGTTTAACTAAACTTCTTCTAGGGTAATAACTAAGATAATAATTAATAATAAATACTAAAAGCGGTAATACTAGGAGAGTAGTATTAAAAGACTAGTATTCTAGTATTCTTTTTCTATAGCGAAAGCGTAAGAGATATAGCTAGTAATATATTTATTAAATTAAATATTTATTTAATAGGTAGTTTACTAAAATAAGTAGTTATATTAATAAAAGAGAAATAAATAAAGGGACGTTTTAAATACTTAGTTTAATATTTACTATAAATACCCTAAATAAAAAGGGTATTGAATAAGTTATTTTAATAATTTAATAAAGAGTTTAGAAATATTGATTTAAGGTAGTAGGGTACGGTACGGAAGTACTAAGTAAATATAATATAAATAAAGTTTACTATCGATACGGAGTAAACTATTTTGAATATAGTAATTAATAGGGAGTATATTAACCGTTTTAGGGGTTATTTTACTATTTATAATTAATATAATCGTTCTCACTAATATAGAAGAGGTATAGTTCTATATTAGTATCGCCGTTACTACTATTTAATACGGGGTTAATATAATAATATATAGTATAAAAGATATTGATTATTCTATGGAGGATTTGGCCCTAATATACCAGAATCCTAGTGTCACCCTAGTCCCGATAGGGCTAGCGGTAGGGCTCAGCCCGCCGTCTTGGCAGATATCTATGGTAACACTCCTGCCAAAGTCCACCCCGTGACAAGGACCCTCTCTTTAGACTTGCAGCTACAAGTTTTTGCAAATCATACCAATTCCGCTCCTCCACCGGTGCTGGTTCAGACGGGGCGCGAACCTAAAGAGATTTTTTTAGTGGTGATACTTAATAGTGCGCTTTTCATGCTGCTTGTACCGCTAGAAGTGTTATCGTTGCCGTTTGGACTCCGGATTTGGACACGGATTGGACGAGCAATGCGAGATTGCAGACGATATGTGATTGACATGTTCAATGAGTAATGAAATCTTCTTGAGGTAGGAAAGTTAGGAACGGGCGTTTTGATGTCATCGCTCGTCGGGGAATCAGGAGACCGGTAGGGAACGATGGCAAGACTAATGCGAACGGGTCTGAGGCTCATACTGTTAACGAGATCCTAGGGCATCTTTATTATTGACTTGAGGGCACGATACTACGGCCAATACTCTGACATAATGCATCGTTCTGCTTACAGCCTATCCTGAAGCCTAAGATTGGGTAGGGGAAGAGCTCCAAGAGGTTCTAAGAGATTGAAGCAGCGAAATATGGAGCTACAAGGGTTAATTAGTGAGATGAGTTGGTTGGGGGGGGGGAGGGGAGGTTTGATGGGTAGAGTATCGGTGAGAGGGAGGGGGATGCTGATACTTATTGCTAGATTGTGGGAGCGGGGGGTTGGAGGACGTTGTGAGTGTTGGAAGAGAGCTGAGGAGGGGGTTGGATATGGGGGTGCGAAGGAAGGAGGGTGGACAAGATAGAGGTGAGCTGGATGGATACGAAATGAATGGCGTAAAGGGAGACGGGGAAGTAATGGTCGATGGGCAAGAAAATTTTACATACGTTGCGGAGAGGAGGGAGTGGCTTGAGTGTAGCAGACTAAACCGTTCTTTCGTGAATTATTTTTTTCGACGCCGACACCGTTGACTTCTGAGCAGGATAATCAAGTAGCATTTACAGAACATCTAGGAATGCCTGATGCAAGAGTATGCCATTCATTGTGCTACATGAGCCTGATGATCTATCTAGCAAGCATGCACAATCATCATCAACCATCTCGTTCGAATAGGGTACAAGAAGAAGAAGAAGAAGTAGAGTCGTAAAGAAGTGAACAGTATCTCGCCTGAAAGCCAGCCATCATCTAGATAGCCAGTATGTAAAACCCCTGTCCTCCACATCCGGCCAATTTTTTGATTGTTTTGGTAGTCTCAGACCACGACATAACGCCTCGTGCTATGCTGAATTTCAGGCTTACTTGGTCGCATAGTGCAGACCGAGATCCGAGATGGAACCGTCTCCGTTGATGAAGCCGTTCCCTTGCGAAACGTCGGTAATGGAGACGTAACCATATCTCTCAATCATATCATCAGCGTCCATCTTCGGCAGGACAATATCGAGGAACTCTTGCTGCGTTTGGCTTTTGCAGTCCAGGCTGAAGTTGTCCACCCATACTTTCAGGTCGATTCCATACTGGCTGCTATGATTTTTGGCGATAGCTTTGTAGTCGTTGACGGTGCCGTAGAACGTATCCGCCAGATCCTGCGCAGTGGCATCGCCACATTTACTGAACCAGTGGGCCGATATCCAGCTGATCTTGCATTTGAGTTTGGCGCATTCGTCTAAAAAGTCATTCTGCCATCCGATGTCCAAAGGCGACCCGAGAGTGCCTGGGGCACCAACGTTGACACCATTGTTAATGGCGTACGGCTGCAATGCCGTGATAAATTCTTGAGCAGCGGTTGGAGGATCCATGTAGAAGTTTTGGCTATTGTTGGTGTTGGGCTCTCCGAAGCTGAGAAAGTATTTCTCCCCTGCTGCTACCGCTTTCTGCGCGTTGGTCGTCCATGGGTGGGGTGCTTCACCTGGTTTGCTCTCATCGGAAAATTTGTCGTACATCTGGGGAACGTAGTTGAACTTTGAGCTGAGTCCTCCCGGTGGTCCAGAGAATTGATTGACGATCCATGAGATCTTTCCTGGGTTGTTGTTGAACGCAGTCACGTAATCAGATTGAGTCGAGTCACTTGATATAGGTATGAAAAGACCACGCTTGCTGCCTGGGGGCGCCGCTGACGGAGCCTGGGGGGTTGGAGATTCGGGCGTTGCCGATGTGGTAGCAACCTGAGACTCTGCTGAAGCAGTAGATGAAGACGCCCGGACAGCAGATGAGGGAGCTGGGACGATGCTCGCAGCCTGGGACTCTGCTGGAGCAGAGCTGATAAGCGTAGAAGGAGATACGGTAGCAGCTTCGGCGGCAGGGCTAGTAGCGGTCTCAGCCTGGGCAGGTGTGCTAGAGCTGGCTTCGACAGATGGAGTTGCAACAGTTGGCGCTGCAACTTGCGACACTGGGACGACAGGCGCGGGGTTTTTTGACGTCTGGATCGGTGGCTGCACCACCTCAGGTGCCGAGGAAGATGTTATCACTGGAGCCTGAGTCTCTGGTGCTCCTGTTGTCGCAGCTTCTGCATTTTGGCCGCCGGTGACAGTGATGGTAACGGTGTTGGCGGATACAGTCACGGTGGTTGTATCTCCACAGGCGCCAGCAGGACCGACGGATGCAGCCTCGGACACGGAGGGAGACCCACCCACGGTCTGGTAGATGGTGTTGTACAAAGTGGTGTAGCCGGTAGACGCGGCGCTCTCAGCATTGCCGATTGCGGTGCCAGCTTGGCTAGCAGTGGCATTGCTCATGCCATAGGGACCTGCGGATCCACTTGGAAAGGGACCACCCGAGACTTGATAGCCTGACTTGTACGCTTCAGAGCCGTGATGTGAATGAGAGTGGTCTCGACGGTGACCGTTGAAGCTGGGATGTGCCAGCGCTGCTGGTAGTAGGAGGAGGATGGTGACAGTGAGCTTCATGGTTGATGAGGTAAGATCTATGGATATTCGAGTGAGGTTTTACTGTGTTTACAATGCCAGCTGGGGCTTTGGAAGAAGAGAAGGACGGTGTAAGGAACGTGGTGGTCAGTCGAGACCAGAAGGAAGGTAAAGAGTGTGGGTGTTCTGTCAAAGAACGAGGGTAGTTGAGGTTGAACGAATGTGGTGTCGATGTAGAGAAGTAGGAAGAAAAGGATGAGGGAGTGGGAGTGGGAGTGGGGAGGAGAATATGTTCGGGGGCCAAATTTAATTCAAGGGCGCACATCGCCCATCTGCAGGGTTTCATGTCGGAGAGGGACAAAGAAGTCGTTTGGGTAATTTCCACCATTCTCGGATCACTTTTCGATTCCGCTCCCTGCAGGAATCAGGGGTACATTTTATGATTGGATTGGCTATTATTTAGATTCTTTGTGATGCAATTTGTTATCGATAGGTAAGGTAGATCAGGGCGTCTAGACTCGGCCCGTTCCGATAGGATTTGGCGTCAAGTCAGTCCCGGCAATCGATTGGCTTCGTCATGAAACGTTTTAATTTCAATCAGAGCGTCATCTTGAAACATTGTGCGGTCCCGATGAAACAAGCTGCTAACACCCTCATATTCTATCACTTCTGGCATACCGAGCTTCTCCTTTTCCGAGAACAATCATCTCGGGCTTAATCTAGGCGTCTACCGGGAGCATGGTCACACATCATAGTCAATGCGCAGGCCACCGTTATACTAGGACTGCCTTGCTTCTATCCTCTAAAACATTACCATTGAATCCTGGCGGCTGGCCATATGCATATGTTACCATCCTCCCGACGGAAAAGGATCTATAACCCCGAAGTGGGAACAACATCCTGACACCACTCCCTTCCACCTGCATCTACCCACTATTCCCCGCGCAATCTCTCTTCCAGCATTGAATGTCAGAATCCAGGGAGAAGTGACCGAGACGACAACGGTGTGATCAATGAAGAAAAAAAATTACGAGCAAGGGCGGCATCCGAACACCCCCGTGGCCTTATGAAACTCCTTCTTTGTCCTTCTCAAACAATCTCTGAGTAGCATACCATGCACGATTGAATAGTCTGAAATCTGATGTAAATTCATCGTATCTCTTCTCGCTTCGTCTTCATCGTTGACGCGTCTCATGCCAACTCCACGCCTAGTAGTCCAGATAACTCCCGTGATGATGCTTCAAGAACCAACGCCTTGCTGAGCAGAGAGAGATTGGCAAGCAATTCTTGTGACGAACCCGACCAATCGAGCATACCCATCAAGCTCCTTCACTCCCGAACTCTGCAGTCCACTCCGCACTCTTCTTGATATCAGCCTCGCTGACAGTCGGCCTCGCTCCTTTGACAGCCTTCATGAAATCTTTCAGCACAAGTGGTGGTTCCAGCAACTTATCCGACTCGACCTGCGTCCACGACATCTCCATTGCTCCTGTATCGCCAGGCGAGCAAGGCGTCAGCATCTCGTTGCCGTCTATAGTGACCTAAGACCTGATCTTAGCGCTGACATCGTATAATATATCAAGGAGTTTCAAGGAGTATATTTCACCTTCTTATAATGCGTAGCAGTCTGAATCTTCCTCACAGGCTGCATAAGCGCATCTTGCACCGCAATCGCGATATCACTCCCAGAATACCCCTCGCTAATCTGTCCCAGCGTCTTGAAATCCGTAGGCTTCAAATCACAAGGTGTAGTGCCAACAGACATCTCGAACATCTTCATCCTCCCGGGTAAGTCTGGAAGACTGATATGCACTCTCCGTTGGAAGCGTCGTCTTATAGCTGCATCTAATTGCCAGGGGATGTTGGTAGCGCCGAGGATTAGAACGCCTTTTGAGTCTTTACCCACACCGTCCATTTGAACGAGAAGCTCGGTTTTGATTCGCCGCGAGGCTTCGGATTCGCCTTCTCCTCGGGGGCCGCAGAGCGCGTCGACTTCGTCAATGAAGATGATTGAGGGTTTGTTTTCCCGCGCCATGTTGAAGAGCTGCTTCACTAGTCTAGAGAACACCGTCAGCTTCTGCTATTCTTAGCCATGCTTCCGAGGAGGAGAACTCACCTCTCACTCTCACCCATCCACTTCGAGACCAAATCACTACTGCTCACGCTAAAAAAGGTACTATTCGCCTCCGTAGCCACCGCCTTCGCTAGATACGATTTCCCCGTCCCAGGCGGTCCGTAGAGTAAAATCCCTTTCCAAGGTTGCCGCTTGCCAACAAACAGATGTGGAAATTTGATCGGCAGTATGACCGCCTCTTTCAGCGCCTCCTTCGCTTGCTCGAGACCAGCTACGTCCTCCCACCTGATATTCGGCTTGTCCGTCAATATAGCTCCCGCCAGTGCGCCGCGTAGTTTCTTCGCTTCGGGATCTTGTTCGTCGTCGTCGTCTTTGCCTTGGCCTCCACCCCCAGATACTTTGCCATTACTGCCTACGGCTGCGGGCTTCTTCTTGCCTTTGTCTTCTCCGGCTGCTAAGTGGTTCTTCAATTTCTCCGCTCTCTCCATATATTCCCCCGCTTTTCCCCGTATGAATTCCTTGCTTTTAGCATTCTTCTCCCACTTCAGCGCTAGCATGAACAGCTCCAGTGATTGATAGTAGAGCTGGTACGCCTTTTCGTATTCGCCTGCATTATCATTTTCGATAGCCTTTTTCACCACATCGATCGCCCGGCCTAGGAAGTCTGTGTTCGACATGGCAAGTGAGAAAGGGAGAGGAGAGTGTTTGGCGCAGGGGGTTAAAAGGCGTAGGCGTAAGTGAGGAGTACGTAGTGAGAGCAGATGGAGGGGAAATGCCCAATTTGCAGCAAGCACGAGCAAGTTCAGCAGGAGACCTTTCAGTGGAGGTGCTACTAGGCCTCTCGCAGTGTTGCTGGGCGATGACTAAAAGCCTTGGTGCCTGCAAAGTGATCAATAGCTCGCCTTTGTCAAGTTTTAGTAAAGAATAGGCTCATACTCTTGGGGAAAATTTATGTAGCGAATAAACAAAGTGCCAAGGAATGACGCCGGCGCGGTGATCTTGGCTCAGCCCTACAGATTTCATACACTCACTTTGCGCCAGAACAAGCGTGATAACGAACATCATGGCCGAAGATCAAAAGAAGCTGCAAAGCCTCTCCGACGCCTACCAAAAGCTCCAACAAGGTACGCCCACCTTCCCCACACGAATATCCCTACAGCTGACAATTCTGTTCAATAGATCTCCAAACCGTAGTCTCAGCCCGCCAAAAACTCGAATCCCAACAACAAGAAAATAAAGGCGTCCAAAAAGAATTTTCCCAACTTCCCTCCGAATCAAATATCTACAAACTCGTCGGCCCCGTCCTCCTAAAGCGGGAGCGCAGCGAGGCAGTCATGGCTGTGGACGGACGATTGGAATTTATCGAAAGGGAGATGTTCGTCTCCTCAGAAACCGCGAAAAGAACATTGGCAGAAGCTAATAGATCCTGGGCCATAGAAAGCGGTTAGAGAAGCAAATACAAGACATGCAGGCCGAGAGCGAAGGCAAAAAGATGGAAGTTTATCAGCTCCAAACTCAGATGCAGCAAGCCCAGCAGTAGAAACAGATAGCAAGATGATGACAGCCTTGTCTCTGAGTAATAGTTATGATAGTGCTTGCGGGCTTCGAGGTGAGGTTGCTGCGCCCCATCCGCTATGCTAGGACTGACAGTGCTATCAGAAACGTGCGGACGTTGACTTCCCTAAGGAGGTTGGGTGAGCGGTGGCATGCGTGCCAAGTGGGCCGTAATTGCGTGACAGCTGTATCATGGTCGAATAACACGCTTGTCAGAGCCATCTGTTTCAGGAGTCGTCCCTACTTTAAAAGAGGAGCAACGTATGTAGAACAGAAGCTCTATCCTTTGAAGCTGGGGCTCACGCACTGGTAAGGCATAGCCTATTAGTAGCTCACATGGAGTGCTGTCAATACCAGAGCGCTCAATGATGCACAGCGAGGCATTTGAACATGAGCAATTCATTAGAATTATCTATGCTATATGTCTGGCTCGCTCCGAGAGTACATTAAGGAGGGCAGTAGTGAACATCTGTTGATAGACCGTCTGGTACAAAGCCATGAAAAGCAAAGCATATGTCATCCGATAGCGATACAAACACCAGATCTATCTTCTAATCCATAACTCAATAAAACATTATGCTCACAAGACGAGTACCCTCACAAAGGGGGAAATCCTCACATCTCACAGAAGAAAGAGAAGCACAATCAAGCCGATGAGTCCTGCACCAAAGCTCAGGGAAAGCCTGACAGCCGAGCCTTGGAACTCCGCGATGGGCGAAGGATTGAACGGTATATGAACACTGGTGTTGGTACTGCTGCCGCTTCCTGAGTTGGGAGGAGGACCGGATGGCAAGGTGATACCGGATGCTGCGGAAGAAACAATGACAGTCGATGCGGATGTTGCGGCTTGGCCTGGAATAAGGACAGAGGCTTCGACTGGCGAGGGTGTGCCGTTGGGTTGAGCTGCAGTCTGCTCGCTTGCCAGTCCAATAGCGAGCGAAGTCAGACCGTTGGCACCTACTACAGGGGTAGCCAGGACAGCGAGGGAGGTCAAGCCATTGGCACCCACAACAGGAGTAAGGATGACAGCGGGTGGAGTCACACCATTCGCGGCTGCAACAGGAGTCGAGAAGATAGCGAGCGACGTAAGACCGTTGGCACCAACAACGGGTGTTGGGATGACGGCAAGTGAGGTCACACCGTTAGCACCCACGACAGGCGTCAAGACAGTAGCGGCTGTCAGCGCTGGAGCCGAAGGTTGCTCAAGTGGTGATGGAACTGCAACGAGGGAGGTAACGCCGTTGGCACCTACAACAGGCGTAAACTCCGTAGCTCCAGGTTGAGCTGGAACTGGGACTAAAGAGGTCACACCATTGGCTCCCACGACAGGTGTCAAGATGGCAGCAGCAGATTGAGTCGGAGCTGGGGCTTGAGCAAGATTCGTCACGCCGTTGGCTCCCACGACTGGTGTTAAAACGCTGGCGGCAGGTTGAGCTGCAGCCGAGACTTGAGCGAATGAGGTCACACCGTTGGCACCGATAAAGGGGCTCAGGATGCTAGCTGCTGATTGGGCTGAATCTGGGACTTGCGCGAAGGAGGTCGCACCGTTGGCTCCTCGGATAGGCGATAAAATGCTAGCAGCGGTTTGAAAAGGAGCTGGAACAAAGGAGGTCACGCGGTTAGCACCAACAAGAGGCGTCGAGATAGTAGCGGCAGGCAAAAGTGAATTCGAGGCTTGAGCAAACGAGGTCACACCGTTGGCGCCGATTAAGGGGCTTAAGATAGTGGCTGCAGGCTGAGCTGAGGCTGAGACTTGGACTTCTGGTGATTGAGCAGCACGTGTGATGGGAACACCTTGAGTTTCGCCGAATGATGAGATTGGAGAGCCCACAGCGCCGATCTCCACCAGTGTCTGACTTGCCAAAGGGACCAATGAACCTTCCGCAGGTAATGTAATGGGAGGACTAGCCTCGGTCGTTATCGCAGGCTGTGCACTAGCACTAATCGCAGGAGAATTATTGAGGACGTGGGCTTGTTGAGTGCCAACAAGTGTCCCAACTGCTAGAGAAGATGAATCGGCGGAGACAGCTTTTGGTGTAGTAACTGGGAAGGCCGAAGCTTCTGTTTCGCCTAAAGATGCAACAATGACTGCAGATGGCGTATTGGCTGTTTGAAAGGAAGCGTGTGCTTGAATGCTGCCGCCTTGAGCCACCGCTGATGCTCCAAGGACATTGAAGGAGGGTGAGAGTCCACCAATTGTGACTTGGGACTCTGAACTTGCGACACTAGTCTCAGACTCCGAGCCAGCAGCTCCCAACGTAACGGTTGTAGCAGGGCCTACAACATTGGAGCCGAAAACGTTGGTCTGATTCTTGGCAGTCGTGGCTGAGAGTGTTGGGGTACCAGCATTTGCAGGGAAAAAAGCAATGGAAAAGGTTGCCGAGGTTGTCTCATTTGGAGAAACTCCAGGAAAAACATTGGCAGAATTGTTGAAAAGACCGACTGGCAAGGCAGACAGCTGCGATGAGACAGTGACTGACGCTTCGGCTTTAGAAGTAGATACATAGCCTGGAGGAACGCCTTCGGTTGGTCCATTGGGGAATGGCAGCTTAGTTACGAACAACGAGGCGGTCTTGACGAAGCCTCCGCCATAGGCGTTGCCCAGAAGTCCTGCCGAGAAGACGGGAATGACGGTAGATGTGGCGTTTGAGAATGGTCCGGGGCCCATGGGAATTCTGGTTGGTGAAGGCACAATGGCGTAACCTGGAATGCTGGGAATTGATATCCCTGGGACAGTCAAGGAAAGAGTGTTGAACAGATTACTCTGGCTGAAAGTAGCTGCAGTGCCAAGAGGAACCTCGAGCTTGCTCGATGCAGTAGCTGCTGAAGTAGCTGTTGATGGAGCTGTTGGAATGGTGAATGAATACACTATGATTGGAGCACCACCAGTCCCAATCTTCCCAGCCTCCGGCGAGGTCGAAGCTTTGAGAGGGGCCAAGCCGGCCGCTGGCTGTGTCAAAGAGTAGATGATGACTGATGGCAGGAAGGAGGTAAGGGTCTCTCCAGCTGATGGCGAAGGTAACTCTGGCTTGCTCTTCGGAGGTGCAACGCACTTCGTGCAGAGTGTGAAAGTTGAGGTGCGTGTGGCAGTGGAGATGATGGTTGTGACCTCTTCGGTAGTCTTGGTGCCAGAAGTGACGGTGCTCGTGACGGGGCATGTCGTCAAGGTAGTGTAAACACTACATTCTCATTAGCCGTTTCCCAAGTAGCTTTTGGGGGCCTGTACTTACACCTCGGTCGTGACAATCTCCTGGATACTCTCTGGTGGAGAGGCAACACCAGTACCATAGGAGAAACCAACTGCAGAGGAGGAGGATTGATCCTTGGCTGGTACAGATGAGCTGGTCTTGTCATCCTTGGAAGGAAGTGAAGACGAAGAGTCTTTCTCTTTGTCCGGGATAGAGATTGAGGTGGGCTGGTTCTTGTCAGGTATCTGTGGCAGTGAAGCCGTGAACGACGGCAGGTCTTTCGGAGGAGTAGACGACTGGTCTTTTGATTGAATGGCCACGAAGCTCGAGGCCGGAAGTGTCACTGATGATGGGATGCTGACAATGGAGCTTGCATGGTTCTCTTTGTCATCTGCACCGGAAGTGAATGTCAGCTAAAGCCATGTGGAAGCTGCGAAGCTTGGTCGTGGGAATTGTTTCGCTGCAGAGCTCAAAGTGTAGGCTTCTCAGTGGTTCCATGCTTCACAATGTGCCGTGAGCTTTACAACTGAAGAGGCGACACAATAGATCGAGTACAAAGCAGGCAGCGGCAAAGAGAAAGAACTCACCTTCAGCTGTACGTCTGAAGACCCTGCTACCTGCGATGAATGTCAGCAGGCTAGACTTTTGAGAGCATATTGCAGCTGAATGAAGCAAGAAGAGAGCTTACCTGCTGGATTAGACACTGCCAATGGAGTGACCGCTGCCACGACGAGAAGAGATCGAACAAGATGCATCTTGGATGCAGTCTACACCGTAGGCCGTGACGTTGGTGTAGATGACTAGAAGAAGTTAGAGGAGGATTGTATAGACGGCAAGACAAAAGAAGCCTTCAGAAGAACGAGTGATTCTGAAGGTCGAAGGAAGATGTAGATGGGAAGAAGTTTTTGAGTGGGAAGCAGGACTCTTAAGCTGGACAAATTGGCGGATACGAGAAAGCCGACGTAAATAATTCCGATTCTGGCAGGAACCCTTCACGAAAATAATTAGGAAAAGATGATCTTTCAAGGGATACAGCCAGTGCGTACCTGCTTCACGGAGGGTAGATTACCAGTACCTGGCAAGTGCAAATTACCATTAGCGGATTCCCGTCCTTATATTCTGGCTCCTCGCCCAACAAGTTTCTCTCCTCCACATCGCTTTCTTGCTCATTTGAACGTTGTACTTCAACCGTAACAAAGTAGTTCAGCATTGATTAGGCTCCTACCACTTTCAAAGTATTCATCCAACTCCTGCATCACTCAGATTATCGCCAAAAGATGCATTACTTCAATTTCTTCGCCCTTGGCCTTGCGTGCCTTGTGGGTGTGATCTCCGCGATTGGTAAAGTATCTCCCTTCAAAAAAACCACTCCAACTGCTGTTAACGATCTGGTACTCTACACAGCCTCTCCAAAGCCTACTGCCAAGCCCATCATTGCCCAAAAAGCCTCAATTCGTGGGCTAGAAGCCAGAGCATTGGTCACCGCCACCGCCAACGGATGCACCGCCGTTTGCTGGGATCTATACCCAGGCATAGAGTGTGATGTCGAGTGTGATGGTAGCATACCCACTTCAACGGCAGGTTTGCCAGTTCCCACGGATCTCACTGGTAAGAATGCTTTGCTTTTGGGGGTAAGCAACCGCTGACTGTACAAAGTTTCAGGGCTCAATCCCTCAGAAGTCGCTCGTGCAGTCAAGCGCGATGGTACGCAAGGTCTTAAGATATGTCGTTCGAAGGGTAGCTTACCACTACAGATGCCTGCACTGTCACTGTAACAACGATTCCGGCCTACTGTTCTTCGGGTACCTTCCCAACACAAGCGGCCGCTGCTCTGTCCAAAGCTTCCGCGTTCTTGTCGTCGATTGCCCTCGCACCAAGTGGTATGTCAATTTTGTTGATAAGATACCAAGCAAAGATCACTGCTGATGTCAAGAAACCACAGGATTCCCTCCCATCTCAGCCAATGCAACGGCAGCTTCCCCCGGTTCAGCTGGCTTCGGCCCCATCATCGCCCCTACAGCGCCCATCAGCTCCGCTACCTCGCCATCCTCAGTGTCCGAAGCAGCCACCAGCACGTCGCCGTCTGAGCAGCCAACACCAATTTCCCCCTTGAAAGGGTCAGGTTCCGTGGGTAGAAGCCTTAGTGGCATACTCATTCTCATCATGGTCGGTCTCTTGAGTCATGTCATACTCATTGTTTGAGCTGGCACATTGGGATGTCCAGTGGAGGTTGCGTACCTCATCTTCCTTCATGTTGCGTATGAGAGTAGTTGATATCGTGGGTCAATGGGCGGGTGGCGCGTGTGGCGTTGATTGAACTCTGTAGTTTTAATGGTAAATTGCCCAATCAATGAATTTCAATTCTCGAATTTAGCTCGCATGTCTCCTGATTTGCACATTCATTCAGGAATCGTCCCCCAAATACGCCAGTTTCCTGCTTCGGCGCTGCTCACAGCTTTGGACCTTTGCAAAAGTTTTGGCGTTTTACCACAAACATGCCATGCTCAGTTTCAACTCAGAAGCTTTTATTCTTTGGAGATATTTGGAGATCTTACCACAAATATGCGCTCACCAAGTGGTCTACCTCTCAAATGCTGTCACAACTAGTTCATCTTTCAAAGTTGGTGTCATGCGCGTTGTTGGGCTCGAACCCTATGTTTTTACGCCAGACCATGCTATTTCCCCTTGCTATGCATACATTTGCAGGTATATCCCCTCCCAAACCATTCAATTTTCCTCATCTAGATGATGCATGGGCAGCGGACATCCTCCACCCACCACTGTTCGCAACAACGCAGCATGATCCACTTTTGGTCCAATACTCCTATCATATCCGCCATCTTCGTCATCACCTCCAGAGCTGAAGGAGTCAAGCAATTCTGGCAGCTCTGAGTCTTCTTTCACGTATTTGAGTAGACAAGGAAGGTGGAAGATGTGGGTGCACGGGAAGCCGATGAGGAGAGTTTTGTCTGCAGTGTCATATGAGTTAGCTCAAAGATCCAGGCTAAGTCAAGAACGAAGAAAACATCAGTCCCAAGACAGGAACATAACTTACCATGTTCCCTTAAAGCCTCCCCACACCCAGTACAATACCCTGCCTTCACCTCCTTCAGCTTTCCGCCTTCCACCGGCCCAGTCAAAGCCACGACGTCAAATCTCACACCAGCCCTTTGCCCCCTTCCCCTCTCAACCATGGCCTGATTGACCTCCCCCCTCAACACCCTCGCCACACCCATAGAAATACTCTCTTGTACTTCATACTCTCGCAGCATCCTCCCCAAACCTTCGCGCAACCCTTCGATCTCAAGACCTGTTGGAATACGCTTGACCAGTTTGAGTGGGTTGATCGAGGTGCCTACTTCTTCCAGTAGGCCACGGATGAAGCGGGGCTTGTTCATGCTGTAGTCCAGTAGATCGTCCCAGAGTGAGGCATCATTTTGCTCCTTGGCGAAGGCGATGGCTTGAGATACATCGTTCAGACTGTCTATGATGAGGCGGAGTGCTTGCGCCGTGCGACCTTCTTTGGAGAGCAGGTAGACGAGTTCAGGGATGTAGGTGCGACCTTCGCATATCTGGGATGCGTGCTCTAGCGTGTATGATTGTGAGGATTTGAGGAATGTCATGAGGAGGGGCCGGTCGTATTCTGCGAAGAGCTCGACGGCTGTGTCGGCATGATCGGAGACCAAGGTCTTGCCTTCGACGGCGAGGAGGCGTTCTTCTGTTGCTGCTTTGGGCGTGTGCTTTTCTGGTGTGTCTGTCGTGGCGGTGTCGCCGTTCCAGAGGGCGCGGAAGTAGAAGAAGAGATAGGGGTTTGGCATGGAGTATTTTTCTTGGAGCTGAGTGATCACGATGTCCGGGGGCACGATGCCACGAAGGGCTTCTGAGACTAGGAGGCGCATTGGTTCAAGTGTCTGGGCTGCTAATTCCATGAGGGGAGCGGATTGTTGTTGGGTTTTTGTAACGCGAAGGAGGATGAAGCCTGGTACGTCATCCGAGACGGCGTCAACGAGGTGGTATTCTGCGATCAGAGACATAGTTGCGTCCGCATCTTGGAGGCGGATGTAACACGATAGTGCCTTTCTGGGTTGGCCGTTGGCGAGATAAAGCTTTGCGAGGCTTGATAGTAAGATTCGCCAGTCTCGGCCGGTTTCGCCCTGTTCGACTGAGTCTTCGCGGATTCCTTGTCCTTTAAGCTTGCCTTCTATAGCTTCTATGATGGTGCCAGGATCGAAAAGCTCAGGAGGCCACAGGTCAAGGAGCTCCTTGAAACGCAATCGATCTTGAGCTACATAATAGCCTAGCATGAGCTCGTAGACGACGGATGGGAGTGGAGGGTGAAGTTGAGTAGTCGGTATGTACGGCGTGATCTTTTCGTACTTGTTGGCCTGTGCAAAAACCCAGACCCAGTGCTCCCATCTTGAGGAATTTCCGAGTACTTGGCCGCAGATTCGTCCCGCCTTCTCCCAGTCTTCGGCTACTATAAGCTGCTGCACCCATTTTTCACCAATTCTACGCTTTTCTTTATCAGCTTGGGAATGAGGGCCTCGCTGACCGACGGTCGTTTGCGAGCTGTCGTCCGCGAAGAAATCCGTAAGACTGGTTTGTGCGTCGATAAGACTGCTGTGGGCTTTGGTTTTGGTGGGAGTGCTAGTACCCGATACGCTTTCTGAGGATTTATCAAATTTGCCATAAGCAGCTTCTGGATGGCGATCGAGCAGATTCCATGCGTCCTCGTACATCTTGTGGTCGCGTAACCAAGCCAAGTGGTCTGACAGCGATGGTTTTGTAGCGATGACACAGTCATAGGGACTGTGGATGAAGATCTTCATCCCATGGGCCATCGTAGCAGGATTGGGGATCTCAGCTAATTGAGACACTGCCTGGCTTGCTGTTGTATTGCCATCACTGGGCGCCTTGCTACTGGAGCTCGGGCTGCTACTACGACCGCTTGCAGAGCTGGTGAAGAGTCGAGCAGGGTACATCGTTGCATCCCAAATACCGCCGCCGATGGCTTCCATACCACCACCAATCATCTCAAAAGCACCTCTTTGCGTGGAGGCTTTGGTAGATATTCGCATAGCCGGTAGAACACCAAGATGGTAGTCTGTGGCTGACAAACTCTCGAAGCGGCTCATGTTCAATGTGTCGGCAACGCTGACTTCTTCTTTTGTGTTGATATCGATGATTCTCATTTCTGGCTGAAGGGCATTCTGCCGTCGATGCCTTCCTCGCTTGACGTCCTTTTGGTTTGAAGAAAGATCTTCTTCTGCTGTGATATATGCAAGTACAAGAAGCAAATTTGGGGTATATAGCGAAATTCCAGATATAATACAGTCGATTCGTAAACTGGCCCACTGTTAGCATAAGTTCTATGGGGATTGTCGAAAGAATATTCAAACATCGTAACAACCTCCGCTCGTCCTATTTTGCGTTCGCCAAACTCTTTCCCTACGCCATCTCCTCCTGGATGCACATTCATGATCCAAATCGTGCCAGACCACCCGACCACCAATTTCTCTATACGCCTGCTCTTGGAAGTGGCCTTGAGACGGTGAACATCTGGTGGGTCTTGGGTCTCTTCGATCTCGTCATTGGTGGTAGAATATCCATCATCAGACTCGAGCCCGGCTTCATCGATCCAATCAACATGTGCTTTCCATATGCCAGCCATCTCGTCCCACCCTGGTCGATTTGGATGATCTGTGTGGCTAATCCGTTTCCAAGCAGACTCGCTCTCAGTAGACTCTAGGTGTAGATTTGACCGCATGATCTTGATGCCCTGCTCGTTGACCCAAACGACGTATTTGCCGGACAGTGACCACTTGATCTTGCTTATGGCTCCCTCTCCAGAGTGTAGAATTTGATCCTTGCCAGTATTTGTTCCTAGCCCAATTGAGCCCAACCATCCTGACGCCTGAGCGGCTGCTCCAGTTGTCGTTGCGTTCGAGCTAGTCCCCGCACGGCCGCCAATTGTCAATACTAGACTGCCTGCAAGCCCCCCAGAAAGATATGATCGGTCATTCTTGAAATCCGGAGATAGCCCCAACGCTTGAACTGGCCGACCGAAATTCCGTAGTTGCACATCTTTGGGGTCTGTCAGAGATTGAATGCATATGTGACCGTCTATGGAAGCAGACCCAACGTAGATGAGGTTCGAAGGCGTAAGGGGGACAGTTTGCTGCTTCGGGGTTCTTGCTGAGGGAGAATCGCTGCGGTTATTCGGGGTCAGGGGCCTGGGAGGAACTCTTTGCTCAGACGCGACCCTGTTCACAGCATCTAACTTCGTAGCTGCCAGAGGAGGAGGGAACGGAGATATGGAGAGCGCCGAGGTAGACGCTGTGTGGGCACGGTAGACGCGTATTGGCTTCAAAGATGGCACAGAAAGTACATGCTACGGGAATCATTAGCTACCCTTTCTCTACCTAAGCACGTCAGCGCTTACTATATTCCCATTATGTGTGCCTATGACCTATTACGCCGTCAGTTCGGTCCAACGTCCAGAAGGGTCGATGCCCGCTCACCATCTTGTCGCCGGCGACCAGAAAGGCACTTGTAGCGTCTCCATTTCCGTAGACGGGCTTCAGATGCTTCGTCAAAGACGCATACTTCAAGCGTGGCTCCTCGTCTTCGTCCTCATCTTCCTCAGAAGCTTCTTCATCGTCCATGATGGGCTTTGCTGTCTTCCCATTGCTGACGAAAGACGGCCCTTCCTTCTCGACACCATCATCCTTGTCAGGCTCCTCGTCTTCCGCCGCCATCAAGAGGAAGTGTGGTTGGCGCGAGCTTGAACAGTGGACGCATGATGTCGCGGAAAGCTTCGCCGGTGCCGAGGTTTACCCAGGATGGAGGCCCCTCGGCCCCCAAATCAAAATACCTTGAAGTAAGTGGGTGAGCCTGGCGATGGGCTTCTTATTGATTGCTCGTCATGATGCCTTTACTAGCATACTACACTACGCAACATGACCGCGTTAGGTCTTAGGATACAGCGGTTCTTTGCAACACGCACGTCTCGCCCCTTCAGCTCTCTACGAATCGTGCCGCCCACCAGACCTTCTATCCTGCTTGCTGGAACCTCATCGTTTCATTCTACCAGCGTCTTCGGCTCCCGGAGACGCAATGACTACTTCTCGTCGAAAACCCCAGATCAGCAACAGCCAGATCCTAAAGCAGAGGAAACTACACAGAGTCCCAAGAGGAAGACTACAAGATCGCCAGCTGCAAAGAATTCTTTACGACGGGTGGCCGTTGAGGCTCAGAGGTCTAGGGATGGCAAAGAGCCTCGAAAGACTCATACATCAGGCCATCAGATGGTCTCGAAGGTAATGGCTTCTGAGTAGTGCCCTGACGACTCGGGCTTGGCTGACTTGGCAAATCTGCAGACCGTGACGGCCATTTGTGCTGCAGAAGAATACGATATTTCTCAGGTAGCTCGCATACTTCAGGGTTTTGGCTACGAGCTCGATCCCTACAAAACCGACCTCTATCCCCAAGTTGTGCACGTATCGCTTGCAATTCAGACGGATTCCATGAGCCATAAAGATCCGACCTTGAGTACTGGCGATCTGTTCGTCTTCCCGTCCGGTACTGTTGTTGCATGGGCGATTCCCGAGAATATGCTCTCCGCCCTGGTTTCGACCGCATTGGTACCCGCTGCCAGATTTCCTCTTGCCAAGGTCGAAGAAGAAGACCTTGAGTACATAGAAGACCCAGAAAGAGAGAAAACCAGTATCAGAGGTGATAGGATTGTTCTTGGTACAAAGCCGCAGGCTCTGCAGATAACGGAAGTTGGCTCCGTGGATATAGCAACATTGTCAGACCATGAAGCCGGGCATGCCCATAGTCGGAAGCTCGACAATGTGCTCGCGAAGATTGCGTTTTCATCTGGACTGGCTCGGTCTACAAAATTGGCCGTATTGGAGAGCCTTTTGAGTGATTACTTCGAATCTACTAGAAGTATTCCAGTCCAGCTATCCAAAGGAGGCCGGATGCCGTTCACACGCAGTTTCATATCGCAAAAGACTGGACAGCTTCTAAGCATTCGCGCTCAGCTGAACCTTTACTCCGAATTGACGGACTCTTTGCCTGACCTCTTCTGGGACAGTCGGCATGAATTAGGGTTGGAAGGCTACTATGACCAGGTGGGGAGAGCACTCGATATCAACGTCCGCATCAAGATTCTCAACGAGAAAATGGACTACGCTCAAGAGATTGCAAGCGTGCTACGACAGCATTTGAGCGAGCAGCATGGTGTTCGTTTAGAATGGATCATTATACTGTTGATAGCAGTGGAGGTATTTTTCGCCATAAGGAAAGAGGTAGTCGAGTACAACGAGAGGAGAGCGGTTGGGCGTGAAGGCAAAGAGAACGCCACATAAGTGTGAGGCAGACACAGAGGATCCTCAAAGAGCGAGCTGTATTGTATGGCGTTTGGATTTACATGGAAGATACCCTGCTCTTTTAGTCTTAGTTCTTGAGGACATCAAGCAATGTCGACCTTTTGTCATTGTGTGTTTCGATGCTCCGGCAATTATGAGTGTGCAGTATCGGGAAGCAAACAAACAGACAGCGTCGCTCCAGTCAGCCTCCAGCAGCCTTTCCCCAAACCCTAGTAGACTAGTAGACTAGCGCATTGTCGGCGTTATGCGGCCAATTCGGACAAATTTCTCGACTCGCGTTTCTCAAGGAAAGTAGTCTCGATTGAATAGCTACTACGGCATGAGAAGACAGGCATTGACAGTATGCTCTTATTATCGTAGTAGCTAGTCTAAGGTTGCTGACCATCCACAGATTTCAGTCACCAAAGATGTCTGCATCTTCTGCGCCACGCGAATGCGACGTGATGCAGCTCGCGCATCATTACGACCTCAGCGAAGATTCCTTGGTTCTACCGGCGCTGCTCGAAGACCGGCTGAAGCTGCGGTAGCACAGAAAGAGCCCGAGGTATCCCAAGGTACAGGCTCGCAATGGAGCACTTCTTCCTCTTCTCCCCCGAGGCGGTTTGGTGGCGGTATGGCTGGGCAGGGATGGGCAAATGGTCGAAATAGCATGGATACTTCGACAAGCCGCGAAGATTCTCAAACGCAGAGGCCAAATATTCGCAAGGACGAAGCTGGCTCAGGGTCATACGACCGCTCATCCGTCGTTAAAAAGTCTATTCGATCACCGACAGAAGAGCCTTCTAGAGTCTCTTCAGCTGCTACGTTAGCCCGAGATGAAAAGGTGAATGGTGGGAGCCCAGTGCAAAGGGTCACCAAGCCGGCTCTTCGACCCAGACCAAAGGACAACGGCTGGGTCAAAACGAAAGTCGAAAGCGACTTGACTCCGGAGGAGGAAGCTCTGCGAGATGCTTTAAAAAAAAAAGCGGCAGCTGAAGAAGACAATCGCCTTTACAAGGCCGCCATGACTTCTGAAGGACCAAAATTGAGGCCGCAGGAACAGCCTACAGGAAGCCCTAGGTGGCGGCCAACGGCACAACCATCTACCAATACGATTGCTATGAAGATGAAGTCTGAGTCTGCGAATGCTGGCAGCATGGACCCGTATACTCAACAGCCGCCTTCTGAAACAACGACAAAGCACGCAGTACGTCAGAATTTTCTACATAGCACCACCCGTAATGCGACGCTCGATGATCATATTGCTCAATCTAGAGCTAGCGAACAGGGCTTGAAGATTGATAAATGGCATTGCGCAGACTGTGGCTTCCACAATTTCAAGCAAAACAGATTCTGTGAAAAATGTCAGAAGGCCGATCGGTTTACCCAACAAGGGACAGATGCAGAGGATGAGACACTTCTGGCCAAAGGTTGGAAACATGTCAGGCGGCCTCAGCCTGTTTCTTCTCCGTCACCTGTGCAGGCACAGCATTCAACCAATGTCAGTAGCTCACCACATCCCCAAGCTGTCGCACAGGCCAGAGCAATTGAGCAGGAGAAGACAATGAGATTGGAACAAACCAAGAACGGTCGATACGTGGGGTTTGGAAAACCGCAACAGGCACGCGAAATGGAGCCTAAAGACGCGACACGGGCTTTTCCTAGGTCGGAAATTCTCAATTCGCAAGCTGCCAAGCAATACGTCCATCCGGCAGGGCCTTCGGAATCAGAATTTGCAATTAACTCGACACTTTCGACGCCCACACCGTCAAGCAACCTCGCAGCGAGCGAGGGCGAGAATGCCAAACGGAAGCTCCCTCCTGTGTTGCCCAAGGATCATCAAGAACATGCAGAAAGCCGAAGGACTTTGCGTTCGAAAGATGGCTGGAAGCGATGGGAGCCCCAAGACCAAGCTCCATACGAGTCGTCTTTACATCCTGAAATTCCTGCTCTAGAGCCCACAGCAGAAAAAATTGTCACGTACTCTCCTATCAGTACAGCTGGTGAGCAACCTCCGCAGCTGACTAGATCGGTGGAACGTCAAGTACAACGTGACTTGCCTCGAGAACCTCGTATAGCAAGGGAATCGCATGTTTCTTCGTCACCTTTCATCAGTCAAGGCAACCGAGACCGTGCACGAAGGAGCAACAAGCAGTTCCTCTCGAAAGCTGAGAAAGACGATATATTTGATGATGATGAGGACGTTCTTGCAAATATGCGGATGGAACGTAAAGTGCAGCGTAAGAAAGCGAAAGCTGCACAGAAAGCAGCTGCGCCACCAACACCCATCTATCTGCCAGAATTCATCAGCGTTTCTAATCTCGCCGGAGTCTTGAAAGTTAGAGTTGAAGACTTTATGTACAAGCTGAAAGAGCTTGGTTTCGAGGAGATGAACAATGATCACGTCCTTGATGCTGAGATTGCAGGCCTTGTTGCTGCTGAGTTCAACTTTGAGCCCATCATTGATCGTGAGGAGGATCGGGATATACATCTTCTACCTCCAGCTGTGGACAAATATTTGCTACCTGCGCGACCTCCTGTCGTCACGATCATGGGGCACGTTGACCATGGCAAAACCACACTCCTGGACTATCTCCGAAAGTCTTCTGTAGCCGCATCTGAGCATGGGGGCATCACTCAGCATATTGGGGCCTTCTCCGTATCTATGCCTGGTGGGAGACTTGTGACTTTTCTCGATACCCCGGGCCATGAAGCGTTCCTCAGTATGCGGCAGCGAGGTGCCAGTGTTACCGACATTGTGATCTTGGTAGTAGCTGCAGATGACAGCGTCAAGCCGCAGACTATCGAAGCGATCAAGCACGCTCAAGCTGCCAAAGTGCCAATGATCGTGGCAGTCAACAAGATCGACAAAGAAGATTCCAATGTTGAGAAGGTCAAGCAAGACCTCGCTCGCTATGGTGTTGAGATCGAAGATTACGGAGGCGATACTCAAGTCGTCTGCGTCAGCGGCAAAACAGGGCAAGGTATGGAAGAGCTGGAAGATTCAGCTGTCGCACTTGCAGACATCCTCGATATGCGCGCTGAGACGGATGGCCAAGCAGAAGGTTGGGTCCTTGAAGCCACCACCAAGAAAGCTGGCCGTGTTGCTACGATCCTTGTTCGGCGCGGCACGTTACGTCCAGGCGATGTGATAGTGGCCGGCACGTCCTGGGCACGAGTTCGCAGTCTACGCAATGAAGCGGGTGTAATGGTACCATCCGCTGCCCCCGGCACACCAGTCGAAATCGACGGCTGGCGTGAGCAACCTGCCGCTGGCGACGAAGTCATCCAAGCCCCTGATGAGCAGAAAGCTAAGTCAGTAGTGCACTACCGCCTTGAAGCCTCTGAGCGCACCAGGCTGGCTGCAGATATGGAAGCCGTGAATGAAGCTCGCCGACTTGAACAAGAGAAGCGCGAGCAACTTGAAAAGGCAGCGGAGCTCGCTGCCGCTAATCCTGAAGCGCCCGCAGAAGCTAATGCTCAGGAGGCTGCCCCTGCTGCTGCTGGACCAAACTTCCAAGAAGTCTTCTTCATCATCAAAGGCGACGTTTCAGGCTCCGTCGAGGCTGTCACAAATTGCGTCTCTGCCTTGGGTAACAGCGAAGTGCGCCCGCATATCCTGCGCTCAGGCGTTGGACCTGTAACCGAGTTTGACGTTGATCATGCCGCTGTTGCTAAAGGGCATATCATCAACTTCAATACTACGGTTGAGGGTCCTATACAGAGGATGGCAGAGGCCAAAGACGTCAGGATACTGGACCATAGTATAATCTATAGGCTTACTGATGATGTAAAGAAGACGCTGAGCGAGCGCCTGCCACCTATTGTAACGCAGAAGGTGCTAGGAGAGGCTGAAATCGGTCAAGTGTTTGAGATCAATACCAAAGGCAGGGTCACCATCCCAGTAGCTGGCTGTAGAGTAAGGAACGGTGTGGTTGGCAGGACTAGCAAGATTCGAGTCTTGCGTGGTAAGGATCTTGTCTACGATGGTATGGCCCAGCCGATTCTGCGATCGCTTCGATTCAAGACACTTACAAGTGAACTGTTAGGTGCCCTCTCCTCTCTCAAGAACGTTAAGAAGGACGTTACGGAAATGCGCAAGGGCAACGAGTGTGGCATGAGTTTTGAGAACTGGACTTCATTCCAAGTAGGGGATCAAGTCCAGACATATGAAGAGATCATAGAGAAGAGGACACTCTAACGAAATACTCGTATGTAATATATGTACTCACAGCCTTTGCAGCTCAATTTACATACAATTTTAAAACAAATTGCCCACCACTATCTAGATCCATTCCGCTTCTTCACGCCCTCCAGGACCTCCCCCAACCCCTTGACAATCAGCGTCGGTCGGCCCTTCTCACCCTGCACCAATCCATCCGTCCACCCGTTCCCAGCACGATCAACCCACGCAGCCTGCATACCCACCGCTCTCGCACCAACGACATCAAAAGGATTGCCGCTCACAAGCCACATCTCGCCCATTGCCTCCTTCGTCTCTGCCTTACCCATCTTCTTAGCTAGGTGGTAGTAGACCTTGGGATCTGGCTTGAAACATTTTACTTCTTCGACGGTGACAATATCTTTGAAGACAGAAGCGTGTGGACTGAGTTCCGGAGATGATTTTACTGAGTTCGTGACCATGCTGTCAGTGCCGTTGGAGAAGACGACTGCTGTGGTGGACGGTTCTTGAGCTAGAGCTTGAAGAGCGGGCGAGACGTCTGGGAAGGTTGAGAGGGAGTCGTAGGCTTTCATCAAGGATGCTATGGAGTCATCGTCCAGTGAGACGCCAGAATCTGCGAGAGCATGGCTCAACGAGTTGCGGGTGATGGATGAGAAAGGCTCATATTGGTCTTTTGAATTGTTAATGCCATAGTACTACATGCAATCGAGTCACCATACTCATGCTGTTCAGACGCCATGTATACTCCAATTGGTATCGTCTCCATGAAGCCGCGAGACTTGTGGCTTTGTCTTTACCAAAATGCGTGGAAAGCTCCTTGGCTATAGACTCTGTGGAGAGTAGAGTACCGTAGAGATCAAAAGCGATGATAGTCTTATCGTTAGCACTCATATTGAATCCAAATTCAAACTTCACAAAGCTCCGAGGTTTGTATGTCGTTTGTGTTAATGGATGCATGACCGCATATGTCATGACCGCATATGTCAATAAACTGGGAAGGCTAAGGCTAGGGCCCGGTCTGTCTATAATTACTTTACCCGGATCTGCCTGTAGTAGGACACCGGTTATAGTAGGACACCGTTTATTATCGGAAAGTTCCTCTAGGAGACCCGAAAAGGCACAATCTAGTATCAATCACCTTGCCCTTTCCTCACCGGGTATCTTAGAGAAGGTCGAGCCTCCTAGCTTTGAGCCTTTTGCATGCAAATTGTCCAAGTCCCTTCTATCCCAGTTTAGGGAATGGGTTGAGAGCTAGTGCCAAATCGAATTTGGCACTAGCCTCGCAATATTCCTCCCGTGTTGATACCACTACCTCATAATATGCTCGTCAACCACCACCATCAGCTCCTCAGGTACAGCAAAGTTCTTGTTCATCTCATGCTCACGGGCTAATGAAGCTTTGTCCATACTGCTGATGATAATGGCCTTCACAATTGGACCTTCTCCCTCTTGGTCGGCTGCTCGTGAATAAGAACCCCCAGAGCTGGATCAACCACACAGGCTAATAAACATATTCACCTAGGCTCTTACCACTTTTTACAGTTACTGCTGTGCTCCACAAACTGAATAGATGACCTAGGCTTCTCAAGACGATCGTCAACGCGTCCCATGGTACCGATGTCAATTTTTGTTCGGTCTTCAGCCTCAGGTACGTGACAAACAGCCTTCGAACATCATCCCACTCTCTATCAAGCCTTGTTCGTTTTCTCCTTCGAACTTGACTTCGGCTGACGATGCTTGGGTAAAAGGAAAAATGGCAGGAGCACGTACCGCGGCACCAGTGTTCCAATAAATATAGTATAGTCAACCGTTCTGCCCTGCGCAGGCATACCACCGCAACACACAATCTTACCAGTCTCTTTGAGGACAATCTCTTCGCATATGCCACGGTCGCATGCCTTGGCCACACCCTCACTCTTGATGCCAATGGTTGTGGCGGCGCCAATGTCTCAGCAGAACACTGACAACCTCACCTACCTTACACCTCCTCAGGCACCAATACAGCATCCTTCACTGCTTCAAAAGACTGCTTCACGGGCTAAAGAGGGTAGGACACCTGGAATGAATTCGCTTGTGATCTAACGTATCAGACTGACCCTTTGTCTAGGTCTGCAACTCGCAGAAGAGTCTAGAGTCTCACCGACTTCTCCACCTTCACAAAGCAGAGTGACCCTTTGTTGTACGCTAAAACATGGCTCTTCACGCGATGCAAATGGCATCTCCAAATGTTCCCAGACAGTCTCAGAACTTTCCGGACACGATCATAGCCACAAGGGCAATTCCCCTGAAATCCCTCTTGCAACAGCTAGAGTTGGACAAGGGGACCTACTGTGGGGAAAAGCCTCGACCGGAACTTTATCGCGAGGCCCTCGGCCAGGAGTCCTACGAAGACCACCTGAAGACATCCGCAGCAGTTAGAGCCCACCAAAGCAAACAAGGCCGGAAAGAGGCTCTTTTAAAGCTTTTTGGTCTCAAATTATTGTCTTAGACAACAATGACAACAAGACGGCATGCCAACACTCCAGGGAAGCTTGAAAGCTCGCACCACACCGATCAAGCTTGAAGGAATGGCTTGCTCGCCAAGCTTGAGCCAAGTTTATTGCCCGTCGTATCTTCGGCGTCGAAGTCATGATCGAGCGCAAGGTCCGCAGCCCCACACCAATGCAGCTGGCAAGGCTTCAACTTTATCTACTCGCCACCGCGTTATGCCTCAAAACCACCTCACCGCTAAGTTTGGATACGATTAATGACTTACCTTGTATTCATACCACTAATGACCGTGACGCAAGTTAGCGGTTCACCTCTGCCTCGCATCCTTCATTCTTGATGAAAGCATCCTGTACCTATTCTTGGTCGAAGAAGATGACTCTTACCAGCAACATCCCGATCACTTCCCGCAATCCTTTGGACTGGATATGTAAAGGTGATAGCCCGCTTTATTGAGAAAATTTTCCTTGCTATGCTCCATGACGAAACTTTCTTTCCAAAGTGAGGAGCCTACTGGATGGATTCCGGCGCGATCAGTAAGCCTCTTGTTGTCCATCCTTGGGACCTGTACTGACGAAGACCAGGAACAACAACCCCGAGAACGTCAAACGTTGGACCTACTACCTCTTACAAAACACGGTTAGCTTTGAAACATCGAACCAGAAAGCCGAGCAACCCGTAATCACCGAGTTCAAACACCAGATCCCGAGTCAATCAGCACGACGCTGAACAGCACACTGCACGACCATCGGTTCCACCATCCCGTCAGTAAATCACATTTCCTCAGTGCGGCCTCACTGGAGCTCCGACATTGATCGGAAGGGTGATTCCTGAAGTATGTAGAAGAGAAGAGGAAGTCATTGGAGAACAACATCGCCACTTTAGACGAAGATTTCGAGTCCGAGCTGTGCTGGCTGTGAGGAGTCCACTGTCTCTAGCCAGTTCTTCGTTTCGAACAGCGGTCCCGCCCAGGGTGTCATCTCCAGTTTTGATTGGATTGTGGGGCTCCTCAAAAACACCATGGAATCATTTTTGCGTCAAGCCAAAACCTAGCTATGGGGCAGCGCGTAATACTCTCCGAGCGCTCCGGTGTCGCTGCCGGGCAGAGGACTGGAATGGTGGCCTTTCGCATTCTTTTCAACAAGAAATGCATCAAATGTTCCTTTCAAGACCTCAATAACATCACCAAGGTTCAAATGCGAGCCAGTGTCCGTTGCCATAATGCAAGGAGCGCTTTCCACGAGCGAAAAGAGTCCAGGATGATTTTCCATCATGCATACGTATCACCCACCGGAGCCTCAAGGCCTTCCAGCGCCTTTTCTGACTCACGTCGATCAATATATTTCTTGGGATCAACTCATAGCTCCCGTGGAATCGCGCAGGTCGACGACAGCACGCCGTTTTGTGGCGTCTATTCGCCAGCATTGAGCACCCCACCGCCCCGAAGAGAGAGAGAGGGTGAGATTGGCCACAGAGGCGGTGATGAGTCGGAACAAAATTAGCGTTTGGCGTTACGGTCAAAAGGTGCTCGTGGACCTGTAGATCGCTCCTTGCTGGACGACTAGGCCACTACGTGGGCATCTTGTCCCATCATGAACATCCCGCAAAGCCCACTGCCAGTCAAACGCGATTCCTGCCCCGCGACCATGGCATCCGAGACTTCAAGCAGGCGGTTTCAGCCCGTGAAGTAACCGAGAAGGACTATCACAATCACCTCTGCACCGCACTTGGCAGCGTCAGTACATCGCGTTGTCCTCACAGAATCACTTTGAGTCTTTCGGACTTTGGCAGCGGCAACCATGGCCTCGTGTTCGAAGTCATGACGAAGAATCCCCTCTCATTCGTCCATGGTGCGGACTTTCGCAACTTGAGTTTCGCTATAATTTTTGGACCACCTTCTATCAGTTCCCGCCCTCGTCTCTGAAGATACTGTTGAGGGACTACTCGAAATAGCGAATGGTATCCCATCTTTCCTTGTATCGCAAGCTAGAGGCAAGTATGTGGCATTGTCCGCCCGGCCAAAGGAGGAACACCGCTTAGGAAGCTCTAACGCAATCCTACAAACCCCTCATTCCACTGCCAACAGCGTGGCCGCGAACACTCTAGACCGTACACAGTCAAAGAACACATTTCTGTGAGCGTAAGACGCTATGGCAACCCACTTGGCCTGAGCTGGGACGATCATGCTAGTTCAAAAGGTGGCGCAAGGGCGAAGAGGACTGGACATTGACGCTAGATTAGACGCTTTTGGAGCCCTCTAAGACAAAACGCCACCAGGATTGTTTCGAGGCGTCTCATCCTGGGTGGAGCTAGGATAATTCGATTGTGGAATTCTTTTTCGCCGCCACCAGCCCAACACGGAGATCATCGACCGCAGCGTGTCTGGTTCCATCGGCGACTACACCAGACATCCCGGTCGCAATTGGGTTTGGTTTTGGGATAGCTAGACTGCTACCGTCTCATTACATTCTTTCAGGAACAAGTACTTCATACCACACTTCTTTCACTATGACCCAGCAAGCGAGAGATGATGGTCAATGTGGAGACACACTGGTTTCATGGAAGCCCATGCGTGAAGTCAGGCGTCTTACCGGAGGGCTGCGAATATACCAAGCCAATGGCGTCGAGCTCAGGCATGAAGAGGAGGCAGTTCCACGCGCCAACGACGACATCTCTAGTGGTCGAGATTTCGGGGGTATCATCTAGGATTAGAAAATGTTTCCCAAAGGGCCCAAAGGGTACAAGTAGCTCTCAGATTAGCACAGAAGAGTAATGGAATATTGATCAAGACGTAAAAATCACAACTCTCTCAATTCAGTGACTCGTTAACGAGCTTTAGAGGTTCCAAACTGGCTGCAAGCCTTGTTGCCGATGCCGTTAATGTGGCTAAAATCTCCAAGACCATGTAAAGCCTGATATTGCTTGGTAGCAGGACTTACGGTACCTGATGATGTGCAAGAACAAGTTTCCCTACGAGGTCCGCCGGCTAAATCTCGGCCCTGCATTCTATTAGTATGTTCACCAGACTAGGACCAACAAGGCTACTGCAATGATGTCACAGCAAGACCGCATGTTTTGTCCGCGAGGCACATCCCATCACAGCTTCCAATTCTTCATCCACCCATCCAAACCACCCTAGACATTCATACAAACATACAATCAACCACTCTGCGAACCCAACAATCCAAAGCGGTAAACATGTCTTTCGCTCGCGCCTTCTCACGCAAAATCCTCCCTCTCAACCGTACTCGCCTCTTCACCACCACACCCTACGTCCAAAAGACAGCCACCGAGCAAGCGAAAGAGACTATCCAGAAAGTCAACAAAGCTGTCTCAGAGCCCCTCGTCAAAGGCATCGAGAAAGGCCGTAAGTCCGACACCCTACCCCCCACGCCCCTTACTTCACGACAATCACGCCTTCTTCAAGCCCAAAGCTAACCTCATCCCCTACAGAGGAAGCCTCCGCCTCCCTCAAATCCTCCGCCGGTGTGGGCGCTAAGAAAGCTGAAGGCTCTGCTGGCGAGATGACCGGCGAGACGAAGGGCAAAGCTCAAGATCTGGCTGGAGCGGCTAAGGGCAAGACACAGGAGATTGCGGGCGAGACGAAGGGCAAAGCTCAAGATCTGGCTGGAGAGGCTAAGGGCAAGACACAGGAGATTGCGGGCGAGGCGAAGGGGAAGGCGAGTGAGATGTCTGGACAGGCTAAGGGCAAGACGGAAGAGATCAAGAGTAAGATGTGAAGGTATCTAGATGAGACAGAGGGAATGGTAGCATGATGCGTGCGGGCGAGCAAGGGAAAAGTCGAGTGTTTCGAAGCATGTACATTACGCAAGCAACGGGAAGGCAATTCATAAAAGAAACAAGCCAATCCATGCATAAACCTTAATTGTGATGCAGTCAGAACTCAGAGACAACGCGTGGTGAGTCTTCAGGAATAGTGGTATGTTACCACTTCGCCTCTGCGTTCCCTTTTTCTTGAGAGAAACGCTATCTATCTCACACGCATGACCTGAAATGATTGGATCGTCTGGACTGTTTTCCACAGCGGCCAAGGGAAGCGGTGTTTATGGCTGCCTGGATGTAGTAAACCTGTATACAAATGCTTCGTTCGCTGTGCAAAGCAAATCTACATGTTTCCATCATCTGACAAAGCCTTCTGCAAATTATAGCTACAGGAGATTTGTGGAGCCAGGAATGATGATATGGATGGGATCAAGAAAAGTGATCCGCCTTCGGTTGCTGGACCTCCTGTCGAAAGAGGACGGCATAATGAGTTTTACGTTGTAGAATGCTGCTTAAGGATTTGGTAGATAATGATGCGGTTGATGTAGAACATCGAACCATTGTCTTCTGCTTGAGTATATCGTTCATCCACAACGGAAAAAAAAAGTAGATACATCGCTAGATATCCTACATCATACTATGCAGTTGACGCTAGACTTTTACCAGCCGTGAATGCATATGCTCCAATGACCCAGAGAACGCTCGAACGCTATGCGGATATAGCAAATAGCAATGCCTAGTAATCCCACACCTTCATCAAAGAATGCAACGCTTGAATGCTCATGAACAGATGCCAAAGGAGTGAATAAAAAGAAACGTTCACCTTAGTCTACCCATCTCTTACAATCAGCTCATATGCAAACCCAATCCCACAGCACCATCTCTCGTCGGTCCACTATATCCCCTCGGCCTAGCAATAGCACTCCCCTCCACCATGCCCTGTAATGCCCTATCATTACTCTGCGTAGGAATAAGATTGATATCTGGATATGGCGCACTCTCCCTCCTCGGTCCCTCCTCTCCCCTCGCTCTTGCCTCTTCCCATTCACGCATCCCGTTCTCTTCAATCCTCTTTTCGTTCAATTGCTTGATCGCTTCGATTTCACGTTGGCGCTCTCGAAGTCGGACTTCAAGATCTAGTGTACGCCGTCGAGCTTCTTCGACGCTGATGGGTTGGTGTTCACCAAATTGGACGCTACCTGGGTTTTCGAAGCCCACGATGGTGGGGACACTGCCTGGTGTTCGTTCGACGGCGACACCCGGGCCGGAGGAGGAGCGAGACATGCTCATGTCGTAGAAGCCGGATGCCTGAGAATTCAGAGCCCAGCCGCCCGTTTGAGAGAGGTCGTGCGGTGACACTCGAGGTGGGCCAGTCTCGTAGTATGCTGGAACAGCGAAGCCTGTCTTGGGAGATTTGCGGAAGGCTTGGCCGTCTGGATAGCGCTCGCGCGGTGAGTTGTCTGGGTAGGACGACGGCATGAGCTGCGGCGAGGACGCTGAAGCATAGAGTATCGGTTCCGTCTCCGCGATCGAGTCATGAGATTGCTTTGAATGATGGCGGGACATAGGCTGTGACGTGTAGCCGGCTGGAATCGCTGGCATAGGGTAAGGTGGATCGTATGTATGCTGGTATGGGCTAGCGCGGTTCTCTGGTGATGGCTGACCGGATGCTGGAAGGGGGTAGAAGTTTGGAGGTGGTGTTGGGTAGGTGTTTGGAGTTTGAGTTGAGTGGAGGTCGGCGGGTAGAGGACGTTTGCTTGTAATGGCGACGTTGTCTTCGTAGGGGTCAGGGGCGGGATTAGGTCTTGAGAGTGGTTGTGGCCTGTAATCAGCGTAATAGGTGCTGTTGATGGGTCGTCCTTGAGGTATCTGCGATAAGCTACTGTTGGAGCCTGGATGGGACGTTACATATTGGAAGCCTGTAGGTGAGGGCTGGCTGGTATAGGTGACATATGTAGGGCTTGTGCGTAAAGGATCATCCACGGTAGCGTTTGGTAAGCCCTGCTGTGGTTTGAATTCAGAAGCTAGTGGCGACGGCTGAGCGCTGCCTTGTCTGTTCTGAGGGCTTTCACGTGATCTGCCACGCTCAATGAGTACAGGAGCAGGCTGTAGGCCAACTGGAACGGTGATTGGTCCGTTGCTGCCTAGCTGCGCAGCTTGCCCAATCTTGCCAGCAGCTATTCCAGCCCAAGTGGGCTGAGTCATTGTTGTAGTAGCTGGACGGTCGTCTCGTCGGAATAGCGAGGTTAGTCCGCTTCGTGGGGGCGAAGGGCTCTGTGACTGGACTTTCTGTAATGCCTTTAGTGCAGGCGATGACTCTCTTCGGTGAGGCTGTTTATTCTCCTTTGAACGAGGCACGGTCTTCCTGTTGATTGTTGCTCGTGCGGCACCAGAAGGCGCCGGTCGAAAACTTCCAAGATCGCGTCGAGGTCTTCTCGGTCTCCTGCTTGAAGGCACAACTTGCCAGTCCCCACCCTCGCTGTCCAGTCTAGGTGCTCGAGAGCGGGAAGGCGGTCGGGCTGTTGTCTCCGAAAGGTTTGGCTGCCGCATGGGATGCGAATGAGGGTGTCCTTCACTATCACTGTCGTAGCCAATGTCTTCATATTCAGGTTGCCTCGGACTTAAGCCGACAATTCTTGGGTGTCGATTATCGCCCGGTGACGCAGTACCGAAGCTTCCAGGTGAGTCCATCGGCTTCTGGATGGGAAATCCAAATTCGTTCTGGTCCTTCAGAGGAGGCGGTGTCGGCCGATAATTAGGGGTTGGAGGGCCAGGCAGGGATGGTGCAGATTCGGAGCTGCTGCTTGTCCTGTCGAATATGGAGATCTGGAAGATACCGTCCTTCAGATCTTCCTGTGACGAGCTGGGCTCCCGTTGCTGGATCTCCTCATCAATCCGCTTAAGTACTGGGGTGAGATCGTTCCTGATAGTCTGCAGATGTTGCGTCTTGCTTTCGTCTGACACAGCATGTTCCCAGAGCCGCTGACCATGCACTTTGTAGTATCGATAGTCGGAAACGCGACCAAGTTCACCCTTCTGCTCACCTCTCAGCTTGATCTTGATATCCGCCTCGTGGTATGACCAGCAGAAGAGCTTGACCGCATACCCTAGCCATCGTGGAAGTAAGCCTCTCTTATCTAGCGAGGCGCAACAGAAATTCTGGATTACACTGTGGATCTTGAGCATGTCGATGGGCTCGGGCCCGACGAGGCTATCGCGGCTCGATGACACGGAATCTTTGTCGTCTGGCTCGTTCCTTTCAATGAGTGCATATCTCATCAGTATACCAAAAGTAGTATTGATATCTGCCTTTCCTTGCGGCTGTTCAGCAGCCTTCACTTCTACATCGGCGCGGAGAGACTTGATGCCAAGGTTCACCATCTCCACAGGCATATCCGAGGCAAACCAACAGAGAACGTGTATCAGATTCCATGCTTCGTCGTGGCTTAGATTGATGAGGTCGTCGAGAATTTGATTGTACGTCTTCTCCAATGTAGGATCCGAGGAATACTGTAGCTTGTATTTGACAAGCGGCTCGTGCGTGTCGGCGAGGCGATGACTAATGGCGTCGATTGCCAGTGGCAATCCTCCGATCTTTCTAACCAACTCCGTTGCCTTCGAGTTCTGAGCCTCGGTAGGGGATTTAATGTGCAGCTCCTTGAACAGCAGCTTCTTAGCTTCTGCCTCCTTCAACGGCCCAACTCTGATTGGGAATGGCCGTAGTAGCCGCTCTTTTGACTCCAGGTTTTTAGCCCGCGAGATGTAAATAATGCTTGAGTGTTTGCTGTCGGGTATGAATTGTGCAAGTTCAGTGGTGTCCTCGTCATTCTCGACTGTGACGCCATCAAAGACAATCAGCCATTCGTGTCGTCCCTCGAACCATTCCTTGACTATTGACACATACTCGCTGCCATTGACTCCATTGCATTTGGTGGGGGTGTCTCGAGCAACGACCTTCTGCTTGATATTCGAGAAGGCGTGGCGGCATTCCTCCCACGATTTAGCGGTGACCCAAAATATGCCTCCACTAAATTTCTTGCGCTCTCTAAAAACGTAGTGTCGGGCCAGATGGGTTTTGCCACCTCCTGGCTGACCATGTAGTAGAACGGTGGCCGTGCCATCTTTTCGTCGCTTGTCAAATAGTCGTCGATCAAGCTCTTGGTATTCTTTTTCCATGCCAACGAAGTAAGTGTTCTTGCGGAAGCCTGGCGGCACAATGAAGTAAGGCTCTGTGGGCTTCGCGATTGAACTGTTTGTAGCATCGTCTTTCACGTCAGATTTGGAGGGTTGGGCCGAGTCTTTTGGTGGGAGATTTTGTGATGTATCTACGTAAACGCCAAAATCAGTCCATAAAACCATAAATGCATGTAAAGGATTCGCTGTAAGTAAGGCAGCAGCTGCCCTCTATCCACGAGCCCCATCAGTGCGCAAGACTTCTGTAAGAAATAACATCATCGCTCCACCCCCACCATCTCCTCGTCTGCAGGCTCCTCAACTTCAGGTGCAGCGATAGCTTCCATGGGACCTTCATTCTCAATGCCAGGTAGCGCCAATTGTGTCTTACCTGGTGAAGGATTGGCGGAACCCGACGAGTCTGTATGAGGTGTGTTCAACGTGCTACCTAGGCACGTCAGTGGATGAACTTCTACTATATCGTGGCAGTACCCACCAGGAAATCGCTCCTGAATCTCCGCTCTCTTTTTTGCGTCGCGCTCAGCCCTTTCCGATGTCCAACGTGGAATGATCATTGCGGGAGCCTCGCCAGCATAGCGCTGTATCCCTTCAGCAACAAGATCGAACCCTGGGCCATTATCGCTCTCGAATTTGCACATGTGAGAATGATCTGCTTGAATACCGGCACGCTCGACGTCTTGAATGTTTGGAGAAGCCGACTCTTCATCCACGATGAAACGAAGGGTGCCCTTCAGATTTGTGGGCTTCGACTCATGGAAGAAGTAGATGTGAAATCGACTAGTGAGCTGAATAAACTGGCGGTCGATGTTCTGCAAGGTCTCGTTGTCCTTCTTGAGAGCCTCGACCAGTTGCGGTTGGGTGTCAACGAATTTCTTGGGCATCACAGCGCCGCAGATCCACTCCAGACGCGAACCCCACTCTGCAATGTCGGATCCTTTGTGTGGAGTTCCCAGGAAGAGTATGCCGTAGGTTGAGACGAAAACAGACCGCAAGTGTTCGGTGTAGTTGCCGCGGATCTCTGACGAATAGATTAGGGCGCGCTTGACGACGAGACCACCGAGGGAATGGGCAACAAAGATGATGGGTCTTTCCATGCATTTTCGTAGGCGTCTGTTGGCTGCCAGCTCCGCAACGAGATGCTCGGCATGATTGTGTATTTTGTCCCTTGACGCGCCATCTGTAAAGGATGTGACATCTGCATCATATCCGTAGACCAATATCCGAGCTCTTTCTTCTGCCAGGACAGGTGGCAAGAGCTGCGCTGGCCAGAAGATCTTGGAGATTTCTGCTGTCCATGTTCTATGTGGATCGCCGTTCAGGCCGTGCACGAAGACAATATCGACAAGGCCGCCACCCTGAGGTGCGTATACTTGTGTAAGCCCATAGCGACTGACAGGTGGGGGCTCTGGTAGTCCAGAGGTTGCCTAAGGTAGAGCTGTCAGCGCTCGGGTCTGCACCCGTCAGATGAAATTGGGTGCTTACCATCATCGCCATGCAGCTAGATTGATATAGCGGCTATTTGGGAAATCTTCGGATACATGTAGAGAGAGATCTCTGAAGGATTATAAGAACAGATCAGATCATCCGGGCTGCTTCAAAGGGTAAATTACCGAGTCGCAGAGTAAGTCGATTGTTGCCTGTCTCGTGTTTTGCCCTCGTCGTTGCCCTCGTGCCTGAAAAAGATGACGCATGCACTTCTTTCAGAGTCATGAATGCTCAGCTGATGCTCGACGGGGCAACGGCAGCGCGCCGTTGTGTGGAGATGGTGTCCGAGAATTTCCACTGTCATATGAGTGGAACAGGTGTGTGCGCTGGCCATAGCGCGCGATCATTTGGCAGGCCGCAGGGCCCCTGGGCTGAAAGGGCGCAGCACGCGCAGTCAATCCAAATTTGGAGGTTTCGGGGGGTAGAACTAGGTTTGAAACCAGACCTTCCGGGGAAGGATCCGCAGGGCTGAGGCCTACCCTCAAGTCAGCAAGGTCCCTGATAGCGGCTCAAAATCGAAGTCTGCAAGCCAAGCCAGAGCCTCATCGTTTCATTCATAATGTGCTATACACATATCCATTGGATCAACTGGTCGCTAATACAACAGAGAAATCCGCATTGCTTCGTACAAAAAGTGCCTCGTGCCTGGCTTCTCACAGAAACCATAGCCTTGCACAGACAAGAGCTGAGCTCTAGCTCGAGTCAAGCTTCACCCGATCCCATAGCGCAAGCCTCGGGAACAAAGAAAAGCTTCGAGAAGACTTTCCGAGGGCAACTCCCAAAACGAATCCTGGAAACTTGCATGATCTGTTGACTTTCGAGTGTCCTGGGCACAAGCAGTCCTCTGACATAAACGAGGGAGGGAACACGGGTTTGCACAGACAAAGAAAGCGTGCTTGCTGCAAACTCTTAGTCATCGTTATACCCATCAATCGGATCAAAGTCCCTCGAGTATGCCTCGGGCTCTAGTTCAGACTCGTTCTCGTATGATGCACATACCCATCTCCTGGGTCTTTACAGAGGGAGGCGATCGTGAAGCAAAGAAGACACCACAACGACCAAATTTGAAAGGACAAAGAACCATATAGCCAGAAACACGTCATGAGCTCCGCAAAAGCGATGCCAGAATTGGACGTCATGATGGCCTCCTCGGTGACATTAGGCTTCGTTTTCCGAAGAAATTTAATTCGTATGATCAAAGAAATGTTGACGCTCGCTCGGCCCTCTATGAATCATGAATCATTGCATGCCCAAGGCTCAAGAGATGGTGTCAGGATATGCCTGCAACAGCAGCAGGGTTCCGAAGCTGATGTCACGTCTTTGTTCCCTTCTTGCCCTTTACACCACCACTTCCCATGGCAGCCTCCCTCTTCTTCCTCTCTTTCTCGTCCATCTCCTTCTGCCGCTCCTTCTCAGCCTCTTCTTTCTCTTCCTTCTCTGCCTTCTTTCTTGCGGCCTCCTGCTCTCGCTTCTCCTTTATCAGGCTAAGCCTTGCCAAATCGGCCCTCGCCTCATCTGTCTTGCCTTCAGCATGTAGCTTCTGATACCGCTCTTTTGCCTGCTGAGCTTGGAGGGCTTCACGCTCGCGTCTAGACAATTGGCCAACAGGTGTAGATTTTGAGGGGTTTTTGGCAGGGGCGTCGGTGGGTTGAATAGGTGCTTTTGAGGCCTGCGAGCGAGACTTCGCACTGTGGTTCGGGTTCGCAGGCATGTCTTCGTCTTCTTCTGACTCTTCCTCCGATGAAGACGGCATATCTCCTGGCGCAGCTACTTTGCCAGACTTTTTCTTTATCGCTGCTTCTTTTTTGGTTTTGGCGGCAGTACGGCGCTCTTCACGGGTCATGGCAGGCTTATCAGGATCCTCGTCTTCTGAGGAAGATTCTTCTTCTGAAGAGGTCTCTTCGGAGGAAGACTCGGCTTTGGCATCGCGTGGATCCTATACTGGTTGTAAGTTTCGTAAATTCTGGTGGGGGGTGAGGGTGCGAGTCGCTTACACCCCACATGCCAGTTGGGTTTCCATCTGCGTCGAGTGGAGTGAGGTTCTTGCTGAATTTTTTCCCGCCTAAGATGTGGTCAGCAATGGTCCAATCTGTATGGGCAGACTTGACACACCTCCTCGAGTAGGCTTGCTGAACTTCCCAGCTCGTCCTCTGCTTCCTGGCGGCATATTCGCGGAAAACTTGCCAAGGGGATGGGCTTTTAAAGAACGTGTGATGAAGATGTGTACAATACAGTTCAGTAAACTCCAAGTTTTAGTCCAAGTAACACAGCGAGTGTAGTTTACGAAGGTTGTGTGGGGTTCTTTGTCACACAAGGGCGAGGAGGGGTACCGATCTAGCTAAGATCTGTTATACGCTATCCCAACATGGTTAGTGGATTTTCAACTTGAAATGGCAAATCTTCAACGCTCACTTCTTCTTTCCTCATCATAAAACGTATTCCTTCATATTCACTCTGGCTTTTCCCGATCCATGGGCAGTCTCGGAGGGGAAAATGAAGGGAAGAGTGAGCATCAACCGTTGGAACTTACCCCCCAGCTTTGCCCATGATGGGAATGGAGGTTGGGGAAATCATATTGTGACGGGACAATATTGTAGGACCTGAGATGTGCTGCTGTCTTAGCAATGCACCAACTCAACTGGCTTACCTCCAAGCTCGATGTCAAAGGCCAGCGAGTCTATGGCTTATGAGCAAGAAATATGAACCTGAACCGTGGCACCTAAGCCAAACCCGAGAGTAGTCCAAATTGGCCAACACTCAAAACAAGCCATGTCCATCGACGATCTTGCCGGATGTTCAGCTCCGGAATTTTCTCTAGGCTTTGCTGTCTGAGCCTTTTCTCGCTGCTGGATCGACGATAAGCCAGACATGGAGCTAAATTGGAGGTTCCCTACTCCATTGAGGGAGACGCTTCAACCTCTAGCATCAAGTAAATACAGTGGATCAGGCTACAATATTCTGCCGTTTCCTGCCGTTTTAAACCGCTCGCAGCTAAATAGAAAGACAGATAGCGGTAGCCGACCACCCGATATGCGCCTCCAAAGGACCATGTAACCGCGTGGTTGGCCATTATCTTGAGGGATTCCCGATGACACGAGCTACACTCCACTCCGATAATTGGCACGTTCGGAGATATCCCCCTTGCATTGGCGCTTGTTCAGAGGGTCTATGCAGGGCCCTGTTCAAGTGGTGCAGCACGTGGGCCATCAAGCCTTTGAAAAGCTTGTTTAAAGCCGGTTCTACGCTCAAAGGCTGCTCAGTTGGAACCACTGTGTTTGGATTTCTCAAATTAGCGCATCGGCTCTGCTGAACTTATGTGGGTTTTCCCCTGCACTGGACCTTGACCCATTTGCTCGAACGCGTCCGAGCTTTGAAGCTCAATAATCTCCTCTGGTCCTGTTGTCAAAACAAGTCACACCAAGTCTAAAAACCCGCATTTAGATCGAGATGCGCACTTCGGCATCTCGCATACAGATGACTTTCCTGGAAATGGGTGTTTAACATTCCTCCGCGGCCCTGTCTTTGAGCTATTTACTTTCTTGGTCTCAGCTTGTAGGACGTTCAGATAAGCTCTTGCGCCTTGATTGTGATTAAGATTATATGCGTGGGTCCAAACGCCTACCGGCAAGCAGGAAGATCCTACGTCATGCCTCTCTAAAATCCCTAGAAGCTTGCAAGCTCGATTGGACACTGTTTTCTCCGAGTATTGTTTGCCGCGCTTATCGATGATGTCTTGCCTTAAATAGTGGGATGAAGGGCTGATCACCAGCTTCACACCGCCTAATATAGCATCTTTCGATTATGTGAATTAGTGGATCTCCGCATCCAGAAGCAAATCAGGTTGTTATACCTGTACCGTCCTTGGCTTGGTTCATAGTCAATCTCAGGACGTAGGCTAAGACTGTGCATCCTCTCTTGGCCTCTGCTTCCTGCGTAACAACTATGAAATGCTGAAGCTTATTCAATAACCAACAGGATCTTGCGCAGAGACTTGAGAGGTTCAGCATTTGATGTCAGCTCAGATGAAAGCCTGGAAGACTTGATAGCGCGAAACTGCTTGTGTTTAGCGGGAGTTTGACTTCGATCTCAACAGGTCCGTATTGAGGGTAACGAAAGATTTCATTCAAAGCGTGATCCTGGACGAAAAGATTGTGACGAAAAATCTGTAGCTCTCAGCTACCACTGATGACTACTCGTATTCACGTCACATGCGACCTCTACTCAAATCAAGGCCAACCTCATCCCACTCCAGCGTTCGATGATTATTCTGGTCCAACCACAAAATGTCCTCGAAATTGCGGCACGTGTGCAAGCTAGGGAAATCAGGGATCGGCAATTTTCGCTCTAGGACTGCCTCTTTATCATAGAATGTGATCAGAGTTACGCCGCTACAGCACATGATGGTCTCACGGAGCATGTCGATGCAATGATGTGTGCGAAGTATTAGAGCGATATTCCTTCAACGCTAGGAATTCATATAGAAGGCTTACCTGTTTGGACTCGCCATCCGGCCTTGCTTGCCTTTGCGATTTCTTCGGCATATTGCTCGCTATAGATTGCCTTCCCGAGGGAATTCTGCGTTCGAGTGTCAGCAATAGAAGTCATCACAGTCTGCAAGACTTACTAAATTATGCAGCAAATGAAATACTTCTATCATTGCCAGCTACCCTCCGCCAAATGCATCACGGTCTTGTTAAGTCTCCTCAGATCATCTCTGTCGAGCCTGATGGCCGGCGCCCCAAGGCGCATTCTTAGCCATTCGGCGTCGACTTCTGGTGTTGGGGTGCCTCGGTACTTGTTTGTCTATACGATTTCTACGTCGAGCATCTATTGTTGGTAAGTGATGATTGGGAGAGCGGGTGCTTTTACTTTATCACTCAAACTTCTCAGACAAGGTCGAGAACTTTACAGTGGGTGGACATCTCCATCGTGCATGCTCGATCACTTGGCTGTTCAGGCGAGATGTAGTACAGACTGAGAGCATATATTCCAAATAAGAGTACATGACCGATGAGCAGGAGCATTGTAGAGACAGGGCGCGTCGCATGACATGAGCAGGCGCGCTACTGAATTTCCTCGGCTTCTATTGTATCGTCGCCCTCTTGTTATTTAATAAGCTCGTATGTGGATGACATCCTGCTTAGCAAATTTGATACCATTGCAGAAGATGAGGGTTTAGAGATGGAGACATCAGGAGTCCGCCAATTATCCAGAAACTGGTGCGAGTTTAAAGTGATCGGGTTTGGGCTACTACTTTCGGTTGTTTTGGGCAACGAAAAACATGCATCAACACTGACTTTCAGCTTGACTCCACCAGTCGTATGATGGCAGAAGTGGAACGGATGAGATGCTGCTCATATAGACGAGTTCAACCAACGCGAAGCACGGACTTTGTCCAAATCCGAAAATCGAGCGCAGGGTAGTATGAGCAACAAGCACGCAAGCTATTAAAACAATAGCAGTTACGATAGCTACAGAGCCCTAAAAATCAGCAACAGAAAATGGGAGAGAGCAAAAATTTGATCCATTAGCTGTCAAGATAAGTCGCGATCAAGTAATTCGTTGCTCCAGACCAAACTTGAATGCCCGAGTTGTTACTTAAAGCAAGGGCATTTGATGTTCAAATCCATTACACGGGCGGCGAACACTGCCATTTGAGATGACACGAAGCCTGCAAGCTGTAAGCACAACACTACAAGCTGTAAGCACAACTGCACTCTCGATTCATAGCCTCATGACAATACTGTATTAGCTGAAACAGTACCCTTACATGCCTCGTCAGCCTACCCACATGCGTGGTTCAATGTTTTTCAAAACGTTTAGAAGCGACGCCCAAGAACGATCCGTCCAGTATGCAACCGCACAAACAACATAGACAGTAGACTCATGATCTTCTCAGCAGCTCCTCCAGATCCATGTCGCCAGCATTCCGCGCTCCCTCTTCACCATCCTGCATCCTATCGCCTTCATGGACCAAGCCTTCAGCATCTTGGTAGGCCATAGGGTCGTCGCCATGCCTCACATGTCTTTCAGTCGCCATCCTTGTATCCGGTTGACGTGCATTCTGTTGTTCTGGCTGCGAAGCTTCCATGTCTATGTCCATATAGCGTTTTTCATCCATCCTCTGGTCTCCACATCCACTATTGTACTGCTGATGTGCGTCCTGCCGCATGATTCGCGGGTCCAATGGGATGTCGTTATACTCCTGCAGTGCGCGCATATTGGCTACAGGCACCGAATTGCGATCCCCTTCCTGTGACCTTGAAGCAGGGAAGCCTTGGCTATTGTCGCGATTCGGTTCATAGTTGACCAGGCGCTCTATCATGCTGTTGGGGTCCATGTTTCCTTGGCCGTTCATTCCGGTGGCTGCTTTCCGTAAGTGCGCAATCGCTCCTCCGGAGTAAGTTTCACCCATAGGTCGCATGGGAGGTGCTTTCGCTGCAAGCTCTTTGCACTCAGGACAGTTTTTGATGACTAGGCTGACCGTCTCTTTGATGCGGACCCAGTGATGCTTTTCTGCAATTGTGGCAGTCGTCTTGTTGATACCGCCATGGCCTTGAGCGTGCACTCGTCGAGATATTTCGTACTGACGTTGTGGGTCACTCACCACCTCTTTATCTTTCAGCATCAACATTTCGCCTTGGCCATGCTCATCAGGTATTAGCTTGTAGTGTGTAGCCGCGCTCCGCAACCGACTCTTCTCCGCGCGGTCAGCCCCACTAGGGTAGGTACCGTGCCTGAGGTAGTAGCGGATCTTGTCGAACCGCTCTTCGGAGACATAGTCTTCGCCGTCGGGCCCAAGATCACGACCATAAATGATGGCATCGACAAGCTCCTCAGGATGCGAGCGAAGGTTTCCGCACGCTTTGACTCGACCAATTCTCTTGAAGCCGAGCGCATCCCAGATGCGACAAGAGGCAACATTGGTCTCGTAGACGAGGTTAAAGACAGAATACGAGTAGCCCAATCTTGGAGCCCATTCCAAATATCCTTCGCCCATCAATCTTCCGACTCCCCTATTTCGCGCAGCCTCGGTGACGAGGAAACCTCCATTGCAGACATGACTTGACCTTCCGGGGTAATTCGGCTTGACATAAAAACTTCCCAAACAGACTTCTTCCCATCTCACTCCTGCCTCCTCCATACGCACCACCTCTTCAATACTACCAACTTCCCCTAAAAACATAATGGCACCAAAATTCTGGAACCAGTATGTTCCAAACGTTGCAAACGACATGGAGGTCATCATTGGGTAAGTATCACCTTTCTCGATTTCGAGATTTAATTGGTTGCAGAGGTATGTTAAGAGCCCAGGAGGAACTTGAGAAGCGTGCGAGAAAGGGAGAAGAGATGCTATGGTTATCCGGTCACGGAGCGTCACTTGGCGGGGCTGTATTGATGGTGGTATCTGGGGATCCGTGGGAGTAGGGTACGGAGGGGCCCCAGAGACGCGATAGATGGCCGGCGCCGTGGGGTCCTCCAGCATGGCAGGCATCTTGAATCAACAAGGCTGTCAGGGCTAGGGCTCGGCGGCCAGGGGGAGAATAGTCGCTACTGGAATAAGTCAGCATGATAGGAGATGACAGTCGCGAGTAGAATGTGGTGAGTCGAGGAGTGAGCTGTCTTTTCCAAGAGAGGAACAATGTTGTGGCATGCACAGCAGAACGTACAATTGCGTGACCTCTGCGACTAGGGTTTCCTCAATCCAGCAGACTGACTGATTCGTTGAGCTGGCACTTTGTATCACGGTGTTGATCGAGTCGCGATGATGAGAAGAACCGAGGAAGTTCTCAGTTCTGCGCGTGAACTTTACCGACTAGATCTTGGCGCTAGCGGTGATTAGATCCTTTAAGTCCGCCATTGATTGATAATCACGATCTCCGCTATTGTTTTTGTCCTCATTCTTTCTTTTCTCTCTCTACATAATTGAGTAACTTGATCATGTCTTCGTCTACTGTGGCTTCGAACTTTGTCAATGGAAGCAGTGGAAGCAATTCTAGTGGCACCACCAATGGCGCTCAGCCCAAAAGTTTGCCTCCAACTTGATCGCCCAAGAAAAACAGTAGCTAACATGGGTTTCTAGTCACGCTCTATACCAACCACGGATGCCCTTGGGCACAGCGCGCCCACATAACGCTCCGCGAACTCAACCTCCCATACGAAGAAGTCATCATCCACCTCGACCGTCCCCGCGATCCTTGGTATCTAGAAATCAATCCTCGTGGCCTTGTCCCCTGTATCATGATCTCCAATGGCCTGCTCAAAGATGAAATTGTTACCGAGTCTGCCATCGTCAGCACATTTCTGGCAGATGCCTTTCCCAGTCCAAAGTTCTATCCTGGAAGCCGAGAGAGTCCAACAAGTGCTTTGACAAGGGCTAGGATAGGATTCTTCGTTGATACGTGGTTCACGAAAGTCAATACCTTCATGTATACAATATTGAAGGCTGAGGGAGAAGAGAAGGATGAGTTAAGTGCAGACCTAGTCGCTGCTGTCAAGAAGGAGATCGAGCCGCTGTTAGAGAGCGCGGCGCCTTTCTTCGGTGGGAGTGAGAGTATGACCCTCGCTGAGGTATGCATCCTTCGGTGAACTAAGTACGTTTGGCCTGCTTACTGAATGTGCGATGCTAGGCTCTGACAGCACCATTTGTAATTCGGTATCGAGCCTATACCGATGGTGGACTGATGCCGGCCAGCGTCCTGAAGGGCCTCGACTCTCTGCCCAACTATAGCAAATGGAGCAAGGCGATTAGTGAGCAGGACAGCGTCACATACATCTTTGATGGGCCGGGCATTTCCAAGCGGACCGCAGAGAGGGTTGCAAAAATGAAGGCGGACACCAGTCCCTGGCAAAACTCGTGTCCGCTCTAACCCATTTAGGTAATAAGTCTCAAAATAGTATACTGAGGATTTTAGAGCTTTACTCCCAATGCTATATATACTATAATAGTAGTGACAATTGACCGTTTATTTAGGGACGAATATCTTTATTTTAGAGAACTTATTAAGAGAGGAAATATTCTATTAATAGAGAATTATTATATAATTAATACCTAGGCGGTATACTTTTCTCTATTATTTATTTATTATTATTCTAGTATCCTAGATATTATATATAACTAGCCTATAGATAGTTATTAATAATTAATTAACTTATTCTATATATATTAAATAGTATTATAATATTATATTAACGAGACTCTTTTTTTTCTAACGACTATAGTATAATTTAAAATAATTTTTCGAAATTAATAATTATACTCTAAAAGAGTTTATTTACTCTATAAGAATTAAAAGTATACTCTATTAATAATAAAGTTTTTAACTATTACTTTTATTTATATAAAAGAGTTTTATAATATTTAATACTAATTATTATATTATTCTACTATTTTATTATAAAATTAAATTTCTATTTATTAATAAAAGTAGAGATATCTTTTTAGTAAAATATTAGTTATTAGAAAAATATATTACTTTCCTATTACTTTATAGTATTTATATTATAACTAATATTATATTATTATTACTATCTATTATAAGAAGAATAAGTAATTATTTATTATTAATATTTTATTTATAAATTATATTAGAGAATATCCTAAAAGATTTATTAAAAAGAATTATCTAGGGCGATTATCTTTTATCTTAATCTTTTAAAAATCTTTACTAGTTTATACCCTAATTTAATTTAATTAATTATTATATTTTAGAAATTAAGAAGTAATATTTTATATTTTAATCTAGTCTTAAATTTCTTTATTTTTTAAAGAAGAGTTTAATTTTAAAATTTATTAAATAAAAAGTAATTTTAAAAATAAAATCGAACTATTTCCTCTATTCTTTTATATACTCGGGACGAATATTAAAAAGAAATCCTAATATTTTATTACTATTATTTACGATATTAATTTTTTTTTAAAGATTTTTAAAAAAGTTATTTCTTTAATTAAAAGAGAAATCTATAATTAAAATTTATTAACTATTATTCTTTTAAAGAAATAAGATTAAATTAATTATATATATTATTTCGTATATTTAAAATACTCTTAAGAACGAAGTTTAAATATTTTATTATTATTATAAATAATATAATTAAATTTTATAAAATTTTCGAAGATTATTTCTTTATATAAAGGAAATTATTTATTCTAGACTTCTTTACTAATAACCTATAAAAATTATAAATATCTATATTTATATTATTAATTATAACTTTATTAATAGTTTTAATTATATTATTAGAAGAGACCTCGCCGCCTACTATAACTCTAATATTAGGGAATATATTACTATTTATTTTAATTTAAATAATTTAACTAATATTTATAATAATAACCCGAACTTTATTCGATAATATAGATAGTATATTAAGATAATTATATATTCTTAAAGAAAAAACCTCTAAAATTTAATACTATTATAATAATTTATAAAATTTAATACTAGGCTATAAAGTAAAATTATTAAATAAGTATTAAAAATTTTAAAAATAATTAAAATCCTCTTCGATAAAAATATTAAAGAAGTTATAGAAGATAATAAAGAGACTATTATTATATTTTTAAAAAAGAAGTTCCTAAACGAAATTCGTAATTTTAAAACTAAAGAAGACTTTTTAAATAAAATTAAATATTTAAAATAAAATATAAATAAAGAGTTTAAAATATATTATATAAAAGTTATTCGACTATTAAAAGTAATTAATATAAAGAATAAAGATAACGATAAATTAAAGAAAATAATACCGCTAGAGTTAATAATATTATATAATATAATTAATAAATAGATTATAGGCCTTAAGGATAATAAATTATATATTTATATAATAGAATATAAAGTAGAGCCAAAGAGATTATTATATAGTATATTTAAGAAAATATAAAGTTTAATAAAATTTTTATTAATAATAAACGAGATAGTAATATCTATATAAGAAAAAGTTAAAATTAATAGTTATAGAGACTTCTAAAAGTAAGTAGTAAAAGTAAATAAAAATATATTATAAACTCTCTTAGTAATATTAGTAAAGTTAATATATTATAATTATAATAGGAATATTTAAGAGATAGTAATTACTTATTTAAAACTAGTAAATATTAAATTAAATAAACCGATAGTAATAAATAGAGCCTACGCTTATTTAAAAGAGCGTAGAGTATATTCGCTAACTTTATACGAAATATTATATATAACCTAGGAATCTTAAACTCTAGTTATTATATCTTTAAAAATATATAAGGAAAAATTAAACTATAGTCTACAAAATTCTTATAGAGAAAATCTATTAACTAGAAGTAATTATAGTTATAACTAGAAATATTTAACTATTTCTAATAAAGATAACTATTTATCCTAATATCCGATAAATTCGTACGACTATATAATATCTTCTAATCTATATACGAGTAGACTAAAAAAATAGGAATAATAGAAATACCGTAGCCTACTACTTTATATACTATATAGAATTATTAACTATAAAGTTATAAAATATATAAATATTTATCTATTAAAAGAAGAGTAGTATTATATTAAATAAATCCTATAAAATATATAATAAAAAGCGGTAGAGTATAAAATATAGAAAGAAAGATAAGAGAACGAGAATAACTTTTATACTCTTCCTAGAATATTAATATAAAGGAATCCGGAACTAAATAAAGAATTTAATAAAAAAGTAGTTAAGGAAGTTAAATGAGATAATCCGATTATTTTAATATATTATATTATAGTTCCCCCTTAAGTCGAGGGACGGTAATATAATAAAGTAGTAAATATTATAAATTTATACGAAATAGAAGTTCCCTAATATAATAAAGTCTACCGAGAATATAATATAATAATACTATATAATATTATTAGATCAACTATAGTAATATTAAAAATAACTACTCTATAAATAATAATAGTATATAATATTAAATAGTTAAAGAAAAGATAAACGATAGAAGAATTTATAAAAGAGACTTTATAATTATAAATATAAAAAGCGCCTATTAAAGGAAGAAAGAAGAGAATATTAATTAAGAAAATAAATATAAAGAAAGAATTATTAATTATAAAAAATCTTCTAGGTAAATCTTAACTAGATATTAATAAATTATTATTAGATATAATAGTCTCGTTTTTATTCTTATATATAATATAGGTTTCTAGAGAGTTATAAAGATTAAAATAAATATTAAAGAAACCTCGAAAGAAAGTTATAATAATAGAAATTACGGAAAATAACCCTACTATTATTACTTTAATATAATTAATTAATATAATAAATACTACTATAATTAGGAAAATAGGAAAGTTTAAAGTAATTATCCCGTATAAAGAGATAAAGAAGATTTTTATATTAAAATCTATAGTATAAATAGTCCCCTATATTATATAGAAAGAAGGAGGATTAAAGATATTAATTAAACTATATAAAACTAAATTAAATTAAGGCTTAAATATAATAATTATTATATCTTTACTAGTCGATAATATAAAATTACCGAAGTTCTTAATAAAGCTCCTAGGGAATAGATAGTATATCTTAATAATAATTATTAACGGGTAAGAAAATATTATTAAAAACTAAACCCGTTTCTAGATTAATATAATAGATATCGAGGAATAGGCTTTTATATCTCTATAGAATAATCCTAGTTTTATTATCCTATTTAATCTTCTATAACTTCGTATAATTAATATAAAAATAAATATTATAAAGGGCCTTATTACTATTAAAGACGTCGAGAAAAGAGAGTCGATAAAACTTATTAAACCTTATAAAATTAAAAGAACCGAATATTTAGAAATAAAAGTTATCCTAGAAATCTTAAAACCGGAAATAAATAATAGTAGTAAAAGTAATAAAAAGAGCGAGGAAAATAACCTCTTAAAGGAATTATTAATAGATAAAGAGAGCGAGGAAAAATTAAATTCTAACGACTTATTAAATTAAAATATTTTAGGGATAATATTAAAAATCTAAAAAAAGAAATAAGAAAAAATAACGATATATTAAAAATATAATATTAGAATAGAAATTATATTTATTCGTATAAACTATAAATTTACTATCTATAATACTTATACTTATAAGTATACTATATATAATAATATACTAATTTATAGATATTACTCTAAGAGTATATATATATATATTCTTTATTTTAAAGAAAAAGAGAAGAGATAAAAGACCCTTTTTATAATATATAGTAATATAATTTTATACGAAACGACGACGTCGAATCTAAGGGTTTTATTCTCTATTAAAAAATAAATATAATATCGTTAAATTAATTATATAAAGAATTTCGAAGTTTTTATAAAATAGGTAAAAAATAAATAAATTATCTTAAGAGAAGTTATTCCCGATAACGAAACCCGAATATAATTACTATAGTTAATCTAGATTTATAGAGATATAAAAGTAAAGAAAATAAAAGAAATCCTTTTAATAAATTTAATTATCTATTATATTATAAAGTAGTAATATATTTTATATACCTACGCCTCGTTAAAGGCGCTAGTATATTATATATATCTATACTCCGCTACCTTTATAATATTATTATTTATCGATACGAGATTCTAGTTTTAATATCGCGGGGTTCTAATTTTTAATAATTTTATATCGAGTTAATATTCCTCTATTTTATTAGAATCTTTAGAGATTAGTTTTATTATTAAATTTAAAATTTAAAAATTATTTAATAATAAACCCCGTAACTATTTTACGTTTTTTATATTATTATTAAATTATTAACTCTACGTTAATAATTTTAAATATTATAATTTTAATCTTTTAAATCTTTTTAAAGAAAAGATTTATTATTATTATAATATCGGGTTTAACCTCGGGATATTTAAAAGAATTTAATAATAATAATATTAATTAAGCCCCCTCTAACGACCCCCGCCGTAAAAATAATAATAAATTCGAAGATATTATTACCCCCGAAAAGACTTTAAATATATAGTTTAAAATTATTAAAGAAAAAAACCGTCGCCTTAAATAATAATAAAAATTAAGAATATTATAAATTTAGAATTTAAAAATATATAATTCTATTATTTCTACGCCCGCTAGTAGAGTATTAGCGGAATTTATTATTTATAGTAAAAATCCTCTAATTATTATATTTACTAGTAGAATAATAATAAATTTAATTATATTTAATAAGGATATTCTTATTAGGGCGAAAATACTATACTTTAATAAAATACGTTTTTATAAAGATACGAGCGAAGGTAAATATTTATATTAATTTTATAATATAAATATTAAATTTTTAGTTAGTCCTAAATATTTTACTATTAATTATTTAAAAATTATATATTATATAGACTCGTTAAAAGGTGACTCTTTAATATAGTAATATAAATATTATAATTTATATAGTTTAACTAGTATTATATTTAGCTTTTTTAAAAAGTTTCTTTTTAATTTAATAATAGATTTAATTAACTATTATCTCTTTATTTATAAAAAGTAGGAGGAAGTTAAATAATAGTTTTATTAAAAACTATTATTATTTAAAATTTATTTTAAAGAAATAAAAACTTAGTTATTTTTATTTTCGAAGGAGTATAAAGTAAATTTCTTTTTAATTAAATTTAAATTTAAATTTAAAAATAAGATTTTTAATATTAATAGTATATTTATTTAAAGAGAAGAAATCTTTATTTAAATTATTATATAAGAAAAGAATCTAAAATATATATAATTAATAAATAATTTTAATTTTAATTCGGGTTCTTAATTAAAAAACTCTAATAAAGGAAAATTTATAATAGACCGAATTATTAAAACTAATACTAGCGATAATATTAAATAAATATATTTAAAAGAGAAAGGTAATAAATATAAAATTAATACTATTAATTCTTTATATAATAAGATTATTTATTATTATTATAAAGTAGAAGGTTATATTAAGCCTAGATATTTTAATATAAATAAATTAATTATAAAAGTCGGCGCGGTATCGGTAAAAAATAATTAAACTTAATTTACACTTTAGAAGAAAAATAAGAAAAACGATTAATAAAAATATACTCTTTTATTCTTTCTAAAGATTAGATTACTCTTTAAAATAAAATTAAATAGTTTATTACCTTAATTAACTCTAAAGTATAAATTAACTTAATTTTATAGCGGTTCGTTATTAAAAACGATTTAGAATTTTATAATACTACTTTACTACTAGTTAAAGTAATTAACGAATAAAGTATATATTACTATAGCGCGTATTAATTAAATTATTAAATAGTCGATAATTAAAATTAAAGGCGTAAATATAATACTTTATTCTATATTATAAATTTTAAAGATTTAAACGTTATTTTAAATATACCTAAATTATATTAATTAAAAATATTAATTAATTCTAAGGCGGATTAATAGCGGTTTAAAATTAATTCTAGTAATTTATAAATTAAGAAACCGGCTAAATTTACTAATAATCTTAAAAATAAACCGAATATATTCGCGGTTATATATACTACGATAGTATAAAATAAATAGAAAGAACTTCCTAACTTAAAGGTTCTTAAAGAATTTATAAAGTTTTATAATATTTTTTTTGATAAAAAGACGAGTACTTTATTTATTTTTAAATAAAGAGATTATATTATTAAAATAAGTAATTAATGACATTATACTTTATAGGCCTCTTTATAATTTATTTTAAATTAAATTATCGGAGTTACGACGCTATTTAGAATCTTTATTCTATAAAGGCTAGATCTATTATTTAATATCTTTAATTAAAATATTTATTCTTTTTATATTTAAAAAAGATAATAAATTATATTTTTATATAAATTACTAGGGTTTAAATATAATAATTATTAAGAATTAATACTTATTATTTCTAATTACCGAGATATTAAACCGTTTATATAGTTTTAAAATCTTTACGAAATTAAATTTTAAAGATATTTATTATAGAATCTAGATTAAAGAAAGTAATAAATAGAAAACTATTTTCCGAACTCGCTATAATTATTTCAAATACTTGGTTATACCTTGTAGGCTCGTTAATATACCGGCGATATTTTAAATTTATATTAACTATATATTTATAAATTTAGTAAATATAATATATATAGTATATCTAGATAATATCCTAATTTATAGTACTAATCCGGCGGAATATTAACGGTATATTAAATAAATATTTAAATAATTATATTAGTTCTAACTATTTATTAACTTTAAGAAATATTAATTTAATACCGAAATAATCGAGTTTTTAAATTTTATTATATTTATTAATAAAGTAGTTATAGACCCGGAATATATTAAAATTATTAAGAAATAACCTTAATTAAAAATATATCGGGAAGTATAAATTTTTTTAGGCTTCGTTAATTTCTATAAACGATTTATTTATAATTATTTTAATATTATTATACCGTTTATTAACTTATTTAAGAGTAGTAAAGTAGATAAAAAAATAAATTCATTAAAATAAATAAATAACGCTACGGAAGTATTTTAGATTTTACGAGATATATTTATAAATATATCTTTTCTATATTATTACGATTTAATTAAATAATTATATATAAAGATAAATACTTCTAACTTTAATTTTAACTCTATATTATCGTAATAAAATAAAGATAATTATTAGCGCCTTATAATATTCTAGTTATAGAAATTAAATTCTAAAAATAAAATTATAAGACCTATAATTAAGAATTACTCGTTATTATAATAGTAATAAAATAATAATAATACTACCTAGAAAGTAGCCCCTATTATATTAAAGTCTAAATTAATTATAATAATTTAAAGAGTTTTATAAAATAGAAGGAGTTAAACTCTAGGTAGGCCCGTTAAATATTTAAATTAATAAATATAAATATAATTTTTTTTATCGTACTAGGAAATTGAATCCTACCGATATATCGTCGCGGTATCTTAATTATAAAAGAGTATTATCGGTAAATCTTAAAAGTAAATATTAGTATATTTTAAATATTATTAACTCTATTAAAAAGCCGTCTACGAGTTTATATTAAAACTCTATATTAATTACCGACCCGAGGTTTAGTAGAATTAGTAAATCGGGGGTTTAAGTAAAGTCCTATTAATAAATAATACTCGCTATTAATAAATTTAGTAACTCTAGTTTATTATATATATATATTAATAACTTTTATAATATAGGTTTACTATTTTTTATAAACTCTATTAATTATTTAAATTACTAGTCGTTACGTCTTTAAATATTTTACGAGTATTTAATATTATTTAGATTTTATAACTTCCTTAGGTCTTTCTTAACCTTAAATTTATTTAATTCGAATAGTTTTAATAATTTACTTATATATATATTATCGTTTAAGTCGGATAATTTTAGAATATAAAAGAATTTTTATAACCCGGCGGATTCTTAATAAATATATATACTCGCGTTTATATAAATAAATAATTTAGATCTCTTCTTTAAATACTACTATATAATAAATATAAATTTATTTATTATTATTTATATTAATTATCTAGTCGTTACCTAGGATCCTCTCTATATATAGTATTAACGGATAAACATATTATTTACTCGTTTTTTAACTATCTTTATTTTATTTTTTTATACTTCGTTTTATTATTTATAATTTAATTATTTTTATCCTATAAATATTCTTTATTTTATAACTCTACGATAAAGTAGATCCGGTTTAAAAGGGTATAAAAATATTATAATTATTATACCTTAATCTCGAAATCGTCTTTATTATTATTAATACTAGTAATTTTTATATTAAATATATCCTTTTCCTCTTCCCCCGATTAATATTCCTTAACGACTGGGTTATTAAATATATCTTCGGCTTATTTATTTAAATTAATTAATAATATTTATAAATTATTTTCTTTATATATACCGAAGTTATATCGCCCGCTATTTATTCTTATTCTTCGGTTATATTATTATTCTTATTAATTAAATTAATAGTATCCCCGTCGTATAGCGAGTTAATATTATTATCGTCGAGTAGCGAGTTAGTAGTATCTTTTATTTATATTTCCGTAATTATTTTTACGAAGTCTAGTTTACTCTTTAAATCCTTTAAGAATTCTTTAAATAAATTAATTACTAATTATCGATAATCTTTACTATATATATTTTTATTATAAATATTTATTATATAATTATATAATATCTTTATAACGATATATATTTTCGTTTCTCTCTACTCGAGCTACGCTTTTATAACTTATTCGAATATAACTCGAAGATCTATTAATATAAATATAAATATTTATATTTTAAAAGATTATTTTACTTTTAATTTTATTACCGTCTTATTTTTTAATAATATAGTATTTTATTTTATATTCTTTAAACTTATAATAAAGCGCCGTTATTATAAAAATAATAGTATTAATAAATAAAAAGTTTTATATATTTTCGTAATATCGTTTAAGTTTAATACCGTTCACTTTATTATAGAAAAATATATAATATATCGTTATTATAATAAACGGCGCTAGAAAGCGACCTTTATATTAAACCCGTAAATAATAAATCTTTATTCGGATATAAAAGGAAATAATATTTATACTATTTTATAGATCCGGAAGGGTAAACCGTAAATCGAATATATAGTCCGAGGTATTATTCTTAGTCTACTCTATTATTAGGCCTAGGTATTTTATTATTATTTAAACCTAACTTCGTATCTTCTTTATTATTTAATTTCTAAAGTCGATTAAACTATCTAGGAGTTACGTTATTATTAATTATTATTTAATATATAACGGGTAGTATATAAAAGTAGAGATTATAATTTTCTATATTTCTTTAAGAGTAGGGATATCGTTTAAGTTATATAACCGGCCTAGAATTTATAATTTATATATATATCGAAGTAAAGCTTTTTATTCCTTTTATATCCTAGTTATAAAATTATTTACTTTTATACGATAATATTCCGGCTATAACGTTAAGTTATTAATATTATTACTATTTATAATCTTTAAAAGAAATATAAATATAGTAGTATTTATAATATATTAATAAATCTTAAAGTTTTTATATTCTATTTTATAACGGCGGTGTTTTTTACCCTAAAGAGTCGAAATTAAAATCTATATAATATTTTTATTACTTTTATCTTTATATTTAATATTTAATATAATTATAAATACAGGATATAAAGGGGGCGGATATTTAGGCGTAATATATTTAAATTTTAAAATATAGCGATTAAGAGAGAATAATAATATTTATTTTATTTTACCTTATTATTACCGCTCGTATTACGGACGCGGTTCGTTATTTTTTTACTATCGTTACTCGCTTTATATAAACTATAAAGATTAATTATTATTAGATTAACTATTTAGGAGAAATTTATTAATAATATATCTCTTTTTTTAAAGTTTAGCCTCTTTATTAATTTTTATTTTTATTTAATTATAAATTTAATCCCGGTAACTACTTTTTATTTAGATATTTATACTAGTCGCTTTTTAAATTAGAAAAAGTAACTTTTATATAATAATACCTAGCTACTTCGTTACTATATTATTAAATATATTAATTATATTTAAATATAATACGTCTTTATTATACTATTTACTAAATTTAAAAGATACTTTTTCGTATTAAAATCTTTTTAAAGGGCTCCTTTTATAATCGGAACTTATTCTCTATATATTAATATACCCGATATATATTCGATAAAGATCGACGATTTACGTCTTTTTTCCGAGGTTACGGTTAGTTATTAAAGTCGTAAATATCTAATAATAATAACCGAGACTACTTTTATTAAATATAATATTAACTCTTATTTATAAAAGGGAATTAATATAATTTATAATTATAATATAATTTTTATTTTAAAAGCCTATTTATTTCGTTTCTTATATAAAAGTTATTAATTATATATATTTCGTATAATTAGGAAGATATACTTTAGTATTAATTATAAATAAACGATTCTTTTTAGGGCTAAAATTATCGAGAGAAAAATACTCATTAATATTAATATCGATTATTATTTTAGAAAGAACTACCTAGTCGTCGGCGGATATATCGACGATATTTTTAAATTATAATTATTCTTCTTTACGCGTTTTCTTTACCCTTTTATATTATCTTCTTCGTTATTATTATTTTATATATTATTATTATTATCTCCTTAAAGAGATTTAGTATATTATTATATTAATAGTCGTTTTATTTAGTTATATATTTAGATATATTTTTCGTTTTTTCGCTTTCTTCGTAATTTACCCCTTCGTAATAATAACTTTTATAATAATTTTCGTAGTAGTTTTCGATTTTTAACTTTTAGTTATTATTAAGATTTACCCGTTACTTATTTATTATATTAAATTAACTCCGTTAGAAATTTATAGTATAAAGTTATTATTTAATAATAATATATAAAAATTAATAAGGGGATTACTCGGAATCCGGGATAAAAAAAAGGCGAAGATATTAAAAAAAAGTAAATTTTCTTTAGCGCGTCGTTATTGTATTATTTCAATTATTTTTATTAATTTAATTTAGAGATTCTTAACCGAGTTAAATAAAGATTTATTAAATCGGTTAAAGTCTCGCCGGTACTAGACTCGAAATCTTATTTAAATCGAATTATTATATTTTTAACTCCTCCTACCTCTTCTTTATACCGTAAAATAATTTACCTACGATATAATATCTTTAAATTATTTTTATTTATATCTTTTTAGTTGTTAAAATCCCTTATTTTTTTATTACCTCGACGAATATACGTTAAGCCTATTAAGGGGATCGATTTAAATTATATTTTAAATACTATCTACTAAAGCGAACGTCGACGATTATATCCGGTAACGGATTTATTATATACGGTATAGTACGTTAATACTATATATTATACCGCGGGCTTTCGAGCTATATCGATAAAATATAAAACTATACTATTAAATCTAACGATTAAATTATATCTTCGTATTATTCGATAATAGTTAGTATTTTTATTCTATCTACGATTATTTATATAAAGAGAATTTTTATTAACGAATATATTATAAATTAACGGAACTCTATTTTATATAGCGCCGGGAGCGACTTAATAATTTAAAGAAAAGAAATCCGGGTTAGAATAAATAACGCGAGGTATTAACTAGATCCGATCCTCGTAATTTATTAATATGAATATAATAATAAATAGGAGTAGTATCGGGGTAATCGTTATAATAAATCTAGAAACTAAAATATAATAATATTAAACGTATATAAGAATAAATAGTTTAAAGAAACCTTTTTTCGATTATATTTATTATTTCTTATTTATCTCTTCTAATTTAAGATATAGTTATATTATTAGAAAAATAAATTAATATATATAAAAGAGTTTATAAAAGATTTATATTTAGATAATAAGGTACTTAGTGTTTTATATTTTTAATAAAGTATAATATAGTATAAATAGAGTAGAAGTTAAAGAGAATAAAATAATTATAATATAATATTAACTAAATAGTATATTTCTCTTTCGGGTTTAACTCGGATAATCTTTTTATTTAATATTTTATCCGAGTCGGATACTCTATATATTATAAAATATATAAATAAATTATATTCGTTATATTACGACGCCTTCTACCGAGAGTTATTTATTAACGAGGACGAGGTTATAAAGAATATAATTATTTACTCCTCTATCGATATTTATATCGTTAATAATTACGATATTATATACCGCCTATATTTAAAAGAAATAACGTCTAGTAAACCTAACTAGTAGATTATAGATAATTATTAAATATAATAGTTAAGTATACGATAAAAGAATATAAATATTCTCGAAATAACTACTAGTAACGGGTATTACATTATAGAAACTATACTATTTAAATTAATATCTAAATCGAATTTAGCCTTTATATTAACCTAGTACTATATATAATATATATTCTTAAGGGTAATTATTATGTATTAATATTAAGGTACTTTATATATTAAATAAATATAGAAATAAATACAATTTAAAAGTCTTTTATTTATATCGTTTATTTTAATTTATTATTTTATCTAATTATCGGTAATCGTTATTAGCCTATAATATTATATTTATATTAAATACGAGGGGCGGAGTTATAAATCTTATAAAGAAAATAAACGTTAAATTTATAAATCGTAAATTATTCGATTTATAATTTAAGATTTATTAAAGGAAGATATTAATTTTAAGAAGAAGAAGTTTCGCCTATAACTTTTAATTTAAATAACTTTTATCGTTTAGAATAAAATAGTAGTTATACGTTTTTTTATTCTTTTAAAATAAATATATAACCCGCCCGTTATTTTAGATATCGAAGGATTATATTTAATTTATATCGAGATTAATACTACGGAAGGTACGAGTTAAAGTTACTTTAGTTCTAAGAATATATTTAATAAATAGGAGAAAGCGATTTAATTTTTTTCTATAAATAACTAAATATAATCTTCGTCTTTTTTAATTTAATATATAGATAAATTATATTATAAAGACTCGCCGAGGTAGTATTTCTCTAACTTTTATATAAATATTATTACGAGTTTTAATTAAGGCCGAAGGGGATATATAATTAAAGTATTAACCTATATACCTAAAGCCCTAGCGTAACGACGATATAACGAATCGATTACTAGAGGTAAAATCTCGAGTAAATTAAAACTAGTATTTATTTATAGATTATAACTTTATATATATCTACGACTTTATAGTTTATAACTCGGTAATAATAAACTCGTCGAGATAATAAATATAAATATTATTCTTTAAATATTTATTCTATTTTATTTCTTTCCTTTTAATTTAAGGAATATTATATAATTCTTATTATTATTATACCGAGAATTTACGGAGAGCTCGTTATTTATTATTATTAAATCGTAGATTCGAGTATATACTAGAAGGTTTAATATAATACTAATTATACGAAGTTTATAAACTTTATTAAAATAATTATTAACGGTCGATATAGCCGGTAGTCTACTAGTCTTTCTAGTAGTTAATATAATTTCGCGATACTCCTTTTATACTTCTTTATAGATTTATAACTACTTTTAATAATATTCTTTTTATCGAGTATTTATAATAAAGTAACGGACCTATTTTATCTAATAAAGAGGAAGTTTAATAAACTCGACTATACCCTCGAAATTCTTAATATAAAGTATTAATTTAATTTCGATAAAATTAAGAATTACTTTTATATTACCTATAACCGCCTTTTTTATATATTTATTTAAATATATATAAACGAGTAGATTCGATATCTTTTAACCGGTATTATCGATTTTATAAAATATTATATATTTAATAAACGAATCTTAATATTATTATAGTTATTTAATTAATTTAATTATAGTTATATATTCCTTTAAGGTATAAATTTATAGAGTTATAAAGAAACTATATATAAAAGGTAAATCTTAATAGTATATTAATTTACGCCTTTAATATAATTCGGATTTCTTAAAATTACTCTTCGGTAATATTTTTAGAACCCGCTCTTCGATTTTTTATTTAATCTCTCGGATAAATTCGGTAACTTTATTCTCTTTAATTTTAATTTTATAAAACTCGTTTATAAAGATTTATTTTATATAGAAGTTATATTTAAAATTAATACCCTCACTATATAATTATTTTAATTTATATTTTATATAAATAGAAATTATAAATAATTATTATACTTTCCTAGCCGAGCTTTATACCTTTATTAAAACTATAATATAATAACTCTACGTTTTTATAAATAAGTCGCTTAGTAGTAATATAATAATATATTTTATTAGAATAAATATAGAAGTATCTAAATTTTAAAGTCTTATTATTCGTATCGATTTATTTAATTTATTATTTTAATTAATTATTTATAATCTTTACTTATATAATAATAAAGATAATATTTATCTTAGGAAAAAGAAGAGTATTCTTATCTTTATATATATTAAGGTAATCGACGGTTAATAAATCCGTAAAAAAACGGATCTCTTAATTTATTTATAATTTTATTTTATATAAAGGGTATTTATCGTAATAGAGGGAGTTTTTAAAGTCTTTAAAAATCTTAAACCCTTTAATAAAAAGAGAATTATATTTATATACCGCGCTTTAATATTCGAGAATACGGGAATAAGAAATTATAAACATTTAAATCGACTCGGATATTAATATTATTCGAATCGATAATAATATTAGAAAAGACCTAGAGTTAAATACGAATTTTATTAAAACCTATATTATTATTATTAATAACTTCTCCGTAATAAAAAGCCCGCCGCTTTCTTTAAAAAATATTATATAATTAATAAATATTTAGTTTAGGGGCTAGTATCTTATTATCTATTATTTTTTATAATATTAATAATTATATAATATATATATTTATTTATAGATTTATTATCGCTTTTTAATTAAAATAGTTTATTTATAAATATTTATATTATATTCTTTTATTAAAGCCGGTCCTTTTTAATAATTATAATAAAGCTACGGAGTAAATAAATTATAGTCGAATCGAAAAATAAAGGGTAAAGAATTTACCGAGTTTCCCGCTCGTTTTAATTTATCGATATTATATTTATATTTACGACCCTCGCCGTAGTTATTTTCCTTATATTAATATTATATAAAAATAATTAAATTTTATATTATTTTTTCCTCCTCTTTATTATTTAATTTATAATTTAAAAAGTATCTCGATAGGGGTTTAAAGTCGCTTAATTAAAAAAAATAAAGACGAATCTAGTTAACGATATTTTTATACGGTAAGAGGTAATATAAAAGACTTTTTTAACTTTTCGATAAAAAATTATAAATATTTTTAGTTTAAATATTTTCTCTTCGCGCGAGAAGAGAATAAATTTTTATAATATACTAGCCGATCGTCGTCCCGGTATCTTTTATTAATATTAATAATTTAGTTAATTAATACCTTAATTATTAAATAAAGTAATTTAATTAACGGAGAAGTTTATATATAATATAAAGGCGGTATTAAAGACTACTATCTTAATATATACTAGTTAGTATATCCTATAGGCCCTCGTTATACTAGATATTTATATATTCGCGATGAGTAGAATACTAGAGTTTATTATAATATAGATTATCTTACTCGTCCTAGAAGCGCTTCGATATTAAAATATTAATTAATTAATTATAATTAACCCGGAACTATACCGGTTTATTATAGTTTATTATATTATCTTTTATTATATAATTAAATCGAATAAATCGGATTTAATTATCGCGGCTATATAAGATTTTAAAGAGAATCGATTTAGGATTTATAAATATTCGAGGGGGTAAAAAACGACTTTTTATATAAAATATATCTTTTAAATAATTATCTTCGGTTCTTTAAACTTTAGAATATAAGGATTAAAAGAAAATAATATCTTAATAAGAGAAATAATATATAAGATTTTATAATAAAAAGATATATTTTAAAACGAAATATTAAATATAAAAGTAACTCCTCGGATTCTCGTTTAAGGCTTTAACGGGTTATAGATTTTAATGATTATTTTATTAAATTTTTATATAAGTTATTATATTACCTTATTTCTAAATAGGGGAGTATAATTAAATAAATTAAAATTAGTAATAATATCGTTGATAATTTAACGAAGAGTAAGGTTAATTTTGATATTATATAGATTTCTACTCTAGATACTTATTTTTTTATTCTTTTCTCTAGTTTTAATTTAATTATAAAGAAGAGTTTCGGTATATAATATAAACCGAGTTTAATATTTCTAAGATTTTATCGGAGGTTATTTATACCGATTTTAATATAGAAATAAAAACCCGTTAATATTATAATAAATAATCTATTTATAATAGAGAGCGAGGTAGAAATAAATATAATTAATTAAAATAAAATTAAAGAGAGTTAAGAAGTAAAAAGTATAAAATATAATTCGTAAATAAAGAAGATAAAATATAATTAATAAATTATAAAAGTATAGATTAACTTAAGTATTTAGAAAAAGTATCGATAGTTTTATAAATTAAAATTCACTATAGTTCGGGCTAGAGTCTCGGCCGAAGTATAATCGAATAAAACTAGATATATTATTTAATTTATAGCCGTCGAATAAGGCGGTAGTATAATTAATACTTTATTATTAATAAAAAAAACCCCCTTCCTATCTTTCTAAAATAGTAACGAGCGCAGATTATAATTTATATTTATTATATAATAACTAATTAAACCGAGCTAGATATATAACTAAAGTACGATTTACTAGTAAAAATAATAACGCGATTAATAATTTAATTTAGAAGGGTAGGTAGGGAGTTATAATTAATTAATATATATTAAATAAAATAGATATTAACTTTAAATATATAATATATTTAATATTTAATATTTTATATAAATACGCTAATTTATTACGTTATAATTAACTTAGGCGGGTTTAATATTTAAAATAAGGTATTATATATTTTATATATATACCTTAATAGTAAATAAAATAGGATTTTCGCCTCTTTTATATATTTATAACGTAACCGCTTTAAATTTATAAATATAATTAACCTCGATATTATTATCGCCGATATATTATATAATTTTATCGTTCGAGTTATTATAAATCTTATCTTCGCGGAGGATCTTTTTAAATATCTTAAATTCGATTTTATTTAATATAATATTTATTAAAGATTTCTTCTCTTTTAAGAGTTTAAATACGAAGAAAAGTATATCGGTCGTTATTTAAATCGATTATATATAGAAGCCCGTTTCGTTAAAAGTAAAAAGACTCGTTATATAAAAAAGACTATCGGTAGAAAGAGATAATATAATATACTATCTACGATTACGATAATAATTATATATATTATTAATCTTTCTAGTTATTTTTAATTTATAGCTTTTAAACTAGAGTTAAAGTATTTTAAATATAAAAACGGAGGGAAAGATTTTATTTAAGTATTTTAATATTTTATTAAATTTAACCTAGTTTTTAAAACTCTTTAAAGACGTATTTATAATATACTTTTATTTTATCTCTTTCTTTAATACCGTCTATATTTTCTTATAGTATAATTATTTAATTATAAGGCTACGCGAAATAATCGAGATTGTTTAATTCTTAAAGTTAATATTAATATAGAATTTAGTAAGAGGTAGAGAGAGTAGGGAGGAGATAATAATAACGGGGTCGCGAAGGTCTTTTATAATATAAATAAAAATATAAATTATTAAATATTAATAGGTATATTAATAACGATAAGAAAGATATTATACTGTAAATAAGAATATCAATATTAATATATAAGAAATAATAATAATATCTAGGTAGGTACTATTTTAAATACTTTATTAAACCTATTAAATAATATTAATATAAATATAATTAACGAGAGTCGAATTAAATACTAAATTATATCCGACTCGGATAACTAAATAATATTAATATATTATCGACTCGTCCGAATCGGATAAATATCTTTAGTTTATAGAAAATACGAAAAAATACTAGTAAATATTTATTATATATATTAATTATTTAATAAGGATTATTAATAAAAGCTCTTTACCGACGATAAATATAAATATAATATAACTTTATATCTTATCGATTTGGACCTCGTTATTAAAAGAGTATTAGGATATTAATTATACTAGAATAGTCTATTATTTAATATACTAGGGTAGTATATAATATAAATACTTTATCTAGAGATTTAGTATTATATTAAATAACGGAGATATTATAGAGATAATATCTCTACCGGATATTAATTAATATAGGTTAAAATATCTAGTTAGAGTAATATAAATAAAAAAGTAGTATTATTAATTATATTATTTATTTCAATTTAAACCTAGGTAAAGCTCGTTAAGTCTATAATTATAGAAGAGTAATAAAGAACTTTTATTTATAGTTTAGGGAAGAGTTATATAAAATCTTTAACTCGCCGATAATAAAAAAAAGCCCCCGTAGTAATACCTCTTCATTTCATTATTAATATTAATCGGATTTTCTTATCGCTTTTCCCGTTATTAAATGTATTTATTTCCTCGTTTCATTATCTCTTATCTCTTATTTATTTATTTAATACTATTTAATATAAAATTTTCTTATCCTTTAGAATAAAGTAGTAGTTATATATCTTTTTATTCTTTTAAGATAAGCGCGTAATCCGCCTATTATATTAAATATCGAAGAATTAAATTTAATCCGTATCGAGATTAATACTACGGAAAATATAAATTAGAGTTATTTTAATTTTAAAAACACGCTTAATAAATAGAAGAAAACGAATTTTATTCTTTTTTATAAATAACTAGATATATTCTTTATCCCGTTTAGTTTAATCTACGGCTAAACTATATTATAAAGACTCGTAGAGGTAGTATTTCTCTAGTTATTATATATACGTTAATACGAGTTTTATATTAGATATTATCCGATAAATCTAAATTTATATATAATACGACGTAGATAACGACGAGTAAATTAGTAAAGATAACTAGCCTCTTTAATCTACTATAAATATCCTAGCCGAGTAAATTAATTAGTTTTTTTAATATTAATAATTTAGGTATATCCTTAATAAAGTAGTCGAGATAATAAACGTAGATACTATTTTATAGATATTTATTCTAGTCCTTCTATTTTCCCTCTAACTTTAGGAACTCTATATAAAGTCTATCGTTATTATATTTAAAATCTACGGAGAGCTCCTTATCCGTTAATACTAGGTTTTTAATTCGAGTAAATATTAAAAGATTTAGTATAACTCCCGCGGCGCCAAGCTTATAGGCCTTTTTTAAATAATTATTAATAATCGTTATAAATATTTCTTTACCCGCCGTTATAACGCCCGCTATAAATTTTTAATACTCTTTTTATATCTCTTTATTAATTCGTAATTTCTTTTTATAAAGTTCTTTTTATTAAAATTTCGTAATAAAATAGTAAACCTATTTTATTTTATAAAGAGGAAGTTTAATAAACTCGGTTATACCCTCGAAATTCTTAATAAAAAGTATTCGTTTAATTTCGATAAAATTAAGAATTACTTTTATTTTATTTATAACTACTTTTTCTATATCTTTATCTAGGTATATATAAACGAGTAAATTCGCTATCTTTTAACCGATATCCTCGATTTTATAAAATATTATATATTTAATAAACGAATCTTAAGGCTACTACGATTATTTAATTAATTTAATTATAATCGCGTAGTTCTTTAAAATACGAGTCTATAAAGTTATTAAGAAATCTTATATAAAAGGTAAACTTTATTAATATTTATATTTATATATTTTATTTAGTTCGGCTTTTTTAGAATTACTTTTAAGGAATTTCATTAGAACCCGCTCTTTAATATCTTATTTAATCTCTTAAATAAATCTAATAATAATACCTATTTTAATCTTTACTTTATAAAATTCGTCTATAAAGATTTATCCTATACGGAAATTATATTTAAAGTTAGTATCTAGTCGATTTAAAATCTTCTTAACTTATATATTATATAAAGCGAGGTTATATATAAATAAGATTCTTTTTTAACTAGACTTTATAGTTCTATTTAATTTATAATATAGTAATTTAACGTTTTCGGGGGTAAATCGCTAAATATTAATATTAAAATACTTTTTTTTAATCTAGGCGTAAAAGTATTAAAGTTTTAAACTCTTATTATTTATATCGATTTATTTAATTTATTTCTTTAATTAATTCTTTACTACCTTCGCTAGGATAACGATTAAAATAATACTTTATATAAAATAAATAATAGTGTTTTTATATTTATATATATAAGGGTAATAGATATCTAGTCGACCCGTAGAGGGATAAATATTACCGTCGATTTATAATTATAACTCGTATAGAGGGAGATATTTATTATAATAAATAAATTCTTTAAATTCTTCGAGATCCCGAAATTTCTTCTAAATACTAGAGTAATAGTAATATAAATTAAATTAATATTCGGTAATAAAATTAAGGAAAATATTAAATATCTAGGTCGAGTCGGATACTAGTATAGTTTAATTTAATAATATTATTAAAAGAGACTTAAAGTTAAGAACGAACTTTATTAAATTTTAAATTATTATTATTAATAGTTTCTTTATAATAACTAGCCCGCTACTTTCTTTAAATAATATCGTAGAATTAATAGATATTTAGTTTAAGAGGTATTATTTTATTATCTACTATTTTCTACGGCTTTAACTCTTATATAATATATATATTATAAATAAACTTATTATTAGATTTTAGCTAGAATAGTTACTTCATAAATATAAATATTTTATTATCTTATTAAAGTCGGTCCTTTTTATTAATTATAATAAAATTACGGAGTAGATAAATTACGGGCGAATTAAAAAATAGGGGGTAAAGAACTTATAAAGTTTCCCGCTCGTTTATATTTATAAATACTATATCTACCTCGGCGATCTTTACCGAGGTTATTTTCCTTATATTAATATTATATAAGGACGAGTTCTTTATTTAATATAATTAATTAATAATTAAACTTTCCGGCGCCTCTTCTTTCTTTTTATTATTATTAGATAATATTTTAATAAAGATTTTAATTCGTTTAATAGGAGAGAGCGGGAGCGGATTTATTTAATAAAATTACTAGATAATAGGAAGTAGTATAAAAGGCTTTTTTAAATATTTAATAAAGACGGAAGACCTCTTTAACTAAACCTTTTCTCTTCGCGGGAGAGGACTATAATATTCTTAAATATACTAGCCGATTATAGACCTAATACTTTTTATTAATACTAGTAATTCTATTAATTAATATCTTAATTATTATATAGGATAATTTAATTTACGGAGAGGCCTATATATAATATAAAGAAATTATTTAAAACTACCGCCTTATTATATACTAGTTAATATATCCTATAGGTCCTCGTTATAATTAATATTTATATATTCGCTAGGAGTAGAATATTAGAGTTTATTATAATATAAATTATTTTACTCGTCCTAAAAGTACTTTATTATTAAAACGTTAATTAATTTAATATAATTAACCCGGAACTATACTAATTTATTATTATTCTTTATATTATCTTTTAAGATAATATTTAATCGAATAAATCGGATTTAATTATTACGGCTATACGAGACTTTAAAGAGAATTATTATAGGATCTCTAAATATTCGAGGGGGCGAGGTATAATTTCTTATATAAAATTTACTTTCAGAGTAATTATTTTCGGTCCTCTTAATTTTAGAATATAGGGATTTATATAACTCCTTAAATTCTTATTTAAATTAACGGTTTATAGTTTTAATAATATTTTTATTAATTAGGTATAAAAACTACTATATCCCTTTATCTTTAAATAAGAGAGAATAATTAAATAAATTAAAATAAATTATAATAACATCGATAATTTAACGACGAGTAACTTTAGTTTTATTATTACGGAAGGTTCTACTTAATATTTTTATATCTTATATTCTCCTCTCTAGCTTTATTCTAACTACGGCGAAGAATTTCGGCGTATATCGTAAACCGAGCTCGATATTCTTAATATTTTATCGGAGATTATTTAAACCGATATTAATATAAAAGTTAAAAATCGATAATATTATAATAAGTAGTTTATTTACGTTAGAAAGCGAGGTAAAAATAAATATTATTAATAAGAATTAAAATAAAGAGGGTAAAGTATAATTAATAAATAAAAATAATAAGATATAATTAATAAATAAAAAGGGCGAAAGAATAAATAAAGAGTATAAATCGACTTTCGATAAATAAAGTAAATAAATATATTATTTATTTTATAGCTAGTAGCGCTAAAATAATAATATTAAACTCGTCGAAACTTAATACTAATATTTATAAGATTTTATTTATTATAATACTAGAATATAATAAAATAAAAGATCCTAGGTTTAAATAAAAATAAAGAGGGCAAGGAATAATAAAATAATAATAACTAGAAATAGATATTAAAATAATATTAAATTCGCGTATTAAATACGAATTAATAGTATATATAACTGAATATTTATTAAAGCGGAATTATATTCGATCGGGTAGTTAATAAAGTTATTATTATATTTAGACTATTATAGGATTATTATTAAAAGTTAATATTTTTATTTCTAAAAATTCTTAAATCTTAAAAATAACCGGATAATAAAAAATGTTTAAATTAATTAAAACTACGCTTAATATATTATAAAGAGAGGTATAGCGGGAGAAATAAATAAAATAAATAATACGAAAGACTATTTACTTCTAACTAAATATTATACTATCGGAATATTTATATAAATCTATACTCTAGTACTACTAACGGTTTATAATTACTATTAAATATAATAGTAAATTTAGGCTATAATTATTTCTTAGTTAATATCGTATTATACTTTAAATTAAAAGCGGTAGAGTTTACTTATAATCAAGAATATTATAATTATTAAATATAATCGTTAGGGATATAATAAGCTAGTATATTATATCTCTATTAAACGGAGGAATCCTTATATTAACGGGTAATTATCCCGTTTTAATAATAAATATATTTTATAAAAAATTTATAAAGGGGTAAAGAGATAACGTAAAGACCTTTATAAATTTAATATTAAAAAGTAACTCTCGTATATTTATTAATTAATATATATAAACTTTTAGAAAGATCTCTTTCTCTAATTTTAATATTTAATATATAAATTTAATCTAGCCTCTTTCTCGTTTAAATAGATAGAATAATATATACGACTTCTTTTTATACTCTTTTATATATTAAACTAGATAATATTCTTATAATATTAATATTTTATTACTACGCTTATACTAGTTAATTATTATATTTAATATTAAGGATTTATTTTTAAAACCTTACGAGGTTTCTTTAATATTTTAAAGACTAAATCCTACCTTCGAAATTTAGTATATTCAATATACGAATAACCTAATATACTACGTAGTTCGTATATATCTCGGATAATTAACGAGTAGTACTAGAATTACCTAGATTCTAATTATATAAGGACTTTAAATTAATTAACATTTTACTCTATTAATAAATTTATTAAAAAAAGAGAATTTAAATTATATTGTTATTAGGACGAATAAATTAATAGTATTAATACTACGAGAAGTAATATTTTAATAATAGTAGTCTTTCTAGGTATTTATTATAATATAAAGACTAATTTAATAACTTTAATTAAATATATAGGAAACGGACGTATTTTTATAAAGATCCTATAAAGTTTCTAACTTATATAAACGAAAAAAATAAAGACGATATTAATAATAAAAGTTACTTTTAAATTTAAGGTATAGGTATTTCTTAAAAGAACGATATATATTAAATAATTATATAAATAACGATATTTTAAAATAAATATTCTAAAACGCGGAGGACTATAATATATATTATCCTCGGGACGTATTAATCTAAATAGCGGAATAAACGACCTCTATAGCGGCTTCGGGCGGTACTAGTATAATATCGTTTTTAATAATTATATTAGTAGAATAATACCTACCGGAGCGAGATATAGGGAGGTTAATAATAAAAAAATATATATTAAATTTAAGATCTTTATCCGAGTAGTTATTCGAATCGGGTATAAATTATTATCCCTTCGGATTAGAAATAGACTACGTAATAACCGAGTAAATATACGTCGCGCGACTCTTTAATAATTTTATAAATAAATTCTTTAAAAACCGTCGATTAAAACTCTTTTATAAATATTATAACTTCGATAACGCCCTATTAATAAAAACCAAATTATTTAATATAAAATATAATAATACCGATAGAGACTAGGTCCGGTAAACTTTATAGATTTATATAAATAAATCTAGTAACGAGTCTAGAATATATTTTATTCTTTACTTCGATATAATATCTATTATAAAAGCGTTATTAGGATATATACTATTTAATTCGAGCTTTAATTATATATTAATACACTAGCGAAATCTTAATAAAGACTTTATTATTAATAAGATATATATAACCGGTTAATAGTAAAAGATATAGGATAAACTATTTAACGACTCGACTATCGTACTAGTAATAATAAGATCGGATAAAATTTATTTATCTCGAATATACGGAGACTAGTAGGCCTAGCCGGTTTATATTATTATTAATAACCTCGAATAAAGTATATAACGAGTAGGGACTCGGCTAGAGATAATACTACTAGGCTTAATATTAATAATCTATAATAAAGCGAAAGCCGAAGTATATTATTATATTTTAAGACTTATAATAAAGAGTAAATTAATCGTAATTATAAATATTATTTATTTATATTAACGGCGTAATTTTAAAATACTTAAAGAGTATACTCGGAAAAGGATTTATATTATATACGCGGACGGACTAATCCGACGATATTATCCGATCTTAACTTCTATACCTAGCGACTATAAAGAATAAGTTTTGATTACTTTTATTAAATGTAGTAAATATTATCCGGTATACCTAGTACCGCCGAATAAATATAAGCGATTATACTCTAAGGTCCTATATCCTCTAAGGATACTAAAGTAATATATAGAATAATTATATATTTAAAGAACCTACGATAAGGATATACCTAAATAATTATCGGATATAATAATATATAACCGCCGTAACTTCGCGGAAAGTTATTTCGCGGTTAATATCTTCGGGATCTAAATATTTAATATATTATATACTTTAATAATAAAGAGGTTAATTACGCCGCGGAATAAAGAAGGGAAGAGATAAAACTAATTCTTATTTCTTTCCCCGGAGTAGGGAAGAGAATAAATAGGGAAGGGAAGAAAATACTAAAAGAAAATAAAAAAGGAAAGAGATTTCTTATTATTCTTTATCCCTACTCTCTCTATAAAGTTAATAGTTATAGCCGATTAATACGCTCTTTTAACGCGTACCTTAATTATACTAATTTTTATCCTAACTTTAAATTATATTAATTATTCTAGTATATTCTTAATTCCTTTTACTAGATATATATTTACGATTTATTATAAAAAAAGTAGACGTGATATATTAAGATTTTATTACATTAAATATTATAGAATATTAATATTTCCTTTATATATCTTTATTAGATTTTTTAATAATTTAATATCCTTCGCCTAAATAATTATACGTTTAATATATATAATAGTAAGATTCGTTACTATAAATTCTAAAAATTAGTATATTTAGTAATATAATAGGTTTAAAACTTACTAGAAAATAATATAGTTATATAATACTTCGTCGTTTTTTATAGTATCTTTAAAGTAACTAGTTATTATTAAAAATTATAGCCTAATTATATATTTTATATAATCTCTCGAACTAGATACTAAAATAGCGCTTTAAGAATAAAAAGTTTAGTAGTTTTCTAATAATATCGAATTTAGCGAAGTATAGATATTAGTAATAAATTAGTATATTAATTAAGATAAAATTAAACGAGAAGACGAAATATTTACATTCTTAATTTATACGGCGTCGACGGGTTATAGGAATAACTTTTATTTTCCGTCCCCGCTTCTTAACCTACCGTCGTAGGGTTTTCGTTATAATTAGGGCTTTTCGAGTTATTAGAGGGCGTATACTAGTACTTTTATTATTATTTTAAATTAGGTTTTTACCCGATAATTAAACTAGATCTCCGTTTATATTCTTTACTTTCTCTATATTAATAGATTAATATAATAATTACGATAAATCTAGAATAAAAAGTAAGATATTTATAATTTATAGATTTTTTTAGGGTCTAAGATTTCTCTTTTTTTTAGAGTTAGGATTTTTTAACCCTAGAGGCTATAAATAATAATAAATTAATATATTAATTACGATAAAACTAGGATATAAACTAAATATTTTTTATTTTAAACTTTCGCTATTATTTTAATTAAGGTAATATATTAATATAATAATTAAAATAATTTAATTAATTAATTTATAATAAGGCTCTTAAATTATATTTAGTACCGATTAATATCTTAATAGAATCCGGCTCTTCTTATATAATAACCGGCTTTTAATATTTAACTATATATTTAATCTCCGTAATAAAGTATTATTTATATAGTAAATTACGAGGTCTCTCTTTATAATACGAATAGAATTAATTTAAATCTAAATAAAGAAAATAAGATAAATAATTAATAAACGAATTATATTAGTATTAGTAATTATTATCGTCTAGATTATACTTACTAGGTATAAATAGACTTATATATAAAATTATATTTAGAGCCGTTATAATTAAAGTAAATAATAACGGTTTACTTATATAATTATATATATTAATTCTAGGTTTTTTCGGATTATAGTATATTATAGATTCTTTATTATATATAAACTCGTTGAATTCGAATTTATCTAGGGGAGTATCTAAGCGATATTATAATTTATAAAAATAATTAATACTTTTATTTTAATCTTTATACTAGTAACCTTATTTATTTAGTATCTTTATATATATTTATTTAGGAGTTACTAGATTCGATAGTTTATAAAGAAGGTATTTTCTATATTTTATAATTTTAATTAATATTATTTATCTTGGACTTTACCCTAGTAACTTTATTATAATATTATTTTATAATTAAATAGCTTCGGCTTAAATAAGTAATAGAGAAACTATTAATTATAATCTATATATAATATTAATACTATTTATTCTAATCTTTATCCTAATAACTTTACTAGGTTAAAATTAAATAATTTTTTGAGAGAAAACCTTACGTATAGTAATAAAAAATATAACGATAGTAAATATTACGATAGTTAGGCGTTTTATTAGTAAGTTCCTTAATTATATTTAATTTTATTTTATTTATAACGACGAAAGAATTAAGGAATATAGAGAAAAAAGCGCCTATATAAATCGTTAGAAGTTGATTATACTAATTTATATACTAATAAATATACTATATCTTATTTTCGATTAATTAAAGATTCCTAGAGTAGTATTATTAATATAGTTTAGATATTAGGGTAAGGTTAAAATATAAAGTAAATAAAGTAAATAAAATAATAAGATTTATAATATTAAATCCGGGATTCGGAATTAGCGCCGCTATTATTTATTTCTAATCGATTAATAAAATATTATATATTAAGGTATAGACTTCTATCCTAATCTAATAAATTATAAAAACTAATAAAATTATTTATTAATTTTATAATTACTAAATTTAAATAATTTAATTTATAAATAAATCGTAAATTAAAAATTTATAACTCGAAGAAAGGCTCTATTAAATTACTAGATATAAAAATTAAAATAAAGATAATAAACTCTTAAACTATATATATATTTATAATATATCTTTAGCTAGTAAATATACTCTTTAATTATTATATAAAATATATATTCTTCGGGGCTAGAGTAACCCGTTTATTATAAATCGCGTAAAGATTAAATACTATAATCGAAGTTAATTACTATATCGGTAGAGATAATTTATAATTTATTTATAAATTTTTTAATTAATATCGCCTCTACGGTTTCTTATAACGCGTTTAGCGCCGTAAATTAAATCCGAAAATAACGTTTATATAACGTATATATAATTTCGCGGATAAGGCGCGTAAAGTATAACTTCGGGATTAAAAGATCAGTTATTTTTTAAAGAAACCTAATTTCTTATAAAATAACGATTAGTAAGTTTAGCGAATTCGAGTTTAATATAAAAAGATCCTATTTACTATCGTTCTTTAATTATTTATTTTATACTATAATTTTCTTTATTTAAGCTTTTTTAGGAGGAATTTTATTTATATTAAATACTTTTTTTATTATCTTTAGACTCCGCCGGTTAATAAGGGATTAAAACCCCCGGCTAGTTATTATTATATTATATAAACTATTAAGGAATTTAAGATTAATATTAATTATATTTTCTATAATAATTAAAGGTATAATTATTAATATTAATTAATAAGGATTTAGTTAAATTTCGGTAGGAATTTATAAAAAAAGGTACGGATATCGGATAATTATATATTTATAATTATTATAGCGGGTAGTTTAATTTATTATATATAAAAGAGCCGTAGATCTACTTTATTATTATATTTTATTAAATATTTTTATCGTAAAGTATTCCTCGGCTATAAGATATAATTTATTTAAATAAATTATATAATTATAATATAATTATTAAATCCTTTTATTTTCCTACTCTTTTTATTTATTTATATAATTTATACCTAGAATATCTTAAAGTAGTAGTTTCGTTTTAGAGAACTTTATATATAATTAATATTCTTCTCTTTTTAGTATAATACCCCGGGATACCTCGTTTACGGTAAAGGTTTCTACTAAACGTTTTATAATTAAAAGTAACAACTACCGTTATTATATATATAGGCTAGAAATAACTATTAACTTCCTCGTATAATTTTATTTATAGTAGTAGTATTATAATCGAAAGAGGAAATATAAAATTAATAAAGTAAAGAGTTATATATTTAATTTTTTATAAACCTCGTAAAAGTTAACTCCGGAATAGGAGTATTTAATAAATACTAGAGAGTCGAGGAATATTTATAAAAGATACAATTATACGGTATTAAGGATTAATACTATAAATAGTATAAAAATATACCTCGAATTAAGGAAATATAAAAGGAAAGCTTTAATATATAGAATAAAGCCGATTTAATATATACTTTTATTTAAAGACTAGGTATATTATTATCCTTTTAAATAATAGGTATAAAGATTAATATAAATTCCTAATTATATAATTTAGAGGACTAAAAAAAAGATTTATATATTAAAATTTAATGGTTAAGAAGTAATTTAAAAGGATTTTCTTAAATTATTTATACGAATAATTATCGGGCTTAAACTCTCTTTACGATTTATTAATAATATCGATATATAACGAGTATTTAAATACATTAATACTTAATTTACTCTTTCTTCTATATTAATAATTAAAAACTATATAATAAAGAAATATTAAGAGATTTAACCTCTTCTCCTTTAGGATTTATTTAACGACGATATTAAAGTTATTTTTATATTAGATTTATAATCTTCTAGAAACCGGTAGAGTTATATAATTATAAATATATACTTTATCGACTAGTGATAGTAGTATTACAAGGTACTTTTAACTTTTAAATTTATAAAAAGTAAATATAATAATAAAAGTCTAGCCGGGTACCTAAATATTATTATCCGTCGTTATAATTTAAAGGACCGTATTATATCGATTATTATAAATAATACCTCTAATAATACTATAATATATTAATTATTTAAAACGATATCCGCGGAGGAGAGTATATAGTTTATAATTATAAAAAAAGAGTTTAAATACGAGCTTCGCGAAGTCTATAACGAATTAGGTTTTTTTATAAATACTAGAATTTATCGCGTTTTATATCTTTTTTATATTATTTAAATTAATTTTAAAGAAACTTCTTAATACTATTAAAATCTCGTTAATAAATAAAGATTTTTAGAAGGATTAAGACGAAAAAATAAATAAATAAGAATTTTCTAATATAGGAAAAGAACCCGGGATCCTATTTACTTTTATAAAGGTATATATTTTTAATTTTATATTAATCTTTATATCTACTTTTATTTATTTATTAAATTTAAGGTATATAGATTCGTAAAACCTTTATTTACTTTAATAAAAATAATAAACGGCGCGAGCGCTTTTAAGATATCTAAAAGAGATTTAATAATAAGAAATATTAGTCGGCTAGGTTAATTTAGGGATAAAGAATATATAATAAAAAATACCCGAACGAATTTATTATACTAAAGCTCTTCTAGGATATAATAATTAAATAGGATTTAATATATTATATATTAATCTAGGCCCGAAGACTAAGGCCGGTATTAAAAGAGTTTTTTCGCGAGTAGAGGGAGTAACTATAAATAAATAACGACGAATAAAATTAAATAAACTACTTTATCGAGTTTAATAAACCATTTTATCAGTATATATAAACGATTAATATTTTATATACGCCGATTATTTATATAGTCTTTTCGGTCTATAATACTTTATTTAATTATTTTAAAAATAAGAAGAAAAAGTTTAAAATTAAAAATATAAATTAAAAGAAGTTTATATTAATAGGTTTAAAGAAGATTTAGGTTAAATTAAAATAATATTATTCTTAAACCTAATTAACTTTAAGTAGTTTATATAATATAATAACTCTCCTAAATTTTATTAGAAAAGCGACTATATTCTAGGATTAAGATTAGAATAAAAAAACTAATAAAAAGTAGGAGGATTATTATTAAAAATAATTTAAAGAGTAGTTTAATCGGTATATACTTATTACTAGTTAAGAGAAAGTATATATTAAAAGAGACGTCGGTATAAATACTCTTAAACGTCTTATTAAGGGTAAGAAGGAAATATCGATTCCGAAGAATTAGAGTAATAAACTTTAAAGCTACCGCGAAACGAGTAAATCTACTATTTATATTAATCTTTATATTAATAACTATATCGGTTAATTTAATATAAGATTTAATAATAAAAATAAATCTATATTTAATAAATAAAAGGAATTTTCGTTATATTATAATTATTTCTTTTATACCGCCCGTAATATTCTAGCTATACCTTCTACGGGGGTTAAATATAAACGAGTATTTAATATTATTAATTAATTATATTTAGCCTAAAAATCCTATAGCCCGGAAATCTTCTTAATTTTAATAGTTTTTAAACGCTTTTAATTTAGAGAGAACGAAATAATAATATTATAATAGGACCTAGACTAGGAAGAGATAATAATATTTAAAAAATACGAAGTAAAAGTAAAGAGGCGGGAAGAGGATATAATAAAGAATAAAGATAAAAATCTAATTAATAATATAGATAAGAGCTAGTTTAATAACTTTATAAAAAAAGAATTTAAAGAATCTTCTAGGACTTCTATTATTAATTTAACTCGTAAAGAAAGAAGAATTAAAAAATATAATTCTAGCCCTTAAATAAAACGTCCTATAATAATATTATAAATAAAATATTAATATTATAAATAGACTCGAGAAGGCGTAAAAGATAAATATATAAATCTATAAACTAGATTTTCTAAATATATAATAAATTAAAGTTTTTCGAAATATTTATATTCGACCTAAAACTCTACGTTAAAAAATTTAATAATAAGGAAGAAATCGAATATAGAATTATTCTTTAAATCGTAAACGATATCTAGGCCTTATATAATAATTAAATATCTAGGTTATAATGGCTTAGAAGTTATATAAAGAAACGAGTCTTTAGAATCGATTTTATTAAAATTAGTTAAAAAGGCTAGACTTTTCTAAAAATCTTTATAAGGTAATAAAAATATAAATAGGACTCTAAAAGATAAAAAAAGATAAAACGGGAGCTAGAATTACGATTAATAATAAAATATAAATAAGATAAGTATAAAGATTAGTATAATAATAATAAGAGTTATTATATTAATAAATTTTCGGGTATTTTAGTAGGCTAGTTATAATAAATATAAATTTAAATAATTAACCGTATTTAGTAGAAATATACCTAGAAAGCTAAACGAATTTACTATTTTTTTTTAATCTTATAGTAGTTTCGTAAACTCTTTAAATTAAATAATTCGTTCTAGCTCTTTTTCGAACTTTTTATATTTATTAAATTTCTAAAGTATCTTTACCCTCTTTATTATCTCGGTATATTTTAGTTTTAAGAGTATCCCGAATATTTATTTTATATCTTCCCTATCTTTATCTAGTATTTATTTATATTTAATAAAGTCGTAATTATTAGGCTATAATTAATTAGGTCCTAGTATTATAATTTATTTATAATTATCCTCGTCTAGCGTTATATACTTATTTATTCTTTGGATATTTTATTAATTTCCGCTAAATAACTTATAAATCTTTAGATTTATAATAAACTAAAAAGTTATATTATATTATAATACGCGCTCGAGTTTATTAAAGATTTTATTAAATTATAATAAATATTTTTATAACCCTTTACGTATACGTTAATTTATAATTAATATTAAATAGTATATAGATTAGTATAAAAATATACTAGATAGTTATTTCTTCGTATATATAAAAACCCTATATACTTATATTTCTTTAGCGAATATTTATTATAATATTTAATCTTCGCTCGTAACGATTTAAATATTATAGTTTAGTATCTTCGATAATTACTATAGGTTATTTATATTATACTTTATTAATTTAATATAATTAAAGTCTTAATAATATCCTTTTAATTTTCTTTTTCGGTATCGCTCTCGATATTATAATTTTTCTTATTATCTATTTTTTATCGAATTTAAAGTATATAATTTATTAATTTTAACGAATTTTTTAAATCCTTTAGAGGCTCCTTATTTATTTAATTTAGATTATTATTATTATCGATAATTATCTCTCTACCTAAAGACGCGCCGATAGTTTTTATAATAACGCGGGTATATTTACCCTAAAAAACCTTATTACGTTATTACGTATTAATCCCGTTTAAATAATATAGTATAAATTAATATAAAGATTAATATATACTTTTTATTAATAGTATCGATTTTCGCTTATTAAGTTATTCTTTATTAATTTATAATTAATAGATTTATTTATTCCTTATTACGTGTTAAAGTTTTTTCTACTCGTCGAATCGTTTTTTAATTAATAATTTTAGCTAGCTTTACTTAAAGCTTTTCTATAGAATAATTTATTAAACGATTTCTTAATTTTATTATATTAGAGTTTTTATTTAATTTCTCTTCGGCTTTTCTTTTTCTTTATTTACTAGGTAAACGACCTCGATTACTTTATTTTAAATTAAATATAAATAAAGACTAGCCCGAGGCTTATTTCTCTTCGTCGGCTATAAAATAATTAACGATATATATAATATATTAGTTTATTCTAATATTTATTATTCGGTATTAAATTTAACTAGTATTTAAATATAAGTTAATCCTAGGTTTATTAATATTCTAGTTTAACTATAAAACGATTAATAGAAGTTATTTTATATTATCCTTTCTTATTATTTACTATTTAATATTATAATAATATTTATAATAAGTTTTAACTAAAGAGATTAGTTATTTTAAATATATTAATCTTTATACCCTTTAGATTTTAATATAGATTTGAATTCTTATTTAATTATTATTAAGAGAGAGAATTCCGCGATAGAGTAATTATTAAATAATACTAGGTATAAAGATAAGTATAATTATAAGAAAATAAATAATAAAAGAGCCGGATATTAAAATATCCGAGTAATTTAACGAGTTTATTAATTAAATAAATAATTAGTAAAATCTAGAAGTAAAAGGAAAATATAAGCGATATAGAAATAAACTACTAGCGCGGTACTAATAACTATTATAATATTATATAATATAAATAATTTTAATTATCCTAGAAAATTGAAATTACTAAATCGAAGATTTATTAAGAGTCTAGGATTTAATATACCTAATATTAATAAACCTAGTCTAGTTACTCTATTATATTTATATATATTTAGTATAATTAAATTATTAAATCTTTATAAGTATATAAATAAATATATTGAAATATTTAGTATATTTAGTAAAAGTATTTAGAAATATACTAAACCGCCTAGTATAACCCGTAGTTAAAATAAAGATTAATATAATTAAAATACGCGTTAAGATAATATATTAATAGGCTATAGTATTAACTTTATAAAGAGAGTAGGGAAGGAATTCCCTATTATTCCCTTTTTTTCTTTATTTTAGGGAAGGGAATTACTAAGTCTTCGTTCTTTTCTCTTCTCTTCCCCGGTTCTCTTCCTTAGTCGGGGAAGGGAAGGGATTCCCTACCCTATTTCGTAGTATAGAACTAATAAACTACTTTTTAAATTAATAAATTTAATATATTAAAGAGGGTAGAATAAAAGAAGAGATAAAAACTCTATTTAATAATCGATTTCGAGTCGTATTTAAATATATTAATTTGAAGTATTTCCTAAACTTTAATAAAATTAATTAATAAACGGGGGAGGAGAGTAAATAATTTTTATAAATAATTATACCCGTATTTACCCCTTTATTATTAGAAAAAGTACCTAAAATACTATATATAGGACGAGTAATTATTAACTTTATTATATTTATAAAATATCGTTCGTATAACGAAGAAATACTTAGGTATATAAGTATAGTATTAAATAAAATTAATTTATTAAAAAAAGTCTTTAAGAAGTATAGACCGATTAATAAAAAAATAAAAAAATAATATTTTAACTTCTCTAAATTCTACGTCCTTATTTATATAATATTTATAATTAAATAATATAGTCTACCGGACTTTTATAATATTTAAATAATAAAGAGGATATATTTAATATTACTAAAAAACTACTATAAATAAACGAATAAATACGACGATTACTAAAAGTAAATAATAAATATAATATTTATTATATTAAAATCATTATTATAAAGGATAATTTAAAGTATCGGGAGATAAAGATTATATTATTTAATTAAAAGAGAAGATAAGAAAAAGAGAAAGTTATAAAGACCGGGGTTTTTTTAAACCTCGATAAATTAAATTAATAAACGGACGTAAACGAGGTCGTTATTTTATAGTAAATCTATAAATACGATACTCGTTATTAATATATAATATTAAATATAACGAAGATATTTAATTTAAAGGGCTTTCTCGAAGGTCTAGTTATATTTATTAAAATAAATCGAGTAAAGACGTTTATATAGGGCCTTATAATACCGAATACCGAAATTAATAAATAGGAGGTAGATTATAACTAGGTTAATAACTACCTAGTTTATATCTTTAAGAATATAATATATTAAAAGATATTAAAGGAGGATTCTTCTAATCCGAGTCGTCTTTATAAAGATATAATAGTCTATAGATTAAATATAAAACTATATTATTATAATTAATATAAGGATAATATATAGGTACGCGAATAAAAGTCGGTCGAAATAAATCCTATTACTATATAAAAAGGAAGGTTAATAAATAAAATATAAATCGTTATAAAAATAAAAAATTTAGGTTAAAGGGACTAGAAGTAATAACCTATTTATTTATAAAGTATCTTTATAAAAGTTTTTAATTATCGATATTTAAAGTAAATTTAAGAATTTTATAAAATAATAAAAATAGAAAGAATATATTTATTATATACTCTTAACTCTAAAATATTAAATAATTAACGGTTCTATAAACTACCGAATATTAAGCGAAATATTTATTTTATATTTATAATAATAAAGAGAAGGGACTTCTTTTAAATTAATTTATTCATCGATTAAAATTAATATAATATTATTTATAACTCTAAATTCTTTACGAAGAGCTAGAGGGTAACCGAGGAATTCTATATTCAAATTATAAACGAAGGGCGTATATATAAATCAAATATAAAGCGACGAAAGAGTTATAAATATTAATATTATAAAGAAAAGGGATTTCTACTAGTCGCCGTAATAAGAAATATATAAAGATAAAGGTTTAATAAAATAATCTAAAAAACGAAATCCGAGTTAAATTATATTATTATCCGATTTAAATATTAAATTATCTATATTACTATTTAATTTAGATATTAAATCGCTTATATTATTATTTAACTCGGATAATAAATCGCCCGAATCGGGTTCGGGGATAAAGTCGAAGAAGCGAATTAAAGATATTATTACTTTATTATAATTAAAGATACTAAATTCTAAATAACCGGGGTAATAATATAAATACGGGTACTACCTCCTAAATTAATAATATATTAAGACCGGGTATTTTAGAGACTACGGATTTAAGTTTTATAAGAAAAAGAAAGCGTAGAGAGCCTATATTCGGGAATATTATAAATAAAAGCGGGATCGCTATACGAATTAATATAACTAACTTATTATCGAGGAAAGATAGTATATAGGGAGATAAAAATAATAACGAATAACGGAATATAAATACGAATATATAAAATAAAGATAATATTATATAAAGAATTAAAAGGGAGGAGTTTATTATAATAATTAAACCTAAAGAGTTAAAAAATAAAAAGAATATTATAAAATAAATATAATATTTAAAATATAGGAAATAATACTAATAATTATTTATAACTCTAACTACGATTTAATTATATTCGTTTATATCGGTTTAAAAATTAAAAGTTTCGGTATATATAAAGAATTATTATTTAAAGCTTTAATATTCTTTAGAGGTATTTTTTCCGGCGAATATAAACCCGAAATAAAGACTAAATCCGAAGATATCGTCGAAATTATATTATATAATAATAACTCGAAGATAATTACCCTTTTTAATAAAGACCTATTAATCTTTAAATAATTTAATTACTAGGAGTAAATATTTTTATTATATTTCCCCTTTTTATTAAAATACTCTAATAAGAAAATCTTCCCCCGAATAAAGTTTTAAACGGATAAACAGTAAAAAAAAGAGATAATTACGTAAATAGGAGATTATTAATTTATTTCTTATCTTCTTACCTTTACCTTTTTATATTATTATACTATCTTTTATTTAATTAACTACGATATAATTAAAGTTTATATATTATTATATATCTTTATTAAAATTATAGTAGATATTATTTAATAAATTAGGCTAGTTTCTAACCCCCCTCTTATATTTCTAGTTAACTATAATTATTATAATTCCGTTAACTTTAAACTAGAAGTTATTTTTAAAAAGTATATCTACGCCGAATAAAACGAATAAGAAATCGAAGAAATTCGAATACTTTAAACCTAACTTCGTTATCTAATAACGAATACGGCGCTATTATTTATTTATAATAGGGTTAGACTTTAAATCGCCGAATTCTACTATATTTTTATTAATATCTTATTACGTACCGTCTATGTTATACTCTTCGACGTAATTATTTATAATATTTATACCGTTAAAGACTAATACTAGTAAATTAATAACTTTCTAAATATCTAGTATTAGTATATTTATAATATCTTCTAGTAGATAGAAAATAAATAGGTTCTTTTAATCTTTATTATTTATAAAATTAAAAATAGGAAGGAAGGTTATATCGAAGGAGTCGCCCTTTTTAAAAATTATTATAATCGAGGCGCTTTAAAATTCGGGTAATTTATTTACTTTATAGCGATAATAAGTTTTATATTATTAAATATATATTACTTCTACCCCGAATATCCTCCTATCGATCTCTACTTTACTTTTTTTAATATTTTTATTTATTTATATTTATTATACCGGAGGCCTTAATTTATATATATTTAGATTTTTTTAGATTTTTTAATTATTTATTACTATTTTACCTTAATATAGCGATCTCTTTATAATAGTCTTTATTTTTAAAATATCTCTTAATGTCTAAAACTTTACTTCTAAACTAAATATTCTTTGATATTCTTCGATATTTATAACCCCCCCGCTAGGGTAAATAGTCTTAAATATTAATATTAATAATAATTATATATTCTCTTTATTATTTATAGTAGTATTAATAATCTCCTTTTTAATCTTTTATATCTCGATAAATTTAATATCTACGGGCTTATTTAATTATAAATTATATAATATATATCTTCTTTATTTAGTTAATACGAAAGATATAGTAGAAAATTAAAATTATTAATATAAGTCTAGAGTTAAGTACTAAAGAAGTATTAATATATATAGTTAAATTATTATTAGAATATTATATCTTTTAGGAGCCTTTAATAAAAATAATCTTAGAAGAATATAATAATACCGGGAGCTAGTAAAGAACCTTATATAATCGAGCGACGAGTATTAAAAAAGAATATAATTATTTAAATAAAAAGTAGTTTATATACCTTTTATTTTTCTCCTTCTATTTATTTATATTATAGTACTATTCACTATATCTAATTATAATATAACTAGATTATTTATACTATTACCTACGTTTATAATACGATAATATTCTTATTATTTAATAACGAATATAGGGCGCCTTAGAGATCTAGTTAAATTATTTACTCCGTAGTAGTAACGAGCCTTATCTTATTAAATATATAATACTTTAGTATTAAATATTTTCTTATCGATCTCTACTTTATTTATTTTAATTTATTTATTTCCTCGAATTTATTTTTTCTAAAACCTTTACTTTCTTACTTCTTTATAGGTTATATATTATACTAGTTATTATTTTATACCTTCTAAGTAATAATTATTAAATTATATTTATTCGTATATATCTTCGAATAAGAGAGACTAATTTATAGTTTTAAATTTAATTAAGCTCCTTAAATTTAAATAAAATAAAGATAATTAATTTATATTTATAATAACTAGAGGTTTTAAAGGCCGGCTCGTACTTTTAAAAATAAATTAAAGATTTTAACGGAAACCTATTTAATTAATTTTATACGAAATCTTATAAAAGAATATATTTAAATAGGGATTATATTAATCTCTTTACTTTTATATTAATTAATAGTCTTATTAATTCGAGCGCTTTTAATTTAATAAAGAAAATTAAAATAAAGGGAAGAATAATTAATAATTTAATAAAGCCCGATTAAATATAGGAGGGCGAGTCTCTCTAGTAATAAATTCAAATATTTAATAACGGATATTAAATTTATAACTTCGGGTACTATTTTATTAAAAATAATCCGGATATTTAAATTAATTATATTATAATAAAAAGAGAAGAAGATATTTTCTTTAATTTAAATAAACCTTATATTACTATACTCGGTATTTATAATAAATACTTTAATACTCTTTTATTATAATCGGCGCTTTTTAAATATTTAACCGCCTATATTCGGAAAAAATAAACGAGCCCCGTTTATTATTATTTAAAAATATTTATTAATATTCGTCTAGCCTCCTATATACTATTAATAAAATTTAATAAAAAGTAAATAATATCGATATTAAATTAAAGAAGTTATTAGAGCCGTTAGATAAAAACTTTCTAGTAATTATTATATAAGAAATAATAAGATTTAAATAGTAGATTAAGAAATATATTAAGAAGGGCGCTTAAATTAATACTTTTTAAAAAAAATAGAATAAATAAACTTTCTAATTTAGTAAAATTTTAATCGACTCGCGATTAATTTTTAAATTACTAAATCCGTTAACGCCTAATTAATCTCGTAGTATATTAACTTAATTACGCCTAGTCTCTTAAGCTGAAAGAATATTATTATTTTTAAATTTAATTCCGAATTTAATATTAATATTAATAATAAATTAAACCCTATATTATCTAAAAGAAAGAGATTATATAAATCGATATAATCTATATTAAATAAGTTTTTAAAAATCGTCTTTTATTCGAATAGTTATATTATATTCTTTAGATACTTTAATTTTAACGAAATATATAATATTATTTAAAACGCGTATATTAAACTTCCGGGGCGAATTTATTTTAATATTATAAAGAGAATTAAGTCTTTTAATAAATATAATTTTTTTTTAAAAATTATTAAAACCTAGATTAAATATAAAAAGGAAAATCCGTTAATTAATTTAAAATATATTTATATCTAGACTTCGTTACCTAAATTCATTTAATACTAGAAGACTTTAAAGGTTCTATATATAAAAAAAATAATCGAATATTAAATTAAGATCTTTATTAAAGCGACTTTAAAAAATAAAATTATAGAGGTATATATTTAAAATAAAGATAATATTATAAAAAAAGTTAAGACTAAACCTAAAATAATATTATAAAGAAAATTAAAACCGAAAAGGGTAAAATTATTACCGAGTTTAAAATAATATTATAAAGAAAATTAAAATCGAGGAGAGTAAAATTATTATCGAGTTTAAAATAATATTATTAAGAAAATTAAAATTAAAGAGAGTAAAATTACTACCGAGTTTAAAATAATATTATAAAAAGGATTAAAATTAAAAAGGGTAAAATTACTACCGAGCCCTAAAACTTAAAATACGAGAAAAAAGTCGTAGAGTAAATATTTTATTATACCGTTAAAGCTAAAACTTTAGGTAAAGAGGAAGTTAATAACGAAATAATACTCTTTTTTAAAAAAAAAGACGCTATTTATAAACCTAAAGATATTCTAGCTACCGAAATTATATTTACTAATATTATTACTTCTTTCTCTCCGACGATAGTCTTAAAGTTATATTTATTCTACTCGATAAATATAAAAGCCCGAAGATATTCTAGCTACCGAAGTTATATTTATTAATAATATTATTTCTTTCTCTCCGATAATAACCTTAGAGCCGTACCCGTTCTATTTAATTAATATAATAACGTTAATAATTTCTTTAATTAGGCTCTAAGGGCTTAAAGATTTTTAAATAACTCGGATAATATTAATAATCTAACGGGTATCTCGGCTATAATAAATAATATTTAATAACTAATTACTATAACGTAGAGACTAGTAGATATATTCGGTTATATATTAAATAGAATTATAAAGGCGAAGAGTAGTAAAATTAATAATTTAATAAGAGTTAAAAATCCGGTTTTAAATAAAGAGAATATAACTTTAATTTAATTATATAAAATAGTATCTTTATTTAATTATATATTTACCGCCTAAATAAAAGTTTAAGTTTATAAATATAAATCGACGTTACTTCCTCTTTATTAGATTATAATTACGAAAATAATAATTATTATTAATATTATTAAAATAGGAGTTAAATTTAAAGGATATTAATTATAGGAGTATAATATAAATAATAATAACTCTAAATCTATTATAAAATATATCGAAGCGAAGACTAGCGCGGTATTTATTATTAAATACTATAAGTTAAAGACCTTAGTTTTCGTAATTAAATTATTTACTTTTAAGATATTTATTAACGAGGTTTATATTAATAGTATTTTAATATAAAAAAAAGAAGACCGACTAGAATCCCGTTTAAAAAAGGATTACCGAATAAATATCGCGGTAGATAATAACAATATATCCTTAGTAAAGGTTATATCTACGGGTTTAATATTATAAAAATAAGATATTACTCGCTTTATAAATTCTTTAATTTAATATTTATTTATTTTATTAATAATATTAATAGACTAAATACTTATAGCGCCTATAAATAGAAATTCTAGGATATCCTACTATTATTCGAGTCGGATAAAATAGTTTTTCGAGTCGAACGAGATAATTATCCGAGTCGGATATAATAGTTATCTAAGTCGGATATAATAAATATCCGAGTCGGATAAAAATTATATAAAAATACCTTATAACGAAAAATCCTATAATCTCCTACGATTATCGTTCGCTCCTAGAGTATTCTAGATAATTTATAAAATAATCTAAAAATAAAAACGTAAAAGTTTTAAATATTATTATTAACGAGAATACTAGGTTATATTTAGGCCGTTATAAACTTTTCATTTATAAAGTTAAATTATTTATTACTATCTAACTTATTAATTATATTATCGACGTCGTCGATATTTTCTTCGCTACTATCTTTATTATTAATAGTATTATTATAACTAGAATAAATATTATTAATAATAATAGAGGTAAGATAATTAAAAGGAGAAATCTTATTAATACTACGCGAAGGTTAAATATATCTCGCGTAAATACCTTAAACTAGGTACTAGTAGAGGCGGTAGAGATTAAAATATAAATATAAATAATAGTAGCTCTAATGAATATAAAGGAAAAAGTAGTTATAATAATATAATTTATAGTTAATATTAATAGTAAATATTAAATATTAAATAATAATTAAATTTAAAGCTTAATAATAAGTATATTATATTAATAGAGATTAGTATATAATTAATTTACTAAACGTACTTCGAGTATATTATTAATAAATTAAATATATTATCGGGGCTAGTAATATACTATCTATAAATAATAAATACTAACTATACTAGGAGTATAGTATCGGTAAATTAAAATTACTATATTATTAATAAATTATTAATAGTAACCCCGAGTTATTAAATTTACTAATAAAATACTACCCGGACCCTTAATTTATTAAATTTATTAATAGGACGCTACTAACTTTATCCGTAACTTAGGGCTACTAGTAGAACACTATTAACCCTATTCGCGCGGTCGATAACTAGAGTTTTAGTAGGAGTTTTTAAAATTTACTAATAATCACTATTAAATACTAAATTATTATTAATACTTTAGAATAAACTTACTCTTTAGACTAGTAGTTAGTTATTAGAAAAAAATAAAAAAATAAAAGTAATTATAACCTCTACTTTTTAAATTATAAAATTAAGAGTAATAATTCTAAAACGAGATATTATAATAGTATTTAAAATTATATATAATAATCCTAAAAGGTTTATTAAAATATTAATTCGAGAATTATAAATTTATAATAATTAAATAAACTCTTTTCGAACTAGAGCGAATATATTAAAGAACTATTATTATATAAAGAATAAAATATAGGTTATAAACTCCGAGGGATTATTAAAATATAACGGTCGCCTTTATATATTAAAGGGTAAAACATTAAAGAAAGAGTTTATAAAAAATCATTATAATAATCCTTTATTAAACTATTTTAGCGCTACGAAATTATATAAATTATTTACCCGAAAATTCTTCTAGGAGGGTAGCCTAAAGTAAATTATAAACTATATTAAAATTTACGATATATATTAACGGACGAAGGCGCCGCGATATTATTTATATAACGAATTAAATTCGCTTCCTATTATTATTTAATCTTAGAAGGAGATTTCTATAGATTTTATAATTAATTTACCGCCTAGTAAATATAAAGGTACTATTTATAATATTATCTTTATTATTATAAATCGATTTATTAAAATAGTTAAATATATATTTATAATTATTAAAATAAATACCGTTTAGTTAGCGGAAGTATTTTATTCTAAAATCATTTACTATTATAATATATTTAATAATATTATTAATAATAGAGGCTCTATTTTTACGAGCGCTTTCTAATTAATTATATATTTTTATTCGAAAATTAAATAACGCCTAAATACTACTTTTTACTCTTAAATAAATAAATAAATAAAGTATTAAAATTAAATATTAAAGTATTATTTACATATATTTATTAATAATAAATAAATTAATTAGGCTAAATTATTACCTATAGTAGAATTTTTAATAAATAATAATTAGAGTACCGTTATCGGAATAATATTATTTTTCTATATATATAATTATTATCCTAAAATCCGTTAAAAGGTCGAGGACGACTTTAAGAAAAAAAGAGTACTAACTATAAATAATAGAATATAATAATTATAAATTTTAAAAAATAAAATTATAAAGTATTTATAAAGCGTTACCGAGTATTAAATTAAATAGTATAATAAAATATATAAATCATAAAGTTATAAGATTAGCGATTTAATTATATTAATAATAAAGAACTTAAAGTAAAAGCGTTTAAATAAGAAATTATTTTAGAAGTTTATAAAGCCCTTTAAGATTATTAATAAAATAAGAGTATAAATTTATTATTTACTACTACTTTCTATATATAGAATCTATAATATCTTTTATATATCGTTATTTAAATTATATTATCTTCGCGACTATATTAATATAGCGGAATCTTTTATATAAACCCCCGAATTTATTAATAATAATAAATTATAAAAGGTAGAAAAGATATTAATAAAGTTAAAAATAAGAAAAATATTTAATATAAAGTTAAATAAACTAGTTAAGGCGAAGAATATAATTAATAATTATTAGACGAAGAGTTTATTAATATTAATAAATTAACTAAAGTCTTTAAATAAGCGGGTAGTAAATATAAATATATAAATATAGTTAAAGAGGTTACCTAGTTATATAAAATAATGAAGCGGAGTAAACGGAGCCGATATTAAAAATAAATATTACTACTTTTATATTAATATTTATATAACGGATATTCTTCTCTATATTTATAACCTTATTATATAGTTTTAAAATATAATTAAATTAAATTTATTATTAAACTATTTATATACGATAGCGATAAGATATTATATTTATAAAAATATTTTTATTTTAAATATAGTCTATATAGACGCTTAGAATATATTATTAAATAATATATCTAGGTAAATTTAATTAGCGCCGATTTAAGAAAAAAAGAATTTGATATTATTATTATATTATACGAAAGATTTAGTTATTATCGAAATTATTAAAAGAAGATATAGTCTCTTTAATATAATTCTTAAAGATATTATTTTCCTCGAGACTCTTTAAATCCCGTTTATATTAACGGAAACTCTCGGTTTTTTTTTAAAAAATTTTATTTATTACTTTTAATTCCTTAATACGCTAGTTCGCCGCCGTTAATTAATTCTATAAGTTAGCGATTATAATAGAGGTTTACCTAATAGTTATTATTATTTTACTATATACTTTATACTACTAGGTAATTTACTTATTTATTAAATTATATTTATATTCTTTTTTAAGAGTTTTATTATTAATATAAATATATTAATATATAAAGGTAAACCTCTTTACCTTCCTTCGGAAAAGTTTAGAGATTTATTATTATTAATATATACTATTTTAGAGCTTACGGTTATAACTTATCTTTATATAACGGTCGATTCTATAATAATTAATATAATAAAGTATATAAAGAGGGGACGTACCTCGAATATAATTATTATTAAATTAATAGAAGTAGACCTAGTAAAAGAGTTATAAAGCGTAGTAAACTACTATTATAATTAATATTATATAGTCGCGCTAATAGCGGACTCGTTATATTTACTAGTATATTTATAACTAAAATAATTAATATAAATAAATTAATACTATCGGTAAATAGGAGCTATTTATAGAGTTAGAAGAAAGTTATATATAACGAGAGTATTATTTATATATTAGTTATAATATTAAAATATTATTATAAAGCTAGAGTAATAATATATAAAAAAAACTAAAATAGTTACGAAGAGAGAAAATAAATAAACGAGCGAGTTTATTTTAATAATAAACCGTCGCGCTAAATATCTTATCGTTATAGTACGTTAATACGCGTCTCTACTCCGCTACCTCGTTTTTATTAATAGATATAACCGTTACTATAATAATTATATTATTATTAATCTCCGGGTATAATATTAGGGTTATACTACTTATATATAATATTTTACTACTAGTATTTTTATAGTATAATAAAAGTATATAATAAGAGTAGTTACTACTATTTCGTTACTAATACTATAAATATTATAGGAATAATTTAATATACTATATTTACTATAAATATTATAAGCGCTATAGAAACGATAGTATATTATCATAGTATAATCTTATTAATTTAGCCTAGCCTAATTTACCTTAGATTTAATTTAAGTTTAAATTAGTTTCCCTATTTCTATCCTAATATAGCCGGGATAGGAAATAAATAAATACTCCGTATATTAGTTTTTATTTAGATAGTAGCTGGCCCTACTTTAGTCTTCGTCCTTTATTTTTTATCTTAGCCTACTCCTATACTATAGCTAGGCTATAGTTTAATGAATTTAATCGTTAATTTAATAAATATCTAGATATTAATCCCGTCTTTTGATATTATAAAAGATTAATTACCTAGCTAGTATTCTTTAGTATTAGGATAATTATTATAGAGGATTAACCCCTTAACCCCGAAGACCGCGTATAATAATTCCTCGCCGAAGTTTAGAATAACTTTATTAGTTTCTTGAATACCTTCGACTACCTACGTATTTAGGTCGAGAGTAATTCTTTATTCGATATTTTATCCTTATTCATACCTCCTCCTCCTTTTATACTAAATACGTAATCCTTAGTTTATATTATCGTTTAGGTAATAGCCTAGGTTATATCTATTATAGTTTAAATTATACCTTAGCCCCCGTTTTAGGTATTCGATAAAAATACCTTTAATAATATTATTATTATAGGCCTGCGCTCGTTTTTTTCTTTAAGTATTTAATAATTTACCCCCTCCCGATCTTAAATACCTCCTAGATCCGAAAAGTTTTTAGATATCTCGGAATATAAAGGGGATTAAGATAAATTAGATATTTAGGAGTAAACGTTAATATACTAGTAGATATATATTAATTATAATCGTTACCCTACCGATAGCGATAAGATCGTTTATATAAAGCTTAAGTTAATTATCGGTAAAAAGACCTTTAATTTAATAAACCGTTATTAAAAGAAGGGTCTTTATACTTTAATTAATTTTATTAATTAGCGAAAGAAGTTACGGGAAGTATATAATAACCCGTTTAAATAAAAGGATACTCGGAATTATATCCGGGAACTTAAATAAGATTTTATACTTTTTAACGAGTACTTTAACCTCGTTATTTAAAAGAAAGAATATTCTCGAATAGAGGACGAATCCTTAATTAACGTTATAAAATAAAATATTAATTATATTACTTAATAGGCCTTTATCTCCTAGAGGAAAGTTAATAACTAATAGTTATATACTTTTGATAAATATATCCGTATATACTCCGAAATCGATTAAAAACTCCGGTAGATTAAGTACCGTTTACCTCGTTAGAGTACTACTTTTATTAAATTAAGATAAACCTCGAGGAGGTTTATTATACCTTTATTAGTTTCTACCCTTATAGCCCGTTTTATTATAATAAATACTTTTATCCCCGTTACCGTAGTTTTAACCCTTTTATTTAGGGAGTTAATAAATCTTGATTCTACCTAAATTATTATTAAAGGTAAATTAACGAGAACCCCGGTTATTAAAGTTATTTATAAGAAATAGAGGCTTTACTTCTATTATAAATCGCTTAGGTATAATATAAGAGCCTATTTAATTAAACTAGCTAGTCTCCGATCTAGTATTATAATTATTATCGACGACGATAAGAATATTATAGGAGGAGTTATTTTAAAACGTGGGAAAAGAATAATCTCGGTATAAAGTCGTATATTAGGACTATAGGTACCTAGAACCCTGTATATACTTTCTTATTTATCGGTTATATCGTTTAATTTACTTTCGTTACTAACTAAACTTTCGTTTAAGTTTATTATATAATTTTTTAAGACCGACCCTACTTTTCGTAAGAAGTATATAGTTATTTTTTGTTAACTACGGTATAATTAATCCCGAATTTAAATTAAAGCCTTGATTAATACTAGTATATCCGGCTACTTTTTTATCGATTATAATTTTATATATACCTAACGTCTACCCCTTCGCTTTCTTCGTTATTCTCGTATTATCCGACCCTTTAATAGTGTACCTACCGTTATAGGACGTATTATTTATATCGTAGAAACGATTTTGAATATTTATAATTATTAAAAACGAATAATCTTCTTCGTTATTAAATTTAGTTAGTACCCCGTCGTAATCGGCCTATTATACCTCTATCGTGATAAAGCTATTACCGATTTCTTAGATAATTCCTTAATTTTCGTTTTATATTTTTATTTAAGAAATTGTACTCTAAATCCCGTAAAAGTCTTCGCGGAAAATAAACTCTTTCTTATACCCTAAGAAAGTTTCTAAACTTAAGAATTTTAATTTTTAGTTTTATCCGATACCCGCGTAGAGTAAACCCCGACTTAAAAGGAGTCGTTAATATATAAAGAGCCGTTATTATTTATAGACGATAACGTTACTATTAAATAATTAATTCCGACTCGAGAGAAGTTACTTTAGCTTTAGGTTTATTAATAATATATTTAATCTTAAGTTTATAAAAAGTAAATCTTAATTTAAGAAGAGTTAATTTAGTCCTAGACTTATTAATAATATACTTAATCCTAGGTTTATAAAAAGTAAACCTCGATTTAAAAAGAGTTAATTTAATTTTAGATTTATTAAAAATAAACCTAGTCTTTAGCCTAGCTTAATACTCGTATAAAGTAATTTAGAATTTAAAAAGAGTTACCTTAATTCTAGGTTTATTAATAGTAAATCTAGATTTAAGAGGAGTTTTCCTTGTCTTAGTTTTAATTATTTATTCCTATAAGAACTAGTTATAATAACGAGTATAATTATATCGTTATTACCGTTAAATAAGAAAAGATATTTAAGATTAAATATCGTAGCCTAGCCTCGCTTCGTTTTAAATCCTAGTATTAAGAATAACGAACCTAGTACCTAATTACTCTTAATATATACGAGATAAGATCTCGATTATTTACCCGGCTCGTTAAGCCTAACGAGTAAACCGTGTTTAATTTATTATTTATAAAAATCGATCGATTCTTAGGTATTTTAGAAGAAATCTTAATTTTAAATATTTAGTTTTATTAAGAATCTAGATATTATAAACCTAAGCCCCGCCTTAATTAAAACTTTAAATTAAATATTTACGATTAAGCCTAAAACCGAGCTATATTTAAAATAAATAAAGAGTTTTACTTCGTCTCCGCCGTTATTTAAGAAGAGTTTTAAGTTTACCGAGATAATAAGAATATTAACCTAATTACGATCTTACCTACGCGGTATTATGAATTCTTAAACGTTTTTTTAAGAAAAGACGTTAATATCTTACCCCCGTATCGGTTATATAATTATATTATTAAATTTAAAGAAGGGCTATAACCTTTATTATCTAGTTTATATAATATAAATTATAATAAGATCCTAGAGCTCCGCCGTTACCTAGATAAAAACCTTAATAAAGATTTTATTCGAGTTAATCGGTTTTATACCGCGTTTCTTATCTTATTCGTAAAGAAACCTAACGGAGGCTTATATTTTTACGTTAATTACCGAGGGCTAAATATTATTATTATAAAGAATAAATACTCTTTACCCCTAATATTAGAAACTTTAAATTAATTAAATCGTATTAAGGTATTTTCTAAATTAAATATTATATCTACTTTTAATCGCCTCCGCGTTAGGGAGGGCGACGAAGAACTTATTATATTCTATACCCGATTCGGTTTATTCGAATACTTTATTATATTATTTAGATTATATAATAACCCTACCTCGTTCTAATATTATATTAACGATACTCTTTATAAATTTCTCGATAAGATTTATATCGTATATCTCGACGATATTCTAATTTATAACGATATCGAGGAAGAGTATAAAATCTATATTAAGTATATCCTCTAGAAGCTCCGTAAGGCGGGGCTTTAAATAAATATTATTAAATATAATTTCTATATTAAGGAAGTTACGTACCTAAGATTAATTATTATTATTTTTGGGATTAAAATAAATTTAAAGAAAATCGATACGATCCTAAATTAATTATAATTAATTAATATTAAAGATATTTAAAGTTTCCTAAGGTTCGTTAACTTTTATCGGTGTTTTATTTATAAGTTTAATAAACTCGTTATACTATTTATAGCCTTAACTAAAAAAGATATTATCTTCGAGTAAAGTATTTAATATTAAATAGTTTTTAATACCTTAAAGAAGACTTTTATTTTTAATATTATCCTAATTTATTTCGACCCCGACCGTAAGATTATAGTAGAAATAAATACGTTTAATTACGTATTTAAAGAGGTCCTATCCTAGTACGACGATTAAAATATTCTTCGTTTTATTATTTATTTTTTAAAGAAATATAACCCTACCGAGTATAATTATAAGATTTATAATAAAGAGTTTATAGTAATTATCCGTATATTCGAGGAATAACGTTTTAGACTAGAGGGATCTATTCTCTTTATCGAGGTAATATTTAATTATAAGGCTCTTAAATATTTTACTTTATTTAAGATATTATCTCGCCGTTAAGCGAGGTAAAGTAAGTTTTTATCCCGTTTTAATTATAAGATTACCTACTAGCCCGGTAAAGAAGGTAGTAAACCTAATATATTAATATATTAATTAGGAGACCTCCTTAAAGAGGGGGATAAATTAGACCCTAGATATTAATATTAGTATTAGATTATATTAAAAAGAAAAAACCTAGCCCTAGAAGTCCTTAAGGATTATATTTATAGTATATCGCTAAATATAACGACCTTAGCCTTAGTTTTAGTTACCCTAGTTATATTAATAATAGATTTAGAGATTCTTATTTAGTTTTTTTAGTTATACCTCGTATTAATTTATACGACCCCGATAAATCTCGATATGGATATTAATTTAGAACCTTAGACCCTACCTACGTTTTATAAATCTAAACTAGATAAAGACTAGCCTATTAATTTAAATAAAGACTTATACGATACCCCGATTTATTAATTATAAGATATAGCTAGTTAAACCGATTAATTCGCCTTTAGAGTCCTAGAAATACTATATTCTAAAACGCGTTATTATAACGGAATTCCCCTCGCTAAATACGAAGATAAGGATAGAGTTCTCTATTTCTAAAAAAAGAGATATATTCCGAATTCTAGTAAACTACGCCTTCGTCTAATCTAGCTAGTTTATAATAATATCGCGGGTAATTATTTAGGTCGTATTAAATATTACGAATTAATTAGTCGGGTTTATTAGTGGCCTAATATTTATACTATTATCTAGCGATTCGTTAGGAATTATTATATATACCGAAGAATTAAACCTTCTCGCTAGTATATTTAAAGATGGCTGCGTTTATTACCGCCCTTGTAACGATATTAAAGAGATATTTTAATAGATTATATAGGTCCCCTACCGTTTTATATCTTTATAGGAATTATTTATTAATATATCCTAGTTTTCGTAGACCGCTTGATTAAGATACGGTATTTAGTATTAATTACGTCGATAAAAATAAACGAAGCCTGCGACGCTTTTTATTAGAATATATAAAAGTTCTATAAATTACTAGATATCTTTATTTCGGATTAAGGATCTTAGTTTATATCGGAGTTCTAGGAGGCCTTATATAAACGTTTTAAAATCGATTAACGTATATCTACTAGGTATTATCCTTAGACGGATAATTAAACCGAGTAGTTTAATATTATAATAAAATACTACCTCCGTATATATATTAATTATATATAGGATAATTAGGTGAAATAACTCTTTAGAGCGGAGTTTTCTAGTAATAATACCGATTTTTTTAGTACTCTAGCCTCGCCTTTTTTAGTTAATTATAGTTAATATTTATATATTAGTTTCGAGCTTATTAAACTTTTACCCTAAAATCTTATTATTTAAGCCCGTACCTATTTAATTATTATTAATGAATTCGTAATATAAATAAAAGTCTTAAACGACTACCTCCGCGATAAGATATTTATTATTTAAATTATTTTTGAATCCTCGGCCAACCAACGAAGGCGCCTATATCCGATATATTTAATAGACGACCAAGTATAGCTAAATATTAAGAATCTGAATATTATATACTCTTTAGTTAAACTCGACGATTATAATATCGGCCCCTTCCGAATCTTTAAGGTTTTCGATAATCCTCTCGTAGTTTAATTAGATTTTTTATATTTTATGAAAGTTTACCCCGTCTTCTACGTTAGTTTATTATAGTTAATAGTTAATAACTCTTTACCTAGATAAGTCTAGCCTATCCGAGAACCTATAATTACCGAAGATAACTAACGTAAATAGTACGTTAACGGTATCTTAAATTCTAAGTATAATCGCCGTTATAGTCTACCTTTATTAAAGTACTACGTTAATTAGGAAAGTTACGTCGTTATATAAAAACCCTTCTAATACCTTACCCGTTATTAATAGTTTATTAATAAGTATTATATCTCGAATCCTAGCGCCGCTGGCCCCTACGAATTACCGTATATTATTTAGAGGTATTAATATAAGGAATCTTTATTATCTTTATTTTAGTCTAATTTTTAAGAAATTAACTCCCGCCTATATTATAATTTATTTCTTATCCGTTATTATTCCCTCGGTTATCGTTCCGTATCGGCTTCGACCGATACTTTATATTATTATATAAATAAATAGTACCCTATAGCCTAGCCCTATCGTTATCATTTATAGATAATAACGCTAACGTTTAATTTTATTCGTATACCGCCGCCTATTCCTTATTTTATCCTTTATCCGTTATTATCGATTATTTATCTCGTAGGAGCTCGACCTTAAAGAGGGGGTTATTATTATAATATAGTTTTATTAACCTAGCCTAGCCTAATTTACTTTAGATTTAATTTAGGTTTAAACTAGTTTCCCTATTTCTATCTTAATATAACCGGGATAGGAAATAAATAAATACTCTATACGTTAATTTTTATTTAGATAGTAACTAGCCCTACTTTAACTTTCGTCCTTTATCTTTTATTTTGGCCTACTTTTATATTATAACTAGGCCATGATTTAATGAACCTGGCCGTTAATTTAATGAATATCTAGATACTAATCCCGTCCCTTGATATATATACTATTTCGCTCCGTTACTATTATATATAATAGTACTATAGGGACGAAAGAAATATTATTTAATTAATTATTATTACTATATATTAGCGCTATAGGGATAGTTTTATAAATATATTATTTATTTACTACTAGTACTACTATATAGTAAAGGTAGTTTAGTAGTATTACTCTTCCGCTATTAATACTATATAATAGTATTATAGGAAATAGTTTCGTGTTATTCCGCGACTAGTACTATATATTAGCGCTATAGGACCGATAGTATAAATTTAAAGATTTTTTTCCCTTATTTCCCTTAAGGGGTTTAAAGGTTTTTTAATAAATCTCGACTAATTAACTAAATATTATTCCGTAACTAGTATTATAAATATTAAAGAATTAAGTACGTAGCTTTATATTCAGGTTATTATATAATAATATTATTATACTAGATAATTTTTTTCCCTTATTTCCTTTAAGGGGTTTAAAGGTTTTTTAATAAATATCTTTTAATTAAAATATTTAAATACCTAAAAACTAAGGCTTAAAGAAAGAGGTAATTATAAAATAATAATATATTATATATATTTATACCCCGCTAAAGGCGCTAGTATATTATATATACCTACGCTCCGCTACCTCTATAATATTATTATTTATCGATATAGGGTTCTAGTCTTAGTATCGCGGGGTTCTAACTTTTAGTAATTCTATATCGAATTAATATTCCCCCGTTTTATTAGAATCCTTAGAGATTAGTTTTATTATTAAATTTAAGATTTAAAAACTACTTAATAATAAACCCCGTAACTACTTTATATTTTTTATATTATTACTAAACTACTAGCTCTACGCTAGTGGCTTTAAATATTATATATATTATATTAAAAGATAATTTAAAACTATATAAAGTAATATAAAAATAGTTTACGAATAATAAAGAATAATAACTCTATAAGATTATAAAGAGGGGTATAAAAGTAAATTATTATAAATACTATACTATTATAAATAAACGGGGTTTTTAATAAAATACTAGGCTAGTATTAATTAAAAAAGAAAAGAAAAACGAACTAAGATTTACGTTTAATAACTACTTTATATACGAAGATCTATCTAGGTTATATATAAAGTTAATAACGAAGATATATAATTTATTTAAGATATTATTATATAAAATATTTTTTTAAATAAATATTAAATATAATTATTAAGTTATTCTAATATACTTAAATAATAAATACTATTTAGTATTTAATGTTCCTAGTCTTAGATAGTTTTAGTTAACTCGAATATTTCAAGGAATAAAAACCTTATTATTTATTTTTACTAAATTAATAAATATTACTCTAGACTTAATACTAGAATTAAATCTAGAACCTTCTCTATTTAATAATAATAATTAATATTAATATCCTAGCCTAGTTTTTTATATTAATAATATCTTTAAGGCCTATAATTCTTAAGAGAAATAATATAAGTTTCTTTATAATTATTTTTTCCTACGAATATTATAATTAGATTTTAAACTATTATTCTTGAAGTTATTTATCGGTATAATAAAAAAAAATACTCGGCGAAATATACGAGATTAAGGGGTATATATAAATTAAATTAATTATAATTAAAAAGATTAAGAATTAATTAATACTATAAAATTAAAGTATTATCCGTAGATTTTTAGAGATTTATTAATCTATAAAAAAATAAATATAAAGAGAGTTAGAAAAACTATTCTTTATATTTATATAGAGAATTTATTTATCGAGTAGAGTATTATTCTTATAGGACCCGAAGGACCTAGTTATTATATTCTATAATATATTAAAATATAAAGGGGGGTACTTTATTAACTAGTTATAAAAAAAGGAGATAAAGTTAATAATATACGATTTATTTATATTTAATAAAATTAAAAGAAATTATAATATCTATAGACGAGAACTAAAAGTAATTATCTATTTTACGTAGAAATATTCCTATATATTTAGAGGTAAAGAAGCCTCGATTATTTATATTAACTATAAACTACTAATTAAACTTATAAATACTAAGTTTTATAAAGATATTTTCGCTCGATAAACGATAAAACTCCGATAATTCAATATTAAAATAATATATATAATAGGAAAGGCGAATATAGTTATTAATAATCTTTTATAAATAATATTTAATAATTTTAATTATAAACTAGATAAACTTATTATAAATCTTATAAAGGAAATTAAAAATTATAATAACCTAGAATAATATTAGAAGTCTAGGAAGGGAGGATATATAAATATATTTAAATAACTTAGCGAAGAAAATTATATAAATAAGATAAAAGAATAAGGAGAAGGACTAAGCCTTATTACTATTAAATAAATTTTATTCACGAACGAAAATATAGTCTTTAAATTAATAGTAATAATATATATAATAATAGTTAATAGAGAGATACTTAAAGATATATTATTAGATTTAATACTCCTATATAACCTACTATCTCCTAAGATATATAAGGTCGATTATAAAAATAATAATTAATATAAAAATATATATCGCTTTTATACTCGATAAGAAAAATTATAAGATTTTAATAATTACTAGATACGAGTCTTTAATTATAAAGCCGCCTCTTTTATTTTCGATAATTATACGAATAAGTTAATATACTAGTTTAGAGGAAAATAAACTATTTATTTTATAAAAAATAAAATAACTACGCTATTAAAAGACGTTTATAATAATAATAGATATTTCTCTATTAAAATCATTCTTAATAAAATTAGATATATAGTATACTAGCCAAAAATAACTACGGATATTATATAGTATATTAAGGGGTACCTCCTCTATATTAAATAAATAGATATAGCGAGATTAATACTCTTATCGCTTATTCAAATATTATTATTATTTTAGTTACTAGGGGTTAACTTTATTAAACTATTTTTAAATAAAGATAAATAATTATATATATTTAATATTATTAATTATTTTATAAAAAACTTATTTCTAGAGTTACTAAATAACTATAGTTTAAAAGATATTAAAATAAATATAATAAATTACTTTATTAAAAATCCGGCCCCGAATATAATATACTTCGATATAGGTTTATACTTTATAAATAATAAACTTTAATCGTATCTCCGAGAGAGAGATATCGTAATACTAGAGGCGAGTAAAACATACTATAAAAATAATTAAGAAAACGAATAATATTCTAATTAAATATTTTAAAAAGAGAAGAGAAAACTACTTAAATAAATTATTTAAACTCTCTATCTAGAGTTTAATAATAGATATTAATATATATTTAATTAATTACTTAGGATAATTATTAATAGAGATTCTTTATAGAGTTAAATTTATAAATATATTTAAAAGAGATATTATATTTAGTTTATTCTTAACGGAAATTAATCTCCTAGATTTAAATAAATACTTCTAATAATTTAGAAATTTATAGCGAAAAGAGTAGAGATTAAAGAAGTTATTTTATATTATTTAATTAATAATAAAGACTTTTAAAAGAGAAGATACGATATAAACGTAAAATTAATTTAATCCTTAACTCTAGGATAGTTTATAATATTAAAAGATATACGAATAAATAGATTAAAGAGCGAGCCTAGATAGAAAAAACTCTTTATTATTATAGAATATATTAATAAATAAAACTCTATCTATAAACTTATAAAAAATAATGAAAAAATAATACGGTATTTATATTATAAGGATTATTTAAGGTTATTTAAACCTAGGTAAAAATACTTTAAATTAAAGAATAAAAAAGAATTAAAATCCCCGAGAATAATTCGCCTAATAAAGAAAATAAGTTAAAGGCTAAATAACTAGTATAATTACCTAGTCTATTTATTATAGAGTAAATAGGGTAACTCTAATAAATAAAGATATTTAAATTAAATATACGAATTAATTTAATATATTAGATTTTTCTTAAATTGAAGATATTTCATATTAATATTAATTTTATATTTATATATATAGGTAAATTTTAGAGAAAGTCTCGGAGAAGATTTAATAAAGCGATATTATTTATCTAATATAATAATAGTAATAGTATATTAATAAAATTAAAGTATTATTTAATTTAAAGTACGAATCGATATAATATATTAGATCTTTCTTATATTAATTATATACTACGTCGGTACTAATTTTATTATAATTATAAAGTTAGATTAAGATATTTTAAAAAAATAAATAGAAGAAATAAAAGTTATAGACTTATAAAAATATATCTATTTAAACTAATTTAGATATAATTAATAAAAATCCGCAAAGCCTAGAGTTAACTTATTATTATATAGGAAAATCTACCGATTTTAAATTAAGGACTTTAATATTTTAGAGAAAATCCTAAAAGAGTATTAATAATATAAATATTAAAAAAAAAATATATCGACGATATATAGAGGTTAATTAATCTAGTATACGAATTAATATTTAATTCGTTAAGTATTTAGATATATAAAGAAAAGTACCTTTTATATTTTAATAAAAAAAATTTAGGGATTTTATCTTTATTATTAATTATAAAGTTTAACTTCTTAAATTATTTTTTACTCTTTATATAAACACCGAGCTAAAGTAAGATCCTTATATAGGAGGTATATATATTATTAAATTTAACTAGCTCGAAGTTCCGTTTAAAAAAATAACGTAAATATTAATCGAGGAGGAATTATACGAGCTAGAATAAATATAAGTCGAGGCGGAGTTATAAAAACTCTAACTATAATATAAATAATACGAAAAATAATGAAATCGCTTAATATTAAATTAGGATATAATTAATAAAGAGGAGTTAAAGTTATAAAAGTAGGAACTATAAAAGCCGGGATTATTAAAGTAGGAAAAGGATTTTTAATTTAAAAATATTCTAGTATTATAAAATTACTAGGAATCGAAAGAGACTATATATTAAAAATAAAAAGAAACTATATATATAAAATAGAGACCGGAGTAATAGGCTCGATAACCGGAGTAATAAACTCGATAATAAACTTAAGAATAAAAATAAAAATAAAAGTAATTAACTCGATAATAAAAGTAAGAGTAGGAGAGATAAATTTAAAAATCGGAGTAATAATAAAAATAAAGAGAGGCTTAGGCTCCCTAAAGATAGGATTATTATAATTTTAAATTTTAAAACTAGTATCTTCGAAAAAAAGATTATTATTATTATTAAAATTATAATTAAATATAATATAGGCTCTCTCTTCTATAAAAGTCTTTAAATAAAAGCGGCGATAACGAGGCTAGGCTAATAAACGAATAGGAGGATAAATTTTAAAGATAATTTTATCGAGAGGAGTAGTACTAGATTCTTTATAATTTATATATATCCCTTCTCTTCGACTAATTAAAGACGGAGGAGGAGGAGGAATTAAAAAAGAAGAGGAGTTAATATTATTAAACCTAATAAATAATTAATAAGGCTTAAGACTAAAAATTAAAAAACCTATATAAACTATAAAGATTAAGTCGGTAGTATTATAAGTAATTATTATATACTTCTCTTTAGCCTCTATATCGAACCCGATAAACTAGAAAAATAACTTTTTTATTCTTAAATCCTAGAGTAAATATAAAACCTTAAGTATAATAATTATAAAAAGGAATTTAATTATAACTATAAAATTTAAAAAAAGTTAATATATATTAAGAATTTATAAAAATTAGGAAAATTACTTAAATAATAAAAATAACCTACTTTTAAAAATATAAAATATTAAAATCTCTTAAACTAATTCTATAATTTAGAGTAAAATCGATTATTTTATTAATATTATAAAGAGTTTAAAGATATCTAATTAAAGAGTAAATAAAGAACTACGAGTAAATTAATTTAGAAATAAATAAAGTACCTAAGAAAACTAGGAAGAAAAATATTAATAATATAAATATAAATACTAAAAATATCTCTAAAAAATAAAGAATTAAAGATTTACTATTAAGGCTCTTCGTTTAATACCTCGGTGTAATATCGATAAAACCTAGGTTAGTACTCGTAGAGAGGAGTATTAAGAATTAAAGAATAATAGGTTTCGTATTAGTATTAAATAAAACTAGATAGATTTAATAAATTTAATTAATAATTTAATAAACGTCTATATTTAGAATTTATAATTAAAAGTTTTAAGGGAAGTTAAATACGAAGCTCCTATCTATTAAAAAAATATATAATTTATATAATAGAAGGAAATCGTACTAAGAGTAATATACTCTATATACTCGCGATTATAAATATAGTGAGTATACCCTACTCGCGATGTTTACTAGTATAAATATAGTAAGTATTTCTTACTCGCGATATTTACTAGTATAAGTATAGTAAATATATTTATTAATACCGTAGTAGGCGTAGTATTTATTACGATTTAAAGATTATAATATTATCCCCTCTTTTATTAAATTTTAATCCCGAAAGTTTTTTAATTTCGTTATTATATTATTTTATAAAGTTAACCTTCGTAATTTAATATCCTATTAAAAAGAATTATTAAATAATTTAAGAGATATTAATATCGTAATATATCCGTACCGGAGTTATATAAAAGGATCGAAGGCGTACTTTATCGGGGAGTCGTTAGAGAAATATATAAAATATATCCGCCTAGAACGAGATTACGACCTCGTTATTTCTTTATTAATATTAAAGAGAATTCGTAATAAGTATTTAAAAATATAAAAAGAAATCCGCGAAGCTCGTATTTAACTAGCCGAGTAATATACTTAAATAGGTTATTTTAAATAATAATTTAAATACCTAAAAAATAAAGAAAAAGAACTAGTAGTTACTAAATAAAGGAATATTATAAAATTAAAGGAGGACGAGTAACGAGTTATCGAGACCGCGAAGATACTATCTAATAATCTTCCGTTTAATTTTTTTTTTAAATAATTTTAAATACCCGCCGGTTTCGATTAATTAAGTATTATTTATTTTCCTTATAATCCTAATAGAACTCCTAAAGAAATTATCGATAATTTATAAAGTTAATATTAAGCTCCTATATATTCTCTATTTTATTATATCTTTTTTATTTAACGAGGTAATTTTAATTTTCCTCGTCTAAAATTCTTTCTACCTCGAACTCCGTTTCTTTTTTAATTTAGAAATAAAAAGTATTTTATAAAAGTATCTTAAAGTCTACTAGCTTTAATCGAAAGATATAAAATATTAAATATACCTTAGCGTCGGCTAGAAGGTTTAGTTTATAATCAATTAATCTTTTATTTTTCTATTAGGCCATAGTACCTACTAGGGTATTTATAGTAATATGAAAGTAAATATAAAGCCTTAGTGGGAAAATGATCTTTATATTTAAATAATAGAATTAATCTTCAAAGAGTTAGAGCGAGGGCTCCGAGCCTTTTATTTCTAAAGGGGCTCCGGAGTACCGGAAACTATAATATAATATTATAATATAAATGACGTAACTACGCCGTATACTCCCTATATAGGATTTATATACTATATTTAATAACTATTATAAAGTTAGTCTTAATATAGTATAATAATTACCTCCCCTTTTAGGGGTTTCGCCCTCGAAACTAATAAATATTAATTTAACGTTTTAATACTCCGACGAAGGAGTATAATATAGGAGAATCTAAATTAAATAGGGCGTACGCGTAATACCTACGCCTCTTATCTAATTTTATTAATCTCTTATCTTTATAGTAATAATATATTAAGAAAAACCTCTAAACCTAATAGGAAAAAGGGAGGGAAATAAATTATATCTTAAAGTTTAATAATACGTCGCGTATAATTCGTAATCGGCGTAGTTATATAGTTATAGATTATATTAAATATTTAATAAAAATCTTTAAACCTAAAGAGAAAAGTAAGGGAAAGAATATTATAATTACCGTCGAAAACTATAAGTCTTTACTACTAGTAGGGCTTTAGCGATATCGGCGGTAAAGTAAATTATTTTACTTTATTATTTAGGAAGAACTCTAGTTATAAGAGTAAATATATATAGGTAACGGTCTTAATATAGGTACGAAGCCTTCGCCGACCTTTTAACTTTTCTTCTTTTATAATATCTTATTATCTTTTATACGTATAAACTCCTATATACTACTATCGATAATTATACTATATTTAGACTTTTATTAATTTATAATAATCTCGGCCGTATCTTTAAGCTCTTTCTTTAAGGTCGTAAATATTATATATATATTCCGTAGGTAAGACTAGAGCTAATATATCGTAGTTTAAATAAATTTTTTTTTTTTTTTTCTTCTTTTAAATTCTTTCTTTAAATTTATAATTATTAAAGTAAATAAATAATTTATTCTATCTTTAAATAAAGTGTTTATTTCTATTTTAAAAGAATTAATATTATCGTAATATTTATTTTATTTTTAAATTATTAGTTTTATACTTTACTTTATTAGCGATATGTATATAACTAGATTATTTTAATATTTAATATATTAGTTTAATCTCTATAGTATATAATATTAACGATAATATTTAGATATTTAATATATTTTTAACTCTCGCTCCCCGTAAAATAACTACTCGTTTTACTTTTACCCCGCGTTTATCCGTACTTTTATACCTTCGTTACTTTAAGCGGATAAACCTAGATAACTACGTCCTATATAATAAAGTATTATATATAAAGTATATTTATTATATAAAGAATAAGTATTTATATAATCCTATATATCGTTAATATTCTAAAACCGAATTATATTAATATATCTAGATTCCGTCTAAATTTTATACTTTTATAAATTTTCTTCTTAATCGTTTAAAACGTCGAGGCCCTAATAAACGTCTTCGCGAGCGGGTCGTTAAGTATACGAAAGATATTATAATCTTTCTTCGGGAGATTAAGCCTAAAAACGGCGATATTAAAAAAGAGAAGGATATATTATAATTAATATCTCGGTTTACTATAAACGTCGAGGGTATAAATAATACCTTTCGTACTTTAATAAATTAATATAGTTTAGATATAATTTATATATTAATAACTTTTTAAAGAGGGATTATTACCCGGGATACGGGTACGCCTTAAAGTAGAATTATATAATATTAATTTAACGATTTTCTCGAATTAACGGACGAAGATAAAGCCGACGATAAAGATAAAGACGATATTTATACTCGTCGTATATAAGACGCCTCCGAATACGACTCTTCTCCCGGCCTTAATCCCGTTACCGACTAATTTAAAATACTTATTATTAATGATCTCGATATTATCGATTCTACTTTATTCTCTAGTAGTATATAAAAAGCTATAATATCTAATCGTAAAACTTTTTTAGTTAAAGATATTATAGAGCCTCGCTTTTAATACGCCGGTATAAAGGGTACGAGTCGTTATATCTTAAATAAATTAATATTTTCTCGCGAGGCTTCTAAGGAAGAAGTTAAAGATAAGGTTAATAATTTTAATCTTAATTTTATTTTTACTCTTTATCTTTTAATTTAATTTCCCGGCCCCGGCCCTACTTATAAATAGCCGAGTCTTAATATTAAGAAAACTGGCCGTTATAAATATAAGCCTACCCGCGAGCGCCCCGTTAACCGTAAAGATATATCTCGCTCGAAGTCTACTAGTAAGAAATAATTAATAATAATTAATAATTAATAACGTTTCCTCTTCCTACTCTTTACTTTCTATATCTTTTCTATCTTCGTATTCTCTTCGAATACTTCTCGTAGTTCTAGCGCGTTATTTAAAGTATTTATATTAACTTATTTATTAAAGGTCTTTAGTTATCCTAGTTATTTTATAAAATAAAATACCTCGCTTTTTACTTTCTTCTTTTTTAATACTCTTTCTACTTCTTATTCGTTCGTATTATTTATTAATTCCGGTAGAGGTATATTAGGAATCGAAATATTACTTTATTATTAATAATACGACTTTAAAAGCGATATATAAAAAATATTATAAATACGGTAGCTAGTTAATAATCCTAGGCGGTATACTTATATTCCGATAATGTCCAAAATCTTAAATAATTTAATTACTTTATAAGAGAGTTTCTTACTTAGTTATTTTTACGTTAAGTTTTTAATTAATAATAATATAAAGTTATTTATATTAAATGATTTCGGCTTATACCTTCTATTATAGCTACGCTTTTATACTTCGACCGCGATAGTTTACGCTTTTATTAAGTACTCTCTTAAAGTATTTAATTTTTTAATTCTTTTTTATACCGACGGTATTTCTCCCCCGTACGTCTCGCCCTCGAGACGCGGTTTAAAAAGGGAATTATAACTATATATAATTATAAATAATATCCATTTTATTATCGTATACTACGTACTATAATATACTCATTTTATTATAGGTAAAAGTATTACCTAGTTATTTTACTCACTTAAGTAGAAGGTTCTTAAATAATATTCTAAGGTTTAGTTCTAACGTTTTATCTAATTATTCGTCTATGAATACAATACGGTATTTAGGCGCCTCTTAATTTTTATTAAATAATATATCTTTAATTAAAACGTATTTATAAAGATAGAATCTTTATTAGAAATAATCCTATTAAGAACTCTAAACTTTAGGATAATTTTTTCGAATATTAATTCTATTAACCCCGTAGAGTCGATTATTTTAGTAGTTAAGATATATCGTAATATCTTTATATATTTATTTATAATTATAAGGACCGTATTAAAAACGCGCCCGTATCGTTTATTTAGAGGTAAATTAGTAATAAAATCTATTATAATTTCCTTCTACGGCCCCGTAGGATATAATAAGGAACTAATCTCGTTATAAGAGTAATATCGATATACCTTAACCCGCTAGTATATATTATATATATTAATATATTCCCGTACGTTAGCCTTAAGAGTACTTTAGAAATATTTTTTAATAAATAACTTTATTATCTTTTTAATATTAAAGTACCCTGTTAATATATCGTTATAATATCGTTTTAGTAGCTCTTCGCGGATTAATTCTTCTTTAAATATATAAATCTTATTATTATATCTCAAAATTAATATAGAATTTAAAATCTATACTCCGGCGGAACGCTAGTGATCCGCCTATATAATTTCGGCGATTCTTATTTACGAGAAGGAATTATCCTTTTATAAAGCGCGAATTATTTTAATTATTAATAAACTTTTAGCGTTATAAACCGTTTCATAAAGTATTATTAATTTAATAATAATATATAGAATAAGTAGTCTATAATCTATAGTTCTAGCGATAAAATTAAATAGTTCTTCTATTATATCGTAATTAATTTAAATAAGCGTCTCGTTTAAACTCTTTAGAATTTTTTATTTAAATATTAACTCCTTAGGCCTAAATAAATATATTATTAAAGAATATACCTTTTTTATAGTAAACCTTAAAGACCCTAGTAATATAAATTTTATATATATTAGATTTTACGCGACGCCTACGGATATATTATTTAATATTAGCGAAATATTATCTACCTCTAGATCTTTTATATTTATAAATATATTTTATATTATTATGAAAATAAGGCCTTAATTAATACCTTTTAAATTTAATAACTTTTATTATAATATAAATAATATATTATTTAAAAAGTTATCCTAGCCTTTATAATTAAGATAACGCGAGGGGTTATCGGCTAGGTTACTCTTCTTAAAATAATACGAAATTAAGAAATTAAAAGATAAGAGTTTTATTATTTAGCGCGCCTAGCGATTATTTAATTATTTAACGTTTATAAAACCCTTTAAGTTATTATAATTAATTAAGACTTTTACTTTATATAAACTACCCTCGAGGTAGTATCGTTATTATTTAAATATCGTAACGATTACGAGGAGCTCCTTATTATAAATCTCGTATTAAACTTCTAGACCCTATATTTTACGAGACTAGAAAACGACGGGATATTATTCGTTATTATTTTATAACTACGTTAAAATCGTAGTTATAATAAAATTAAAAGTATTTATCTTAATCCGAATTTTTAATTCTAGATTAAAGTATACTAGAATAAATATATATAAGAATAAATCGCGAAATAGGTAAAACGCTTACTCTACCTCTTTAAGTTTTTTGAATAAACTAAATTTTTTATTATTTTAACTACTTTTTAATAGACCCGTTAATAGGCTTATTATCTACAAATAATAATAAATAAATCGACGATAAAAATTAATAAAGCCTAAAAATACTTATATATTATAAAAGGATTTTGGTTTTGGCTAGGACTGAATCGTATTAATTTTACGTTCGTTTATCGAGATACTTTCGGTATTTATAATAAACCCTAGAAACTTAACTAACCGAGTAAAGAACTCGTATTTCTTAAAACTCGCGAATAAGGAATATTTTCGTAGGCGTTCGAGTATTTATCGTACGTAATTAATATACTCCTCTTTTAAATTTAAATAAATTAGGATATTATTTAGATAAATAATATAAAATATATTTATTAAGCCCGTTAACGATTTATTAATATAGATTTAAAAAGTAGTAGATATATTCGTTAAACTAAATAATATTACTATATATTCGAAAAGATTATACCGCGTACGAAATATTATCTTCTATTTATCGCCTTCCTTAATTTTTATTCGATAATAAATATCTTTTAAATTAAGCTTCGTAAATTATATAATATTATTTAAACGGTCTAACGTCTTATTAATTAAGGGTAACGGGTAATAATTCTTAATAATAATCTTATTAAGACCTCGGTAGTCGATATATAATTATAGTTTATTATTCTTTTTTAGAATAAAAAGAATAGGAGCCCCGGCGGGGTTTATAGAATATTTAATTTAACCCTTCGCTAAAGCGTCGTCTAGGTATCTCCTTAACTTTATTAATTTTAAATTCGATAAATTATAAAGAGGCCCGTATAACGGGTTACTCTTTATATTAATTATATAATCGCCGTCTTTATACGACGGTAATCGACCTATTTCTTTATTTAAAAAGATATCGTTAAAATTTATAAATTTATTAGGAAGCGTAGGCGGTACGATAACGGAACTATTAGAAGATATTATATTAATAGTAGTATCGTCTTTCCTAGCCTCGTTTTTATTAATAGGATTTTAATTAAAGGGACCAGTCTTAATATAAATTAATATATATATAACTAATTACGTCTTTAATAATTTCGTAAAATCCTTAAATAATTCTAATATATATATATTTAGCGCGATACCGAACCGTTAAATATATATATTATAGTCGGTTTAAATCTTTTCCTTTTTTATAGCCGGTATATTTATAATAATAGGCGAGCCTTTTTTATTAATAAAGTAAAAGATATTATTATACTCTTTAATTTATCTCTATAAGTCGGTTAACCGGTAGATAATATTATAAATATTATAATAATAAATAGATTGCCCGCTTATTTATTTAAGAGTCGGTAACGGCTCGCTTTTAAAATACTCTAGGTTATACTACTATATAAATATTTTATTAATAATATTCATCTCCGCTCCTAGATCTTTATCCATTTTAATACGAATGATTTTTATATCGATATTAATTAGGTTCGTAATAACTTCGTTATCGATATTTATACTCGGTCAAGTTTTTATTTCTTTTTATTCCCTCGGGATAAAGACTTCCCCGAGGGTTTATTATTTTTTAACTCGGCGGTATAATCGCCGATATAATTAATAATCTTTATTTTTTTCTCCGGATATTTATTAGAGTAATAGCCGAGTTTATAATAATTAAAGTATTTAATATCCTTAAGATTCTTATCGCTCGCGTGAGTTATATATATTTTATTTATATTTCTATAACTACCCTTATTAGAACCTTATCCCTTTATATTAGATTTATTTTTATTATCTCCGCTCTTTAACCCCTTTTTATACCTCTTCCGAGGTTTTAATTAATTATTTTAATTATTATTTTATATCTTAAAGTCTCGACTAAGATTACGTTCGTAACGCGCCGTAAACGATATAAATTCGGTTCGTTTAATAAGAATACTTTAGGCCCGGTTAACTTCTTTTAAAATATTAAATCTTAAGTGGGTTATTAGATAAATTATTTATTACTCTTTATTATAAGGAGGTAATTCGGTTTCTAGGGTATTAAAATAAATATCGAAATCTTATACCGATTAATTATTCCTCTAACGTATATATTAATACTTAAAATTCGTATTTATAACTCGATTTAAAAGGTCCTCGATTATATTAAATAAATAATTCGTAAAGAACTTCTACGTTAATATATCTACTAGATAAAGTTCTTTATATTTATTTTATAATTTCTTAATTTACCCCTTTAAATAAGGTATCGTATATAAAATCTTTTTTTTATTTATTCGAAAGTTTACGGGTATTAAACGGAACGCGGTCTTTACGTCGTAAATTTATTCTCGATAATCTTACGGATTCTTCGTATAGAAATCCTATAGTTTCGATAACTGTAAATTACCTTAATTTATATTATAACCGATTTAACTACGATTTATCGTCGGGCCGCTTTCGTCTTCTACGTTTAATTTTTAAAGATTATCTTCGATTTCCTTATCTCCTTTATTTACGATAATACGTTATAAATTTTCGATATTCTTTTAAATTATAATAATAGAGGCCTCTTTCTCGAGGGCTTTTTATTTATATTTTAATTCTATAAATCGTTAATCTACCGTAAAATTAATATTCTTTAGTAAATCTCCCGTATTTTTATCTAAAGTATTAATCCCGTACGTCTCGCTTTCGGGACGATTATTTTTAAAAAGATCTTTTATATTTCTAACGGATTATTATTTAAAAAAGTTAAAAAAGATTAAAACTATTAAATTATAATATTTAAGGTATTTATAATAATATAAAAATAAATATAAAACCTTAATAAGAAAATAATCTTTATATTTAAATAATAGAATTAATCTTTAAAGAGTTAGAGCGAGGGCTCCGAGCCTTTTATTTCTAAAGGGGCTCCGGAGTACCGGAAACTATAATATAATACTATAATATAAATAGTATAACTACGCCGTATACTCCCTATATAGGATCTATATACTATATTTAATAACTACTATAAAGCTGGTCTTAGTATAGTATAATATTTTCTTAATCGAAAATAATCCGATTTTTATATAATCTAGTTTCTTACTCGGTTTTTTATTTATTATATTTTTTATTAAGAGATATATTTTATCCCCCTCCTTTAATTAAGGATTCTCTTTTCGATATTTATTTATTATTAACTTCGTTCGAGTATTCGTTAATTTAATTTAGGTTTATATTTCTTTATATAATATTTATATATTAATTATATAGACTAGTATCTTATACGCGTTAAATTCTTATCTCGGGTTTAGAAACGTATTCGCGTATTTCCCGTAATTTATAAAGAATAATATAAGTTTCGTCGTATTAAACTACGTATTATTAAACGTTAATTAAATTATAAATAGAAGTCTTACCTAGTTATTTTACTTTTTATTTATATAATATCGTAGGTATATTTTTATTATCTAATTTATCCGCTCGGTTTATTTATCTATTTATAGATAATATACGGTTAATATTCGTAACTTAGTTTTAATAGTATTAATTAGTATTTTCTAATAATTAGAGGTGAACTATTTATCTCGGTTAAAAATAATCGATCTAGGTATATTATAATCCTTAATAAATCGATTTAATAATACGAAGGCGATTTATTCGGCTTTATAAATTTCTTTAATTAATATTATTATTATGTATTTATTAAGTTTATTATAGATTACTATTATCGAGTTAAAGATTTCTAAAATAATAGGGTTCTTTAATTTTAATAATTTAATAACGAAATTTATTATAATATCGTCCTATAATATTTCCGGTATTAGGGCGAATTAGATTTAATTATATTTAATATAACTTATAAACTTATTCTACTAGTATTCGATATATTTCTCAATATATTTCTCGACGTACGACTTTAGTCCCGGTACATCGTATTCTTTATAAATAAATTTTATAGTTTTAAAAATTTTAGGGTATCCTTAAACTAGATTATTATAATAATCGCGGAGAATTTCCTTAAAATATCCTTTAGGAAGATAAGTCTTTTTATTATATTTTAATAATTTAGTTTATAGTTATTAACTTTTTAGCGTAGAGATTAAAGTATCGTTTTCATATTCTTTTTAAATAATATTAATAATTCCGGGAATAAAGATATATAATATCGTTATTAGTTATTATATTAAGACTAGCGATTTATCTTATTATTAAATAAAAACTAGTTATATTATTAAATTCTTATCCTCTATATAGTCTTCTCGTTTATTAAATATATCGGCGCGACCGTTATTATTTCCTAGGGTATAAAAGATCTTAAATTTATATTATTTTAATAATTCTAATTATTTAATTTACCTTCGATTTAACTATTTTATTATCGTAAAGTTAAGAAGATTCTTATAATCTATAAAGATAATAAGATCCGAGTAGTTTTTTATATATACCCGTTATTATTCTAGTATAGATACTACTACTAGTAATTCTTTATCGTAGATATTATAGTTCTATTCTACTAATAATATTTTTCTAGAATAATATATAATAAGGTATTATTTACTCTTTCTTTATTAGAGTATATAAGCGCCTATTATTAAATCCGAAGCGTCGGTTTCGATTCGAGTTAATTCGTTACTCCGAAAAAAATATAGTACCGGCGGTTTTTCGTAGGCCTCTTTAAGTATTTTAAAAAATTATTATTATTCTTTCTTTTATTAGAAAGCGATATTTTTCTTTATAATATTTATTAATAATAAGGCCTTTTTAAAGTAATCTTTAATAAATCTTTTATTAAAGTTCGTAAATCTTAAAAAGTTTTATACCGTCTTAATATTATATAATATAGGCTATTCCTTAATATTTTTAATCTTTTTAAAATTTATATAAATACCTCTAGTATTAACTATAAACTTAAGGAATTTAATTAATTCCTTATAAAACTCGTATTTCTTTAACTTAAAGAGAAGTCTACTTAGTAATAAATAAATTTAAAATATCTTATATATATTAAATATATTCTTTCTTATTAGTAGAGTAAATTAATATATTATCGAGGTATATAATTATTATTATATTTAAGTATATTTATATAATATTATTAATTAATACCTAGTAGGTTACTAGTACGTTAGTAAATCCGAAGGGTATTATTAAATATTCGTAATAACCGTATTTAGTTCTAAAAATAATCTTTTATTCCTCGCTTTTTTTTATTCGAATTAGATTATACGCGCCTCGAAGATTTAGTCGCGTAAAGATTTTTATTATTATAAACCAATCTTATAACTCGTTAATATTTAATAAAGAGTACCGATTCTTTATTATAATATTATTTAACTTTCGATAATTTATATAAAGTTATAGACTTTTATCCTTTTTTATTATAAAGAGGATTAAATAATTTATTAATAATTTAAATTCTTAAATAAATCCTTTTTTAAAATTCTCGTCGATATACCCGCGAAGTACTCCGAGTTCTTTTTTTAATAAAGTATAAATAGGTTTAAATATCGGTATTTTATTAAATTCGAGTTCGATTTTATAATCCTATAATTAATATTTAGGTAATACTTTTATAGTTATCTCTTTTTAAAAAAAGTACTTTTATTATTAATACTCTTTAAGGATATTAGGAGGTTCGTTTTTATCTTTAAAAACTTTAATTTATTCGCCCTATTAACCTCTTTAGTTAATATATATCGAATCGGATCCTTATATAAAGTTATTCTTATATAAAGATAAAGTATTATAGGCTTCGACCGGGCTACGGTTCGACTTCTTATCTATAATTAATTATTATACATATATAGGTATTATACTAATAACGTTTTTAATATATAGAAATATAAATACTCCTCTCGTTTAATTTATTATTAGATTATATTTCTTTAATTAAAGTATCCCTAAAATAATATAGTAAATAATTATTCTTATTATATCGAAGGTAATTTCTTTATAGTAGCGTTAAATAATAATTAATAACGGGAATATCTCTTTATTTACTTTTTTCATTAATAACTTCGACCCGTCGGTTAATTAAAACTTATATTATTCTTTTTTTTCTCGAGTTAATAAGTTAGTTACCTAAGTTATTATTCGAGATATAAAGTTATTAATTATTTTTAAATTTATTATTATAACGACCTTATATCCGTTAACTCTTACCGGTATTCGTATATATATACCGTATTAAATTAAGTATATATATTATTTTAGAGCTAGTATATTAATTTTTTTATATTTTCTTTTAATATAAGGGACTAGTCTTTTCCCGACGAAGATAAAAATCTATAGTATTCTTTAGACTCGAAGTATCTTTCGTAATCTTCGGTTAAATAATAATATTATTCGTCCTAGTTATAGTATTTCGTCTCTTTATTATAATTTATTTAGTTTCGTAACTATAACTACTATTCTTTATTATGGCCTAGGAAGATTTAATTCTCCCTTTTCTTAATTAAATACTACGGATAATTATCTTTTAAGTAGTTACATTTATAAAAGTATAAGCGACTCCGAGAATCCTAATTTATTTAGAGCGCTTAGGCCCGCTTACGAGCGCTAAAAGCGCTCGCGGCCGCTTAAGATTCTTAGACTCGTTTACGAGAATGTTTATTATTTACGAGCGTTTACTAGCTATATTAATCGCGCTCGTAAATTATATCTTTATAATATTAACGTAGCCTAGATTCCTCGTCTCGTTTAGGTTATTTAAATATATACCGATCCTTATTAAAGTATATATAATATTCGATCCTATATTATAAATTAGTCGCCTATAATTATTTAATAGAATTAAATATATAAAATCTATCTTAGATTTCTAACCTAGGTTCTAATTTAGGATATTTATTACTCTTATATTATCGTAACCGCCGTTAAGAAATTACTCCCGATCTTAACGCCCCTACTACCTCTTCTATATTATTAATTTAGATATTTATCTTAGCCTAACTATTAAAGGATTCTATTTAATATACCGATTAGCGCGGTTAGCGAGCGTCCGTTATAATACGTAAATATTTTCCCCGCGAGTATTATAACTTTATTAATTTAATAAGCTTTCGTTTATTTATCCCGTAATTATATTTAAATTATTTCTCTTAATCTCGAGCCCGCGTTTTACTCTTAACGGAAAGGTATATATCTATATACTTTTCGCCTTTATTAAAGTCGCGTAGGTATTTATTATATTTATATCGTTATTTTAAAGAACGACCTTTCCTCCGGTATTAACCGAGAGGTGTATTAATAAAATAGAAATTTATAAGAGCCTATACTTAGATACGGAGGACAGGTTTTAGGAATTATATATTTAGGGAAGGCTCTATAAAGGTACCCGCTATAAGTAGTATTTATTATAATATTATAAAGCCTAATTACGTAGGCGGTCTAGCCGAGGATAACGGGTAGAGTATCGAAAGGCTAGTAATACTACGCTTTTTATAACCGGGCGGGAGCTTTAAGCTTTACGTAATTAGGTATAATTCTATATAACGTAATTATTAGATATAGGTAGCTACTCTATACTAGTAAACTCTTAACGGATCTTGAATACTTTATATAATATAATACTCAGCCTAATTTATCGTTATATATTATATTTAATTATACCTTTACTATACTAACTTATAGGTAGAGTTATTTTAAAATTATACTCTTCTTCTTATTAAGATTTAGGTAAAGGGTCTCTACTCCCGCCTTTTATTTCCTAATTTATAATTTATTTATAAATATAATCTAAATTAGTTTAACGTATTTATTACTTTACTTCCGATAAACCTATATTTTCTTTTTTTTATAAACCTACTTCTTATTATATTACGTTACTATATTATCTATTAAATATTATTTTAATATATTAAATTTTAATTATACTACCGTCCTAACGAATTAGACGAAGAGGAATCTAAAAGAGGGTTTTAACTATATAAATAAAGAGCTTTAACTAGTACTAAATACTACGACTAAATAACTCGTATTATATCCCGAGGTCTTAGACCTCAAAAAGTAGAGTAATAAAAATATTACTTTCGTATTCGCTACGACGTTAGTAGCCGATTTTCCTTTCCTATTTATTAGGGTTCTAGTAAACACCGCCTAAAAAACAGAATATATAAAAGATATTATAAGATTCTACCGGAATAATATAACCGCTCTTAAAGAAGAGACGCCTATACCTCTCTTTAAACTCGCTTAACTCTTTATATTTAACTACTCTTTAAGATCTCTCTTTTTTTATCCTATAATATTTATTACTCCTATACCGGTCCCCTAATTTACGTTTAATAAAAACTTTAATATTATAATTATTAAAGGCGCGGTACTAGGCGGCGAAATAATCGAGTTTATAATTTATAAACTTATTAAAGCTAATCCCGCGCGACCTCTAGGTAACGATATTAAATTCGAGTTTATTAACCGTTTAATCTTTATTATAATCTTGGTTAAAGAGTAAATCATAGATTTAGAAGACGACCGACTTTACGGAATATACCTTTATAATAAATTATTACTACTTTTAACTACTCGCCGGTTAATTAAATTCTTTAAGTTTCGGCGTAATAAAGGATAAAGCCGAGTTAATTTATATATTAAATTAAGTATTTATTCTTCCTCCGAGACTCGTAAATTTTATAATTTATATTTAATCTTCGTAGCGACGGATCCTTTAGCGCCTATAATACTTCCCCCTCTATTTTAAGAGTATACTCCTTCCCCTTTATTATCTCTACTTAATCGTATTACTCCCTTTAAATATCTAATTATTATATTTAAACTACTAAAGTATTTTTAAATAACGAAACTACCCTATTTTATAAAGCCTAAGATAAATAAATATTATCGTAAATCTATTATAACCGAAGGGAAAGGCGATCTATATATAGCCTAGAGGCGAAAATAATAAAGGCGACTTCGGAAAATAATATTAAGTAATAAAGATAATAACTATAAAAACGATTAGTTATTAGAATTATTTATATTTAAAGAGTTAAAGGAAGATAAATAAGAAGGGTAGACTAATAATAAGAAAGAGCCGATTAATATTAAAACGGATTATTAATTTTAAGATAACGAGGAACTAGGCGAAAATATAAATTAATAAGAATTATAAGTCTATATACTTCGCCGCCTTCGTAGTAACTTTTATTAACCTCTTTCTTAGTATTAAAGCGTAGCTTAATAATAAAGAGTATGAATATATAACTAATTTTGACCTATAAGAATCTTACTACCACTTAATAAATTTTAAAACTACCGATATAAGGATTAATTAATATATTAAAATACCTAGTATAAAATATAGTCTTACCTAGTACTAAATCTTTAGTATTTATATTATATACTTCTAGGCCAGAAACGGCTTTAACGGTAGTATTTTTATTAACGGTATAAACCTCGGAAAGGTATATCCTATCTTAAAACTAAATTAAATTATTAATCGCTGACTTTAGGTGGCTTCGTAGATAATTTAAATTATTAATATCTCTCTTTTCGAAAGCTTTCTCTATTAAATATATAATACGATTAAGCGCTATCGTCGCTCGTTAAACCCGAAGGAGTAATTATAATATCGCGCCGTCGATAGTAACGGGACGTACTTAAATTTATTAAGATTCTTCGCGTAATATCTATACGATCCTTCGTCCGATATTATAAGAATAATCCCTAAGAAAGGGTTTTATCTATATTTTACGGTTAAAGTTATCCTTTTTATATAATATAATTAATAGCCTAAAATATATATATTTAACGAAGGAGTAAGGCTTCGCTTTATTATCCTTTATAATTAATACGATACCGGTAATCTTTTAACGGCGGAGGATATCGATACGATATAACCTATTTATTTTTAATAATTCGCCGATTATAAAAACTAGCGTTTCGAAGGGGGGCCTCTCCGCCTAGATATTTAAAAGAGAAAAAGAGAGGCCGTCGAGGGAATAAAATAATATATAATTCTAACTACTCCTAAATCTTATTAAATATATATCGCTCGGCCTTTTAATATCGAATATATCTAAACTAAAGATAAAGAATCACCGTTTAATAAACTAGGGAGTAAAACTATATAAAAGTAAACTAAAGTTTTTATCCCCGTTATTATACCTAGGTAGGTAATAATAAACGAGTTTTATTTAATAAAGTTAATAGCCTAGGGGTTATAAACGGATATCCAAATTATATAAAAATACTTTCGGACCGGAATACTAGCCCTCCTCGCGATAAATAATATACCTATTACGATAAGACCCGGCGATATTAAAGGTATTATTCGATATCTAAAAGATCCTAAAGTTAGTAGCGAAAATCGATACGGTCTTATAATAAACGAGGTTCTAAACTATAATAAAAAGTTTAAAGACTATATTATAAACGATAAATAAGAATCTCGTATATAAGATTTAGTCTTAACGTTCGGCCTTCGTATAACTAATTTTATTTTACGATATACTAAAAAAACTAAATAGTTTAGGAAAGATATCTTTAATCTCTCTAAATTAATATATAACGATATAAATATTAAATTTCTATAAAGCCGTTATAAAGTACTCGAGGATTTTATTTCGAAATTCGCCGGTAATATTTAAAAATTATTTCGAAAGTAAGTAAAGATAAAGAATAATAATACGTTTTTTAAAATTAACTAGTCGTTCCTTAAAACTATAACTCGATAATTATTTATAGCCGCTACGATCCCTTAGTTATTATAATATTAAATAGGCTCGGAAAAGAATATAGATTAATAATTCCTCGTCGACGAATATACTCGTAATATATTTACCCCCGATAGCGATATAAGGGAGGGCGTATATCCGTTTTTAATAATTAACCCTTTTATTAAAGAGCTTCCGAAGTATAAAGTATTAAATATAATCTTTACGAAAGCGATCCGTAAATAAAGAAAGGTATTAATCTTCTCGAAATATATTTCGGTTACGTCTTTTATATAATACGTAAGTCTTATTACTCTTTTTTAATTATAACTTTAATTTTTCCCTATATAAAATTACCCTCGACTGTTCTAGAAATCTATATTAAAAGCCTTTTAATATATTATTAAATACCTAGTTTATCTTATAACCGCCCGGCTCTACTATTAACGCTTTAGTAAAATTATCCGTAAGGCTCTTATTAATGGATTTCAGGAAAAGTATATTAATAGTAATCCGAATAATCTTTTCGTAGTCCTAGATTAGGCGCTCCGTTTATAGGTATTTATTAGGGTATTAAATACCTTAGGTACCGGCTTTACTCTATATAAATCGACGATAATAGTTTTTATAGAACCTATCGGTAAACCTAGCGATAAAGATTAAATAATTAAACGGGTTTATAAAATAGGGTAATAATACCCCGTCGCCGTTTATTAGTTATCCTATATAGATCCTGTGGCCGGTATTATAATAAAGGTAATTATACTAAGAAAGGCGAAGGCTCGTAATATATTTACTACGGGTATCTTTAATATTATAGGGTATATAATAAACCTTAACGGTTTAAAGGGAACGAAAGACGATAAGGATATACTAGATAATAATTAAGGAATGATTTTAATAATTTCGTTAAAAAGTAAGTATCGGGTATATTCTAAATTAGGGGGTAAATTACTTCTACGTTAAATACCTAAATTAGATTTATAATAATATTATTTAAACTTAAAAACCGATATTATATTTAAGAGCCAGAATCTTAGGTTATATTAATTATTAATAAATTATTTCTTTTTTTACCTTTAACCTTCTAGACTCTACTTTTATCCTATATAATTACTTTTATTTACCTAATATACTTAATAAAGTAATTTCTCTTACCTATTTCGACTAATCTCCCTCGTATTTATATAATAAATCTACGCCGCTTTATAATACTACTTCCTCTATACTATTACGCCTATTTATTAGGCCGCGATTCTTTTTACTACCGCCGTATCGCCGCCTCGAGTCCTATATCCTCCCTATTAAATAATCCACCTAAGGATTCTATTTAATATACCGATTAGCGCGGTCGGCGAGCGTCCGTTATAATACGTAAATATTTTCCCTATAAGCGTTATAACTTTATTAACCTAATAGGCTTTTATTTATTTATCCTATAATTATACTTAAATTATTTCTCCTAATCTCGAGCCCGCGCTCTACTTTTAACGGAAAGGTATATATTTATATAATTTTCGCCCTTATTAAAGTCGCGTAGGTATTTATTATATCCGAATTATTATTTTAAAGACCGGTCTTTCCCTCGGTATAAAGAAAGAGGTAAAGGGATAAAGTAGAAAATTCGTTAGAGTCTATATTTAGATAAGAAGGACGGATTTTAGAGGCTACCGATTTAAGAGTCTTACCTTTAAAGAAGGCTCTACGAAGATAACCGCTATAAGTAGTATTTATTATAATATTATAAAGCCTATTTATATAGGCGGTCTAGTTAAGAATAAAGATAGAGTATAAAGAGGCTAGTAATACTATATTTTTATAATTAAGCGGGAGCTTTAAACTTTACGTAATTAAATATAATACTATATAGGGTTATTACTAAAGATAGGTAGCTACTTTATACTAGTAAACTCTCGGCGTATCTTTAATACTTTATATAATAAAATACTCAGCCCGGTTTATTTTAATGTATACTACTCTACTTTATATTTATTATAGTATTCTATAAGTAAAATGATTTTAATTTAATACCTCTCTTCCTTTTAAATCCCCGGTAAAAGGGTTATTATAAAATAAATTCTTAAAATTCATTCTAAATCGATTTATTATAGATTCTAAAAAAAGATAATCTAAATTAAAAATTTGATTTAATTTAAATTATTAGATTTCTCCCTTCCTATTACCTTTATTTTATCTTTAATTATTAATCCTTTATCGATCGCTTTACTTTTATAGTAGAGATAATACTTTATTTAAATCTTTATTACTACCGCTTTATATATAAATAATATCTTTATATTATATAGCGTTAAGATATATTATAGAATATTCTAGGTTAAAACGAATTTAGCTAGAAACTATAGACCTTAAAATATATATTAATAAACGTATTATTTCTACCTTCGCTACGAAGAATTTTCTATTATTATTCGCGATACTTTTAAATAATATTATCTCGGGAAAAGAGTATACTCCTAGTATCGTAAAACTTAACGATAATAATATACCCTATTTTAAAAAAGAGATATTTATACCTCTTTTTATACCCGCTTAATTCCCTACGTTTAATTAATCTTTAATATCTTAATTTTCCCGTTATATAATATTTAGTATCTTAACGCCGGTCCTTTATATTACGCCTAAGGAGAAACTTAATATATTAATTATTAAAGATAAGCTACTAAAGGGGCGAGGCCTTTAAATACGCGGTTTAAGAGTTTATTAAAGCTAATCCCGCGCGACTTCTAGGTAATAATATTATATTCGAGTTTATTAACTATTTAATCTTTATTCAAATCTTGATTAAAGAGTAAATCATAGATTTAGAAGATAACCGACTTTACGAAATATACTTTAATTATATTTTATTACTACTTTTAACTACTCGCCGGCTAGTAGAAATTTTTAAATCTCGGTATTATAAAGAATAAAGCCGAGTTAAAATATTTATTAAACTAGGTACTTATTCTTTCTCTAAAACTCGTAAAGTTTATAATTTATATTTAGTCTTCGTAATAACGGATCCTCTAGCGCTTATAATATTCCCCCCTTCGCTTTAATAATTTATTTCTTCTTTTTAACTACCTTTACTTAATCGCCCCGCCTTTTATCTCGCGTTAACTTTTTATACTCCCGCCGTTACGGGCTAATCTAGTAGCTCTAGTAATATATATCGCGAAGCCGGAGATAAAAGGGTATAAATATAAATAACCTTTAAATTAAATATAAATTAATAACGATATAATTATCTTATCGGAGGTATATTTATTACGTAAAAAGAGGCGGGTAGTCTTAAATAAATAATAAAAAGAGGAGAGATAGTAGATATATAAAGGATAAATTTATTAAGGGAAAAATTAACGAGGAGACGCGATTATATTTAGAAAATAAAAAAAGACTAGATAAGAAATAGAGCTAGTAAGAACTATAAATTTATATATTTCGCCGTGTTCGTAGTAACTTTTATTAACCTCTTTCTCGATATTAAAGCGCAGTTTAATAGTAAAGAATACGTATATATATATAAACTCGATATATAGGAATCGTGCTACCGTTTATTTAACCTCGACCCTATTAATACTAAGATTAATAATATATTAAAATACCTAGTATAAAAATTTATCTTACCTAATACTAGGTCTTTAGTATTTATATTATATATATCCGGGCTAGAAACGGCTTTAATAGTAATACTCTCGTTAACGGTATAGGCCTCGGAAAGGTATATCCTATCTTAGAGCTAAATTAAACTATTAATCATTAATTTTAAATAGCTTTATAGATAGCTTAGGCTATTAATATTATCCTTTTTAAAAATCTTTTCTACGAAGTATATATAATTATTAAATAATATCGTTACTCGTTAGACACTAAAGAGCGGATAAAGTATCGCGCTACCGATAATAATAATTATTATTTAAATCTACTAAAGTTCTTTAAATAATATCCTTACGATCCTTTATCCGATATTACTAAACTAATCCTTAAAAAGGGGTTTTATCTTATATATAAAGTAAAAGAAATTATTCCCGTATAATTTAATTAATAGCCGAAGATATACGCGCCCTATATAGGCGTAAGGCTTCTTTTTCGCGTCCTTTATAATTAATATAATACCGGTAATCTTTTAACGGCGGAGGAATTTAATATAATACGATCTAAATATTCTTAGGCGCCCGCCTAGTTCGAAAATAAAAAATTTATAAAACCTTTTTCCTCGGATCTTTAAAAGGGAAAAGGAGTAGCTATTAAAAAAACGGAGTAATATATAATCTCGATAACTCCTAGTTCTTATAACGCGTATATCGCTTAGCTTTTTAATATCTTATATAACTAGACTAAGGACGTAATACTACCGCTTAATAAATTAGGCGGTAAAGTTATATAAAAGTAGTCTAAAGGCCTTATCCCTACCGTTATACCTATATAAATAATTATCGACGAATTCTATCTACTAAAATCTATAGCTTAGGGATTATAGAGGGCTATTTAAATTATATAAATATACTATTAAATAAGAGTTCTTTTACTATTTATTATAAGCGGTACGCCTATTACTATTAGGCCTACCGATATTAAAGGCGTAGTTCGTTATTTTTAAGATCCTAAATTTAATAATAAAGATTTATATAGCCTTATTATAAATAAAGCTCTATAGTTTAATTATAATTTAAGGTTTATACTAGGGACGGTAATAACTATCCTAGTTTATAAAACTTAATCTTAATATTCGGCCGTTAAATAATTAATTTTACGCTACGATATATTAAGAAGAGTAAACGGTTTAGATATAATATCCTTAATCTCGCTAAATACGTATATAAAGGTATACTCTTCGACTTTTTACTCGGCCGTTATAAAGTACTCGATAATTCTACCTCGAAGCTCGTTAATAAATTTTAAGTATTACTTTAAAAGTAAATATAGAATAAAAAGAAAGATATATATTTTACGTTAAGAAATTCGTTCCTTAGGATTATAACTTAATAATTTATCTTCGCCGCGATATTCTCTTTATTTTTAAAATATTAGGGAGAATTAAAAGATAATATAAATTAACGGTCGCTCGGTACCGATTTTACTCGCGATATACTCGACTTTAATAATAGAATAAAAAAGGTTATATATTTATTTATAGGGATTAATTTTTTTATTAAAGATATCTTAAAATCTAGAGGACTAGATAAGATTCTCGGGAAAATAAAGCGGGAGGAAAGAAAGGTTTTAACCTTCTCGAACTATACTATAATTATATCGTTTACTTAATATATAAGTATTTTTATTCTCTCTTAATTACCGCTTCTATAATTCCCGTATAAAAATATACTCGCCTATTATAAAAATCTTTACTAAAAGTCTTTTAATATATCGCTAAATATCCTCTTTATTTTATAACTACTTAGTTATACTATAATAGCCTAAATAATTAAATCCGCTAGGGTTTAATAAATGGATTCTAAGAAAAGTATATTAAAAATAAATCGAATACCCCTCCCGAAGTCGCGGATTAAGAGCTCCGCCCGTAGGTACTTATTAGTATATTAAGTATTTTAGGCACCGGCTATACTCTATATAAAGCGACGGTAGTAATTTTAATTAATCCTATCGGCGCTTCTAACTATATAGACTAAATTATTAAATAATTAAATAGGATAAATAAGAATAGACTCTCTCTACCTACCGGCTATCGTATATAGATCCTTAAGACGGCGTTATAGTAGAGGTAATAATAATAAAGAAAGTATAAACTCGTAATATATTCGCTACGGGTATTATTAACCTTAAAGGGAAGGGAGTTATACCGTTATAATTTAGTCGGGTTATTTTAGTCGTAGGCGATTAATTAAGGATAAGAATAACGATAAGGATACGGTATAATTATAATATATTAATTTAGAAATAAAGAGTCGAGTAGGTTCTATATTAGGTATTTAATTACTTTTATTTTAACTACCTAACCTAGATTCCGTAAAAAAGGACCGTATACTATAGGGCGATTCTATACTTAATAGCTAGATCTTAAGCTATACTAATTATTTATAGATTACTTTTATTATTATCTTTAATCTACCCTTAAACCTTATCTACCCCCCTTTAAATAATTAATTATAGGAGTTTTATATATTTAAAAGAATACCTTTCGTCCCCTTTTTAATACTTCTCCGCCTAATTCTACTATCGCCCGGTTAATACTACTATATTTACCTCTAGCTTATACTCCTCCTACTTTTATTATAATAAGGTTACGATTAATATCTATTTAATAAATTAATATTTAGTTCGAATTCTATCGGTCTTTATTATAGATCTACGTTATTTATTAATTTAGATTTTATTATAAATCTAGAATAACTTAGTATCTAAATACCCAAAGTTATATATTAGATTTACGAGATCGTATATTCATCGTAATTATAAGTAATACTTAATATATTAATACGTCTTAATTAATTAATATACTAGAGTTTATATATATATATAGTTTTATCGCTAAAAGTTATTTAGGCCTAACCCGTTATCGCTAGACCGGATATAGAAATAAACGGAAAACTATACGTTTGGATATAAACGAGGATATAAATAAGGAGTCTAACGAGGAGTCTAATAAAGAGTCTAACGAGGAAGGCGAAGCGTGGATCCTACGTACGAGATTATTATATTATACGAGTAGTAAATAAAAGTCGATATAGTATAGGCTTTATACTTTAACCTCTACCGATATAAATCTAAATATAAACCCAAATACGACTAAAGTTAAAGATATAATAATTAAAGTTATTAACCTACTATATAGTACGCCGCTATAGGATATATACGTATTTTACTCTAGTTAACGAAACTATAACTTATATTTATTTATAGGGCCGGCCGATAATAGGATATAGAAACGGTCGAACTAGATAATAAAAGTATAACGGTTAATAATAAGCTTTCCTTTATAAGTATAGTATCTATATTTTTATTATTAAGGACGGAGACCTACCTAAAGGTAATATAGAAGAGCGCTAGGTTACTAGTAGATAACTAATTTAAATAAGATAATTCGGAGCGGTTATCGGTTATATACGACTTATTAATTTCTAAGGATGAACGGATTATCTACCGGCTATTTAGGGGCCGTAAAGACTATGACTTTAACTCCTAATTCACGAGTAATAAAATTAATAAATCTTAAGTAGATAGTCTCTTAAAGAATCTATATATTAACTTTAATCGACGACGTTTCTTTTATATTAATATTAACGAGTAGTATTATTAAGTATATCGTATTTTATATAGTATCCCTAACGATATATAAAGGGTAGAATCAATTTTAATTCGTAGGGAGGTTAATAATATTCTAGAAATAAAGTATAATATTTACTATCGCGATATTATTAGGGTTTTACGATTCTTACTAGGCTATCGAGTCTTCTAGTATAATTTAGTTTACGCTTTTATCCGTATATATAATCCGAGCGGGGAAAGAGTCTATATAGAGATATATATAGGAGATTAATAATAGTTAAAGTAAAAAGAGGTCGTTAAAGGTAGTATTATTATATCGATTCTACTCGCTTTAAATAAAATATTAATAATATATTATCGCGGCGACCTCTTACTATAGCTTATTTATATTACGATAAATAATTTAAACTACGTTATACGTAAAAGTTAACTACGTCCAAGCCTAATTCTTCTTGGATTAATACCGGTAGTTAAAACTAGTAAAGATATAGGCCTCTCTCCGAAAGTCCAACCTAATCTCTATTATACTATAATAAATATAATATTTAAGGGTATATTCTAGTATTCCTAATATATACTATACTTCGGTCGATAATTAATAATTATTAGCGCTCGAACGGTTTATTATACCAGGACTTAATATTCGGTATATTAACGGGTAGATCCGGCGGTATTACCCTATTATAGTTAATATAATAGCGGATTATCCGGAGTAGGTCCTTATAATAGGAGTTAAAAATAATTAATATTACTTTATCTATTAAGTTCCGCCTTAATAAAGGGAAAATATAACGATATAATAATTACTTCGAATATATAAATATACCTAGTAGTATCTTTATAATTAGTAAATAAACCCGACTCTAAATAACCCGATAAATATCCGTTATATTCGGAACTTCGCTTAGAATTATATACTCGTTAATATATATTCGACGATAATAGTCGATATCCTCTATTAACTTTTAAAAGGTATAATTATAACCCTCTTTAAATAACTCGAATATTTAATCTAAAATATAGTTCCTATAACTCGAAAGAGAAAAGGTTAAAAATAGATTATAACCGAAGTATCTACAGCCCTTTAATTAAATAAATATTTCCGTTAAATCCTAAGTTTTACTAGTTTTAAAAAGTTCTTATACTTTAACTCCGTAAATTAATAAATAAAGAATAAATAAAAAGCGATTATTAAATAATTTATTATAATTATAACTCCTCTCCTCTAAAGGGCGTTAGTTATTCTTTATTATACTCGCGCCATACTCGACTTCGTTACGTTAGCGTTATATATAATATATAATAAAGCGACCTTAAACTATATACGCTAGGCTATATATCGGATTAATAAATTAAAATAAGTATTTAAGAAATATCGGCCTATTATAACCTTAAACGAGACCGCGGATAACGAGGAGAATTAATATTATTTTAATATACCTAAATTATACGGTATTACTTATTACGAAGACTTTATTCGGCTTTATAGAAGTATATAAAACTATAATATTTATTACAGCGAAGTAGTTTATAAATTCTTATTAAAAGAATTCTATATTAGGACTAATAAGAATAAAGGATTCGAGATTTAAATCCTAGAATATAATACCCGTCGAACTAATATACTAGCTATATAGGATCTTTTGAATTTTCGCGATAACCGAAGGCGTACTATTACTAAAGTAGTATTAGATACCTATATTATATAATTAACGCGTATAAAGTCTATATAGGACTTATTTAAAGAAGGTCTCGATATCGAATATATAACCCGGTAGGGCCTTAATCGGCGATAATAACGGTAAACTAAATAAATAGTAGCGACGTAAAAAGTTAGGTCCGGCGACTTTATCGATACTTTTATTATATTTATCCGAGAGAATTATAAAAAATTAGACGGTATTAGACGCGATTTAATTAATACGATTCGACGTAAATAAGACCTATCCTAGATAAAAGAATACTATATCGGTATATATATTTCGGTAATTTATTAGGCCCCTAATAATAAAGATAAAAGTAATATTAAGCGTTTAAAGAAATTTATAATTCGATATATACTTAATTAACGAGATACGTCTAAAAGCCGTTAAGATTATATATAAATATAATCGGATCCCGTTAACGACGACCGAGTTAAAGAGGAAAACGAGGAACTTAGGAAAGAATTAAAATAACTTAAGGCTATTATTATTATAGTTAATATTAAAAGGTATAACGAAAAGAGTAGGCCGGCGACGTATATTAATACCTTTATCGAGATACTCCGGTAGCGAAATAATAACGAAGTCGACCCCGTTTATAGTATATTCGAAGTCGAGGTTATCCCTAGAAGTAAAGTAATTAACCTTTAAGTTTTAAATTCTCGGCGGTTTTTTAAAATATATAATATCCTTCGTAGTACTTATTTAATACCTATAGGTAAAGAGAAAACGATATTCTATATAAATAATTTCGCTAATTAGGACTAATATAATATTACTTATAACTAAGATTTCTTATTTAAAAGGATTTAGGCCGCCGATCGTTTTATAGAAAAGAATTAATAGAGTATAATCGTACCTACCCTCTCCTATCTTATTAATATTAAATAATTTATATTTAATTTAAAATACTTTCGTCGGTATTATAAAAGTTTTAAATCTAGTTTTAATATAGTACTTTTATCTAGTTTAGATCTAAGATAAATTAGGTTAATTCTAATTTAGACGCGTATAAATATATTAAATAATTTTTTATTTTAATTTCCTTTTAGAGTACCCTCCTTTATAAACTATATTATTAAAATTACTTTTACACCTAGTTATCGCGCCTTAAATCTTAAATATATCCTACGATATCCGTTTCCTAGTCTACTTTTTATAGTATAAAACGGCTAAAAATCTTAATTATTAAGTTAAATACTATCTTATCGATTAGTTATCCTAACTACTAAAAATCGAATTAGGAGTAAATACGTTCAAAAGATAACGGTTATTTATAAACGAAATTAAGTATAGTTATCGAGGACGGAGACGAGGACGAATTTAAAAATAAAGGAGGCGAGATTATCGACTTATCGCGACCTTAGAAGAGGCTATAAAAGGATCGGACGTATAATTAATAATATAATATTATATTCTTATTATCGCGAGTATATCGGGGGGTAGGTTTATGAATAAATTTAAATTAATACTTTACTAACCTAAGTTAATATAGCCTCTTATATCTTCTTTACGCGGTTACTATATCTCGACCTATATAATACCCTCCTTATATAATAATAGCCACTCCGTATATAAAGGAGCGTATTTATCTAAAGAGTATATACGCTCTACTAGTAATTTTATTCCTTTATTACTCCGGTCCGAAAGCTCCCGCCCTAGTAATAATTAATTATCTTTATCTACCTACGAGTCGAGCTAATTAGGATATAAATACCGTAATAAGTAGAGATACTCCTAGGAGGTTAAATTTCACGACTTTCGTAAAAATAAAATACGGTATCTCTAGGTAGGAATAAAGCGGCGAGATACTCTAATATATAATACCGCGGGCTACGAGGCCATTTTATTAAATATACTTCTATATCTTTCGGCTACTATTTTTATAGGATAGAAAAATAATAACTACGGACTATAGGCGGACCTTAAAATAAAACTTAAACTCGATAATTATATAAGGTAAATATAACTTAAGGTTAGAAATAGGATAATTAAGAAAAAGAAGTTTAACGAAGACGTTAATAATATCCCTATACTAAACGAGGTAAGAAAGATAACGCGTTACTAATTTAATATATTATCGATATATACTAACGACTATATTAGTTACTAGACTTAATTAGCGAGAAAAGAATTCGGATAATAAAAAAGATCCGCGAATATATCTAGAACTATTATATTTTTAGAAGAGATATAGCGGAAACTATACAAAGACTTTTAACTCGGAAGTTATAAATAATTAATTATAATAATAATTATATATAGGCCTATTATAACTAATATTAGTAACTACTACCTTATTAATTATATTTATACGGTAACTAGCCGAGAGGTAAATATAAATTCCTAAGTAAAATTATAATAAAGGTATATATTTCTTTATTCTTTTTAAAGGGGGTAGATATATTAAGGATAAAGAATATAACGAAATATATATTCGAATTAATTCGAGTTAAGACGCTTTATTTAATATACTTAATGATATATATTATAATAAAAGACTACGAATTTGGCTTTAAGAGGACGATAGCGTTTTAAGGCGAGTAAATCAAAAATATATTATTCCCTTTAATAATTCCGATCCTTTTAATTAACGCTAATATTCTATATATAAAAATATACGAAGATATATAAAGGGGTTAGGAAGGACTTAAACCCGAATACCGCGAATTAATCCTACGGGTACTACGGGAGAAGATTAAAATATAAATTAATTATATACTAAAGGAGGATAAATATAATATTAAAATAATCCGGAATTCCTCTAAGGAGGAGGATAATTATAATTTATTCGATAAAGATACGAATAAAGGAGGGTAGGATATAATAGATTTATAAATTTTATTTAATTTTATTCCTTTACTAACTTCTTATAAATACCTAGTAATAACGATAATAAAAGTAATGTATATTAAGAGAATACTATTAACGAAAATAGTAATATATAGGATAATCTAGATAATATAGAATAAGAAATAATAAATAAACGAGATATAGTAATACTCGTCGACCGTATAATCTATAATTTATTAATATAGATATTAGGTAAGCGTTAGGAGTAGTAATAAATAAAAACGACTATCGGATATAATAATATTACTCTCTTCGTATATTATCTAGCCTATTAACGGGAATATTAAATAAATAAAAACTAGAGTAAAGAAAAAGGAAAGCCATTATAAAGAGTAATAATAATCTCTTTTTCGCAGAAATAACTAGTTAAAATAAAATACTAGGTTATAAATAAAAGTCAGACTAGTACTCTAGCTAGTCGACTATTATAGTCGCCTATAACCGACCGTATAGAAGAGGTACGTAACCGCCCATAACGGAGTTATATTCGCTTATTACTATATTATACTATATATACTAACTTTTATTAAATAAGAGTAACTAATAACGATTTAATAACGCGGGATAAAGAGCTAAAAGATATATTAAATCTAATAAATTTCATACTTCGATTCGATAGGAGAGAAAATACCCTATATTTAAATATTATATATATTAAATTCAAAGTAAAATATAAGGTAAAAAAGGACGAGAGGATTTAATACTAACTACTAGCTTGGACTATATTCGATAATAACCAAGGTTTTTAGAAATTTTTGAAATATATATTAATAGTTAAGATTATTAAAGCTACCCGGGGTTCTAAACGTAACTAGAAATTACCGTCGTTATAATAATATATCTATAATAAGAGATCTAATATATAGACTTATATATCTCTTACGTTAAAGAATATAAATAGAGTAATAATAATAGAAGCTAAAAGAGAGTATAAGTTATTATTAACCCTAATATAGATTTAAGATAAGAATATTATCTGCGCTAAAATTTCGCGTTAACTATAAAACTGTATCTAAGATAAAAAAGTAATATAGGCTAAATTATCCCAAAAAGACCTTTAATCGACCGATAGAATTATATTAAATAAAATATTAAGGAAAGCACTTCTAGTAATTATTACATATAAATTAAGAATTAGGTATACGAGTTTCAAATATTCTTACGAGTTAAAGGTATTCTTAGAAGCGAGCTAGATTCTTAATTATACTTAAGTAGGTTAATAGCGCTCGGGAGTTAGGATATAGTATTACCCCGCTTAAACCGACTTAACCGGCTCACGAGCGCTTAGAGCGCTCAAAGCCTACTCTATACTTTTATAGATATATTCTATTAACTATAATTATATTTTAGTTTTATAATATATTTTCGCTCTCTTAAACTATCGTAATAATATTTATAATATTCGTTTATATATACTAACTAGTATATCTCCTTATATCGTGGGTAATATTTATTATAAATATAATTAATTTTAGAGGGTTATCTTATTTCTTTTTTTTTATCCTCGGGTTTCTCTTCTAATATAATAAATTAGGTTTTAGAGTTATTAAAATAGTCTATTATTTAAAGCTACCCTTTAGAGTTTATTATATTTTAGTTTTATTTTTATCCTTTCTTTAAGTCTTCTTTTAGAGTTTTATTATTATTAATATCTAGTTCTTCGAGTTCTCGAATTCTTTAAACGATTTTTTCTTTAATCTCTCTTTACTTCTCGAGTAAATCGTTAAATATAGTATTATTTTATATTAGATCTTTAGGGGACCCGGCTACGCTATTTAATATCTCCTTTTTAAATATATTTAATTATTATCGATTTATTATATTTTTCGAATAATAGTTCCTAGCGATATGGCCCGGTTTATTATAATTATAGTAATTTATTATTTTTTTACCTTTTTATTATTATTTACCCCTTTTCTAGAATCCTCTCGTAAATCCTTTTTTAGTGAAATCGAGTTTTATTAATATATAACTATACGGGTTAAGTCTTTTATAACGATAATAACTAGTTAAACTATATCCGTTATTATAAGTTTTTAAATATCCTTATCCGTTAGCTCCTCCGTTATAGTATTTCTCTATTATATATTCGTATAACTTATTATTAATTTTAATTACTTATTTTATAAATTTATCGAGGTCTTCTATAACGGCTCCTACTCGTATAAATTCGTCTTTTATATTATTTTTTAATCTTTATCGATATATTATTATAAAAGTAGTATCGTCCTAGTTCGTAAATATTATATAATATTAAAACTATACCGAATAATCGGACGTAGACTTTCGTTATATTAAATATTAAATAATACGAATTATTATATTACTTTCGTTAGATAGTTTAAATATATAGCGAATTTCGGTTTTAAACCTAGAGAAGTTTTCTATTTAAAGTTTTATTAATACGTTATCGTTATTATTTACGTTTTTTATATAGTATTTTAGGAATAGTTTAATTTATTTTTAAATATTACCTTTTATATAAGTTACTATAAAGGTCGTTTATTTAATAACTAGTATAATATTCTCGTTAAATATAAAGAATAATTAAAGTTATAATAGCTAGTCATTAAGTTTCTCGCGCTCTCTATAGTAATAGTCTAGTCGGGTAACCTTAATACGGTCTTTATCTTCTATAATATTACGTCTTCTAATATCGTTTTAAGTACTCGGGGTTAAGACTTTTATTAATCCTAAAATATTTATTCTAAAAGTATTTAAAATATTAAGGCTCTCCGTTTAATACCTCCGTATAATATCGATAGGACCTAGGTTAGTACTTATAGAGAGGAGTATTAAAGATTAAAGAATAATAGGTTTTATATTAATATTAAATAAGACTAGATAAATTTAATAAATTTAATTAATAATTTAATAAACGTCTATATTTAGAATTTATAATTAAAAGTTTTAAAGGAAGTTAAATACGAAGCTCCTATTTACTAGGAAAGTATATAGTTTATATAGTAGAAGGAAATCGTACTAAGAGTAATATACTTTATATACTCGCGATTATAAATATAGTAAGTATACCCTACTCGCGATATTTATTAATATAAATATAGTGAGTATTCTTTACTCGCGATACTTATTAGTATAAATATAGTAAATATACTTATTAATACTGTAGTAGGCGTAGTATCTGTTACGACCTAAAGATCGTAATATTTACGTTTTTAAAATTAACGCGGATTCGGATAATAATAATTAAATATACTATATAAATATTAACTTTGTACGAATTACGAGCGAGAAAATTAAAGGTTTATATTAATTCCGAAAGATATAATAATTAATAATATTAAAAAGAAAAGAGGAGAGAAATATAAAAAGAATAAAAGAAAATATATATAATAAAAATTATTTATAAGCGAGAACTACGAATAATATTAATTTTATTTATTTATTCCCTTTTATAGGAATTACTTAATAATATCTTAAATTTAATACTCTACGTAATAAAAATAATATAACTTAAGAATCGAAAAAGTATTCGGGCTATTTATTTATTTTCTCCGCCGTATTTTAACTAATAATAAAATAAGTTAACTAGAGATTATTTAAATTATTCTCTTATTTTGTTTTATTTCCTAGTTTTCGGATATTAGTAAAATAATATAAAGTTAGGGTATTAATAATAATTACTATGAATTTATAAAAGTATACGAATTTATTTATTACTCCTAGATAAGTTATAATAGTTAGAAGATATTATTAAATTATACCTATCTTTAAATTTATAGAGAAGTATATTAAAAAAACGTATTTATTCTAAAAGAGGTAAATATAACTAGATCTTTAATAAAATAAAACGAAATTAGGGTCTTACTAGTAACTACTACGACTTATTAAAAATATACGAAGTTAATTATTATATTATAAACGTACTATAATAATTAGAAGATATTATTAATTCGTACCTAGTTTTTAAATCTACGGAGGAGTAATTTAATAATTAATACTAATTAATAAAAATTATAATAATGATTAATTTAGTATAATAATATATAATTTATATTTAAAGGAGTAGGTACTCCTAAATTAATAATTATAATTATAAATTCCTTAAGAAAATAGTAATTATTATAGAAGCTTTTTAGATATTCATTATTACTTCTATAATAAAAGTACTATTTAGTATATTAGATATAAAATATATAATTTATATTTAACGGAGTAAATACTTTTAATATAAATAATAATAAAAACCTATAAAGTATATCTCTTCTTTTAAATATATAGATATATAATTTAAACGGAATATAAGCCTTATTTTTATATCTCCGAGATAAATTTATTAAATAACTAATTAAAAGTTTATTTAAGAAGACTCTTTAAGATTAAAAATATTTTAAAATAATATTAAAGTCCTTAAAAGTATACGAAATTATTTATTAATAATAATATATATAGACTACTTTACGGGGGCGTTACGTATATATTTTCTAAAATTATTAGAAAGAGAAAAATCTTATTAATAAAGAATTATTATATAATTAATATCTAGGCGGTATACTTTTCTCCGTTATTTATTTATTATTATTCTAGTATCCTAGATATTATATATATTTGGCCTATAGATAGCTACTAGTAATCAATTAACTTATTCTATATGTATTGAATAGTGCTACAGTGCCATATTGACGAGACCCTTCCTTTTCTGAGCTGGTGGGGGCTTGGCCACTACCCTAAATGGGTTAGAGCGAACACGAGTTTTGCCAGGGACTGGTGCGGATGGGAAATGATTAACCACGTTCAAATCCTGATGAGCTTGGCTGCTTTGTATTGCAAAGGTTGCTCCTCTGAAGCCATTCGAAGACCAGCATCGAAGTGGTTCCTTCACTGGTTTCTTTTGGGGTGAGAGTCAGCTAGGCTACTTTCCTTGCTTGCCCGAGTCGAGCCAAGTATCGTCTGTGCTGGTAAAGTCTACAGAAACTCGTCGCATCTGCATGTCCAACAGTGCGTTCTATTACTACCAATGCCATGGACTAAGGTATCAAATATCTCTAAGATGATATCAGGTATATTCTTCAGTTATTCGTAACAGCCATACCTCTCCTCTGCTGTCTTGCATTACCTCCAGGCCTCTAGCTCGGACAGATCTCCCCTCTACATGAATCTTCAGCTCATCAACATTCGTGACTTCATGTCTTCTTTTCCAATACAAATGATAGTAGAGTCCGCGTAGTTCCTTTGTATGTATTCGAATGTCGACCCCCGGTGGTGGTTTGGCGTAATCTACACCAAGTCACTGCACCAAAAGGCTCATGAAACAAGTCCACAAGGATTTGCGGGAAATTCATGACACGGTGCTCAATTGTTTGGCATTCGTTCTGGGACGGATGCGGGCCTTACTCGATACCTCGGAAGCGTGGTTAGGTCATCAGACACAAGACCTAAACTTTCCCGAGCGTCTTCATACTCATCAATCGAGTCGAAATCGTCTTCGAGAGACTCGGAATCTTTATTCAAATCCATCAGCGGTCGGATTATGAGGCTCCCGCCTTTCCTCGAACGCTTTGGATACTCGCGGATTGCATCAAGTAGGAGCTCGAACGCGGCTACCACATCTTCGGTCAGATCATGCCGCTTGCGCAGCTCGGGTCCAAAATTTGCTAGCACATAGCTGTTGTCGCCGTGGATCTGGAGATGTCTGCATGGTCTATGACAAGGTCAAGAAGATGGGGGCCTTTGAGACGGAGACATTCCGTATATTCAAACCATCGATCGAGCAGCAGGCGGAGAACGCTGTGGTTGTTGTAGATGATCGCTGTCGTCAAAACTTTTCGCCCGTCTTTGGACGTTACATTTATGTCCGCACCGTAATCCAGTAACAGCTTCGCAAAGCTGACTGGTTTACCTTTGGCAACGTGCAGCAGTGGTGTGACCCCGTCGACGCCGCTTGCCTCGATATCAGCGTCGAAATCGAGCAGCGTCTTGATAAGGGCGGGGTCGTTTGCGTTTCGTGCAGCGCAATTCAGTGGGCTGCCGAATCTGACCCCGGAAGGGAGAGTAGGATTTGGAAGAGCCCCGGCTTTGCACAGAAGTCTGATTAGAAGCAAGAGTAAGAGGCGTGTTCAATTTATTATCAACAATGTTGGGGTCGGCTCCAAAGCTTAGAAGGGTGACCACTGCTCGGTCTTCTCCGCGTGCAGCTGCCCACTCGAGCGCTGTGCGGCCCATTGCGTCTCTTATGTCGATGTTTCTGGGGTCGCGGATGATCTCTGTCTGCAGGTCCTGTAGGGACAGGCCGAGGACGATCTTGTGTATGGGGGCCAAGTCCTGGTTCTCGATGAATTCACTATCTCTGGCAATGCAACGAAGGATTGCAACGACGCTGACGCTGAGATTACCGCGAAGCAATATATCGCACGCCTTGTCTGATGGGCAATCGTCGCTAGCAGCGACAGGTCTAAATTGCGATTTTAGAATGGCTAGTTCTATCCCTTTTGCATGATGTAGCTTACTTGTAGTCCGGATCCGATCCTGCGGCAAGCAAGAATCGGCAAGTCTCATATTGCTGTCCGTAAAGAGCCCACTGGTCGTCATTAGCGCCAAGCCATAATAGAACTCGGATGTGTCAACTTACCCCGGAGCAAAGAATAGACACGAGTGCTGCTCACATCCTTAGGGGATGCCATGCCCTGCAGAAAGAGACCCTTGAGGCCGTCAATATCGCCTCCTAATGCAAACTTTACGCATTACGCTGAATCAGGTACTCTTCTCAAAGTACTCAGCTCCCACTGTGGTCCAATGCTTGACTGGAAGCCGAGTTCCAGGCAGAAAAGTTGAGACCAACAAAAGCCCAACGGGAACCAATATTCCGCCGATATATAGGGCGTTCGAGACCTCCGACATGCAGCCGAGTCACAGCTTGAATTGAGTAATGGAAGTCCGGAATAGCCTACAAATAGCCGTCCAATAATACGATCAAAGTATCCTGAGGTGTTGGACTTGCTTTCCAGATGACATACACAAGGGCAACCAGGGCGACAGACTGGACCAACGCTCTTTCTCACACGGATGCCAACTGCTTAAGATGTTAACGCCGACTTCTCGGCATCGGGAGGTAAGGAGACGTCCTGTGGTCGCTGTCTGATGGCTACTGCCGTTGGCTGGTTTTTCGCCATGCTGTCAGAGTACAACGACTCGTCAATTATGGTTGCTTGGGCCATGAGCACTTGCTCAATTCTACTTATACGCTGATCGACTTTATCTATATTCTGGTTCACGGTTTGTGTCAGAGTGCCGTGATACTCTGCCAGGTCCTTGGAAATGTGGACGCGAAGGTCGGTCTGCTCATCGGAGTCACAAGACGATGTCCTTGAGAGACTCTCGAGGTCGAGTCTGACGCATATCAAGTCACGAATATCGGCATTGAGTCAGCGTCATCTTTGGGAGGGTGACGTGATGGTATTCACGCAACGTGCTTGCTTGCATACGAATTTGAGGCGCCGAGCAAGATATTGAGGCTGCATTTGATGGCTCTGATGTCAGTTTGCAAAGGCTGCAGCTTTGGCTGCCATTTCCTCCACTTGCTTGCCCTTAGCAAGAGTTTTCTACTGGTGCAGTGTCCTTTGAGATGGCCGACAATGTCCTTCAAGTCTCTCAGCTTCGCTTCGACTTGAATCAGAGAAACGGGTATAGAGTCTTTGTCGCTATCGGATAAACAGTTGCGCTCTTGCAACACCGCGGCGACTTGATGAAGGACGAATTCGACATCAGCGACTTCATTGCTCAAGGCGTGAAGTCGCCCAGGCAGCTCGGAGCAGTCTTTACGTAACTCGCAAACGCCGTGCTAACATGTGAGGTGAGAGTTGCAATAGCAATCACTGAGGTCACCGCCGAAATGGGATCTATGAGGTTGTTTGACGATCGATATTGGGTTACCCACAATGTTCCCAATAGTTGAAATAGTTCAGTTTTCACCCAAAACTAACTAACTACACTAGTATTTAGCGTAGTTAGTTGGTTTAGGGGTAAAACCAACTACCAACTACTAACGCTAGTTGACGCTAGTTGACGCTAGTTTCAACTGATAGTTTTGATAGTTTGCATAAAATTCATAAAATTCATAAATTGTTCATAACTTACATTGAGATAATTCTTCCCCAGCAGCGCTTTACCCGAAAAGGTAATCGGCCCCCGCCCCCCCGGCCAAAACTATCAGTTTTAACCAACTATTCTAGGGTATAAACTAACTATAAGCAGTCAGTTGAGACCTTAAACTAACTAACTATTAAGGGGAAAAAGGGCAAACTGAACCAACTAACTGATAGTTTTCTAAATAGTTAGTTAACTATTGGGAACATTGGTTGCGCCATCTTCTACGTTCCCTTTCGTAACCAACACCTGATACGTTCCACGATACCAACATCACACGGCTTTCACGCTATCCCAGGGGATGAGATTGATGGTACCTCAAGCATTGCGCAAGACTGTGGCAGGTTCGGTGACTTGTTCAAATGGGCAGCCACAATAGATCAAACGCCATACCTCTTCGTACCCGAGGCAATCAAGTTCCGTGAAGACGTGTGCGGAGGCGAGGCCAGAATCCGAGATTACTGCTTCAATCTCGCCCACGTTGGCGGCTGCATCGTTGCAAAAGCACTCGGCACGGCGACCATGGGTACTCCGCAGGACCAATCAGGGCAGTGTTGCTTCACTAACGTCCGTTTGCCTGTGCAATTCCAGCGGCCGGATGCACCGAGTTTGGACGCTCAAGGGAATCTGGATGCTGCCGAGGGGCCCAAGATTGTAGCTTGGCTTATGGACCGTGCAATTTGTGACTATAACACGTGGATTCCTGGGAAGTTTTATGGTGGAGCTGTCTGGGTTCGTTTCAGCGCACAGATATATCTCGAGATGAAGGATTTCGAATGGGCTGGTGTGGTACTCAAGGCGCTGTGTGGAAGAGTCGAGAAGGGCGAATGGCGTGAGAAGGTTAGTAGATAGATGTAAACTGATACTGGTTGCGAAGCGAAATGTCCGATACCCAACTTTTATTTAGACCTATCGTCGAATAGTGCTCGACGAGGACCAAACCAAGCCAAATGAAGAAACACTGATTAAAAACCTCGACGCGTCGTTGTCCTCATAGACATACAAGTTCACGACGCTTCTTGCTGTCATCATCACTCCCGAGCGCCTATTTGCCATATGCCGTCTTTTCCTAGATGGTATGTAAGCTGAGTAAGAATTCTGACACCTCAGCATCATATTCCTCATCGTCTTTTTAGGAACAAGTAGAGGATACTGCACTTGGCTGATCACTCCTCTCCTGAAGATAGAAAGCCTTCCAAATGCCGCGTACTACAAGTTTTTGCAAGGGTCTGAGAGCTAGACTGCCCAAAGCGGCATTTTTGCAGCTTGAAGTCTCCCTGCAGTCGACGTCAACAGGAGTGTCTCTCCTGCAATGTCATTCTACGACGAACGGTAGTCATACTGAGAAAGAAGGTCTGCTTGAATAAAGAGTAGTCGGTGATAAGCAGCTCAATTCCTGTGTAACGAATACTCCGTACAAGAGGTGGGGATAAGCAGCGACGCCAAGACACGATCGACAGCTAAACTTGTTTGGGAAGGCGCAAGCGGACCACGAAATTAGCCACGGCAAGCAACGGGTCAAGGATCGACGATTGAGAAGGTTTAGTGACTGACGACAAGGCTTTGGACAGTTTTGGATAGCTTCATGTTCCAAGCTGAGAAATCACTCACGCTCCACTCATACTTTGGCGCATCTATTCTACTTTATCTAAGAGGCACATTGCTTCGCATGTTCGATTGCTTGATACGAGGATTATCCTTATCGGCAATCTGCCTTGCCGCTATACTACTCTGAGACTACTCTCCGTGGGGGGCGAGAGAATTTCACGCCTTGTCACTTGTCAGATCGCAAGAAGATATCGCTTCGATCGCTTCGTTTCGGTGTCTATCTAGCTTACTATCCAGCGCGACCTTGTCGTGGAAGCCTTTTCACTTTTCTCCAATAAGCCGCAGATTCCCATGAGCGGGTCAACTTATGCATGTTGTTCGATTGGTGGAATTGGGCCGAAAGCTAAGATAGCAAATCTTCCATGCAGCGTCACTAGCGTTCTAGAAGATGCGCCATCTCTGTTCCACCCAAGCAACACCAATCAGTACCGACGGACGCTGATCTCCTTTTGAGTTCAAGGGCGGGCGTCACGGCGAAACTTGTCATGGATACTTACTTTACGGAAGCAGAAGCGATGGCCGCGATCACGCGTTATCAGTAGCTAATACTGCTAGAGTCCGCTAGGAGCTTCAAGAGGGGGTAATGAAATCGGCCCGGGAGAGGGGCACGAGGGGGTAAGTACAGGCGATCCCACCTTAGAGCTCATCAGTGAACCAGTGAATTGGCAAATAAGGGCCTAGCTTGGAAGTACTCTACCCTAAACTCGTCCTTAGCACCGTAGGCTCTCTTCTTATCTTTTGGTTTGGTCCCACTCGCCTGCCACCATGGCCGAGGCAGACCTGGAACCCGGGTCTACAGCTCGTTCTACTTAATTCACACTCTGTGCCGCATCTCTCTCTCACGCATCTATTATTTACTTATACTAGAAGATCCGTCCTGTCGTGTGCGCTCTTCCCTCTCTTTGACATCGACCTCCCCTCCTTCGACGTCACACCTCTATAATCCATCATCGACCCACACCATGGAGAAAGAGAAGGCTCCCTTGGATGATGTCACCTACGACAGCAACGGCAGTCGCGATGCTGAGTTCGAGAGCCATGTGCCCGAGAACGGCAAGCTCAAGCGCGGCCTCAAGGGCCGCCACATGCAAATGATTGCTATCGGTATCATCACCAAATGAAGCCCGTACACAGTGCGCGCAATAGCTTTACTGACCTCCACAAACAGGCGGTTCCATCGGTGCTGGTCTCTTCGTTGGTTCTGGAGGAGCTTTCGAAAAAGGTGGTCCGGGCAGCGTTGTACGTGATCAGTGAACCCCGCAATTGCGTTACATTGTCGCAAAGGATTAAGCGCTGACCGAATTCCTCCCCCAGCTTATCGGCTTCATAATGGTCGGCTTCATGTTACTCTTCACCGTTCAAGCTCTCGGTGAACTCGCGGTCCTCTACCCTGTCAATGGCGCTTTCTTCACCTACGGTTGCCGCTTCATCGATGAAGCATGGTACGTCTCCAACTCGTGATTCACTAAAAGCATGGAGTAATAACACACTGTGCAGGGGCTTTGCTATGGGCTGGGATTACGCAATCGGGTGGCTTACGGTTCTACCGTTCGAAATCACAGCCGCTGGTATCACCATCTCTTTCTGGCGAGACGACATCAACATAGGTGTTTGGATCGCTGTCTTCCTCGCTCTTCTCATCTTCGTTCAATTCTTTGGAGTCCGCGGATATGGTGAAGGTCGGTTCTACGCGCGAAAGCTCCACAGAACCATCAAAAAACGTCCACTAGCTAACATGCGTTGAAACTAGTGGAATTTGTCCTCGGCCTTATCAAAGTTACGGCAGTGATTGGCTTCATTATCTTCGCCGTTGTCGTCGACTGTGGCGGTGTCCACTCCAAGGTGAACCGCGGATACTTGGGCGCACACTACTGGCACGACCCCGGAGCCTTCAAAAACGGCTTCAAAGGCTTCTGTTCCGTGTTCGTCACGGCTGCCTTTGCCTTTGGTGGAACTGAGCTTGTCGGTCTCGCCGCAGCCGAGGCCGCGGATCCCCGAAAGTCCCTCCCCACAGCCACAAAGCAGGTGTTCTGGCGTATCACGGGATTCTACGTCGTCTCCCTCTTCATGGTGGGCTTGATCTTGCCCTCAGATGACCCCGGTCTCCTCGGCTCATCAGGCGCCAACACCAAAGCCTCCCCCTTCGTGCTCGCCATCCAAAGGGCTGGTGTCAGTGGTCTGCCCTCCGTCTTCAACGCCGTCATCACAATCTCCGTGCTCTCCGTTGCGAACTCCTGCACATATGGCTCTACACGTACGATGCAGGCCCTCGCCGCACGCGGCATGGGTCCTCATTTCCTCACCTACATCGACAGCAAGGGTCGCCCACTATGGTGTGTTGTCATCCAGCTGATTTTCGGGCTATTGGCTTTCGTCAACGAGGCCACGGCCGGATCTACATTCTTCAACTGGTTACTCTCTCTGACCGGTCTCTCCTACTTCTTCGTTTGGGGCAGCATCTGTCTCTCGCACATCCGTTTCCGTCGCGGTTGGTCGGCACAGGGCCATACGCTGGATGAGTTGCCATTCAAGGCCCAATTCGGTGTTATTGGAAGCTACCTCGGTTTCTTCTTGAATTGTATTTCCCTCATAGCTACCTTCTACGTCTCTCTATTCGTAAGTCCTCGCCTTGTCCCCGAATGTGAAGCGATGACTGCTAACAAAACTTCTCCAGCCTGTGGGCGGTTCTCCCGATGCTCAAGCCTTCTTTCAGCAATACCTCGCCGCACCTATCGTCATTGCACTATTCATCTTCTGGAAGGTCTTCACCAAGAACCGAGGCGGCTTCTTCGTGCGTGCACATAATATGGATCTGCTGACTGGTATGCGAACGTTTGACCTGGATCCACTAGACAATGCGGCTGCTGGGCGGAGGAAGAGTGTTTTCTTCAGGGCGATACACAATGTTGTATGATCTTGCTCTATATTTAGCTCGCGGGTTGGGGTTTGATGGAAGGTGATTCGATAGGCAGATTGGATATTCAATGAGAGCCATTGAGATTTACACATCCATCTCCGATCTGAACATCTCTCACATCTACCTTGTCCTTGGCAATTGTCATATACCACCCATCAGTCTTCCCCCATCCAAATGTACTTATCGTAAATACCTCAAAGATAAGATCCGATATTGTAACGAACGAACGATCATCCAACTCCAGCTTTGTCTGCGCAACCGGCTTGCCTTGGCAGCGTCTCCAAGGCTCAGCGCCTGTGCTTGAGTCTCCTTGAGAGAAACGTGCAGACCATCTATGGTAGATTGGGTAATCTTGATATGCAACTTTCTTGTTAATATAGGGTTTTGCGCTTGAGTTTCTGGATGGGGGTGGATGGGTTGTGGAAGTTGTATGTGTTGTTGTGGTGGACTACCTTACGACTTGGGAATTTTTTTCTATCCCTCCTCTTTCCTTTGAGATACGAGTATCGATGAGCACTATGGTCTGTTATGAATACTAAGTCGTCGTCGGAATGGATGCAATGGGCTTGGTGCGGGTTTCTGGAATGGGGGGCAAGAGGTTGGGTATACATCATGGCGAGAGCGGATACGTTGGCTTTGGAGGCTGTATATAGAGAGGAGGGATTCTAGTTGACTTGGATACTGAGGATGTCGGTTATCACAGTCTGGGGCAGGACAGTCGTGGGGGTAGGTAATAGAGGAGAAGTTGGGATGTATTGGGGTTCATTTCTGGATGCTTTCCTGGGATGGATGCGCGTGTTCTCGTCCGACGTTTGGACGATTGGGAAGGCCTGTAGCCGCTCGAGGTGCTGGGAATGGAGAAGCTAGAGTCTTTAAATCGTGCGAGCTCTTGTGCCCTAGCTGAACGTGGGCGGTGTCGCCGTTGGGTATGTAAAGTCCATAATGTCGAACATGGGCATTGGGTAGAGCTGGTGCTGAAGCATTCAAGGCCAGTCTCGTCTCTCAGGCAGGACAATCCTGCCTGAGATCACAATAGGAGCTTAGGTGGATCCATATCAGTGCAAGAGGTCAATGCTCCCTGTGTTGCTGTTTCAAATTGGAGTGTGCAATTGTTACGAGTGAAAATGCCTATACATATATCAAAACACTCCGAGAATGGCGGAAGCTGTGCTGATATAGAGCTTCAGTGTCAATCAGAGCCTAAGATTGGAACCGCCCTCTTCAGCTTACCAATTTGACTGGGCGTTGTGACTCCTTTTGCACATTCTTCTATAAATTGCAAAGAAGTCAAGAAATGCAAACTTCGTCTGATTTAGTGTCTTGGGGACATTTTGGGATAAGGCTCTCAAGGCACATCATGTATGTAAGTGCTCCATGCTGGTTTTTCCAGGATAGTAAATCTCCTCCTTCCTAGTTTCATGTTGCGAATGGATAGCTCCAGGATCTATCCTGGGTGTTGGAAGCTTTTTCTGATTCACAATAGAGGTCCCTTATCCCATAAGGAGTATTGACTGACGCAAATAGAACTCCTCGACAAGAGCTCCGCGATGTTTCCGCTGGGTGCAAGTGACCCCGCGAGCAATCCGCGAGAGATTACCAGAGCGTGATCAGGTAGCTCCTCGACTTTAACGACAGGGCTCTCGGCGTTTTTTCTGACGTGGAGGCCAGGGACGGAGGAATACCACGTCATGAAGTTGCTCGAACTCACCACTGAATCCACGAACTTTGAATCGTCAACGGCTTGGTGAGTAGTAGTAGGTGCGGCTTCGTATCTACTTATTTCAAGGCCGCTATGGTTCTGAGGCCGTTTTCTCCCGTCATATGATTCAAGAAGTGCAGTCTGTACGCTTGGGGATACAACACGAATAAGTGGAGTGAGCAGAATTATGCTGATAGTTTCGAGCCTGGTCGTTAGGGATTGGATCATGGACCTGTTTCTGTCGATGAAGTCAGGCTAACATTGGGTGTCCTGCTCTGCCTCAATGGCATCGAGGGTCTGCAAATTAGTTGGCCTTGTCAAATGCAGTATGTTCGAGTAAGATCCAAACGACCCACGATCCATTCCAGATGTCTAACAAGAACTTCGAAGCAACTTTAATCATTTGTGAGTCTCCCTGGAGAATAGATCCTGAATGTGAGATTCGAAGACAACGAGAGGCTTACTGCCTGAGTCCCTCTAGTCGAGGCAGGTGGCCTCTGTTCATTGGGTCTTCAATGTCCAACATTTTCAGTATCGTGGTCAGACTTTGGACAAGCCCAAGGGTGTATTTTATTCCGTTCTTCGCGCCGCTCACACCCAGGTAGACTCGGAGCATGCTTTCAGGAAGTTTTTTACAGTCATCGATTTGGTGTTTGTACCATCCACCTGACAATTCTCTGAAAGATGTAGCCTTCATGTTTATGTCGCTTCGTTTTACTCCTTGTTGCAGTGGTTCAGGCTCAGTCGCATCTCCTATAAGATCCCTTCGATAAGACATCCTTGTGCCAGATGTTTCCTACAATCCTATTCTACACCATTGATTCAAGGACACAAATTGCAGAGGCTAACTATCTTGGTATATGATAAAAACTTCCTTTTTGCACACAATATCCGTGGCAAGTCCGTTACCAAAAGACTGCTCCGAGATAACAAAAGAGGTCTCCAAATTCTATGGCAGGCTGCAAGGAACGAAAACCCGGATGAACGCAGGCAAGACCCGGTATCTCGGAATTCCCGCGTTTGCAATGCTACCTACAAGACTTAGCGTGCATCTAGGGAGTCTCCTCCTACCTCTCAGCCCACCCCTGCTCTAGTGTCGTTCGTGCCCTTTGGATTTGGATTAAATCTGCAGGCATCTTTAGAGGATTCCGTTCAGTTGGGTGAGTTGGATCTCTGCAAAACGAAGTGAAGGCCTCGCATGCTGATAGAGGGGATCATGTAAAGATACAAGCAGGGTTGCAAGTATCCCGACGACCCCGACTTCATGGGTGTGATATCAGAACATCCGTACGACGAGGACTATACGCTTGTGTAACTTCTCAGTAAGCGTGTCAATTGCAAGCACTGACATTATGTTACCAGATACCTACCAATGCGCTTCTCGATAGTACACTTTTTGATCAAATTCTCCCAGGTCCTCCCTCCACGAATTGCAAAGTTCTTTAGGGACTACAAGTCGCTTTGAGAGTTATTGATCAATACGGATTTTACAACTTTACGATGGAGTGTTTGTATTCAAAGCTGACGATTATCGAAATATCGTGGGTTTCCGCGAGAACGGTACTTCTGTAAACGCCTCACCAAGATCGATTGATTTTTGGGTACTTTGCAAATCTCCGATCCTACTCTAGGCAATCGTACCCCGTTCCTTTATCCTCTTATAGTGGCTGCTGGATTACGATGCCGAACCTCTCCACTTCGAACTTCGAGGAGTGGAAGCAGATTTTGAGCGTTGCCTAAGCTCTATACAATACCGAGTCGTGCCTCTTCAGCATAATTCATGGCCAAAACACAACCTCAATCTCCAAGTAGTGTTGCAATCTGTCCGTTTCTTGGGATGACAGTGCAGTTCTCTTAAAGAAGTTTCTCGGAAAGCCCCCTTGGTACCTGAATGCCGACGTTCTCGTATGCGGAAGGGTAAATGCCACGCTTTTACTATACCAATCATGTTAGGTCGTCTCCAACCCTGCTGTTAGTATTTTGGTGTGCTTAATCACATTCGGTGTGAACGTCAGGGCAATTATTTCAGTGGTTACGTAGAAGTGTTCTAATTCTCAATATTGCTACCGTAGAACTCCAAACATAAAGACAATTTATTCCTTGACTTGATATCCACAAATCATACTTCTCCCATGCTACCTAGTGCTCGCAGAAGTTGAAAGTCATGCTGTCCATATCTTTGCCCACATCCTCTAAAAAGCCTTTCCTTTCCTTCATCAACTTTAGCCGAATCTCCTTGGCCTCCTCCAGTGTCATCGTAGAATGAGGGATGTCAGGAAGGATCTTGTTCACTAACTCATTCGGCAATCGCGAGGTTTTCTCAACGAGGCTCTCTGTCCTTTCGAGAACGTCCTTACTCAACCATGACTTCTGCTGTGGTGGTACATTCGCAGTTGATAGCACGCGAATGTTGGGATCCACCAGGAACAGAGCCAGAATCTTGCGGTGTCCTGGCTTGGCAAGATCCGCAAGACGAAAAGACGAAACGCGATGCTGGAAAACGTTCGGAAAGGCAAGAAGCCGACCCTCTTTTGTCAACACTCGTCCCAGCTCCTGTATGGCTGGTCCATTCTGTTCAACGCCGTATATTTGTTCCACACCCCCATAGTCACCTTGGCCATAAGATTTTCCTTCGAGCGTTTGATTATCGATTCGGTGGCGGAAACCCAAGAAACTATCGGTGATGTTGTCTGAATCGTAATAGTAGAGCGCACTGGCGCAAATGTGCTCGTTCATCTGGCCTTCGACGTGCCACGACCCACCCTCGTAGTCGGGCTTTTCCGGACTCAATTCGATGTTGGCGAGCTTCACAATGATCTGCAAGCCCTGCTCGGCAAATTGAGTCTTGAGGTCCACTTTGTCTCGCTCTGAGTACACGAAGGGTTTGAACAATCCGGGCTCTGGCATGACTAGCACACGAGACGACTTCTCCCATTTCTCCTGCCTCTCATACTCATCCATGTCTTCCCCATAAAACTCATCTCGCTCATCTTCCGGAACGGTGTAATCTTCAGGGACTTCTTTTCCCTGTGGCCACTCGTACTCGGTACTCTCCATATCAATACGCGGGTTGCTTAGAGCCTTGACCGAGGAGAGAACTTCGTCCCATAGTGGGATGGACTTTGCCATAATCCTTTCAATCACACAGTACAGGTGTGGATGCTGTGCTGGATGTAAGTTGTTGATGTAAGTGGATATCTCGATCTCGTTGTCTTTAAGGAATGCCACCTCACATGGTAACCATTGAAAATCTCTGGACCAGAATTTATTCGCTCCGCGGTTGCCCCACATCCATCCCATACGATAGGGGTCATTGGTCAAGCCCTCCGACTCCTCGGGTTTCTTCACGATCTCGCCTTTGCCGATGAATTCTTCACAGCCTTTGAGGCCCATCCTGCCCGAAGGCAGAGCTCTTGATCTTCCGTAGACTAATGGGAACAGTGAAGGATGGACGAGATCCAAGACTTGTCCGTCACTTCCTGGGTGCCAATCCTGGTTCGGCACTTTCTCAAGCGGTGCACAAGCTACTTTCAGAGCTTCTTTCAGCCCCGGGTGTATCACAGTGTCCGATTTGACGACTGCAGCATCCAGATCTAGTGAGGACACCATGCCGGTTCTCTGAAATAACAGCGCCTTGTTCTGCAATTCGTTGAAGCACTACCGGGTAGTATTAGGTCACTAAAATATTCAGAAGAATCATGACCAACGCCACAATAAGTCGAAGGTAGAACGACTTTGCTCGCGACAACTCACATAATCAAGCATCCTATCCGTGACGTCCATACCCTCGGTGTCAGTAGCCTCTTGTCCCCATTTCTGTATGAGATTCGCATCAAACACCTTCCGATCCCACTCTGGTTTCTCAGTGATCGAATTCATAAGCTGTAGCATCGTGAGTTCTCGAAGCGTAAGAGCTGTACCCGGCCAGCCCATGATGGCGTTTGGAAAGCATTTCCCCCATTCCAGTGTGTGATTAATGGGCAAGCCGAAGCCGGGAACCTTGAGTGGTGCTGTTTCCATCGTGGTCTGAGTGGCAACTCGCTGGGCTACTGGATATATGATTTGACCCATATGGTTGGAAGTTAGGAATGGGCTTCTGGAAGATTTGTTGCACCTTATGTACGCGAAAAGTGCATCGCCGCTAGTGGAAAGCTGCCTGTTGTTGGTGGCTATGCTACGTCACAAACTTCGGCTATCCGAAGGCAGCAGACCCTCATCATGACAGTCGTGACACGGACCAAAGCGGCAGCCCTGAACATACCACTTTGTAGGAAGCAGAAAAAGTCATCGTACGAAGAATTTCGGGGCAACGATACAGTCGATCTCCGCTAGTCTGGAGGTTTGGTTCTATTGACGTGCAGTAATCATCTACGGCACTCTATTAAGGCAAAACCGCGGATACGCGAAGATCCTACACGAACTTTCGAATCATGATTTTACGACTCAGTGAAGTTTTACTGCGGGCGCTAAAATGCGCTGGCCCTTCCAAACCTGACAGCTTGCCGCACAAGCACCCAAAGCGAGTCCAGGACTTTTTGCTCCTTAAATGTGGGTAGAGGTCAACGGCTATCATTCCACCTCGAAGATCTTCGATAGCGATGGCTGCGAGACGGCTCTCAGTTCAAAGAAGCGTCACTATCCCAGAATGAGATTGGCTTACTAACATTGACTCGAGTGTGTCAAGTAAGAGGCTTATGTGTTGGCACCTCTCTGCTGAAGCTCACAATATTGACTAATTTGTTTACTTTGATCATGTTTTAACCGCTATGTCTCATGCCTAACATGATTCTGGTCACGGCACCACACACTCTTCGAATTCCAATGATCTCTTCTCCAACTCCTCAGTTTTTTGTAAAGTCTCATGGCGGGAAGAGTAGAAAGTATGACAAGATCAGCTCTAGCTCTTCATCAGCATGAAAAAGTTTTGAAATTGGCATGGGTGGGAACAGCATCCTTTTTCAGAGATCCAACGTAGATATGAGAATAACTATTCAGAGCTTGCGATAAAGATATGCCTACAGGTTGGCGTTCCGAGATGCTGTATAACAGCTCATCGATAGGCATAGAGTATAACCTTGTGAAATATCAATGAGCTCTCGATCATAGGCATTGTGCAGTGTAGAGCATGATCTATGCGATCATGCATGGGAATAGAAGCGGGGCAAAAGATGTTTGAGGATGCGAATGGGTTTGGAGGGAAGAGATCTTGAACTGCAAATGAAGAGAATCTGTTTCTCGAGCCTTGCAGATAAGATAAAGGAAATAGAATAAATATCAAAATAAGATTCATCCCGTTATCAACGGGCCCTTGGTGCAATGGTGACATTGTGATAAGGGTAATCAGCCTCTAGTTCGTGTAAAGCTGACATTCCGATCGAAGGGAGATCGGTGGGCGACGCTCCCTGGAAACGATATGAGGTGCTAAATTCGCATTGCGGATAGTGGCCGAAAAAGCAAATTGATATGACTTGAGTGTTGTTCGGTTTCTTCAGACACAGGGATAAACAAAGCTTGAGACTGGCCACCTCTCGCCTGCAACCCCGTCTGTTTCTTTTGCCATTTTGGATCCCTGGTTTCAAGGGTAGTTTTCGAGTTCAAAGCATTGAATGCCCGGGTTTCCTCAATTTTTGTTTGTCGTGAGAGCTGAAAGAATCCTTGTTTCATTCGCTCTGCACTCATTCATGGTGACCCATTCAAATCGCTCTTTCTCTCTCTTCTTTTTCGATGGTAGCCGAGATTTTGGTGTTCTTCCACGCCGCTAAGGTCATCGTCACGCCGTCGGGCGAGGAAGCTCGGCCCGTATTCGTAGGCTGATTCCTTGTTTCAATTTGTTTGCACTTACACTTGATAGCGTGTTTACCACGGTCAAATTGTGCTTCCCCACAGCAAGTTGGAGATCAAATTGGAATTGCGCTCACAAGGCATTACGCGGACCACTGGTGCAGAGTCACCACAAGATTCAAGATATACATCACTGTCAGCATTTCTTTTCAGCAGATCGGGTATCCAAGTAAAAGGTATCTGGGAAACGAAATTGTCCAAGAACCGCAGAACAGAGATACAGAACAAGAGAACCGACAGTCTTCCTGGCTCTCATGATTCGGTCCTCAAGTCGCCTGCCAAGGGACGTAAGACCACCGTGTCTTCAGACAGCTAGCCTGCCAGTGCCTAAACCTGGACTTGCGTCATTCTTCGCGTCTGGCCCTGTTCATATCAACTGCCATGTAGAATCTGAGTGCTCTGGTCGATGTGTCGTTGCAGAAGTCTTTTCAGGCTAGCCGCAGATCTCTCCGTCATCTTGGCAGGACATCTAGCCTGTGCCTCCAAGCCTACCATGCCAGCACGCCTAGCCCGTGACCTAACCAGGTGTGAACATGGCGTCGCTCGTGCGGACTTCTCGTGTGACGATACCTATTGCCAACCACTGCAGTTCCTATTCTACATATCCTCCGTGATCGCACGCAGGTCGTGACGAGATCAAACGCTCGCAAAAAAGCAGAACCACCTTCACAAGAAAAAAGAGCACTCAGGTGCTCCCCCAAGCTAGACATGGAGGCGACATACGACAAAGCCAGGCAGGTGATGGAGGAGACAGGACTTGACCGCGAGGGACGTAAAGAGGGCGGCTTTGCCCAAGTCGAGCAAGACCTGCCCCATCATATTGGGTCCCGCTTCAATATCCCAATGATCGACAACATTACCTCGTTGTTAGGCGGGCATAATCCTCTGGCGAAGGATGTTGACCCGAAGACCGAATGTGTATGGCTGCTCGACAACCATGCCTATCGACCTGTCCATGTCTATCCCCATGCGCCCCAGCCATTCCAAGCAGAATTTGTTGCTGCGTACTTCAGAAAAAATACCGGGAAGGACGTAAGCAAAGCTGTAGCCAACATCGCAGACACAATCGGCTTAGGCAAGGGCGACGGGCTTGACAGGGCTGAATCGGAGAGAACTATTGCTCAGAGGCTACAGCCGTTCGTCGATACCATAGCGCCCGCGCGTTCAGTGGAAGTGAAATTCCCCAATTGTACAATTCATAAGCTTGGTCCCGGGGGTCGAAGCGCCGTCAGCGAGCAACTCATCGTTGCTATCCAAGAATACAAGGACGGAGAAAATGCCACGATTCCCGCGATCAAGGATGTCACTCCCTACGGGCCGATGCTCACCCACTTTGCTGAACCGGAAGGCTGGCTTGTCGTATCTGACATCGACGACTCGATCAAGATCACAATGACACCCTCCCCTATCGGCATTCTCCGCAGCACCTTTGTCTCCGAGCCCGCGCCCATTGCCGGAATGCCCGAACTCTACGCTCAAGTCGCCCAATTGCTAGATCCAACATGGTTCTATCTCTCCGCCTCTCCCTACAATCTCTACCCTTTCCTTCGCAAGTTTCTACATCAATACTATACCCCCGGCACCATCATTCTCCGTGATGCATCCTGGATGGATCTCGGCGGATTCCTCGCCTCTCTAACGCAAGGCACAGAAGCGTACAAACGCAGCCGTATAGAGAGAATACATGGCTGGCTACCGAATCGTAAGGTGCTTTGCGTGGGCGACAGCACGCAGAGCGATCCCGAAGCTTACGGAGATATCTGTAGGATTTGGCCTCGCTGGGTAAAGGCAGTGTTCATCAGAAAGGTGATGGATGTCGCTGAGATGAAGAATACTGATAAGAATACCGATGAAAGGTTTGAAAAGGCGTTCAAGGGCGTCAACAGAAGTGTATGGAGGACGTTTGAGGATCCGAAAGAATTATATGAGGCTGTGGAACAGTTGAAGGGGATAGAATGAGTAACGGGTAGGTTGGGATGGGCATAGGTTTTGACAGAATGGGCTGGCGTTTGATGGGGTTTGCAGTGACAATGTCGGGTACAGCCTGCTTATTGAACTTTTTGGTGATTGGACGTTTAGGCAATGCACACGGCTGAATGACTAATGGTAGCAATACGAATATCGATATCAATGTTCTCATGAAGAAATGAAGCACAATTCATACTTGTGAAAGCCGTCCACCGCGAGATTATGTCGAGTGTTTCCGAGCGATCCCTGATTCGCAGGAATCTCTGAGTCCAGAGATACTTATTGGGTATGGCAAAGTTATTTTCGTTGCTTGATTAATCTACCATTTCTTGGGCGCGTCAACCATAGAACGCGAGAAGACAACGCTTGCCTCCGCGTCCTTCCTCAGCCTCTGTTTTGCGTTGATACCTGCGCGATCAGTGACCGGCGTTGCATCTATAATGCTGTCAAAAGCATCATTGTCGCCTACATCCGAGCCAGATTCCAAGTCGGAGTCCACAGGGACAGCTCTCGTTATCTTCTCTGGGGGCTTCTTCTCTTCCTTGGAAGGATTCGAGAATGGCTTTGACGCCAGCACCCTTCGTCTCAGCTCCGCCATATCTTCTTCGTCATCCTCTTCATCAGAGATGGCTAACGGGTCACTGGCAACTGCGACACCCCCTTCTTCGCCATCGTCGCTGTTTGGAGCGTCCGAGTCATCCTCATCTTCTTCGTCAGAGTCGACTATCGGCCTCCGATTCATGTTTCCCCCTTTCCATGCATCTTCCTTGCCTGTGCTATCGCCATCCACACGGCTCTCGGAATATTCGCGCTCGATCTTCGCGAGCCAGATCTCTTCGGCTTTCTTCACTTCCTCTTCGTTCGAGCAGGCGGCATATCGTTTTAAGAGTTGGGCGTTGATTTCCAAGAAGGGTTCTCCGTAGGAGAAATGTGCAAGAACCTCATGCGCCCAATCCTCATGTCCACAAATGAAGAAGCAAGCCGCAATTGCTTCTGCGCAATTAAGTCGCCATGGCCGTCCGTAGTTCACTGAGTTTGCTGCCACTAGATACGGTACTGTCTCTGTCAGATATCTACGAAAATATCGCAAGGAATCATGCTGCTCACATAGTCTCTCACACTTTCCTCCAATCTTCGCCCAAGGCACCTCTTTGATTCTTGCCCATGAACACTCCACAACAGCCGCACCGTATTGCTCCAGGAGCTCTTTATCTGCTGCAGAGACCACCTTCTTTGCGTTTGGCCTTCATCCCACCATCAGCATTTGCCCCACGATTCAGAGCGTCGATGCTGGCCTACGATATGACCACGCCCGAGAACTTCTGTCCCACTGACAGATCTCTCATAAGCCCGAAATGCATCAACCGTTTGCCAGAACATCTCTTGGGGTCGCAGTGTTCCAGATCCCAACATGCTGCTTTGAATGGCGGTCTTCGAGTCTGTACTTCGCCGTCTTCGTTGTGGGGCGTGGGGCGATGGCGGGGCGTGTTGGAATGTTTCTTTCCTTTACCGGAGAAACCGTCTTTTTTGTGACGCATTCTGGGACCTCAGGGATGGCCCAGATGTTTTATTAGAGCACAGAGTGTTCGATGGGGTTGTAGACCTGTGATGTAGCTAGCATAGAACTGTAGATGGTGAAGCAACCATGAGATCCATGGTCGGCTATTCTTCGGGACAGCAGATCGGCCAAGTTCGTGAACTGTCTGCCTTCGTACTACACGATTATCTGGTCTAAGGGACTAACACAGGACAACGGCCCAGGGGCTACGAGACAACTTCCTTGGACTGACGCTGTTCCTCCAACCCAAGATAGGCAGCAGACAAAATGGAAGCCGCCTCCGCGCGGTACGCAGCGAGAGACCGCTTTGGGGCATTTGGAGAGCCAGCGCAGACACCGCTTCAGCGCTATATCCGTGAGGCGAATGGGAGACCATGGCAATTGGGTAAGGAACGCTGATATTTTGGCCTAGAGAACGCCGTGGATCCCCTAAACTATGAGCCCAACCTTGCCCTCGACCTTGAAATTTCGGACCTCATCAATCTTAAGAAGGGCAATGCGTAAGTGTATAATACTCCTTCTGGCAATTGTTCAAAGCCTGATCAACTTCCAGACCACGAGAAGCTGCGGTTGCGATAGTCAACTACATCAACCACAGAAATGCCAATGTCTCGCTACTTGCGCTTACGGTAAGACTGGTTGCTGTTGGAGGAAGGGACCGTTGGCTGAGCATCACTACAGCTCCTTGATATCTGTGTCAAGAATTGTGGTTACCCATTCCATCTCCAGATCAGCACCAAAGAATTCCTTAACGAGCTAGTCCGGCGATTTCCAGAGCGGCCGCCTATACGAGCCTCTCGAGTCCAGCTTAAGATATTAGAGATGATTGAGGAATGGAGATCTACAATATGTCAGACATCGCGGTATAAGGAAGACCTAGGATTTATACGGGACATGCATCGATTGCTGAGCTACAAGGGCTACATATTCCCGGAAGTGCGGAGGGAGGATGCTGCGGTCCTTAATCCGAGTGATAATCTTCAATCAGCTGATGAAATGGAAGAAGAAGAGAAGGCAGCGCAGTCTGCGAAGCTCCAGGAGCTAATTCGAAGAGGAGGGCCAGAAGATCTTCAAGAGGCAAACCGACTCATGAAAATCATGGCAGGCTACGACACGAAGCACAAGACAGATTATAGAGCAAAGGCGGCGGAGGAAGTGGGCAAGATCCAACAGAAAGCAAAGCTACTGGAAGAGCGATTGCAAAATTTCAAATCTGGAGATGAGGTAGCAGAGGGAGATATCTTTGAGGAATTGGCAAACGCACTTCAAAGCGCGCAGCCTAAGATCCAGAAAATGTGTGAGGAGGAATCAGACGATTCGGAAGCCGTGGCAAAACTTCTGGAAATCAACGACAGTATACATCGGACGATAGAAAGGTACAAACTTATAAAAAAAGGTGACCTGGATGCGGCTTCGAAGATCCCCAAAGGCACTCTTGGCACCTCAACGGGTGTCAGCAAGACTGCAGATAATGAGCTTTCTTTGATCGACTTCAGTGGAGACGAGCCTACGCCTGGTCCAAGTGCAAATGGCGAAGGTGTAAGCACAAAGGTTGCGTCGCTACAAGATGACCTCTTGGGTTTGTCGGTTCAAGATGACAACTACGGGCAAGGAGGTGGCATTGCTCTTGGCTTTGGTGCAAATGCAAGTACGTACTCTGAAATGACAACCGCCAACATGAAATATGCTAAGAGTGTGGAGACGTTCCTGGACCTTCACTACTGTCATCTACAATGCAGCAAAGCTCCGCCAAACTCTCAACGCCGAGCGCAAAGCCCCAACCCCAGCAAGCTCCATTACCACCAAAACCGAACTACGACCCGTTTTCATCTCTCGCAAGCTCTGGCCCCTCCTCGCGGTCGACTACCCCAGCTCCACCAAGTCTCTTCCAGTCTCAGCAGGCTACAAAGCCACGTCTGCCATCCTCAGATCGTTTCGCTGCAATCTCGAAACCACCACAACCTCAAGTACCCGCCCCCTCACCATCCGCAGCTCTCTTTGATTTCGCACAACCCACACCTCCACAATCTCAATCGACGTCGAGTACGCATCAGGCGAGCAATGGAGCATCAGCTGACGATGACTGGAACTTTGCTTCTGCCCTGCCTGACGACTCCTCTAACCTCCCATCATCCAACGAGTTGACTGTCTCGAACACATCTGTCAAAATTGCTTTCCAAGTGTCTAGGACGGCGAGTACCGACAGCTTTGTATCAATAAGGGCCTCGTTTTCCAATAATACCAGTAACCTGATTACCGAATATACTTTCCAAGTCGCCGTCACTAAGGTAAATTCCAGGATATGCCCGGTCGGGACATCTGCTGATGAGGATTCTTAGGCATTCACGTTACAGCTAACACCTCAGTCTGGGCGAACATTGCAGCCCAACCAAAAGGACGCAATCACTCAGCCAATCACTGTCAACCGTGTGTCGAAGGGCCAAGCCAACTCAGTCAAGATGCGGTGGAAGGCCTCCTATAAGTTAGCGGGCGACTTACGGCAAGAACACGGAGAGGTGCCGTCTCTTGGTATTGCTTAAGGAATGATTCAATGCTTGGTGTAGAGTACAGACATATGAACGGGCATTCGAGCGCGTTCAGGAGTCCATCCCATGGTAGCTCATATCTTTGGAGATAGCAGCGGCGTAAATCAACGCCGAAGTTTTGTTCGAACCACAGTGTGTAACTTTGTAGCTAGCACAACATCCATGAGCTGTGCAAATCATTTATTGGCGCTTTCCTTCGCAAGGCTGCGTTTGGGCTTGAGAAGCACGTGACCATGATTTACTAGCGCTCAGCCCTACGGGTGGATCCCAGAGAGCTCGAACTTCGAGGTGACAATTTCTTCGTGTGCATACATACGTGACAACGGCGTAGGAGGAGCTATGAATGCCGCCTGCCTTTCGGTATGCTTCGCTCCTGACCACCAAGCACAACTTCATCCGCAGTGCAACAATACTCAATGGCTGTCTCCATTCACGAGTAAGTGATCTGTTGCAGATTTCGAAGATTCGTGCTGATGATTGCAGACGAGACTGCCATGGACGTACAAAGAGTTGGAGCCTATCGGAACCGTCAGACGCAGCCTATTCGAACTTCATGATGGCAGAGGCGCGCCTCAATTACCGCCCCAACTAGACCTCGAAGAAGTGACCCGCCCAGCGTCCGAAGAAGATGTATGGTTCTCCACCTCCGACAATCTTATTGAAGCCCTGGGACCCCATGGTCAGCAATATGCAAGATCCTTACAATTCGAGGGAAAGCTCAACCTCTCCTACGTTGATCCAATGCTCGCCGCAACAGACCCTAAGAAAGCATACCGAGAAGCTGCGGAAGCACAAAAGAAAGCCGAGCAAGAAAGACGTGCGGGGCGACATGGGACAAACTTGAAAGATCTTCTTATACAGTACTTGCGACATGTGCATCCTATTTTAGAGTATCAAGCGCGCACACAGCATCAGACAGCGGAAAATCCGCGACTAGACGATGCTTTGCTCATTGTCTTTGGTGAGAAGCATACCAAGTGGCTTCGACGCAAAAGAGGGGACGTAAGCGATCTCATGAATTGGACCTGGCTATTGACTGCCGACACGACCGAACGAGCAGCAACAAGATTGATGGTCCTCACCCGTGGAAAGTTCGCGAAGACGGACGCTGGCCGAAAAGTCCCCCAAGCTATCTTCCTATTCCTGTTACGCCGGCAGCACATAACCGCTCGCGCTCTCCAGCCACTTTTGGTGCACGCATGGGAATTGATGGAACAAGTCGAGAGCCCTGTGAAGATATCTATTAAGAGCAAGGAAAGCCCAGAAATCTTGGATGTCAACACTATCGTTTACGATCCGAGAGGCGCTGCTCGAGGAATGAGTGAGAACGTTTTCATGATCATGATTATTAGACTTCTACGCAGTGCGATACAGGTGTGGCCTGCGGCTTGCGAAAGTATCGTGGCTTTGATTTGCCGCTATTTGGACGGGATCAATTTTTCCAGATGGTCCTCGCCATCAGCTGCTCTAGGCTCTCAAGAAATTGCCTTGTTAACTTACAAATACAACACAATTTTGAAATTGCTGGCATTGCCTTCTCATCGACATCCTTTTCAGTCTGCACTGTTCCAACAGCGCGCGCAATTCAGTATTTTGAGAAGGATGAACCAATTCGAACCGCCAATGGTCGTCGATAGGAGAGGGTATCAGGCAGTGGTCAGTATGCAGCTTATGCATAGGAAGACAACTAAGGAGCGTGAATGGGCACATATGAAAGCAAAGTCATGGCCACCTTGGAAGGAGGAGAAGCTCGGTATTGACGCAAGGATTGGTGTAGAGGATGGGGTCAGTCGCGCAAACGAGGCCCTGTCTAGAGCGCGAGAAGCGGGATATGGCCCTAATGACTGGGACGCCGCTGCGGAAGTGCTCTCCGGATGGGATACTGACGGAAGTCCCACGATACAGACCCGTACATATCTTCAGCGTTCATCCCGAAAATCAAATACTGAACCCAAAAGTAACATTGTAGCCCAGGAAGATAGCGCGCTGGTTTGGACTGCACGCGTACGAGCTACTAGGACTTTAGACGAAGCTTGGTCTTGTTTTCTTGCATACAAAGATCGTACAGAAGTCCTCAGCAAAACTGTCTATCACGAAATGCTCGAAAAGATTGTGTCTGGCGCTCGAAGAGGCGTTCCTATTGAAGCAAGCCAAGCAATGGATCTCTATGAAATTGACAAGCCCATGCCGGGTGATGGGAAGGAAGTGCTACCGGGGCCTGAGTCTCCCAAGGAGGCAACGTATGTACCCACACCAGCGCCAGACGTTGACGGGTTCATGCAAATAACGATCAATGACAAGATCAAGATATCAGGGCGGTTCCTAGCTACCGTGCTAATGGCCGCACCATCGTTTGAGAAAGGAGTACAGTACTTGGAAGCGAGTCCGCTGTCAGATCAAGAAGTCTCAACCCTGTTGAATCCGTATGTCACAGGCAACCCAGAAAAGCATCCTGCACTCAAGCGTATTCCACATTATCTTCTAGGTGCCTATATCCGGTTCTTGGTCAAATTTGCACCCAGCATGCCAGACCACAAAGGACACCATCTATTCACTCCAGTGACCACAGGCTTATACCTTAGCCAGCACGAAGAGCAGACGAAGGAAACCCAGCCTGTTCCCTCGTTAATTGACTCAAGTTCCAACAACCAAGTAAATGAGGCACATGAGTCACAGGCTGCGCTCATTAATCCCCTGTCCAGGGCGTTTCACCTTTTAATCTCCCAGAGGCCATGGTATAGACCAGCATGGTATCACGCGCTTCGGGCTCTTGCACGCCCGAAAGCAGTGACAAGGGTCAACTCAAGATTCGTAGACCAAGATCGCGAAGACGTCAGAACTTGGCAGCTCACCTGTCGGCTCCTGGACACAATGCTGGACATCAACTTAGCTGTTGATCTTGACGGTTTTCTCATTCTGTGTACCCATCTGGAGAAGGCGATATTTGCCGCTGAGAGGATGTCTAGGTCGATAAGAGAGGGGGTCAGGGAAGGAAAGATTCTAGCCCAAGTTGACCGCGTCCTAAGCCAAGGCTTACCACTGATCAAGGAGATCTTCAAAGATACCGTCAGGTATCGTGGATATCAACAAGATCTCCCCATCGACGCTGCGAACGTCAAAAACAAGACTGATGAGAGAGTTGAAAGAGAGCTTGCATCGATTAAGGGTAACTCTGCAGAAGATATTGGGGACCATGATATGATCGGAAGCCAGGCATTTTTACCGCCAGCGTGCCTTCTTCCAAGGCTCCTCGAAGTGCCCCATCCAGCCCAACTCCACGCCTTCATCCGTGTTCTAGGTCTCAGTCGAGACTACGGTGGCATACTTGACCTGATTGAATGGATGTCACTTTTTGGCGACGAGATCGACGTTATCAGTGAAGAGTCAATGAATGGTAAAAGCATGATGAGACGGTGCTTGACTGCAACGCGCGTCTTCCTTGAACGAAGCTGGATGGAAGCCCCTCGTGGGGCGTTTGCAGGCCATGCAGGAATCCTGACAGATGTCGAGCCAGCAACTGTGGAGATCGTTAAGGCAGTAGAGGAAGTTGTAATGCAGAACAAGCAGTGGGGTGGATGGCCAACTGAAAGAGAGGTAGATGATTATCGCATGCATGGGAAGTTTCTTTGATCGTTGTACATCTGTCAACCTGCACGATTCTTTGAATACCCGTATATAACATACGACATGACCTACAATCCTACGACGAAATTTGAAAGAAGTGTTTGAGAAACGCCATCGCATTCTTGTAAAGGGGCCGACAGCCTCGGAAACATCTAGAAGGGGTCACCCCCTAACCGTCCAAACCCCCTAACCGTCCACTCGTAGGGCTGAAGCCCGTAGACCCCCGAAACGGCGCCTAAAACCTGCCGTTCGGGGACGGTGCCGACGTTTTTGGGGATCGGTCTTGTCGCCTAAGCAGCGCGCTCTAGGGCGTCCTTTTGGGGGTCTACGGGCTTCAGCCCTACGAGTGGACGGTTAGGGGGTTTGGACGGTTAGGGGGTGACCCCTTCTACCCCGCGCCCGTCTTCGCTCCCTCTCAACCATGCACCCACCACGGCTGAATACACTTACTACACTCGTACACTCCCAAGATTTCTTCACGCGACTCAATCGCCATGCCCGGCTTTCGATCCGCCTCCTCTCCACCGCCCCTGCCCCGTCTTTGATCAAAACCCACAACATCCCCGCCCCGCACGTCGGCCACATCCGAGTCCTGTCCCTCAACAGCCCCCACAACCGCAATGCTTTATCGCGACAGCTCCTCGCCGAGCTCTCAAGCGAGATTGATGACGTAAAGACAGAGGCAGAGGATGAGGCGGCTAAGGGGGAGGCCATTGGGCAGGGCACGCGAGTGCTGATACTGGCGAGTGCGATCGACGAATGCTTCTGCGCTGGAGCGGATCTGAAGGAGAGGAGGAACATGTCTAAAATACAGTACGTGCGGCACACAAGCGCCGTTCCGTTTCAATATATATCTAACATGTAAATGGTACGCAGGACTAATGAGTTCCTTCACACCCTGCGCACCACCCTCAGCACGCTGGAGAAACTTCCCATCCCCACCATCTCCGCTATCTCCTCGGTTGCCTTAGGTGGTGGTCTAGAGCTCGCCCTAGCTACCACCTTGAGGGTGTTTGCATCTGCAGCTACGCTCGGTCTACCAGAGACGCGACTAGGCATCATTCCGGGCGCAGGCGGCACATATCGTCTCAACAAGCTAATTGGAGAAGCGGGCGCCCTCGAGCTCATCCTTACTGGCAGGCGGATCAATGGAAGGGAGGCTAGGAATCTAGGTCTTTGCCAGCACATATGTAAAGAAGACGAGATCCCATTGAGTCATCAGAGGGAAGCGACATTACAGGCAGCGGTGGATATGGCAATGGAGATTTGTCAAGGGGGACCGTCGGCAGTGGGCGCAGCGTTAAGAGCTGTAAAAAGCGGAAGTGAAGAAGGAGAGACGAGGGAGTATGAGGGTATTTTAGATACGCTGGATAGGGGCGAGGCGCTGAAAGCGTTTGTGGAGAAGAGGAAGCCGAAATTTACGGGGAGATGAGACGCTTGAAAGAGATTTGGACGTGGGAATTGAAATTTAAGAGCAGAAAGAAGCCTGTATGGCAACGACCATTGGTCAAAAATGGAGGCACCATTGGGTAGAGAGCACCTTTGCACCGAATACGTGCAGCTCCTCGCCTATTGAGATAAGACCTTGTTCCTGCTCTATGGGGATAAGCCGTGGCGCAATCATTAATACTGATCTTTGCTATCATTCTTGGACTTGGGGTGTAATCCACCGAGGGCAACAGCCACTCGCGGAAAACGCCTGGCATTTGCAGACATTTGGAAGTCTTCTCCCAAATAACAGAGCCTGCTAATTTTTGTGATTGCATATCCTTGCTCCATTTTAGGTGCAAAGCCCATCTTCCATGCTCTTCTCTTACTGCTTTTGCAACTTTCTTTGTTATGTGACCCAGAGTGACCCCATTTTCTCTGCTTAGATATGAACTCCGATGCGATGATCGTGGTCGATATCATACCATGTACCTTTGGGTCGTTCGCTGTAGCGGTTAGCGTTGCTTCGCTGAGGTCAAACTCTTGATCTCTCCTGCTAAGCTTCCTCCTACTGCTGCAACACAGGTAGCAAACCCGAGTTTGTCTGGCAACCGGCAAGACGCATGAATATGTATTCGCTCAATAATGCATCTGTCATACACTCGAAACAGTCTACCAGAATAGCAGAGCGTTTCATGGAGACCGTACTGACACGATATACCATAGGCAATATCAAAAGAGTTCAACCCTAAGGGTTCTGATTGACGGCAGCGCTGAGTACATGTCCAAGCGCGCCGCGGCTAAAGTCCGTTGCCAAGACCTGCAGGTCCATGGCGCATGCATGCATTGTACGATCAACAGCTATCTTCTTTCGTTGTCCAGCACTTGTCTCGCCGTGGCTGCCACTGATGTGACAGCGCTTCAAATCTGCACAATACCAGATGAACCCACATATATCAATACCTCGACAGCATGGAGGGACACCAAATTTTGGGGGCACGACGCCTGCAGCTCGACCAGAAGGGCTACGAATGCCACGCTTCTTCAAGAGGTACGCCAGCTTTTCCGCATGACCGGAAATTATAGTATTCGTTGTCCGGGCTTCTATGTGCTCGGGAAAGACTACAACGCCCCTAGCCGTCGAGAGTTCGCATTGCTGATGCCTTGTGTCTGCATATAGACTGTTCAAGTTCCCACAGATGGACTTCGAGATGGCAATATGGGAGATGACAAGCCTTTTGATAGCGCCTAAGAAAGTCTTCAAGTCGATATACTACCATGTACGTTACCTCCCTCCCAGGCTGAGAAAAGCCAAATGCTAATACTCCTCCAGAAACGTACGCTTCCACCCTTCCATCGTTAGTCGCCGCATAATCCTGACACCGCCCACAGAGACCAAGAACACCTGGCACCGCCCCGACCCGTCCTTCACCTACCTCCTTTCCTTCTTCATGCTCCTGACCGGTATAGCCTGGGGAATAGCATACACCAACTCCGTAGGCGCAGCCGTTCGCCTGACTCTCCTCTTCGTCTTCGTACACTTCCTTGCTGTCTCATTGCTAGTTGCGACTGCGGCGTTCTTCCTGGTAGGGAGACTGCTGGGGCCGGGGATCGCGGGATTACCGGGATGGAGAAGGCAGCAGGGCCTGTTTACGAGAGAGGGGGAGGGGGAACAGTTGGAGTTCGGGTATTGTTTTGATGTGAGTTCGATTATGCAGCCTTTACATGTGAACAGTGGGGGAGAGCTGACTGCAATCCTGGAACAGGTCGCAATACGAGCTTTTTTTCCGGTCTGGGTATTGCTGTATGTTATGCAATTCGTACTGTGGCCGCTGATAGCTAGAGACAATCTGTAAGCATTCATTTGATACAATCAAGTCAATGGAGGTCGATGTGGCTAATAAGAATCACACTGAAGGGTATCGACGTTCTTTGGAAACACATTGTATCTGGTAGCATTTGGCTACTACACTATAGTCTGCTTCCTAGGATACAATGGTATGCGACAGTCCCCATTCCTGCACCAATGATTTGACTGAGGCTGACGGGCATCTCCAGCGCTCCCTTTCCTCCATCACACGGAGCTCCTCCTGTCACCCACCTTCGTATATGCAATATTGTGGTTCGTGAGCTTATTCGGCTTCAACATACCCAAGCATATTGGGCCTCTGCTGGTCATAGGCGCTCGGTAAAAAGACGGCTTATGTTCGTGTTTCGAACATTGTATGATAGAGATGGCATCTAGCGCGGCGTTATGGGAGACCCTGGCATCATTGAAGCGAGCTTGGATTGGAGCATAGCATGCTTTGAGTAAGCATTCCGCCATCACGATTCCAAGTAATATTGAATGCTTGTGTTCCCGTTGACCAACTCTACATGTTCTGGCTTTGATTTACCCTTTCTTATCTTCCTTCGGAGGCAGAATCATTACGTATTCGCGGGTCGACTCACCAAAGGTGATCACATCTTTATCCATGACCTCGACGAAGCGTCTTGCAGGCACACTCTCCCCATTAACCTTCGTCCCATTCGCACTCTCTAAATCAATCACATACGGTTTCACGCCTCCCTTCCTCTCGCCCCACTCGTTCCTCTTCTCCGTATATCGAAATTGTAGCACAGCATGCTGCTTGCTACAACTCGGGTGCTCAGTCGGAAAATCTACCACTGCCCTCTCCCTCCCAAACAGCCAACAAGACCGCTCATGTAACTGTAGCGTCTCAAGCATATCGCGTCCCTTGAAGATGTAGAGCCGCCAGGGCGCAGAAGGCGGGGGTAGACGCGCTTCGGGAGGTTCGTTGTATTTCAGCACGATGTCTGTGTTGGCCACGGTATTCGTTTCTGCGGCAAGTTTCCCGCTCGGAGCGTAGTTGGGCTTCTGCTTCTCAGCTTCTGGTGGGGGTTTGACGACTGCGTCGCTGTTGGGATCTTTGGTGAAGGCATCTTTTTGGGAGGGTAGAGGCGCGTGGGACCGCTTCAAAGGTGGGGTTTTACGTGATGCGGAGCGGGAATTTGATGGTGAACGACGGTGGTGGGCGCGGTGATGAGTAGATTTTCTGGCATGTTCTCGAGAGTCGTACCGTCTTTGCTTTGGGGGAGGGGATCGTGATAAGCTGCGTTTTCGCCTGGAAGAGCCCCGATTATCATGGTGGTTTCCATGTCGCGGCTCTGGCGAGAGGCTGTCTGGTGATCGTCGCTCTTTCCTTTTGGGCCTGTCTCCTCGTGGGCTACGCGAGCGGCGCCCTAACCGGCGGTCTCCCGTTGAGGCTTCACGTTTGTGGCCGCCACTTCTGTTCGACTGTCGATGTTCATCGTAGCTCCGTCTCCTAGTATCCTCCCTTCTACTAGGCCGGTCGTCGTGAGAGCCAGAGGAGTATCTTCTCCTACGTCCCTGTCTACTATCAAATTCTGAGCTCGGATCTGCCATGCTGTTGGGTTAGCTGGGAATAAGAGTTGAAGGCTTGGGAGAATGATAGTGTGGCGCTTGGCGGCTGTGGCGCTAAAACACTCTAGCCTCTTACGAAGCTCAGCATCGTCTCATCTTCGGACTTGCTGCTTCACTGAGCACAAGTGGCCACTGTATTGGAGAACCTGTTCTTGGAGAATTGAACATCAAACGCATCTCTTGTTGCTGCTTCGGTTTTACTCTAAATAAAAAGCATTGATTGAGAATAGAGTAACGAAATTGCTACTAATTCGATCAACAGAGTTGGAAATTGCACAGTCGAAGTGGGCTTGCGAGCATGGAAGACTGTCTAAGTGTAGGAGCAAAGAGTATGGCGTCAATATGAAATGCCAATGGGAATGATTAAGTAAGGACAATTACCTTAACCCTATCTGGATTTGTTTTACTTACTGTCATACATCTTTCAAAGAGATAGCGTTAGCCTAATCGGGCCCACCAGTCTTAATACAGGTCCAACCACAAAATACTACCCGCCGCTAGCAGCGAAAACCGAGCCGTTCCTCGGGTATTCGGGATACCTCCATATACGATGATATCAATGACGAAATCATGGAATGAAGTTATTATAGACTTTACTCAGCGATTTTGTAACCGAAGGAGCTCCAATTCTGGAGTTATCACGGCTGGAAACTGAGCCTTGAAAAAAAGTGTGCACGGCGTATATCTGATATCCTAGGCGTAGAATCTAGCATTTTTCAAATATGCAGCCGCGCTCACAAGATCTCTGGCCCTTGGATAGGCTTGAATGCCCAATATACTGCTTTATTCGAGCGCGTTTTACCCTTGAGTCCATTACACTGGTGTTCGAGATTGCCAATTATTTTGATACCGAGCCTGCGACCTGGTGCTTCATCAACGGCACAATTTGAAGTGCACTCGTTAAGAACCTGATTCTGAAAGTGTTCCTATGTGGCAGAAGCAGCATTGGGCATGAAATGAGAGTCCATAGCCGTTAGTTTGGCAAAATCCGTAGTTTCTATTCATACACCTTGCCTCTCTTTGACTCGCTGAACGACCTTTAGGCTTCTATATACCCTGTTCAGAATCTTCCTATGCCAAATTGCTTTAATCTTGAGCAGCGAAAGTGTAACACACAGCCCACGTTGGTCGACACAAATACATATATACACGCTCAATCGCTAAGAGCTTGTTGAGCGGAAGTGGAGCAACAACAAACCCATCAGAACATACCGCCTCGCTGAAACGCTAAGATGTGGGAGGATCTCCTCCCACCAAAAAGAAGTCATCAACGTTACAGTGAATTGAAAGGGTCCTGCCACATTGGTATCCAATATTCTTACAAAAGCATCTCCTTCGGAAGACTCTAGGCCGTCGTCTCCTCCCCTCCTTCAACATGGGTGTCTTCTGATGGGACCCCCTTGCCATTTTCTCTTTCGGCGTACACCTTCTCCTTCTGGGCCTGCGCAGATTGCAGGCAGTCGATGTAGGTTCTGAACTTGACGATCTCGCGCAGCAAGTAGGAAGACCTGCGCTCCCAGTTCGTCATAGCTTTGGTACTGTTTGGATGGCGAGTTGAGAACTACGGCCTCAGTCAGCATGCGCGGTACCTTTGAATGAAGGGACCACTCACAGCAAGCAACATAGCGGTCCTTAGTTCATTATGCTTCTCCAACTCCTCGGTGATGTTCTTCACATATGTGGAAAGACCTTTGAGCTGATCAACCTCCATAAGGACGCTGGCGACCATAGTCTGCTGCGGCGGCGTCCAATCACTTATCACAACTCTATCGCCAGGAAGTCTCGCCCTGACCACCCCTTGATCTATCGAGCTACGCGAGCTTCTGATAGAACTCTGCAAGCTCGGCCGAGCTCCAGTGCTAGTCACAGCTGATGTCGACGTGTTACGCTCCATGTTCAGGAGTGCGGGGTTGATGACCGAGTCACCCCAGCCGTACTCAATGTTGCTGATGGCCCCTACCATTGGCTCCTTAGATAGGCGAGCGCTCCAGTAGTTCGCTGTCGATACGAATTCTTTCACGATTTCGGGGGTGCCAACATGGAAGAGGTGAACGGCGCCGGTGGGTAGCGAAAGAGCCCAGACGTGTGGCCTGGTCTTTGAGTATCCAGGCGGAGGAAGTGCGCTCGCAATGGTATGGCGCAAAAGAAATGTGCCGAGAGATTCAGCACTGTCTGCCCAATTACCACCACCCACGACGCCGCCTGGAGCCTTTTGGTTTTTGGCTTTCTGACGGAGTGATTTCGCATTCATGCTGAATGAGAAGAGACGCATGTACCCTTTCTCGATGACAGCAAAGCTTTCTACCCAGTTCCGGTCTTTTGCCTTCTTGTCGACAGACTCAAGATGATGCTTGTGTTTGAGAATGCCTTCTTTAGCCCAAGGTGCACCAGCGAGCTCAAGGCTCTCATCTTCGAGCAAAGGTGCTACGCGCAGGTTCTCTTCTTCAACGGCTGTCCCCTCTTCACGGATGATGGCCTGACTGAGAGCATTGGCAAAACCGATAGATTGCTGGTAGTCGCCGTGTGGGAAGTTGGAAGCAAGCGAGTCAATAGATAAAGATGTCTGAGTTTTGCCAAAAGACGAAAATCTGCTCCACGCACTCATGACAGAGGGACTTGTCACCGAAGACTGCTCGTCTATACTTGACCTTCGGCTCGACGCAACGGTGGAAGCAGGATAGAGACGTGGCCTGGATCTGTTCTTTGATTGCCATCTGCCAGTGCCGAGTCTGTTGTCAGAAGCTCGTCCCCTACTATAGCTCATGTTCTCTGATCCAGCCTTGCTCAGCACACTGGGTGTACGACGGAGCATGCTGCTAGTCATAGCAGAAAGGCTATTCGACGTCTGTGATGCTTCTGACGCATGTTCTTCTTTCGTTTCGGTGCCATGTAAAGGCAGTGGCTGTTGGCGAATCGAACTATAAAAGTCCTTGAGGACAATCTCAATTTGGTTCTCCCAGGTGCTCAACTTGCCGTGGAATGGCGTCTTTACCAATGGCCCTGTATCACCCAAAGAGGTATTGTAGTCAAGCGGCGTATGTGGCGGGGTCGATGTGTAGACGGATTGATCCGACGGACGCTGTGATAATCGATAGAGCGGTCTCTGACCCTCGTATGAGCGTCGCGGTTCCGGTGCCTCGTGAAAGGTTGAGGCCTTTGAAGACGCTCGTGTCGGATCGACTCCTGGTCTGAAAGGAGGAAGAGTCGAAGCTCGGGCGTTGGTGAAAGCATCTGGAGCCGCATCTGTGACCACGCGGCGAACAGTCGGAAGAATGTTCTTCAGGTACTGCTGCCTCGTCATCTTTGTTTCGATCTCAGCTTGATGCAAATCAGTGTTGAGAAGCAAAATCGAGTAGCAAATGGTATGCACAACATCTGCTGAATTATTAGCTTGGCTACTACGTGCACAGTATAATACTGACCTGTAGCCTTGAACCCGTGATTGGGATTGCAGGCACACCATCTGTTAGAGAAGGCATCTAGAATACGGTCGACTTGCTGTGCTTCACCCTTAAGGTAGAGCCTACCACAGAGACCTCGCAAAGCAGCTAAGATATTCAGGTCCTGCCAATCGAACAATTCCATATATACTTGCCGTACACGGACGCGCTCTAGAAGCGGCTCCCCAAGCCACGCGGCAGCCATTGACTGGCTTACCAGGCTCTCGTCACCATCGTAGATTTGTCGTGCCTGCGTACGTTCAACATCGGACGGAAGAGTAGGATCAATTTCAACGCTGAGCTTTAGGGCTGTATCCTCTGCGGCCGGTTCAGGGAAGTGAATGTCTTCTTTGGCTTTCTTTGGCAAAGGGCCCAACGTCGATGAAGCAGAGTGATAGTCGCTGATCGGAGAGACCTCAGGGTTGTCGGTAGGGAAAGCGATATCCAGGTCTTTGGCTTCTTCATCACGCTTTCCTGGCTGTAGCCATACTCGATCAATATTTCTTGATGATACAGCGGGAGACGGCTGTTTTCCTGTAGTTGTGAATTGAAATTGTGTAAGCCACTCTCTTGCTTCCGACTTCACAGGTGTGGTGGTCGAAGGGGGTGGCGATGATGGCACATTGCTATCCAGTGTAGACAGCACATTGCGATTTCTTGGCGAATCCAATGGACGTTGAATGGGTAGCTCTCCAACATCTCTCGACCTTGGGTTCGCATTCTCCTTGCGCGGCCTCATGTCTGCTGGAACGCTTGTGGGCGCGGACTCAAGCCTCACGGTGTCAGAGCGTGGAAATTCATTCTCATCAGCAACTCCAAGTATTCTAGTCTCATTATTACTATCATCGTGAAAGAAGGAATTATCATGATGTTTGGAGGATGTTCGATCATCAACTCTGAGATAGGGTCTCTCGGCAGGCCTCTCCCGTCTCGGCGTCGGGAGGTCGCGTGGTTGACGGAGGGGATTGTTAAAGCCAGCGTCTTGCCTTGTATCCTTATGATTTGTATCGGCAGAACCTTTGGCTTGTAATGTATGCGTATGCAAGGGACTACCATCATGTCCAGCGGTACCCGCGAATTGCCTAGCATCTGAACGCATAGGGTCGTCAAGATATGGATTCATCACCTGGCGCAGACTGCTGGCTGGACTTCGCTGAGGATCAATTGAGACTGGCTGATTTGCTTGTAGATGCGGAGGTAGCACCGGAGGTAGAATCATTTCCGATACAGACTTCTTTCGCCGCCTGAAGAACGAAGAGGGCTTCTTGACTAGTGGGGGCTGAACAGCCTCTGGTGGGGGGTGCGAAACGTCTTCCAATGGTGCGGGTTTCGCCAATCTGTGCGGAGTTGGAAAATCATCTCGACTGTTGGCCCGTGTGCCCGAAGTTGTCCTAAGCGGTGGTAATTGTGGCGCATGCAAATCACCCTGCGTGGGCACAGGACCTCTAGAGGATCCGAATACTCTTTTGAAGAAGCCTGGTCGATCTTTCACTGGATCCTTAGCAGCCATTGGAGCTTCCACTCTAAGCGCCGCTATAGGTTCTGAGTACTGTCTCTGTGGACTTGGGTTTCTCGATTGATGAAATGTAGGCATTGGCTGTAGTGGGACTTGTCTTGAGTTCCGCCTTGAGCTCCTTGTTTTCGGCGTTGAAGGCGTTGGGGATTCGTAGCTCCAGCCAAGTTCTCCCTTCTGCTTCTTGTGCGTGTAGCTCCTAGATGCTTTGAGACTGTTCCCCTGTTGTGACGTAGGTGCTGAGGAGGCTGAGTGCACAGATGGCGTCGGAAACGCCGTCGAACGGTTTTTCCTTGGCCCTCCTGGTACGGTCGGTGTAGGTGCCGCTTCGAAGTTGTCATACATGAGCGGCTGTGGTATATTGATAGGTAGTGGTGGAGCAGCCCCAGAGCTTGGAGCTGGATGTACTGCTCGAATTCTTCTCCGGTCGTCAAAGCTTGCTGAGCGCCGCTTATGTGTCGGTGGGTACCGAGACTGCTCGTTCATGTGCCCAAAGTCCGCACTTGACGATCCGCTGCTCTTGCTGCTCTTTCTACCACTCCGAGGTGGTTCTGCTCCAGCATTTCCTGACCGTTGTATCCGAAAGACACTTGCTTGCGTAGAGTTCGCTGCTTCCCCATCAATGTGAACACTGTTTATCCGGCTCAGGGCAGATCGGTAATTTGCACTGCTGTTGCTGCGGCGGCCGCGAAGGGCAAGGGTTCGGTTTGCTGTGTCTTCGGATTGGAAGGAGAGGTCGGAGTTGTAAGATGAGGAGTGTAGATGCCGATGAGAGCTCGTGGGTGGCGCTGTCGATTCCGAGTCCGAGGAGAAGGTTGGTCGTTCTTTGGTAGGTGAGAAGAAGTTTGATTGATCAGGATTGAGGGACATCAGCATATTATCGACGACAGAACGTCGGCCATTGTCGGTCAAAGAGAGGTCATGCGAAATTCTTTCGTCTGGGATGTTCTCATCTGCGGGAGCCCTTGCAGCATTATTGATTTCCATACATGTCTCCCGTGGGACTGTTCGATGCACCTTGGATGCACGCTTTGTCCTAATCTTAGTATTTCCCGGGGTCTGCGGTGTCGGCGGCGCGGAGCCGTTGACGTTGCTTTGGGCTGCAAGACGGAGGCTGAGAGGGGGAGGAGGCTCCGCCCGTTGCATTGAAGGTGCAGGAGTGTCCTTGCGATTTATCATCATGGTTGCGTCGGTACGGTGAGCGTCCGTGCAGATTGGTCCTGATAGCTCCGGCGACCCATCGAAGGGCGCGGGGGACGGCTCACTGGAGCAGAGCTTGACTACAATCACGTCTGGGCAGAGCAACAAAGCTTTGCTTGGGGGAAAATCTTTGATAGCTCTGTTCAAGCGTCGGAATTTGGTTGGTTCAAGGGATCTTTACGCACTACAAGTGGGGTCGAGATTTAAGGGGTTGTGGGATGCTATGCTTGACGCCAAAACCGCTACTCTTACTCCGTACGCCAACAGGGTTCTTTACACGAAGAAGCGTTGACAGTTACTACTTCCAGCTATCCGGATGACCGTTTACAGTTTCTTATAGGTTGACAGGTAAAATGTTGGGCATCAATTGACAGCAAAATCGGGCCTGGAGAACAACGTGTTTCGAGTTCGAATGGCCCCAATGCAATGTCAACTCCGCTATGCTATCCTACAGTGAGCGACTACAAACAAGAAACCTCTCGCGGTCTATACTCCATACCAGCAATTGGCTATTGCAGAAACAGCACACCCTCTTTGAGCAATCGTTGCATGAACCGAGATTTGATACTGACCCCCTTGAAGCTCGCAGAACAACAGTAGATTCGGCGACCAATCAAATCGCTTCCGTTCCTGGCTCCGCTAAGGTTAGCTGCCGATTTCCTCAACTACAAAGGCTTTTAGCGCTTCAAATCGGCGATCGATTCTTCAGCTCGTCGAGCTCGTCACGAGTGAGCGTGTATTCGTGTCGACGAATGTGCGCTATCTCGTACTTTGAGCTGCTTATGATGCAAGCAGTCTGGTCAATCAGAATATTGAATGGCCTGTATGAGAGCCCAATGATGACTCCGCAAGTCAAACAGAGAGCGCGAGGTGTAGGAATAGAAACTAAGGATTTTGGCGAGGCAACGGACATTGATCTTCACACTCTCTGACCGAAAAGCGCCTGTGTAAGCTGGTCTAATAAGGTAGCCGAGAAGGGCTTCCCTAATTTGAGAGTTGCGTCAAATACTTGTTCCATGATTGGGGATCTTACCTTTAGATTGAGCAGAATGTTGCTATTCACTTTGTCTAGAAGCGGGTGTTACGGTGGTTTCAATTCAGTGGCAGTGTTTCTTCACCCTATCATGACCGTTTTCGGTGAAGTGACTTCAGTATAGAACTATTTTAAAGATTAGTGCGCAGCCGATCGAGCGACATCGCTATGGAAAAACATCAGGAGTGAATGCGTTAACACGTATGTACAGGTCAACTCTTGCCTAATAAACTTCACTGAGACTCAAAAGGATTTCAATGACAAAAGGATTTCAATAACGACGTCTTGACCTTCCCTTATAGCGAGACCCGTCCCACGGGCATTGCAGTGTCCAATTGAGTAATGACGACGCCACTCAAGCCCCAGCCTGTCACAGTGGGCCCACTTCATCTGCAGCCGCCCTGGTTACGTGTTGAAGCGAAGCCAGGCCCCTACCTTCCCTTGCCGCGAAGGAGCTAAATTCACGCCAAATTCCAGACAATAGTTTCCGAGATTACTAGCAAGAGCCTCGTGCTGGGACCGTTCTGCGCAGAAAACGTTGAGAAGAGGATTTCCGACGAGCTTCGCAACGAACGATACCACGTCCTGTTGGTGGAGAGTATGGGGATCTCTCCGTGTTTATTCACGAATACCGTGAATTTTACCCTGGATGAATATCATCACCGCTTCCAGGGCATACCCCAGCTGATGGTACGCGGCCTGGCTACACCGGTATTCATTGGTCCCCCAAACTTGGGACAACAAGTGACGAAGTAGACAGTGCGTCGCAGGGCCAAAACAACGGAAATGCGAGATACTTGGAAGCTGCACCTTCACGCCCTGTGCGATAGGCCTGAATAGCCCTGGGACCTACCCGGGGCGTCGCTAGTCAATTGGCCTCTAGAGTTGGTGTCGTGACCGACTTGTCGCCTGTCTTTCTACACATGAGCCACCTCACTTGCTCACTAAACTCAGCAGAAGACATTTTTGGCATTTTTATTAGCCTGAGAGTGCCAGACTTGCATAACAAAGCAATCGACCACAGCAAAGACACTTGATTTTCAAGCCCAATTTGGAAAATCAACTGCCCAAACGCAGCTCAATTTGAGCACTTTACAGATTGAGTCTTCGCGCTTCGGCATGTGTTTCTCCATACTGAAATTTTTTCGCAACTGCAACTTGTATTGACAGCTTACTTGGGAAACATGGCCGGTCCTCTGCCCATGAAGCTTTATTGTAGCATGCCCCCTCACGCCGGGTGGCTCTGCTACGATAGTCGACGGAACTCTTGTCTCCCTTGGATCCTCCATACTTGTCGTAGGATCGACGACAGAGAGCTTTGTTTTGAATGCAGGTAGTCATATGCTCAGCTCTTCTAGAGGTATTGGTGCGATGATCTCGGCCGGCTTGGGTAGGGGTGCTAGCAATGTCGCTGCACCTTTACCAACGCAAACGCCAGGCTCGAATGTTTCGATAAATGGAAATGAAACTGTTGCATTAGCTAGGGGAGCGACAGCCGCCGCTAGATCTTCGGGAAGGCTTGTGAGCTCGACTCTGTACGCTGTAATTTGTATGACGTGGGTTTAGATTACTGCGCCCGCACTGGCCTTTAGCCTCGTAGGGAGACAATCTCACCAATGACTAACATACTTCTGGATCACAGTTTGCTACTGCTGGACTCGATGAAACGAATTAGAATGGTTTGTATGTTCAACCAAAGGCAGCGCTGTTGAATTAGCGCTTGCGGCCTTACTGCGCCCGATTTTGCCTGCTGCTTGCATAAGTCTAGGCAACAAGAATCTCATACAAAGCCCCATCCTTCCTCCCGTATGAGAATGCAACAAGAATCATCCCTTACTCCTTCAAAACAAGATTCCAGATTCAGACACATCTTTTAACAGGGAAAATGGCATTTGACGTGCAGAATTTCCTTGTCATGGCTGTCCAAGACATCTATCTTCTAATGTTGCTTATATTCCTCCTCATTATCCTCGGAGCCATGCTATTCTTCCTCGGTTGGTTTCTGTGGGATATGCTTATCGAACGTCGGCGCGGCTATACGAGGTTCTAAGTATGTAAATGATTTAAGAAGGGGCCGAAGATATAATGTTAAGATCAATTTCATAGCTACGTTTTGTCGTTCAAATATCGCGTAGGGTTCGAGGCTTGCTGACTCTTCTAGGCGACAAATTTAGTTTCTTACTCGACCTCCGAGAGATCCTTGGATGGAATTGTCGCCATTTGCATGCTGGCAGAGGGAGTATGGGCAGATATTGAGGATTACATGAGTGTGGCTGTGCACCACGGCCATTGGATATCATGGCGCGGGGCCAAAGCCCCAGCTCTAAAGCATCTGTGTTGATTCTTGGAACGTCTTTGAGGAGGCATTCACCCAGAGAGGGACTGGTGCTCATGGATTGAACCTCCCCCCACCTCTATACATGGCCAAGAGCAAATCGTGCCGATTAGTATTCTATATTGTATACTCTGACTGTTGAACAAGTGACCTGCATTATATGATATGTACAGCGCGTCGATAATGTAGTGGTGGCGAAGAGGAATGGAGATGAAAAACCGTAACTTAAAGCTTGACTTATAAGTAAGGCGCAACGGTCCGTACACGCGGATACGTAGCCTTGCCATCAGGATGCTCGCAGCCATGCTGCGCCCAGTGCTGCCTGATACTAAGCCAAACTAACCTATGGCATCCTGTTTGAACCAGGCATGGGCAGAATGACATTCGCATTTGAAAGTGAAATATATTCCCCGTGTGAAGTTCGTCATTTCAGTCTTATCCTCAAAAGGTCCAACATGTCTTTCAGCTGCTCAGAGCTCATGACGACCTCACTTTCGGAGACGTCCTTTCTTGTGTTGACCATGCTCTTGGTACCTGCTCTCGGAAGTATCATTTTCTTTATCGGACGTCCTGTGCGGAACGCTTTACCCGAGGACTATCGCGATTACTCTAGCTACTAGAGTGCAAGGAAGTTGCTGCGAACTTGGGGACAGTCGTGGCAGGTATGGGAAGAGCGAGTCCGTTTCGTAATATGTGGGCTCTGTGGCTTATATACATTAGGGGTTACAGTGCCAAAGTAGCTGGCGCCACAGTCGATCCTGAGGGCTGCTGTCACAACCACCGCCGAACCTGCAGAGACACCCCTTCAGCGATTGAGGATTCCTTTCACGCTCTTGAGACAACATCTGTAAAAAAGAAGTCAGAGTGAAATATGCTTTGCCTTGGTTGACGGTTAGGTGATAACTCGGGAAGTCGCTGTCTGCTGGACGGGACGGTATGTTCGGAAGGAAAGAGGAGTAGCTTGGACTACAGTGGAAAGAACGTGTGATTAGCTCTTTAGATGCACGTCGCGAGTAGAGAGCAGATTACCGGTCTTCTGGCAGTGCAAGAAGTGATTGCAGTGAATGTCAGAAGGTCTAACATTGAAGTCTCCCTGAGCATGATTGCTGTCGCACCAGTCACCATCAGGACATTGTATTCTCCCAATACTCTCCCATACCGCGTCACTGAAGGCTCCCAGCTTAACTCCGTCAGAGAGATTCAGGGCTTCTTATCTCCCGGCCTTAGCTGATCCTGCTGATGGAGCAGCATGATGAGCTATGATCATTTCGACACAATTACCGAAAGCCGCTTCCATAGCCACCGATCTGGCGTTGCACCCAAACAGGGCCTTAACATCACCCTTTTTGATTTTGATAGTAGGTGGAAGTGCTTTCAAAGGCTTCATAAAGTCCCAGAGGAGCCAAGATAACTTATCCACTCGAGGCCCAGAAGACACCATCCACTCGTCATCGCACCATGGATAATCTGATGTCCACTTGATACTACTCTCTGTCCAGGCCATTTGTAGACTCTGCAAGGATGGTGCTCCCTGAAGTACCGTGCAGATCTCCTTGAAGTTGGTGGGGAACTGATCAAGGGAATGCTCGGAACGAGTACTGAGTTTTCGAGCGTACAGCCAGTCGAACATTCGGAATCTAATGAACACCTTTCGCATGTACGGCAGGGCGGAGGAGAGCGGAGGTAGCTTGAAAGCAATTGATCGGATGTTAAAATCTTGACCGGCGTAAAGTGTCCAGTAATTCTCTCCGTAGAATACCTGCTTCGCTTCGTGGGAGATCTGATGGTTTGTGATCAGGATCTGAGGGTAGAAGCCGTAGCTGGCGTAGCCTATCGCTTTGTTGTCATCTGGATGATTTAGGCGTAGGGAGCGAGTCGTCCTTAGCGATCGGTAGATCATCATCCTGATTTCCAACGGGAGCTCGAGAAGCGGGAACATCTTAATGAATTTGCTGAGATGTTCCTCGGGAAGCGTGGTTGGTGTATTGATGCTAAAGGGATTTTGCCTTGTGCTTCGTCATGTGCTCGGCTTTAGTCAACCTACACAAACGTCGACATGCGCTTGAGCGCAGAAGGTGGCTCTGAATTTGGAGTGGACTAGTATGGGATATTGGTATTGATGTGTGATTCCAAGGATTGATGAGACAAATGGTCGAGCGAAGAAAGACTGAGCGGTCGTCTTGTTTGGATGCGGGAGTCCGCATCGACCCCTCTCTCGCCTATATTCGCCTAGGTAGGCTGTATCTTGGCGATATCGTTGGAGGAAAGGATCTGCGCAAGAATCTTCCCTTGCTTGTGATTCGTGACTAGCAGCTTTCTAGGCTGTTGCTAGATCTAGTCTAGAAGAAATATTGAGTAGTAAGCCTTATTGACTAATATCGAACAAACAAATCTGATAACGGTAGCCCAGAGATATTGTTATCCCCGGTCGCGATATTAAATAGAGAGTGGTAGTATCAAAAGACCCTAATTAGTATATCAACACCGTTGATTGCCACAACTAGCGCCATTGCTCCCTCCCAGGCTTGGCATTGAGGTTGTAGACTATATGGCAGATTTAGACTCCTGATCTGTGATTCTAGTAGCAAGCAAGGCGCTCAAGCTTATCTAGAGCTGCATAGCCGCGACTTGTTCGCAGCGCTGGAAGATACTGTCACGGTACGCCAAGCCTTATGCTTGATTAGGACTAGCGCGCCCTTGGCACTGGCTACATAGTAGCTTGCAACTCCATAGACTCAAAAGAATCAACTTATTATCAATAAACCAAACTACATCCATTCTATTTATAGTCTAAGTCTTAACTACGTAGTCTATTCTTTAATAGATACTTTTTCTACGGTTCTATATTTATATACTATAATTTCTAATAGTATTCGTAATAGTTAATTAATTAACTAGTAAATTATTAGTTTAATAGTTTAATTCGCCCTTTTCCCCCTTAATATTTAGTTAATTTAATATCTCTAATTAATTTAATTCTAAATTATTTAAATTATAAACTATTAATTAAAATTAATAATATATTAATTTAAACTAGTAGTTTTAGTAGTATTATATAGGGAGGCGGAGTAAGAGTTAATTATCTACTATAATTACCTTAGAGATAGCGCTACCTAGATAGATTTAATATAAAGATTTTTTTTTCGCGTAGATTTTTAAAAATTTTCAATCTTAACTTCTATTAAACTTTAATTATAATTATATTATAAAATAAAATAGGGAATCTCTTCTCTTCCCGGTTAAAAAAAAGAACCGGGGAAAGAAAAAAAAGAGAATAAAAACTCGGTAATTCTCTTCCCTAAAATAGAGAAGAGAAAAGAATAATAAGGAATTCTTTCTTTATTCTCTCTATAAAACTAATACTATAATTTATTAATATACTATTTTAACGCGTATTTTAATTATATTAATCTTTATTTTAACCGCGAGTTATATTAAACGGTCTAGTAAATTTCTAAATACTTTTACTAAATATATTAAATATTTTAATATATTTATTTATATATTTATAAAGATTTAATAATTTAATTATACTAAATATATATAAATATAATAGAGTAACTAGACTAGGTTTATTAATACTAGGTATATTAAATCCTAGACTTTTAATAAATCTTCGATTTAATAATTATAATTTTCTAGGATAACTAAGATTATTTATATTATATAATATTATAATAGTTACTAGTACCGCGCTAGTAGTTTATTTCTATATCGTTTATATTTTCCTTTTACTTCTAGACTTTATTAACTATTTATTTAATTAATAAACTCGTTAAATTACTCGGATATTTTAATATCTAGCTCTTTTATTATTTAATTTTTTATAATTATATTTATCTTTATACCTAGTATTATTTAGTAGTTATTTTATCGCGGAATTCTCCCTCTTAATAATAGTTAAATAAGAATTTAGATCTATATTAAAATCTAAAGAATATAAAAATTAATATATTTAAAATAACTAGTCTCTTTAATTAAAACTTATTATAAATATTATTATAATATTAAATAATAAATAATAAAAAAGGATAATATAAAATAATTTTTATTAATTATTTTATAATTAAATTAAAAGATTAAGAAGCCTAGGATTAATCTATATCTAGATATTAATTAAACTTAATACCGAATAATAAATATTAGAATAAATTAATATATTATATATATCGCTAACTATCTTATAACCGACGAAAAGAAGTAAATTTTAAATTAATCCTTATTTATATCTAATTTAAAATAAAGTAATCGAGGTTATTTATTTAATAAATAAAGAAAAAGAAAGGCCGAAGAGGAGTTAAATAAAAACCTTAATATAGTAAAATTAAGAAACTATTTAATAAATCGTTCCGTAAAAGAGCTTTAAGTAGAGCTAGTTAAAATTATTAATTAAAAAATAATTCGACGAGTAGAAAAAACTTTAACGCGTAATAAGAGATAAATAAATCTATTAATTATAAATTAATAAAGAATAACTTAATAGGCGAAGATCGATACTATTAATAAAATATATATACTAATCTTTATATTAATTTATATTATATTATTTAAACGGGATTAATACGTAGTAATATAATAAGGTTTTTTAGGGTAAATATACGTACGTTATTATAAAAACCGTCGGCGCGTCTTTAAATAAAGAGATAATTATCGATAATAATAAAGATTTAAATTAAATAAATGAGGAGCCCTTAAAGGATTTAGAAAATTCGTTAAAATTAATAAATTATATATTTCAAATTCGATAGAAAATAAATAATATATTATATTATATTAAGACTAGCTTTATAGTAGTTATTAAATATAGTATATAAATCCTATATAAAGAGTATACGGCGTAGTTACGCTATTTATATTATAGTATTATATTATAATTTCTAGTACTCCGGAGTCTTTTTAGAAATAAAAGGCTCGGAGCCCTCGCTCTAACTCTTTAAAAATTAATTCTATTATTTAAATATAAAGATTATTTTCTTATTAAGACTTTATATTTACTTTTATATTATTATAAATATTTTAAATATTATAATTTAATAGTTTTAATCTCTCTTAACTTTTTTAAATAATAATCCGTTAAAAATATAAAAAATCTTTCTAGAAATAATCGTCCCGAAGGCGAGACGTACGGGATTAATACTTTAAACGAAAATATAAGAAATTTACCGGAGAATATTAATTTTACGGTAAATTAATAATTTATAAAATTAAAATATAAGTAGAAAGCCTTTAAAAAAGAGGCCTCTATTATTATAATTTAAAAGAATATCGAAAATTTATAACGTATTATTATAGGTAAAGGAGATAAGGAAATTAAAAATAATCCTTAAAAATTAAATATAAAAGACGAAAACGGCCCGACGGTAGACCGTAGTTAAATCGGTTTTAATATAAATTAAAGTAATTTACGACTATCGAAACTATAAGATTTTTATACGAAAAATTCGTAAAACTATTAAGAATAAATTTATAACGTAGAGACCGCGTTTTATTTAATACCCGTAAACTTTCGAATAAATAAAAAAAAGATTTTATATATAATACCCTATTTAAAGAAGTAAATTAAGAAGTTATAAAATAAATATAAAGAACTTTATTTAATAAATCTATTAATATAAAAGTTCTTTACGGATTATTTATTTAACGTAATTAAAGACCCTTTAAATCGAGTTATAAATACGAATCTTAAATACTAATATATACGTTAGAGGAATAATTAATCGGTACGAGATTTCGATATTTATTTTAATACTCTAAAAACCGAATTACTTCTTTACGATAAAGAGTAATAAATAATTTATTTAATAACCCGTTTAAGATTTAATATTTTAAAAGAAGTTAACCGAGTTTAAAGTATCCTTATTAAGCGAACCGAATTTATATTATTTACAACGCGTTACGAACGTAATCTTAATCGAGACTTTAAGATATAAGATAATAATTAAGATAATTAATTAAGACCTCGGAAGAGGTATAAAAAGGGGTTTAAAAACGAAGATAATAAAAATAAATCTAATATAAAGGGATAAGATTTTAATAAGAGTAATCGTAGAAATATAAATAAAACGTTTACGACTCGCGCGAGCGATAAGAATCTTAAGGATATTAAATACTTTAATTATTATAAATTCGGCCATTACTTTAATAAATATCTAGAGAAGAAAATAAAGATTATTAATTATATCGGTAATTATACCGCCGAGTTAAAAAATAATAAACTTTTAGGGAAGTCTTTATTTTAAGGGAATAAAATAAAATAAAAACCCGACCGAGTATAAATATCGATAACGAAGTTATTACGAACCTAATTAATATCGATATAAAAATTATTCGTATTAAAATAGATAAAGATCTAGGAGCGGAGATGAATATTATTAATAAAATATTTATATAATAATATAATTTAAAGTATTTTAAAAATAAGTCGTTACCGACTCCTAAATAAATAAACGGGTAATTTATTTATTATTATAATATTTATAATATCGTCTACCGGTTAACCGATTTATAGGGATAAATTAAAGAGTATAATAATATCTTTTATTTTATTAATAAAAAAGGCTCGCCTATTATTATAAATATACCGGTTATAAAAAAGAAAAAGATTTAAACCGATTATAATATATATATCTAACGGTTCGGTATCGCGCTAAATACGTATATATTAAAATTATTTAAGGACTTTACGAAATTATTAAAGACGTAGTTAATTATATATATATTAATTTATATTAAGGCTAGTCTCTTTAATTAAAATCTTATTAATAAAAAAAATGTTAAGAAAAGCGATACTACCGTTAATATAATATTTTCTAATAGTTTCGTTATTATACCGCCTACGCTTCCTAACGAATTTATAAATTTTAATAATATCTTTTTAAATAAAGAAGTAAGTCGATTACTATTATATAAAAGCGGCGATTATATAATTAATATAAAGAGTAACCCGTTATACGGGCCTCTTTATAATTTATCGAATTTAAAATTAATAAAGTTAAAGAGATACCTAGATAACGCCTTAATAAAGGGTTAGATTAAATACTCCGTAAACCCCGCCGGGGCTCCTATCCTTTTTATTTTAAAAAAAGATAATAAACTACGATTATATATCGACTACCGAGGTTTTAATAAAATTATTATTAAGAATTATTACCCGTTATTCTTAATTAATAAGACGCTAGACCGCTTAAATAATATTATATAATTCACGAAGTTTAATTTAAAAGATATTTATTATTAAATAAGAATTAAGGAAGGCGATAAATAGAAGATAATATTTCGTACGCGGTATAATCTTTTCGAATATATAGTAATATTATTTAATTTAACGAATATACCTACTACTTTTTAAACCTATATTAATAAATCGTTAACGGGTTTAATAAATATATTTTATATCGTTTATCTAGATAATATCTTAGTTTATTTAAATTTAAAAGAGGAGTATATTAATTATATATAATAAGTACTCGAACGCTTATAAAAATATTCCTTATTCGCGAGTTTTAAGAAATACGAGTTCTTTACTCGGTTAATTAAATTTCTAAAATTTATTATAAATACCGAAAGTATATCGATAGACGAATATAGGATTAATATAATTTAGTCCTAGCCAAAACCAAAGTCCTTTTATAACGTATAAGTATTTTTAGATTTTATTAATTTTTACCGTCGATTTATCTATCGTTATTCGTAGATAATAGGTTTATTAACGGGTTTATTAAAAAGTAGTTAAGATAATAAAAAATTTGGTTTATTTAAATAACCTAAAGAGGTAGAGTAAATATTTTACCTACTTCGCGATTTATTCTTATATATACTTATTTTAATATACTTTAATCTAGAATTAAAAATTCGGATTAAGATAAATACTTCTAATTTTACTATAACTACGATTTTAATATAGTTATAAAATAATAACGAATAATATCCCGTCGCTTTCTAGTCCCGTAAGATATAAGATTTAAAAGTTCGATATAAGATTTGTAATAAAGAGCTCCTCGTAATTATTATAATATTTAAATAATAACGATACTACCTCGAGGGTAATTTATATAAAGTAGAAGTCTTAATTAATTATAATAACCTAAGGGGTTTTATAAATATTAAATAATTAAATAATTACTAGGTGCGCTAGGTAATAAGATTTTTATCTTTTAATTTCTTAATTTTATATTATTTTAAGAAGAGTAACCTAGCCGATAATCTTTTACGTCGTTTTAATTATAAAGACTAGAATAACTTTTTAAATAATATATTACTTATATTATAATAAAAGTTATTAAATTTAAAAAGTACTAGTTAAGGCTTTATTTTTACTACGATATAAGATATATTCGTAAATATAGAAGATTTAAATATAAATAATACTTCGCCGGCGTTAAATAATATATCCGTAGATATCGCGTAAAATTTAATATATATAAAATTTACGTTACTAGGGTCTTTAAAGCTTATCGTAAAAAAGATATATCTTTCGGTAGTATATTTATTTAGGCCTAAGGAGTTAATACTTAAACGGGAAATTCTAAGGAATTTAAATAAGATATTTATTTAAATCGATTATAATATAGTAGAGGAATTATTTAACTTTATCGCTAGAATTATAGGCTATAAACTATTTATTCTACGTATTATTATTAAATTAATAGTATTTTACGAAACGGTTTATAACGCTAAAAGTTTATTAATAATTAAAATAATTCGCGCTTCATAAAAGGATAATTCCTTCTCGTAAATAAGAATCGCCGAAATTATATAGGCGGATTATTAGCGTTCCGCCGGAGTATAAATTTTAAATTCTATATTAATTCTTAAATATAATAATAAGATTTATATATTTAAAGAAAGATTAATCCGCGAAGAATTATTAAAACGATATTATAACGATATATTAACGGGGTACTTTAATATTAAGAAAATAATAAAGTTATTTATTAAAAAATATTTCTAGAGTACTCTTAAGGCTGATATATAAAAATATATCGATATATATAATATATACTAGCGGGTTAAGGTATATCGATACCGCTTAGTTCTCTATTATATCCTACGGGGTCGTAGAAAGAAATTATAATAAATTTTATTATTAATTTACCTTTAAATAAACGATATAAACGCGTTTATAACGCGGTCTTTATAGTTATAAATAAGTATATAAAGATATTACGATATATCTTAATTATTAAAATAATCGACTCTACGGGGTTAATAGAGTTAATTTTCGAAGAAATTATCTTAAAGTTTAGAGTTCTTAATAAAATTATTTCTAATAAAGATTTTATCTTTATAAATATATTTTAATTAAAAATATATTATTTAATAAAAATTAAGAGGCGCCTAAACACCGTATTTTATTTATAAACGGATAATTAGATAGAACGCTAGAACTAAACCCTAGAATATTATTTAAAAACCTTTTATTTAAGCGAGTAAAATAACTAAATAGTACTTTTACTTATAATAAAATAAGTATACTATAATACGTAATATACGATAATAAAATAAATATTATTTATAATTATATATAGTTATAATCCTTCTCTTAAACCGCGTCTCGAGGGCGAGACGTACGGGGGGGAAATACCGTCGGTATAAAAAAAAATTAAAAAATTAACTACTTTAAGAGAGTACTTAATAAAAGTATAAACTATCGCGGTCGAAATATTAAAACGTAGTTATAATAGAAGGTATAAACCGAAATCATTTAATATAAATAACCTTATATTATTATTAATTAAAAACTTAACGTAAAAATAACTAAATAAGAAACTCTCTTATAAAGTAATTAGACTATTTAAGATTTTGGATACCGTCGGAATATAAGTATACCGCCTAGGATTATTAACTAGTTATCGTATTTATAATATTTTCTATATATCGCTTCTAAAGTCGTATTATTAACGGTAGAGCGATATTTCGATTCTTAATATACCTCTACCGGAATTAATAAATAATATAAACGAATAAAAAATAGAAGAGGTACTAAAAAAGAAAAAGATAAAGAGCGAGGTACTTTATTTTATAAAATAACTAGGATAACTAGAGACTTTTAACGAATAAATTAATATAGATACTTTAGATAACGCGCTAGAACTACGAGAAATATTCGAAGAGAATACGAAGATAAAAAAGGTATAGAAAGCGAAGAGTAAGAAAAGAAAGTATTATTAATTACTAACTATTATCAATTATTTCTTATTAATAAACTTCGAGCGAGACGTATCTTTACGATTAATAAAGTATTTATAAATAGGTTTATATCTAAAGCGGCTAACTTTTTTAATATTAAAACTCGGTTATTTACGAGTAAGACCGGGGCCGGGAATTTGAATTAAAAAATAAAAGATAAAAATAAAACTAAGACTAGAATTATTAACTTTATTTTTAACTTCTTCCTTAAAAGCCTCGTAAGAAAATATCAATTTATTTAAAATATAACGACTCGTACCCTTTATACCGCCGTATTAAAGGCGAGGCTCTATAGGAGTTTTAACTAAAAGAGTTTTATAATTAAATATTATAACTCTTTATATACCGCTAGAGAATAAAGTAGGATCGATAGTACCGAGATCATCGATAATAAATATATTAAATTAATCGGTAACGGGATTAAGGCCGGGAGAAGAGTCGTATTTAAAAATATTTTATATATAACGCGTACGAACCTTATCTTCGTCTTTATCGTCGGCTTTATCTTCGTCCGTCGATTCGAGAAAATCGTTAGGTTAATACTATATAGTCTTATTTTAAAGCGTACCCGTATCCCGTATCGATAAAGCGGGAGACCGTATAAACTTTTTCTAAATATAATACCCGTATATTCCGCTATCTATAACTCCGAGTAGGTTTATTAAATATCTTATTACTATTTATTAATAAATTATATATTAAGTTAGTTTAAGCCCGTAAACGATTTATCTAGTTATTTAATTTATATAGTTTAAATTATAGGTTAAATATAATATATAGTAATATTAATCGCGTATTTACTCGTATATTTATATAAATATCGTATATTAATACTAATAATCTACCGCGTTTATTAAACGTATTTATTATTTATAATATTTAATAAACGTTTTTACACGACTTTATGAACTTAAATATATTATATATTAAAACTTATTTAGTTTTAAGGCTCGACTGGCTAGAGTTTAAATTACTCGGTCTATAACTTTATTTTATTAAAATAGGATTACGCTTTTTTATTTAACTTCCGTCGCTCTTTTTAAAACGTAGCCCTCTCGGTAATAACTATATCGATATAAATCTTACTATACTTAGTTATTAAATAAATATAATATATTATAGGGATTATCTTCTATTAGTTTAATATATTTTTATAAATTTAAAACTAAATTTATAAAGAGATACGGGAGTAATTATATATTAATATTAATAATAGTACTCGTAGAGTATTACCTAGAATTAATCTAGTAGAATATTAATCTTATTTATTAATATATAATAATAAATAGGTCCGAGTAGTACCCTAGATAATTATATACGAGTAGAGATAAATATTATTCTTAAAAGGGTAAATAATATTATAATTAATAATTATACTAAGTATAGGATTACTATTTTTATTAACTATAGAATTTATAAAAGAGAAGAAGCGAATATAATAATACTTCTCGATAACTACGATAATGAATTTAATTTTATTACTAGGATAATTCTAGCCTAAATCCGTAAATAAATACTTTATATTAATAACTTTATACTTTAAAAATAAATTAAATTAATCTTTAAAAATACTATTACGGAAATAGTAAACGTATTTAGGTAAATTACCCCCGTTAATATTCTTCTATTATTAATCTACTAAAGGACGAAGTATAAAGTTAATATTATTAAAAATAATTATCTTAATACGGGAATTATTTATCTCGACTATAATAATATAATAAGAGGTAGTTTAATTAATAAAGATAATTATAATAATTATAGAAGTTTACTCTAGGCCGGGTATCGTATAGAAGATATTAATACCGATAATTATCGTCGGCTCTTTAAAGTATTTAGTTTTTAATTTAATTATAAAGATAATACCCCTAAATTTATAATTAAATTTCATAACTATATTAAAATAGTATTAAGGGGTATTCTTAATAATATTACTCGCCTAAATATATTACGATATAACTCCGAAACGGATATTATAATTACGTTTAATCCGATTATAAATATCGGCGCTTTTATTATTAAAAATAACTAGAAGTATCTAGGGACCTATCTTCGTTTAGTTTCTAACAATTATAAATATTATATTAATAACCTCGCCGTTATTAATATAGTCGTTAATAACGGGAGAATTAATATTCTCGACTTTTCTATTATATCTACGATAAAGTTTTATAAAGTTTTTCTTAAAGTTATTTACCTATTTATTAATTATAAGCGCTCGACGATTTTTATTTAATTTTAAAATATAAATACTTTAAAACTTTTATAACTAAGTATTAAAGAAGAGAAATATCTTTCCGTATAAATCTTAACGACTAGAAAAGATAAGTTTAATTATAGAATTTTATACGAAGAGTACTTTAAATAACTCGAGAATACGAGTATTAATCTTTAATATCTCCGAATTAATAATAAGACTATAATCGTTAAATATAGGATTATTAGACTATTTTAGTATATCTAAATCTTTTTAAATTTATAGAATTTACGATTATTTTATCTCCTCTATATTATCGAACTTTTTTTAAATATTAATACCGCTAGTTTACCCTCTTAATATCTCTTTTTATAAATATCGTTATTCTCTCGTTATACCCCTATAATAATAAATTACTTATTTTTTTATAATTAATTATACTTATTTTACTCGCTTTCGTTATTATAAATATACTTCTTTAAGACTTCGCGGAGTTTATAACTCTCCGACTCCTTTATAGAGCCTTTTATTATTTAATATATTTATTATCGAGCTCTTTATTTATTATAAATAATTATATCTACTTTAAAAATTATATTTACGAATTTAATTATATATATCGCGCGGTTTTAATTAATTCGATTAATACGATATATAGCCTAGTTTTTAATACTTATTAATTACTCGGAGTTAAAGATAATAATATATTTAGAGGCCGTAAATATCCACCTTATATTTAAAAGTATAATAGATTTTACTAGAAATTAAAGTATAGGTTCCGAGGACGTATTTTTTATACTATCTTTACCCTCCTAAAAAAGTCTAACGATTTTAGTTTATTTTAATTTAAATATACTTTTATAAATTAAAGCGATAGACCTTTTTTATATTAAATAGATTATTTATATTAAAAAAAATACGATATTCCTAGCGTAGGATAAGGCCTACGTTATAGTATAAAATTCCGTTAAAAATATTTACCTAGTAAATAATAAAAGTTAAAATAAAGAATATAATTATAATAATTATCTTCGTATTAATTCCTTATATTTTATTTCTAAGAATATTTAATACTCGTATTTTAAGATAATTATTTACTCCGGCGATTTAATTAATACTCTTTTTAAAAGTTAAATTCTTTTATTTTGATTTATAAAGTTTCTCTTTCTTTAATTTAAATTAATTATTATTCTTTAATTTATTACCCGTTAATTTAAAGTCCTTCGTATCTTTATAAAGAGCTAGTTTAAGGAATAACGATAAAATTCTAATATAATATACGGCCGCGAGTTATAAATATACCGTAACCTTTAATATAATATTTTTCTTATAACTCGTAAAGGCGAGTATAATATTACGATAAATTTATCGAACTCTTTAATTTATTTCTTTAAAATAACGTTTTAATAATAATTCGTATTATTATAAATAACCTAAAAAGTAGTTAAAATAATAATTAAATTTAAATTTAATTAACGGTTTCTTGAAAAAAGTAAAGTCTAGTATATATCGTACCTAAAGTATTCGAATAATAATAGTTATAGTCTTTTTATACTACTTGTACTCGTCTTTAATATCGTTATTATTATATATACTCCGGATAAAACTTTTATACCTTTTACTAATTTTAATAAATTTATCTTTTATATAATATTTTAGGCGTTTACGCGCTTTATTTAAACGAGAGTAATCTTTTTTAAAGAGTAATATAATTTATTTATTATTTATAAACGTATTTATTTAATTTATTATCGTCCTCGATAATAATTTAAACGGAGTCCTATTAATCAAAATCTTTTAAAGTTTTTAACCCGGTATTATATTATCGATTTTCTAAATTTTAGTAATCGTCTCTATAGTTTTATTATTCTCGGTATATACTTTATCTACTACGATTCTACCCTATTTTATATTTTATTAATATTATTATTTTTATATCCTAACTTTATTACCCCTCTTTTTTACCGCGGGAATTTTATTCGTTAAAACTTTATCGATTTAATTAGGAAACGAGGTTAAAGATATAAAATAAAGTACTTTTAAAAAATTATAATCTTCGTTAAAATAAAGAACCTATTTTAATTTTATTAAAAGATCGCGATTTAATATATTTAGTTTTACGATATAGGTTTTTAATTTAAAATTATTATAAATTTATTATAATACCTACCTAAAAGTTTTATTCTTTTATTTTATTTATATATTTATTAAATTTAGTTAATAGGATAGTAAACCCGTAGGGGGAAAGAAAAGATTAAGGCCGTAACTTAGTATAAATTTTTTAAATATACTAGAATCGATATATATATATATTAAATCCCTTAGGGGTTCTTAAACGGGTAATATATTTTAAATAATTAAAGATCCTTCGTTATTCCCTCCGTAAAATATAAGTTATATCTCTTTTCCTTTTTAACTTTCTTTATATCTTTATAATTTAATATAAATAAATAATTTAGGTAAATTATACCGAGAGCCTATAAAATTTAAACCCCTTATTAATTATTAATTCTAAACTTAATAAAAGTTAGTTATATTATCTTTTTAAATTCTATAATATCTACGAGGTATCCCCCGTTTTAGAAGACTTTTATTTCGAATAAAACGAATATACCGAGTATCTAGAATTAGATAAAACTTATTATTATTCTTTTTATATAAATCTTTTTTCCGGTTTTATAATCTTTAATATTATTTAATTTAAAAAGAAAGTAATAATCCTCCTATCTTCTATTATTTCGGTATATATATTTCGTTACTTTAATAAGTTATACGTTCGATAATTTAATTTAATTTATTAACTTTAGTATTTAAACCTAGTTATTAATTTATTTATCCTTCGTCTTTTCTTTTAGGGACTTTTTAATATCTTCTTTTTCCTTAATCGAAATATCTTCTACTTCGTTTTACTCCGGGATAAATACTAGTTTAAATATTTAATTAATAACTACGCGTTTAACTACTTTCTCGTTATACGCGGTTTTAGTATCCGTAAAGTCTTTCTATAATTATTTAAATAAATCGTTTACCGTAAACGGGATTAGTCGAGTTATTATTATTAATTATACTATATCTACTAGCGGTTAATTATTTATTATAATTTAATTAACTCTCTTATTATCGCGCGTTATAGGGGTTCCGTTATTCTTCGTACTTCGATTATTATTATTTTTACTCCTAAGGTTATTAATAAAGACTTATAAAAACTATATCGTTTTATTATTTATACTCGTCTTAAGATTAATTAAATCGTTAGAGATTTTAATAAGAGAAACGTTATATAAAACCGACTTAAAGTATATATTAAGATTAATAGGCTAATTTTCCTTAATCGGGAACCTAGAGTATATATTAGGACGGGTATTATTATTCTTAATAATCCGGAATATACGCGGTATACTAGGACGGTTATTTTTCGGTCGTTTTTACTCTCGACGTTTATCGAACTCACTTTATAAATTTATTATTTAATTAATATCCATTAATTATTTATTTAGTAGTTACTTTTATTTACCGTTTTTATTTACGATATTTATTTTATATTTACGTTTTCCTCGCTTTAGACTATAGATCTCGTCTTCGGAATTATCTTTTATTATTATTTCTACTACTCGATATTAACCGTATACCGTAAATAGTATTAAGAAACGGAATAAGAGTTTATTTACCTCGAGATTTTACTATCTTTATTAAAGATAAAAAGAGTTATTAAATTAATCCCTAGTTTACTAGTATAAGTTTAAATATAGAGTCGGTATTCTCGTTATCGATAATTTCTTTAATTACTCCGCGGAGTTAACGGTTCTTTAATAATTTAATTATAAATCTACTTCTTTAGTATTTAAACTAGATTTTTAATAATAACGAAGTATTTAACCCTAGATCTTCGCTTAAATATTTAATAAATATTAATAATATTATATTTAATATTATCTTTTTTAAATTTAACGGAGGGTTAATTAACCTAGCGATATCCGCGAGAATAAATCTAATTATTAAATTATTATATCTTATTTTAAGATTAATATCTAGTAGATTAGATTCTTATATAACCGCGTAATTTATCTACTACTTTAATATAACGGGTAATAATATAGTATCTTTTATCCGCGTTTAATTTAATACCTCGCTAGGAGATAAAAAAGATTATTATAATTAATTTAATTTACGTAATAACTTTTCGCTAGTATCTTTTAGTTACTATCTCGTATTATAGACGATATATTATATTAAAATAAAGAGGGTACTCTAAATATCGTTATTATTTAAATTATTAAAAAGTTTTAGAGTATTATTTTTATATTTTAAAATTAAAATAGTAATAAACTCGTTTTTAGTAGCCCTAGTTACGTATTATTTAAAATCCGTTAAAAAGTTCGATATTAATTATATTTTAATCTCTTTTTTTATTAATTCCTAGTCTTCACCCTCCGTAATAATCTTTAAATAGAACTCTATTAAATTTTTAAAAATAAAATTAAATTCGTTATTATTATAATTTTCGTATTTATATAAAAGTATCGTAATCTTAACCTTAATAATATAGAGTAGGTAACGTAATTTCTAGTTCTAGTATATTACTTATAATTTTATAAATAAGATCGTAATCGTAGTTTAATTATATCTTTTAATAATAATTATAGGTTCTAGTAATAGGGCTCGTGGTTAATTAAAAATAATATTTATATATAAAAATCGCTCGCGGTCGGTATTTATATTCACTTTACTCGGTTCGATCTCTTTATTTAATAATTATAACTACCGTACCCTTTACGTATAAAGGCTAGTAGGAAGAGTAGTCGATTATATATATATAATAACTTATTAATTATATATAGTACGTTCTATAGTTAGGGTATTATTTATAGTTAATAAATTTATTAAAATAAAAGGGAAGGTAAAATTAAACCGCCCTACTATTTATTAAAGAAAAGTAAATATAACGTATTATTTTCTAGGCTATATATAAGGGGTATTATTCCGAAATAACGCGATATATATAATATTCTTATTATAGTTCTAATATTTTTTATATAGATAACTCGTACCTAGTTAGGGTAAATAAATTATTAAAGGCGTTTTACGTATTATAATTACTTCTTTATAAAGAGGTTAATAAAGAAGTTTTTAATAAACTATAAAATTTATTAATTTATAATTTTATTTTATAATAATAAGTACTCGTTAGTTTTTTAAACCCCCGAAAATTTATTAAATTTTCTACTTTTACTTATATTTAATATAGTAAATTAAGTAGCCTTAGGTTTAATATAATATTTAATTTTATATTCTCGTTAAATCCTTAACTATATATATTACCGTTATTAATATTAAAGATTATTATATATCCTATACTACGGCCTCTTCTTTAACTATATATATCGTCGATAATAGGAGTCGTTAGATTCCTTATATTAATATTAAATCCCGAAGTAATTAGGTCCTAAATATTATAAACTTCTATAATATCTTAATTATTATTAAATCCCTCGGTATTTCTAGTTCTTTCTTTTATATATATAATATTATTAAGATCTTCCTTCGATTAATTTATTATATATAAATCCTTATTTTAAAAGTTATCGTCCGAGTTTAAATCGTAGTTATATTTAATAAAATTAAATACTAGGAGCTCTTCTTCGTATTTAATATAAGTATCTATTCCTTTTAAAAGTCTTTATAGATAATTATAGTAGAATTATTTATATTTCTTCTTGTATAATTAAATCTTTATTTAGTTTATAATAATTGTTAAAGCGTCGCCTACGCGAGAAACCTTAATAAAAATACGGGGATTAAAGAATATAAAGCTTAACTTCTCGAATCCTATTATATAAAGAATTATTATAGATTTCTCTTCGCCTTAGTAATTATTAATAATTCTAGTATTTATATCTTCTAATCCTATAGTAAGCGCTAGCGCTCGTTTTATAAAATTAATTTATACGAGATAATTTACGAGGATAAGAATGTTTTTAGTTTTAATTCCTTTTTAGATATAATATTAATAGGGTATATAATAAGTTATAACTCCCGTTTATTTTAACCGGATTAAGAGAAACCTATTTTATAATATTATCCGTCGGTATTAATCTAGATAAAGTTTATAGGGGTATTAAATAAATCTTTATATACTTCGGTAATTATAGCGGTATTAAGGCGACCGGCCGGATTTATTATAAAAATAATAAAGTTTCTATACTAAATTCTAAAAATAATATTAATAATATTTATAATAATTCGGTATTATTTTATTAAATTATATTTAGGGTAGTTTAAAATTACCTAACGTTTATATATATTTTTATTTATTTATTTAGTAAAAGAATTATACTTTATATTTACTTTTTAAACGGTAGTTATTTATCGTCTCTTAATAAATATATAATAATTTTATATTATATTAAGGTAACGAAGAGCTCCTCGTTATCAATTTTATTAATTTTTTAAATAATAATATAATCGCCTTTAAAATTCTTCTTTAAGATTATATAACCCGAATTAATAAAAATTATAATAACGATAACGACGTCCTTTATAAAGATATCCTTTAAAAGTAATAATTCGAGTATTTTAAATATATAATATTCCTCCTCGTTATCGAACGTATCGCCGTTCTTAACTTTATAGAATATCTCGCGGAAATATTTATAAAGTTTTTAGCGGTAGGTTATATTCCCGGTTTCGTTTAATTTATATTTAGTATTTTTTTTTACTATTTATTATAATTCTTTAATTTTTTAAAAAATTACGTTTTTAAATATAAACCCCGCTTTACCCCCGTAATCCTCGAAATCTATATTATCTATTAAGATAATATCTTCGTTATCGTAATTAATAAGATCGTTATTATTATAATCCGAGCCTCTTTATCTTTAATTACTTTACGATTTATCGGGTTAAAGAGTATTATTAATTTATATTATATTAATTTAAAGATCGCTCTCGCTTTATAACTCGTTATTTTTAATAATTTTATTATCGTTTAATTATACGCCTTTAGGGGTATTATTACCGTTTATAATAATATTATTAATAAAAATAGGATTAATATTTAGGTTAAATCGACTAAAAAGGTTTATAATTTATAATTATAAAATACCGAAGCTCGTATTATAAAGTATATAATAACGGTTTATAATATTGATAAGTATCTCTTTAGTTTTATTTATTATAGTTACCGCGAGCCGATTATATTAACTTTAAAGGAGCGAAGAGCTAAATTACTATCGTAAATTATTAATATTATAAATTATATATCGTTAGTTCTTATTTTAGACGACGGCCTATTCGGTTATAAATAAATAAAAGCGAACTATATATTTCTTTATAATTTTAATTTCTTTTTTACCGAGCCGAGTAAATTCGGTATTTAACTTTATAATAAAAGAGTCTATTATTTTATTTATTAAATTTAAGACCTTTACTTTTTTACCGGCCGATATAAATAATATAATAATAACTATATCGAGTTTTATCTTCCCGGTTCCTTATAGTCTCTTTAAAAGTCCGAGGATATTAAGTATATATAATAAATATTTTAATATACCTACTTAAGATTTATTTAAATAAATATTTTATTATCCGAGTTTAATCTTAAAATTTATTCCTTAAAGAATATTAATTACGATCTAGGTATATAAATCTTATCCGATAATAAATCGTTATTATCGAGGGTTATAGATATAATTTATATTTTCTTTATATACGGGATTTAGTATCTTAATAACGGTTAGTTTAAATTTATATAAGATATCGGATAAAAGAGAAACGACTTTAATTATTATTAACTCCGCGTCGAAATAGAACTTCTCGAACTCTTCGTGTAATATATTTTACGGGTCTATTAAATTAAAGACTAACTCTAATTTTAAATTATTCTAGTCGTTCTTTTCGTATTTCTAAAGGCGGTTAAATATAATAATATAATCGAGTAAATTAATATAAGGAAAGGGTCTTAGTAAAATAATTATTATTTATTCTTTAATAAGAAATTTAATTACGAAGTTATCTTCCGTCGAAAAACGATATTCGTAGTTCGAGGGTAGGCGGAGGAGGTTTATATAAATATAATTACCCCTTAATATAATTATTAGGGCGCGTAGTTAATATTCCCGGAGCTAAAAATTCTTAACGTCTTTTATCTCGTTTTTCTTTTAATAAATAATAGATATACCCTCGGTAGTTTAGTACTCGTTATTATTAATATATATTAAATTAAATAGTAAATTAATTTTTAGACGATTTATTATTAATATAATTTAATCTTTTTAAACTTTATATTTCGTATCGGCTAAACTATTAAATTAATAAATATATAGTATATATACTCGCTCGAGATTAAATATAAATAATATTTCGTTATATAGAATAAAAAATAAATCCGCCTCCGAGGTCGAAAAGAAAATAATAAATTTAATTATATCGTTTTTTAGTTTAATAAATATATCGAGTAACTAATTTTAAATATATTAGAAAACGCCTAGATTACCGGTTTTTTATAGGATTTCCTTTAATCTACGCCTTCGCTAGGCGGAACGAAAATTCTATATATATTAATTACTTTATAATATAGTAGATAACTACTCCGATCTCCTATAATTTAATATAATAATCGAGGTATATTTATTTAATAAAATTATTTTAGGCGGGCTTATTTATAAAAGCCTTAAAATATATATAAATTAATAACTCGTTTTAAATATCGTTTATAGTATTTAGCCGGAATATTTAAATATAGAGTAATTATTTTTCGCGAGAATAATCGGGAGTAGGTCTTTCTTTATCGATAAAAGCCTTAATCTAGATACGTATATTAAATAATTAATTATTATTCTCGTTTATATAAATCTTATATATTACGCGGGTACCTTCGTTTTTAAATTATTTAATAAATTTATTTTAACCTTCGAAGATAATTCTCGTTTTATATAAAGAGTTCTTTTTCTTTATAAACGTAGTATTATTATCGGTTTACTCTCTAATAAAATTATCGGCTTCGTCGCGCTCGATAGTTTAAGGATTTATATATATATCGCCGGTAACTTTACTAAGGTTATTTTTATCTAGGCGAGTAACCGCGGTTTATTATTTACTCGGTATAATAAATTAATAAGATATTACTATTTAAAATATAAAGGGGTATAAAATAAATAAAAAGTTAAAGAGGCGAAATTATAAAGTCCGTTAATTAAGATTCCTATTAATAGTGATTATTTATTTATATAAAAAGTAATCTCTCTTTATATTACTACTCTTAACTCGGCGATTATATAGGGAAATTAAATAAAAAGTAAAGTAAATTATAAATAACTTAAGATATAAAGACCTTCGACGTAGATTAAATTTAATAAAATAAGACTACGGAGTTTATTAAGGGAATTTTAAAGTAGTAGTAATTATTTATTTACGAGGCTCGTAATTCCTCGTATATAATTATTTTTATTAATAATAATTATATATAAATAAGAAGGTAAAAGTTCTATAGTCGGTAGATAAAGGTATAAGAGTATTTATAATAATTAAAAGTATATTAAATTCTTTATAACGTAGTTATATTTAAAGTTAAACGAGTAAAATAAAGTATTAATCGTAGTAACCTACTTCTTATAACTAATTAATAATACCTCGTCTATAGTTAGATATTTATATAGATTTTAGATAGATAATTTCTAAAAAGCTCGTACCGTTTTAAAGTAAATAATTAATAAATATAAAAATATAGGTTTTACGATAATAAACGTCTTAATCGGCGGGTATTTTAGACGTTAACTCGTTATATAATAAATACCTTAATATATATAAATACCGGTATATTCGCCGGTTATTATTATTAAGGTACTCGGGAATAAGACGGTAAAAAGAGTAAAATTAAAGAATCTAATCTTAAATAAATTAACGTATCGAGGATTATAATTTAGTTTCGCTATTATAATCTTATTTTATAAATTAACCCTCGATAAATAATCTTCGGTAGAGATAGAAATAAAAGAAATAACTATAATTATTTAATAACTTTATATTCGGGCTTTATATTTATAAACCGCCGAGTAAAATAAATAAATTAAACTATACCTTAAAGTAATTCGATATAAAGTACGATCTTTATCGGTATTTATTATAAAAACTCTTATTAATCTACGAAGTAGTAACTCTTTATTTAAAGGATAATCTTTATTCTCTTATTCCTCTTTAATCCGATTTCTAAAAATAGATTTATTTTTATATTAATTCTTATCCGCGAGTTAAATATTTATACCGGTAATACCGTTATCCTCGAAGATTATTATAATTATAAAATATTTCTCGACGCGTTTAATTAAAGGAGCCTTAAGGTATTTAAATTTATAATTATAAATATATTTCTCCTTAACGGGAGTACCTTCGGTAGTCGTATTTTTATTAACGACGATAATATCTTTTATAGCGATATTATTATTAGCGTCTTTATTATTAATTAAATCGGGCTCGACGGTAGTAAATTTATACTTTATACCCGCCTTTTTTTTAAAAATAATAATAAGATTTACTCGCCGTTAATAAGAGCGTTAGTATTAATACTTATTTTAATTATAAAAGTATACTTTTTAAAAACGACCTTAAGTTTAACGGGTCCGGCCTATTTATAATTAATTATAATAATAATATAAAGGATATTTATAAATAAAATACTTATTCGATTATTAGAGTCGATATATTTTTTATAATTAAAAGTAAATATCCGTAGCCCTAATAACCCTTCTATTTAATTATATATATTCTCGATATAATTATATAGTTAAATTAAATAGAAAGCGAGTCGAGATAATTTACGGGTAAATTATTTATTCTTTTTATAAATTAATAAATTAAGAATATCGATAATATAAAGACTAAATCTTATTCGGAAGAGACGAAAGATTTAATTTAAATTTATCTTCGAGCTAGTTAGGAAGACTTTCGCCTAATACGCGGTATAGAAATCTTCGAGAAACCGACTATTAATATCGTTTATATTATATTATATACTACTACTTATTATAGTTATAGGTTAAATATTATTTATAAATCTTTACGGTTTATCGCTATTATTAATTTTTAATATTTTCGCGTTTTTAATAAAGAAGGGTTTCGGAGCTATATTACTCTTTCTTTTATTATCGGTATAAACGTAGAGAATATATATAAGTCTCGGATCTTTTAGTAATAACTCCTTTTATTTATTTTATTATAATAATTATTAATAATCTTAATCCCGAGTATAATTAATAAATTAGATAATAAGGAAGATTAAATATATATAAACCGGTGAAATTATAAATAAACTAAACCGTTACTCTTTAATATCGGCGGAATATCTAGAAATAAACTATTCTAAAGATAAAGACTTAAAAAATCTAAATATTAAATTATTAAAATATTATTTATTTATTAACGTAAATCGGCTCGCGGCGGGTAACCTCTAAAGTTTTATTATATAATAAATCTAGATATTACCTACGTATTTATTCGAAGAATCTACTTTTATTATTATACGGAAGATTATAAATTAATAAAAAATAAATTAAATATTACCTAATAATATATATTATATAGGAAAGTATATTTAATAAATATTAAACTCGTTTATCGAATACCCTCTTTTCGATTTTTATTTCGGATATCCGATCTTACTTAACTATATATATAGTATAATAACTATAAATCGATAGTATTACCGCGGTAAATAGATATTATAGTACTATATATATATAAGTATTATAGGCGGGATTTCGTGAATTCTAATAAATTTAATAAATACCTACCGTATTATAAAGTCTTCGTCGATAACTATTTATATAAGAAACCGCGAATTTTACCCTTTCTACCTCGGCGACTCCTATAATTTATAAGACTAACGACGTATACCTAAAAAGATAACGAGGTTATAGAAATAAATAATATGAAAAGAATTAATATAAGGTCTTTCGCCGTCGATATAAAAAATATCGATATAGATATAAAGATTACTATTTATTAAACGCCCTCGAACCGGCCTAGTCGTAATAATTTAGAGTATAATAAATAAAAGAAATTATTAATTCTATTCTTTAATATCGGGTGTAAGGGTCTTTTATTTATATCTTTATATATTCGGGTAAAAACGTTTACGAAAGGTAATAATTATTATATAAAAATAAATATTAAACGCGACGAGATAAATATTAATATTATAAAACTTAATATATATTCTCAGCCTATTAATAAAATAAAAGGAGTATATTATTTATTTCCGAGTATATATAATTACGCGCTCGCCTAGTAATTTTACGAGGAAAAAGTAACTAAAGACGGTCGCGATAGATTTTTTTTATAATATTCGACTCGAATTACTATATAACTTCTTTAATTATAAGAATACTAATAACCTAACCGAAATATAAAATAGTATTATATTTAATATCGACGAAGATAAATAAATAAAATAGATATTTAATATTTAATTAAAGATCTAAGGGACCGAGTTAAAGAATTATAATATCCTATATCGAGATATTATTAAAACCCTCCGATTTTTCTTAAGGCACCGGCCGTTTAAAAATAAAATAATATTTAAACCCGTATACTAATATAATAGTAATAATAAACACGTATATACCGAGATATATACCGGCGACTAGTAGTAATAGATATAAAAAAAACTTCTTAATAAAGTTACCGTAGTATTATTACTTCTTTTTATAAATAAAACTTTATTTATATAATATAAAAGTAATCTAGTTATATAATTAATTTATTTTATTATAGGGAATTTAAAAGTATAAATATAACGAGGTTAAAAATAATTAGATTTAGTACTCTTAGAACTTCTACCTATTATATTTAATAACGACGAATATATTAAATCCGACGTATAATATAAATCTATATTAATTATATTTAATTATAAATATAATAGAAACTCTTATATAAGATAATTTTAAAGTCCTAATTTTAAATTAGCGATTAGAATTGTAGCGATTATAGATCTCCTTATTATATATATAGATTAGAAAATCCGATCCTATTATCCGATTATTATAGGCTTTATAGTAGATTATAAAGAGTAAGTTTTAATTATAAAAATTAAAAACGGCCGATAATATACGATTTATATAGTATTATTAAATAAACGAGGAAACCTCTAAGGTAAATAACGCCTCCGAATTTACTCTTTTATTTAGTCTTAAATTCGGCGATAACGCGAAGAAAATATCCTAGAGAATAATAATTAATAAATATATTTAGTATATAATTTCGCCTAGTTATATATTACGGTTAATGTATATAGAGTTATATTAATCGATATATTATATTAATTATTTAAAGGTACGGTTAATTATCTTTTTAAATAAATTATTTTAGTTATCGAGGAGAGCGCGCCTATTACTAAAAAGTTAAAAGGGGCGAAGATAAAACTAAAGGATATATTAAGAATAATATAATTAGACGAAAGATTTCGTATTATTCTAACTTTTTACGATTTAAAGAATTATAAATATTATAGCGCCGTCGTATAATAGATAAATAAAGACCGAAGAGCGATTATATAATAATTAATATTAATAATTACTCCGTTATTAGCCGATTTATATAGAAGGGAACTTTATTATATACGGGTATTTATAAACTTTATATTAATTACTTAATATCGTTTATATAACGACGAGATATTAGGATATTTTTAAAATATATTTTATTATTTTAATAAACTAAAGAACTATTTTCGCCGGTATAAATCAAATAACGAAGTAAATTTAAATAGTTATTTTAATATCCTAAAACTTTATATAATAACGTATTACGTAAAGTAAATTCGAATATTCGGCGTTACGGATAACTATAATACCGAATATAGAGAAATAGTATATCGTTATTTAATTAAATCTTTCTTCGAGTTAATTAATAAACGAGAGGTTTTTTAAAAATAACTCGTCCGCTATATTTCCCATTACCTACGAATACTAGTTATAAAGGATAATTTACTTTATTTTATAATAAAATTATTTATTTTAAAAATAATAATCTTTATAATTAAGGTATTAAAACTTAATCGCGGGATTCGATTATTTAGGTTTTAATATAATCTAGAGTTTTAAGAAAGGAAAAGAGTTATAAAAATAAAATTTAATACTATATATTAATACCCGCTATCCGTAATATAAGAGAAACTATATATCGAATATTTTTTAAAGGTACTAGCCGTTTATATATATTAACGCCGGTAAAAGAGGGGTAAAGAACCGATAATTATTAAAACTACGAACGGGAGAGAAATTAATCCTATCTAGGTTAATTTATATTTTATTTATTTTTATTTATTTTTATAATATTAGAAGTTAAATAGGAAAGATTTAAAAGACCTAAAGAATTTAATTATAAACCGCGTAATATATAAAACTAATTAATAGAGTTAAGGAGAGTAGAGATATAACTATATTTTAATATAAGAAATATAACCGTAATTTTATATAATTTCCTTTTATAGTTAAAGTCTTATTTAACTCTAGTTTCTTTTAATAATATTGTATATAAACCGTTAAAACGTTAAGAGTAAATTATTTTAATATAGTTATACTCTTATCGATTTTCTAAAAATTCGTAATAAAGGCTCTCTATATAAGATTTATAATATAGTAGAAATAAAATTATAACCGGTAAATTTAACTATTAAACGGAGGATACTCGGCGGGCGTTAGATTATCCTTATAATAAAGATTATAAAAAGCGTATATATTATACCGGTATATATAAATAAAACTATAAGAAAAGATAATATATTTTATATTAATAATTATACCGATTAAGACTTATATAATTTAATTTATAACGAGGATTTATTAATATAAGGGATACGAGTAAATAATTAAACCTATTATAATTATAGTAGGCGAAGATAAATTATATAGTTAATATAATATTTAAATTTATAATATACTACCTAATTTATAGACTACGCGCGAATAATTAAAATAATAAATATTATAAAATAAACTACGGGGGTAAATTATAATATATTTAATTATAAATAATAAAAAATCGTTCTATTATAAGATATAAGTTAATTACTCTTATATTAATTAAAGTTAAGGCTCGGTTTTTTTCTTATTACCCGATTTTACCGCTAGAATAAATAAATAATAAAGTAATACCTCGATATTAGCGGATATACGGAAGATTATTAAATATAATATTTATAGTAGCTAGGGACGGGCTAATTAAGAATAAATTTAAAAGATTTTAATAATATAATATAGTCGGCGAAGATTATAAAAGCGAAGTTAAGTATCGATAAAACTATATATTCGTTAATCTTTACGCGATTATAGAAATAATTAGAGGCTATAAATCTCCTAGGTTAAAAACTAAATATAATAAATATAAAAAATTATCTACGACCTACTTTCGTAAATATCTATAACGAGTTCGTTTATATATTCGGCGATATCCCTAAATAATAAAAAAACTAATATCTACTCTTCTTTATTTAAAGAAATAACTATAATAAAAGAAGGCGGGTAAAGATTAAATAACGTCGTATAAATACCTAAAATAATTAGGGACTCTTAAGCGCCGAGTTATTAAAAAAATTATATAATAAACCGAACTTTATTTATATAAATAAAAATATTAATCGGATTAACTTTATTCGCTATATAATATTATATATTAAAAACGATATAAACTAGAGTATAATTTATACGGTTTAAGATATTTAGAAGAGTAGTATATATACGGGGCTAACGAGTATAAACGACCTCGACTTTAGAAAATTTATATCTTTAATTAAAACCGACCTAGGTTATAATAATAAAAAAGACGTAATTATTTACGCTTATCTTAGTTTATTAAATACAATTATCTCTAACGAACGGGAATAAAGAGTAGTATTAATAGAAATATATATTTAAGGTATTAAACGTTTTTTTTTAATATCCGAGAGTTATTAATCGAGTATCGTATAATATATATAATAATAAACCCCCCCTAAAGGACCGAGACCTTTAACCGAAACTTAAATAACCTAGGCGGCGAGGCTCTCGATATACGATTAAAACGAAAATATTAAGTTTAAATATGAAAAAGGGTATTAATCGTAATAATAAATTTAATAATTAAAGATAACCGGCTTCTTTAGTATAAACCTCGAGAATTAATATTTATAATATTTAATAAATATTAATTATATTCGATAAATTAGGATTAGACCCTAAGGGTCTAATCCTATTAAATTTAATTTCCTTAAAATAAATAATTTCCCCTCTTTCCCCCGACCGTGTGAATTCTACTTTTATTAATAATTACTACTTTTTAATACTCTTTTTCCGCTTTATTTAATCCGATTAAAATAATATATAAATTCGTAATTTATACTTTAATAATATACTATTTAATAGAGTAAACTTACGATTTATAATTAAAAAATACTTAATATTAATCCGGCCACCTTTTAGGACTATTATAAAGATAACGCGTTTTATAAAGATTTATAACGGAATAATCGTTACTTTAACTCGGAATTAGAATATAATTATAACGATTCGGATTCTAGTAATAAAGAGAATAAATAATTTAGAAATAACGAAAAACGGAGTTATTCTAAAACTTTCTTAAATAATAAATATATAAAGATAAAAATAAATATCTCGGATTATATATAATTGAATCTAATTAATTTAACTATAGGCTAGAGTTATCGTAGGTAAATTATTTTATAAAAGATTAAATAAAGGGAGGCTTTAGCGGTAAAATTAATTTATATTCTATAATTATTTAATATTTATAAGGATTAATATAAATACGATCTTTACCTCTAGAGTAGTACGAAATATTAGACGAAGGTAAAGTCTTACGAGATATATACTATTATTATTTTTAACTATAAGAAGTTTTTAAAAATAATCGTTTTAATTAAATATATTTATAATCTAGGTAAGAGTAAAGAGCTTTAGCCGGATAATAACTTTTAATAAATTAATAATCGGATAAAATACGTATAGGACGTCGTAATTAAAAACTCGGGATTTAAAATTAGAACTAAATTTAATAGGGTCGATAATCGGTTTACCCTAATTAAAATACGGAAAATTAAATTTATTTAAGTAAATATCTTATATTAAAGTTAATTTAATATATAATTATTCGACTTCTTTAAATAATAACGCGTTTACGCCTTAGCGATCGTACGAATTATAATAATTATTATATATATATAAAACGGCTCGTAGTAAAACGTAATCTCTCTCGCCGTTAAATTATTATACCGTTAAACTTTTATATATCTCGATATAAGATATACTCTAGTCTAATAGCGTAATTAACGAAGATATAAATCGATAATAAAATATATAAATAGGCGAACCCTATTTTAATAAAAATACTCGTTTATATAATATTTAAATTATCGAAGAACGATTTTATTAATAAAAAGAATATAAAAAAAATCTTTAAACCCCTCCCCGATCTCTTAATTATATTTACCGTTATAATAATAATATATACTATCCCGGAGTACTTTATTAAAAAGTATAAAATCGAGAAATTTAAAGGGGAGAGAGTTTAGAATAAATATTTATATTTTTTTTTATTACCGATAAATATATTATAACTAATTAACGAGAGTCCGTATTAAATTAATAAAGAAGAATATAAAGGGTATAAATAGATCTCGACGATAAAAGGTATAAAATTTATATTTATAAAATATTATTAAAGAGGGTATATTGGTAAATTTTAAAAACTCTTATTAAAACCCTAATTACCGACCGCGCGGATAGGGTTAGTAGTATCCTACTAGTAACTTTTATTAAGAAAAATTATTAATAAAACGTTACTAGTAGTTTTAATTTACGGATAGAGTTATTAATATCCTATTAATAAATTTAGTAAATTAAAAGTCCGGGTAGGTAATTTTTAATAAATTTAATAAATTAGGGGTCTAAATAATATCCTATTAATAACTCTAGGTTAATTTTAGTAGGATTAGTAATTTTAGTAATTTATATATATTATTAATATATTAATAGTAACTAGCCCTATTATAGGGTTGAAATAAATAAAGTTTTATAATTATCGCTATTAACGGTAACGACCCCTAGCGACGATTATTAACGCCAGCGACCTACCGGGCCCGGAATAATAAATTTTAACGAAAGTTCTCGTAGAGGCGTTACCTGGGCACATCCGGGGAGTATATATATATAAATACCATACCATTTCGTATACTATGGCGCATGCCTTGGCGCATGCCATAATTGCGCATACTATGGTGGGCTTTCGTCTGATGTTTTAGGGGCTGCTGCGGGGGGCGTATATCGCATACACCTTTGCGTATACCATTCGTATACTATTCGCAAGCTGCGCACGCCATTGCGCATACTATGGGGTATACTATGGCCTATACTATGACCCATACTATGGCGCATACCAATGCGCATGCAAATACGCATGCTACAGGGCATGTAATGGGCCTATTCGTCTAATATTTAAATTACTAATTATTTATCGAGTTGCTGAACCTACTAATAGTAAGTATTATTTGTTAATAGGACCCTGCCCGGACCCCTGACTTACTAATCCTACTAAACCTCGGGTCGGTATTTAATATAGAGTTTTAACGTAAACCCGTAGATAACTTTCTAATAGGGCTGATAACGTTTAGAGTATATTAATATTTACTTTTAAAATTTACCGATGTAAGGGACGCTATTAAAAGTATAAAAAAATTCGATTTTAATAATAATACGGTTATAATAAACCTCGATAATCGTTAAATATACGATCTACCCTTTATTAATAATTTAAATAACGACGAATAAATTAACCTTTCGGATAATAAACTTAAAGGTAATCTTTTTATATTAATTAATAATATAAAAAATATATAAATCAATACACGTAAGGCGATAACCTTAAAATAAATTAATTAAATATTTATAATTTATCTCTTTATAACCCGTATATCTTAATACCCTTAATCTTTATTATTACCCGAACACCGGTATTAAATTCTTAATACGTAAATTTAATAAAGTATAATTATCTTAAATCTAATTAATTTATTATTTATAATAAAATATCGCCCCCGATTCGCTTTTATTTTTACTACGGAATCTTAAATAAACCTCCGCTAGAATAAAAAAACCCGATAATAATATAAAAGTTAAAGTATAAAGCGGCTCGCGTAAAACTTTTAAACTTAAAAGAAAATATACTTTTAATATTATATAAAGAGAAAAATAATTAAAAGATTAAATTACTTTTAAATTATAAAGATTTAAGAAATTCTAGGCCGCCTTTATACCGGAAAAACTTAATCGGGTTTAATATAAAAGAAATAATATTAACTCGATTATATCGAGTAATAATAAAAATAAATATAAAGTTTATATTAAATAATTAGGGAAGAGGTTACGAGTAATAATAAAATTTAAAAAGAGTAAAATTAAAGAAGAATAAAAATAACGATATAATTTACGTAAAGTTTAATAAATAATAATATATTAATTAAATAATATAATAAGGAAGTCGGAAAAAAGTAGATAATAATTATATATCGAATAAAATTAATAATTATTTATAGAACTCTAATAAATATATATTTAATATTAAGCGCGTAAATTTATATAATATTAATAATAGTAATAGTAGCGGTAAAGGCGGCGATTTAGGTTACGGCGGAGAAATCGCTAAAAATAATAAAATAGTAAGAACGAAGAAACCGTTAAGGTCGATAAGGCTATAATAAAACGATAATATAAATTTATATATTTAATAAACGTATTATCTTAATAACGATATATATATTTATTAAACACGATTTATTAATAATAACTTACGCGTTTAATAAATATAATACTCCGACTATAATATAATCGCCCGATACGATTCGCGTGTATTTATATTTAATATAACTATATAAAATAGTAAATAATAACTATTAATAAAAAAAGGCTACTTTTAATAACTTTTAACGAAAGTAGGTATTAAAACGATCTTTAGGGTTAATATATAAACTAAATAGATTTAAATATATTTTAGGTATTTTTCGGTAGAATACTAACTCCCCGCTTTATTAATACGGGTAGTAATCCCTCCCTAAAAAACTATTAATATACGAATCGTATCTAAATTATATTAATTTACTAAAGTATAAAAGGTATTATTTATACCCTCGATATTTATAGTAAATCGAGATATTAATTATAATATATTCTTTCTCTTTTTAATATCGTTACTCTTAAACTTAATCTCCCGAAGAAAGGCTACGATATCTTTCGTATATTTAATAACCCGCTCGCGAAGACGTTTATTAAGGCCTCGACGTTCTAAATAGTCAAGAAGAAAATTCCTAAAAGTATAAAATTTAGAAGGAATCTAGATACGTTAATATAATTTAGTTTTAGAATATAAATAATATATAGAATTATATAAATACTTATTCTTTACGTAATAAACATACTTTATATATAGTACTTTATTATATAGGACGTAGTTATCTAGGTTTATCCGCTTAAAGTAACGGAGGTATAAAAGTATTAATAAACGCGGGGTAGGAGTAGAGCGGGCGGTTATTTTATAGAGATTAAAAATCGGGGACGTATTAAATATCTAAATATTATCGTTAATATTATATACCGTAGAGATTAAATTAATATATTAAGTATTAAAGTAATCTAGTTATATACGTATCGCTAATAAAATAAAATATAGAATTAATAATTTAAAAATAAAATAAATATTACGATAATATTAATTCTTTTAAAATATAAATAAATACTTTATTTAAAGATAGAATAAGTTATTTATTTACTTTAATAATTATGAGTTTAAAGAAAGAATTTAAAAGAAGAAAAGAAAGATTTATTTAAATTATAATATATTAACTTTGGTTTTATTTACGAAATATATATATAATATTTACGATCTTAAAGAAAGAGCTTAAAGATACGACCGAGATTATTATAAATTAATAAAAATCTAAATATAGTATAACTATCGATAGTAGTATATAAGAGTTTATATATATAGAAGATAGTAGGATATTATAAAAGAAGAAAGTTAGAAGATCGGCGAAGGTTTTATATTTATATTAAAACTATTATTTATACGTATTTACTCCTATAACTAAAGTTCTTCCTAAATAATAGAGTAGAATAATTTATTTTACCGCCGATATCGTTAAAGCCCTACTAATAGTAAAGGTTTATAGTTTTCGATAATAATTATAATATTCTTTCCCTTACTTTTCTCTTTAGGTTTAAAGAGTTTTATTAAATACCTAGTTTAATCTACGACTATATAACTACGCCGATTACGAACTATACGCGACGTATTATTAAACTTTAAGACGTAATTTATTTCCCTCTCTTTTTCTTATTAAGTTTAGAGGTTTTTCTTAATATATTATTACTATAAAGATAGGAGATTAATAGAATTAGATAAGAGGCGTAGGCGTTACGCGTATACTTTATTTAATTTGGATTCTCTTATATTATACTCCTTCGTCGGAGTATTAAAACGTTAAATTAATATTTATTAATTTCGAGGGCGAAACCTCTAGAAGGGGAGGTAATTATTATACTATATTAAAACTAACTTTATAATAACTACTAAATATAGTATATAGATCCTATATAAGGAGTATATAGCGTAGTTACGCTATTTATATTATAGTATTATATTATAGTTTCCGGTACTCCGGAGTTTTTTTTAGAAATAAGAGGCTCGGAGCCCTCGCTCTAACTCTTTAGAGATTAATTCTATTATTTGAATATAGAGATTATTTTCCCACTAAGGTTTTATATTTATTTTCATATTACTATAAACACCCTAGGTATTATAATTTAATATAACGAGGAAAATTATATCGGCAACTTGGGAAACCCCGATTTTTGCGTATTTTACACCGAAATTGCATAAAATACTGGAAATGCGTATCTGCTTATGTCCTATATTCTAAGTATATTATGCACCGATTAAACAGCGATATGGCACCGATTTAGCGACTTTTTTTTTTTTTTTTTTTGGACTTTAACTTTTAATAGCATCTAGACTAGGGCCCCTATATAAGAATATAAATAATTTACTAAATCTATTTTTAGCCTAGATTCCGAATTTTTAATTAGATTTTTACTAGCGTTACCCTATAGGGCTATAAAGCTACTTTTAGGATTAAGTTTAGCGCTCCCGCGCAGACCTTAAATCTAACTTAAAAATCTTGGCGCCAAGATTTACCAAGGCTGCAAAATGCGCATTTTGCACCGATTAAGCAGCGATTTTGTAGAACTGTTTTTCCGGACTTGCCGATGTATAATATCGAGAGTAATACCGAAAAAGAAAATTAAAAAGATATTATTAAAACTTTAATTATATTAAGTTAATAAAGTATAGTATAAATAACTTATAATAATTATCGAAGATATTAAACTATAGTACTTAAATCGCTATAAACGAAAATTAAATACTACGATAAATATTCGCTAAAGAAATATAAATATATAGGGTTCTCGTATATACGAAGAAATAACTATTTAATATATTTTTATACTAATTTATATACTATTTAATATTAATTATAAATTAACGTATATATAAAGGGTTATAAAAACGTTTATTATAATTTAATAAAATCTTCGATAAACTCGAGCGCGTATTATAATATAATATAACCTCTTAATTTACTATAAATCTAAAGATTTATAAATTATTTAACGGAAATTAATAGAATATCCGAAGAACAAATAAGTATATAGCGCTAGACGAGGATAATTATAAATAAATTACGATATTAAAACCTAATTAACTATAGTTTAATAATTACGATTTTATTAAATATAAATAAATACTAGATAAAGATAGGGAAGGTATAAAATAAATATTCGGGATATTTTTAAAACCCGAGTATACCGAGATAATAAAGAGGGTAAAGATATTTTAGAAATTTAATAAATATAAGAAGTTTAAAAAGGAGCTAGAACGAATTATTTAATCTAGAGAGTTTACGAAGCTACTATAAAATTAAAAGAAAATAATAAATTCGTTTAAATTTCTAGGTATACTTCTACTAGGTATAATTAACTATTTAGATTAATATTTATTATAACTAGTTTATTGAAATACCCGAAAATTCATTAATATAATAGCTTTTATTATTATTATATTAATCTTTATACTTATTTATTTTATATTCTACTATTAATCGTAATTCTAGTTTTTATTTTATTTTCTTTTATCTTTTAAAGTCCTACCTATATTTCTATTATTTTATAAAGATTTTTAGAAAAGTTTAATCTCTTTAATTAATTTTAGTAAAATCGATTCTAAAGACTTATTTCTCTATATAATCTTTAAGTTATTATAACCTAGATATTTAATTATTATATAAGACCTAGATATCGCCTACGATTTAAAGAATAATTTTATATTCGATTTCTTTTTTATTATTAAATTTTTTAATATAGAGTCCTAAGTCGAATATAAACGTTTCGAGGAATTTTAATTTATTATATACTCGGAAAATTTTATTTATAAATTTATATATTTATCTTTTACGCTTTCTCGAGTTTATTTATAATATTAATATTTTATTTATAATATTATTATAGGACGTCTTATTTAAGGGTTAGAATTATATCCTTTAATTTTTCCTTCTTTACGAGTTAAACTAATAGTAGGAGTCCTAGAAAATTCTCTAAATTCTTTTTCTATAAAGTTATTAAACTAGCTCTTATTTATATTATTAATTAAATCTTTATCCTCGTTTTTTATTATATCCTCTTCCCGTCTCTTTACCTCTATTTTATATTCTTTAAATATTATTATCTCTTCCTAGTCTAGGTCTTATTATAATATTATTATTTCGTTCTCTTTAAATTAGAAGCGATTAAGGACTATTAGAGTCGAGAAAATTTCCGGACTATAAGATTTTTAGGCTAAATATAATTAATTAATAATATTAAATACTCGTTTATATTTAACCCCCGTAGAAGGTATAATTAGAATATTACGGGCGGTATAAAAAAAAAATTATAATATAACGAAAGTTCTTTTATTAATTAAATATAAATTTATTTTTATTATTAAATCCTATATTAAATTAGCCGATATATTATTAATATAAAAATTAATATAAATAGTAGATTTACTTATTTCGCGGTAGCTTTAAAATTTATTACTCCGACTCTTCGGAATTAATATTTTCTTCTTACCCTTAATAAAACGTTTAAGAGTATCTACGCCGATATCTCTTTTAATATATACTTTCTTTTAATTAATAATGAATATACGCCGATTAAATTACTCTTTAAATTATTCCTAATAATAATTCTTTTACTCTTTATTAATCTTTTTATTTTAATTTTAACCCTAAAATATTATTGTCTTTCTAATAAGATTTAAGAGACTTATTATATTATATAAATTACCTAAAGTTAATTAGATTTAGAAATAATATTATTTTAATTTAATTTAAATCTTTTTTAAACCTATTAATATAGACCTTTTTTAATTTATACTTTTAATTTTAAACTTTTTCTCCTTATTTTTAAAATAATTAAATAGAGTATTATAGACCGAAAAGATTATATAAATAATTAATATACGTAAGGTATTAATCGTTTATATATACCGATAAAATAATTTATTAAACTCGATAAGGTAGTTTATTTAATTTTATTCATTATTATTTATTTATAATTACTTTCTCTACTCGCGAAAAAACTCTTCTAATACCGGCTTTAGTCTTCGGGCCCGGATTAATATATAATATATTAAATCCTATTTAATTATTATATCCTAGAAGAGTTTTAATATAATAAATTCGTTCGGGTATTTTTTATTATATATTCTTTATCCTTAAATTAATTTAGCTCATTAATATTTCTCGTTATTAATTTTTTTTTAAATATTTTAAAAGCGCTCGCGTCTTTAACCGTTTCTATTAAAGTAGGTAAAGACTTTACGAATTTATATACCCTAAACTTAATAAATGAATAAAAGTAGGTATAAAGATTAATATAAAATTAAGAATTTATATCTTTATAAGAGTAAATAGGATCCCGGGTTCTTTTTTTATATTAGAAAACTCTTATTTATTTATTTTTTTATCTTGATTCTTCTAAAAATCTTTATTTATTAACGAGATCTTAATAGTATTAAGAAGTTCCTTTTAACCTAGTTAAATAATATAAAAAAGATACGGGACGTAATAAATTCTAGTATTCGTAAAAAAGTTTAATTCGTTATAAATTTCGCGAAGCTCGTATTTAAACTCCTTTTTTATAATTATAAATTATATACTCTCCTCCGCGGATATTATCTCGAGTAATTAATATATTATAATATTGTTAGAGGTATTATTTATAATAATCGATATAATACGGTCCCTTAAATTATAACGATAGATAATAATATTTAAATACTCGGCTAGATTTCTATTATTATATTTATTTTTATAAATTTAAAAGCTAAAAGTACTTTATAATACTACTATCGTTAGTCGATAAAGTACGTATTTATAATTATATAACTCTACCGGTTTTTAGAAGACTATAAGTCTAGTATAAAAATAACTTTAATATTATTATTAAATAAATCTTAAAAGAGAAGAGATTAAATCTTTTAATATTTCTTTATTATATAATTTTTAATTATTAACGTAAAAGAGAGAGTAAATTAAACGTTAATATATTTAAATACTCGTTATATATTAATATTATTAATAAATCGTAAAGAGAGTTTAAGCCCGGTAATTATTTATATAAATAATTTAGGGAAGTCCTTCTAAGTTACCTCCTAGTTATTAAATTTTAATATATTAACCTTTTTTTAGTTCCTCTAAATTATATAATTAGGAATTTATATTAATCTTTATATTTATATCTTAAAAGGATAATAATATACCTAGTCTTTAAACGAGAGTATATATTAAATCGGTTTGATTTTATATATTAAAACTTTCCTCTTATATTTCCTTAATTTAAGGTACGTTTTTATATTATTTATAATATTAATTTTTAATACCGTATAATAATTTTTTATAGATATTCCTCGGCTCTCTAGTATTTATTATAATATTATAATCGAAATACTCCTACTCCGGAGCTAATTTTTACGAGGTTTATAAGAAATTAAATATATAACCCTTTATTTTATTAATTTTATATTTCCTCTTTCGGTTATAATATTATTATTATAAATAAAATTATATAAGGAAGTCGATAACTATTTCTACTTTATATATATAATAATAATAGTCGCTACCTTTAATTATAAAATATTCGGTAGAAACCCTTATTATAAATAAAGTATCCCGGGGTATTATACCGGGAGGAGAAAAATACTAATTATATATAAAGTTCTCTAAAACGAAACTACTACTTTAAGATATTCTAGATATAAATTATATAAATAAATAAAGAGAGTAGGAAAATAAAAGGATTTAATAATTATATTATAATTATATAGTTTATTTAGGTAAACTATATTTTATAGCCGAGGAATACTTTATAATAAAAATATTTAATAAAATATAATAATAAAGTAGATCTATAGTTTTTATATATATAATAAGTTAGGCTACCCGCTATAATAACTATAAATACGTAATTATCCGATATTCGTACCCTCTTTTATAGATTCCTACCGAAATTTAACTAAATTCTTATTAACTAATATTAATAATTATACTTCTAGTTATTATAGAAAATATAATTAATATTAATCTTAAGCTCTTTAACGGTTTATATAATATAGTAATAACTAGTTAAAACTCTTAATCTCCTATTAACTAGCGGAGTCTAAAGATAGTAAAAAAGATATTTAATATATATAAAGTTTCTCCTAAAAAAACTTAAATAAAGAAAATCGCGGTATAAAGTAATTAACTAAAGAATAGTAGTAAATAGGATCTCTTTATATTAAACTCGAATTCGTTAAATTTATTAATTGTTATTTTATAAGAAATTAAGTTTCTTTAAAAAATAACCGATTTTTTAATCCCGAAATTATTCTTTACGCGTTTTATCCGCGAAATTATATATACGTTATATAAACGTTATTTTCGGATTTAATCTACGGCGCTAAACACGTTATAAGAAATCATAGAGGCGATATTAATTAAGGAGTTTATAAATAAATTATAAATCATCTTTATTAATATAGTAATTAACTTCGATTATAGTATTTAATTTTTACGTAATTTATAATAAACGGGTTACTCTAACCCCGAAGGATATATACTTTATATAGCGGTTAAAGAGTATATCTATTAACTAAAGATATATTATAAGATATATATATAGTTTAAGAGTTTATTATCTTTGTCCTAATTTTTATATTTAGTAATTTAATAGAGTTTTTCTTCGAGTTATAAATTTTTAATTTACGATTTACTTATAAATTAAATTATTCAAATTTAGTAATTATAAAATTAATAAATTAAATTATTCAAATTTAGTAATTATAAAATTAATAAATAACTTTATTAATTTTTATAATTTATTAAATTAGGATAGAAGTTTATACTTTAATATATAATATTTTATTAATTAATTAGAAATAAATAATAGCGGCGCTAATTCCGAATCCCGCTTTTAATATTATAGATTTTATTATCCTATTTACCTCGTACTTTAATCTTACCCTAATATCTAAACTATATTAACGATACTACTCTAGGAATCTTTAATTAATTGAAAATAAAACGTAGTATATTTATTAATATATAGATTAATATAATTAACTTCTAATAATTTATATAGGCGCTTTCTTCTTTATATCCCCTAATTCTTTCGTCGTTATAAATAAGGTGAAATTAAATATAACTAGGGAACTTATTAATAAAACGCTTAACTATCGTAATATTTATTATCGTTATATCTTTTATTATTATACGTAAAGTCTTCTTTTGAAAGATTATTTAATTTCAATTTAATAAAGTTACTAGGATAAAGATTAGGATAAATAGTATTAATATTATATATAGATTATAATCAATAACTCCTCTACTACCTATTTAAGCCGAAGTTATTTAATTATAAAATAATATTATAATAAAGTTACTAGGGTAAAGTCTAGGATAAATAATATTAATTAAAATTATAAAATATAGAAAACGCCTTCTTTATAAACTATCGAATCTAGTAGCTCTTAAATAAATATATATAAAGATATTAAATAAATAAAATCACTAGTATAAAGATTAAAATAAAAGTATTAATTATTATTATAAATTATAATATCGTTTAGATATTCCTCTAGATAAGTTCAAATTCGACGAGTTTATATATAATAAGGAATCTATAATATACTATAATCCGGAAAACCCTAGAATTAATATATATAATTATATAAGTAAACCGTTATTAGTTACTTTAATTATAACGGCTCTAAATATAATTTTATATATAAATCCGTCTATACCTAGTAAATATAATCTAGATAATAATAACTATTAATATTAATATAATCCGTTTATTAATTATTTATCTTATCTTCTTTATTTAGACTTAAATTAATTTTATTCGTACTATAAAAAGAGACCTCGTAATCTACTATATAAATAGTACTTTATTATAGAGATTAAATATATAGTTAAATACTAAAAGCCGGTTATTAGATAAAAAGAGCCGGATTCTACCGAGATATTAATCGGTACTAAATGTAATTTAAGAGTTTTATTATAGATTAATTATTTAAAGCTCGAAGATTTAAAATTATTTAATAAAAGAAAATCTACGCGTTTAGTTATTTAGGATAAAATATTTATAAATTAAAAAATTCGTAAAGATAAAAAGATAAAGGAGAAAAAAAAGGTTATAGGTTTAATCTAAAGTAAAGCTCTAGGTAGTAATTTTCTTAACTCTTTCTCTTAATATTATCTTAATTATTATATTAATATATTATTTTAATTAAGATTATAGTGAAAGTTTAAAGTAAAAAATATTTAATTTATATCCTAATTTTATTATAATTAATATATTAATCTATTATTATTTATAGCCTCTAGGGCCAAGAAATTTTAATTTTAAGAAAAAAAAAATCTTAGACCCTAAAAAAATCTATAAACCGTAAATATCTTACTTTTTATTCTAGATTTATCGTAATTATTATATTAATCTATTAATATAGAGAAAGTAAAGGATATAAACGGAGATTTAATTTAATTATCGGGTAAGAACCTAGTTTAAAATAATAATAAAGATATTAATACACGCCCTCTAATAATTTAAAAAACTCTAATTATAATAAAAACCCTACGACGGTAGATTAAAAAGCGGGGATAGAAAATAAAAGTTATTCCTATAACCCGTCGACGCCGTATAAATTAAAGATATAAATATTTCGTCTTTTTATTTAATTTTATCTTAATTAATATATTAATTTATTATTAATATCTATATTTCGCTAAATTCGATATTATTAAAAAACTATTAAACGTTTTATTCTTAAAGCGCTATTTTAGTATCTAGTTCGAGAGATTATATAAAATATATAATTAGGCTATAATTTCCGATAATAGTTAACTACTTTAAAAATATTATAAAAGGCGACGGAGTACTATATAACTATATTATTTTCTAGTAAATTTTAAGCCTATTATATTACTAAATATACTAATTTTTAGAATTTATAGTAGCGAATCTTACTATTATATATATTAAATATATAATTATTTAGGCGAAGGATATTAAATTATTAAAAAATCTAATAAAGATATATAAAGGAAATATTAATATTCTATAATATTTAAGGTAATAAAATCTTAATATATTATATCTACTTTCCTTATAATAAGTCGTGAATATATATTTAGTAAAAGAAATTAAGAATATATTAAAATAACTAGTATAACTTAAAGTTAGAATAAAGATTAATATAATTAGGGTACGCGTTAAAAGAGCGCGTTAGTCGACTATAATTATTAGTTTTATAGAGAGGGTAGAGATAAAGAATAATAAGGAATCCCTTCCCTTTTTTATTTTCTTTTAGTATTCTCTTCCCTTCTCTATCTATTCTCTTCCCTACTCTAGGGAAAGGAATAGAGATTAGTTTTATCTCTTTCCTTCCCTATTCCGCGGCGTAACTATAATATATTATTAATAATTTTATAAATTTTATATAAAAGTTTCTAACTAGTAGTTTAAACTAGCGTCAAACTTTTAAGAAATAATATTAATAATTAATAATAACTTTACCTCTAAAATATAACTAGTTATTTTAGAAAATAGAAGAGTTTATTATTTAATAAATTAAACTATCTAGCGGGCGGCCCTACTCTAACTCTATTATTATATATCGGCAAGTCCGGAAACTCCGATTTTTACGTATTTTATACCGAAATTATATAAAATACTGGAAATGCGTATCTGCTTATATCCCGCATTCTAAGCATATTATGCACCGATTAAGCAGCGATATTACACCGATTTAGTAACTTTTTTTTTTTTTTTTTTTGAACTTTAACTTTTTATAGTATCTAGACTAGGGCCCCTATATAGGAATATAAATATGTTACTAAATCTGTTTTTAGCCTAGATTCCGAATTTTTAATTAGATTTTTACTAGCGTTGCCCTATAGGGCTATAAAGCTACTTTTAGGATTAAGTTTAGCGCTCCCGCGCAGACCTTAACTCTAACTTAAAAATCTTGGCGCCAAGACTTGCCAAGGCTGCAAAATGCGCATTTTGCACCGATTAAGTAGCGATTTTGCAGAACTGTTTTTCCGGACTTGCCGATGTAGATTTTAATATTATATTTTCGAAGGTAAAGTTATAGAAATTATTAATTACTATAAACTTTATACGAATAATTTTATTTATATTAATATAGTCCGTAATTTATTATAATTTAATTAATTATATTTTAATAATTTCTAGAGTTAGACCCTAGAGTAGTAAAATTAAAATCTCTAGATATTTAATTTAAATAGACTAGCCTATTAAGTAGTTTAATTTACTAAATAATAAACTCTTTTAATATAATTATATAGATATTTCGCTATATTTAATATAGATTACCTCAATACTAATACCGCTTTAATACGAATTCATTTTACTATTAAAAATCGAATATTTTAAAACTATATATAGTAGCTACGATATATCTTAATATAATAACTATAGTAAATTCTAACTATAAAATATAAAACTAAACGATATTATTAATTTAATTTATTATAATACGAAAGATATAGAAGATAGTTAATTTAACTAGCGCGATTTCAACGATTCTAATATTTAATATATAACTCGTATAGTACGAACTTAATATTTTATTATTAAGAGGATAATATTTATAAGTTTAATATAGGAAGTTATTTTAAAATTGTATATAAAGATAGTTGTTATATATATTTTAAAATATTCGATTTTTGGCGGTAAAATGGATTCGCGTTGGGGCGGCATTAGCGTTGGGGTGGCCCGCACTGAGTACAGCGAAGTGCCCGCACGATTAGTTAGTTGGTTTGGGGTCAAAATCGAAATAATCAAATTATTGCGAACACTGACTTCCGGGCTCTGCATCACTGCTTACCTCGACAATTTGCCTGCGTTCCACTCCTCAAGTCGGTCAATCGACCGCCTCTATCCAGCCTACATTCTGTCCAGATTTAGTCAGTTTGAGCAATTGATAGACGATGGGCTACAGTGAGACTGTATGCCAGCTTTGTGGCGTCAGCTTTGCAATTGCACGTCTACGCCGTGCGGACGAGCCCGACGAAGCCGCATGGTGCTACTATGGGTCTGATTATGTCGATGAAGCAGATGGAGATGGAAATGAGTTCGTTATCTCCTGCGGCGACAAGACTGGCTGTAAGCTGCTCGAACGTGATCCCGGCTTTCCACCCCAGGATGAGAATGGGCAGGAGCATTTAGCCGGCCCAGGATGTGCCTCCACTCGTGGTTATTCTGGTCATCGCATATCGCTCGAGGAAATGAAGGGCTGCCGTGCGATCCAGTGTCTGTTGAAGAAGGGAGACGACTGGCAGCCTGAGCCAGATGATCAAGACTTTGAGCTCAAAAGCAACTACTTCCTTACTGGAATTGGAGATGGCTCGCCGGATGAAGAACCGCTCATGGACATTGATCCGGTCAGACACGGTGCTGACGAGCTACTTTTGGCCAACTGTGTTGATGTAAGTTTCGTCCTCACTTTTTGGGGCGTTCAAGTCTCCAGATTCTGTCATTTCACTGGTCTTGAGTCTTGTCTGCCGTCTCTCTCCAGCCTCTTCAGTATTGAACGCCACGTAACATTGCTAGTCTTGCTTTATGACGTTCTCACTTTCCTTGAACCTAGAGCCATGGTTGCACACCGGTTAGAATGGCACCTTCTGCGATCGAACCCTAAGCACCGACAGAATGTATCAACCCTTCAGTCTGGCTTTCTTTGTTGAACAATGAAATCTGATGACGGAGGTTTAACGCTAGAGATGGCTGATGGAACGCTGTCTAGCATTATGACGATGATACATGGGGACTCCCGTTCCACCCAACCTGCCTGGAGGTTTTCAAGAAAGTATCAAGGCTTCGGCTTGGAAGTATTGATGTCGAAGGTCTTTGGCATTGGCGGAAAGTGAGTCCAGTGCTGAATCTAATCTGCGTGCTACCTGTTTTCCTTAAGCTGGGAAAATGCGCGCTCCACCCCTGTTGGGACAGGGTATCCAGGGCTAGCAATGAGTTGACTAGTGTGAGATTGCTAATAATGGTCGCTTGTCCAGCTTGAGCCGTCTTACGAGGCATTCTTCGAGCGATTTCCCCGCGACTTGGCTATCAAAAATGCGAATGAGCAGTGGTGGAAGCACGAACCAGGCTGCGAATATCTTGTCGCGAACCCAGTAGCGATACCAGGGCTCACCCGGCTCATCAACACAAGAGATAGATCTGGTGCAAAGGTCACCTTCGACAGGAGGGCTAACGAACCATACGATAGGCTCGACGACGACCATGAGAGATTATCGTCGCCGAGACCTACACCTCGCGACCCGTTCCAGAAGATGCCCGCAGAGGTGGCTAGCATGGTGACTCATTGCTTGCCCTCCAAAGATATTGCGAATCTTAGGCTCGCTTCGCTGGCTTTCCAACAACTCCCGACTATTCTATTTCGTAGGTTGTTGTTTGAGGATATGCCGTGGTTCTGGGAGAGCAGGGATCTCCCACTGGCTGAGATTGATTGGTATCACCTATATCGTCAGGTAAAGTCTTGCTGGGGGAATTTGAAAGGCTTGATGAATCGAAAGCGGATCTGGAAGGATGTGGAGGAGATCGTGAGGAGGATTGAGCGCTACAGGGCTGAGGGTAAGATTGGAGATGAAGCGATGGGTATATAGTACACGTAGTGTCAGGCACTCTTTCCTAAGAAATGGCAGTAGTGGCTTCATGAGATCCGTAAAATCCAAAAAATATGCACAAAGAAGGGGTTGTTCTACCAAGTGCCTTTAATCAATATAAGTTCGGCTGTTCGAGGCTATTCTGAATGGGAAAACAACCAGGACTGTGCGTGGACGTAGTTAGGATTGCACTCAAGGTTGCCATCTATCATCTCAACTTGCCTAGTGTTGGAGCCAATAGTACTAAATTACATAGGCTCATAACACAACTCATGTCAGTTCTAAATTCATCGCCTTATCTTTGTCTCCGCGCGGGTCTCTTGAAAGCATCGTCAGATACTGTTGCATCCACTGCTTCTGAATAAGTGGCACGCAATCCACCCGCGACCCGACTACTAGAGTCGACTTCAATTGAGATGCTCGCAACCAATTCCCAGCCTGGATCCTTTGGTATGATTGCGGCGCCAGGCTCATGAGGGTAGTTGACCGAGTTCTCTTCCGTGTTGTTGGGGCTGACTATGACGGGAAGTCCTGGGGGCGCACAAACGGGTTTCAGCGCACAGTTCGCTTAATAGGGGCGCACGACTAGATACTTAGATTTATATGGGGCTCTCACTAAAATCTAAGTGCCTGTTCATACCCTATTATAAAGCGCAGTATATCGCTATTATATATATCGCTATCGTTTATCCATTGTGTTTATACCTTTTATATATTACATCGGCAAATCTCAAAAACTCCTGCCAAAACCTGAGTTGCCGCCCGCGCGGATAGGGCTGGCAGCGTCCTGTCAGTAACTTTTCTGAGTAAAAGTTACTGACAGGACGCTGCTAGTAGCCCTAATTTACGGATAGGGCTGCCAGCGTCCTGTCAGCAGGTTTAGTAAATCAGGGGTCCAGGCAGGTTACTTTCAGCAGGTTCAGTAACTCCGGGTTAATTTCAGCCGGATTAGTAACTTCAGTAACTTATATATACCGTCAGTATACTGACAGTAGCTCAGCCCTATGATAGGGCTGAAATAAATAAAGTTCTATGATCGACGCCATTAACGGCAGCGACCCTCAGCGACGACCACTAACGCCAGCGACCTACCGGGCCCGGAATAATAAGTTTTGGCGAAAGTTCTCGCGGGGGCGTTACCCAGGCACATCCGGGGAGTATGCGCACATGAATACCATGGTATGTCGCATGCCATGGCGCATGCCTTGGCGCATACCTTGCGCATGCCTTGGCGCATGCCATGATTGCGTATGCCATGGGGGGCTTTCGTCTGATGTTTTAGGGGCTGCTGCGGGGGGCGCACATCGCATGCTATTCAGGATACCTTTGCGCATACCATTCGCATGCCATTCAATGGCATGCGCAAGCTGCGCACGCCATTGCGCATGCCATGGGGTATACTATGGCCCATACTATAGCCCATATTATGGCGCATGCCAATGCGCATATAAATACGTATGCTATAGGGTATATAATGGGCCTATTCGTCTAATATTTAAGTTACTAATAATTTATCGAGTTACAAAACCTACTGAATCTACTAATAGTAAATATTATTTATTAATAGGACCCTACCCGGACCCCTGATTTATTAATCCTACTAAACCTCGGGTCCGTATTTAATATAGAGTTTTAATATAAACTTATAGACGGTTTTCTAATAGAGTTAATAACGTTTAAAGTATACTAATATTTATTTTTAAGATTTACCGATATACTTTCGCTCTTCTACTTTAATATTCCGCTCTATATTATTAATTAAATAAATTTAAAAACGTTATATTAATAATCCGTTACTTCTACTACTCTCGCTCGTCTATATTTATAGCGGCGATAAAGTTATTTTTAAATTACTTTTTTATAGAGCTAAAAGACTTAGTTATACTCTTTATTTTTAATATAAAATCTTTTATTTTTATTTAATAAAGCTACGACTCGTCTTTAATTTACTTTTATATTTAAATAAATTTAAATTATTATTATTTAAATATTAACGAGGCGGAGAATATAAAAGAATTTTCATAATTAAAAATAAATTTATATAATTATATTAGAGTCTTTTTATTATAGAGGCGGTGTAGTTTTATTTAAAGAGATAGAAATAATTATTAAAGAAAAGAAGATAGAAATTCGAGTAAATTATTAATAATATTACTATTACTTTACTCCTACTTTAATTTTTATTATTATTATCGTTTTTATATATACTCCTAGTATTCTCGCCTAGTTATTATTTATTTATAGTTTTTAATCTCTTTTTTAGAAGTTTTAAAAATAATTAATTTATAAATAATAATTTTATTATATAATTTCTTCTTTTATAAAGTTTACTACTAAGTTTTTTTTATAAATAATAATATAAGGAATTTAATTAAGATATTATAAATCCGGTTTTTATATATTTTATAAATTTTATTTATATTAATAGAAAAATTATCGAGTTAAATAATTAATTTATTAATTAATTATTAAAGGAGATTTTAATATAATTAATATAAATTCGTTATTATAATAAAGAATTTATTTTTATTAAAATCCCGAAATCTAGTTATATTCTTATTATTAGAGAGGAGTATTTTATTATAATATTACGATTTTTAATCTTTTAGAATAGAAGTTATTATTAATTAAAAATAGAAATAGAAAAAGAATAACGGGATTAGAAAATTCTTAATATATATATATAAAAAGTAAAAGTAATATAATAGCGCTTTACGGATATAAATCTCGTATTTATATATTAACTCTAAAATATAGGATAAATACTTAATATTATTAATAAAAATAATTTTTATAATTATTTATTAGTAATTTGAGAAACCCCGATTTTTATATATTTTATACCGAAATTATATAAAATACTAGAAATACGTATCTACTTATGTCCCGTATTCTAAGTATATTATACACCGATTAAGTAGCGATATTATACCGATTTAACAACTTTTTTTTTTAACTTTAACTTTTAAGAGTATCTAGACTAGGACCCTTATATAGAAATATAAATATCTTACTAAATCAATTTTTAGCCTAGATTCCGAATTTTTAATTAGATTCTTACTAGCGTTACCCTATAGGGTTATAAAGCTATTTTTAGGTTTAAGTTTAGCGCTCCCGCGCAGACCTTAACTCTAACTTAAATATCTTGGCGCTAAGATTTACCAAGGCTACAAAATACGCATTTTATACCAATTAAGTAGCGATTTTACAGAATTGTTTTTCTAGACTTATTAATATTTATTTAGGATTTATTATCTTAATAATATAAATTAATACTTTATAATTAATTACTTTTAAGACGTTAATACGCGACTAATTCTCGATTAAATATAATTTATAATAAAATAATCGTAGTTTAATAATTATAATTTTAATTATATTTTTCATTAAAATCTAAGAATTTATAATAATTTTAAAAATTAAATAAATATTTTTATTTCTTTAAATAAAATTTACTCTGAAATTAAAATAATTTTATATTAAATATTATACGACTAGTAATTCTTTAGTCTTTTAATTATTCTTAAAATAAATCTTTTTACTAAATTAAAATAAAGCTATTAATACCTCGCGATTTTTAATTAATTTAATAAGGTTACTTTTAATCTAGATTTAAATAATATCGTGAATTTTATCCCGTTTTTTTTCGAATAATTTTATTTAAAATTTCTAACCCTAGCTTTAATATTTTGAATAATATACTAGTTATATAATTAAAACTAGATTTCTAATATTAAAAATAATAGAGCGGCGATAAATTTTTATTTTTAATTTACGATAATAATATAAAGTAATAAATAGATATTCTAAAATTCTTTATTTAGTATTTAAAAAAAAAGCTATATACTTCTTCGAATTCTACGATAGTAAATAATAATATAATTAGAAAATTTATATTTATATTCGTGATCCTAATAGCGATAAAGAGTAGTAGTTTAATAGTATTAATATTAAATATAACGTCGCTCTAGAATATTAAATCGTTATAAAAATATATTACTAGGTAACGTTAATAATAATTAATAATAATAATTTATTAAAGAATTCTCTTTAGAATTATATTATTAATAAAGTCCTTTAAATAATTATATCGATATTTAATTTTAAATTATTTATTATTTAAAGTTTATAAAAACTTATTTAAAATATTATTTTATAAATAAATTATTAATAATACTAGGTTATAATATTTCTTCTTTAAAATAATAAATATTTAATCGGGCTCTTTTAAAATATACTTTAATATTTATTCGGATTAAATATATAAAAACTATACTAGGCGGTTTATTTTCGAAAATTTTAAAATTTTAATATAGTCTTTATTCTAGTTAAAATATATATAATACGAAAAAGAATTTATTATTAAATTATATATATATTTTTATTTATTAATATTTATAGCTTATATTTTAACTTTACTACTATAAATAATAAACTTTTATATAATAAAATAGTATTATTAATAACTCTTTACTTTAATCTTTATTATCTTTTATTATCTAGTTTTATAATTTTCTAGATTTATTAAATCTTTATATTTAGAGAATCTTTTCTAATTCTTTATATTCTTTTTATAATAAATATAATTATAACTCTTTCTACTTTTTCTATATAAATTAATATTTATAATAAAATTTTAATTAAGAATTTTATTTTATAATTAATTCTAAATTTAATCGGGCTCGTTAAATATCTCTTTAAATATAAATAATAAAAAATATTATTAAAATATTATATTTAGTACTCTTTAAATTCTTAATATAATTTCGGAATTAAAATCGAGATAAAGGATAAATAAAAGATAATAATAATAATATAACGACGATAAGGATATAATAATAATAATAATATAATTTAAAAAAGAATAATAAAATAAAAGCGACTAGTATCTAAAAAGAATAAAAGTAGAGATTAAAAATATTTATATAAAATAAATAATAATTACCGATAATAACGATAATAGGATATAAATAAATATTTAGATTTTATTAAAAACTCTATATAAATCTAAATATCTAGTTATATAACTTTATTAAATAAATTATATATTAAAACTCGTTTATATATCTCTAGGACTTCTCGTAATTATAAAGAGGATACTTGAATAGAAATCGTCGATATATTCTCGTATTCTCGTATTTACCTATTATTACTCTCGAGATAATAATATTACTATATCGTGGGACGAGGTAGAGGTATTTGATAAAAGATTAATATAATAATATATAGTATAAAAGATATTAATTATTCTATAGAGGATTTGGCCTTAATATACTAGAATCCTAGTATCACCCTAGTCCCGATAGGGCTAGCGGTAGGGCTTAGCCCGTTATTTTAGTAGATATTTATAGTAATACTCTTACTAAAGTCTACCCCGTAATAAATCGCCCCTTTTAAAAGAAAGAAGTTAACGCCCTCGTTAATACACTTATATAGGGTATCGTAATTAATAACGTAAATAACGTTTATATATAATAGTAAATAAGTAAGAAATATATATTCTAAATTATTAACCGAATTACGGGTAGGCCCGTAGAGCTTTAAAGTTTAGCGCAGAGCCGTAAAGTTTAGTATTGAAATCGCGACAGCGAGGTAAGGCGATAGGGGGGTATAGAGATAATATAAGTAATTAATAATAGGAGCTATAGTATTAATAAAATAGAGGCGTATACGCGTGGCGTTATAGGAGTATTAATACTAAAGGACTAGAGCCCTAAATATATATTAGAAAAGTAAGGTCTTAGCGTAAATCTAGTTAACTAGGGAAAATCGTTTAACGGTGTTTTTAGAATTAAAACTATTTTAGCGCGGAGCTAGTCCCGATTTAATTAATCCGAAACTCTTTCTTTTATAAATATACTATTTAGTTAAGAAGTAGCGATAACGAGAGGTATATATTTAAGTCTATATAAAGGAGTATATAAATAATATATTATTAGGATATTCGGGTTATATAACTCTATATACGATTAAGCGAATAATTTAAAACTATAAAGGAGTAGTTTTACCGGTTCTCGGTATAGTACCCCCTTAATATTATCGTAGTGCCCGTACTCTAAATAAAGCTCGATAGGTAGATTTAATATAATAGTTATTTCCTAGTAAAGATAAATAAAGAGCGGTAATATAAAAGAGAAGTATAATTATATTTCTAAAGTTATCGACCCTAGAAGAAGAATTTAGTTTAGTATCTAACCTATTATTCGTATTCTTTAATAAATTCGTCCGCGAAAACGTTCTTTATATTTATTTAACGGTTTTATATAAATCCCTAGCCTTTCTAGGATAGGAGGTATTCGGTAGCGTAACCCTTCCTCTTTTTAATAACGCGGTTATCGAGGATATACTTTAGTTCCTATTCTAACTTTAAGTCGTCTCGCTCGGTTTTTACTACTTTAAGATTCGTAGGCCGTAGATATTTAAAAGGGTCCTAATCCGGCGGTGGGTACTACTCTAGTTATATTATTAAAAATACGTTATAAATTTTTAATTTTCCGGGATATTAAGGCGGTATATAAGCCTTCCGATATAGTTAAAAATCTTAAATAAACTAGTTATTTACTAACCGTATTTACGACTAGTAAATTTATTTACCGGAATATTATAATTTTTATATAGGCGTAGTAAGGCCTAGTCCCCTCTACGGAAGTATTAAGGGTAATAAATACGATTATAATACTCCTTATCGTATATTTAAATAAAGGTAATTATATCCGAAGTTTAAATACGTACTAACTCCTTTAGTAAAATATTATTCTCTTAACTTCCTAGGTCTAACGCGTTATTAATAGTGAAACCGAAAGCTATTTTATTTAGGGTATAGTTAATAGGCTAGGAAAACGTATTATTATATTATATAATTATAAAAAGTAGTACCTCTTCCTAGACTTTAAGGTTTTATAAGGTAGCGATCTAGAATCGTAATATAATTTTAATAATTTAATTTATACACTCGCTTAATTTATCCGTTTATGAATAATAGGTAGTAGAGAATATTAAATCTACTTTAAACTTATTAAATAGAGCCTTCTATAGGGTATTTATAAATTTACGGTCGCGGTTAAAAATAATAACCTTCGAAATACCTTAATCTATTAAATATAAATAACGTAATAATATATCTACCTATTACTCTACCTTTTATATTAATTTTCCTAGAATCGCGGTTACTTTTCGGGAAAATTTATATATAATAATTATAATATTATCGAATCCTTCCTATAAAAGGGGTAAGGCTAGGATAAAATCGATAAAAATTATATAGAAAAGAGAGGGCGGTATAAGAATAAGTTATAATACTTTATAAAGTTTATACCTAGGAGTACCGAATAATTAATATTATAAATAGTATCGTAAATACTCCTCTAGCTTTTTATCTAGTTTATATATATATTAGTACTTAGTTATAATTTTATAGTATTTATATCTTCCTATATATAAGCTAGAATATACGACGTTAAATAAGACTTTAATATATAAAGAAGGTATATATAGGCGTTTTAATATATATACTCGATTAATAACTAAATTATCGGTATATTATATTAAGCCGTTATTCCCTTTCGAAAAAGAAAGATCTACGGCGTCCTCGCCAGTTTCTATATTATAGTTAAATATATAATTTATTTTAACTTAAAAGTCGTTATTCTAGTACCCTTAAAGTAATTCTTATTTAAATTATACGTTTATTTCTACTAGTGTATAGACTTTATATATATATATCTAGAGTATATCTAGCTCGCTTTCTAAAAAGTTCTTAACTACGTCTTTCTACTATAATCGGGATAGGTATCGGCAAGTCCGGAAACCCCGATTTTTACATATTTTATACCGAAATTATATAAAATACTGGAAATGCGTATCTGCTTATGTCCCGTATTCTAAGTATATTATGCACCGATTAAGTAGCGATATTACACCGATTTAGTAACTTTTTTTTTTTTTTTTTTTAAACTTTAACTTTTTATAGTATCTAGACTAGGGCCCCCATATAGGAATATAAATATCTTACTAAATCTATTTTTAGCCTAGATTCCGAATTTTTAATTAGATTTTTACTAGCGTTACCCTATAGGGTTATAAAGCTACTTTTAGGATTAAGTTTAGCGCTCCCGCGCAGACCTTAACTCTAACTTAAAAATCTTGGCGCTAAGATTTACCAAGGCTACAAAATACGCATTTTACACCGATTAAGCAGCGATTTTACAGAACTGTTTTTCCGAACTTACCGATGGGGCGTCTAGTACTATATATTTAACACTAGGTTTATAACGGATCTCTATATTTTAAAAACACTAAATATAATCTAAGGCCCGTATAATACGTAAATTAGTCTTTACTATAGATAAGGTAGTTATACTTATTTATTTAACTATATTAAGCGTAGCTCTATAATTAATATAGACGACCGTCTTAAAGGCTAATTCGACTATATATTTAATTTTAGTAAATACTTATATTATTCCTACTAGTTCTATTTTAGTAGGTTAATAACGTATTTTTATATCCTTAAAGAGTCGGTTAAGGAAAAAGATAGATTAAATTTACTTCCGGTCGAGATAAAGGCCTTTTAACTCTTGTATAATATAATAAACTATAACTTTATAACCGAATTCCTTACTAGTATTAAAGTCGATAAATAGTTCTTTTTTATTATCGAAGTAGTATAGAAAGAAAGGCTTAAAAAGAGTACTTTAAATAATTTTAAACGAACGAATCTCCTATAGGGAAGGTGACTTAAAACTAGTCTTTTTAATATATTTCTATCGTTAAGCGCCTATAGGGGGTATTTTATTTAGTAGCGCGGTTTTCTTATTTTATAAAGACCTAGCTAGAGTAATATAATCTTTAATATAATCTCTTAATTAATTAATTATTCCTAGGTATATCTTAAGTACTACTAGCGTTTAAGGGAAAACTAGTTATTTAATAATTATAAGTTTTGCTTTAGAAATTAATAGCCCGAACGAGTTAACCTTCTAGTTAAATAGTATAATTAACGGATAGTCGATAAACGCCTTTTTAGGGTTAACTAAAATATTAAACTTAACGAATAAAGAAAATACCGTATATAGGTATTAAATATAATCCTCGAGGGTCTAAGAGAATATTATAATATTATTAATATATACTCGGGCGAATACCTTATAAATATATAGGATCCGGTTTATTTACTACTATATATACGTAGGCGAGTTCTTAAATCTTATTACTATAATATTAAAAGTCTCTTGGCCGCGGTATAATACGACGGTAAATTTATATTTATCCTTAAAGTGTACTCGCTATTAATAGAAGAAACTAGCCGCGTCGATAATAGTAATTTAACGATAACCCTTAACGGCGTTAATTATATTATTCTATAAAAGTAAATAGTAGACGTTTATTATAATTATAGTATTTAAACCTCGAATATTAATAACGGCACGGCCCTTCTTAATACCGTCTAATCTTATAATTTAAATAACGAAGACTAGGAAGTTAAATAAAGTAGTTTATATTATTTATTTAAACCGTCCCTAAATATATAGTTTATTAAAGGTTTCGTTAATAATCTTCCGGCTCTCGTTATTTATAGGATAAATATATATCGTTTTAGGTACTTTATCTTCCTAGTCGGCGCGAAGTAATATACGTATTTATTCGTTTTCTAGAATATTAATAAAGCCTCCTTCTACCTAGAGTATAAGGAATTAATTAATAATCTTTACTAACTCCGGTTATTTATTATAAATAATAATATTGTTTAAGAGGATATTATTCTTTACCGAAGTAGTTATCTTTATTAATAGAATAGAAGGCCGGGAATTAATTAGATTCTTTATATCTTTACCCCTTAAAGGCTATTTAAGAAATAATAAATTAGTATTAATAATAACCGTACTATTAAAAGCGTTTTTAATAAAAGTTTCTTTATACTCCTAAGGAGGCCTTCGTATAGCGAGCTCGCGAACGTCGTTATCACTTATAGTAATATTATAATAGTTATTAAATTAAACCTCTAGTACCTAGTCAAGCCTTATATTTCTTAGGATTTTAATAAACTTATCCGTCTTATTCTTTATAAATACTGATTTTATTCTATCGTTAACGATTCCGGTAAAGAGATATAGGTTAATATTTACTAGTTTAAAGAAGTAGTCTCGTACTAGTAGATTAAATTTATAGACTTCGATAATTATAATAACTTATAGAGGGATAACTTTTATTTTCGTAGTATATACTAGCCGGTTTATACTTATACCCCTTAAGTAGACGTCGATAAGGTACTTTATATCATAGCTACCGATACGGGTTATTTAACGAGATACTAATATATTAATTCCTTTAGGGGTTATAATGTTTATATTAATAATATCGGTAAGTCCGGAAACCCCGATTTTGGCGCATTTTATACCGAAATTATATAAAATACTAGAAATGCGTATCTGCTCATGTCCCGTATTCTAAATATATTATATAACTAAAATACAGTTATATAGCTGATTTTAGCATATTTAGCACCCAAAATACATTTATATAGTTGATTCTAGTATAATTAATACTTAACGGGTAAATAATAATAAATGGATAATCCTTAATATTATTCTATAGTGCTTCAAATATACTATTTATACTTTAGGTAATAATAGTATTATTATTATAATTATTACCGTTAGCGCCTTTAATATCGTTATAGTATTTAGATCTTTATATATATATTAATTAATTAATATATATTCTACTTTATCTACTCGTTATATTATAGGGGAGTTATAGATATCCTAAAATCCATTTATTAAGAAACCGTTACTATTTATTCTCGTAAACTAACTTATATCTAAATCTAGCCTAGATCTAGCCTAGATATAGATTAAATCTAGGCTAGATCTAGGCCGCTATTATCTTTAGTTATAAAAATAATCTATTATATATATAATTTATCTCTTATTCATCGTCCGGGTTATTAGCCTAGGTAGTTTATATTAAAATAATATACCTCTCCTTCCTCGTAGTCTCGAGTACTATATTCTATATACGCGTATCGTCCATTATATAATCTTAACCCCGTTCTTTTTATTATATCGTTTTCTCTTCTTTCTTTTTAAACTTTAACCTCTTTCGGAAGCCTTCGTATATAATAGAGAATTTAAATATATATAGCGTAGGCTCGGTAGGATCCTTATTAATATTAAAGGAACTAATTTATTCGTTAGATTTAATATTTTTAAGTTTTTACGCGATAAAAGCCGGTAGTTACTATTTAGTATATAATATTAATATATATCTATAATAAGTATAATATTATAATATTATACTATTTCGCGATTTATAAAGTTCTTTACGTTATATATATTACTACCCCGGTCTTCTACCGATTTATTAAACGAAGCTACTCGAGTATCCGCCTAGATAACTATATTAATATTCGAGGATTAATAATAAACTATATAAAGACTCTACCTCTTTTTATACCTCGTTAAATACTATTTAATAAATTAGAGTTTTTATTAATACTTTATCCGCTAGTTTAGTTTTATTAGAATAGGAGAAATACTTACCTTTATAAAGATAAATAACTCGTTTTTCCGAGATCTATTAGTACTCTTTTCTTTTATATTATCTCTTTTTATAATATTTATCTCGTCCTCTCGTATATTATATTATCGAGGAGCCGGCGAATCTATAGTAATTTTATTAATAATTAGGAGATAGTTAGATATAGTATAGAAACCTTTATAACCGATTAAATTATCGATTCTATCTTTTTATCTATAAACGAAATCGTTTATATTATTTACCGGTATCTCTTCTCTTCTTATTTCTTAGTTAATCCTACCCGATAGGGCCTTTATTATTATACCTTATTATATAGATATCTATTCCTCCTACGTCTCCCCTATTTAAGTCTATAACTCTATATTACTTTATATTAATATTAAGAGATATAAAGAAAAAGGTCGAGTTTAATTTACTTTTAATATATTCGCCTTCGAATTTAATCCGTATCTACTTCTCTATTTCATATTCTTTAATAGTATAGTAAATTATAACGTAGACTATAAGTATTATAGTTCCCGTTAAGGGCCTAAATATATACTTAATATTATTATAAGTTCCTAGCCAACCTAGGTCCGATTAAAAGAATAGTAAAATTATAACTTTTACTACTAGATCTCTAAAAAAGCGGTAAAGTAGTTTAGGTTTATCGATAATTAGTATTAAATCTTAATAAGGAAATATTAAGACTTATATTATTATTATAATTATATATTTATCTTCTATTCTTTATTTTAGTAGTAATTATCTCTTTAATACTTCGTTTTATTATAGAAAAAGTATAGTATACCGCTACGACCTATCGAACCCTTATTATTATTAGGGCGCGGTAATTACCGATATAATCAAGTAATTAATTTCGATTAATATATCTTTAGTTCAAACCCGGTAGATTAATACCTTTTAGGCCTCCGTTAGATTTAGAGTTTTCTTTATTACCCTATCCTTTAGCCCGAGGGTCTTATTATATTTATTAATAATATTCCGTTAAAGCTTCTAGATTAAAGCGCTAACTTCGTTTTTTTTATTAAAATTTATTTATAGATTATATCCCGAGTTCTTATATCCCGTAACGAGGGTTATTAATATTACTTATTTTATATACTAGAGAATAGCCTCGTAGCTTTAAATATATAACGCCGATTTAATACGACGTCCTACGCCCGCCTATAGTAATAACGACTCGTTTTTTAATTATAACGCGTTATAATTATAGTAGTATTTCGCTAAAGGTTTATATAATGTATTATTAAAAGACCTTGTATCTCCTAGTCTATATATATAAGAGCTAGGGTAAAACGAGGACGAGGATATACGGCGGCCGATAAACGATAAGGATTATAAAAAGGTTAGTTATATTATTAACTCCTATATAAAATATATATATATATATATGGCGTGGCCCTACTTGATCCGTTTAACCGAGATACGTCGTCCGTTTTCCGTCGCTTCGGGGTAGGAAACTTAATATTATTATTATCGGCCTCGGTATCGACCTTCTTACCTCCGTATATACTTTCTTCGTCCTTATTAATAGTTAATATCAGTTAATATATACTAGAAGAATTTATAATTAACGCGTTCTTAATATATATTTTTACTCGTATATCGGAATAGGTAAACTATTTATGGCCGAGATTTACTCTAAAAGTATTAATATAATTTATTATTAAAATTAGCCTTTAGTCTTATCGAAGGAGTTATTATTATAAATTCTTTAACTAGTTAAGACCGTATTACGATATATAGGAGGTATAGTTTAGTTTAATTTTACTATTTAGTATATTACTACGTCGTATATATATAGACTTAGATATTATTCGGTAATATAGAGTATACTAACTAGTCGAGATATAGAATAAATTTATTTTAATATATAAGAAAGAGGGTAGAACTATACGCGCGATAATAATAAATAAATACGCGTCGGATTAGCCTTAGCCTAGATCTAGGCTAGGTTTAAACTAGATCTAGCCTAGATCTAGGCTAAGGTTAATCTAAATACCGAATTCGGGTTATATAATACTATAAATTATAAGAGCGTAAGGGCGTTATAAATATAATTAAAAACGGCGGCCGTCTATTAAGACGAGTTTAATAGAGGGTAGACCGAGATAAATCCTATAAAAGATAAGTTATAATATCTTTATTTATAAACTAAATACTTTTATTTCTACTAGCGAAATATATACCGAAGGAGCGCTAGATAATAAGGGTTAATTTAGGAGTCTACTCCTTTTCTTATTTAATTCTATAAGAGTAGTATTTTAAGAATTTCTATTTAATAAATCTTTTATTTAGTTTAGACCCTCTAATTCTCTTCCTATTAATTACTATCGATCGAGTTTATACCCTAATTATAATTCATCTTTATACTATACCCGTTACTCTCGTTATTATTATTGGCCGCTATATGGTTATAGTATTATTATTAAGTAAGAGCCCGGGGTATACGTATTATTAGGCGGTATAATAAATATATTATCGCGGACGGTAATTTTTTGTGGATATATAGTTATTATATTTACTTTATAAATTAATCTATTACCCTAGTACTTTTCGTTATAAAGTTAGGATTATAAATAGTATTATATTAATCCTAGTTAATAAAATTATTTATATAATAATATTCTTCCCGTTTAATAGGTATTATATACGTACTCTAGATAATATCTTATATTTCGAAGAGGCGATAATTATATAGTTCTCGGGGTCTTTTCGTTCTACTAGTTAAGATATACTCTACTTCGAATATCCTATACGTATCGTCGACTCTCCCGTTATTCTTTAGTCGATATAAAGTAATTAACGTATTAGTATATACCCTATATTTACCCTTATCGTTTAGTTATTCGTGGTTATAAATATTAATAATTAACTCGAGCCGGTTAATTATTATATAAAGGGCCTCCTACTCGGTCTCGCCTTAATTTTATAGGCGAGTCGCTTCGTTATTAATCTAGACGTAATTATTACGAGGTTTACCGATAGAACGAAAGTTAGGGGTATAATAAATTAATCTTTTTATAAACCGCCTTAAATTCCGGCTCTCTTTATTATTACGAACCTAATATATTAATAATCGATATATAGAAATATATATATCTCCCGCTTAACTAGGATCCGTCTCCTATTTTCGTTAATTTTTAATAGAGCCCGGATTTTTATCCTATTTCTTACGGCTCTCCCGTACGAATACCGTTATAGCGTCGATAAAATCTTTAGTATTAAAGTAAGAAGCCCTCGCTACTATAATTACTAGGCGATAATAATTAATATCTAGTACTTATATACCGTAGTATAGCGGCGTATTCTTATTAGGAATAAGTATATACTTATTTAAATCTAATTTCTCTCGATACGGCCGGGTATTCTACTATTCTATTTTACTATTAGGAATAACGGTAGGTTTAGCGGAAAGTATTACTATAACTTCTTATATAGCCCTTATATTATAGTATATAATATTATACCGTAGTAATTACGTCTCGAATTTATTAGTTTTATTTATCCGTAAAAAGGGTTCTTTAAGGAGAAATTTATAAACCGCCTCTTTATAATAAATATCGAAGTTCTAGGTACTCCTATATCTTCGAATATATTTAGCGTAATATATTATCGTATATAGTTTTAGTATATTAAAATACCGATCGGTAAGTTCTTTTAAGTCTAGGTCCGAATTATTACTCGGCCGGTATTTACGGAAGACTATCTTTAATTTATAAATATAATAGAGCGCGTACTATATATATTATAAAGTATCGCCGTTATAAGACGTATATTAGGTAAATATAATAAAGTTAAATATAGCCCGTACGTAATATAGGGTAGCCGGTACGCGCTTAATAAATAAAGGGGTAACGACGGTTATTAATTATAATAATATCGCTTTCTATTTATTACTACTCTACTACTTTATTTTACTAAAGTTTTTAAATAATTTTAACCCTACGAAACCTAGTACCTAGCGAAAACGGTAATTTAATTTAATCTTTATTATTAATTACTTTAAAGATTTCTTCGGCCTAGCTACCCCTTTCTTTATCTATTTAATAATTATAAAAACTACGTAATCTTTAATTAAATCCCGAATCTAGTTAATTAATCTTATAATAATTCCTTTTAAAAACTAGTATAATATATCGATAGTAAAGATAATATAGATATTAACTAGATAATAACGCTAGGCGAAATTTTTAACGTCGTAGATAATTATTAAATCTTTAGCGAGGTCGGGATCTCTTCTTTATATCTTTATCCTTCGATATATATATTCGTAGGTCCGTGGCTCCTACGTCTTAATTAACTCCCCTCGTTTATTAGGCGGGACTAAGTATATTAAATACTAACGATTTTATTTTACCCCTATTATTAAGATTTACTCTAGGTAATCGGTTATAAATAATATAATTATTAGATAGTATCTTCGGGGTTAATTATCCGCGTATATAATATCGATCCCTTATATTACTAGGTCTTTAATTATTTTAATTACTTTAATATATTATTTAAATAAATAATAATAGTTATATATATACTAGAGTATACGCCCTAGCGCGAGATAGTAGATATCTAATCGTATATAATTACCGAATTCCTTTCCGTTCTTAATACGAGGGATTAAATTTAAAAGAACTAGGCTAGGTCGCTTCTAGGCTTTATACGTCGTATAATTAAGATTCCTAATAATTATATATACTAGCTAGAAGGAAAGGTCGCTATAATATTAAATTATTATTATCTCGTCGGACGATAGTATAAGAGGGATAATAGTACCTTTAATAGGGATCTATAGTTATATTTCCTACTACTAGGTATTAATATATATTTTATTAACTACCCTATTATTACTATCGTTCGTGATCTTTATAGGTATATATATTAGATTATCTTTAAACGGTTTATAGCCGAGGAAAAAACGGATAATTTTAATAATATTACGGTAATATAATTTAAAATATAAATTATTAAAATAGTTAATCTCGCTAGGTACGCGGAGATTATTAATTATCTAGTTATTATTATATATACTTTACTGAATATTATATTCTGCTAGTTACCGATATTATTTTATATTACGGAAAATTACCTCCTTTTTCTAATTTACCTTAATTTCTATAGATTTAAGATATACGTTAATACTCGTTTTAGTTATATAATATTCGGAAAATAAATAAATAATAGTTTAACTAACTTTATTATCGAACGGGTAGTATATATCTTTTATTATTATTAATTATAAAGTATTTCGTCGACGTTTTTAATATTACGCGCGATCTAGTTTTATATACGTTATTATAATAAAGCCGGCGTCTCGCCCTATAAAGTCGGTAAAAGATTTTATATAAAGGGAATTAGATATAGATAAAAGGCTTCTAAAGGAGATAGACGGTATAGTCGCGGAGGAAGATATTATAACCGGTTTTAATATATTTATCGAAGTAGACGAGGGCCTAGATAAATTATTAGTATATTTATATAAACTCTTAAATAATAATATCTTTATTACTATCTTTATTAATCCCTAGATATTTAAGAGGCGGTTTATTTATATTATAATAAGTAATATAGAATTCTACTAGTTAATCCGTATCTAATTTACTACCGCTAGGCGCGGGTAGCTCCTAGAATTAAAAGATTTCGTATTAAATAAATATAAAGCCTATTTAATCCTTAATAGGGCCAAAGATATTTATTAATTTCCTACGTTTAAATTAAGGCCCTTTATATATATTTAGGTATCGTAATAGGCCCGAGTAATTCTTCGCTTAGAAGAAATTATATTAACCGTACTATAATTATTTTATTACGTATTTCGTATTATCCGGTATTAGAAGTAGAAAGTTTAAGAAAAGAATATTTATTAAAAACGCGGTTTTATATATCTATAAATAAAGTTATTATTTTAAACTCGGACGCGTTTAGGTTAAGTTATTAAAGTTTATTTAAATCTAGGCTAGATTTAGGTTAAATCTAGGCTAGATCTCGGTAAACCCTAACCTTAAACTACTTAAATAAGAAATTAATATTAAAATTAATATTTTATAAATATTAACGTCCTTTACCCCGTAGGTTTATAGTATTAACTCCTATTTAACTAAAATAATTACGCTAGCGATAGTATTCGGGCTATAAACTCGATATATATTATAATAAAATCATTTAATTTGAATAGACGGTACCGAAAGATTTTACTATAATAGATTCATATATAATTTTAATAGTTCTAATATAAATAATATTCGTTCTACGGGTAGAAAGGGTTAGGGAAATATATATAACCGATACTAAAGATAATAATTAAATGGATTATTAATTTTAGCGTGAAATTATAAACGGTATAAAATATTAATATTCGAAATATTTATTTTAAAATGATTTTCACGGAATTTAAATTATTAAAAACGATATTCGTGGATTTAATAATACGAAGATATATATATCTCTTAAAACTCGACTAGATTAAAGGCTTTATTATATAAGTATTATATTATCTAATATTAATCTCTTCTAGTACTCTTTTACTTCTCTTTTATTAAATAATATATAAATATTATTTCTTAAAGTAAAGCTTTAAATAGGTTAGGTAAATCTCGGATAATTTAATATTCGCGTAGTCTTATATTAGGAGACGAAATCTTAGGTACTATACCTATAAAAGTTAGCGCCCGAGCTCTTAACTCGTACGTCTTAACTAGATCTAGGCCTAGATCTAGGTATACTTATTATCTAATCTATTATACTTTACTAGAATTAGTTATTATAGTTATTATATATACTATTATACCCTTCTAGCTATATGATTATTATTAAATTCATTTATTTATTATTATTATAATACTATAGTAACTTCTTCTATTATTTAACTACAACGGAAAACTATCTAAAGATAACTAGACTATTATATATATAAAAGGCGTATATACGCCGACTTATTATTATATTATTAATATTATATTTTAATAAGTTAAAGAGCTCGTAGAGTAGTATTACTTTATAAATAGTATATTTAAGAATTAACCGAACCCTAAAATCGCGCTTAGAGATAAGAGAGTCCGGTAGGGTTAATATTTAATAATTAAATTTAGCGACTAAATCTAAATCTAAGGTTATATAGATTTCGGCGAAAAAATATATATCGGTATTATTATTTACTAGGGAAGCTTTAATAAACCGTTAAAGATTAAATATAAACCTAGTAGTATACCGCCTCCGGATTTCTAGAGTTAAGCGGTAGTAGTAGCTAGTTCGAGTAATCTTCGTATTAAATAAGAACCGAGAATTATTTTTAATCCTCTTTTATTTCGCTCGCTTAGAGACTTCGAGATCGACTATATATTAAACTAATATATATTAGAGAAGTTCGTATATAAGACCCGGTTTTTTAAAATCTCTTTATATCTACTACTTAAAGAATTTAGTATAATTTATTTACGATTCTTACTACTTTAGGATTATTTAATATCTCGCGATTTAATAGTAGACCCGAGCTTCGATTACCTTACTTATTATACTATAAAGGGGTATTATATTAATATCTTAAAAAATAATAATTTATAAAGTACTATTCAATATTTCCTAGATAAAGGTATAAACTCGATAAAAATCGAGGTTATAATAAATAATAACTTTAGTTAACTATATCCCTTATCCTCTAATATTTAATTTAATTTAAAAGATAGATTTATTTTTATTAGGACCTTAAATCTATCCCTTTCCTCCTCCGTTCTAGTCTTTTCTAAATATTTAATATATTATAAATAGAAGTCTATTATCGCGCCGAAGGGAGCCCGAAATAAACGAGCTACTACCGAAATTAATATTGAAAATATATTCGTATCTATTTATTATTTCCCGTTTTCTTTATTTCGAGCCAAACCCTTTTCTTTATAATTTCGAAATATACCCGTTCTCCTAGTATCTCTAACGAGGATCTAATTCTTTTATTAGTAGTAAAAAGATTTAAATACCTATCGAAGCTTTTAGGCCCTAATAATAATAAAGATTATTTATTATTATTACCGCCGAAATAAACTTTAAAGAAATCGTTACCCGAAAAGCCTCGCGAATTCTTTAAATCTTTAAAGGAGTCCTCCGAGTAACTAAATTAAAAGGATAAATTTATAATTAAAGAATCCTCGGAATTAATTATTAATAATAATAAAAATAATAACGCGGCTAGAGAAGAGAAAGTAGAGTTAATTATAATATAATAATTAATCGATATCTCCTTTAGTAGTATTATATTTATTAATTATTTTCCTTTTAACTTTAAAAAAATTAGTAATAACTATTTATACGAATATATTTACGATAATATATAGGATCGCGTTATTATATTCGCGAAAATCGCCTACTCTAATAATTCTCGCGGTAATAATAAAATAGCGATTCCTAGAATATTAAAGTTAATCTATTATTAGTAGTAGCTTTATATATTTATAATTATATTATTCTATAAAGGGGACTTCGGATAATTTAGTATTATTATTAGAGACGAAATAAGTTTAAATAAAGTAAAGCCTCCTAATATATCTTCTAAACTTCGCGACTAATTTTATTTATTTATAAACTTTTAAAGTTATAGGTTCCGCGGTATTCTATTTTTAATTATATTAAAAATAGGTAGAGATTTAACGAGAGTAGAAGGAGTAACTAGTAAAGTTTTAATACTACCGCGAAAATACTCCCGCGGGCTCTAAATATCCTACGAATTAATAATTCTACGAGTATCTATATTAACTAGACTCGGAAGCTTTTTATATTAGGTTAGTTAATAAATATATATTATTTTTTACCCCGTTAGTTAATCTTAGTACCTAGAGTATTAAAATATTATTAATAATTAATTTCGAGACCTTAAAGATACGGTTTATAATTATTTATTATAGTAATACCGAGTCTAGTTACTAAATGAACGTATAAATAATTAAAGAATTATAGATAGTACGTAACCCGAACGACTCCGACGTAAAATTACTAAAAGGTATAAAATTTATTAACGCCGCGTAATATAGTCTCCCGAGCGAAGTAAATACTTTTATATTCATATTTATTTTATAATAATTATAGGTAACCGCTAGTAAAGTCTTTAATAAAGTATATAAATACTTCTTTATAAAGAATAAAAAAAAGTAATTAAAAAGGAAATTATCCACTATTTTTAATACGGGTTTACGATTATAGATAAATATAATAGAGTAAGGAATCTAGGTAAAGATCTATAAAATCCTCTTTAATTAATAAAAAAGACTCGCCCTAAATATCGCTTCTAGTTTATAATTATATCCGGAACGATTATTAACTCTAATCTACTAGATATTATAGCCCTAATAGATATTATATACGATATTTCTTAGAACGATCTTAAGTATAAATATTACCTCTTTAAACTAGCCGGCCTAAAGATTCTTACTAATATTATTACTAAATACTAAGATTTAAGCGATCGACTATAAGAATTCGATAATATAATAAATATATTCGGGAATTTACTTCTTAAATTCTTAATATAGTAGTATAAAAAGAGTAATTAGAAAAATTACGACCTTATCGAATTTAAAAAGCTTTACCGAAGTATCTTTAAAACCAGTTTTCCTTATAATTATAAAGTATATTACGTAACCCTCGTCGCCCGTTAGAAGGATTTAATAATAGAGAAACTCGTAGAACGATAAACTTACTAGGACGATAATTAGTATAATATTATATTTATACGGAATCGTCCCGACCGCCCGACCAACGTTAATATTAATTAGATATTTATAGTAGTACGGTTCCTCCGTTTATATAATTATTTACTTTATCTCTCCGTTTTCTTAATTATATATAATTAAAAGTGGATTAATAAAGAGATCGAGAACCGGTATATAAATAAGGATAATAATCGGATACTAGAAAATTATATCCTAGGTAGGGATTATATAATATTTAAAAAAATATCCTTTAAATTTAAAATTATCGCCTCTCTTTTCAAGAAATATAAAAGGGTAAATATATTAATTATATCTTTATTCACCGAGATGATTTTAGTAGTAAAACGGGTAAATCTTTCTCTTCTTTAAAATCTCCGATATAGAAGAGCCCGAACTCGTTTTTTTTATTTTATTAAACTTAACCTTCTCTTTTCTAGTTAACCCTTTTATATTAATATTTATTTACTATAATACGTCCGAGAGGAGATTAAATTTAAAATACGAATATTCTTCGGGACCGATAAGAAGAGGGACGCGGCCAAATATATATTTATATATAAAATTAATTATGATAGTATATTACTAGAGAAGGATAAGCCTAATATTTTAATTAAATTTATATATTAGATAAGCGTGGGCTTAAATCTAATTTATATAATTATAATTATTCTATATAAACCCCTCTACTCTATCGGGATATATAAGTAAATACTAAAAAAAATATATCGGATAAAGTAAAAAGAGGAAGTATTCTATTATATATTAAATATTAATACCGAAATCGAGGAGTATATAGACGTAAAGTATAAATCGAAGATAAATTTTAAGGAGGACGCGTTTAAAACTATCGGTATAATAAATATAAAAGGTGTAGGAGGCGCCGACGGAGGTAATAATACTAGAAGGAGTAATAGTACTAGGAATATTAATAATATCGCGGCGTTTATTATTAATATAGAAAATATTATTTAAGATAGTATTATATATATAGGGAGGAAAAGTAGTTAAAGTAAATAAATATAAAAATAAACCGCCGTTAATTAGATTAAATCTTTTTATATTTCTAAACTACTAGATATTTAGGCTTAAATAGGAGCTAGGAAGCCTATTACCCCTCTACGCGCTTTTCTATATAATAATATTTATTTTTTATATAATAATATTTACTATAGTACGTTATTATCGTTTACGATTCTAATCCTCTACTCTATTATATTTAGGAACGATAATAAAAAACCGAGTATTATATCTAATTTAAATCTAGGCCTAGATCTAGCCTAAATATTCTTTAAATACTCTTTAGACTTAACCTAGATTCTATTTAATCCCTAAACTCGCTATTAAGGGCCTACGTTTTTAATATTTTAATTATATTTATTACTATCTAACGCGGTATCTAACTATATATTCCTTAACCTCCTCTCGGATTTACGATCGATATAAAACCCCGGAAGTTAAGGGTTACTAGCGAAGACCTTTAGAATAATAACGGAAAAAGAATATTAATCTACGAATATATTACTTAATATACCTATAACTTTTATAAAAAAGAAAGAAATATCGTTCTTTTAATTATTAGAGGATATACTACCCTCGATTTAAGGATATAAATATATAGATTATATTATTAACTAAAAATAAACGGTACTAGAGATCCCTAATTCCGAGGATAATAAAGAGGAAGATAACGACGGGGCGAATAATACTTAAGGCGGTATCGATATAAAACCTACTTTTCGAGCTCCTCTACTAAATAACTAATATATAATACTTTTAGTATTCGAATAGGGTGGTTATTAATAGTAAGATACTATCTATACCTTAAAGCGGGTAGGTAATAACGGCGGCTTTATTATTAATAGAACTCTTAAACTCTTTAAACTCTTTATACTTTAACTCTATTTATATTGAAGCCGATAATACCTCTACTAAATCTCTTTATAAATCTATAATATATACTTTTACTCTTAACCCTTTTACTTTCCCCCTACGGTTAATACCGAAAAAATCTATAGTTAATATCTATATTATAGGTATCGGAGCGGATAATTAAAGATTATTACCGGTTAAAGCCGTCCGGCCCTCGTAAACTACGATTATAAATAATATAAATAACGATTCCCTACTACCCGAGCGAGTATTATTATCGTTACCGTCGTCTTTATTTTTATTTTATTTATTATTATCCTCGCCCCTATTTATACCCCCTTTTTAATTATTACTATCTTTATTACCCTAGAAGTTATCGCCAGCGTAGCCCCCGCCTAAATTTTAAATTATATCGCCGCTTTAAATTATAGAAGCGTAGGAGAGGGCTTACCCTCCTAGTTATTTTAAAATAAACGGAATATTTTACCGATAATTAACGACCGCGAGTTAATTATTACTATTATCGAGAAGGGTCTTTAGAGGCTAAGTATACGGATTTAATATAAATATAACGATATAGCCCTCGTATCGACGGGTATAATTAAATAGCGTAGAAACTTATCTAGTAATATAAACGGAAGAAAAGTATAAACCTAAAACGTTATTACTATTTATATTTATACTCTCGACCGCGTTAAATTTAATTATTTAAAAGACCGTTAGTTCTTTATTTAATATTACTAGTATAATAATATAAAGAAAATTATATACCTTAAAGTAACGCGTAGTTCTATTATTAATAGCCTTTCGTTAATTAATCGGGATAGACTAAATCGGAGTTAATATAGTTTCGATTCGGGCTACGAGACCGTTAAAGGAAATCGGATATTATTAGGTATACTCTTTATAAATTATAATTATATACTCGTAAAGGAATATAACGAGCCTAGTTATATTACTAGTAATACTCTTAATATTTAATAACTTCGTATTAAATATTATATTACCTCGAACTTTCTCTAAGAACTTTATTATAATAGTATCGGAGGGGAGACCTAAAATACGGACGGTACGATAAACGTTATATTTATTATTATTAGAGGTAAAGCGTACTCTATATTTAAAGAGGTTAAAGAACTATAAATTCTTTATTTTAGTTTCTCGTCGGTTAATCTTTATAACTTAATAATACTCCTTTAAATCGAAAAAATCCGTATTTCTTTAAAAAATAATACGAACTTCTTCGACCTAAAGGAGTATTACTAGGCTATAAAGATTAACCGGCGAGAAGTTAAAATAAAGGATTTAATTCTCCCTAAAGTAATATAACTTAATAAAATTAATATATCGGTAATTTTCTTTAAAATCTTAGGGACTATTCCCGCTTCTTTAATAATATTTATTAAAGGTAATAAATAATTTAACGCCTTTATTACCTCTAATACTTTATTTATATTCTATTTTTAAGATAATAAAACTACGTTATTTACCTCGGTGTTAAATATAGCTTTTTTTTATATACTAACGGTAATAGCTTTATCCTAATTATTAAACGAGAAAGATATCGACGCCGAGACTAGTTTACTAGGCGATAACGAATACTACTCTAAAGAGTTATTATATTTTAGGGAGGGTATACGGATATTTTTAATAATTAATATTATTATCGTCTTAACTATCTTAGTAGCCTTATTTAATTTCTTACTATTATTATCGTTAATAAAGTAACGAATATAAACCGAGTCCTCTATAAAGTTTAATAAGAATAAATTAATTATATTTAATACCGGTTAAGTGTTCTCTAGTAATTCTTTAAAGTTAAATAAATTGTTATAATTATTATCGAGTAAAGTTATATCCTCCTCCGAATATTTTATCCCTTTAATGTCTTCGTTAGAAGCCGAAAGGTTAATTAGGTCTTCCGCTTTAATTATTATTATCTCCGGTACTTTATTATAATTAAGGCCGCGGACGGAGGATAATTTATTATTATCGGATATAGTTTTAACTATCGAGAGCGCGAAAATAATATCGAAAGTTTTATATAATCTACCCCTAATCTATAGGAAATTATCTTTATTTAATAATATATAAAGGTTTTAACCTAGATCTAGCCTAAACCTAAACTAAATTTAAATTAAATTTAGGTAAAATCTAGGCTAGATCTAAGGCGCTAGAAGGCTAGCTTAATATTAATATATTATATATATAAATACTCTTCTTTACTACCTTTTAATATTTACTTTTATTTAAACCCGTTATATAAAACCTAGAAATCCGTTAATCACGATATTAATTATACTATAAACCGTACTCTAGGCTGTTTCTAATACGGTTTAATAATTATATTACGTAAAATTATAATAGTATAGGCGGTTAATATATAGGTTTAAGTATTAAATATTAACCGTCCTTTTAAAGACGACTTTTTTAAATATACTCGTATATAATAACTTAAAGACCTCTTTACTTATTATCTTATCCTTTTAATAATCTTATCCAAATATCGCCCGATATTTACGGTATATTAGGCTAGATCTAATTTAATTTATTATAAAATTTATTATACTTTATTATAACTAGTTATTTAAATTACGCGAATTATTATACCCTCCTTACTTTATAATCATTATTAAATTTATCTATTTATTACTATTATCGCGCTACGACCCCGGCGCGTATTATTTAAATATAATACGAAGCTACTTAAAATTAACTAGATTATCCGGGATATTAGAAGAATACCCGTATTAATTTATAATATGAATATTAGCGATATACTACTACGAGCTAAAGAGTTTATTAATAAATATCGCTATTTAAGAGATATATTTAAATACTAGCGGAATTATAAAGACGCGTTTAGAGTAGAAAGAATTTAATAAGGTAAATATTTAATATTTAATTTTAAAAAGTAAATCGAGGTCTAAGGCTATCTAGGCTTCGGCGAATAAATATATATCGGTATTATTATATACTAGGGGGACTCTAGTTAAGTAATTAAAATTAAAAATAACTTTAATAGCGTACTACCTCTTAATTTATAAAATTAAGTAATAGTAGTAGCCGGCTCGAACGATACTCTTTTTAAATAAAAAATTAATACTATTTATAATCTTTCCTCTTTTCGATTTTTCTAAATTTTTAAAATCGACTATATATTAAGCCAGCTTATATTACGGAATTTTATATATAAGATCCGGTTTTTAATAATCTCCGCGTATCTACCGGACGAAGAATTTAGTATAGTTTATTTATAATTCGTATTACTCTAGGGATATTAGATAGCTCGCTACTTTATAACGGACTCGATACTCGATTATCTCTTCTATATAACGGAGGAGGACGCGTATTATATAAATATCTTAAAAGATAGGGACCTATAGAATAGTATTTAATATTTTTAGGACCGGGGTATAAACTTAGTAAAAGGTAAGTTTATTATAAACGATAATTTTAATTAATTATATCCTTTATCCTCTAATATAAATCTAACTTAAGAGATAGATTTATCTTTATTAGGACTTTAAATTTATTCTTTTCCTCCTCCGTTCTTCCCTCTTCTAGGTACTTAGTATATTATAAATAAAAACCTATTATCGCGCCCGAAGGAGCTCGAAAAAAAGGAGCCATTATAGAAATTAATACCGAAAGTATATTCGTATTTACCTACTATTTCCCGTTTTCTTTATTTCGAGATTAATTTCTTTTCTTTATAATTTTAAAATATCGCCCTTCTTTTAATACCTTTTATTAAGATTTAATTTATTTACCGATAACGAAAAGGCTAAAGAGCCGGACGAAGCTTTTAGGCTTTAATAATAATAAAGATAATCTACTACTATTATTATAGAAATAGCCTCCGAAGAAACTTTTATTTAAAAAGTCTTATAAATCCCCCGAGCCTTTAGAGGAGTCCTCTAAGTAATTAAATTAAAAGAATAAATTCGTATTTAAAGAATCCTCCGAACTAGCTATTAATAATAATAAAAATAATAACGGGGTTAAAGAAGAGAAGGTAGAGTTAATTATAATATATAAATAATAATTAATCGATATCTTCTTTAATAGTATTATATTTATTAATTACCTTCCTAGCTTTAAAAAACTTAATAATAACTATTTATACGAATATATTTACGATAGTATATAGGAACGCGTTATTATATTCGCGAAAATCGCCTACCCTAATAATTCTCGCGGTAATAGTATAATAACGATTCCTAGAATACTGAAGTTAAGTTATTACTAGTAGTAGCTCTATATATTTATAATTATATTAAATAACGAAGAAGATTTAGGATATTATAATATTCGTCTAGATTATATAAATAGATATAGAAAATATAAAGTTTATAATTTTATCTATTGAGCTCTTTAATTAATTCTAATTATATAAAGACCTATGAAGTTATAGGCGCTACCGTATTTTATCGTTATTTATACTAGAAATAAATAAAGATTTAATATAAATAGAAGGAGTAACTAGTAAAGTTTTAATACTATTATAAAAACGCTCCTACGGGCTCTAAATATCCTACGAATTAATAATTCTATAAATATTCATATTCACCGGGCTTAGAGGCTGTCTATATTATATTAATTAATAAATTTAAACTATTCCTTATCCCGCCGCCCGATCTCGGTATTTAGGTTAGTGAATTAAAATCGGTAATCGACCTTAAAAGCCTAGAGGTATAACTCGTAGTTATTAATATAATAATAGAAATACGGTTATACTATAAATAAAAGAGCGACGAAGAGTTTAGCGACGATATATAATAAAAAGGACCTTAAGATAATATAATTTAGAAGTAAAAAAATATTAACCCTACGTAATATAATTCCCCGAGCGCAGTAAATATATCGTTATATATAGTTACTATATAGTAGATATAGTTAGCCTTTAATAAGGTCTTTAACGAAGAATATAAATATCCTTATATAAAGTAAACGAAAAAAGAGACTAAAGAGGAAATAATCTATTATTTCTAATATAATTTCGTAATTATAGGCGAATATAATAGGGTAAAAAACTTAAGTAAAAATTTATATTATCCTCTTTAAAAAATAAAGAAGACTCGCCTTAAATATAACTTCTATTTTATAATTATATCTAGAACGATTATTAATTAAAACCTAAAGGATATTATAGCCCCTCGGATTATTATAAAAAATATTTACTAGAATAATTATTAATTCGGTTATTAACGCTTCGGACCTATTAACTTAGAAAAGTCTACGAGTACTACTACCCGATATATAAGAAAACTAAGGTATAGGAGAGATTTATTAAGGTAATAAATATCCTTATTAATATACTCCTTTATACCTCGATACTACGATATAAGAAAAGTAATTAAATTAGATATATTTTATAACGTTTAAGAAACTTTACTAAAAAGACCTTATAATTATTTATTTACTAGGACTCTAGCCGCGATTTAGGTCTACTATTATTAATTAGAAGATTATTATACTAGAAAAACTCTAATAACGGTAAGATTACTAGAGGAATATTAAGACTATAATACCTCTTTCCTATACTAACGTTCTTAGTATTTAATTTTAGTTTATTCTAATATAGTATTTATTATACTACGGGTTCTCCGATTATATAGATTTCTACCTACCCTCGCTATCTCCTCTAAAACTCTTAATAAAAAGTAGATTAATAATACGGCCGCGGCCTCTAGTATAAATAAAGATAATAATCGGATATAAGAAAATTATATCCTAGATAGGGACTATATAATACTTAAGAAGATATCCCCTAAATTTAAAACTATCGCCTTTATTTTCAAGAAATATAAAGGGGTAAATATATTAATCATATCCTTATTCATCGAGATAGTTTTAATAGTAGAATAGGTAAATTCTTCTCTTCTTTAAAATCTCTAGTATAGAAAAGCCTAAACTCGCTTCTTTTAATATATTAAATATAGTATTCTCTTTTCTAAATATAGTATTTAATATTAACTTTTCTTTATTATAGTATATCCGAGAGGAGTTTAAACCTAAAATACGAATATTCTTCGGGACCGATAAGGCGAGGGTCGTAGTTATATACACGTTAATACGAAAGATTAATTATAATCGTAAACTAGTAGAGAATAGTATACCTAATTTTCTAATTAGATTTACGCGGTAGATAGGTGTAGGCTTAAATTTTATATATACGATTATAGTTATTCTATAAACCCCTCTACTCTATCGGGTTATATAAGTAAATACCGAAGAAAACGTATTAAATAACCTAGTTAAAGGAAATGTTTTAGTATATATTATATATTAATACCGGAATTAGGAAGTATATAGAGGGGAAGCGGAAATCGAAGGCGGATTTTAGGGTAGATATATTCAAGACTATAAATATAACGAACGCGGAGGGTATAAAAGGCGCTAACGGAGGTAATAGTCCTAGATATAATAATAGTATTTAGAATATTAATAATACTACGGCTAGTAATAATACTAGGGAAGGTATAAAGGCGATTTAAAAAGATAATATATATATTAGATAAAAGCGCGGTCAGAGTAGTTACGGATATAATATTTAGTTATTTTAGTAAAGCGTTCTTATATTTCTAAACCGTTAGATACTTAGGCTCGAGTAGGAGCTAAGAAGCCTATTACTCCTCTACGTAATTTTATATATAATAATATTTACTATAGTATATTGTTATCGCTTACGATTCTAATCCTCTATTCTATTATATTTAATATAATAATAAAAAACCGAGTACTATATCTGGCCTAGATCTAGGTTTAGATTTAGCCTAGATATTTTTTAAATTTAACCTAGATTCTACTTAATCCCTAAACTCGCTATTAAGGGCCTACGCTCTTAATACTTTAATTATATCTACCGCTATCTAACGCGGTATCTAACTATATATTCTTTAACCTCCTTTTAGATTTACGATCGATATAGGGCCCTAGGAATTAAGAGTTACTAATAAAAACCTTTAAAATAATAACGGAAAAGGAATATTAATCTATAAATATATTACCGAGTATACTTATAATGTTCATAAAGAAGTTAGAGATATTATTTAAATTTAAGTTTAATTTTAGCCTAGATCTAGCCCAAATCTAGCCTAGATCTAGGGAAGTATATTTTTAATACTTCGACTATCCCTACTACTATTTATATAGTAATATATTATTATTTATATAATTTAGATATAGCTGAGATAAGTTAGATTTAATTATATTCTACTACGCTATATTTCGCTTATTAATAGCCTACGAAATACGCAAAATACGTATTTTATACCGATTAAGTAGCGATTTTACAAAATTGTTTTTCCGGACTTACCGATGAAATATACTTACTTTAAGATTATCTATAATATAGACTTCCTTAGGGGCGGTTTCGGCTATTATTTTATTACTACTCTTATTTTTCCCGGGGAAGTATAAGGAGATAACGATATATTTAAAAATAATATAACGGTTAGTATTAATACCGGTAACTTGGAGTAGGGTTATTATAGTACGAATTCTAGTTTTTAAAAGAAAGCGTACTATAAGTTTATAGTCGGCGATAATTACTTTATAGCTAGTATCTTTATAACTCTTTTCTACTTTAATTTTAAGGTTTAGGCCGACCCGAATACCGGTATACCGGTACTTCCTAAATATTTATCCTATTCCCGTATTTTTAGAAGAGTCGTAGTTTAATTTAATAATAGGCTTCTATTTTAATAATTCGTTATTCATTTTAATTTAATAATAGGTTTCCGTATTCTCGTTTATTACTAAAAGCTATTTACTCTTCTAAATAATATTTATAATTAAATATCTAGGGTAGGAGGCTTTAATAGGGTTCCTACCTAAACTTTAACTTCTAAAGTATATATATAATACGTTTTTAAAAAAGAACGACTCTTTATAGATACGGTACTCGATTTATTTAGGCGAATCGATAATAGTTATTTAATAGCCGGTTATTTCGTTTTATTTATTATAGTAATCCTTTTACTATTAGTCCTAACTCTACTCCTTAGCGTAATTAATATTAAGTATAAATTACTCTTCTATTTATTATTTTATAGTATTATTTTCCTAAGAATAATCCTCTTATACCTCGATTTTATAATAAGTAATTATACGCCTAGGGGGTATTTATTATTACCCGAAATAATTAAAATTATAACTACTAGTTATAGACCCGCGGTTTTCTTAGCGCGGTTAAAAGTTAGGACGATTCCTATTTCTAGGAGGGAAAGATATATTACTAGTACTACTATTAATAATCTATAACTAAATAAGTAGCGGTTAAATTTAACGAGACTACTACTACGTTTAAAGAATACTTAGTATATTCTAATAGGCCGGATTAATGAATTAATAAGAAATAGCCTAAGGTAACTAGTTCTACTATAACCGGAACTAGTTAGGTTATTAATAATTCTATTAACTTTACCGTAAACCCTTTAGTTTAAGAGGCGGTAGAGGCCTAGTCGTTTTATTACTTCGTATTATTCCTAGCTAGGCTTCTTCCTTAGCGTTAAATAAATTAAGGAATTTATTTAATAGGACGCTAGGCTTAGGCGGATTAATAAAAGACTTAAAATCAGAGTTAATATAGTCGTAGATTATAAATATTTATTAATATACGCTAGGAATATCGGCGGCCCTAGTTAAGTTAAATATTTTATTTATATATTATTTAGGCGTTTTACTAGTGCGTACCTAAACGAATCTATATTTATTAAAACGAAGTTTATATATAACTTCTAGCGTCTTTATTTTAAATCGCTTAATAAGATAATTTATCTATTTAGGGCTAGCGAAGGTACGTATTAATACCTTAATATTAATATTTAGTTTATTTAAAAACTATTTAAGGGCTACTTCTTTAAGATATAAAAATAAAAACTTTCGTACTTCCTCTTCGCCGTATTATTTAATTATATCGTTAACGCGATCCTTAAAGTCGAAAACGTTTTTATATATAATATACTTTCTTAAAGTAAATAAATTATCCTTTTTATCGCCCTTAAGGTCGAAGAATTTAATCTTTTCGAGTTTTAATTTATTCTAGGCGTTTACCCTAGAACTAGTACCGTTTTAACTAATTAAGTTATTTACTTTTAATAGGCCTTAAGGTCCTATCGGGTCTTTCTTTATCCTAGTTACTAGCTTAATAATAAGGGCCTAAATTTCTAGCGATTCTATAAATTATATTATTTATTCGGAATCTATAGTAGGCTACTCGGGCTCGGGAGGAGTTATAATTTCTTCGTTTTTAAATTCGTCCTTTAAAGAATACTCCTTTTATAGGTGTTAACGTAGCTCTTTAATATCCCTTCGGAAGGTACCGATAAACGGTATTATAGATATTTTATTTATAACCTAGAGTAGTTATATAATAAACTACTTAAACTTAACGTACTCTAAAAGGTCGTCGTTAAATTACTTCGCTTTCTAAGCCCTCTTTAATAAATATTAAAGGGGTATTTTAATAGGAGGATAAAAAGACTATATAATTATCTAGGTAACTACTTATTTAATATTAAAAGTAACTTTTACTTATTTTAAAATATATTTATTTAATAATAGGAATTTTTATAAATAGAAAATAAAATCAACCGTAGTAAAGTTTAGTTAAACTTCTTCTAGGGTAATAACTAGGGTAATAATTAATAATAAATATTAAAAGTAGTAATACTAGGCGAATAATAAGAGTAGTATTAAAAGATTAATATTCTAGTATTCTTTTTCTGTAGCGGAAGCGTAAGAGATATAACTAGTAATATATTTACTAGGCTAGACGTTTACTTAATAAATAACTTATTAAGATAAATAGTTATATTAATAAAAGAGAAATAAATAAAGAGACGTTTTAAATACTTAGTTTAATATTTATTATAAATACCCTAAATGAAAAGGGTATTGAATAAGTTATTTTAATAACTTAATAAAGAGTTTAGAAGTACTTATTTAAAGTAGTAGGGTACGGTACGGAAGCGCTAAATAAATAAGACTCGCTATCGATATAGAGTAAGTTATTTTAAATATAGTAGTTAATAGGGAGTATATTAACCGTTTTAGAGGTTATTTTACTACTTATAACTAGTATAATCGTTCTTACTAATATAGAAGAGGTATGATTCTACGTTAATATCGCCGTTACTATTATTTAATAAGGGGTTAATATAATAGTATATAGTATAAAAGATATTAATTATTCTATAGAGGATTTGGCCCTAATATATTAGAATCCTAGTATTACCCTAGTCCCGATAGGGCTAGCGGTAGGGCTCAGCCCGCTATTTTAATAAATATCTATAGTAATACTCCTACTAAAGTCCACCCCGTGATAGTATTTAAGAATTCTATTATTTTAGAAATTATAATAAGAATCTAAATACGGGTAAGATATTAAATATAATAAATAATAATTTATATTTAATCGAGAAGCCCTAAGGGTATATACTAGAGAGCGTATTATATAATTCGGATATAACTATAAATACCGAGGTCTTTAAATTTATATAAAGATTTTTTATTAATTTAAATTCTCTTATATTAATTATATTATCGTTACTATTATAAATACTAGCGTAGTATATTATTCTTATATATACGATTATCGTTTATCTACTTTATTTATATTTTTTATATATTATTATTACTCTTATACTTTATTATTCCGATATATATTATTAATTAATTTAATTTAAAAACGCCGCGTTAATAATCTAGTTACTCCTACGACTTTCGTTTATTTATACTTATAACGGCGATAAGATTATTCTTAAATTACTTTTTTATAAAAATAAAGAATTTAGTTTTACCCTTCGTTTTTAATATTAAACTCTTTACTTTTATTTAACGATACTACGACTCGCTTTTAATTTATTTATTTATTTAAATAAATTTAAATTATCGCCGCTCGAGTACTAGCGGGGCGGAAAAGATAAAAGAGTTTTCTTAATTATTAAAAATAAATTTATATAATTATATTTACTTTTTTAATTAGCGGCGGCGTAGCTTTAATTAAAAACTCTATAAATACTCTAATATTTACTCGGAGATATCGAGTATCTCTTTTTTAGCGGGTAATATAAAATATTTTAAAGAAAACTTTTCGATAACTTTTTAAATAATAAAGAGAATAGATAAGTTAAAATCTATATATAGAAATATATTAACGATAATAGAATAAAATAAAAAGGCGATAATGAGGTTAAATAGAAAATAATAATAAAGAGAGAGTAATAATAATAATAATAATAATAATATAGAGGAGTAATATATAAAGAGGGTAGAAATAAAAATAGAAGATTTATATATATTATTACGATATTTTAGGATCTTATTAAATATATTAAAAAAGTATATTATTAAGGCTCTCCGTTTAATATTTTAATATAATATCGATAAGACCTAAATTAGTACTTTTAGAGAAAAGTCTTAAAAATTAATAAATAATAATCTTTATATAAATAAAAAAATATAAATAGATTTAACTAATAATTTAATAAATATTTATATTTAGAATCTATAATTAAAAGTTTTAAAATAAATTAAATACGAAGCTCCTACTTATTAGAAAATATATTATTTATATAATAAAAGGAAATCGTATTAAGAGTAATATATTTACTTTATTTATATTTCGAGTAGAGTAAATAGTAACCTATTTACCCTATTTACTCTCCGATTATAATAAATAGTTTTATTATTAGTATTTATCCTATATTTCCGCCGGGTAATTTTAATATTATAATATTTATAACCCCGCCAAGATAAAAGATCGCTTTAAATTAATATTATATTTATAATAATTACCCTCTTTTAAAGAGAAACTATACGCTTTTATATATAGGCCCGATATATAAATATAAACTCAAATATATACCCTCCGGGTATTTATATATTATAAACTAATTATAACTATAATAGTAGAGTTAAAAAATATATAGAGGGTTTATTAAATTCTTTACCGAATTCTAAATATTATATAATTAATTTATCTAGGTCATCCGACTATATACGTAAAGATTTTAATCTATTATTATTATTAATTATTACGAAATAGGGTTTAGAATTTTATTAAATATATAAAAAAAGTATACGACCCCGTTAAGACGGAAGATCTCTCTAAATTAATACTATATTTATAATATATATATAAATTATAAAGTAGTTAGAAATTTAAATTAATATAAAAGTATTTAAATTTATATAAAATCCTTATATAAATCTAAGGACCTCGGTATTTATAATTATATCCGAATTATATAATATATTCTTCAATACGTGCCTCTAGGGCTTCCCGAGTATTTATTTAAATATCGAATATAACGGGTTATATTAATTCCGTTCTAATTTCTATCTAGTTTCGAAGAGGATAGAATTTGTAAAGACTTCTATATAATTTTAATAATAACTAAATTATAAAGTTTTTGTCCTCTCTTTTAGTATTAAATAAAACTAGATATTTTAATAATACCTATAATTTTATCTCGGGAAAAGTCGAAGAAATTTCTTTCTTTTACTTAAAGTTTAATAATATTAATAACTATTTATAATAAAATAAAGAAGTTAGGATAAATACTTTACTTTAGATAAATTAATCCTAGAACTAGATAATTATCTAGAATTATTTCTAGCGGCTTCGGGTCTACTCGGTTAATATATTTATATAAAGAACTATAAAAGAGTTCTCTTTTCTCTATTTCTCGTTATTTAACTAAGTTATAAATATATCCTAAACGAGGTAGGTAATATAAATATATAATATATTAAAATTTAAAATAACTCTCTACGGTCTCGGTTTATATTATTATTATTATTTTTCGATTATTTAGGCCCCCCGTCTACTACCTAGATTTAATTACTTTTTATAAAAAAGGATTCTCTAATAATTAAAATTATAGTTAATTATAAAACCCCGGGCGGAAATTATAAATAAATAATCTAGGTACTAGAATTTATATAAAGTAATTATTAATATTAATTAAAATAGAAAATAAAGTTATAATAAAATTATAGATAAATATATTAGAGAGATATAAACTAGTATATAATAATTTTATAATATAATTATATTATAGAATACGTTAATAAAATGAAAAATAGTTTAATAATAATTTAAAATACTCGACGAGTACTCTAAAAATCTTAGATACGATATTTATCTACTAAATTAACGTGCGCCTAAGATATATAATTAAGGGGGACGGATAAAATTAAACTCTATTTTATTAATAATAAATTTATTCTATAAACTTTATAAATATTAATAATAATTACCTCGTCGTCGCTTATATTTTAATTATCGTTATCGTTATTATTAATAATATATTTATTATATTAATTACTCTTATTATTACTTTACTCGTTATTATTAATTTAATTTCTTAAAACCCTCTCCGTACTCCGAGTAAATAATATTTATAATATAAATAATAGAAACTAAAACCTAGAAAGAGTATAGAATATAATTATAAAATAAATAATTATATTATTATTTATTTAATATAGATTAGGCTTTAATTTAATTTATAAATTAAAGTAAAATATATTAAATATAGTAATTAATATCGTCTCTAAAATATTATAGAAAATATTAAGCGTGAAAGAACTATTTAGTATTTATTAATTTAATTCCTAGTAATTTTATATATAAAAGAGGGTAAAGAGTATAACGTCGGTTAATTTACTTTATTTAATAATATATAATAAAATATTAGAGTCGAGAAATTAGAGAAGAAATATTAAAAAGACTTTAATTTATTAAATATAAATTTTAGAGTCAAAATTATATTGAAGTTATATAGAAAGGGGTTTATAAATAAAAGAGTTTATAAATAAAGAGGTTTATAAATAAAGGGGTTTATTATTAATAAAATAAAATTTATCTCTTTCCGTCCTCTAGTTAAAGAGTCTAGAGTTACTCGAGTATATATTAAATAAATTTAAAACTACTATTAACGGGCGCTAAATTAAAATTATATTATTAATTTTTATTTTTATTTATAACCTCTATTTATAGTTATAATTTTATTCGAGTTATAATTATAATTATAGTTTTATTATTATCGTACCTCTATAACTAGTGTTATTATATATTTTAATATATAGTCTAAGCGTACCTCTACGAGGATTTCGCGCGAATCGATTAATTCTAGGAATTAAAATTTACTAGCGTTAAGAGTTATTCCAGGGGGTCGTTATCGTCGATAAAAATAATTATAAAATATTAAGATTTCTGAAAATTTTAAATAGTAAATAATATAATTTTTTAAAATTAAAGCCTCTAAAGTTTTAAATTTAAATTATTTTTATAAAGAACTCGACGTTTATTTATAATAATCTCGAGCGCTCGTCGAGTACCCGTCGAGTAATTTAATACTCGAAGAGTACTCGGTAGGCGTTAGATATATATTTAAAATTATTTAGATATTTTAAATTTATCTCGAGTATTTAAAATAATTTATATTTAAACCTCGAGTTATTAACCTAGTTTTCGATTTATTAATATATTAATAAAATATATTATAAAATAATAATAAAGTATATTATAGATTAATAATAAAGTATATTATAAAGTAATAATAAAGAATATTAGAGAATAATAATAAAATATACTAGAGAGTAATAATAAAAAAATATATTATATATTAATTAAAATATATATATAAAATATATAGTTTTATTAGTTTTATAAAAGATATTAATTATTTATAGAGAATTTAGCCCTAATATACTAGGATCTAGTTAAAGTACTAGTTTTATTATAGAAGTACCGAGGTTTAATTTAATAATATTTATATTAAAGTTTACTTTATAATAAATTACTTCTTTGAAAGAAAAACGTTAATACCTTTATTAATATATAAATATAAAATATCGTAAATAATAATATTAATAGTATCTATATATAGAAAATTAATAGAGTAGATAAATATATTAATATATCCCTAACTTTTAAATAGTCGGTGCGGGATAATTATAAAAATATTATAAAATCCAAAAATTTAATATAAAGTTATAAAATTAAATTATTAAAATCGCGACGACGAGGTAAAATAATAGAGAGGTATAGAGATAACGTAAATAATTAATAATAATAATAATTATAGTATTAATAAAATAGAGATATATATATTTAATATTATAAAAATATTAATATTAAAGAATTAAGGCCTTAAATAATTAATTTCTCGTATATAAAAATAAGATTTTAGCGTAAATCTATAAACTTAGTATAGTTTTTAAATAATTAGCGATTTTTAAAAATAGTCGTTTACTAGTATTTTCGAAGTTGAAACTATTTTAATACAATATTAATCTAGATTCGACTAATTTTTAAATTTAGTCTTTAATTATAATTTAATAAATATTATACTTTAAATTATTAACGTTATTATACTAGTCGTATTAATTACTAGCGAAGTATAAAGAGTAGTTAATATTAATAATAATTTTTTATTTATTATTATCTTTATATATCGTTAATTAAATAGTATAAACGACTAGCTAGTTATTCTAGTTATTTAGTTTATAATATTTATAATTATTAAATATTTTATTTTCAAATAGTTTTAAATTATTTTATTATTATTAAAATTAAAAATAAAGTAGTTTTTAAAGTAATATAAAATTACGTATTACGAAATCCTCCTAAATTAATAATCTACTATTAATATTTTCTAGGAATTAATTTAGATTTATTATTACTTTTAGTTTAAAGATATCTCGATATATATTTCTATAAAATATATTTTAAATAATTAAAAACTAGAAGTATATTAATATAATATTTATAAATTTAACGAGGTAGAGTATATTCTAAATAAATATATAAGAATATATACTCTTCTAAATATTTTAGAGTATATATATAAAGGTAATAATTTTAATTATAATTATTAAAATTATAATTTTAAATCGATCGATAAGGGTAATATATTATTATTATAAATCGGAGGCGATATTATATAAAAGTTTCTTCTTAAACTTTATTAACTCGACTAAATACTATATTAAAATTAAATTACGAAGATACGCGAGAATAAAGTTCTTAACGGCGGTATAAATATTAAGTTTTATATTTATTATATTTTTAAATTTATCTATAAAAACGTAAAAGTCTTAATAGTAAACGTATTTACTAGTATTTAGTACTAGGGCGTCGTTTCTAGGCTCGTATTAAGAGTTAAAGAAAATAATATCTTTAATTTTTAATTTATCGGCTTTAATAATAAATTATAAAAGATTAAGAAACTCGATATTATTATCTAAAATATACTCTTCTAGTTAATATTACTACTAATTAATAAAATTAGTTAATATTTACTTTATAACTTAGTTAATAGTAGTAGTAATTATTATTATTAATAATATAGTTTACTCTATAGTAAAGCCTAATATAAAACCTAAATTAAGATTACGAGGAGGTATATTTTCTTAAAGTAGTATTAACTCCTATTACTCGGTATTTAAACTCTTATAAAAACGAGTATTATAAATAGAATTATTTAATATAGTAATAATAACGATAGACTTATTAAAAGAGTTATTTCTAGAGTTTATCCGATAAAGAGAGACTATATAAATACTAGTCTAGATAAATAAACGTTTTCTAGTATTAAAATAGATAAAATTATTAGATTACTAGTTAAATAAAATATATAAAAGCGTTTTAATAAATAAAGTAATTAGTATATATCGTTATTACTATTTATTAAAATCTATATATAGAATATATAACTTTATCAATTTTATAAAAGATATTAATTATTTATAGAGAATTTAACTTTAATATACTAAAATCTAACTAAGGGGCTAGTTTTATTATAGAAATATCGAAGTTTAATTTAATAATATTTATACTAAAGTCTACCTCGTAATAAAATTATATAATAAAATAATATATAAATAGTTATTATAGAATAAAATATTAGAATATAATAGAGTTATATATATTTTTATTATTACTCTCTAGTATATTTAATTATTATTTTAAATATATTAATAACTCTAGAAATACCGATTTCTATATATTTTATATTAAAACTACGTAAAATACTAGAAATACTTATTTATTTATATCCTATATTTGAAAAAAAAAAAAAAATTAAATAACGATTATATAGTAATTTAATAATCTTTTTTTTAATTTTAACTTTTAATAATATTGAATTAAGACTTTTATTTAAGAATATAATTATTTTCCTAAATTATTCTAATCTAGATTCCGAGTTTTTAATTAGAATTTTATTAATAATATTTTATAAAATTATAAAATTATTTTTAAAATAAATTTAAATCTCCCGCGTAGATTTTAATTCTAATTTTATAATTTTAATATTAAGATTTACTAAAATTATAGAATATAATTAAGTAATTTTTTCTTTTCCGAATTTACCAATATATAGTTTATTATTACTTTATAATATCCTTTATTATTATTTCTTAATATTTTTAATTATTACTCTTTAATATACTTTATTATTACTCTCTAAATATTTTTTATTATTACTCTCTAGTATACTCTTATATTACTCTCTAATATATTTTATTATTATTTTATAATATATTTTATAATTTATTTTATTATTACTCCCTAATATAGTTTATTATTATTTTATTATTATTTTATAATATACTCTTTTATAACTCTTTAATATAGTTTATTATTATTTTATAGAATACTTTAATATACTCTTTAATATATTTTTTAATATACTTCCTTTATTACTCCCTAGTATACTCGATAATATACTCGATAATTTATTTATAATATATTTTATTATTACTCTTTAATATATCTTATTATTACTTTATAATATATTTTATAATATACTCTATTATTACTTTATAATATACTCTACTTTTACTCTATAGTATAGACGATTATTATTTTATAATATATTTTATTATTATTTTATAGTATACCTCGATATTATATCGGTAAATCTCAAAAGTAAATATTAGTATGCTCCAAGCGCTATCAGCCCTGTCAGAAAGCCGTCTACGGGTTTAAATACTGACATAAGGATCAGTAGGATTAGTAAGTCGGGGGTCCGGGTACGTTACTTTCAGCAAATAGTATTTGCTGTCAGCAGGTTCAGCAGGTTCAGTAACTCGATAAATCGTCAGTAACTCAAATATCAGACGAATAGGCCCATTACATACCCTATAGCATGCGCATTTACATGCGCATTTGCATGCGCCATAGTATGGGCCATAGTATGGGCCATAGTATGCCCTATGGCATGCGCAATGGCGTGCGCAGCTTGCGCATGCCATTGAATGGCATGCGAACGGCATGCGCAAAGGTATCCTGAATAGCATGCGATGTGCGCCCCCCGCAGCAGCCCCTAAAACATCAGACGAAAGCCCCCCATGGCATGCGCAATCATGGCATGCGCCAAGGTATGCGCCATGGTTTGCGAAATAGTATGGTATTCATGTGCGCATACTCCCCGGGTGTGCCTGGGTGACGCCCCCGCGAGAACTTTCGCCAAAACTTATTATTCCGGGCCCGGTAGGTCGCTGGCGTTGGTAGTCGTCGCTGGGGGTCGCTGCCGTTAATGGCGACGATTATAGAACTTCATTTATTTCAGCCCTATGATAGGGCTGGCTGCTGTCAGTATACTAACGGTATATACAAGTTACTGAAGTTACTAATCCTGCTGAAATTAACCCGGAGTTACTGACAGGATACTGCCCGGACCCCCGACTTACTGAACCTGCTGAAAGTCACCTGCCCGGACCCCCGACTTACTGAACCTGCTGAAAGTCACCTGCCCGGACCCCTGACTTGCTGAACCTGCTGACAGGACGCTGGCAGCCCTATCCGCAAATTAGGGCTACTAGCAGCGTCCTGTCAGTAACTTTTCTTGGTAAAAGTTGCTGGCAGGACGCTGCCAGCCCTATCCGCGCGGTCGGCAACTGGGGTTTTGGCAGGAGTTTTTGAGATTTGCCGATGTACTCTATACCCTATTATATTATATACGTTGTATACGGCCCTGTTATCTACCCCATTACTGCTCTATTATACCTCTATATATAGTCCTACTCTAAATCTACTATATACCGGTCTATAACCCTGTTATGATTCTATATCCTATTCTACTTGACGGTGGTGGTTGGCCCATACAAATTTTGGTGCGCGGGCAATCCGTTCAGCGCTTCCGCCCGTGGTTTTGCAATCAACTGTATCACCTCCATGAATCGCGGGGATGGTACAGTGCGGCACCGTAGAAGGCTTGGGTGTGCACTGGACGAAGGAAGGGAAGCCAAGCCTCGAAAGAGAGGGGCTTATTCGAGTAGGAGACTACTAGTAGGAGTGTGCTATGTCATGGTAACGTCCGTTCTCACTAAAAATATGAAACTAAGCCTTCTTAGGTTCTTTCACGATGGGAATTAGCAATTGGCCTGTTGAAGCCAAATCAGACGTTAGTGCGAGGGAAGAAAGTCTGACTCATCAGACTATCACGTTCTAGCCTCTGTCATCTCGATGTAAGCCAATCACACCCTAAAATATAGTGCCTAAACTCTGCCGAGGCTGCAAGCGATGTCACATCTCACTTTGGATAATTATCACATGCTCCCCCCACGCCAAAGATTAGACACCCTGATTTCAGGTCTGACAGGGCGTCGAATGGGAGCGTCCATAGCGCTAAGGCTCTTCCCTAGCAAGGGTACGTCATCTGATGCATCTCCTGACGGAGACCTCATCGCATCCATCACATAAACCTGTGTCAGCTCCATGGTCGTTCACCGCCCTCATACCTGACACCAGCTCCAACGATTCAAACTCAGACCACCAAACCACAAGCACGCGATTCGCACCCACCACGTGGTCCAACATTATCCCAAAAGCTGAGGATGAGTGCTCAGGATCCTTCAGTGGCACGACATCATCCCGAGGACTCTCCAACAACATCATCTCGAGAGCTGAGGATGAGTGACCAGGATCCTTCAGTGGCACGACATCATCCCGAGGATTCTCCGACAACATCATCTCGAGAGCTGAGGATGAGTGATCAGGATCCTTCGGTGGCACGACATCATTCCGAGGACTCTCCAACAACATTATCTCGAGAGCTGAGGATGAGTGACCAGGATCGTTCTGTGGAACAAACTCGTTCCGAGGACTCTCACGCTGCGGAGTCTTCTAGACAAAGCAACAACAGGGCAAGGTTTGTCTCAATTCTATTGATCCTCGTTCCACTACTAGTACAATGCTTTTCACGCTCAACAACCCAACCCCTTGATCTCACAAGACACAGTCGTGCCTCTTTTGGAGGCAGTGTCCTCACTCTCCGTCTCATGTTTTATCGATGTCGTGTTTCAGGTCTGACTATATTGAGCTTTGGAGGCTGTACTTCACAACACTCCTACATATGATGAAGACGGGGCAGACCCTCATTGGGCCGATGATGTTGTCGCCTTATTTCGACAACCCACTGGCATTAACACGCCGCGAGCATTGCCCCAAGTATCTCCAGTGGATGGAGTGTATCTGTCCGCAACCAAGCTGTAAAAGGCCACCACAAGGTATATATTCACTCGAGATGCCCACAGTTTCTCTATCAATCAACTCCGATCACATCGAGCCCCTTCTCCCTCATACTTGCGAAAGAAATCTCTATATCATACATTATAAACCCTACTTTGCAGCCTTCTCGTCCTCTAGCGATGCGCGGGTTTCTATATCTGGGCCTCCTCGCCTCCAGTCTTCTCGCTTGTACCTGCACGGCTGCTGATATCAAGCGATATAGCGGTCTGGAAAAGAGAGACGGTCAGAAGGAATGGATCATACGCCCCAAAAACGGCAAAGATACAACAAAACTCAAAGATACCGAGGCCAATATCAAGAAGATCGCGGCAGTGGACCACGTCTATTCCTATACCGATATCAACAACAATCTTCGTCATTGGCTGGTCGCGGTGACAGACTCACAGCTCGATTCTATCAAGGCTGACGATGGTGTCAGCAAAGTGGCGGTAAGTAATCCCTCTGAAGACTCTTGGTGCTCTTTTGGGGCATCAGTGAATATTTTACGGGCCCTTTGTATCCTTATTTCAGACTTCAAGACGGCTGCTGTCCTCCAGAATATGCTACTCAAAAGCTCCGCTAATGCCTCGCATTGACACAGGAGAACCGCAATTTCTGGGTTAAAGGGGCAGCAGTGTCCATGCCATCTCCGCCCGACGTTGTTTCCGACCAGGCCTCTAGAAAAGTTAAGAGAGATACGAAATATACTCGGCAAAAGAAACCGAAGGCTTCCGAGCTGATCACAGTCAGCCAACCCTCGTAAGCTGAAGCTTCCCCAACTGACATTTGACCACCGTATATGTTTGGCTTACATAGTTGTGCATCATAGCGATAAGCCGATTTTGAGCTTGACGGATTATTTCTACGAGAAAAAGGGTGGATCAGGCATTTACATCTACCACGTCGAGGTCGGTGTGGCATTGTTCAACAAAGCCGTGAGTTTCTTTGCGGATACAGAGGTTGACTACATGGGCTCAAAAGGATTTTAGGAATTCCTTCCAAAGCAGGTGGAGATTCTTCAGTCTCCTCTTTCGAAGGAAAGAGGACAGAAAGAGGATGAAGAGTTGGAGAACAACAACAGTCACAGCACATGCACAGCTTCTAAGGCTGTCGGTCAGCTTTATGGTACCGCCAAAGGAGCGACGCTTGTTGCTGTCAAATTGGCTGGATACGACATCGCTGAGGCTTCGGAAGCTTTCGATCTTATCGGGAAAGATCTCAAGGCGCATCCCGAGCGCAAAGGGAATAGTATCGTCACCATGTCCATGAGTTCTGATGACCCAGGTATGTCTTTCCATTCTGGAGATCCCTTGAATGGCAGAAGGCACGTTGTGAATGCTTCTGTGTTCTCTATTGTAGCAAAGTGTGCCTGTTTCTCCATCCCAAGCCTTCGAAAACGCCTCTAATGCTTCGATCGTCATATAGTTGACCCCAACGATCTTGATGTCGACTTGGACTTCCAGAAAGACGATTTGGAGGCCTTGGTGGATGATAACATTATAATTGTCGTTATCGCAGGCAATCATGCCATAGGAAATAAGGACAAAAACGGCAAAGCTCTTCCCGACAGACCAAACATCGACACTTTCCCCGCCGTTATTGAGAGCGCGACATTGCCTCTCATCGTAATCGGCGCAACTAATAACGTAGGTAAAGAGGAGAAATTCTCCCAACACGGTCCTCACCTGACTATTGGAGCACCCGGGTACCAAGTCAGATGTCAAAGCCAGGATCCGGCCAAGACAGACCCTTTCCAAGATAGTGGCACTTCCTTCGGTGAGTCTTGGTTTTCCCGCTTTTGTACTCTGGGGCTGCGAAAAGTGGACAGATCTGGACACTTTCAGGTCGAAGATAAGGGCTTGGCATGTCCGAATGGGCTTGCTAAACGCCCAATGTTGAGTGATGAATGACTAACGATGCCCAGCGGCCCCACTAGTAGCCGGTGTACTGGCCACCCTCTTGGCTGATGCTGATAAACCGATCAAACCGGAGAACGGCGAAAAGTTGGCGTTCGCCGCAAAGAGATACCTCAAGGACAAGGCCAGTTGGACACGAAACGACAACTACAAATCCATCTGGAATGGTGTGACCTCGGGTGATATACAAAAAGTCATTGATGAAGACGGGTGAGTGGATCTGGGAGCTATGTTTCCCGTTTCCGTGCATTTGGTGGAGTTTTTGAGACATGTTTTGGGACCTTAAACGCTTGGTAACCGTCTATGTTGTCTTATTATCGACCCGAAACGGCGACAAGTGATCCCAGAAAAGCAGTACTGATTCTGATAATTGCTTAGGGCTGCTGGCACGGGAACCGACCCTGGCACTGCTCCCGTTACGTCCACCGTCGCGACCGTCGCGCCCGTCGATCCTCCTGCCCAACGTTCATGCCTGCCAAACCCCACCGATTCCCCGAAAGACGCCCACGAAGCGAAGATGCAGGCAGCAGCCAGATATTTCTGCAGCGCGTACGGCAAAGAAACGGCCGCGAAAGAGGCCCCCAATGTTCAACACAGGGTTTGGGGCACCGATGGCTATGCCGCCCGCGGAGGTGGATTTCCCATTGGACAAGACTATAACAGTGGCGATAACAACGATGATGTTTACGATGTCGGCATCAAGGGCGTCGATGGCTGCGTGCCACAAGGAGGATACAATCTCGCTGAGCCACTTAAGGATGTCAAGTGTAGTGATATGGTTTCCAAGGCTTGGCGTGAGTGTGAGTCTTCCCGCTCCACTTTTATATCATTCAGGCAATTTTTTGCTAATTCTGGTATCAAGGCGGCAATAATCAAGGCCGCGGTGGTGATTACACTGCTGGATGCTTGATTTATAGCGCACATACGGTTTACTAGCCTCTCGGGTGTGACATGTCGGGTATGGAGTGATGCAGTAACGTAGGCAGACGGCATTGTCAGCTGGATTCCGACCAGTGGAGTTTGCAAGGAAATATCAACGTTAGTGGCGTTCGGGTGGACATTGAAATACTTGCAATTTAGGCGAAGTGTATGTTATTCAGTCCCACACTTTCATTAAATACCACATAAGCTAGCGCAATCTGTGCAGGCCTAAGGGACTTGGAGTGTTGGGCAACGCTGCCTGCGTCCCCATTCTCCAGCCATGGAATGCGATGTCAAGGCCTTAGTAATTGGAGCTTTGGGAAGAGGTGTCGTGGTTTCAGCATGTTTCGTGTGCTGGGTCTTGGCCGTCGGCAGGATCATAAGTCATTAATATTTCATTGTATTGTTGTCGTGTCCGATAGGAGACTGGTGTGATTCCAATCGATTCTTGGTGTTGAGTACCACACCCAGCATGTGACACCGCGTTCACCGCAGTCGAAGGGCCGTACAGCCCCAGCCAAGCTGACCGGGTCTTCCTTCGGAAAGTGTACAACTGGCGTCTTGTGACCAACGGGATAGTAGCCCAGTCTTTCCTCAGGCGACTACAAATGTCAACCTGCTCTGGTAGGCCAGCCTTAGCTAGTCCCAGTTTTATTAAAGCCACGCACGTCCGAGCGCTCTTCCTTCGTGGCTTGGCAGCCGTTCCTTCGAGGTGTGCTTGTCTGAGCCTTACATATGAAACGACGACTATGGATTGTAGCTGAAGTTCGACGGAACCTCCTTGATCCTTTACAAGGCTGACGTGCATCGACCTTTGAGCACTTTTAGCCGCTTGCGCAATCTTCCGCGATGTGGTGTCCTTATGGAAGTCCTGAAGGTGAGATAGGTCAGCTACTTCACCCAAGTATAAGCTGATGAGGTAGGATTGGGAAGACGAACGAAACTGACTGAAACAGACCCCTCATCTTTACTTAGATGAGTGAAACGGAAGAGTGACCGTTCGACTATCTAGCGGTGTCTGCGCCATATCGAGTCCCGTAATGCAAGACTTCCTTATCAATCCTCCGAGCCTTGGTTCTTGTTCCCGTTGCGCACGGACGAAGAGCAGGTATCTCAGGGAAGAAGGAAGCGAGGCATAGCCAGACCGTGGCGGGTTACCCAAAAAACAACCCGAAAGCCTTGTTTCAGCCCTCGAAGTGTCTAGAACTCTCCGTTATTCCCCTCGCTAGACACAGCTCGTTTCGAGTTTGACATCGTGCGATTTGAACTGATGGTTTGGCGCTTACTGGAACAGCATCTCTGTAGGGCGGTCCACAGGGACCACTGCGATATTACGACAATTGCCGATTATGTGTCCCACGTTTTGATTTTGTTCAACCTTCACACCTGTCAACCATAAACTTTCAACGGAATCCTCTAAATTTTCAAAAAACTCTTTGAGAGACCCTGTGAGAGAACTTCTTAAGGTACTTTCTAAGAGACTTTTCGCAAGGTTCTCTAAAAAAATTCCTTAATAGACTCTTGAGATAAAACCCTGAAATCTCTTAAGACCTCTTTTGAGAACCGTCGAAGACTTCCCCCAAAGTCCCCCCCCAGACTCTCCCCGGGACATCCCTTAGGAATACCCCCAGGACTGCCTCTAAGACTCCCCCTGAGACTTTTTTTAAGATTTCGCCTACAATACCCCTCAAGACTCCTTTTGGGACTCCGCTAAGGACTCCCCCAAATCTCCTTTTAAGACCTCCTTTACTCGTATACGGAGATTAACACCAAAAGTCCTGGCAAGCGCTAAGTGTAATAGTGGCTTGGCAGATATCTGTTCCCGATAAGGGCTGCCTGGACGATGGGCTTAATGCGCCCCCCGTAACCCTCTCAGGGAGTGCTTAAGGGAAGCCTAAGAATCGAGTTCCAGGGTCTAAGTGCTAAAGAGACAAGGGTATACCCTACAAACACACCTAGGCTGGCCCTTATAGCAGACCATCCGAATCACTAGTCCGGGGCACTTCCACCCCAAAGACATGGAGACTCTTCAGGGAGCCACTAGCGCTTAGGGCTAGGGCAAATTTCCACGCTAGCCAGGACTTTTGGTGTCAATCTCCGTATCTCTTTCCAAGATTCCCTTAAAGAATCTTCGGAAGAGTCTGTGAAAGGTGTTTGAAAAAGTCTTCTAAGAGGGTAGCGCAAGTCTTATCTTGGTGTCGGTAGTAGGACCAATGATAGCCTCCAAAATCTTCGAACCAGAGATCACATTTTCAAAACATGGTAATGTTGCAGTGGTCGCTGTGGACCGCCCTACTCTACCGCTAACCCCATTGCGATTAGACCTCCAATCCTTGGACTGCTAGCTGCTCAAGTTACGTCATCTACTCATAGGCAGACCTCCCCACAGCCTTGGGATCAGTATCGATCCCTAAGTTGTGCCGCCTTTAACCATCGTCCATCGTCCAAACATCTGGCGCTATCAACAACGTTTCGACTCTGCAAGGCACAGAAGAGTTTCACATCAGATACAGACCCTTAGTGGACCAACACCACGGAAACACTCCGAAGTGTGGTCTAATGCCCATCATAGGCTCTCCGGAGGCAGTTGCACATGTTGTTGCTGGTGACTTGAGTCCTGGTGTGAGCGCGTAACTGTCAGCTTCGAAGTCTGCGCATTCGGCGATTGCTGGGCCTGTACTAGGTACGTCCTTCACTACCAGAGCTCTTCAATGGCGCATCTGGAGCTTTTGTCAATGGAAAAGCAAGCAAGTCAGGTCTTATTCTTGTCTTCAAACTGGCAGTCCGCCTTCAACACATGCTTCCCATGAGCGTCCGGGTCACGTTTTACAAGCTTACAGCGTCTGTCAGTATCCCTATGAGCCATTACGATGAGCGATCACGATTCAACAGCGAAGCAGGAACCCAGAAAGGACTCTCCTGCCCAGGATTCTCCCAACCATGGCAAGGATGAGGAATCGAGGTACGTTTGAGACTGTTGTTCCTGTTTTGAATGTCTGCGAACTGCTTTTTTGGATCGTTTGCTAGATAATCCTGCGTTTCTTGAGGGCAGTGTAAGTCCTTACGTGACTATTTCCGACCTCTCATAAATGCCAGCCTCCATCCTTCGAGGGCAATACACAGCACGATATACCCAGATAACCACGACGTGGCAAGCCGCCGTTGGGCGCCGGCAACCTCCCTGCTGTCTCATTGCTATATTCCTCCTGATTGAACCACGAGCATTGTCCCGCCTCTTGGGACTGCTGCCGAGCTGATTAATTGGATACGAAGGAGAAGCGGTTCATTGTGCATTATACAATGGTATACCTAGAGTACTGGTCAACTCGACCCAAAATACACATATGTCTTGTTTCTGGCCTACCACTTCAGCGCGAAACATGCATGAGTAATTTACGAGATAGGACCGATTGGAATGACTTTCGTGGCCGAGCGTTGACCACTGCTATTGCCCCATGCGTGTGCGAGATACGCGGAGAAGGCTCAAGTGCCAAAGAACGGGTGTGCTACACAGCTTCAACAACTGTATTTTACGGGTCATAGAAGCAGATTGGCGCAATTGACCTCCCAAACACCAAGCAGAAGAATTGCCATCAAAAATTCATCAGACTGGATCATTACCGGGTCACCGAAGGCTTTCCCAACGAGTCGTAGGCATTCGTTGTACTTCGAGATCGCAAGTGGGCGGTAATGAGAATAATTATGGTTAAGTGCGAGAAAGCTAAGTGCAACTGCCGCAGTCACCTTTGATAAGATCGATGTAGTATCCGCCATGTTGTATAGACCAGGTAGATTATACGTGATAATGTCCGGCGTGAGAGGCTGAAGATGGACGAAATAAAAACAGATCGCTTGTTGCTTGGGACATGATGAAAGACCATGAAGTTGGTACCGCTCAGGCAAATTGTACTCGATTGCCTTCGCTCTCGACGTCACAACCAATACCTTTCCAGCATGGAGCTTTTTCAGGGAGCAAACATTGGCAGAACGAGCGACGGTCTTCCACACAGTGTGCCGTTGCGCCCGGAGAAGATCAGAGCCTGAGCATTGAAGTCTAAACCTGCTACATCGATGACACCTAGGCGTGTGCTCGTCGCATTATGATATTTTTTAGTGATACACATAAATAGTATCAGAGACCTTTAACACACCTTGATCCTACGTGCTCGACACTCCCTACACCCTTTGCTTGGCCCGTGATTTACCATGACTTTGTTTGCGAGCTTCGGGGTTTCGGATCTCTCGCAGTATCAGTCAAAGTAGATTTAGAAAAGCTCGCATCGTTCTTAGCGATGCTTTCGAGAGAATTGGTCGTAGTCGCAACAGTCTCTGTGTTGTCACCGTACAGCATCCCGCACGGCGCGCAAGTTTTGAACAGTTCAACTCACCCTTACTGCGCGCAAATCGCAAGATCCGACCATTCAGGCCTAGGTGATCTGCGTCACAAACGCGTTGTCAAGATTCTCAGCCTCACAGAGTAAGACTTGATGCTAGCGTCAGTACTCCAAGCAACGTAGTGCATGCTAGCCCGGAGCTCCTTCATCGGAAAGTGAACCGTCTTCACCAGAACACGTTGAGATCTGGAGACACGCGCTGAAGGATGATGGATGAGTGATTCCATTGGGCCTGCTACGCTTTTCGTCCAAGGTAATACTGCCCACGACATATCGCCAGAACCCTCGTAACACATGCCACAAGGGCGTTGATGGCGGCGAGTAAGTGGTATGTATACCAATAGGATCCCATTGGCCCACTTCTTTCGGCTCCGAGATAATCCACGTGAAGAATTAACAAGCAACGGAAGATACGGAATCCATGGCCATGAAAATGCCAAATCTACCTGCCAAGTATCGTAACAGAATAAAACACGAGGACGATCGCGAAGCCCTCTTTCTGGTCGTGCGTATGTCCAGGGGATTATTCCGATGCCTGCCATAACGTACTCTTATGAGAGTGGGAGATGATATGGGTCTTGAGATGAATGGTCACCTATCTAGATGAGCTCGTTGAGAAAACACTGAAGCCCAATGGAAGTCACTAAAGTAGGTGCACTATAGTATTCCACCATCCGGAGGGACAAGGAACTCTCATTTCTATAGTGGATTGCCGCAGAGAAACGACCACGAACATAGAGTCAGAGTAGACACTGTAGAAGCTGGTTGGTTCTCAACACTATAATTGATATGCCAACGCCGGATAATACTCCGGAGACACTTCATTTTGATCCACATTTCTTACTGCCTTCCTATGCAAACCCAGACCTCTTTTACAATGTAGTCTGACACCTCCATCAATGCAGCTCTCCAAAGCTTCATTATTGCTGCGGCAATTCACCCGCACGAAGCCAAATCCCAGCGGCGTTCGCCGTCAAGGCCGTAGGCAGCTACAGTATCTCTCATCGCAACGCCCTAGCCAAACGTTCGCGTGGACCACAGGAGCCAAAGTACCAGTCCCCCTGCCTAACCATGCTCAGATTGCTGACACCCTGTACCCGACTAGATGGCTGATCTCTCGGTTTCACGAAGCACTCCAGACCCGAGTCAGATAGCGAGCCAACTCGACAGAAGAGTCTACAAGCTGATCAGCCCATCACAACGGCACTATTACCGCTCCGGTCTTCAGTCTCCTGAATCATTCTGGCTTCTACATGGCAACAAGATCGTCACTGGAAGCGTCATCGGAATCTGTGTCGCCGGCTTCGCTGCCAATGGGTACGCCAAGTACCTCGCTCAAAGAACGCGCGACTACAAGCTTCTGGAGTTCATACGGCGAAACTTCGTCTCCAGTCTAGAAAATGTGAAGGCTGGGCGATGGTGGGTGATGGCTACATCAAGTGTGATGCACACGAATTGGATACATCTAGGTTGCAACATGTGGGCTCTATGGAGCATCGGTCCTTTTGCCATGAGCTACTTCCGCGTCACCCAATTCCTTGGGTTGTGGCTGGTCTCAGCGGTCTCGTGCTCAGCTGCATCTTTGTATTGGACGCATTTCAAAGAGGAATTACGACGGGAGAAGGCTGTTGGAAGAACATCGGACTCGCATCCAAGGCCGCAGTGGACTCGCTATATCAACCTTGGCTCGGGCAATAGCATGGAATATTATGGTGGAGCTGTTGGTGCCTCGGGCAGTCTGAGCGGTCTCTTTACTACCATGATGTGTATCATGCCGAGGGTGCGAGTCAGTGTCTTTCCGATCACTTTTGTGAGCTTTCCTCTGTGGCTCGGCAATGCATTCTTCGCAACTGGCAGCGCATACTGTATGGTGACCGGCGCGATTCCGCTCATATCACACGCTGGGCATCTTGGTGGCTTGGCTGGTGGCCTTGTATATTACCTCGGTGTTATACGGCCGTTTCTTCGTATTCGAGGAAGGCGGGTTTGAAGCGGTTGTGAAGAGGCTTGGCATAGCCCAGTCAAGTAATTCGGAGGGCATGCACCCTGGCGAATTGTCTGCTTCGGCTGAGTTGCTGAGAAGACTTAACCAGGGAACCATGGCAGTCCCCAACACCACAAGTGGCCGAGAGGGGTTAGATTATGGCATGAAAGTCATCCCGGTCATGCTGCCAATCTACCCTCTGATCTCGCGAAGGGACGATACTTGCTAGACAGCTTTCACAGCCAAACCAAATGGCAATAGCCATGAGGATTGGGGCATGGAAAATCACGGAAAAGAGAAGAAATATTAGATGTACGATAAATTTTTCGGACTTTATTTACAGCACCAACCACTAGACAGAGAACCATGAATTATGTCAATGCACGATTAAACCTGTCTTTGTATGTCCAGAGATCGTGCCTGATCTTCTACACCGAGGTCTCCCAAAAATTTACATTCACTATTCGTTCATATATTGAATTTCAGTTTTACGCAATACAGAGCTCTTATCCCGAAAAATACTCAAACCTTGCAAGCACCACCTTGCACACCATCCAACACTACCATCAGCGTATCTATAACCTTGATATTTCACAACCTTGATGATACCATAGCACACCACGAAACCAGTAAACGAATCCTACCTGCAAAGTGTAAAAACACACTAATGTACCCAGCTAACATTTACTCATATAAGAATGGCAAAAAGCCCAAATATGCGCCTCACTCGGGCATGTAAAGACAGACATCCTACGAAAGCCTTTCTCGTCAGGTTTTCACTTCGCTGGCTTAATCGATATGGGAGGTACAGGTATTCAGGTACATAAAGTACCACTGCGAGAGACACGCTCGCGAGAAAGGGGGTCCAAATGCTTTATATGATGTTGGAAAAGGGTTACTGCGGTTCAAAAAATAGGGAACAGGATGATGGCTATTAAACTTCAAGTGCAGTGACGCAGATTTTGGATCGAGTTGATTCTTCCCATGTTGTTATACAAACGGTAAAAATACAGTACCCAAGAAACATGTCGCCATGACGCTAGTCTGAACAGATGAGGAACTACAAATGCGCCCAATCTCCTTTCCCACCGGGTATATCCAGTATTCTCATGAGTCGTGGAAGCTGTCGCACGAGTCGTCTCTCATCCGATCCCATTCCGTAGTTCCAGCCAGAGCGCCACGCTTTCCTTTCGTAACAGCATCTCAATCATTCTAATCAATTCATCGTCTAAGCCTAGCTAACAACCACCGCCAGCATTGCCATGATGGCTGAGTAGCTATATCACTCGTTAGCACCCATCTATATTGGCGGTTCGGACGCACGGGCAAGACATACGTAGCGATAGCCTTCGCCCAGTCTTTCACACAAGTCACGTTCGTCATCACCTCCGGACTCAACGTACACAACGCTGCAACACCCACCATGGCACTGATGACAAGCCGGGCAGGTATCTGCGGCACGACCTTGAAGATGATAATGGTAGACAGCAAGCCAAAGGCCACGACGATGACTGGCGTCTCGAGAGCACTGCCTGTGCGGAAATCTTTGCTCGGCTTGGTCGCAATGGAAGACTGTGGAGAGACAGCGACGAGGTCGCTTTCTCGCTGGAGGAAGGCGGCCTCTTGCTCGACGACGGGTGCGTGCTCGGCAATCCAGGTACGGTAGGAGTCGACGTCGGTATACGAGGCAGGCGAGAGGTTCTTGGTCAGCTTGGCATAGGACGCGAGAGCACGGTCTGGCAGTTGTGATTAGCTTGTTAGTCTACGCGATGGTCTTACATGGGAACTCACTATATTGGTCGACCTTGGCAAAGTTTCTACTTAACAATTCCATCCTGTGCCATTGCAGTTGACTAGGAAGCCTCGCCTCCGCACGCCTCGAAGCCGATCGTTGCCCCATTCTTTGCTCCTCGTGAGCGATGGCACTGTCCAACTCCCTCAATTGGTCTTCCATCTCTGCGATCTCATCTTGCAGGTAGAGCAGCATGCGATTGTTTAGCATCTCGAACTTGCGGTAGATAGGCTTGAGGAAGGCGGGGTCATGGGAGTTAATATTGGAGGCGAGGAGGTCATAGCCAGATTTACTAGGCTTGGCCTGAGAACTCTCGAGATTAGAGGTGCTCCTAACTAGCTGGTTTGCAGGCCGGGCGTATGTCTCGGGTATCAAATAGCTTGGATCGTGAGGCGTCTGGGTCAGTTGCGGCGGCGACGGAGCGTAGTATGTCTCTGGACCTTGATTCGTCTCCAGCGAAGGCCAATGCTTGTTACTGAAAACATCCCCTCTTTGTGCCGATAGGTCCGGTGAAGCCTCGAGTAGACCGTAAGCACCTTCGTACGGTGGATCTACCTCCATACTGGGGTCGTCAAACACCGTAGGTAGCTTCTTTTGTAGGGTTGGTGACTCTGCATCTGGACTGCTCGACCTCATGTCAGAGATGCCAGAGTCTGAGTGTAGACTGGCCCTCCCCCAATTATGCGGTACGCCATTCTGTATTGCTCTTACTTCCAGGTCACTGTATCGTGGTGACCTTTGGGGCATATCCGCGAATCTTGGAGACCGTTGCGGCTGATGCAATGAGCTGGCTGAATTCGAACTTGACGATAATGCCTCCTGATGCTGCTCTGCTGCACCGAGTTTGTTCTCCTCTGATTCCTCTTCGGAGCTATCCTCATCGTTCTGCATAAACGCGAAGACGTTCACGTTCTCTTTGTTCGACCTATCCACGTTCTTGAACGGCCGATGCTCGAGTCTCAATCTCTCCAGTGGTGCATCTTTCTTCGCTCCTGGACGTTTGGATGGGCGTAAACTGGACGGAAAGATGGAGTAGGGTCTCGCAGTCGAATTGCTGCTCGTAGATTCGTGGGAGGTAGTTGATATGGCGGATGGGGCTGATTTCTTACCCGACGATGAGGGCTGCTTCGAATGTCGACGACGGTGTGTGCTGGTGGTCGAAGGCATTGTCGCGTCTGTGGTTGTCAATTGAGATGCTCAGCATCTACTAGTCGCCAAACTCTCAATCGTTTGCAGTCTGACGTCTTGCTGGCTCTTCGATGGTTTTCTTCAAGCTATTTGGTCATTCGGTGACCGATGTATCTACGTCGTGGCCTTGAGCTTGACCAGAGTAGGATGGATGCTGTTGAATTTGTGGTGATGCACTACCGCCTGCTTGAGCGGAGCCGTAGCCATAGCCCTGAGGGGGGACCGCTCGTTGTTGGTACTCGGTCTGACTGCCTCGGTACTGTGATGCTTGCGGTCCAGTTCGGGCCTGGGGAGTCGAGTACTGAGAATTATAATTGTAATTGCTTGCGTTCTGGCTAGCGTAAGGACGGTAGCCGTTCTGATATGCGCCATACTGAGACTGCGACTGCGACTGCGACTGTGACTGCGACTGCGACTGCCCCTGCGACTGTTGTTGACCGTAGGCTTGTCCATAGTTATAGCGGGAAGCTGCCGCGCCAGCTGGCTGTCCTGCATATCCACCTTGAACAGGATATCCTGGTCGAGCAGCAGCAGCAGGCGAAAAAGTAGAAGAGGCGGGTCGGTTGGAGTACTGAGGATTCTGATGGTAGCTTGGATTGGCTTGTCTGGGTGCAGTCGAAGATCCATAGGCAGCTCTCGGGTATTGCTGCACTGGTGTAGCGCCTGGCTGGACGTAGCTGGTACTTCGTGATGGAGCAGCAGGGTAAGCGTTGGGAGTTGAAGCAGTTGCGGGAGCTGTAAGCCGAGCTGTGCGAGCAGCGGCTGCAGCTTCGCCGTCTTCCATAGTACCTTTCTGATTCCTGCTCTCGACCTGTATCTTGGTACTGATTTTGAGAGCACCCAGTCTATCACCATCCAATTTGGCGAGCAAGTAGGGTGGTAAGGTAGAGACAATCAATGTCAATTGAGCCTTCAGGGTTTCGTAGACTTCAAATTCGGCTTCCGATGGGCTTGCCGGCCCTGCAGTAGTGGCGTCAGTAGTGGCGTCCATCGGCGGATTCTGGCGCGAAGTGTTCCTGACTCGTTGATGTGAGTCTAAAGTCTCCAGTAAATCCGATATTTCTTGTAGGAGATCATCGACGTCCTTGTCCGGCTCGGGCGCATCTGTACCGCTGAGATCGAGCATCGTCATCTGTTGCGGCGTCTCCCCCGGCTGCCAATTCCTAATGGCTTCCTGGAGCTCTTCCTCATCGATTTCCTCTTCATTCACAGCCCCATTCGTCTCCTCCGACTCGGATTCATGAACCCTAGCCTCTCTTGAATCCAGAATTTCCTCATACCTCGATTCGCCGTATTTCTTCCACCATAGACGGTTCTTCTCTTGCTCAGCTACCAAGGCCCCTGAATCATCTCGATCAGGAGCAAAACTAGAGTAAACGCTGCGGAACAATGCGTCCTCCTTCGCCTGATTGTGTGCTACGGCCGCCTCCGCTGACATAGTCGTTTGTGGCTCGCCAAAGCTCAAGGCTCTATCCCGCTGTTTCCGCTTTGACTCTGGAGATGCGAGCTGCGTTGGCGAGGGAGCAACGTCGTATGTCAGCCACTGACCCGTTGAAAGCGGTTGCGTTGTATAGCCATCTCGTCGATTTGACCTGCTCCTTGACTCCGCCTCTGCCGGATTATACCAATTGACGGACGAGCTTCTTGTAGAAGTGTGTTTTGACGTTTTTGGTACGGGGAGGGCAGCAAGGTTGGAAGGGGAAGGAAATAGGTCTTTCAGAGTGGGGGGCTTTCCACCCTCATTGAAGCTGTGCTGTGGTATTATCTTCGTGGTGGTGATACCATTCGGTAATGGGAGGTCAGCGAGTGACTGCTGCGAAGCATCTTGCTTGCGTATGTTTGAGAATAGTTGCTTGGCGGATCGAGGGTCGGCCTGGCCGAAGAGAGTCAACACATTGTCCCCGGAGTCATCCATCCTGGCGTAGGCCTTCGTCTCTTCTGTAGGTTCGGCTTTGATGTCATTTGATGGCTTCAGCATTTCAGGTCTCCTGACCATATCCACACGGATAAGTTCCTCAAGCTTGTGCTTCAACGTCGTAACTCGCAAGATCTCAACTCTTGCTTTTCGGGCAGCTGTCTGAACAATTGGGCTACCGCGAACTGTTTCTTGCAGTCCTTCGAGGACACTCGACGTCGCTGTATCCACATCCTGGACAAGCTCGTCCACGGTCATGTAGCCCTTAGAGGCGATCAGGCCCGCGATTGTGGTCTTTTCGGACGCTTCAGCAACTTTTGTCCTCTTCTCATCGTGAGAATGCTGTGTGGCCGAGCTGATAGGTCGATCGAAGGTGGAGGGAGTAGTGTCCTGTCTGTGTCACGATAGAGTCAGCCAGTGGAGCTGGAAAAGTACGGCACAACGGATTCAACCTACTCTCTCAAAATGTCCAAGACATCTACCAACCACTCTTGGAATTTCTCTCGCTGTTTTGCTGCGCCATCACCATTCACTTCATTTCCATCAACCACCTCCGTGGTATCCTGACGCTTTCGCTTTCCCGCCATGTTACAATTCTGCCAGGCTTCTTTGTGTACTTCGACGAGCTTGATATTGAGCGGGAGGCCTTTAAGACGCTCGAAAGGCCTAGGGAGGGAAGTGGAGGTGGCCTCGTGATGCTTCAGGGATACCTAACTGGGTTTCAACAATCCGCATTAATTATATGACCGTAGTCGCTGATATGAGGTGTCACTGGTGGGATAAGAGGCCCTCAAAGACTTGGTGTGGGTGCCGCACAATGCGCGCTCAATGTCGTCGCCCTCTGGCTAGACTTTTGATGTTCTTGCCAAAGGCTAGCCGTCTCTACGATCGACGCGAGGTTTGGCGGGAGAAGAAAGTCGCGAGGAGGAGCCCGAGAAGCCCACGAAGCGCGTCGAATGGCCTAATCAACAATAAGTCCTGACAGAGGCAGCAAGTGAATGACGTTCCTCAGACCAGTACAACAGAACATTGACATGTCCAATTTAACTGATAATGCTGAATTGTCCTCTACCTCCGACAAGAATCAGAGTCGAGCCGCGCTAGTGGGTAGGGCTGAGGAGGGAATGCTGACTCATCAGGTCTTTTCTTGGCAGTTAGTTTTGCCTCAGTCCCTCAGATGTGCCAAGCTCCGCTAAGCCCCTTCGGGTTAGCTTCCGCTCGCTAAGCCCCTTCGGGTTAGCGCCTTCTGCTTACTACGGAACCTTTAGGTAGCACGTCTAAGTGTAAAATCCGAATATTACGTTTAGTTCGCTTTATTTTAACTATTAATTATTAAAATACCCGTATTATTCTACTTTTAGATTAATATCGTAATCTTAGCGATAAAATCTAAATTTATTACGTATTAATATAGCCGCGTATAGAAATATTATAGTTAATAATTACTTTAATATTAATAGAATTTAAATTATAAACGATTATTTATAGATTTTCTTATTATTATTTATAAGATTATAATACTAGTGTAATAAAAATCCTATTAAAAATATTTATTAATTAATTAATTATCGCTATTTATTAAGTATTAAAGAGTATATATTTATTATTAAAGATTAAAGATTATTCTTTACCTAGCCCCCCCGATAAAGTACGACGTATTTAAACCCTAGAACTTTATGAAGATCGTGTTTTTATTATCCCCGTTATTATCCGTTACCCCGTTTTCTCCTTTTTCCCCTTCCGTCGGTTTATTTTAATTTATATCGAGGCCGACTATTTTTATACCCATTTTAGATTTTATTTTAATATTTAATATATTCTTATTATTAAGGATTATATTATTAATTTTAATATAATTATAAAGTTTCGCCGGATCGAGCTCCTTTTTATATTAAGAGCCCTTTTAAATTATATAATAATATAAGTTATATAAAGCCTCCCTACGATAGTAATTATTTAGATAAAATAAATTCTCTACGTTAAAAGTTAAAGATTATAATTAAATTATTTATATTAAATACTTATTCTTTTATTTAAAAGAGTTTATTAAATTCGTTATTAAAGCTTCGTAAACTCTATCTCCTACGTCGAATCTTATATTTCGTTACTCCGCTCGAGTATTTATTATAATAAGAAAACGATAAAGACTATTTTTTATTAATAAATAAATTTTAATATAACGGAAATAATAATTAAAATAGAACTATATATTTATAAATCCAGGATCTTTATTATATTTATTATTAATCGAGTAATCGAGATAATTTAAATACTAGACGTTATATTTAAAAAGAATACTCGTTATATTTTTACGAATAACTTTATTAACGCCGAGTAGGGTAATATAAAGTTAATCCGCTATATAAATAACCCCCTTAAACGTTTCGGGGTCTCCGATTAAAATATCGTAATCTTTATTTATACTATACTTTACTAGTTTATAAAAGCCTTTTTTAAATATTAACCTCTCGTTCTTTATTAAATAAAGGATAATTTCTTCGGCGTAAATAAAGTAATACCTGTAAATCTAGTTACGAGTCTCTTTTAGAAGTATTTCGAATATTATTATAATACAGTAGTAATCCGATAGGTTTTAATTATAAAGTAAATTAATTAATATATATATTATATTATAGTAGGTATTAGGAAGAAAGGGTATTAACGATTTAAATAATAATTCCGATATTATAAATTAATAATCGAAAAGGGATTAATAATTAAAAGGGATTATTTAAAATTTTATTAAAACTAAGCTTTAGTCTAGGAAATAATTTTAAAAGTTTAAAAATTTTAAATAGGGGGTTAGCCTTCTAATATTAAGCCCTTAAAAATAATTAATAATAAATATACTTTAAGGTCGAGTTTAAGGTTATTTAAATTTAAGGGTTTAATTATTTAAAATTAAAACTTTAGTTATTTAATATTAAGGTTTTAAATTTACTATTATTATAATCGTAGTTTTATCGTTACTATACGTAAGCTTTAATTATTATTACTATTTAAAAATCTAGGACGTTAATATTAATATATTTATAGTTATAAAAGATAGAGTTAATATATTTACGGTCTTAAACTCTAATAGTAAATTCGAAATTTCAGTTTTATTATAATTATTCGTAGGCTTAATATTATTATCTAGAGGACTATTATAAACGACGCGGTAAAACTACACCGTACGGATTTATTAACTTTTTAACCGTTATTAAAAATTATCGTAATTATATTTAAAAATATTTTACTAGATTATTATTATTACTTTATTAATCTCGGTTTATATAATATTATTCGCGATTAAAGAGGAGGGTTTTTAAGCGGCCCCCTTTATAAATAATAATAATCTAATATATAATAATAGAGTTAAGAAGGTCGGGTCGTTAAGGTATCTAAATACGAGTTAAACGATCGCCTTATAAAATCGTTTTTATATTAATTTCTAATAACGGATCTTCTCCCTAGCCGGACGTTTAAGGTATAGGTTAATATTAAACACTTTTTATCCACCTAATATATATAGGCTCTTTATTTATATATAATATTATCCCTCCTCCCCCGCTATTAATATATTCTCATTGATATTTATATCCCCTACCGCTTTTTATTATTTAGTAGTATAACCGAGAAAGTATTTTACACTACGTATTATTCCGGTTAAATTAAATTCGTTTAACTAGTTTATAAGAATTCTAGCCGGGTACTAGTTAATTATAAATAAAATAATTTAATTATTTAAACGGATATTAAATTTAGGGATCTAGTCGATTTTTAAACTTCCTAGATTTATAAATAAAGTAAAGTAGTTATAGGCTACGAAGGTTATATATCGGCGCTCGGCGGGTTTATTAATATTCTTTCTAACTAGGTTATAAAGGTCGTAATAAATAATATTATATATTATTATTCCCTAGGTTAGAGGCTTAATAGTTTTAATATCGCGCTTTTTCTTTATAAATTTACTAGAGTCCTCGTCTCCTTTAATTTTAAGGTTTATTCTTTTTTTCCCCTATTTTATAAACGTTTCTTTAATAAACCTTATAGCCTTATCCTTTCTAGATTTAATAGGTATTTTTTATTTATATTTAATAAGCGTCTCCTTATTATTAGATTAGTTCTTTATATTCTTATAATTATAGTTAATATCGTTATCGATTAATATACCGTCGTTATCGTTTTTATTTACTTTCTCCTTCTTCTTTCTACTACGAGTCGATTATTCCTTTTTAATTATTTAAGTCTTAAATACCGCCGGTTTAACTTTCGGGATTAACGCGTTATTTTTATTTAATTTATATTTTATACCTAGCTTCGGGGTAGGCCCTTTATACTTTAGTTTAATATTATTATCTTCGAAGACTAGTTTATAGTCCTCCGTAAAGTAATTCTAGTTATAATATTAATATAATAAACGGTAGAGGTTAATAAATAGGATTTATTAAAGTTCCGTCTTTAAATATCTCGCCTAAGATTATCCCTATATTTATATTATCGGAGGACGGTTTACCTAATAGATCCCCTTCGTTATTATTATCGTTAGAGTAAACTATATTATTTAAGAGATCGTTAATCTCCGTAATTAATACTAAATTATAAATATTATTATCCTTTATTATAATTAATATTAAAGTATAAAGATTAAATAAAGAGATTAAGAAAGTTAGTTTAAAGAGGAGAAAGAAGAAGTAAAAATTAAAATAAAAACTAGTTTAAGAAATAATTTTAAAGTTTAAAGATTTTTAAGCGGGGCTAGGGGCGCCTAAATATTATTATTAATAATTATATTATTTAAAAATGAATTTTTATTATTTAAAAGTGAATTTTAAATTCTTATTTAGTTTAAAGACGTTTAAAATTCAGCCGTTACTAATATTAAATAAAGAGATTAAATTAGAACGTTATTATTTAATATTAAATATTTATTTGAGTTTTACCTCCTAGCCAAAAATATTCAAATTTTAAAATAATCTTTTAGAGTAATAACTTCGTATATTAACTAGTATTAAATATTTATTTAAGTTTTACCTCCTAGTTAAAACTATTTAAATTTTAAAATAATTTTCTAAAGTAATGACTTCGTATATTAACTAGTATTAAATACTTATTTAAACTTTACCTCCTAGTTAAAACTATTCAAATTTTAAAATAATCTTCTAAAGTATTAACTTCGTATATTAACTAGTATTAAATATTTATTTAAACTTTACCTCCTAGCCAAAACTATTCAAATTTCAAAATAATCTTTTAGAGTATTAACTTCGTATATTAACTAGTATTAAATATTTATTTAAACTTTACCTCCTAGCTAAAAATATTCAAATTTCAAAATAATCTTCTAAAGTAATAACTTCGTATATTAAGATTTAGTACGTAAGGCTTACTAACGATTATTATTATTAATATTATTATTAATACTTACCGTACTAACCCTATTATTATTATCGTCGGTAGTATAATAATTCACTTTACTTATTAGTTTTATTTAAACTTTTATTACTTTTATTCGTTAAAGCTCCTTACCTCTCTTTACTTTTTATCGACTTATTATTTAATTATTCATAATATTATCCTCGTTAACGTCTCGTAAAGATTCTTCTTTTTTAATAGTTATTAAAGCCTCGATCCTCGCGCTTATATTTAGAGCCTCTAATAAATTATTAATAAATATATACTAGAAGATTAATAAAATAATATATTAAGCCGGAGAATTAAGGGTATAAATCGATTTAATCTAGGATATATTAGAAAAGTTCGTTAATAATACGGAGATCGTTAACGAGATTATTACGGAGGTATAAAGTATATTAATAAACGATAAACTTTAGACGATAAGATTCGGGAGTAAATAAAAGGCGTATAAAGCGCTAGACTCGACGATTCTATAAAATATCCGAAAACGGGCGATAATTAATCGTAGATAAAAAGAGAAATATATTAAAAATATACGAAATATATAGGGGACCGTAGTATAAAATTAATAATTCGATACTATAAGGGAAAATTACCTCGGCTACGTAAATTAAATCGCTAAGAAATTTATTTATAACGACGTTTATTCTATAATTATTTAATTAACGGTTAATTATTTAAAACGGAATAATTATAAACGAGGATCTACGCGTAAAAGTATCCTAAAAGATTAATAAACGTTAAATAATTTAAATAAAACTAACGCTCGTACTCTTTTAATTAAATCGGGCTTAACGAATAAATAATTAATAAGATTAAAGATTAATCGAAAGTATTTAATAAGGCTAAGGATAAATAATAACGAGGGATCTTTATTATAAGGAAAACGTAAGAGATATAACCGTCGAATCGTTAATAATAAAGAGATTAAACCTAAATCGGTAAATTATAAAGTTAATAATAATAATTTAAGCGGTACTTCGGAGAATAAAGATATAGTACCTTCGAGCGGTAACTTTAATAAGGACGATAATAATAATAACGATAATAACGACGACGATAATAACGACGACGATAATAGCGACGACGATAATAATAATAATAATAACGGCGATAAAGATTAAGGAATAAATAATCGGGTTAAGTATTTCGGTTATAATTATACGGGCCTATCGGTTAATTCCCTTAAACGGGTAGTAAAGAAAAATCTAAAGGCTATTAATATAAATAACGAGGCTAGTTAAATCGGTACCCTCCGGGTATTTATAGAAGCTGGGTCCGATTTACGATATATTTATTATATATATTTATACGCTATAACTAGATATTTCGGTTTATAAACTAAGTTATTAAACGAAGAAAGTATCCGTTTATGATTAATTAAGTACTAGCGTTATCGAAGTAATATAAATACTTTTAAGATTAGCGTAGCTATTAAGAATTAATAATAGATAATAACCCGATTATAAATAAACGATAATAAATATAGGGTCTATAAATACCGAATAATTAGAGCGAGTATTAAAGTATTCTTAACCGATTAAATATCGCGGTTTATCGTTCGTAAAATAGAAGGGCTAGAAGTATAGGATATTTAGAAAGAGACGGGTAATATTATTATTAAAAGTATATTTAATTAATTATAAACGGGGGTAAACTTAAAGGGTAACTTTAAAGTTAAAGTTAGAAATATTATAACGGAGGAGTTCGATATATATCTTTATTATTAAATAAAGCGGAACGGATAACCTAATAAAGAGTAGCTACGGATAATATTTTATTTATTAATATAATAAATTATCTAGTAAGATCTAATATACTAGGCTTTATATATATACCTACGATCTAATTATAATCACCGATTAGTTTTATATCTTTATTATATTAAATATACTCGGTTTAAAGCCTCGACCTTCTTCTAGTATATCGATATAAATATATTTAAATATCTCGTTTATAGGTATAAAGTTAATATTATATAAGGATTAATATCTTTTAATAATAAAACTATTAATAATTATACGGAGATTATTCTAGGTTTTTATAAAAATATAACCGAATAATAAAAGAGGGTAAAGAGGCGGGGAAAAATAATAAATAATTATATATACGGGATAAATAAGATCTAGGAGCTAGTAAATACGGTTAATTATAATTAATTTATTCTAGTACCGTATACGCGTAGGGACGTAAGGATTACTCGGTTTAAAATATTATATAATTTAATATTAGGCCGCCTAGATATTACCCTCTAAAGAATTATTCTTTTATAATTCGTAGAGGTAAAAGAAAATAACGAGACCCTAGATAACGAGGAGTCTAATAAATAATTAGACCTCGCCTTTATTTATTTAAAATAAACGGCGGTAAATCTTATACTATCGGGGTTACCGAATAAATTTGATTTAATTCTTTATTAATTTCCGGCCGGTACCTAGCTCGTTTTAATATTACTTATTAATTAAATATTAATATATAAAGTAATTTAAGAGGACCTAGTCGTTTAAGGTTATATTAATTTATTATTAAAGATTAATCGAGGGCGCGTATAAAAAGCTATTTAAAAATATTATTTAAAGATATTAAAGTTATTTAAAGTAACCTAGGGTAAAGTAAAATAAACGGAGAAGAGGTTTTATAATAAAAGTAGTTTTTTTCGGTAGGCGAATAATAAAATTAAAGAGCGCTAGTATTAAATTATATAAATAGCGTAGGATATTATTAATTATAGGGTAAAACCGCGCGGCGCGGTTTCGCTTAACTCCGTTATTTTAATTTTAATTATAATAATCCTATACTAGTTATTAATATTAATTCTTAATATTAATAATCCGTATTATAAATTATATTAAAATAGAAATTACGTTATCGTTTATTAATTTATCGTTTAGCCCTTTAATATCGCCTCCCCGTTTATCTCCGCTATATATAAAGACTATAAATCGCCCGTTTAAATAAACGCGCTGTACCCCTACCTTAGACCTCCGCCCTTATATAACTTTAAGTAAATTAATCTTTACCTCCTCCTCCTCGAGTTTTTCCTCCGCCTCTACTTTTACCTTTATTAATAGTAATAATTTATCGGAAAAGACGGAAGCGAGTAATAAAAAACGTCGTCGATAATAAACGGAGGGCGAAAAGATTATTAATATATTAATAATAATAACCGATATATAATAGGATATAAAGAGATTTTTAAGAGCGCTCTATAAATTATATAAAGTTTATATTTTCCGTTTAACGTAAAAGTAATTTTTCGATTTCGTTTATAATAAATTACCTAATGATTTTTAATTCGAAAAGCAATTAATATTTAAACGGCGTAACTCGCTAGTTAGGAGGTAGGGCTAGCTAGTTATTAATATACTTTAACGAGAAATTAAAGTCCTAAGGGAGTATAAAATATTTAATACTTTTCGTCTACCCGTAGAAAGGCTTAAGGGCGGTACTTTATAATCGTTTAAAGATATTATTCTAGTTATATTACGACTGGCCCCGTAATAATTTAATATCTTCTACCGAGTTTACTACGAGAATAAATTAAATAGTTTATTATTATTATTAATAAATCCTACTACCTAATAACCCGCCGTTTTTATATTATTAATACTCTATTATTTAATACGACCTTATAGGTTAACTAATTTTTAGATAATTTTAAGACTTTATTTATATTAAGGGGGGGTACGGCGACGAGTTCTTAATACTCTATATTAATTTAATTTAATTATTTTATATTTAATATTATAACGATATATAATAACCTTAAGAAAGAACGCCGAAGTAAGGGTTTAACTAGTAGGGTAGGCCGCGAGTATTATTTTAATTTATAATAATTTTAAATATATAAAAGGAAGGCGTAAAGAAAGAATAAATAACTATCGAGAATTTCGATTAATTACTATTATATTAATTTTAAAAGGGCGTCTCTTTAATAAAGGGGCTCTTTGGTAGGATATATAATATTTAATAACCACGTTATTATTAACCGAGATAATCGCTTATTAATTAATACCTATTAATATAAATATAGAGGTACGTCCTTTATTTTTAATTTTATTACTCTTCCTTTTATACCTTAATATTAATTAATATATATTAACGAACCCGGGTTCTAGATTCGGCTATATTATATCGAATTTATAATCTCGGCGGTATACGTACTTTATTTAGGTAATATAAAGCTTTTATAAATAAAAACGATACCGGTCCTAAAGAAATTAAATTTAATAACGACGAGATACTTTTTAATAATACTAGTATTTAAAGATAAAAATACGACGACTAATAATATCTATATATTAAAGGATATATTTAAATATTAACTTAGATTAGACGATAAAAGCCTTATTTTTAATACTAATATTCGATTAATATATAGTAACTTTAAGATATAATTATATATATAATCTATTAAGGTTTTACGTAGCGATATTTCCGAGCTTTTATTTAATATTTTTAACTAGTTACTACTAGGCTTAAATCTCTAGTACCTTCGCTTTAATATATTATAATTATTTTATAAAATTTATTAGGGCCCTAGTAACTCTACGAATTTATTTATTTTATAATACGCGGCCGATTATTAAAATCGCTTTAAGGTTATTTATTTAATGGACTTTTAAGTATTAAAGAACCTAATTATTTATAATTATTAAATATATATAGTAGGAACCTAGGTTAGAATCTTAAAGTAGTAATTTATAGATCTTTAATATATAAAGGATATTATATCTTAACTCGCGGTATAAAGTACTTTTAATACCTAGCCTTATATATTAAAAAAGATTTCTAAAGCTATATACACCTAACCTCTATTTACTCGCGATTAATAATTCTAAAATTATTAATATTTCTATATATACGTCGAAATTTATTTAACCCTACGATATATTATTAAATATATTAATATTAACCTACTCCGTTACGCTTTATACTACGTTATAATTCTTTTTTAAACCGACGTTATCGGTACCTTAAAATATATATAGGCCCTACTCTATATACTTTATATAATAAATTTACTAGTAGTAATAATAAAGTTATAAGAGTATATATTAATAAATAGTCTTATAAACCTACGGGTAATAACGGATATAAATTTCGAGCTCGACCGCCTTTTTAAATTATTTAATAATAATCTTAAAGTATTTTAATACGACCGGTCCTATTATTTTAAATATAGTAATATATTATTTAAGAATTAGGCTTTTAATAACCTATATTTTCTAGAGTTAAAGAGAATAATAGAGTTTATATTTAGAAAACCCTCCTCGGTTATATATCCGGTTAAAAGCGCGGCCGAGGATATTTAAAGTATAGCCTTTAACCTCGCCTATAAGTTATTTATTTATTATACCGAGTAAAATAAATTCTTTTTAAACTTAATTATTAATCTTTTTAATATCGGACTTAAGCGATTAAATAAGAATATATTAAAGTATAACGAGCGGTATATTTAAGAGTATATATTATTAGCGGACGACGAGTATAAAAATATTTTAGCGGCTAGGCTAGAGATTAAATATAACTTTATATTAAAGAGTTTTATAATCTTAACTTCTACCTTAAAGCCTTCGAGTATAATATTTATTAATTAACCTAATAATAAATCCGCGCGGCGCGGGTTTATTAATTAATTTTAAAATCGCGTAAGGCGTTATTTATATTAACGGGATCGAAAGGGGGTTAATTTTACTAATTAATTCGCCGATACCTCTTATAATAATTAGTATAATTATTATAATATTATTAATTCCCCTTTTAATTTACCCGCTTTACTATAAAGATTAGGCTACGAGGCGTAACTTTTACTATTATACTATTTTTTAATAATATAATACTTATTATCTTTATATTAGGTCTTTTTCGGCTCTATATTCTAAGGTTTATTAAATTAACTCTCCGCCGCGTTAATTTTAATACGAGATTTACTTTTTATAACGGGTATATTTAATCGCTTAACTCTTACTCTACTAGTTATAGTTCTACCTTTAATATACGCTTTTTTAATTACTAGTTTATATTTTATTTTAATTAACTAGTTATCCCTCCGCTCTTTAAATTTAGTTTATTTTTTATTAAATAACGGATCTAGCCGCTATTTTCTTTTAATATCATTATATATTACCTATATATCGAATACTTTACCTCGATCTAACTCTTTTTATCGTCTTTATTTTAAGATATTTAATATTTTAATATAATATAGGTAGAGGCTAGACTACGCGCTATTAATTTATTAATATATAGTTCGTTTATCGCGAATACTCTCTACCTACGTTATTAAATCTTTTAAGATTTTATCCGGTATTATTAAAAACGTAGAGAAATATTAAAACGAGTCGACGAATTTCTTATTTAATTTTTAATATCGTTAAACTCGAAGTTTAGATATATACTACGGATATTTAAATAAATTCTCGTCTACCGATTTATTTAACCCCGCGTAAATAATAATAAACGTTTATAACTTTAAATTATAAACCGAGTAATAAGGGAATAACTTCGTATAATTCGATATTTTATATTCCGTATTATTAAAAAAGGCGAGGTCGACGTCGCGAATATAATTACTCCCGGGTATATTAAGGAGATCGTATAGGCTAGGTATTATTCGAGCTCGTCGGTTAATATTTATATAATTTATATAAGTTTTTCTAAACCCCGATAAAGATCCCGTTATTATATTATCGAGCGAAGCCGGCTCCGCTAGAGATATACCGTTTCTAAGATTTATATATTAGGGTAGATATAATAAAGTAAAATATATTTATTTTTAATTATAACGTATCGCGCGATTTATATATTAATATACTTTCTAAATAAACGAAGGGAGTAATTATTAAATAACTTTCTTTATATCTAAATTATTAACCCCTAGTTTATAAATATCTATTATAACGATAATATATAAAGATAAACCTTAAACGGATAATAGACCGAAATATATCGCGATATTTTATTTATCTCGAGTAGTTATCGCCGCGAAAAAAGGTACGATTAACTTCGTACCCTCGATCGGATATAATAATCGTTTTATTTATACGCGTATTAATTAATATATATCCCTAATTTAGGTTACGGAATCTATAAAAATAATCGTCTTCGGAATATTTTAGGCGGTAGTAATCTACGATAATAAAATATATTATAGGTTAAATATACCGTTAATAGGATTATAAATAGTATTAATTTAAATATATATCTCTAGCCGATTAAACGGAGTCTTTATAATAATAATATCTTCCGTAAAAGTATATCGCTCTTATATAATTTTAAATATTTCGATATCGAGTATTATAAAGACCCCTAAAAGAGGGACGTTAAACGGTAATCGTTTTTAAAAAATACCTAGATTAAAGTATATTAATCGAAACTCCTTCTACTCAGTTATTAGATAAAGTTTATTAATTATTAATAAATATAACTATAATATAAAACTAGTATACCGTAGTACGTTAGTATTAAAATCACTCGAACTAGTAATCTTAGGACTTATAAAGATTATTATTATTAATTATTTATTTATAAATCGCGTTTAGTTATTATACCGTAGGTAAACTAGCCGGAGCGTATCGTTATAATATTAACGGGGTTATTACTATCGCTATTTAAAACGAAGAGTCGGTAATTAAATATATAATTTAATTTCTCGTATTACTCTTCTAATAAAGTATTTAAAAATATAATAATTAATACCGCTTTAATAGGTAAAAATATTAATAGTAAAATCTAAAAGATAATATTTTTACTAAATCTAGTTTTCGTAATTAAGATTAAATCCGTTCTCTAGTTTAATAATATATTTAAAATATTATACTACTTCTCTTTAAACTCGACTTTAAAGTAATATATCGCGGCGCCTTTTATATACTCTCGATCTAGAGTTTTATATAAATTATTTATCTTTATTATAATAAGCGTAGACGCGAAATCGCCTACTATATACGGTACTATTATAATAAATATTAGTTTTAACCTTAAATATATTTCGCGGAGGGTTTTATAACGAAGGGGATTTATTAATAATAAAGAATAAAAGCTAGCGATAAATAATTATCGTTATAGTAATAATCGAAACTCGAGTTATAATTAAGGATTTTTAGATAACCTATATTTATTTCGTTATATATACGATAAATAGTATTATAGATAATTATATTCGAAAGAGTATATATAGAAGTATTAGCGCGCGATTAATTTAAATCTTATTTTAAAATAATTAAATAACGATCGCGTCGTAAAGTTAATTATTAATAAAGAAAAAAATTAACGGAAAAATTTATATAAGCGGCCCGCGAAAATAATACGAACTTAATAAAAATATAAGGTTTTATACTTAAACCTGCTGCCGTTTAGCTGCGAAGTCAGTATTTCTAACCCGAAGGGGCTTAATGAACGGGAGCTAACCCGAAGGGGCTTAGCGGTGGCTCGGCAGGTCTGAGGGACTGAGGCAAAGTTGGTTGACAAGTATATACGAGGCACGCCCGGCTTGATGCTAAAATTGTTTTGGACGCAACTGACCTTCGTCAAGAGCCGCAAGTCAGGCGCGTTACCTTGATATCGACGCATCACTTAGTTGCCTCGAGACTCAATTAGACCCTTGCTAATTGAATTCTGTGATTGACTCCGTTCCTGCGCTACGATTTTCAAGCTCTGTAGTCCTCGCAACTACCACTTATCGTGATAGCTTGCCCGGGGCTCGAACACAAGCTTTGCTATTAAGTGTTGAGCTTGGACATCATGCGGGGCATTCGTTATGGATGCAGACCAGTACATTACAAGCGATGCGTCCTGAAGCCTACACAGGGGCGATCAATTCTACGGGAAAGAGCCCGTAAGGTGTAGAACAAAGCATGACTTGAAGCCGGTCATTAGCATTGAACATGGCTGTTGAGCTGCAAGACCTCAAAACTTGGAGTCCTGGAGCAAGAGTGATGACATGTTTCTGCCACAGTGGCAAGATCTCCGAGATCAGTCCTCAAAGCAGTGACTTTGATCCACACATAGAAATGTCAGACTTGCATTTCGTCGCTCGAAACAAAGTGAATGAGCCCAGAGTTCTTGAACGGTGACTAAAGAACTCTGCTATTCAAGAGTGAATCTGTGCGATCGGAAGCGCTTTGTGAGATCCATCCTTTGTGCTCCTCAGCAAAGACATTGTTCACTTCCCCTATGTAAAGATACTTCACTTTGCAATGGCTTATTTTCATCAATCTCTCAATTCCCAGAACCATCTCAACCATCAGTCTCACTCTATCGTCGAGAGCAAGACTCATTCCATACAATCATTATCCAGTCAACATATTGGGACACTTAGTCGTTCTGAATAAGATGTCTCATACGCCATACTGCCCGAATGAGCTCTCGCCATGGCCTCGTCTGATATTGGGTGGCACGAATCAGGGAAAACCAAGTGATCTTCAAGCTAGCGGCGACCTCGATAACATCGCCAACGACCTCAGCAGCCATGAACACTCCCCTCGTCTGACTCGAAGGCCCAGAAATTCGCGGAGGAGGACCCTGAGTATCCTAACATCAAACAGCACGCAGCCCTGTTCCGATCGTAATAGCTTCGGCTCTACCCAGCGATACGATGATGCTAGTGATAGCATCGCTGTACAGCCACTAAATCACCAAGTGAGCGAACGTGAGGTGGAGCGGCAGTTGGATCTGAGAAGAACAAGACTGAAGGAAGCCAAGCGCAACGGAGATGACGCCGAAAGGCACAGATTGAAGGATATGAGACTATTCGATGGTATCGAGAGGCCGCTGATTGGGGATGCCATGACGGAGCACGCGCAATTTGAAGGGCGATTCTCCGAAGAAATAGTTCACGGCGGGCTCGCACCACTCCCTAACCGAGACAATTCTGACTCGAATCTTGGCCACACGCCAGAGATATGCTGGCACATGAAGCTCCAGTCTCTACATGGAGCTCTGATACCGGATGAGTTTGCCGAATGCAGCATACATGCTGCGCCAAATCGACCAAGTACTCCGACTAAACCCACGAGTTCGACGATTACGCAGTCGCCGTCAGGCTTCAAGAATTCGACATTTTTCACCACACCGTCACCTTCCTCGCGCAAAACAAGAGCCTCATCGATTGGATCGTCCACACTTCAAGGCTCCCCTACAGTCGTGTCGCCAGCCAAGGCATCAATCACAGCCCCAAACGCCGATAAGGAAGACCCCTTTCTGTTCATCGGGAAGTATATACAACATCATTCCAAGAACGCTAAAGGCCCAAAAAAGACCGAAGCCAACGAAAATCGAGTCTCTCAAGCTAGCGCCGGAAAAGCAGACCAGCCTGGCTGCATCTGCTCGAACCACCATTGCCATGTTGATCTTTCTGGAGGACCCAGCGAACACTGTCATTCTTGCAAACTCCCAGGGCCCCAACCAGAGATCCGGGCTGCGATGCGTCGTATAGAGTCCACAAGAAAGTCTCGGATGTCCGTGCGCACTTATAGGGCTTCGCCATCGAGGCCTGCATCTGCTCATGAGAACAAATACTTCGAAGACTTACAGAAGGACATGATGCTCGTTGATATGTACAATGCGGAGATGGAGGAACGGTGCAGTGAGGGTATCTGGTGGCAAGGATGGCTGGTAGTCGAAGAGCTGAAATGTAGAGGGATTGTTGGATCGGTACTACTTGTCCATCAGAGGAATGGGGAGGCCCTTTAGAGCTAACGCCACTGATTCACGGTTTTTCTTAGCATTGAACGTCAATGCCATCGCATTTCACACATGATCAACGCATGTTCAGCACTGATGCCTGATTTTGTCCAAATATCCCGACCTTTCTCTGCTCTAAGTTTCGTAATTGAAGTCGCAAACAATTTATAACACCATGATATTCCAGTTTCCCGCTCCTGTGTTCACTCTCACAGGTCTTCCGTACTCTTCACAATCTCAATGTCCCAGGGAGCTAAACATTTCTGAGGCAGCCAATTCGAAGCCAGCAAGACATGGTAAGAATGGGATTACACCAACTCGCTCCTCATGTTGTCGGAAACCACAGCCATTTCGAGCCCTACAAAGGTGATAATGCTTTGGAGCATTCATTGTTTCAGACTGATCTGGCACCCTTCTCATAACAGTTGTCATATCGTCTAGGCTCATCCTCGGAATCTTATCTAGGGAATTCGCGCAGTATGATCAATTGAAAGAGGAGTCATATCGCAAGAAGGGTGACTTATGATCCCCTGACTGCCGAGACGCAATCCTTGACACGATCCGAGAACGCCAACTCCAGGGCCCTAGCGAGGCACAACATATCGCTCGGATCGTCGGCCGAATTCGGAGCCTCAAATTCTACTGCGCCTCTTTGCACAACACACTGGGCGGGTGGCTTCAAGAACGGTTGGAGGGTATTGGCGAATAACCTCATCCAGGTAGGATGAGCCTGAGGATCGTATAACAAGGGATTGAGTACTCGCTCACCAGGTATATCAGGCTTGGGCTCAGTCATTGGATTGAGCGGTATCTCGAAATCCTCGACCTGACTCGGTTGCACACAGCGTATCGTATCGGCCCGTAGAAACACCTCGCAGACTGCTGCAACTCCTATTCATCTTAGCTACATCGGATTTGACTGTCCTCTCCGCCAAAGTCTTTAAGACAAGTGCCGGACCCATCGAAAAACCTCATATAGAGCTTCTGCCTCTAGGGGAGGACTGGTAGTAAGGGACCCACGCTGAAGTCGTCCCCGTATGATACTTCTATGATATAGGTATCTTTTCCGCAAAGTATGGGCTTCGCTTCGTCGTGTATTTGCTTGCTGGTGGCCAACATGCCTAGAGGAAATTTGTAGTTAGTGTAGCCAGTATATGTCTCGCCTATACGGATAGCTGCTGGCCGAACCTCTTGATGCGGTGCTCAATTGAAAGGTTGGGGGAGCCACACATGCTGGTGGTGGGGAAGGCTGCGACTCCGAGGTCTTTAAAAGAATTGAGGGTAGAGGAGTAACGCGATCTTCGAACACCAGTGTGGTGTAAGAATCCAAGTTCGCGGTTGATCGGGGCAGCAAAACGGTATGTCGACTGATCTTTGTAAGCTTAGCTTTAGCGGCTGAGTCTGAACAAGATCAGCTGGGCTTTGTATATCATATTCGCGAGCATTTCATTCGCGGTAGTAACTAGCACGTGATTGTTTCGGCCGGAGACGGCGCATAGGAGCTTGGAAGAAATGGATGCTATGTTTAGAGGGAGGGCGATGTGGGTTTTCAAGAACAAGGAGCTGACAAGGGTTCATCCGAGGAGAGGGGCGTTGGTGGGCGAGGGATCGGAAGTCATTGAGAAATCGATTGGCGATACCACTTTTGTAGAGAGCGTCTAACAAAAAAAGGAATGGTGAGAACTGGAGAGACCGTTTTCATATTCTCCACCGAAGGTTCCAGGGTAAATCACATTGGAGTACCACTCCATGCGAACGAACCCTTTGACCACGCATCGCGCTCAGTCCTGATCAATACTACTCCCCGTCTCCTCCGTCGAAAACGCCGCCTTCCCATCCCACACCCCACCCACGCTCCCCCCAGGCCCACTATGAGGCCCACCACCAGCAAACATGCCCGCATTCTTAAAGCCGTAGGTAGGCAAATCCGTACCCACGGGTGATCCGTTGGACGTGTCGTCGGAATAGATGTTGATGGTCCCGCCTACTTGTTGCGAGGATCATAAGATGTAGATTTCGAGGCTAGATGGAGGGCAATATCGCTCCCGTTATGTGCATCGAAAGTCATACCGCGATCTGGATCAGATTGACAGAGTGAAAATTGTACTTAAGGGTCGAGACAGCTAGCCAGCCACAGACGGTATTAATAGCGATTTGACAGTCATTCTGGTTTGGAGGCGAGTATTTGGACAATGCTTTTAATCCTTGGTTGTAAAGACAGGTTGGACTAGTGGCGCTACCGTCACGGCGCTGAAGGGGAGAAGAAGCGGATGAGGATATGAGGGGAAAGGACGTGAAGAAGAGAGATGGGGTAGACATGCATCTTGATTGGAGTTGAAAGTGAATGTGGATAGATGGCTCAAATTTGATATGCGTCTTGCTGCTTTGTGAGGATGCTGCAGGTGTGGATTCTTCCCTCGATACACGAAAAGAAGATGAGGACTTTACAGAATGTTAGACGTCAATAGAGTCGTGCTACGCATTCGAAATGATGTCGCAGATACCAGACCAACAGCTTTTTAACGTCATCGCCGACACAGCTCGAGATGATTCAAGGCGTGCACACGGAATGTACGTAGTCTTCAAACGTGGGACGAGGCTGTCTACTGCGCTTTGATTGACAGTCATGATAACATGGAGGAGATCTAGAGACCGAATTGGGAAAGGCACAAGTCGGCTTGCTAGGGGTCAAGTATCATGAAAATTGTTGTGAGAATTCGATTGATGCGGCTGTAGTAGGAGTTCAGCATTACCTGCCGCTTCGTTTTCAGCCATGAGGTTGCTGCCGTCAAAGTGAAGCCAAATGAAATCAGAGGATAGAACGCCTTACTACTGTTGTCTCAGAGCGGGCCCACAGCATGTATTTTGGTCTCGTTTGAGGTCCTTGAAATTTCCTCGGGCCTATCAGCGACGGTTTGATAGGGGGCTCCTTCAGCCTCAGTCAGCTAGGGCGAATGGTGAAATACAAGAAGTTTTCGAATGCCATCGAATCAGTCAGCAAGAAAGTGTACTCTTGGGCAGTGATGTCATAACAATGCTGTAAAATTAGATCAGCTGCTAGAGCTCAAGGAGATAGTCTCAGAGGTCCAGCACATATTGGAGGATAACCAAGTGCCTTTGGGATTTGAGGGAGTAGAGACGCTAGATATTTGCTGAAAGGATCATGAAGAAGTAATATAAGATAAAGACTTGACTGAGCATAGCACGACGTATCTAGCAACTTGGCAGAGCAGGAGAGTTGAACAAGAAGTGGGAAGACATTTGGAAAGTTGTTGAATAGAGAGTGGCTTTTCGCGATTTCCAAAGAGCATGGTAGGACAGCTTCCCTGCGTAATCTGCTCTGAAATGTTCGTAAGCAATAACATATCACCATTTCAAGTGTCAAAGAAGTGCGCTTATCATGGAACTATTTGTCATTCTCACTGCTCATGATACAATCAAGACGATCAGTATTATGCTTTGGACGAACGGGAAATGTCAAGTTCGCGGCTCTAGTGTTCAGCAATGATTACCCAATGTCTGACTTAAATGCGGCTTCCAAGTGCTGAGACGCCAACAATCCAATACATAGCCTGATATAATTTTAAGAAGCCAGCCATTTGATAGTCAGAGAATCCGTCAGCTGGGCAGTTGACACAGTGACCTGTGTGCTGCCGGAAGGAACACTGCCAGCATAGAAAGACGGACTACCGCTATATGCAAGATTACCGCCAGAGTTGGTGAAGACGGTCGCGGTAGTGACACTTGAAGAGCAGACGAGATTGTTGCTCTGCACAGCGCACTTGCCCTTGCTGGAATTGAGAGTGAAGCCGGTTCCAGAAGCCGTTGCTGTGAAGGTAGCGCACGTGCCGCCAATGTACCAGGTACCTCCACTGATGATACAGCCGTCAGTGCTTCCACCGTATGTGACTGGAAGGGTCCCAGATCCAGAAAAGGGGGTTCCAGGTGCGGTAGTGGGCCCGCCGCCTGCGGGCGTGGTTGTAGTAGTGGTCGGGGCAGGCGAGCCACCACTCTTTGGTAAATACTTGACGCCTGTAGCGGGACAGTTTGAGGTTGCGCCACCTGATGGAAGTCAGTCAATGGTGATTATGCAAGCGGCGCAATGCTACGTACTTGGATTGACAGGAACGAAAGTCCCTGACTGCACACTGCCCTTCACATCATAGAAGTACCAGATCTCGTCCAGCTGATTGGTACTCGCGCATTGGATCACGGCGGTGACACCTCGAGGTGCTTTCAGTGCAGCAAGGATGGCAGCAGACGTATATGTAGCGGTCGAAGACGGTACAATCCCGGCATTGGAAAGCCAGGTGTAGGAGGGTAGAGACTGGAAGAGGGACACGGTCTTCGTAAAGTAGTCGACCACTTCCTCTTGGGGTGCATAATTGGTATAGCAGTTCGGCTTTAGCGTGCTGAGGCATGTGCCGTGTTTGCCCCATTCGTGCTCCCAGAAGCTCTCATCTGTGCCAGCGTTGTTCTTCCAGTAGGTATTCATGTAGCTAAGTAGGGAGGTCTGCCCGGCTGCAGTGAGGATGGCGGTAATGTTTGTGTACTGCCTGTTTGGGTCGCAGGTAGCATCGAAAGTGCCATCGCAGTGGTCAGGCCTGCAATCAGTCAGACGAGGTCCTCCTCCAGGTTGCAGATACTCACCATAGGCCATGAATGGTCCAAGAATTGGTCGGTCCTGTGGCCGGAGATGCATCCCAAAACTGTGTCTGTAGCAACTGCCCTCCGGGAGCATTGAAGCAGCAAGTGTCCTGAACAACAGTAGTATTTTGACAGCTAGTTTGCGGGTTAGAACATGTCGGCGGCGACCCTCCTAGAGCTTGCTTGCTTGAAGAGAGTAGAAGTATCTGGGAAGCTGTCAAGAATGACTTGCAGAGCGTTCTCAAGGAAGAAGACATGACGGTGGGTATGGCAGAGGAGCTAGGGATAGAGAAGACAGAGGAGCAGAGGTCTTTAAATGCCCCGTCTTGCAGCACTTCTTGGGCATAGGAAAGCATGTCGTAGACCTATTTAGGTAGGCGAACTCTGCGTAATCGACGATCGAAAGGGGTATGCTTCACGGTCCAGCCGTTGATTGGGAAGAGTCTTGGGGGACAGATGTTGAGCTAGAGACAATGATACGGTAGACTGGTGAGTTGATGGGCGCGCATAGGGGACAAGTGGACTGCCAAGCTGGGAGCTGGCGTAGTTATGGGAAGGAGAGTAATGGGTAGCGACATATCAGGTTTGAGACAAGGACGGCGTGTGCCTGGTCTTGCCTGACCTTCCCCAAGGGATCAGATGCTCCAAGGCGTTGCCTTACCCACAATGACTGTTGATTGGCAAGAGAGAAATACTTGGCACGGGGGTCGGAGAAAATTAAGTTCGGGTAGGACTACGGCGCTAGCCATATCCGGCCTCCTCCCGTCTCTCTGACAAGCGCCATCATGTCATCGTGTTTTCTCTCTTTATCTTTCCTTTGTTTGTGAAAAATCTTATGAAAGCAGCAGTACCATTGCAGAGTCAACAGAGATCTCGGCCGAAAGTGTAGTACTCGAGTGAAACCAGCCTTTCGTAGTATCTATCACATTTCCAGCCATCAACACCACCAGGCATGCATGCATCAGCATCAGCATGAGACCAACACTGAAACACCATTGAATGATTGAAGCGACGGAAATGCTAGGACCGAGTAAGATATCTGCCGAAATATTGGCATGCGTATCTATGCCTTCGCATTTGGATTCGTGCCGATTCTTCATCAGTAAAAGCAGCAGAAGTATCAAAATAAATCGAAGGATGCTTTGCAGGTGACCTTGAGAGTAGTTTCCAAAACCTATCTGCTTCTGATAGCGTCGCCGTCTATGGAAATGGCCACCATGGATGATGTTTTCGTATTTTGTCTTTGTCACCTTGTGCGCTCTTTGTCCCCAATCAAGGGTCGAGTTGCTAGTAATATAAAAGGTAGGTTCCTCGTGTTTCCGTTCCATGGTTCGTTGTAGCGGCAGCTTTCGCCTGTTTCGTCACATGCCACGAGTTATACTTCATCCTTTGTCCATATCTCCACTGAGATGCAACCACAAACTTCCGACCTAGATTCGCTAGAACGCCGACTTCACCATCTTGTGACCCAATACCTCGACGACCGTGATGCATCGATCAAGCCCGAAAACCATGAAATAGACCCATCGCTGCCGAGATACCTTTGCGCCGAATGCGCTTGGTATACAACGAATTCAAGGCACCTTGCCAATCATTTCCGTGTTCAACACCTTCCATTTTCTTGTCGAATGACGGGCTGCCCATTTCGCTGCGCTTCCCAGGACGCCATTGACAGGCATCGGCGCAGTAATCATGGAATAGCCTGTCCGCATGAAAATTGCCTGGAAATCTTCACCTCCACATCAGAGCTTCAGCGTCACATTGGGGAATTCCATACGGCCAAAAACAGTTCGACAATTTTTCAGTGTCCGTACCCTGACTGTGGACAGGGATTTTCGTACTACAATGCACTTTTAGAGCATTATGATGGCCTGCATCCACCTTATATCTACCAACAAGGCAAAAAGGCGCCCTACAAATGCCCATTTTGCATCAAAAGATACATCAAGGAGAGATATATGACGCCCCATGTGCGAAGTCATTTGGCAAATCGTTGGGCTCCAAGTGCTCAAGGTGACGGAGAAGAAGATCAAGGTGCTCTTATCAGACAATCTTATGCAGCTGCTGCAGAGAAAGCTTTGCAGGTACCTGAAGAGCCACATGTTGCACTTGAGCAAGCATCGAACGATCATGAGCCCCTACTAGACGAAGAACCAGATTACTCAACCACAATAGTCGACGGGCGACTTTACATCGACGATGAATTGATATTGTCTAGCCCAACGTGGGGAGACAGCAACGGAAACAGTGTCCCAAGCTCTCCTGAGCTCGAAATATCGACCGAGCATAGCAAGAGAATGAAAATTGGCTATGTACTCGAGCCACAGTCCACTGACACTAGCATGCCCGATACCGAAGACGACGACGATGAGTATCCCGAGGCCTTCGCACTGGACGATGATGAGCTACCACAAATGGATTCTGCGTCTGGGCGTATCCATAGCGCGGATGGATTCTCAAACAGCGATCAGGGCCGAAAGATTTTCAGCTGGGTCCTCCAAATTCTGGGCTTACACGAATGGATAGGGGTTGGCGAGATCATAGATCTTTGGACTCACCTCCTCGAGCCTCAACAGCGCATCCAAATCCTGCAGCAGTTTCATGAAATCAACGTCGAAGAAGACGAGGACCGGATCCTCTCAATCCTGCGCAGCAGCACCATCAGCGAACTGATACACGCCTGGGCAAGCTTCAAGCTAACGGCATTCCAACGACGTCGAAATGGCGTACCGCGCGCCTGTGCCGCCAAGATCACAATGTGCTCGCTCGTGCAATATTGTATTGCTCTTGAGGAGATCATCGACGAGGGTCGTCTGACTGCGATGACACGAGGCTACACGGTCCCAGATCTTGTCCGGAGACCTCCCCCAGATCGCTCGCTTATCACTCTAGACACAACAATCGAAGATCTCATCGAGGCTCTTGCGGAGAGGGTTAAATGCAGGATGGTGCATGAGAGATGGGTACAATTCACTAATGTGCTGGTTTTGAAAGAGGCTAAAGCCTACATTTTGGATTTGAAAGTTGTGGCGAGAGCTATGTATCCTTTCAGTCTGCACGGACAGGAGTGGTACCATATTTTTCGTCTCGACAGAGACTAAATTTTTGTCTTGTGTAACTAATTTCTTATCGTTTTGCTCAATACTGGCTTTAATGAGGTGCGAGAGGTACTCGTTACTACTATTCAGATGGAAGACTTGACAGTACGATTACTCAACGTGTTCAACAACTGCATCAACTCAGCTTAACTAATATGCATCGTACAAATTGCTGCTCTTCTTCATGCAAGTATTTTCTTTGTCGCTCTTCGCCTAGTATCATGCGCAAAGCTTCCCTCGCCCTGCAGGTTCTTCAACCTACTTGAGGAAAAGTTTCCCTTTCAAGCTCCCACCTTAGTCTCCTTAGGCTGTTCTTCATACTGCATAGTTGCGCGCATCAACATGTAGTCGTTCCATTTTATGGGTCCATATTTAGCTGGATGCGTCTCATCGGTGCAGGATGGTAGACACTCGACCACGGTCGGGCCCTCTGGGGAAACAAAGTAAGGAATTGAGTAGCGAGCTCTGGTCATGCGCTCGTCACCAGTGAAGCGGTCTTGTTTGGGGGCAGGGTCACACGATGGACTGTCGACTTTAAGGAGTCTTTGTGGGCACTGTCAGTCGTCGAAGTCGCGCAAGAGCAAGGCTCAGACGCTATGAGAGGTGACTGACCGTTGCTCCAGCGCATCAATAGATCGCCTACATTCATAACGATGGCGTCTTTCAATGGGGGAACGTCGATAAACTCGCCCTGCTTGTGGGGATTCTCGATCTTAGGTATTGTTAGATTTTCCTTGCTGACTCTGTGATAGTCTTGGAAATTTTACCTGAAGACCACCACAATCATCCTGAAATAGCAATGTGATGGTCGGCCAGTCAATATGAGCACCCATTCTTGCGGATGACTGGTTCTCGATGTTGGCTGCAGGAACCGGCCGCTTAATGTAGTAATCGCAGTTGATTGTTGTGTCCAGAGTGCATGGGGACAAAGTGGTTCTCGAATTCCATTCCAACACCGAGAGCCATGGCACTTAGAATGGCAGTCCCAGTAAAAACCTCTCATGAAATCTCGAAAGCCTGGGAGCACATCCTCCGGAATCCACTGATTAGGCTGGTCTTTGTTGCTTTCGCTGCCTATTTCGTAGCTCTCTTTGACATCTGAAACCTACCTCAAATTCTGCTTGAGCTCCTCTGCGTAGGTCTCATCGCCCATAGCATTCGAAACTTTCTCCAGACCTGGCCACGAGTAGCCTCGATGGACAGCGTGCCCGCTGGGATGTGGAGCCATCATCTTTTGCTCGAGTTTGAGGTCGAAAAGTTTCTTGGACCAACTGAATGCCTCTGCTAGCCTTCCCGGAGACACGCTGTGGTTGGTGATGTAGACGAAGCCGACGTTGCGACAGGCTTCTGTGAGTCTTGCAGCAATCGAGGCTTTATCATCCACTATTGCTTTGGAACCTCATCCTCCAAAGTCAACAATGGGTATTGATGATGCTTCCGCGGTCATCTTGGTCGCGAGAGGAGGGTCCTAAATCTTTGCGCTTGGTAGTAATGAAAAGGCCTTTATAAACCTTGCTGGCTAATATTTGATAGCAGATGCTCGTCTTAACGAGATACTGCAGCTTGTATACCTTAAGACTTAAGATTTAAGAGATGCTGAAATGATGATTATCAATCGCTCCACCTCGCCGGTCATACAAGAATCTGTATACCTTCCGACTGCCAGGCAAGCTGTCAGAATGTGTGGTAGTCTAAGACGCCAGCGCAGTCGGAAGCTGCTCGAGTTAAGAATCACTCGTGTCCTCAAGCTCATTGCAGTCCTATCTACAATGAGACTAAGGGGTAATGGATCGAAACATTATTTCTCTGCGCGATTACTGTATATCAGGTCTTCGGGCTCTACGGTCTTCCCATCCAACAATTGGATTGAGTACTATCCGCCAAGTGACCTCTTGCTGGCTCCAATAGAATAGAAGAGGAAAAGTATAGATGTGGCGTTCGAGAAATATTGGCTGTCGGTGAGGCTGAGGTCGATTTAGTGGCCAAATTCGTCAGGTCCAGGATGGAGCTAGAACTAGTCCCCGCGCAGAATGTCCATCCCATTCTCCTTTTATCGAGCGTTATTTTGCTAGTTGTATAATCATACACCGCACTGTTTTGCAGTAGACTTTGACATAGTCGCAATTGATTCAGCTTTGGTTGGCAAATTTTGTCGTACACACGCGGAAGCGGAGCAGATCGAGCTCGAAAGGATTCCCTGCACGTCCTCCGCTTAGTCTGGGCCCCGCCTTCACCCAAGAACTTCGAAGATTACACAAAAGGACAGCAGACATCAAATTCGCGGTTCCGGTCCTCAATTCTACAAGCACACCTGCCACATGTCTTTCTTCCCTGGGCAAGGCCAACAGCATGGTTATCAACCACCGCAACAGCCATACTACGGAGGACCTCCACCACCGGGGAATTATGGACCCCCACCTCCTCAGGGCTATGGAGGACCACCACCTCAAGGGTACCCTTCCCAGAACGGCTTCCCGTACGATTTCCATTGCCTTTGTTCTGTGAGATTCGCTGATTGCGGTGCAGACAGCAAGGATACCCACCACAAGGATATCCACCCCAAGGGGCTCCATCACCACAACCTGGCTACGGGTACCCGCCACAACAACCACCCAGGCCTGTGAGCGGAGGATACCAGCAGGTATAGAGATACCTTCATAAGTCTATCCATTTTTGGTGCTGACGATGTATGAGGGTCCACCAACAGCAGGGTATGGCTATGGTCCACCGCCACCAGGAGGACCATCATACCAAGGCAGACCTGGTATGTAATCAAGGCTTTCTCGGATTGGTTGCATTAATTCATTTACGCCAGGTCTGCCATCGATACATACCAACGCCTACACTCAAGGCAACCACCAAGCCCCACCACCACCCCCTTCAACCCAGCAAGGGTTCGGTCAAGGCGCACCTCAGGGATACAGCTTCCAATACTCCACCTGCCAAGGTAGAAGGAAGGCACTGCTGATTGGGATCAACTACTTCGGCCAAAGGGGGCAGCTTCGAGGGTGCATCAATGATGTCAAGAACATGTCTACATACCTCAATGGCAATTTCGGCTACGCGCGAGAGGACATGGTCATCTTGACGGACGACCAGCAGAACCCCATGAGCCAGCCAACAAAGGCCAACATCCTTAGAGCAATGCATTGGCTAGTGAAGGATGCCAAAACCAACGATTCCCTGTTCTTCCATTATTCAGGTGAGATCTTCCGACTACGTCAAACAATGAATCATGCTGACTGTTGTAGGCCATGGTGGACAAACGCCCGACCTCGACGGCGACGAAGACGACGGCTACGACGAAGTTATCTACCCTGTTGACTTCCGAACACAGGGCCACATTGTCGACGATGAAATGCACCGCATCATGGTCCGGTCACTCATGCCAGGTGTCCGGCTTACTGCGATTTTCGATTCTTGTCACTCCGGCTCAGCGCTTGACCTTCCATACATTTACTCCACCCAAGGTGTGCTCAAGGAGCCCAACCTTGCGAAAGAGGCTGGCCAGGGTCTGCTGGGTATTGTATCAGCATATGCGCGTGGTGACATGGGTGGTGTTGCATCAACAGCAATGGGCTTCTTCAAGAAGGCCACGAAAGGTGATGATGTCTATGAGCGAAACCTGGTCACGAAGACGTCCCCTGCAGATGTCATCATGTGGTCTGGAAGCAAGGACGATCAGACTTCGTAAGCCCTCGCATATATCCTACCGCTTCGGACGCCTACTAATTTCTTTGAACATCAGGCAAGATGCGCAAATCGCCGGCCAAGCCACAGGTGCCATGTCTTGGGCTTTCATAACCGCACTGAAGAAGAACCCACAGCAGAGCTACATAGCACTGTTGAATAGCATCAGAGATGAGTTGGAATCTAAATACACGCAAAAGCCGCAGTTGAGCTGCAGTCACCCTTTGAGTAAGCAAGAGACTTTGGAATGCGGATGATGAGCAAGAGTGATGCTGATTGTGCGTAGACACGAATCTGTTGTATGTCATGTAAGAGATGTGGCTTTAGAGCTCGCAGAGATGAAGGGAAGAAGGGATGAAGAGATGATCGTTTAACGGTTGGCATCTTGGTACTGGTAATGCGCTTGGACACACTGGGAGGACGGAATGCATTGCAGGTGGGATCGGAGGGCGTTGATACTGCCAGGTAGCGGTCACCAAGTCGCGCGATAATGGATCGAAAAGCCCCTACTCTGAGTTCTGAGCCTAGTGCTAGATGTGTCTATATGCTTGACAATATCTATATACTTGACAATACTTCCTGAATGTCATTTCAACATTCAAAATCCACAGCGCTGTCCAACAAAGAATGGAACGAGTCCACAGCTTTCAATCTGAAATCCACAACACGCGCTTGGAGTTTGTACCTGTGAGTTCAAAGGCAAGCAAAGAGTGGCCGTATGCAATGGACACGTGCCCATCATAGAAATAAGTCAGGTCGCTCCTTGAGTGGAAGATATATCGCCCAGTAAGAAGACAAGGGAATAATCTTGTGATAGGAAGGTATGATGCTATTGGCAAGATGACATGGCTCAGTAACATGAGACCTTTGCAAACCATGAGTGCCAAATCCTCAATTCCCTCTCAGGCTTATGCCGCATTGGACAATCTCGACTTGTACCGGGCTGACTTGAAACAACCATATGGCTAGCAGTGCAGCTCTCAACCTCCGCTCCAACCACCTCAGCAATCTGACGCTGTACACTCGGTGGCAGCAGCGCGTCTCCTTCACAGCAGAGACAAACACTTGGGATGTCCCTCCGACCGCAATAGCTGATTTGATCATCATCCCATCCAGACGCTGGCTGGTGAGACATGTAATCCTTGATGAACACCTCCGCTCCCTCAGCGGGAATGTCGTTGAACATGGTGGTGAGCGGCGATACTGGGTACATGCGCTCGCCCTGAGTCGTTGAGTATCCAGCTGCAGACATTTTGCAGGCTACAACAGTATTGAGTGCTTACCTTGTACTTGAAGAATGGCTGATCGGGATGCTCCGTACCTTTAGGGAAGCAGGATCCAGCCAAAAACACCAGCTCGACAATTCCGCCGGACTTGCCCTTGGTCTTCCTCTCTACTAAACCCAGCCGTTTCACAGCTTGTGAACCTGTAAACCAGCTAGCTGAATGCATCACTAAGACAACTTCCCTCCCTTGGCAGACCAATTACTCGAGCGCATTGCTAATGCTTTTGATACCGTTGGTGAACGTCTCGGTGTGGGGAGGAGCTGTCGCGGTGCTGACGAGTGGGATGATCTTTGTCGGGTAGCCATGCTGTGATTCTAGGATGGAGGTGATGGCCGAGAAGACTGTGGGCCCTTCCCAGAAGCCGGGAATGAAGACGAGAGTTGGTTTTGTCTTCGGTAAGTGGTTGGGGATGAACAGCTTATCGCTTGTGAGAGAGGAAAAGATGCAAGAGATGGGGGTGAGAGAGCTTATATAGACATCACGGATAGCTCAATACCGAAGAGCAACTGAAATAAATGGCCTTTTTCTACTGCAAAGAATTAAGGAGACGCTGAATCCAACATTGATCCTACAAGTCACACTACCGCACACCGTGGATCTAGGATCCGTAAGATTTTAGGCCGACCACCATAGAAACTTCCCCTCTCTCTTGACGTGTCAAGATACTCGATGACAACTCAGCGCAGACGGGTCTCACTTCCATTAGCAGCGTGATCGTGAAGCTCGGGAGTCGTTTCGAAGGGATGTCGTTTCTTTGGCAGCTCTAGCGCGCTAGGAAAAAACCCTTGGCAACGGCTAGGAAACCACCCAAACATTCCATCTCTACGTAGAAAGGGTGACGCCTCCTACTGCTCCCTCCTCGAACAGAATGGATCCATGGGTGGCGAGCAGTTGAAGAGTATGGCGTTTTGCCCTTGGCTGATTTGCGGGGTGTTCGCAGTGTGAATGCAGCTTGCCATGTCTCTGACTCACAGCCGCTGTATACGAATGATTGGCAGTACATACATACTCACGGCGCAACGAGACCCTCGATCCTCGACGAGAAGAGTGGCAAATCTGTTGAGCTGTCATCACAATGCATATTCGTCCTGTGAAACCCGAGGACTTCTCCTCTACGGCGTCGATATCCGTCGATGCATTCTGGAATGACGAACTCTACGCGTATACGAACGTCTGGCGAGAGCAGTTCCCCATCGATTTTCGTAACCTCTTTCTGAGATGGCATCAGCTACGATACTGGAGTCCGGGCTACGTCTTCCATGTTGCTGTGACCGACGAAGGTGACCACGGCCATGAAGAAGGAGGGAAAGTGGTAGGCTACGCTATATGGGAACGGCGAGGCACGAGCGATGTTGCTAGGGGCTGGCAGAAAGACACATACTGGGGCCGTGAGAGCTTTGGGGACTCCAGCACATGTTTGCTGCATATACTGACCTGGGTTCAACAGTACTCGAACGAATCCTCATAAAAGCAAACCAGGAGTACATGAACTTCATAGGCGCCGACAAATCGCTAGACTACGACCGCCTTCAGGCCTTCCTGAACGAAGCCACAACGGACTTCCAGGCTATCAAAGAGCTATGGAAACTCCAGAACCTTTGTGTCCATGTCGATCACCAACGACGTGGCATAGGATCGATGTTCCTCAAATGGGGCCAAAAGCAGGCTAAACGAGAAGAAATACCTATTGGGCTCGAGTCAGCCGAGGCTGCGCGACCAACATACCTGAAGAATGGTTTTCGAGTGTACGGCTACATGCACGTAAAGGCTTTCCCTATCGAGGAGGTGTCCATCTTCATATGGGAGCCGAAGGGTATGGAGGGCCTGTGGGGGACTAAAGAAGAGCCCAAAAACGGATGGGAGAGCTTGACGGCTAAGCACCCTAGTGGGAATGATAGTAAATGGTAGCCGAAATATAGATGGAGAGCAGAAAACCTCAGTTGACCGTATTCAAGCGGTTTGAGAGCTGCGTTGGTGTTGTGTGGTACGTTCCATGAAGAACGCTACAGCTGAACGTAATCTCCTTTCACAGCGACTCCAATCCAGCTTGTGCACCATTGGATGGAGTACGAGATTATGGCCGCACAACACCTGATCCGGCCACTTACCTATCTATAGCGCGTCGCGTGTGTGAATGTCCGACCAGCGCATATCCCTGGCACAGAGTGTCCGCGACTGTACAGCTTCAAAATACCGTTTCAACCCCAATCGTTTCCTGCATATTATGCACACGTGGAGTCATCAAGTTGGAGTGTTTGGGGCCAAATTCCAGATCGGATGGTTTTCCGGTGGTCGCAGCCTGGCGGCCGCACCGCAAATGATTGGTCCAGAGCGCTTCTCGCAACCGCCCATTATTGAAACGCGTTTCAATAACCTCTTTACATCTACGAAGCTATTGTCTCTGCTCCTATCGACAGCGTTATTTGGTCCAAGTTCATTGCATTTTCCCTCCGACTATGGGCTTGTGCGAGCCAAGCACGCGACACTTTCCTCATTGTTCTCGCCCTCAAATTCATTCTTATTCAGCGTCGTCCTCATTGTTCTTCGCCATCGGCTCGCACTGTCCTGGGGCATTGTGCGTTGTACCTATTGTTTCGACACAATGTCTGGAACAATGGAGTCTCTTCTCTTCGTGGCCATAAAAGTTCTGTCTACGTCCTTCTCTTGACATTTTCTTCTCATAGTACCTACAACTATCACCATCTATATACAACGTCTGTGACGAACCTAACAAGAGCATAATAACCAACCGCAATTCCTCACGTCTCGAGCATCGCAAGATGTACTCCCTCACTCTCAAGGCGCTCCTGGCGAGCACAATCCTAATCAAGACAAGCATAGCCGGCTATGTCCTCACAGACGACTACGAGAAAGACAGCTTCTTTGGCAACTTCACCGCCTTCACTGGGGAGGATCCCACCTCTGGCTTCGTCAAATTCGTCGATTACGAGAACGGCGCAAAGCAAGAAATCGTAGGATCTGCCTCCAACGATGCCAACTCCTCCTACCTAGGCGTCGACCACAAAACCTCCTCCACCACTGGTCGGGCAAGTCATCGCCTCACATCCATCAAGTCGTGGAACAAAGGCCTCTTCATCGCCGACATATCACACATGCCAGTCGGCTGTGGAGCGTGGCCTGCATACTGGATGCTGGGCCCAGGCACCTGGCCCGCTGGTGGCGAGATCGACATCATCGAGGGTGTGAATAACGCTCTGACGAACCAAATGACACTGCATACAAGCCCCGGCTGCACAGTCATGTCAAATTACACCTCGCCTCAGAGCTCCTTCAACACTACCAACTGCGATATCAACGCCAGCGGTCAGAAGAAGAATGCAGGTTGTGGTATCATCGCCAAAGACAGCAACTCCTTCGGTGCCGGCTTTAACGCTATCGGTGGTGGTGTCTATGCAACCGAGTGGACCGATAAAGCCATCCAGATCTGGTTCTTCCCAAGGTCCAGTATTCCAGCCGATGTTGCGAGCAATACTCCCGACACAAGCAAATGGGGCACGCCGATGGCTCATTTTGGCGGTGACTGCGATATCAACACGCATTTCCAGAATATGAATATCATCTTTGATACGACTTTTTGCGGACAGTGGGCGGGTGATCCAGATGTTTGGAAGCAGAGTAGCTGTGGGAGCAAGGCTGATACGTGTAATGCGTATGTGCAGTTGAATCCAACGGCTTTTAAGGATGCGTATTGGCTTGTGAATTCTGTGAAGGTGTATCAGCAGAGTGCGAGTGGGACGAGGAAGAGGGGTTTACAGATGGGTGCTGAGGGGTGGTGAGTGTGAGGGGTTGGATGGGCTTGCGCTGTACATACTACCTTTTATGCAATTTTAAAGATGAGTTGAGATATGCTGGTATACATATAGAATAGAATGCAGGCACTTCGCGTACAATTTCCTCTGACCCAGATTTCTTTTTGTAATGACTATACCGCTCAATGCTAAGTAGTGAAGCACTTTAACATTGTGATTGTGTGATCATCCTCTGTGTGATTGTCCTCAGAGCAACGTAATAAGTTGAGCAAGGAAGTTTGCGCGCTTCAAAATAGCACTCGTGCTTGCACATTGGGACTCAGTTTACATACAAGCTTAAAATGACACTTGCGGGTCTGGGCCAGGAAAGATGCAGGACTCGAGGGCTTACTAAACACAGATTTTGGTGTCGAAAGCGACAGTATACTGAGTAGCTTGAGCCTTGAAGGCCCTACAATTTCCGGATCGTCAGGTCACTGCGTCTCTGGCTCTGCTGATGAGTCGCTCAGCCAAAGATCCAAGATCAACTTTGTATTGTGTACAGTATTGTAGGCATGGCCCAGCGGCCTGATTTCCTCGGCGTCGTAGACATCATTATCGCTGTCTCGACTCTGCCTTCCTACTAAGTTGTGGCTGTCGACGATCTGCGGGAAGACGCTGATTCGTTCGAAGTCCTTGCCGCTCAGCTGCCCAATCCCGACATCAAACGGCATCCAGTCAGTCCGAGCGTGCTGACTACGTAGAACCTTCGCCGCGCCACGATAATGTAGCGCGTAGGCATATATCAGACTCCCCACTCTGCCCTGAAGATGGCCCGTGTACTGTTATAATAGCCTTCGCTTTGAATATTCGGTATGGTAGAGAAGTCGATCCGGCGGTCTGGCGGGGGAACCGTAAGGTCGTCCTCAATTAAGAAGCGGCGCGTGTCATTTGGCATGATCACGGCGGAGCAGCGGCCAGGCCATAGTAGGTCTCAATCATCGCCGTATGGGGAGTGCGGCATCGTGCCTGACGGATTGCCGGTCACAGACTGGCTGCCGTGGGCAAAGAGCTGGAGCTGATCCTTAAGATGTGTGTCCCAAGCTGAATCATTCTCCATTGCGAGGGCAGAGGTGAGCTTATTCGAGACAATGGTCTGGGTAAAATTCAAATGTGCTCTCCAACATCCAACGACGTTACTCCTCCGTTTCGGATCTTCTGGCAGGGTTTGCGAGAGCTGGCAAGGACTTGTTGTTCACATTCTCTCCCTTTACATCCTCGACAATATCGGGATTGAAGCCTGTGACTGGGGAGACGGGCGAAACACAAGTCGAGCTTGTCTGCTCGCTCGGGGAGGTTGGTCACGAAGAGCTTTTGAAAACTGAGCTCCACCATGATCGTCGGCAACAGTTGGATCTAGCTGGGGAGAAGCTACAGTACCCCGAGCGTCGAGTTACGTACGGCCTCGAGACTTGCAGGTAAAACCTTGTAGCCGAAACTTGCATCGTCTTTCTTGCCACTTCCAGGAACTTCGAAGATAGGTACTTAATTCTGCTTGTTCTTATAATATAGGGAAGATAGTGAGAAACTTGCAAAGATAAGTACGCCGATTAGGGGAAACCTTGGTGGTCTTACCATATTTCTTTGCGTACTACTGAAATCATGTAAAGGAGACCCTGGGTAGCTTAACTAACCAACATGAGTGCAATACATAGTCGATGAACATGTCGTATAGTGGTGAAAAATATATAATAGGGGCTTTCCTGATCGATTCTTGCTTCACTATTCTTACTTTGTATACAATCAGCTTTGTCAGGCGCCAAAGTAGAGGCTATATAAGCGTAGCTATATGTAGACTTCCTCTTCGTTGGGAAATGAGAAGATTATGAGGAGGAGAGGAAGTAAACAAGCAGACGGTCGATAAAAGTAGTAAGGAGGTAAGGTAGTCCTTTCCGCTCTGGGTATTGGGAATGATACGAGAGTATTGAGTGCCATAGCTGCTTTGTTAGAAGTCGATATATATATATGTGTCGTCTTGAATAACTTGACTAAATTACATACAGTACCTTTTCTCTAAAGACCGGCGAGAGTAGTGGAATTTTTGGATCATTGTTCTCGAATTGAAGGGCTTGGTCTTGGCAGAGCTTGGCTAAACGTACTTCATTTCTTGCGTGAATTCGGTGTGAGCGATCGATGAAAGGAAACAACTAGTACCACAATCAACAAGTACCACAACCAACAAGCAAGGCTAACGGAGCGCCATCTTCGCTTCTGCGCATATGCATGGTCGGGGCACAAGCTGGACGTGTGACATGCTCGGCATTCCCCGGGATGAATGCGTCTCTTCCCCACGGAAGCCATAGCTCTACGAAGTTGGCATATGTTGGATCTATGCAACTGGCTGCTCTGTAGGAAGAAATATTAATCATAATCGATTAATAATCGATTATGATTAACGGATCTAATTAATCGATTAATTTACTAGGGAAAGTAAATATCTAGTATATTTAATATTCTACTAGTATTTAAGATTTTCTAGTAGTATTCTAGACTTTTAGATCTATAAATAGACTTAAATAATATATATTATATTAAATATCTATAAATAACTATATATATATTAAAAAGATATAATTAAAGAATTTCTTCTATATTTCTTATTATTTCTTAAAATAAAAAAAACTCTATATAAATACTAACTTAAATAATATACTAGTTATATAAAATATATATAAATACTATATATATCTATAAGAAATATTTAAAAAGATTAGATTAAAGTCTTTCTCTTGTTTCCTCGACTATTTCTTAATTTTAAAGAAAATTTATATAAGTAAAGACTATATTTATAGCTTAACTAACTAGTTATCTATATATAAATATATAAGATATATTAAATATCTATATATAAAAGATAGAAACGCCTATAACGTCTTATACTACCTAAAAAAACTACTCTTCCTCGCTATCCTCGTCGTTCCCGGGTATAATACCCTAATTTTTTAAAAGAAGAATCCTTCTAAAAACCTCATTAGATAACCTATTACGTTTTTTCGTAATAATATCCCCCGCTATAGAGAAAATCGACTCGGATAGAGCTGAAGTAGCTAGTATAACTAGATATCTCCTAGCTAGAATAACTAGAATAGGATAATCTAAAACTCTATTCTTTTAATATTCGAGGGGATTAACCTAAATATATATAATTAATATAAAAAAATTAAATATATAAGGATTTATTATCTTTCTTAGTAGAGGATCTTCGGAAAGATATCTCTCTAATTCCGATCTCTTACTATTAGAGCTAGATAGTCTAGTAGGTAGAATTCGAAATTCATTATCAGATTCATCGTTACTATCTAAATCTAGATTTTCTGAATCTAGACTAGTAGTAGCCTTTTTACTAGCTATTTCGTCTCGGGTTCTAATAATAAAATTAGTTTTTTAATTAATAAAAAAATTAATATTAATAATAAACTTACTTTTCGAAAAGTCTTCGAAACTTAGCTAGTATAGCTTGAGTATCTTAATTTAAAATACCGAAATTTTTAAAAGCCTTAGCTTTAAATCTTGGGTCGAGAATAGTAGCGAAAAAGATATTAATATAAGTAGCTTTCCAGCTACGAATATTAAATTCTAGAAACTATTTTTCAAGTTTCTCAAGCCCGTTGGCGCAGGAATTTCGATGAATCTAAGGCTATTTTTTATTAGTATATTTATTAATAATTAATAAGAATAGTTAATTAACTTACTAGAATAGGATTATCTCTCTTCGCTTTTAGCTTTCGTCTTATCTAGTGAATATAAAGATAAGTTAGGTTGAGAGTAGAATACTTTTCGCCCTAAAATATAACTGAGGGTTTAGTAAAGATTTTAAATATATCGAGAGTTTCTCGAATATAAATAAGTTCTTTACTCTTTAGAAGATAATCCTCTCGACTACTTAATAGGAAAATTTCTAGAAATTTGAATAGTATTTTTTATAGCCGGCTAGAGTCTAAGAAAGGTCTCTAGTAACTAAAAAGTATTATTCCAACGGACGTCGGTATTTAATAGATTTTTTAGTAAATATTTATTTAAAAAAACTAAAAAAACTGAAAAAATTAAAAAAAATTAAGAAAATTAGAAAAACCTACTAATTTTCAGCTTCGTAGATCCTTTTATATTTAGAACCTCGATTTGATTTTCTAAGGTTCTAGAATATTCGTACTAATTTTTGAAAATTGAGGCCAGTTTTCGAATTTTTCGAATAGGATATTTAGCTATAGAATAATTAGTTATAAAATTAGATAAAAAAGAAAATTTAAAGTTAATAGAGTAATTATTTTAAAAGTTAGTAGAAAAATTAATAAAAAAACTAATAAAAAAATTAAAAAAACTAACCTAAGATAAGCTCCCGACTTTCTTCTTCTTCCTCCTCTTCTAGTTATTCTAAATTAATAGCGTTAACTATTAATTCCTTATCTTTTTTCGTAGGTAGTAGTTAATTTAAAACGTCTCTTATAATATTATTAAAAGTATAAACTATATAACCTAAAGAGAATATAGTCGTATTATATTTCTCTTTATAGGACTTCTTAAAAGTCCTTAATAGGGCTAGATTTTCGGAAGTTTTATCCGTTGTTAATCTATTTAAAAATTAGTTAATTAAAAAACTAATTAAAAATGGAATATTAACGAGAGAATTTTATCCTCTATACCCTAAGTAGCTAGACTCTCGTTAAGAATCCCTAATAAATAAGTAGTTTCTTTTCGATCGTCTATAGGAGTTATTTCTAGAAGTCGAGAAATAAACTCCTAGTCTTTATTTATATAGTGAATAGTAATAACTATATATTCGGCTTGGTTCGAGGCTGTCCAAGAGTTAAAAGTGAGAGAGAAATAATTTCTATAAATAGAACTTATAGTCTCGACTTCCGATTTGATTTTTTCGGAGTTGATTCGAAAGAGTAGTTAAAGTTCCGAGCGAATTTTCTCGTAATAGAGCTTCGGAATATCATTATTAAAAAAATTTAATATATATATATCTAAAAATAGATATAGAACTTACTCTCGAGTATACTTTAGTAGATTTCGAAAAGATTGACTAGAAATCGCTTTCTGAGAAATATTATTCTCGAGAAAGAATCTAAGTACTTTTCGTACTAAACCCTCTTAGGTATAGTGTTAACTTAGACCTATATCCGAAGGTCTTTTTCGAAGACTAGGAAGGGTCGCTAGCGTAGACTAAGTTAAAGGACCTGAATTTGAATCTATAAAGAATTAATAAAGATATAGAAATAAATAGATTATTATAAAAATAAATACTTTCCGTCTAATCTTTAGGCCTTATAAGAGTAATCCTATTTATAGAAATATTCTTATGAGAATATAAGTAGTGAGTGAATAAATTACTCGTTTGAAAAGGTAACTTTTGAATTTTCCGATATCGATAATTTCGAGTTAGGTATCGAATATTAACCTATATTAAAGATTAGCTATTTATAGTTAAAAATATATATAATATATACTTTTCTTAGCTAATGTTCGGAATAAGGTAGTAAAGTCTAAATGAAAAATTTTTCTTTAAAGAGATAGGATTGATTTTTAATAGAAGGAAGTTCGTAAATAGAGTCGAATTTCTCCTTATAAGAGGGCATTTTTATAAGCCTATAATAGGCCTATTATATAGATTTACCTACTATCCAAATTTTAAATTTAGACGATTTCGGGTAAATATTAAAGAAGATAAAAAAGAAAGTACGAGTAGAAGTCTCTTCTATTTACTAGCGTAGAGACTAGTCTAGCGTAGCTTAGTAATAACCTTAAATATAAAAAATTATATCTATATTCTTTAGGCTATTTTAAAGATCTCTTATTAAAGAACTTTATTAAAATTCTTAATAATAAATAAAATATCTTAATAATAATATTAATAATAATATTTTTAAATATATATTATTATATTAATTAATAGATATATTTAGTTAACTTATTTTTATCTAATTTTTAGTTATATCTATAAATAGAAATATTAAATTCTTAACTTACTAAGCGAATATACTAGTATATACCTAGTCGTAGCGAAAATTTCTATTTTTAACTATATTAATCGATTAATAATCGATTAAATCGATTAATATAGTTATAATTTAATTGATTAACGATTAACGCCTTTATTAATCGATTAATCGATTAATTACTACAGAGACTGGCTGTAAGGAATGTAGCTTGTGGTACCTAACCTATTCGAGCTAAACGTCCTCTCAGGCTTCCACCCGCGGAGCCGAACTTTTGAAGCTGAACCCCAAATCCATCGGTCTTCTTCGCTGGCACCACCCACCTTAATCAGGGATTGAGATTATACTTCTAATCGAACGCTTGACACCATCATCTACACAGAGGGCAACAATGAGCCTTCCGACGCAGCAGCAAGCTGCAGTCAAACAGGGTGATGGACCCAAAGTCGAAGTAAGCACCATAGACGTGCCTCAGCTAGGACCTGGCCAGATCCTGTGCAAGGTCAATTACAGTGGCCTCTGCGGCACCGACAAATCCTTCGTATACAATGAGTATGCTGCCATGGGCAGCCAGATACAAGAGGCGGCCAAGGGTATTGCTGGACATGAAGGAGCTGGCACAGTGGTTGCAGTGGCAGATGACGTGAAGAGCCTATGGAAGGAAGGCGACCGAGTTGGTGTCAAATGGATTGCGGGTATATGTGGAAAGTGCGAATTCTGCACCAACGGTCACGATGAGATGCACTGCCCGGAGCAGATCAACAGTGGCTACAAAGTGCCAGGTAAGGCAAAGCTGCTTGCGATCTCGCTCAAGCTCTTGGCTGATCGTCGCATAGGAACCTTTCAGGAGTACCTCGTCACGGACGCTCGCTACGCTACTCGGATCCCAGAGGGTGTCAAAGATGAAGAGGCGGGACCGATAATGTGTGGGGGCGTCACTGCCTATGTGGCTTGTAAGCAGTCACAAGTGAAGTCTGGTCAATGGATTGTGTTGCCGGGAGCTGGTGGAGGCGTGGGTCATCTCGCTATTCAATACGCAAAGGCTATGGGTATGCGAGTAATTGCAATCGACGGTGGGGATGAAAAGAAGAACCTCTGCTTGAAGCTAGGAGCTGAGCACTTCATCGACTACAAGACGAACGAAAACGTGCCAGCAGAGGTCTTAAAGATCACCATATACGGTGCCCATGGCGTCATAGTCACAGCTGCCTCAAGAGAAGGCTACGCGACAGCTCCGATGCTGCTACGGCCCAGAGGCACATTGGTTGCAGTAGGGATTGCAAAAGATCCCACTGTCATGGCTGGGGCTCCACTAGGCTTGCTGACATCAAGACGGCTGAACATTGTTGGTTCTTTCGTTGGGACTTTGAAAGATGTCGAAGAGGCGTTGGAATTTACAGCTCGTGGTCTGGTCCGTCCAGTCTTGACCCACGGAACGCTGAACGACATTAATGAGCTCTTTGCAAAGATGCATGCTGGAGAGCTTGCCGGCAGAGCTGTAATAAAGGTATCTGTATAGTATTACCATAACGTCTGCTTACCTCTGGGCGTACGGGAAGGGTCCCCTTGCCGTGCAGACACCATTTGTGTGTATTACGATTCGCTGTTGTATGTCCAATCTCGAGCTCTGATCCCGCTAAGCTGACTTCACTCCACCGGTGCTTTCATTGCTTTCCTTGCTGTTCTTGATCTTTCCTGCAATGTGCAATCAATTATCCAATTCTACGGAGTACAAACTCAAGCTCTCCTCCCGCTCTGTCGATTTCACCCATGTCGAAGTTTTTGTTTCGCTGGTTTCCCGCTCCAATGAAGTCCCACGCTTGGCATTCCACGCTTCCCCTTCCACACCCTGTCGCGATTTAGCATACATGAACGTCACGTCTCCCCCAACGAGTCTGGTGTCCTATTATATTCAATCTCGTTGTACTCTGTTCCCCTATAGTCGCTCATTTGTCTAAAACGACGCTCCTTCAAGACTGCTTCTAGACTTCATCTTCTGTCTTTTGCGACTGTACATACATTGTTTATCTTTTACATCGCAATATGAGAGTGGTCCTTGCTATCATCTGTCTCTTTTTTTTTCTGGGGCCATCGCCGTTGGACCGCAAGCCGCCAAGGTACGGCCAAGTAATCTACCGACATTCAGACCCGTCATTGCCGGAGCGCTGGACGGTACCGCCTTTGCGCAATGGATCTCCAGGCAGGTCAAAGCTGGTAGAGAGACGATTGCATCAGCCCACGGCGCCTACCAGGTTGTCCCAGGCTCTGATCAGCCGCACGTTGTTCTTTCAAACTTGCATGGTGTCACAATATGGATGGATTCGGTCAATCTGACGATGACCAGTGTCGGAGTAACAGCTTTCAACATTAATGAATGCTCTGACTTGACACTCTATGGTCTGACGGTATGGTGGGATACGCCAGGCTTTGCTCAAGCTACTATTACCGGTGTTCAGAATTCTGGAGCGAACGACTTTGACATTCAATCTCATCTTGATGACGGATACAACTCTTCATTCTTATTCAATGCTAGCACAGGCCAGATGAATGGAGAATACACCAATCCCCAGAGTGGACGGCTTGAAGCCGGTCCCGGCTGGAGTACCATCACTGGTACCCCGAGTGCGGTAAATGGGAAGGAGAACACATTTACTGTCCCCCTTAAGGGCTCCTATTTCGTATCTGGGCCATTGGTGATAATTGTCGACCATCTTCCGAAGAAGTGCAGGGCGTGATCAGTGACGCGTACTGGACGAATCAAATGCGAGTTGGGTCGGGTTTCAATATAATGAACACGGACACTGTAAGGCCTTTTCCTCTGTATGAGCACTGATCAGTCAATGCTAACACTCTTCAGGTTGGCAACCGTGGCCGCGGCGCCATGATAAAAGCCTCCAATAGGCTAATTGCTAACAACCTCTTCGAAGGGGTTGCCTATGGCGCACTAGATTTGGGTCCCGAGTTCAGCTCTTGGGGCGAAGCTGACTACGTGCACAACCTTACCCTAACCAACAACACCATCCGCGGCTGCAACTATATCAGTAAAGCTGCCGCCGCATTTATGCTTCATGGCGACGGCGGCAATCTGATGAACGGCAATTCTAACGTTACCATCCAGGGTTTGACAATCGACAATACTACGGCTTCGAATATGTATATTGGAGCCAGTGAAGCAGTGTCGATTGGCGATGTGAGCTTTTTGGATGGATATCAGAGTAATTATGTGCTGTTGGAGACTTGGCCTGGATCAGTTGCTACCTTCGAGAACGTCAGCTTTGAGAGCGTGACGGGAAAGAGGTGTGTCCAGGGTGGGATTGGACAGCAGGGGATCAACATGACGCATCTGGACGGTAGAGTGGAAGGGTTGGATGCCAACGCCGTGCAGTCGTGCTAGCAAGTATTCGTCAGCACCTACAGCCTTGTCGGAGTGCCGGTTGCTCGGAGAGACGAAGTTCGCTCTTGTATATACCTATCTTCTGCATGTGAGCGCATCTTGCTGGCAGCATTTGCTCCAGCAGGGCATTATTGATGAGCTATTATACTACCTGTTGCAATTACAAATGGCACATTTGGCCTTAAGCGTTGCTCTCTTTGAAGGGCGTAAGTAAAGATTTGGTGTGCGATTGGGCGAACCTGGGGGTCTAGACCGCCAGGCGGTACTTAGTACCCCTCTTTCAGCCAGCCTCGACTACGCCAGTCCCACCTTAACGTGACAACTGTACATGAGGCATGTGTCCAGAACATCTACTTGGTGAATCGCGCATGATAAGAGCAGGGGATCTTGGCTTCATGGAGCCTGGATGGTCCCAAATCGGTAGCTATGGCTTGCGATGTCAAGCTGAAACAGGCTTCCTCCACTATTCTATTTCTGCAAACTAGAATGCTAGGCTTGTTTGCTCTAGTCTTGGGGAAGAGGAGCAATTGCTTCGATTCTTATAGCTTTCATTCCCTTTTGATACTTGCGGTAAGAATCTACTGTTCTCTCTACCGTACTCATCACAACCACACGCGCAGCTTCTGCATCCATGGCTGAGCAACAGGAGCAACAACAATATGGCTTCCAGCCTCAGTCGGGGGTTGCTTGGGGACCAAAGCCTATCCGCAAGAGACTGGTCGTTTGTTGCGACGGAACATGGCAAGCTGCCAATCATGCATCCCATGAAATTCCATCGAACATTGCGAAATTGTCCCGTGCAATCTCGAAAACTTATGTTGACGAGGATGGCTTAGCTGCGCCCCAGGTAGTGTTCTATGATGCCGGCGTTGCGACTTCTAACATTTTGGACGGCAAGATTTCTGGTGAGCGGAGAAATGCTCGCATTGAAACCTCGTGTGGGATCCGCTGACTGGTTAAAATTCTCAGGGTGGTTTGGATCTGGCCTCGAAGAAAATGTGTGCGAAGCCTACAACTTCCTCGCTAGCAACTATGTCCCTGGCGACGAGGTCTTCTTCTTCGGCTTCTCCCGTGGCGCATACACTGCCCGCGCGACTGCTGGACTTGTTGCCGAAGTTGGTATTTGCCAGGACATCCAAATGTCACGATTCTGGGAGATGTATACTGTATACAAGACCAAAGACCCCAGAACTCCGATGGAAGAGACGGAATGGGGCAAACTCCATCGCAACCTCGCCGACAAGTCCGAGAAAGAGCTGACCGATGATGATATGATTACCGTTTCAGCAGGCGATAAGGACATTAAAGCGCAGAAGGTCCGCAAGGGTGATGGGTATTGGTGGCTGTCTTATTGCCATAAACCTGTCATCAAGATTGTGGGCGTCTTCGAGACAGTGGGCTCTTTGGGTTATCCTGCCAATATTATCAAGGATGTAACAGAATGGAATAAGAAATATGCCTTTCATAACACAGATATTCATCCGGGTGAGAACATCAGATATAATCCATTTTCTCTTAATAAAGTTTTGACTTGTTGCATTCTAGAAATAGAAAACGCATTCCAGGCCTTGGCCCTTGATGAGCCACGAGCATCAATGATCCCGACTCTTTGGAATTTACCTGCCAAGTCACCAGATCAACAAGGAAACCAAACCAACTTGATTCAGTGCTGGTTCCCCGGAGTCCACATCAATATTGGTGGCGGCAGTCAAGATGGTCTGAAGAAGACACCTAAAGGCGACCTCGAATGCATGGCCAATACCAGTTTCGCTTGGATGGTGGATCGTTGCCGACCCTTTCTCCGTTTCGAAGAGAAAGTACTCAGCTTCATCACTCAGCAGTACTTCGAAAAGCTCCAGAAGCTTACGGATAGATCCGTTGAAAAATCGACATCGGGGTGGGGTGTGGGCCCTTATCAGAAGGCATTCAAGGGCGTTCTCAACACAATCATTGGTGAAGAAATCCGTACTCCTGGTCATTACCTCGATAAGCTAGACGCTCGAGAGTACATTCATCCTGTGGTTTTTCACGCGATGGAAAACCAAAATTATACAAGCAAGGCGCTTGAAGGTTTCAAGAGAATTTCTAATGGAGAGGGGAAGGGCCACTCATGGGTAAAATCTTACACTCCGAAAGACAAGCAGAGCTGGAGTGAGTGGGCTGGCTTCAAAAGCCGCACAGTAGAACAAACCCCAGAATCAGTCACTGTCACCATTCCGGAATTTGTCATCCCAAAGATGGTAGTACAGGAGGGTTCGTACTCACATGAAAGGTATTACGCGTCTCCTCTTGAGCGACTGTTGATTCTTCGCAACCAATGGAACGACGATCAGACGAACGAGGCTTTCGAAAGCGAAGAGCAATTCCGACAGCGCAAGGACAGCATCATTGGAAAACAGGCTGCAAGCGGGTATCTGACGCAATTGGACAAAGACAATAGCGCGACGAAGTACATCGGCGAAGCTGTCTCTTGGGGAACATCGGTGCCAGCAGAGCCCGAGAAACCGTCGGACCCATTCCTGTCTGGCTCGTAAATCCTTGTCTAGGGCATGGTGTTGCTACGCTGAACGTTCTGTCGATCGTTTCGTAACTTGGATGACCTGCATGAGGTATAGAGCAGGCCTGGAGTGAATTGTTGGACGTAATAATTGTGACGGGTAGAGAACGGCTAGATAGCTCACAGATACTTTTGCGAACCCAGTCCACGAGGCTGCTGCTAATCTCTATTCTTTCCCTGCAATCTTTGACCTGTAGTGACGTTGCAGCACATACTCGCCCAAAACAGTAAGCACTCTTCTTTACAATGTCATCCAGCTGTTGCAGTATCTGTCTGGATACAGCTCTGGCGCTCTTCTCAGCCGAGACTATTCATCTATCACCAAGACCTAGACTTTCAAATGGCTACATGTACGATGGCGGGAAAGCTCACTTGGAACTTTGGCTGGCTGCGAACGTCGCTCGAAGGGGCGCTCGAGGCTGACTTCATCTTCTGGGAAAATTTTAAGTTCAGGTCACAGAGATCTTCGGGTTCGAGAAGAAAGATCATCGAGCGATGAGCGATGAGAGAGCACTGTAGAGACGGCCACTTCTCGTGGATGACAGTCACTGTAGAAAATGTGGTGCTGTGTTTTCTGGTTGCAGAACCGCGGATGACAACCAAAGATGGTTATTCGTGCATTTTAACCAAAGCAGTCATCTCATGATGTCCCTCTCGTCGGCGTTTTCCTTTGATATCGTGCAATGATGAATGCGCAGCAAGAGTGTGATGTTTAGAGTACCTGGACTTTGTTTGATTTTGACATTTCAGTACAGAAGTCGCTCGGCATCGTAATCGTATTTCCCCGGGGCTAATCTTGACCTAAAACTGGCAGCGGAAGGCCCTAGAGGAACCAAAAGCAGGTACAGCCCCGGGTAGGGCCAACTCCGAGCTCTCCGCTGATGGCGCTCACCTTTATCACCTTCCACCTTTTCTTTCTCTCCTTCACATTGGCTTCTGATACTCCTCTGTCGCCGTCCGCACACAAGCTTCTCGACGCGAGCCCACGGTCTTTTTCTGGAGGAACAGCTTTGCATTCCGAGGTTCCAGCTGCTCACGCCCCACGCCCAACAAATCGTCAACAAAGCCACGAGCGACGGCAGTTAACGACCTCCATGGATGCTCTTGTTGAACGCCTTTCTCATCCTTCATACGCCGTACCAATCTCCCTCCTTATCGTCTACTCAGTCTACACCCGCCTAACATCTACGTCAACCGTGCCATCGGGACTACCATGGGTGGGAAAAGACTCGAGCAAGTTGTTCGCCGATACCAGAGCGACATTTGCAAGCTTCAGCAATGTACGTAAATGGCTTGGAGAGGGATATGAGAAGGTATGATCATGTTTCCTCTATTTGGCTTCGTTTTTGATCTGATAATTGCTCTTAGTACTCCAAGAACGGCAAAACTTACATCTTTCCCGATTTCTCAGGCAGACCTGAAGTCATTATACCTCGAGACCAGATACCTTGGCTGCTCGAACAACCCGACAACGTTCTCAGTGTTTCAGAGATCCACAACGATACCCTTGAAGGTCCCTATGCTTTCACCCATCCTCAGATCCTCAAAGACCCATACCATGAGCATGTCGTACACAAATACCTGCCACGGCGACTTGGACAAATGATACCGTCCATGTTTGAGGAGATTTCTGCTGGGTTTGATGAGACATGGGGAATGGACACAAAGTCATGGAAAGAGCTCTGCGTGCACGATAATCTGATGACTATGATCTCGCGTGCTGTAAATCGCATGATCGTTGGATTACCGCTGTGTCGCAATGAGGACTATCTCTACAACGATGCCAAGTTTGCCATGGACGTCATCTTCGCGTGCTCGTTCTTCTTGCGCTTCGTCCCCCAATGGCTCAAGCCTGTCCTTGGACCTATTGCCACTATTCCAAACCGATACCACTACAGCAAAACCGCCAAACATACCTTGCCTCTGATCAAGGAACGGCTGTCAAAATTCAAAAGGAAGCAAGAAGACCCGAATTTCGAATACGAGGAGCCTAATGATTACCTACAATGGCTTATCACTTTGGCCACCACTGAGGATCGACAAGACGAATTGACATCAGACATGATTTCTCGAAGACTGATGCCAATAAGTTTCGCAGCCATCCACACTACCACCTTTACACTCACCAACTGTCTTTTCGATCTGATAGCCTCCGACCCGTCCCACGAAAATCTCAAAGGTATACAAGAGGAGGCTACAAGAGTCTTGAATGAAGAGGGTGGGCATTGGACTAAGGCCGCACTGGCTAAATGCCATCGTTCTGATTCGGCAATTCGTGAGAGCATGCGCGTTAGCAACTTCATGACCAGAGGCATTCTACGAAAGGTTGTGGCAGAAGGGGGAATAGACAATAAAGCAGAAGGCTGGCATGCTCCGAAAGGCGCATATGTGGGCACGGATGTGCACAGTGTCCAGCATGACCCCCTGATCTACCCAAACCCAGACAGCTACGACGCATTCCGATTCTCCAGACCGAGAGAGCAAGCTGACGCACACAACGGCAATAGCGGCGCTAAAGGCACCATGGATGCCACAGAGACACTGAAGCTCAAAAACATGGGTGTTGTGACGACATCTGACACTTTTCTGCCATTTGGTCACGGTCGTCATGCTTGTCCTGGACGATTCTTTGTGGCACTGGAGCTGAAGATGCTGTTGGCGTACATGGTCATGAATTACGAAATTGAGCCACTTGCCACACGACCTCCCAACAAATGGTTTGGTCAAAATTTGCTGCCACCTATGAAGGCAACGATCAGGGTTCGTAGGCGAGAGGGAACTGTGAAAGCGTAAGCTACTAGTGTGGAATGATGATATCCAAGCCCTTAGTGGCAAGCGTCTGGCAAAGCGTAAGCTGCTAGTGATGACATTATGATACCCAAGACTTTAGTGGCAGGCGTCTAGCTCTCGATCTAGCGTGTGAGCTTGCCATGCAGGAGAGATTCGAAGTAATAGCTGCAGTGAGGCTGCCCCTAATCGTCTCGCCATCTGCTCCGCCTCGCGATCTGGGACTGCCTCCGTTGCAAATCACCTTTCTCACTGTCGCAGCTGCGTTGGGATTGTGTTGGGAATGTCGCTTGATCCTTTCCAGCTTCACCGCTAGCAGTAGGTTTGATTGATGCCTTGGCAGAAAGAATGGTATAGGGCCATTTCCCAGCCTAAGCCGCTTGCATGCATACTCCACGTTGAAGCATCTATGGCTACGTTAGCTACCCCATTATGTCGCGCCACACACATTTGCCAACCCCGCATGCATTGCATCTTACTTCGGCTTGTCTAAACGTCTTTGTGGCTATTCTCTTCAAGCTCCTGGAGTATCATTGTACGATGTCTCATGCAGCGTTCAACAGTTCGCTTATGCCTACCATATCTTCGCATCAAGTGTATGAACTCGAGCTATAGCACACTACAAACCGAGTCCAGTGCAGCGTGCATAGTTTGTCGGTGACAGAGAATTGACAATTGTGCTTCGTGGTTAGTCAGCGTTTCTCACCTACCCAATGATGAGTAAACCCAAACTAGCATCGAGGCTACGAATCCAGGGCCTCGGAACTCAAGTATCAACAACAAGAATGCTGGCTCATCAAGAGTAGATAACCAAGCATTGTCCACTCCTTGGCGTTACGAAATGGTGAGAAGTAGCGCACAGTGCTGTACTATAAACGCCAGGACCAATGGTGTTGTGGAGAACCAAGTCGTAACCATCTTTCCTCAAACCCACTCTCCTATCACTCGAAGATCATCTTAAAAACCAAGAGTTCAGTTGATGAAGCTGCTTCTGATAAACACCGCGACTCTCTTCACAATATCCATTCGCTCAAGCATGTCATCATCCGACCTGCGCGCCGATGTCTTTTTAGCACCAGCAATTCCAGCCGTTCCTCCCGTGCCTATTCCAGACAACATTACACCTCTCTGGTCACCCACATCTGCGACGTTAATCTCTTCAGCCCATGAAGCTGTCCTTGTCGACCCTCATTTTACAACAAACCAAGCCAGCGCTCTCGCTAACTGGATCGAGGAGCTGTATCCAGGCAAACGCTTGACGTACATCTACGTTACTCATGGCCACGGCGATCATTTCTTTGGACTATCGACCTTACTGAAGCGCTTTCCTAATGCTACCGCTATTGCAACCAAGGGTGTCTTAGCGCACATGGAGGAGCAAATGACGCCGGCTTCTCAAGTCTTCTGGAGCTCCTGGTTCGCTGGGGATCAGATAATATTCCCACAATCTCCACCAGCACAGATACTCAACACTCAGGACATGACCATCGACCTTGAGGGCCACAAGTTGCACGCTGTGCCGGTTGGCCATTCCGACACCGACGATACATCCTTTCTCTGGATTCCAGATTTGAAGCTGGCAGTCACGGGTGACATTGTCTACAACCGGGCCTACTCCTACCTTGCCGAGTCCCTCGCCGCCCCTTTGCGCAAAAAGTGGGTCTCATCCATCGAGAAAGTCAAGTCAATTGACCCTGAGACCGTGGTGGTGGGGCATAAATTGCCGGGTGCTGTGGATGGAGCGTTCACGTTGAATGCCACGCAGGGTTATATCAGGCTTTGGGGGTGAACTAGTCGGGGAAGCTAACAGTGCAGAAGAAATGTTTGAGATGGTCAGAGCCAAGTTGCCTGACAGGACAGGTGAATTTGTGCTGTGGTGGTCTTGCTTGCAATAATTTCCACCCAACGCAACCGTGAGAGCGTAAGAGGGGAAAGGGCAATGCGTGGTAATGCTCAACGAAGTCCTTTTGCTTGCACTGTCATGACCTGGAGTGCAAGGCTTGCGTCTTTTTTGGTTCGTGGCGTGATCATAAACATACATCAGAGCATCTTCCAATCTGCTTTGATCGGGACTCATCCCGTTGCCAATCCTTGTTCAAGCCCTCTTAAAAGACAAACTTGCGTTAAAGTAGATTGAAGATGTTGGTAGCGAAATGCGTGTGATCGTTCTTTCCTGAGGTGAGCCACGAGTGACAATGAGGATGGCTGGTACTATTTGATTTCCCTGCCAAAACAAACTTCATCAGCGCCTCCTGAACTACGTGAATTACGAAGCCGCTTCTTGGACAAATGGTCTTATGATCGAGCGACATACCAACGAAAGACCAGCCAAGCGTGCCTGGTCTGGGCCTGCAACAGTCGAATCCCACGCGCAAAGCCGCATCCCAAGCATTCTCGAACCTTGCCACTGGCGATCCAATCCCAGCCTTTAGTGCGCTGTTCTCGAGCACCGTTCGTGATGGTGTTAGGGGACGGATGAATCAAGGCAGTAGCCACGCTACAATCGACCAATATCAGGATGCGAGATTACGCAGAAATACACACCTCGTCCCCTCGCCGTGATATACATCGAGTGAAAGCACTAAGCGAAGTCTCACTCGTTTCTTGAATAGCTATTGGTTCTGTGCATCGCATAAAGCGAGCGCTTGTTCAACTGCGCGTGTCCAATCGTGCGGCGCTTTGCGCCTACCGGAACGCAACTTGGGGAATGCTGACTTTCCCGTTGGATTATGCCACAAACACCTTGGACAGCAGTCCATCTCCATACGTGATCCTGGACTCATTGTTTCACAACCGCCCTGGTCAGACTTTGGCTAACAACGCATATACATTATCACAGGGTGAATAATTTCATTGGTCTTTGAACATCATGGTCCGCGCACACTAACAACAGCAGCAAAGCAAGAAAAACATCGAAGTTGTTTTATGCAAAACGTTACAGCGAGAACATCCCAGGCCAAAGTAGTTTGTCTTCAATATCCCTATGTTCAATTCTCCTTATAGCCATTCTTTCCATCTAGCAAATGAGCGTCCGTGTTTCTAGTCATTGATCCACCTCTTCAGCAGTTGGCCAAATTATAGTAAGTGACCCAGTTATCCTTCAAATGTCCCTGGTCAAGATAGCTCTTGACGTAGTCGACGGCCGTGTGGTAATCGTCGCCATTCGAGCACCCGCTATCACGCAAGTCAGTGTGTGTAAAGGTAAGTAAAGTCGATAAGCGTACCGCTGAGCACCCCACCAGCTGTTGATACCTCCAGGTATCTTAGTTTGTTGCTCATGCTGACAAACGATCGCGGCGGTGTCATTCGAGCTAGATCACAGATCAACTTGTCAATACCTCTAGAGAGAAGTGGTAGGTAAAGAAGAACATTGCTCTTGAAGGTTCGCCACATACTTCAAAGCCGCTCCATTGTTCCAATCACCAGGCCCCTGACCTTTGAATTGGGTGCAGTATGTTCGAATTTGTAGCCCTATCCGAGTTATTAGCAGGCGTCCCGAATAAAGACTAAGAAAGACCGAGACTTACAATTGTTTTTGAACAGTCCAAAGTTGGCCGCGTCCCCTGTCTTTGGACGACCGCCTTGAGATGCGGGCTCCACATCTCCGTAGGGGTAATCAGAGTTCATTTTGCAAGAGCTAGCAATTGTTAGCCGCCAGAGAGTTCTGGTCATGCATTTAAATTAGCAAGGTGTCATACGTTTCTAGGATCGTGATAGCAAGATCTGATTGAAAGTCAGCTTTCATGTCTTGTGAAATGCGCGGACGAATCCCATTTCATCTTTGCACGAGTTGTTACTTCCGTACCTAGGTCGGTGGCACCCATGCTCTGCAACGATGCTTTGCGTGCAGGGATGTTTTGAGAAGATGGACACTGATAGGCGTGGCCTTCACTGCCAGATTGGGGGACGGGCGCTGGAGCTGAAAAGGTTGAGCCGAGCAGGGAAGCAATGAGCGCCAGGTATGTGAGTCTAGAAGGCATGTTGGATGAGTGGAAATATGTGATATATTGTTGTGCTGTAATTTGCTTTGAGATCCTTGGAAAAGGACTGAATGGACTGATGATACAGACTGGGGAGTGAACGAGGTGGTATGTATACACATTGAAGGACGGCACATCGCTCAAGCTCAAGCTCCTCAGGACCTCGGGTTCCGTGATTACCAACTCGATGTGCGATTTGATACAGCGTCGCCCGTTGGGCGTCTCATCATATGGGCAGTGATGTTCCCAAAAAAGGAGAACAACAAGGATTGTTATCCTACTTCCTCAAATGACGGCAAGGAGATTATCCCAATATCCCTTGATCATCATGTAGCTCTTGATATTCTCAGTTAGCTCGGGTGGAAGCCTTGTCATTAAGATTGGTCATAAAGTCTTGAAGTCGGGCAATTTTGTGGCAGAGCAACATGGCCGCTGACATCATACAAGACGGACTGCTAAGCCCCAAGCGGGATGGGCCATACATGGGAGAGAAGGAGTCCCGTGCAAGCACCCCAGTCTTGTCTTTGTTGTAGTACAAACCCTTTGTGGCAGGAAAATATGCGCACATCAACTGCAATACGCTCCCTGGATGATGCCGGATTATGTCTTCCACTCTACATCAATGCTTAGTCCTTGGGATTGCAATGGAATGATGTATTTTCCGACCCCACAACTTCAAGTTGGAGATCTTCAGATCTTCGGAGATTTTCCACACGATGCACGCACAAAAAGCATATACCACCCGCGAGGGCCGAGCCAACTCCTTGGTACTATGCGCCCCTTAATCTCTTTCTCAGGTTCCGAGGTTAGAATAGTAGCGACGACGCAAGGCTGACACGGAGCGGCACCGAAAGTATCGTTTTGTCCGTTCCCTCTGCTCGGAGATCCAACACAAGACCCCATATCACTTATCTGCGACCTCTTGTAAGCCGCTATAGCCAACCATGGCCCCTCTGCGCCTTTCGGAGCTGAACCTGTAACACGGCAACGTTTGATCATCCATCTCTTGTCCGAAGCCTTACAATTGAAGCGCTCTCTGCAAATCGCCACTCCCTGCCAAATATCGGTTCGAACTGGCTTACCATACAACAGTAGATTGCTGCGACATGTGACGTTTACGGCGCAGCATCAATGTTCCCAATAGTTGAAATAGTTCAGTTTTCACCCAAAACTAACTAACTACACTAGTATTTAGCGTAGTTAGTTGGTTTAGGGGTAAAACCAACTACCAGCTACTAACGCTAGTTGACGCTAGTTGACGCTAGTTTCAACTGATAGTTTTGACAGTTTGTATAAAATTCATAAAATTCATAAATCGTTTATAATTTATATTGAGATAAATCTTCTTTAATAGCGCTTTACCCGAAAAAGTAATAGATTTTAACTCCGCCCCCACTATAAAAGAGATTTTTAACTTTATATAAAACTATTAAAATTATTAAAATTATTAATTTTAATTAATTATTCTAGGGTATAAATTAATTATAAATAATTAATTAAAACTTTAAATTAATTAATTATTAAAGAGAAAAAAAGTAAATTAAATTAATTAATTAATAATTTTCTAAATAATTAGTTAATTATTAAGAATACTATATAGTATTTTATATATATATATATTATTTAATTTATATTATAGAGATTCTAGAAATCTCTTTAAATTATTATTAAAGAAATTAATATTATTTAAATTTTAATAATTATAAATTATATTAATATTAATATAAAATAATAATTTGAAGTTTAATAATATTAATTATATAATTTAATTATAAATAAAGTTTATTATCTTTATTACTTTTTATAAAACTATATAAAGAAAATATAATAAATAGTAATAATTAATAAAAATCGTATTAAATTTATTAAAAATATTTTAATTACTTTTATAAATTTAAATTAACCGCGGTAGTTAAAGATCTTTAAGATATTTTATTACTCTAGATTATATTAAATTTAAATAATAATTCGTTTAAATTTTTGTAAACTTTTAATTTAATAATATTATAATTAATTTCTCCGTTTTAGAATATTATTATTTAATATTATTAAATTATTATACTAGATAGTAGTATTTAAAAATATTAATATTTATAATAATTATTATTACCCGTTATTACTTTAATTTTAAAATTTTCCCGCGATTAAATTTTATTATTTAATAATAATTATATTTATATAAATTTTTAATTATTACGCGCCAAGTTTCTTTATTAAATTAATTTATATTTATATAAATTTTTAATTTTTAATTATTATATATTAAATTTCTCTATTAAATTAATTTATATTTAAATTAATTTTTAATTATTACGCGCTAAACTTCTTTATTAAATTAATTTATATTTATAGTAACTCGTATATTATTTTTATAAAAAATTATAAAAGACTTTTCCGAGATTAATAAATTATTATTATAATAATATAATTCTAATTATTAAAATAATCGAGTTTAATTTAGACTCCGAATATAATTTTAATTAAAATAACTTTATATATTTTTATTTATAAATATAAAAGTTTCTAATCTTTATTAATACTCTTATTATTATAAATTATTATTTTTAATATCTTTTATATTTAATTATTTATATTTAATAATTTATTCAAAATATAATTTAATTATTAATATAGAATAAATAAATTATAAATATAAATATAATATATTTTAATTATTATACTCGTTCTAGACTAGAGTATTAAATAATAAATATTAAATTATACCGCTTTTCCTCTCTATATATATTAATAATTTAATAAATATTATATCGCCTAACTCTTTATATTATTCTTTTAATTTTATTAATTTTTATTATAAATATTACTTAGTTATTTAGATTTATTAAAATTATAATTTTTATTTCTCTTTTTATTATAATTAACCTCTATTAAAAAAAACTTTATTATAATATATTATTATATTTATAATAATAATATAGGATTTATCTAGATTTATTATAAATATAAAGACCTCGAAAAGTTTTTTATAAATTTATTTTCTTTTAATTCCTTCGCTTTTATTTTTAAAAAAAGATCGCGGTTTATTTTAAATTTAATTATAGTTATTATTAAATATTTTAATATATAGAGAGAGATCCGAATTATATTATTCTCGGTTATTTTTAAAATCGCTTAATTCTTTTATAAAATATTAAATTATATATATTCGTTTTATTTTTAAAAATATTATTATATAATTTCTTAATATAATTTAATTTATAATTTAAAAAATATTTTAAAAATTTACTTTTATAATATCTTTATATTTATATTAATAATAATTATTATTTATTAATTTTTATATAATCCGATAAATATTAATTTTAATTATATAGATTATAATTTTATCTCTTTTTATTTTTAATTTATTTTTTTATAATTTAATTATAATTAAAATTATAAAATAATTTTTATTTTTAATTATAAAAACTTTTATTTTCTTTTTTATATATTCGATATTTTTAGAAAGTCCGATTTTAATAACTAGAAAATAATAATAAAATAAAAATTAATAAATTAAGGTATTAAAAATAATATTTCGAGTAATAATATTTAAAATTATATCCGGCCGGGTTTAACGGAATTTAAATATATAATTTATATATTTTAAATTAAATTCGCGGTTATATTAAATTTTAATTATTCGAGAAAATTTATTAAAGATAAAAGAGTTTAATTTAAATACTTTTATCGAAATAAATTAATTTAGTTTTAAAATTTTAGTTTTTCCGTTTTAAGAGAAGTTAATTTAATTTTAATTTAAATATTAAATAAATTTGGATCGTTATATTTAAATTTTTTAATATTTATATATAATTTATAAAGGTAGTCTCGCGCTTTTTAATAATATTTAAATCGATAGAATCGAATAGAGAAACGTAATATTATTAAAAATATAGAAAATAAATATAATAAATACGACCGTAGAGCCGATTAATTAATTCTCGGTTAATTTATACTAAGATACTATATAAATAAAATCTAGTTTAAATCTTTCGATATTTTAATTAAAATATTATTTTAACGAAATCGTATTATAGTTATATTTTATATATATATTTATAATAGAATTTAAATTAAATTTTATAACGAGTTTATTATTCGATTTTATTACCCTAGATTATATTAAGTTTAGACGATACTTTATTTAAATTCCTTTAAACTTTTGAATATTTTATTTAATAATATTATAATTAACTTCTCCGTTTTAAAATATTATTATTTAATATTATTAAATTATTATACTAGATAATAGTATCTAAAAATATTAATATTAATATTTTTAATAATTATTATTACCCTTTATTACTTTAACTTTAAAACTTTCTCGCGATTGAAATTTTATTATTTAATAATAATTATTACGCGCTAAGTTTCTCTATTAAATTAATCTATATTTATATTAATTTATATATTACTTTTATAAAAAATTATAAAAAATCTTTCCGAGATTAATAAATCGTCGTCGCGATAATACGATCTTAATTATTAAAATAGTCGAGTTTAATTTAGACTCCGAATATAACCCTAGTTAAAACGACTTTTTATTTATAAATATAAAATTTTCTAATCTTTATTGATACTCTCTTTATTATTAATTTTGAAAATTAATATTCCTAATATTTAATAATTTATATTTAGTAATTTATTTAAAATATAGTTTAATTATTAATATAAAGTAAAATAATTATAGGTATAAATATAATATATTCTAATTATTATACCCGTACTAGATTAAAATATTAAATAATAAATATTAAATTATACCGTTTTTCCTTTTTATATAAATTAATAATTTAATAAATATTATATCGCCTAGCTCTTTATTTTATCGTCCTAGTTTTATTTATCTTTATTATAAATATTACCTAGTTACTCGGGTTTATTAAAATTAAATCTTTTATTTCTTTTTTTATTATAATTAACTTTTATTAAAAAAGACCTTATTATAGTAAAATATTATATTTACGACGATATTATAGGACTCGTCTAGATTTATTATAAATATAAAGAACTTGAAAAATTCTTTATAAATTTATTCTCTTTTAATCCCTTCGCTTTTATTTTAAAAAAAAATCGCGGTTTATTTTAAATTTAACTATAATTCTCGCTAAATACTTTAATATATAAAGAGAGATCCAAATTATATTACTCTCGGTCGTTTTTAAAGTCGTTCTATTCTTTTATAAAATATTAAATTATATATATCTATTTTATTTAAAAAGATCTCGTTATATAATTTTTTAATATAATTTAATTAATAATTTAAGAAATATCTCGGAGTTTATTTTTATAATATTATTATATTTATATTAATAACGGTTACCGCCTATAAATTTTTATATAATCCGATAAATATTAATTTTAATTATATAAATTATAATATTATCTCTTTTTACTTTTAATTTATCTTTTTATAATTTAATTATAATTAAAATTATAAGATAATTTTTATTTCTAGTCGTAAAAGTCTTCATTTTCTCTTTTATATATTCGATATCTTTAGAAACTCCGACTTTAATAACTAGAAAAGAATAACGGAGCGGGAATTAACAAATCGAGGTATTAAGAATAATATTTCTAACTTTACGAATATATAAATTTATATATAAACTCAATAATCTATATAAATTAATTAGTTAAATTAATATTAACTAAGTAGTTTTTATAACTAAATTTATAAATTTAGAACTCGATTATAATTATATATAATAAAAAGGTTTTACCTTATAATTTATAGAATTTAATAAACGTATTCGATATATATTTTAATTAAGGTTTTTAGATAAATATTACTATCTATATATAGAAAAATACTCTATATAATTATATTTAATAGTTTTAATAAAAACTACTATAGTATTTAAATTTAATAATATTATTAAATTTAAAATTCCTAAATTTAAATACTATAAATAATCGTTATAAATAAATTTATTTCGTATATTTTAATATTATAAATAGTATATTTTATTAGTAGTTCGTATACTCTATAACTATATATAGTATTTATAAATTTTATATTAAAGGTTATTTCCCTCTTTTATATTTTAATAATAAAAACTATATATAAATATTATTTTTAAGTTTACTCTATAAATTATAGAGTTATAAATAATAATCGTAGATATTAATTATTATTAAATTCGGTCTCGTAATTTTTAGATTATTTATAATAATTATTAATATTAATTATAATTATATCCTGTCCGCCGGTCTTTATATTATATATAAATTTAACTCGGCCGTTCTATTACTATTTTCTTTTACTAGCTCTAGGATTATATATATTATTTACGAGTATTTATTATAATTAAATTTATTTCGTATACTCTAGAATTATATATATTATTTACGGGTACTCGTCGTAATTAAATTTATTTCATATATTTTAAAACTATATATATTACTCTAATTTTACAAATATATAAATTTGTATATAAACTTAATAATTTATATAAATTAATTAATTAGATTAGTATTAACTAAATAGTTTTTATAATTAAATTTATAAATTTTTTATAATTAAACCTATGAGTTTAGAACTCGATTATAGTTATATATAATAAAAAGATTTTACCTTATAACTTATAGAATTTAATAAATATATTCGATATATATTTTAATTAAGGTTTTTGGATAGGTATTATTATCTATATATAAGAAAATACTTTAAATTTATAAATATATAGGTTTGTATATAAACTTAATAATTTATATAAATTAATTAATTAGATTAGTATTAATTAAGTACTTTTTATAACTAAATTTATAAAATTTTTATAACTAAACTTATAAGTTTAGAACTCGACTACGGTTATATATAATAAAAAGGTTTTACTTTATAATTTATAGAATTTAGTAAATATATTCGATATATATTTTAATTAAGGTTTTTAGATAAGTATTACTATCTATATATAGAAAAAATACTTTATATAGTTATATTTAATAGTTTTAATAAAAGTTACTACGGTATCTAGATTTAATAGTATTTATAATTCCCAAATTTCGGTACCGTAGGTAGTCGTTATAGATAGGTTTACTTCGTATATTTTAATATTATAAATAATACGTTTTATTAGCCGTTCGTATACTCTATAACTATATATAGTATTTATAGGTTTTATATCAATAGTTATTTCCCTCTTCTATATTTTAAAAGTTAAAATTATATATAAATATTATCTTTAAACTTATTCTATAAACTATATTATTATAAGTAATAATTATAAATACCGATTATTATTAAATTCGGTCTCGTAGTTTTTAGATTATTTATAATAATTATTAATATTAATTATAATTAAATCCCCTCCGCCGGTCTTTATATTATATATAGATTTAACTTAGTTATTTTATCGCTATTTCCTTTCACTAGCTCTAGGACTATATATATTATTTATAAATACTCGTTATAATTAAATTTACTTCGTATACTCTAAAACTATATATATTATTTATAAATACTCGTTATAATTAAATTTACTTCGTACGCTCTAGGACTATATATACTATTTATAGGTATTTATTATAATTAAATTTACTTCGTAAACTCTAAAATTATATATATTATTTATAAGTACTTTTAATAATTAAATTCTATTTATAAACTCTAAGAATATATATAATAATAATAAATACTCGTTATAATTAAATTTATTTCGTATACTCTAGGAGTATATATAGAGGTTATAAATACTCGTTATATTTATTTAATTTATATATTTTATCTAGTTATAAATAATTCTAGTTTATAAACCTTAGTCTCTTTATATAATTATATAATTATAATTAATAGTTTTAAATATAGTTATAGAATCTAGGTTTAATAGTATTATTAAATTACTATATATAGTCTTAATACGAATCTTATACGAAGACTATATATAATTTTAATATAAAATTGAATCGTTATATTTTTTCCCTCTTTTTTATTATCTTTTATTATTATATATAAAATATAAATATTTCCTCTTTCCTATAATATTATTTATTATATATAATCGCTTCTATTTTTCTTTTTTTATATTATATACGAATTATTATTATATATATACGTAATAATTTAGATTTTTATTAATAATTTTATTATTATATACGATTCGGGCCTTTTAAACTATATATAATAAAAACTTTTAACCTCGTTTACCTTCTAAACTACTATATTATTATTTATTATAAATATAAATACTATCTTATTAATTTTATATTAAAGTATTATTTAAAGCGACTATATAGAGTAAAAAGAGAATTATTAAATATAATTTTAGAAGAGTTTAAAAAACTTATTATTTATAATTTTTCTTAAATTTAATTTTCTTTAAATAGTAATTTTATCCTAGAACTACCCGTTTTTCCTAGGTTTTAATATATTTTAACTATATATAATAACGACGAAGATATATTTAATTAATATAGATTAATTATTAAAAAGTATTAAATTCGTATATATATAGTTAGTAAATAGAAAAGAATCAAGCCTATATTAAATATAATTCGAGAAGTTTTTATATAATTTCTCCTTTTAAAATTATACTATCGTTTTATTCTCGTTTAATTAAATTATTAATAATACTCTTTAACTCCGTTATATATAAATAGTTTTAACGAGGGGGAAGGGTCTCTTTTATTTTTACTATATATAGTTATTTAGAATTTAGAATAATTTTAAAACTTTATATCGACCCGATACGAAAGTAACTAGATTAATTAGGTTTCGATATTCGATTAAATTTTAAAAAGTAATAAATAAAAATTGAATTAAACCCCCCCCTAGATTCTTTCTATTAATATTAATAATTTTATCGCTAGTCTAGACTATAATAAAAAGAACCTATAAAGTTTATTATTAATAATTATAAATAATAAAGTCTCTATTATTTTAATTATATATAATACTAATAAACGGTCGATATAAATAATATTAATACTACGGTAGAAAAAGTAATCGAGTAAATAGTATATTTAACCCTAGGTATTTCTCGCCGCTATATAATACCTAGATCTCCCTCTTTTATTAATTATATAATTATATATATTCTTAATTCTTTCGAGCCCGATTATACGTAGTCGAAATCTTTTTATATAGTCCGCGAAGTAGAGATATTTCGTCGGTATTACTAGTAGTAGAGTATTCTCTTAATCTCTTTAAATTAATTAAGGAATAACGAAGATAATTCTATCCTCTAAAATTAACTTCTATTAAATAACTATTTATTTAAATAATTAATTAATAAAATAAATTAAACGGTATAGATATTATTAGTAATTAATATTAATACCCTAAATCTAGATAACTACCTATATAATTCGAGTTTTTAATTATATATAAAGAATTTATATAAATATATTCGGGATTTTTCTACTAGTCTCGTAAAAATAAATTATAAATATAGTTTTTTTTAAATTAAAGTAGTCGTCTTTTCTACCTTAAAAATATTAAATTCTAATAATATATAAATAGGAGTTTATAACTATAATAGGTTTCTTAATAATATAATTTATTATATATAGTTATAATTTTTAAATTATTATATCTAAAGAGCTAGATAATCTCTTTAGGATTATTATATATAAAATATTATTTATTAAAAATATAACGAGTTTTTTATTAATATTACTTCGATTTTTATAATTAAATTTAGCTTCTAATACTTTTTAATATAAAAAACTAGGAATAATATTATTTATTATCTAGTTATTATATTAAATATAGATTATATATAAATAGACTAACCGAGCCCTACGATAAAATTTAATAATTAACTATATATAAATAAACTACCCGAATATTGAATTAAAACTAGATAATTAGCGGGATATCCTTAAATCTATATTAATATTAATAATCTAGACTTTAGAGGAAGAGCTTTTATTTAATTTAAACGAAATATCTTAATATTTTATTTAAAATTTAACGAATACTATTAATAATATAATATTAAATTATTCGTTCCTAGATAATCTCTATAATTAATTATATATAATTAAAAACTAGTTTTTCTATCGAGTAAAAATTAATCCGAAATTAACTTCTCGATTTTTTAAGAAAACTACTAGTAATATAATATTAAACGACGATATATTTATTTCTTTTCTAGTTAAATAAACCGCCGTTAATAACTACCTCTATATTAATTAATAATTCCTTCGGTAACTAGCGATATTAATATATTAAAATTCTAGTTTTCTACTATATTATAAAAAGTTTATTAGGATCTCTTAATATAATTAGGAGACTATATATAATCTCTATATTTATAATAATTCTATAGTTATATTTATTAGTTATTATAAATTCGAATAATATATTAAAACTCGGCTAGTCGCTCGGTTTTTACTTTTAATAATTAGTAAATTATTAATTTAATATTTTATTTATCTCCCCCCGTTTCTTCGATATTTTAAAAATTATATATAATAACCTCTCGATCGAGGGTTTCTTTTCTATAACGGGAACGAAGTCTAGATAATTAATTAATTAAATAATATTATTAAATATTAAAATATATTATTAATAGGGTTCCTAATTAATATTTATTAATAACGATATATTATTATTTATCTAGATCGTAGAATTTTATTTAGTATTAAATATCGAATATATAAAGTCTCTAAAAATTAAAAGAAATATAAATTATATATAATTAATAATTTAACCTCCGAGCTAGATCCGGAAATAAATTAAAATAATAATTTTAATAATATATCGAATTCTTTAATAATTATCTACTATATATAAACCTTATATATATTAGGGACGAATACTACGATTTATAATAATAATTTAAATTTATATATATAATTTATAAATAATCTATTTATAATTTATAATATTATAAATTAAAAATAATAGTAGTAATTATCGAAAAATTAAAACTCTTCTCGATTATTAATAGTTAAGTCCGTATTATTAAATATAACTATAATACTAACTCTTTAGAGGTTTAGTAGTTACGGAAATAAATTAAATTAAATTCTTCGGTATTAATTCGACGTAAATTATAAAAATAATTTATTATTTTCGAAGAGTTAAAAGCCTTATTTAGACTATATATAATAATATATAATTAAATATAACGAGACGCGTTTATATTAATTATATATAGTCGGCTAGAAACTTTAATTATTATATTTATTAAAAATAGAAAGAGTATCTTATTTATAATCCTATTTTAATTATTAGAGGTATATATTATTATCGTTATTATTTCGTTAATAATTTTGAAATAAAACCTCCTTCGCCGTTATAAAGAGTAGAGGATAGTTTATTTTTATTTTTATTATAATTTAATATTTATTTTTAATTAATTATATATAGTCCCTACCCTTCTTTTAACTAATATCTAGACTATAATTATATTATTATTTCTCGCCTTTATATAGAATCTATATATAGTTAATTAAGTAGATTATTTAATTTTAAATAAAGTTTATTTATTATTAATAATATTATACTACCGCGAAAATATAGAGGTAATTAATATATTTAGGAAAATTAAATATTTTTTTATTTATATAATTATTATACTCCCCCCTTTTATAGAAACCGAGGTTAAATATATTTTCAATTTTATATACCTAGAGTATCGATATGAATTTAGTAATTAATTAAATTTAAAGTACTATATATAATTACTAAAATTATTAATAAAAAGGTAACCGTAGAAGGATATATTATTTTATATAATTATTATTATATATAAATAGAATATTTCTAGGTAGAAGGAGAGTAGAAATATAACTATATATAATATCTATTATATTAGAAATCGCGATTTAGGCGAGTATATTATAGCGGTATTAAAATATTATTTTTATTATAATTTACTAGTTTATTTTAAATAGTAGGAGGTTATAACTATATAGAGTTTTAAATAGAACTCGCTTTTTATTATCGCGATAGTAGTTTTTAATACTAGTATCGATTATCTCTTTATTTACCGCGTCCTATATATTAATTTATTTAATAATTTATTAAATTATAAATAAGAAACTAGCTAAACTAGTTATAATAAACTATTAATAGTTTATCTAGTATTATTAATAGAGAGTTAATAGATATTATAGGATAGTCTTTATTATAGCGATTTTTTAACTAAGAATTATATATAAATAATTTAATTCCTATAATCTCGATAATATTTATATTAATATTTAATTATATACCTTAATAAATTACCTAGGATTATATATAATTAATTTAAATAGAGAATTTAAATACGAATACTTTATAGTTTTTATTATTTATATTATTCGCTCGCCGCGAATCTTAGTACCCTCTTTATTATTATTTATTTTAAATCCGAAGAGTTTAATCTAGTAGTTAATCCCTCGATATAATTAAATACGTATTTATATATAACCCCTACTACCGTTTAGATAGTAACGAGATTATATATAATAAAGCCTTTAGATATTAATATTTAATTGAAAATATATAATATATAGTATTTTCTTTAGAAAACTTTTAAATTAATTTATTCTTTAAATAATTATTTAATAACTCCGAGCTAGAAAGTAATTTTAAAGAAAATTATTAAAACTCGGATCTAATAGTCTACGATATTATAAATTAATTTATATATAATTAAATTATAAAAGATAAAAAAAGCCGTTAATTATATAAATAAAGAGTTACGATTTAAAGTCGAGCCTATATCCTATATTTCTTTTAACGGCGGTAATTTATAAAAAACTTTTATAATAACTATATATAAAACGATCCTAGATACGTTTCTAATTTAAATTAATTATAGTATTTTATTAAATTCGCTACGTATAATATTTATTTTAATTATAATTAATGAAATTTTATCTATAATCGCCGACGTTAAAGGGGTTATATATAATTATAATTAATTTACTATTTTAATTAAACTACTCTATAATTAGATTAATTATATAAAATATAAATAATTATATTATTAAAAAGTTTAAATTTAATTAATAAACTCTATTATTTTAAATTATATTAAATTTAAACGATACTTCGCTTAAATTCCTCTAAACTTTCAAATATTTTATTTAATAATATTATAATTAATTTCTCCGTTTTAGAATATTATTATTTATTATTATTAAATTATTATACTAGATAATAGTATCTAAAAATATTAATATTCGTAATAATTATTATTACCCGCTAGTATTTTAATTTTAAAACTTTACCGCGATTAAATTTTTATTATTTAATAATAATTATTACGCGCTAAGTTTCTTTATTAAAATAATCTATATTTGTATAAATTTTTAATTATTACGCGTTAAGATTCTTTATTAAATTAATTTATACTTATATAATTCTTTAATTATTACGTATTAAGATTCTCTATTAAATTAATTTATATTTATATAATTCTTTAATTATTACGCGCTAAGATTCTCTACTAAATTAATCTATATTTATATAAATCTTTAATTATTATATATTAAGATTCTCTATTAAATTAATTTATATTTATATAATTCTTTAATTATTATATATTAAATTTCTCTACTAAATCGATCTATATTTATATAATTCTTTAATTATTATATATTAAGTTTCTCTACTAAAGTTATTTATATCTATATTAACTTATATATTATTTTTTTAAAAAATCGTAAAAGACTTTTCCTAAATTAATAAATTATTATCGCGACGATATAATTTTAATTATTAAGGTAGTCGAGTTTAATTTAAACTCCGAATATAACTCCGGTTAAAATAACTTTATATATATTTATTTATAAAGTTAATATTTTCTAGCCTCTATTAATACTTTATTTATTATAAATTATTAAAATTAATATCTTTAATATTTAATAATTTATATTTAGTAATTTACCTAAAATATAATCTAGTTATCGATATAGAGTAAACTAATTATAGGTATAAATATAATATATTTTAATTATTATACTCGTTCTAGACTAGAGTATTAAATAATAAATATTAAATTATATCGCTTTTCCTCTCTATATAAATTAGTAATTTAATAAATATTATATCGCCTAGCTCTTTATTTAATTATTTTAATTTTATTTATTTTTATTATAAATATTACCTAGTTATTTAGGTTTATTAAAATTATAATTTTTATCTCCTTTTTTATTATAGTTAGTTTTTATTAAGAAAGACCCTATTATAATAAAATACTATATTTATAATAATAATATAGGACTCGTCTAGATTTACTATAAATATAGAGGACTCGAAAAATTCTTTATAAATTTATCCTCTTTTAATCTCTTCGTCTTTATTTTTAATAAAAGATTACGATTTATTTTAAAATTAATTATAGTTATTATTAAATACTTTAATATATAAATAGAGATCCGAATTATATTATTCTCGGCCGCCTTTAAGGCCGCTTTCTACTTTTATAAAATATTAAATTATATATATCCGTTTTATTTAAAAAGATTTTATTATATAATTTCTTAGTATAGTTTAATTAATAATAGTTTAAGAAATACCTCGGAGTTTATATTTATAATAACCTCGCGCTCGTATTAATAACGGGTACTATTTATAAATTTCTATATAATCCGATAGATATTAATTTTAATTATATATTTTATAATTTTATTTTTCTTTACCTTTAATTTATTTTCCTATAATTTAATTATAATTAGGATTATAAAATAGTTTTTATTTCTAATAATAAAAACCTCCGTTTTCTTTTCTATATATTCGATATCTTTAGAAACTCCGATTTTAATAACTATAAAAAAATAACGGAGTAGGAGTTAATAGATTAAAGTATTAAAAATAATATTCCGAGTAATAATATTTAATATTATATCCGGCTAGGTTTAATAGAATTTAAATATATAATTTATATATTCTAAATTAAATTCGCGGTTATATTAAATTTTAATTATTCGAGAAAACCTACTAGAGGCGAATAAATTTAAAAGTTTAATTATATTTATACTCTTTATATCTTTTTATTAATCCTCCGCGAATATATTTTTAATATTATTTAAAATAAATTATTCGTAATATATTAAATATTAATACGTTTAACTCGGTATAAATAGGTAATTTAACTTTTATTTTACCTCCTCGGGAGGTTATAATAAATATACTTTATATTTTTTTAAATTATATTTAATTTTAGATTCTAAAAACTTAAATAGAGATAAAAGTATATTATAAAAAAATAAATATTCGAAGTTAAATAAAAAGGATATAGTTATTAATTCGTAGTCGGAATTTAAAAGTATATAAACGTATTTAAAAGAGTTTTTAATATTTATAAAATTTATAAAATATTAAGAAAGAAGTTCTATTTATTTAAAAAATTTTACTCGTCGATAATTAAAGACTTTAATAAAATATATTCTAATAATTTATAAAGCCCTTTAATTAAATAATAATAACTTTTTTTAATTTAAAAATCCTATTCTCTAATACCGGTTATTAAATAGTTTTAATAATAAAGATTTTCGTCTCTCGATTTATTTTAGGGCGCGGATATAATTTATAAAATATTTTTTATTATTTATTATAATATTCCCTAAATATAGATTAAAATCGTAAATTTTTATTTTAATTATCGATAACCCTAACCCCTTTAATAATTAAGACGGTTAAAGTTATTCGTTAATATTTAAAGTTATTTTTCTAATATCGCGATTAATTATATAATTTTTAATTTATTATTTTTATCGCTTTATTCTTTATTAAAGTCGGTTATTTTATATTATATAAATTCCCTAACCTCTATTATATTTAATTACGATTTTATAGATTTATTATCCTTTTATATCGATATTTTATAAATAAATTATTATTATTAAAAGAATTATTATCTCTCGACTCGTTTTTATTTATTATTTTAATTTACTTCGGCCCTTTCTTTACTAGCGAAACCTAAATAATTTAAAATCTTTTTATTTTTTTTTTTTTTTTTTTTTATAAACTCCTTTCTTTCCTAGGCCTACCTACGAGAATATTATTTTATTAATTATCTTTATTATTCGCTCGATCGAATTTAATCTCCGTTTATTAATTTATTTTTTAATTTATATTAATTATTTTATACCTCGATTAATTCGGTCTTTTAAAGATATACCCGTTTTTATTAAATTTGCTAATATTATTTTTTACTTCGAGATTTATACCTAAATATATTTTCGTACTTTATTTAACCGAAATCGTATTAGCGCGGAAGATAAAGATATTTTTTAATATATATAATTTAACTAGAAAGGAGGGTTTAATATAAATTTCTTTTTATAAATAATTTCTTTATTAACTCGATTTAATTTAATTATTATTAATATATTTTTTATTAAATTTTCTTCCCGCTTCGAAGAAGAAAAAGAGTAGCGACTATAATCTTTATCTAAAGATTTAATATTATAGTTATATTAATCGCTACGATTTATTATTCGTTATTTATTTAAATCTTTAATATTTATACCGCCGACGGTATAATCTAGACTTTATATAAATATTATATAATTACTTTATCCTTTCGATTAATATATTAAATTAAAAAGAAGGTAGTTATTTTATATTTAAATTTTTATATCGCTACTACTCTTATAGCTTTATTTTAATAATATATTAATAAGAATTAAATTATTTTATATTTCTTTATTAGTATCTCTTTCGCCTATAAATAATTTTAAAAAATTAATTAATTATATATTAAGAATTATATTATTCTCTTATAGTCCTCGCTCGTTATTTTCGTTTTTTATATCTTTTATTTATAACGCTCCTAGAAAGTCTTTACTCGGTAATTTTATTAATATAATATTATAATTAATTCTATTCGGTATTAATCTAGAAATTATAATTAATTAATTTTATTTTATTTTAAAATACTCGCTTTTCTTAGATTCTTTACTTTTTAAATTATAACCCTCTATATTATCTATATATATATATATCTCTATATAATTTATAGCGAAGTTAAATCTATTCGTAATTATTTATATAATTATATTATTCGGATTTAAATTATTAATATTATATTTATATTATATTTTAACCGCCGTTATTATATTAATTCTCTCGATGTAATAAATAAATTATATATAGTTTAAGAAGATTTAATATTCTTTACCTCGTAATTTATATAATATTATAAATAATATAAAGAAGAGATCTATAAATAATACTAGCCTTTTATTATTATATATTTAATATTAACTCTCCTCGCTTTAAATATTTAAATAATTTTTTTATTCTTTTCCTTTTTTATTCTTTATTTAGATCGGTTATCGAGGGTAAATAATATTTATAAAATAATTATTTTTATTACTCGTTTTTAAATAATCCGTAAAATTTTAGGCCGTTATTAATATTAATTTTTTATAAAATATTATTATAACCCGATATAAAAGTAATAATTCGTTATAAAATATAATTTAGTTTAAAGATATAATTGAAATATTAAATATAAATACTCGAGTTAGTTTATTTATTTTACGCGACTTATATTAAATTTAAAGATACGATTACGAATTAATATAAATATTTTATTTTAATAATTAGAGTAGACTAGTTTTATATAATTTCTAATTTATTTATAAAACGTTATTAAATTTAAAATAATCGGGTTAATAATAAACCTTTATTATATATAATTATATAATATTAAATTTTCATTTTATTATTTAATATTTATATTTATTATTATAATTATAATTATTTATTACTAGTACTAGTTATATTTATAATATTTTAATTATTATATTTATTATTTATTACTCTCTACTCTTTAATCCGGTTTTATTTTACTTTTTATTAATACCGACTCCCGTAGAACTTTTACTACTTATTTTCGCTTATATAAGGTCGCGCGCTTTAATTATAATTAAAAATATATTTCTATTATCTTTAAATAAAGGCTTAAACTTTATATTATAAATTAATATATATAATTTATATTACCGGAATATTTATTAATTTAAAGTTTTCTTTAATTAGATTTTAATTTTCTCTACCTCTTTTAAAAATATATATTAACGCCGTTATTATTAGAATAAATAAAAGAGTATTTTTACCCTTTAATTTTTTTATTAATTTTAACTCTTCGAAGATCGAGGACTTAATATAAAAAGGATTATTTTTCTCGATTTTAAAAACTAGTTATTATTTATTTTTCTTTAAATTAAATTTCTTTATTATTTTACCCGACGACGGTTTAGCTAAAATTATATTTTCGTTAATAATACTAAATATTATAACGTCTTTAAAGTCGGTATAATTAAATAATATAAATATAGGCGCTATATTTAGGTGGTATTAACTCTCGGTATTAACTTTATTAATAAATTTTTTTAATTTTAATAATTTATTAACCTCTTTATAAAGTAATATAAAAACGATAAAATTTATAATTAAAAATATAATATATAATTTTATTTATGAAATTCCTATTAATATTGGACGATATCTTAATAGAAATATTAATAAATTTAATATAGTATATATATAGTTATTATAATTAATTTTATTATTTTAGAAATCGAATTTATTATTTTAATTTATATTAGTTTTAGACGACCCCGCGTTTAAAATTCTTTAAATTTTTATATTTTCTATTTTAAATTAATATAATTAACTTCTCTATATTAGAATTTAAGTTTCTTATATTATTTAGTTATTATATTAAATTCTAGGGTCTAAGAATATTAATATTCGTAATAATTATTACTACCCGCCGTTACTCTAATTCTAAAACTTTAGTACGGATCAATTTATTATTATTTAGTAATAATTATTACGTATTAAGTTTCTCTATTAAATTAAACTAACCCTATATAATATTAAAATATTACGCGCTAAGTTTCTCTATTAAATTAAACTACGTTTATATAAATATTAAAATATTACGTATTAAATTTCTTTATTAAATTAATTTATATTTATATTAATATTAAAATATTACGCGTTAAGTTTTTCTATTAAATTAATTTATATTTATATTAATATTAAAATATTACACGTTAAGTTTTTCTATTAAATTAATCTATATTTATATTAATATTAAAATATTACGCGCTAAGTTTCTTTATTTAATTAATTTATATTTATATAAATTCTAACCTAAATACCCTAATGGATCCAGGCTGGATCCATATAGGAATAATAGTTTTTCCGGGCCGGGGGGACCTGAATCCATATACCCTCTCGAGCGGAATCCATATGCACGTTTAAGTTAAATTACTTAATATTAATAAAACTAAAAATCATAATAATTTCAGCGATTATAAAGTAAAGTCTACCCTTTTAAATACGCCTACTTTTATAAGAATCCGTAGAGTGGATATAAAGTAATTAATTTACTAACTTAAGGTAAAAAGTTAAAATTCCTATACTAGGTTTAAGGTTTAGCGCTCCCGCCCGAGGAACACTAAAATATAAAGTTCGGAATAATAATTTATTTTATATATATAAAATAAGCGTATCTTAGCGCTGATTTCAAAAATATAAAAATTATCTAAATCGGGCTAGCGCCGATAAAGATATTAATATATTTAGTTAAGGATTCTAGGTAATCTACTCTTTATCCTTTATATCTCGTACTATATATTTATAAATAAAAATATACTATATTTATAAAATATAGCGCTAGTCTATAATATTTAAATTAAATTTAATTAATTTATTCGGCTTAATAATTAAAAATATATATATTAAAATAATAAAGAATTAAAAAAAATAATAATATATTATTCTCTCGAGTAAAATATTACTATATTTATATATTATATTAAAGTA